>ERZ772902.15-NODE-15-length-231167-cov-24.774352_pt1 | contig 231167 bp, 196 predicted proteins | sample MGYA00511470_ERZ772902 | MGnify/ENA primary metagenome ERZ772902 (study PRJEB29015, sample SAMEA2737717) | human gut metagenome | biome: human gut; feature: human-associated habitat; material: faeces | place: China | collected 2012 ... | reverse complement strand
ATTTCTGACGTTCCTGCGCTTTCGCGCTGTCCCGTCCCTCAAGTGCTCGACTATAATAACACAACCGGCGGAACTTGTCAACACTAATTTTCAAAAAATTTCAGATTTTTTTCATTTTATTTGACGCGGCCATGATATCAAAGATGCCTGCGCGGACACAGAGAACCGCACAGGCATTGATATACAACGGATTCAGGCCCTTGCGGGCTCTGCCGCTTTCACTGCGCTGTCGAAAAATCCGACGAGATCGCGGAAATATTCGTCGCGGCACTTCTCGTTGTGCAGCTCATGACGGGCATCTTTATATATATGTATCTCGGCATTGAGTCCGGCTTTCTGATAGCGGCGCAGGAGTTTCTTCGCCTTTGACGACTTCGTGCCGCCGATGGGATCCATGTCGCCGCTGAATATGCCGATTCGGACATCGTGGCTTATTTTCGCGATGTTTTCTTTTTTATATATCCTGCCGAACGCCTTTATCATGTTCCAATCGAAGTTGACGCTGATATCTATTCCCGCCATCGGGTCATCGATAAACACCTGACGGCGCGCAACATCGCTCGTCACCCACTGGCTCGGACCTTTTTCTCCCTTATAGCGCGCGTCGAAAATCATATCGCTGACTGGGTTGACGAACTTCGGGCACCAGTCCTTTGCGAACAGCTCAAGCGGCCAGAGCAGAGCGAGAGCCGCCTGCGCGCCATCCATATCGGCGGTTCCGCAGAGCGCGACTGCCTTGACGTCAGTCCCCTGCTGGAGAAAATCCTGCGCCAAGAAGCTGCCGTAGCTGTGACCCATAAGCACCTGCGGGAGATGGTAGCGATCCTTGAGCCAATTATAGAAGAAGACAAGGTCTTTGACTGTTTTCTTCTCAATATCGCCGGGATGCCTGCCGCGATTTTCATCGGTCTCGGTGTTTCCGTGGGCGCGGTGATCGTCGGCAAAGACTATATAGCCGTGCTCATTGAACATCTGCGCGGTCTCATGATATCTGCCGGCATATTCGCACATTCCGTGGGATATCTGGACAACGCCCTTGGGATTCTCAACGTCATCCCAGAGATAGCAATGTATCGGGGTCGAATCGAAGCTTCGGATATCCAGCTGCTGCATAAAATTATCTCCTTTGTGTTTTTGACCAAATTATACCAATCTAAAATGTCGGTGTCAATAAAACGGAATGCAAAAAGAATATACCCGCTCTCAAAAAGGGCGGATATATACATATATAGTTATTTTATGTTCATCCAGACTCTCATATCGCTCTCGCCTCGATTGGCAAAGGCGAAATACGGAATGAGTCTTATGCGCGTAGGTTCATATTTTATCTCATCCGCCGGGGCATACAGAGCACCCGCTCCGAGCTTTCTTGTTCCATCAACATCGAGCGCGGGAATGCCGAATCCGAGATCGACGGGCTCAGCATTAAGTTCCGGAGAAACGGCGAGCGAGAATATGTCGCCATTATCTACTCCCTCGGCGCAGTAGACGACGGGGCCGCGCATGACGGCTACCTTGCCCGAGTCCTCATGCACTGACGGGTCGGCGGAGATAATAACCGGAGACATATCGAAGTCCAGCTCTATCTTAGCGCCGTCCTCGCAGTCAAAGAACAGATAGCCGCCGTTGATGCCGAAATTTTCGGCTCTCTCGGCTCCCGCCGAGCAGTCGCGGCACCACAAGGGAATTCTGACGGCAAGCTTCGCGGGCGCGCCGCTGACGCGTATTGTCACCGAGCCGTCGGACGGGTAGTCCGTCGACTGAGAGATATGCGCCGTGCCGCCGTTTATTGCGACATCCGTATCGCTCTCCATGAACTGATGGACATAGACGGTGTCGCTGTCATACGAATATATATACTTTCCGATGCTCTCGACAAAGCGGGTGACGTTCGGCGGGCAGCAGGAGCAATTGAACACCTCGACGCGCTGAGTTATCGGCAGGCGCACTTCATTGCCGCGCCAGTATTTTATCCTGCGGTTCAGAAGATCTATAGACAGCGGATTTTCATAGAAGAAGCTCTTTCCGTCGAGCGAAGTGCCCGAGAGGAATCCGTTATAGATGACCCGCTCCACGATATCAGCATAGCGCGAATCAACGGCGGTCAGTGACATACGCTGGGCGAACATCGCGAGAGATATAGCGGCGCAGGTCTCCGCATAGGCGGTCTCGTTGGGCAGGTCGCCGTCAACGGTGAATGCCTCTCCGATGCGGGTCGAGCCGATACCGCCCGTGATATACATGCGGTGCTCCGTCATATTTTTGAATATTCTGTTCGCCGCCGCGAGCAATTCTTCGTCGCCGCACTCGTAGGCGATATCAGCCATCGCGCTGTAGAGATAGCAGGCTCTGACGCTGTGACCGACCGCTTCGCTCTGGTCGCGCAGGGGGATTCTGTCCTGGAGATAATCCTCGGAAGCGAATCCGCTTGCTTCTCCCCTGTCCTTTTCGTTGTTGCCGCGCTTATCTATAAAGAAGCGGCTGAGATCGAGCCAGCGCTTTTCGCCCGTGCAGCGATAGAGGCGCACGAGAGCGAGCTCTATCTCGGGATGCCCGGGAGTCGTGAAAGCTACGGAATCGTCTCTGCGGAAAACATCGTCTATAAGTCCGGCATAGCGGCACATCAGATCAAGGAATCTGCGCTTGCCCGTGGCTTCATAGTAGGCTACCGCCGCTTCGATAAGATGTCCGGCGCAGTATAATTCGTGGTGGTCACGGTCGGTGAAGCGTTTGCCCGGCTCGACAACGGTATACCAGACATTGAAATATCCGTCGGGGGTCATGTTCCTCTCGATGCGGTCGATAAGATCCTCGACATAGCTTTCAAGCTGCTTGTCATTCTTTCTTTCGAGCACATATGCCGCCGCTTCCATCCACTTCGCCGCATCGGAATCGTAGAAGAAATGCGGGCGGTCGGGTTCGCCCTGTTTCCACTCACAGCTGAGTGCGGAAAATCTTCCGGTGTCCTCAAATCTGCGGCGCACGCTGTCGAGCGTCACGGACTCATTGAGCCCAATGCGGTCTTTCCAGAATCCGCCTGTGATATTCACTTTATCAAACGGTATCGGGTGCTGTTTGTTCATATAATAGTCCTTTCGCGGGATAAAATTTTCAAAAGCCAATATGATTTACTCGGCTCAACAAGAATACCACAAAATAGTCAAAATTGGTAGGACATTTAAAAAATTTTATGAACAAATCCGCCAACTGATTGAAGATTGATGAAAAATATGCTAATATATCCGTGCTTATAATTTGCACTACTGCGCTTTTTGAGGAGGTACTCTTATATGGAGTATAAGCTAAACACGACAAATTACCGCGATTTCAAGGTCATTGAGGACAACAAGCTCGCGGGAAGAGCATATTTTATACCGTATTCAAAAAAGGAGAAGCTGTGCGCCGTCGACCTCAGGCACGAGCGCACTGATTCCGACCTTGTCGAGGTTCTCTCCGGCGAGTGGGATTTCAAATATTACAATGATATCTCCCTCATCCCCGAAGTGTTCGACGCGGCAGGCGTTGAGTTCGACAGGATACATGTCCCCTCGACATGGCAGCGCACCGGCTACGAGCCGCCGGTCTATCTCAACTGCCCCTACGAGTTCGACCTGCCCAACCCGAATGTACCCGAGCATATGTCCGCCGGAATCTACCGCAAAACTTTTGAAGTCACAAATTCCGACGATGTTCATATTCTGAGCTTCCTCGGCGTTGTTCCGTGCGTTGACCTTTATGTCAACGGAATGTATGTCGGCTACAGCGAGGGCGCGCACAATTCGGCGGAGTTCGACATCTCGGAATTTATATACGAGGGCACGAACGAGCTGCTCGCAGTCGTTCACAAATGGTGCTCCGGCACTTATCTCGAATGTCAGGACATGTTCCGCGAGAACGGAATATTCCGCGATGTGCTTCTCTACAGGCTTCCGGCAGTCTACATAAACGATTACTATATCCGCCCGCGCAAGGCAGACGGAAAATGGACGATGGATGTCGAAATCACGCTCGAAGGCAAACTTAACGGCTGCGAAGTCGCCCTCTCGCTCGAAAAGGACGGCAAGGTTATCGCCGGAGAGGCTGTAAAGGCAGAGCGCCTTACATACATGACATTCGATAATCTCGATGTCACCGAGTGGAACGCGGAGATCCCGACCGTCTACAGCGCTTATATAACACTGTATAAGAACGGCGAAGAGCTCATGACGCTCAGAAACATCACGGGCTTCAAGACAGTGGAGATAAAGGGCAACACCTTTACATTCAACGGACAGGTTATCAAGTTCAAGGGCGTCAATCATCACGACACAAACGGCAAGACCGGCTATGTCATGACCTTTGACGACTATGAAAAAGATGTAAAACTCATCAAGGAGTATAACGGCAACGCGATACGCACCTCGCACTATCCCCCCGACCCGTGTCTGATAGCTCTTGCCGACACATACGGTCTTTATATAGTCGACGAGGCGGATATCGAAACTCACGGAGCATTTTTCGCTCCGCACAATGATATAAACAAGATAAGCCACGATCTCAAGTGGGCTCCGAGATACCTCGACAGGGTCAAGAGAATGTATTACCGCGACAGGAGCCACCCGTGCATCACGATGTGGTCGCTCGGCAACGAGGCGGGCGGCTATGCCTGCCAGGATGTCTGCTACGATTATCTGCACGAGACCTGCCCGGAGATACCCACTCACTACGAGGGTGTTATCCACACAAAGCGCAAGGCTTACGATGTGGTCTCCGACATGTACCCGACACACGCGCAGGTTGAGCACGTCGGCATGGGCACACAGAGGGGTAAATGGTACAAGACGAAACCCTACTTCCTATGCGAATATGTCCACGCGATGGGCTTCGGTCCCGGCGCGATGGAGGAATACTGGGACAGCTTCTATAAATACGACAATCTCATGGGCGGCTGCATCTGGGAATGGGCAGATCACGCGGTATATCACGCCGACGGCCCGTATGAATACACCTACGGCGGCGACCACGGCGAGAAGAAGCACGACGGCAACTTCTGCGTTGACGGTCTTGTTCACCCCGACCGCACACCTTCGAGCGGCGCGCTTGAGATGCAGGCGGTCTATCGCCCCGTTAGAGCAAAGTACAACCGCGACGGCAGCTTCACCTTCACGAACACAAACCGCTTCCGCAGTTCGGGATATATCACAATCGTCCGTTCGATGACGGTTGACGGCATCGAAGGCAAAGAGAGGGAGCGTTTCTCGCTCGACATCGCGCCCTGCAAGAGCGAAAAAGTAACATTCAAAGCAAAGATCCCCGCCGGCTGCGACTGCCGCATGAACTTTGAATATTTCGACGGCGACGCTTTCCTCGCGCGCGAGCAGGTTATAATAAAGAAAGAGCACAAGAAAGTCACTCTGCCGACCGGCAGCAAATTGGAGTGCAAAGTGGGCAGAAACTCCGCGAAAGTCAGCTTTGACGGCGGTTCGGTGAAATTCGACCTCAAGACCGGCGAGATAGCATCCTACAAGCTCGGCGAAAAGGAGCTCATTAACCAGTCCCCCGCCGCGCACAAGGGCTTCATCCCGAACATCTTCCGCGCGATGCTCGACAATGACAGAGTTATCATTGCAAAGTGGGAAAAGGCCGGATACGACGACATAAAAGCTATTCCGCATTCAGTGAACTTCTCCTCGGCCAAGCACTCGGCGAAATTCACCGTTGACTTCAACCTCCGCTCGAAGAAGGGTGTTGTTGCAAAGGTCAATCTTAAATACACTGTTGACGCCGCAGGATGCATAAAAGTCGAGACGGTATTCAACTCGAAATCCCAGCAGAGAGCCGCTGCAGCTCTGCCGCGCTTCGGTCTCGTGTTTGAGATGCCGATGAGCTTCGAGAACATCGAATATCTCGGCTACGGTCCCGGTGAAAACATGATCGATTTCAGAGAGCACACGACATTCGGCACATACAAGACCACGGTCAACGATATGGATGAGTTCTATATCAAGCCGCAGGATTACGGAGTGCGCACAGGCGTTCGCAAGCTCAGCATCACGGATGCCGACGGCGTCGGACTGATGATCTGCAACCCTGACAGAGATCTCAGCTTCACAGCGAGGCACTTCACGCAGGCTCTGATGCAGCGCTCGATGCACCGCGACGACCTCCACTCCGAGAACATGACGGCAATCGACATTGACGGCTTCCTCAGAGGCACGGGCACCGGCAGCTGCGGCCCCGACGTTCTCCCGCAGTACACAGTTGACGGACGCAAGGAGCTTGCATACAGCTTCGTTATCGTCCCGATAAAGTAAAAAGCCCCGACAGTTCGGCGGAACGTATAATAAAGCAAAAATCCTACCCACGGTTTTCCGTTGGGTAGGATTTTTTGTTTTATATTGATGCGTTGCAAGAGAAGTATTATTTAAAATGTACCTTTGTGAGATAGGTAAATTGGGATTTGTAGCTGTAAGTGCCGACAATAACCAGCTACTGCAATATTATAAATCGGCACAATTGTTTAGGACGGGTATTATCCGCCCGTGAAATTTGTACAATTTTATTGCTATGCAACTTGTAGGGACAGCCCTCGCGGCTGTCCGATATCGGCGTAGCCGATACAGGGTCATAGCAATTGTAAATTGTTGATAATTGGCTTACTACCTTCGCGTCCCACTATAATCAAACTTTTCACACTTTCCGCGTTTCGGCATTTTCTTTTTATTTGAAAAAGAAAACGCCTGCAAAAGAAAAGCAAAACAGGGGGAATCCCCCCTGTACCCCCGCGAATGCCACGCCGCGGTACCTAGCTCGCGGCTCTCAGTCAGTAGCTCGGCACATTCGCCCGTAAACTCGCTTCGCTCAAACAATACGGGCTCGTGCGTCTTGCTTCGCAAGCCGTTCAGCCCTCTCAAAACATAGTCGCCTATCGCCCTTGGAGCGGGCGCTATGCTCCTTGTTTTTCGCCAACATCGCCTCGCTTCATCCGCCACAGGCGGCGCTTCGGTGATGTTGCCCACCTGTCCCAGTTAGCTATCGAACACTGCGGCGCGGCTATTAAAGGTTTTATTATAGAAGTCAACTGGTCACTTGCTTTTATTTTGCTATAGCTAAAGTGATAGATAAATCCAAATTTGTACATTTTTACCGTACCAGCATTTATAATTTAATATGAACACATCAAATTTCCGCATATTGATACAAAAAAATCGGCTGTCGTTTTTATTCGACAGCCGATTGATTGTTTATATTTACTTTTTCATCTGCTCGCGCAGGTGGTTTGAAAGCAGAGCGAGCGACGACGCCATATTCTCGTTCTGGACGAGTATGCCGTCCGGGACGACGAGATGAACTGGAGCAAAGTTCCAGATAGCGCGGATGCCGCTTTCAACAAGCAGGTCGCATATCTCCTGCGCGCTCGATGCAGGGACAGTGATGATGCCTATATGCACATTCACCTTGCGGCAGAAGCTGCCGAGCTGGGCTATCGGGAAGACCGTCTTGCCCTGGAATTCGGTCGGCTCTTCGCACAGGTCGAACGCGGCGATTATGTTGAGTCCGTAAGCCTTGAAACCGCTGTAGTTGAGCAGCGCCTTACCGAGGCTGCCGGCGCCGACTATCACGGCATTGTCTATATCATTATAGCCGAGGAAAGCTTCAAGCTCCGCGATAAGATCCTTGACATTGTAGCCGACCTTCGGTTTGCCGGACGAGCTGACGCTCGCGAGATCCTTGCGAACCTGAACATCATTGAGCTGAAGTGCTTCGGCGATAGTTGTAGCGGATATATTTTTCGGTGCATCCTCCGGAAGCCCCTGGATATAGCTCAGGTACATCGGCAGTCTCTGAAGAGTGTGTTTCGAGATATTCGGAGTCATAAAAATTTCACCAACCTGAAAATTATACTTGTACTGCAACTATTGTATCATATTTTTTCAGATAGTTCAAGTAAACTTCGGGGCAAAAAAATCGGGGGAGCCGCCCAAGGGCGACTCCCCTTCTCACCTGCCTTTTGAGCAGGATTTCAGTTTTTGTTCACAGCCTTAGACCGTGAAAGCAAAGTCGGTGGTATCCCAGACCTGCTTGCCGTTGTCGATGTACTTCGCGGTTGCGGTGTAATCGCCTTCGGTGAGCTTAACATTGATGGTCCAGATCTCGCCGTCGCCGTTAGAAGCGATGGAGACATTGGCGTCATCTCTGTTGAAGGTTCTGGTAGCACCCGAAGCGTAGGTTATCTTGACCTTCTTGGCAGTGCCGTTGACGGTGACTGCGACAGAATCAGCAGAGGTATTGACCTCGGTAACGCTGACAGCCGTTGCCGGCTTAGCGCTGATAACTACGTTGACTGCAAGGCCTTCGCTCCATGTATTTCTTCCATACTTCGCTCTGACAACATAGTTGCCTGCGGGAAGGTTGAAGTTAACAGTCCAGATCTCATAAGCGAGGTTGGTGCTGTTTGCATAGACCTCATTGCCCTGTGCGTCATAAGACTTGATGGAGACTCTCGGATCAAGTCTTGTAAGGGTGGTGGTTCCGCCGTTTGCATAGACGAACTGGATCTTACCAGCCTTATCGGTGACCTTAACGCGATAGTCCTGCTTGCCGCCGTAGTTCGGGGTGTCGTAGGTAACTTCGGTAACGTCGCCGATCTTAGGCTCGGGCTTCTGATCGAACGAGACTGTGAAGCCATAGCCATCGTTCTCCCAGTATTCCTTCGCCATCTTCGCATAAGCAGTGAACTTGCCTTCTGCGAGGTTAGCATTGATGAGCCAGATTTCGCCGTCCTCAGTCTTCTCTATCTTCAAGATACCGAGCGCATTGGCATCGCTTGTCATGGAGGTGTTTCTGTCAAACGTGCGGGTATTGCCGTTTGCGTCAACTATCTTGATCTTCAGAGGCTCGCCCTTGACCTTGACTGCATACTGATGCATGCCGCCGTAGTTCGGGGTCTCCGGAGTGACGGAGATGATGGAGGAGTTGCTGGCAACAAGGATAGCGTCAAATCTGACATCCTCGGTGCCCATGGTTCCGACTGCGGGATCCCAACCGTTGAAGTTGTAACCGTCGACAGACGGATCCTTAGGAGCTATGATCTGCTCGCCGACCTTCGCGGTAACAGCCTTATAGAGCTGGCCGTTGACATAGAAGTTAGCGGTGTAGGTCATGAGCTCGAGAGCTTTGACTGCGTCGTTGATAGCAGCAGTTGCTGCATCAACATCAGCCTGCTCGGAATACTTCTTATTGGCAACGTCTATGGCAAGAGCTGCATCGAGAGCCGCTCTGGACTCTGCTGTGTAGGTCTTTTCATAGTCCGCCTCAGCCTTCTTCGCCTGAGCGGCCTTGACTGCTGCATCATATGCAGTGTAGTCAGCGCCTTCCTCGGTCCACTGGGAAACGAGGGTCAGGTCGGATGCGGGCATGGTGGCAGGAACTTCGACGTTCCAACCTGCGAAGGTGTAGTGATCCTTGGTGGGCTCTGCGATGTTGAGCTCAGCACCGTAGTAAACCATGGACTCTGCACCGTCAACCGTAAGCTTATACTGGTTACGGCTGTAGTAAACCTTGAGAACAAGGCTGCCGTCAGCTGCGACTGTGCCGGAGAGGACGCTGTCAGCGGCGACCGTGAAGCCCTCACGAGCCTCGGGATCGACGGAGACGGCCGCGCCGGTAGTGGCAGGAACGACCTTGACATCAGCTGCGCCGTAAGCACCGTTGACATCCATGACGTAAGTCTCAACCTTGTAGGAGACTTCGCCGGCGGAGAACTGAGCGTTGAAGGAAACATCCTCGGTGCCCATGACTCCGACTTCCTTATCCCAACCGGTGAAGACGAAGCCTTCCTTGGTGGGATTCTCGGGAGCGATGATCTGCTCGCCGACCTTCGTGGGAACGACTCTGTACTCAGCGCCGTCAACATAGAAGGTTGCGTTGTAGGTCATGACCTCGAGAGAAGCAACTGCATCGTTGATAGCCTTGGCGGCTGCATCGACAACAGACTGCTCGGAATACTTCTTGCCGGAAACTTTTTCTGCAAGAGCTGCATCGAGAGCCGCTCTGGACTCTGCGGTGTAGGTCTTATCATAGTCAGTCTCGGCCTTCTTCGCCTGAGCCGCTGCAACTGCCGCATTGTAAGCGGTGTAGTCAGCGTCGTTCTCGCTCCACTGGGAAACGAGGGTCAGGTCGGATGCGGGCATGGTGGCGGGAACATCAACGTTCCAGCCGATGAAGGTGTAGCCCTCACGCGCTGCCGGGGTGGCAATGTCAAGAGCTGCGCCGTAGTAAACTTCGGACTCTGCGCCGTCAACAGTAAGCTTGTACTGGTTACGGGCAAAGTAGACCTTCAGTACGAGGCTGCCGTCGGCTGCGACGGTACCGCTGACAACATTAGCTGCCGACTCGTCGAAGGTAAAGCCTTCGGCGGCAGTTGTGTCTGCAGTGACCTTGGCGTCGGTGGTGCCATAAAGGGTCTTGGTCTCAGCTGCGCCGTAGTTGCCGTTGACATCCATCGTGTAAACCTCGACGGTGTAGGCAATGCCGGACGCCTCTTCGAACTGGGCGGCAAAGGTGATATCCTCAACGCCCATCTTGCCGACTTCCTTATCCCATCCCTTGAAGACATAGCCTTCCTTAGCGGGATCCTTCGGAGCGACGATCTGCTCGCCAACCTTCGTGGGAACGACTTCGTACTGAGCGCCGTCGACCGTGAAGATCGCGTTGTAGGTCATAACTTCGAGAGCTGCAACTGCGTCGTTGATAGCCTTGGTAGCTGCATCGACAACAGACTGCTCGGAATACTTCTTACCGGCAACATCTATGGCAAGAGCGCCTGCGAGAGCATCTCTGGTCTCGGCGGTGTACATCTTGTCATAATTCTCTTCGCCCTGCTTTGCCTTAGCCGCTGCGACTGCCGCGTTGTAAGCGGTGTAGTCAGCGTCGTTCTCGCTCCACTGGGAAACGAGGGTCAGGTCAGATGCGGGCATGTTGGCGGGAACTTCGACATTCCAGCCGGTGAAGGTGAAGCCCTCTCTTGCTGCCGGAGCGGCAATGTTAAGAGCTGCGCCATAGTAAACATCGGACTCTACGCCGTCAACAGAAAGCTTGTACTGGTTACGGCTGTAGTAGACCTTAAGAACAAGGCTGCTGTCGGCAGCAACAACGCCGGAGAGGACGCTGTTGTCAGCAACGGTGAAGCCCTCGCGAGCCTCAGGCTCGACGGAGACGGCTGCGCCGGTGGTTGCGGGAACAGTCTTGGTCTCTGCTGCGCCGTACTGTCCGTCAAGACCCATGACATAAGTCTCAACCTTGTAGAAAACCTCGCCCGCGGAGAACTGAGCGTTGAAGGAAACATCCTCAGTGCCCATAACGCCGACTGCGGGATTCCAACCGGTGAAGACATAGCCGGTCTTGGAAGGAGCTTCGGGAGCAACGATCTGCGCGCCGACCTTCGTGGGAACGACTCTGTACTCAGCGCCGTCAACATAGAAGGTGGCTTTGTAGGTCATGAGCTCAAGAGCTGTGACCGCATCGTTGATTGCCTTAGCGGCTGCATCAACTTCACCCTGCTGGGTGTACTTCTTGCCGGAAACATCCTTCGCAAGGGCATCGGCGAGAGCCTGTCTGGACTCTGCGGTGTAGGTCTTGTCGAAGTTTGCTTCTGCCTGCTTAGCCTCAGCCGCTGCCTTAGCCGCGTTGTAAGCGGTGTAGTCAGCGTCGTTCTCGTTCCACTGGGAAACAAGAGTTACATCGGAAGCGGGCATGGTTTCGGGAACATCTCTGTCCCAACCGGCGAAGGTGTAGCCCTCACGAGCTGCCGGCTCGGAAACACTGATGGCTGCGCCGTAATAAACATTGGTCACATTGCCGTCAACAGTAAGCTTGTACTGGTTGCGGCTGTAGTAAACCTTGAGAACAAGGCTGCCGTCAGCCTTGACTTCGCCGGAAAGTACGCTCTCAGCTGCAACCGAGAAGCCCTCTCGAGCCTCGGGAGTAACGGAGACGGTCTCGCCGGTAGTAGCGGACTTGTTCTCGATAGCAGCGTCGCCATAGTTGCCGTTGACATCCATTACGTATGTCTCGACAGTGTAAGCAACGGTGCCTGCGGAGAATACTGCGTTGAAGGAAACATCCTCAATGCCCATCGTTCCGACTTCGGGAGTCCATCCGGTGAAGGTGTAACCCTGCTTGGAGGGAGCCTCGGGGGCGACGATCTGCTCGCCGACCTTGGTGGGAACGACTCTGTACTCTTCGCCGTCAACATAGAATGTTGCGTTGTAGGTCATCTTCTCAAGACCCTTAACAGCAGCGTTGATAGCTGCGGTCTGAGCGTCGACAACACCCTGCTCGCTGAGCTTCTTGCCGGAGACGTCAACTGCAAGAGCGGCGTCAAGAGCTTTTCTGGAAGCCTCGGTGTAGGTCTTGTCGTAGTTGGCCTCTGCCTTCTTAGCGTTGGCAGCTGCAACAGCTATGTCATAATCGGTGTAGTCTGCGGGATTCTCGTTCCACTTAGCCGTAAGAGTGATGTTCTGTGCGGGCATGGTGGAGGGAACCTCTTCCTCCCAACCCTGGAAAGCATAGCCAGCCTTCTCGGGAGTACGGGCGGAAACAGTAGCGCCATAATAATATGTATCGGGTTCGAGATCCGTGTTAGCATAAGTTATGGTGTACTGGTTACGTGAATAGTAAATGCTGAGGACAAGAGAACCGTCAGCGGCGATAGTGCCGGTAAGGGTGCTCTTTGCCGAATCGAGCGAGAAGCCTTCAGCGGCGACTGCATCGGCAGTGATATCGGCTGTAGAATTGGTCTCGCCTGCGCCCTGATAGGTGCTGTCGGGAGTTGCCGGATAGTTGCCGGTGGTGTCCATATTATAAACATTCACGGTGTACTTTGTATCCGTGTTGTTTGCGAACTGAGCTTCGAATGTAGCGTCAGCGTCAAACGTTGCGGGTACGTTGCCCCAACCGACGAAGTGCATGCCGACAGGTGCGGCAGGAGCTTCGATGGAGCTAAGATCAACGGGATCGCCCTGGTTGCCGGTAAGAACCGCGTGAGTCTCGCCATTCACGGTGAAGGTGAAGGTGACGGTGACAACGGGGTTAGCAATAAGGCGCTTCCAGTTGTAGATAAGGTTGTTCATAGCTTCTCTGACCTGCGTGCGCATGGTCGTAGAGGCGTTGAACGAGGTCGAAACCTTCTGAGCATAAGCAAATGACTTTGAATATGCTTCCCATCTCTCCGCGTCATACTTGGAAGCATCGGCGGAATCGATGGTGCACATCTTGATAGCCGCATCGAGGTGCGTCTTGACAGCGGCAAGCTTTATAAGTCTGGGACCCCAAAGCTCGACCTGCTGCTCAGCATAAGCAACATCGATAGCGGATATTGTGGGCGTCTGCCAAGCGACAATCGCGGTCTCCCACGCTGCGTGGTCGGTCTCCCACTGTGCATATGCCTTCTCATACTTCTGCTTCTCGATCAGAGTGGCGTCATCGCCGGGCTTCTCGGGAGCAACGGGCTCCTTGGGAGCTATGGTCGAGTTGTAGAGGTTGAGAGCGCGGTTTCTGGCTTCCTTCCAGCCGTTCCAGGTGACTGAATTGAAATCGTCATAACCGAAATAGTTATAACCGTCATCCCAATAAACGGCGCCCTCTGCGTTGTCCTTGCCCTGGACTGCCTCAACGGCGGTCTTGAGCGAGTCAACAGAAGCGGAAACCAAATGCGTCTCCAAAGTTTCAACTGCAGAGGCAAGTGCCTTCTGTCTAGCTTCAAATCCTGCAAGGAATTCGCTATTGGTGTAGAGCGCAATCGTACCGGGAAGAAGCGTATATATAGCCGCATTGTTAAGGGCGGTTATATATGCGTCCCAAGCTGCATCCGCGCTGCTGTCATAATCTGTTCTTGCGCGATTCTTGCCAGCTTCTATATTGTAGAGCTCAGGAAGTCCGTAATCGTTATAACAGATAATGCGGGTAGCACCATTGTAATGGTCGGTTTTGTTACCCTTCTTTGCCGTAGCAGCCCAATTGATCGTAGTGTCAAAGCCAACTTCAAACTTTGCAATAGAAGCTGTCTCCTCCCAAAGATCAATGCTGTCATAGGCATTTGAACCTGAAATAGCATTTCCGCCATCCATTGACGCCGAGGAGGTCGCACTCTTAAGGTTGGAACTAAGGCCACCGAGATTAGCCGATGCATTAGATCCTGTATGTGCGCCCTTGCCCTTCGGCACCTTGAAAGTAACACTCTGCGCACATATCGTCTTCAGCGGGTTGGTGTTGTTCTGATTAAACAGCAGAAGTTTGGGCGGGCAATCATTAACAGACGCACTTGTCTTGTTTGAGCCCGTATTAATTCCGCTGGTATTGTTATCAACATCAGCACCATCAAGCCTGTAAGAATAGAATCTGCAAACCGAAGCATCGTTTGTCAGCTTATTTCCCGCCTCATCGAGGGCAAAATAATATACAGTAAAGACAACAAGCGTATTATTACTGTCGATTCCGCTTATCTTCACCGACCTATTATCGCCGCCATTGAGTTCCTCATTGGCAGTAAGACCGGATACCGAAAGATCCTTTTGTTTGCTGCCGTCATAGTTATAAGCAACAGCGCTCCAACTATCGATTGTATAACGGGGAAGCTTGTCCTGAGTGAAGTTATTGTTCTTATCAGTATAACCTCTGTTAATGCCCTGGCTTCCGTTATAAACCGTGAGATCAAGTTCGCTGCTGTTCTTGATTCTCTTTGAACCGGCGATCTCCATTTCCTTGAACTTTGCCTTATCAGTCAGCTTCATGACCTGAGCCACGATGTTGACGATAGGCGGAACAAGCTTGTCCTTGTTGGAATTCAAAGATCCGAGAAGGTTCTCGACTATCGAGCCGAGCTCAGAGTTCGAAACGATCTCATTGAGCGAGCCGTAAGTCTTGGTTATCGTTCCCGGAAGAACTGCGTTGAGGATATCGGTGACGAGTCTCACGATGCTCTGCTTGAGAGTCTGAGTGGCGAATGCGCCGGACTCATTCTTAACAAACAGGTCAGAGATGCAGGTCAGATCCTGATCAACGAGCAGTCCGTTGAGGATAGAATAAACAATATCCTTGAGGATAGTCTCGCTTCCGCTGTTGGCAAACTTTGCGGGAAGAACAGATTTGTCTAACAGCTTGAAGAAGATATCATCAAGAGCTTTCCATCCGTCAGAGGTATCGATAGCAGTGCTGGGAAGAAGACCTGTGTAATACTGCGGGTCAGCGGCAAGCCACTGAACGGCAGTAGTCAGCATCTTATCCATACCGTCGCCGTAGTTGAGCGCCTTCTTCAGATCACCTGCGTTGAGGTCGATACCGGGATTGACGTTGTAGGCGACGAAATCCGCAAGCATGTCAAGGATACCCTGAACAGTCTTGGGATAACCGCTGTAATCTCTTTCGGGAAGGAACTGAGCCATGAGCTGCTTAACAGCCTCCCATGCAACGCCTATAACAGTCGTGACATCCTCGGGGATGTACATATAGCCGACTGATGCGTTGATGATCGAGCGCGCAAGATAAGCGATAAGCTCTTCCTTGCTCATTGCGTCGATCTCTTCTGCGGTTGCGATGTGCTTCTGCCAATCCGGGAAGAAGTAATCGCCGGTCTCTTTGAGAATGTATCTCGCAACTGCGACAACATTATCGGTGAGCTTTGAATTGTCACCCGAGACCCAACCGTTGTAGTTCTTCAGAAGTCCGTTAACAATGCCGCCGGCAATGTTATTGAGCTCAGCAACAAGAGTGCTGCCCGCGGGGACGGTATAGGCCGAAACCCTGAAGTCCCTGTTGAACAGACCCGCAAGAGTACCTGTGGTATCCTTGTCGATCTCCTGACCGAGCCACTTCATTGTCTGGTCATTGAGCATCGGAACAGCTATATCGTTATAAGCTGTCTGAAGAAGATCCTCGATGAAGTCATATGTAGACTTTGTCGAGTTGAGGTCAACGAGATTTCTGACGCTGTCAGGAATCTCTTTAACGCCTGCAAGAGCGTTCTGAATGATGACCTGAAGCATGCTGTCGATGTTATTGGAGCTGTTGTATTCCGTATTCGGATATGCAAGACCCCAAATCATCTCTCTGAGCATAACTTCGACATTCAGATCGACCTTTACGAACGAGTTGGCAACGCCGAGAGAGACACCGCCGTCTCGCTTGTACTTACCGACACCGCCGACGACAACCTTCTTGACGATTCCCTTGTTGTCCGCAAGGAACTGAAGGAGTGCCTTAATGACTGCGACATCAGTGGTATTGCTTCTGCGCGGGTTCTTGATTGCATCGACATTGACGCTGTTCAGATCGCCGGCCATCCAAAGGATGATCTTGTTGCCGTTGATCAGCTTATAGACGCTCGAAAGAGCATTGTCTATAGACGTCGCATCAAGCTTACCGAGAATCGAAAGATCCATCGTGATGTTCTCTTTGGCAAGCGCCTTGTCAGCGTAGTCAAGAAGCGCAGACGCATACTGCTCTGTGGTCAGAACCGCAGTGTCAGTAAAGTCGTACTTTGTCAGCGCGTCATCCTTATAAGCCTGGTACGCACTCGCGCCGGCGGTAGCCGATGAGAGTATGAGCAGTGAAGCAAGGATGATTGCTAACAAGCGTTTCATTTTCTTCAAATTTACACCTCCATTTTAAAAATTTCACCATATATCAGAGCATTCCGTCTCCCGCAAATTGACGGAACACATTGGCGACAAAGTCATTTTGCTCTGTTCGGGCAATACAAAGCAAGAGGGTATGATTATCCCCCATGTAAAGAATAACCCCTCGTTCGGCACTTTGTCAATAAGTTTAAATTTTTTTAATCATTTTTGTGCGTTTTGTACAATGAAAGTTCAATTTTTCATCGTATGCTAACAATACAGATTTAACAAATATGTTGAAAAATGTCATTTTTGTTCTATATTTCCATTAAAATTAACGCTTTTATGATTTTGGAGAATTAATTTTATTTTTTTGCGGGTAAAAATTGCACAAAAAATCATGAGTTCTGAGAATAATAACGTCTATTTATCATATTAATATTTGTTATGGAAATAAGTAGGGCTTTTATTTGCTGATAATTAATAAAGGTACGGCTTTTAAGGCTATATTTGTTTTACATAACCGCTATATAAAAAGGCTTATATATATAATGTATAGTAACATGGCATCGCGGCAGTGGTTTATCGGGGTAAAAAGCAACACAGATAAGCAGAAAAACCGGCTCCGTCACCCCTATACAGACTTCAAAAGCAGGCGAGCGAAGTCCGTCCCTGCGGTCAGTAGAACAAATCTTGCGAAAACTTTGTGCCGCTCGCGCACAGCGGTGCGTCGAGTCGCCGCACCCTACAAGGTGCATATGCGTAAGATAGTGCAAATTTCGCAGGCGGAAGGCATCTGCCCTACATTTACTGCTTTGAGCGAAGTGCGCTAACCCCTCAGTCGCTTCGTGACAGTTCCACTGCAGGGTAGCCTGTCGGTGCGATTTTGTGCGGACAGTGCGTGGGCGGTTGTAGGGGTCGGCGACCTCGCCGCACCCTACAAGGTACAGGGTAATAAATTTAGTGCGAATTTCGTGAAATAAGCTCTCAGTCTCGGCTTCGTCAATCAGGTTTCCCTGCACGAAAGCCTGACAAGCCTATTAATAACACAAAAACCAGCCGTAAAGCGATTATACTTTACAGCCGGTTTTCGCGTTTTTTCACTTTTTCTCCCTGCACGCGGCTATTATGCTCAGCGCCGAGCAGGCGGCTGTCGCTATCGCCGCGGCGGCGATAAGCTTTTTGATTATATCGAGCCAGCGCATCGAGGTCAGCGCGCAGCTGACGAGCTTCAGGCTCTTTAAAACACTCTGCACAGTATCCATTGCTATCCCCTTTCAGTTTGTCAGCAGGACCGCGTGAGCTATCGACGGCACTGTCTCGCCCTGGAGCGGCGAGACCGCCGAGAGCAGCGCGCCCGTCCCGACAAAGAGCACTTTGTTGAGCCTGCCCGAGCGCATCTCGCTGACGATATGCGAGCAGACCACCGCCGCGCTGCATCCGCAGCCCGAGCCGCCGGAGTTCACATCCTGCTCGTTGAGCCGATAGAGCATCAGTCCGCAGTCATTGTGGCAGGTCGTGATATCGATATGCTCCTGCTTTCTCATCAGCTCGCGCAGGAGCGTTGAGCCGACATAGCCGAGGTCGCCAGTCAGGATAAGGTCGAGATCCTCCGGCTGTGTTTTTGTGTCCTGCAAAAAGGCAGTTATTGTCGAGCACGCGGCGGGCGCCATAGCCGCACCCATGTTGTTTGCGTCTTTGACTCCGTAGTCGGTTATCCTGCCGAATGTGGCGGCTTCTATATGCGGCGACGCGGACTTTCCTATCACGGCGCACCCTGCCGCCGTCGCCGTCCACTGGGCAGTCGGAGGACGCTGACCGCCGTATTCGAGCGGTGTGCGGAACTGCTTCTCCGCCGAGCAGAAGTGCGACGAAGTTGCCGCGGCGGCTATACGCGCCGCACCCGAATCGACACTCAGCGCCGCCAATGCCAGCGACAAAGCCATTGTTGAGCACGCTCCGTAAAGCCCGACAAACGGTATGCCGAGATCGCGTGCGCCGAACGCCGAGCCGCTGCACTGGCTGAGCAAATCACCCGCCATTAGCATATCTATATCGGCGGCGGTCATGCCGGATTTTTCAATAGCCTTCACCACGGCGCGGTGCTGAAACGCGCTCTCCGCCTTCTCCCATGTCTTTTCGCCGAATGTGCCGTCGGTTATAATTTCATCGAAGTTCCCGCCGAGAGGTCCGTCCCCCTCCTTGCTGCCGACTATCGCGGCGGATGCGATTATTCCCGGACGGCTGCCGAATTTCAGCGTGTATTTTCCAATTCTCTCTGCCATCGGTTCACCCCATTATCCTGAGCGCGATATAATAAATCACGCCGTAGACGACCGCCGCGGCACTGCCATAGACTATGACAGGTCCGGCAACCTTGAACATATTCGCGCCCGTGCCGAGAATCCTGCCCTCGCTCTGGAACTCCATTGCGGGCGACACGACTGCATTCGCAAAGCCGGTTATCGGCACGAGTGTACCGGCGCCCGCATGGCGGGCGATTTTATCGAACACGCCGAGAGCGGTCAGCACGGCGGCAATGACGACAAGAGTACACGGTACAAGGCTCGACACCGTCTTTTCGTCCGCGCCGAGCGACTCATAGAGCATCGAAAATCCCTCGCCTATCGCGCAGATGAGCCCGCCTATCAAAAAAGCTTTCAGCAGGTTCATCAGCTTCGGGCTCGGCGGCGAGGCGCGCTTCGTCATTTTTTCATATTCCTTTCCGGACAGCGACATCATCTCATCTCCTCGCCTCTATTTTCTGCAAGCGCGAAAGAAATATACTGCCGCTAAAATAATTTACAAATGGTGACTTGACTTAATGAGTAATATTGCGATAAAATTATAAAAAACACTTGAGGAGCTTTGCAATGGCGCATCTTATCGAAGTCAAGGACGCATATAAAATATACAATCCCGGCGAAAATGAAGTTCACGCGCTCGACGGAGTTTCGCTGACCGTTGACCGCGGAGAATTTCTGATGATAGTCGGTCACTCCGGTTCGGGCAAATCGACGCTGATGAACATGCTCGGTCTGCTCGACATCTGCACGAGCGGCGAATATCTCATCGACGGCAAAGATGTTTCTAACCTGTCGGACGACGAGCTTTCGGAGATACGCAACAAAGAAATCGGCTTTATATTCCAGGGCTTCAATCTGATCCCGAGCCTCACGGCAAAGGGAAACGTTGAGCTGCCGCTGATATACAGAGGCGTAAAAAAAGAAGAGCGCGAGAAGCTCTCGGTCGACGCACTGCGCCGAGTCGGGCTCGAAAAGCGCATGAACCACCTGCCCTCGCAGATGTCCGGCGGTCAGCAGCAGAGAGTCGCAATAGCCCGCGCAGTCGCCGCGCGCCCGCCGATAATCCTCGCGGACGAACCGACCGGCAACCTCGACTCGCACTCCGGCAAGGAGGTCATGAAGATACTCCACGAGCTCAACGACGAGGGGCGCACGATAATCCTCATCACCCACGACAACGAGATCGCCGAAGAGGGAACGCGCGTTGTCAGAATATCGGACGGCAGGATAATTGAAGACCGACCGAGCAACAGAGTATAAAAACTCAGCAATGATTATAAGACAAAAATCCTATCCGCTATTGGATAGGATTTTTGTTGTGTGGGATACGTTGATAAAACTGGAATTGTTGAAAAATCTATTTTGGCTCCCCTGCAGGGGAGCTGGCTCGGCGAAGCCAAGACTGAGGGGTTATTTCGCTTCGATCAAAGTAAGTAGGAGCGGATATCATCCACCCGCGAAAATTGTAGCAATTTATTGATGCGTATTTGTAGGGTGCGGCGACCTCGACGCACCGATGCCGCGACAGCGGCACGAAATCTTCTGAAAAGTTTGTTTTGCAGATCGTAGGGACGAACTTCGTTCGCCCTTTAAAAATACGCACAAATTTTAGACTGCGTACCTCGTAGGGGCAGCCCTTGCGGCTGTCCGCTATCGGCGGTAGCCGATACAAATATTTAATTGATGTTAATTTCTCATCTACCTTCGCGTCATACAATAATCAAACAATATATACTACCCGCGTTTCGGCATTTTCTTTTTATTTGAAAAAGAAAACGTCTGCAAAAGAAAAGCAAAACAGGAGGAATCCCCCCTGTACCCCCTCAACGCCGCGCCGCAGTACACAGCTCGCGGCTCTCAGTTAGCAGCTCGGCACATTCGCCCGCAAACGCGCCGGAGCTTGAACGGGTGTGGGCTCGTGCGTCTTGCTTCGCAATCCGTCCCCTCGCTCCTCTAAGAAAGCTGTCAAACACTGCGACGAGGCTATGGAAAGCCTGACTCTATAAAGGATAACCGGGTCGCGCGCTTTTACTTTGAATGGGGAGCCTAAATAAAATCTGCAATAAATGGTCCCACAAGTACCATCGCGCCATTTGGGCATGAAAAAAGGACTGTCCGTTCAGACAGTCCTGATTTTTTATTCATCAGAGAACGTAGATGCGCACGCCTCTGTAGCCCCATGCACAGCACTCCTCATATGTGTTCATATAGAGGTCTACAGTGCAGGAATTTCTCTTTGCAAATCCGCCGGTGTCTGCCGCTATGCAGTAGCCGTAGACGAACTTGCCGTCAAGCGAGACGATATAAAGCTCGGTGCCGTAAGGGAACTGCTTGGGGTTGACCGCGATGTGTCCGGGCATCGGTTTGCGTCCGGATGCCGTTCCCGTGCCGCCGTAATATGCGGTTGCAGTGCCGTCAACTATTCTCTTGTAGTTCTTGGGCACGCCGTTTGCATCAAGCTGAACGCGCGCTGGAACTTTGAGCTCGGATATCGGCGTATGAGTCTTGAGTCTGATATTCTTGACGCGCTTGACTCTGCCCTTGAGGATGACCTCAGTCACCATCTGCTTGGTTATCTTTTCGTTGACGGTCTCGGAAGAGTCGAGGTCGCCGTTGACATATTTGTCTTTATAGGTGACTATCTTCTCGCCGTCCACGCCCTCGACGGAGACCTTTGTCTGGTCAACATAGAGGTCGGGGCTTCTCTTTGTGACTGTGTCGAACGGGATCTTGACGGTCTCGGTGCGCTCCTTGTACTCAACACGCAGGACGTTTATCTCCATGCCGTTGGTGAGCTCCGTATCGAGCGCGGGATCGGTCTCGTCATTCTCGCCGAGTGTGATGCCTGCGCGGGCGACTGCATCTTTGACAGTACCGGAGGCTATCTGGACATCATTTGATTTTCCGTCCGCTATAACAGTGACGCCGAATGAACGCTTGATTTCAAGTGTCTTGTCGCTGCTGACGAACTCATTGTCGGCGAGGTTTATCTCGTCGAACTTGCCGAGAGCCATGTTGTGCTTATCGAGCATCTGAGCCGCAGGACCGGCTCCGTTGAGGAAGTGCTCCTCGCCGTTGTCGATGACTTTGATGACCTGCGCGCGAAGGACGGTCACTGTGCAGTTCTCGCCGACTTCGAAAGAAGAGGTGTCGAGATAATCGTACTTGCCGAGTGACAGGGCGTCCGCGTTATCCTCAACAAATTTTTCAACTGAGTCTGCGCGGGTCGAAACTGTGTAGGCCTTTTTGCCTGCCTCGTTTACGGTGACTTTATAAGTCGCCGCAGCCGCGAATGCCGTTATCGTCACAACAGAGACGATAACCACAAGGGCTGAAACCGTTGCCAGAACTTTGCGTTTTGACATATTTCTCACGGGCAGTTTTGCAAAGAAAGCCTTGATATGCTCTAACATCAGGTAAAACTCCTTTGTTCTTTGCTTTGGGTTCCGTGGGTGTGCTGAGCCGTTTTTGAAACGACTCCTGCTATTATATTGACACAATCGGCATTTGTCAAATTTTTTGAGGCTCTCATTTTGTGCAGTTTGCACAAGAGCGTACTTGCAAATCAAATACGATAACGCTCAAAGTGTGGCACTGACCCTTGAAACCGCCCGTTAAAATGGGAAAAAATGGCTAAACTTTTGTGAAAAGTCCAAAAAGTTACAAATGGTTACAAATCAATGAAAATCCGTAACAAATTCGGCTCTTTGATGTTTTAGAAGAATCATTTTCAAGTTTCGCCAACCTGTTTCGTTGCGCACCAAACTATATCGCCAAAGAAAAATAAACAGGGCTTGTAAACCTCTCCGCTTTACATAATTTTACCTGTAAAAAAGGAGGAAAAAGTGTAAAGTAAAACGCTTTACACTTTTTAATAATCACCCGCCGCCGTTCCGTCACATCGGCGGAGCTTTTTACTTGCATTTTCCGACGGATTTTTTGCCCGAAAATGCCCTATATATAAAAGGTATACAAAACACTTTGTTAAGCGCGCATTATTATATATATTTAAGCAATATATAAGTGATTTTAAACGTTAAATATAAAAAACAGCTCCGCCGAAGCGAAGCCGTAATTTTAAAAATTCAGGCAGATTACTGCTCGACAGCGTAAACGCTGACTTTCTTGCGATCCTTGCCCATTCTCTCGAACTTGACGTTGCCGTCGACGAGAGCGAAGAGGGTGTCGTCAGAACCCTTGCCGACATTGTTGCCGGGATGGATGTGGGTTCCGCGCTGTCTGACAAGGACATTGCCTGCGAGAACGAACTGACCGTCGCCTCTCTTGACGCCGAGTCTCTTGGACTCAGAATCACGGCCGTTCTTGGTCGATCCGCCGCCCTTCTTATGTGCGAAAAGCTGAATATTTATCTTGAGCATTGTGTTACACCTCCGTAATGACTTTGATCTTTTTCGGGTACTGCTTTGAAAGCTCAGTCAGATGCAGTTTCAGTCCGTCGAGGACTGCTGCAGCCGAATCATTTTCCTCGCCGACGGAAAACTTCAAGTATCCGTCCTGCTCGGAGATATCGGCGCGAACCTTGATAATCTCGGTGACAGTGTTCGCCGCCATATACACTGCGGAAGAAACAGCCGCACAGACTATATCTCTGCCTGCGTTGCCGCCCGCATGACCGCTTATCTCGAATCCCCTGCCGTTTTCGCCTTCAAAAAATACCGCTCTTATCATTGGTTAAGCGTTGATAGCGGAAATTTCCACCTTGGTGTAGGGCTGTCTGTGACCGAGCTTGCGCTTCTCGTTCTTCTTGGGCTTGTAGGTGAAGACGGTGACTTTCTTAGCCTTGCCGTTCTTGAGAACCTTAGCCGAGACAGTGGCTCCTGCGACAGTGGGGGTACCGACAACGACGCCGTCATCCTTGCCGACGACCATGACCTTGTCAAAGGTGATTTCCTGCTCAGGCTCAACGTCCAGCTTCTCGATGAATACGACATCGCCGGCCTGAACCTTATACTGCTTTCCGCCGGTTTCGATAATTGCGTACATCAATATTTACCTTCCTTTTTTAAGACTCGCTATGTGCGGGCGGGATAAACCGCTTCATAGTGCATAGCACTGCCCGAGATATGCGGCATAGGTGATTATATCATATACTGCACCGGATTGTCAAATATTCAGGCAAATTTTTTTGCGGTTTTCCGCAGTTTTTTGCAAGTAAAAAGCTCCCCGGCCAAAAACCGGAGAGCCGATGCTGTTACTGATCCACGCTGTTGTCATAAGGGGGCTGAAGATCGTCCTCATCGGGCATAACAAGCGCCATTATGACATAGACAAGAATCCCCGGGAATCCCGTAGTGAAGAGAGAGAGCAGCACAAAAAGCAGCCTGACTACAGTCACATCCATGTTGAGATACTCGGCAAGACCCGCGCAGACGCCGCAGATCTTCTTTTCGCTTGTTTTTTTATAAAGTTTCTTTTCCGACGCCATAAAAATCGTCCTTTCCAAAATGAGTTATTGCGATATCCGCAAAAGCGGTTTTATCCTATGTTGTTCTGATGCGCCGCAGCCTCTGCGGTATTTCGCATGAGCAGTGCGACAGTCATCGGGCCCACGCCGCCCGGCACGGGCGTTATTGCGCCGGCTATTTTGCTGACGCTTTCAAAATCCACATCGCCGCAGAGCTTGCCGTTTTCGTCCCTGTTCATGCCGACATCAATGACCGCCGCGCCGGGCTTTACCATATCCGCGGTTATCATCTTCGCCCTGCCGACCGCCGCGATGAGTATATCGGCGTTTGAGGTAAACGAGGCGAGATTCTCGGTCTTAGAATGGCAGACGGTGACGGTGGAGTTCTCTCTGAGCATGAGCATTGCCATGGGCTTGCCGACAATGTTGCTTCTGCCGACGATAACGCAGTTTTTGCCTGCGGTCGCTATATTTTCATGATGCAGCATCTCGACTATGCCCGCCGGGGTGCAGGGCAAAAACACATTGCCCCCTGTCACCACCGCGCCGACATTCTGCGGATGGAAGCAGTCAACGTCCTTTTCGGGCGAGATGCGGCGGATAAGCTCTTCTGAGTCGATATGCTCAGGCACGGGGAGCTGGCAGAGTATGCCGCTGACGGATGAATCCGCATTGAGGCGGTCGATGAGCGCGATGAGCTCCTCCTGCTTCGTATCGGCGGGGAGCGCAAATTCGAGCGACTTTATGCCGACCTTTTCGCAGCTCTTCTTTTTGTTGTTGACATACACCCTCGAGGCGGGGTCGTCTCCGACGATTATGACCGCAAGGCACGGCTCAACGCCGCGGCTTTTCAGATATTCCACGCGCTCGCGTACCGAGTCGAGCACCTCTGCGGAAATAAGCTTTCCGTCTATCAGCTTTGCCATCTTATCCACTCTTTCCAATTGATTTATTCCGTTTTTTCGCTGTCTTCGTGCTTCTCCTCTTCGGGAGTCTCCTCGATTTTTTCTTCGGGCTCTTTTTCGGGAGCTTCTTCGGAAACCTCCTCGGACTTCTCCGCGGAAGTCTCCTCGGTCTGCGCCTGCATAGCGGCGGCCTCGTCCGCAAGGCGCTCTTTCTTGGTCTTGACGGCATCCGCCGGGAAATAGTCCACGCCCTCGATGGGCTTGGGATGCTTCGTATATTTGACTGTGAACACTATATACAGCACAAGGCAGACGAGCATAAGCACGCCCGAGACTACCTGCGAAACCCTTATAGTCGTGTGTGCGATATAGAGGCTGTCGGTTCTGAAGCCCTCGATTATCATTCTGCCCAGCCCGTACCACGCGCCGTAGCCGAGGAAAAGTTGACCGCTGAATTTTCTGAACTTCTTGTAGATAACATAGAGGATGAGGAATCCGATGAGGCACCAAAGCGACTCATAGAGGAAAGTCGGATGAACGGGCTTATTTGGATCCATGGTTATGCCTTTTTCGGCGAGCAGCTGACTGTCCTGAATTATCGTCGCCGCTATCTTTTTGCTCCACATTCCCCACGGGGCGTCGGTATTCGTGCCGAAGGCCTCCTGATTCATGAAGTTGCCCCAGCGTCCGATTCCCTGACCGATGAGCAGGCTGATGCCGCCCATATCAAGTAGGTTAAGAATATTTATCTTTCTGACCTTGCAGACTATGAACGCGGCGATGAGTCCGCCGATTATTCCTCCGTAGATGGCGAGTCCGCCCTGCCAGATCTGCGGTATCTCCGCCGGATGGAGCTTATAATAGTCCCACTGGAATATAACATAGTACGCACGCGCACCGATTATTCCCGCGAGAGTTCCGTAGATGAGCACATCGAGCATCTTATCGAGGCTTATGCGCCATTTATAAGCCATTCTGCCGCCGAAGAGCGCGGCGAGAATGAATCCGAAGGCGATAATGACTCCGTAGAACTTGATGCTTATCTCGTTTCCGAAGAGCGAGAACTCAACGAGGGTCGACGGGATGTTGAATCCCCTCTTGATCCATGTGAAATAGACGGTTGTGAAATCGGACATATACATCATCCTCTCATTTAAAACTGTAAAGCAATTCACTTTACAGGATTTATACCATTGAATTATCGGTCGAAGCTGATTTCAAAAGCACATTCAGCCGCAAAATCCGATATTTTTCAACGCTTTTCGCGTTTATATGCGATTGGCAAACGCAAAGCAGAAATCTGTCAGATCAGCCTGTAAAGTTATATAACTTTACACATTATTTTGCTTATTCCGCCGCGCTCGTGATTATTTTTCTGAGCGTATCCACACCCTCGCCGGTCTGCGAAGAGAACGGGACAGTCTCATAATCCGGGAAATCGGCGAGTTCTGTTTTGAACGCTTCAAGGCGCTGAGCGCGCTCGGTTTTGTTGAGCTTGTCTATCTTCGTCAGAGCGATAACTGTTTTGTATCCGCCGGATTTCAGGAAGTTCAGCATGTCGTAGTCATCCTTGCTCGGCTTGTGACGCGAGTCTATAAGCTGAACGACGAGCGTTATATTGCGCTCGGAGCCGAAAAAGCCCTCCATAAGCTCCGCCCAACGCAGCTTCTCGCTCTTTGCCGCCTTGGCGTAGCCGTAGCCCGGGAGATCGACAAAATTCACCTTGTCGCCCTTAAAAAAGTTGACGGTGACAGTCTTTCCCGGTACAGAGCTGACGCGGGCAAGATTCTTGCGGTTAAAAAGCTTGTTGATAAGCGACGACTTGCCGACATTGGAGCGCCCGGAGAAAACTATCTCGGGCTCGGCAAACCTCTTGAGCTGAGTCGAAGTGCCGTAAGAACGGTCGAATTCAATGATATCAAATCTCATAAAAACCTCACTGAGTGACGCGGCTTCTGCGTCCGCCTGTTTTATCGTGCGCCGGGATATCGGCGTGTTTGCTGTCTTTAGAGTCATCGTGCGCGTCAACGACCTCGGCGGGCTTGCTGACGGGCAGGAGCGCGATGCTCAGCACCTCATCAACATGGCTGACGGGAACGAACTCGACATTCGCTTTCACCGCATCGTCGACCTCGTCGAGATCGGGCACATTCGCCTTGGGGATGATAACGGTCTTTATGCCGCGTATGTAAGCCGCCATGGACTTCTCCTTGAGTCCGCCTATCGGCAGGACTCTGCCGCGCAGGGTGACTTCGCCGGTCATCGCCACATCTCTTCTGACGGGGGCACCGGTCAGCGCGGAGACGAGCGCCGTGGTCATCGTGACACCCGCGGACGGGCCGTCCTTCGGGACTGCACCCTCGGGGCAATGAATATGTATATCTTTATTTTTATAGAATTTGCTGTCTATTCCGAGCACATCAGCGCGTGAGCGGACATAGGACATTGCCGCATGGGCGCTCTCCTTCATCACATCGCCGAGAGAGCCGGTGAGCTCAAGCTTGCCCGTGCCATCGAGCACGGCCGCTTCGACCTCGAGCAGCTCGCCGCCGACGGAAGTCCACGCAAGCCCGTTGACCACGCCGACCTCATCGGAATCCCTGAGCTTCTCTTCCTTGAACTTCGGGTTGCCGAGCAGAGCCAAAAGGTCGCTCTCCTTGACGCTTATCTTCTCCTCGCCCTCGGCTATGCGCTTGGCGGCTTTGCGGCAGACGGAGGCTATAAGCTGTTCAAGCCTTCTGACGCCCGCCTCGCGGGTGTAGCCGTCTATGATATTTCTTATCGCGCCGTCCGTGAAGCGGAGCTGACGCGCCGTGAGCCCGTGCTTCTTGAGCTGCTTGGGGATAAGATGCTTCTTGGCGATATGGAACTTCTCCTCCGCAGTGTAGCTGCCCAATTCAATGACCTCCATGCGGTCATAGAGCGGCGCGGGGATATCGGACGCGACATTCGCCGTGGTTATGAACAGCACCTTGCTCAAATCATAGGGAATCTCAAGATAATTGTCTCTGAACGCATAGTTCTGTTCGGAATCGAGCACTTCGAGCAGCGCGGAGGACGGATCGCCCTTGTAGTCGCTGCCGAGCTTATCGACCTCATCGAGCAGAATGAGCGGATTCGAGCTGCCCGCCTGCTGGATAGCGGCAATTATTCTGCCGGGCATCGAGCCGATATATGTCTTTCTGTGGCCGCGTATCTCAGCCTCGTCATGGACGCCGCCGAGAGATATGCGGGCATATTTTCTGCCCATAGCGCGGGCGACCGACTTTGCGACCGAGGTCTTGCCGACTCCGGGAGGGCCGACGAGGCAGATTATCTGGCCGCCGACATCGGGTGCGAGCGAGCGCACCGCCATGAATTCGAGTATGCGCTCCTTGACCTTTTTGAGCCCGTAGTGATCCGCCTCAAGTATCTTGTGGGCGCGGGTAAGGTCGAGGTTATCTTTTGTATATTTGCCCCAGGGGAGTTCAAGGCAGGTCTCAAGATAGTTCCTGCTCACCGCCGCCTCGGGCGACTGAACCGCGTAGCGTTCGAGCCTGTCGCACTCGCGCAGAAGCTTCTCTTTTGACGCATCGTCAACGGGCAGAGCCGCGATTTTGTCGCGGAACGCCTGAATCTCCTCCTCGGGAGACACGCCGTTGTTGAGCTGGGACGAAATCACTTTGAGCTGCTCGCGAAGATAGTATTCGCGCTGGCTGTCGTCCATCTGCTTCTGCACCATCTCCTGAATCTCGTCCTCATATTCGAGCAGACGGGACTCTTTGAGCAGGAGCACGCAGAGCTTTTCAAGGCGCTTTATCGGGTCGAGCTCTTCGAGAACAGACTGCCTGTCCGAGAATTCGAGAGCTATATTGCCGGCGATGAAATCCGCCATGTCGCCGGGATGATCGAAGCCGAGCACAGCGAGCACGACATCGGGAGAGAGCTGGGGCGCGCTCTGCGCATAGCCCTCGAAGATGCTCTTTGCGCTTCTGATGAGCGCCTGACCGTACTCGTTTTCTCTGTCATATTTGCGTATTGCGCAGGCTCTTATCGCGCCGACAAGGTGCGGCTCGGACGAGACGATTCCATTCAGGCGTGCGCGGTACATGCCCTTGACGGACACGCGCACTATATCCCCCTCGCCCGGGAGCTTCGCGACGCGCGAAACGGTCGCGACAACGCCGAGCTTATAGAGGTCGTTGAAATCCGGATCGTCGACCGCTATATCTTTCTGCGCGGTCAGGAAAATTTTTCTGTCGCCCGCGAGCGCCGCTTTCAGCGCATCTATAGATTTTTCTCTGCCAACATCAAAATGCACCTGCATGCCGGGGAAGACCACGAGACCTCGCAGCGCAACGGTCGGCATAAGCAGAGCCGCAGATTCAAATTTATCTTCCATAATATATCTTCCTTTTTCGTTGATATGCCGCCGAAAAGCGGCTTTCCCCGTCTTTAAATCGTAAACGCTTTATCTGTTCATTATACTTCATATTACCCGCTCCGTCAACAGACAGAGCCGACAGGAATATGTAAAATAAAGGACACAGACGGTTTGACTGTATAAAAACGCGACCGGAGCGGTGCGTGCCGTTCCGGTCTGAGAAATTATTTCTTCTTTTTGCCAAAGAATCCGCGCTTCTCATCAGGGGTGACATCGCTGTAGCCCATGGTATCCTTGAAGTTTTTGAGTGCCTCGCGCTGAGGCGCAGTCAGATCCTTCGGGACTTCGACGATTATGCGTATATACTGATCGCCTCTGCCGCGCGAATTGAGATACTGAATGCCCTTGCCCTTGAGGGACATGACGGTGCCGGGCTGAGTGCCGGCGGGCAGGTCGAACTTGACCTTGCCGTCAATGGTAGGCACCATGATGCTGTCGCCCAGAGCCGCCTGGACAAAGTTTACCTTGCAGTCATACCAGATGTTATAGCCCTCGCGTTCAAAGAACGGGTGCGGTCTGACGAACACGGACACATGAAGATCGCCGGAGGGACCTCCGTTCGAGCCCATGCTGCCCTCGCCGCGCACGGAGATGACCTGTCTGTCGTCGATACCGGCAGGGATATTCACCTCGAGCTCGCGGCGCTTGGACACTCGTCCGCCGCCGCGGCACTTCTGGCACGGCTTCTCGACAATTTTGCCTTTGCCGCCGCACCTGGTACAGGTCTTAGTGGTCGAAATAACACCGAACGGTGTTCTCTGCTGGACATTCACCTGACCTCTGCCGCCGCAGTCGGGGCAGGTCTTGGTGGTCGAGCCCTTTTGGGCGCCCGAGCCGCCGCAGTCGGGACAGGTCTCGATGCGGTGTATCTCTATCTTGCGTTTGCAGCCCTTCGCCGCCTCTTCAAATGAAATCGTGACGCGCGCCTGAACGTCGTCGCCGCGCCTCGGGGCGTTGGGGTCGGAGCGTCCGCCGCCGAAGCCGCCGAACCCTCCGCCGCCTCCGAAGAAGCTGCCGAAAATATCACCTAAATCGAAGTCAACGCCGCCGGAGCCTGTGCCCCAGCCACCTGCGCCGCCGCCCGCGCCGAAGTTCGGATCGACGCCGGCATGGCCGAACTGGTCGTACCTGCCGCGCTTATCCTTATCGGAGAGCACCTCGTAGGCCTCGTTGACCTCCTTAAATTTCGCCTCGGCGTCAGCGTCACCGGGGTTGAGATCGGGATGATACTGCTTCGCCTTCTGACGGTATGCTTTTTTTATCTCGTCCTCAGTGGCATTTTTGCTGACCCCGAGCACCTCGTAAAAATCTCTTTTATCAGCCAAGGGAAATTACTCCTTTTTACTTACAATGTACTATTGAGGGACTGCAAAGCAATCCCTCAGCCAGTCATACTTTTTTGCAAAGCAGCGCTTTGCACCGGAGCGTCGTGGCGCCGCCCCATAACGGCATATTATAACACCGTTTCATATTGTGCCGCTCGCGCGGCATCGGGTCGTCGGGTCGCCGACCCCTACAAAAATCTATGTGTTGGTTCTCACAACGCAGCTATGTGCGGTTTCTCCGCGAGCCTTATCAAGGCAGGCAATATCGGAATTTTGTGCAAGACAAGGCGTGGGGTTCTGCCCGCGAGGGAGCGTACGTTGGTACGTGACCGAACGGGCATGGTTCTCACAACGCAGTATCACGCAGAATTACGCATTGCCGGCTGTCAATTCCTGCGAAAGGTAGGCAATAGCGGAATTTTGTGCGAGACAAGGCGTGAGGTTCTGAGAACGCGGGAGCGTACGTCGGTACGTAACCAAGTTCTCAGGTTCTCACAACGCCGTATCGCGCGAAATTACACATTGCCGACTTAGTCGTTGTCTTCGGGAACGTCCGTGTAGTTCGCCTCAGTGTATCCCGCATCATTGCCGGGCTGAGCGCCGTCGGCACCCTGCTGAGTCTGAGCCTGCTCGGCAGCTGCCTTGTAGACCTTCTCGGAGATCTCATAGAACTTAGCGGTGAGCTCCTCCTGGCGGGACTTGATGAGGTTGATATCCTCGCCCTTGAGGGCTTCTTTAAGGGCATCGACCTTGTCGTTGATGTCCTTCTTGTCGTCCTCGGAGAACTTGTCGCCGTCCTCGCTGACGAGCTTCTCGCACTGATAGACCATCTGGTCTGCGCCGTTTCTGATATCAACTTCCTCGCGGCGCTTCTTATCTTCCTCAGCGAACTTCTCAGCCTCGTCAACAGCCTTCTGGATATCCTCCTTGGACATGTTGGACGAAGAGGTGATGGAGATCGACTGCTCCTTGCCGGTGCCCAGATCCTTAGCGGAGACATGGACTATGCCGTTTGCATCGATATCGAAGGTAACTTCGATCTGCGGCACGCCTCTGCGCGCGGGCATGATGCCGTCGAGGTGGAACACGCCGAGGGTCTTGTTATCCTTAGCGAAGTCTCTCTCGCCCTGGAGGACATGGACTTCAACTGAGGGCTGATTATCAACTGCGGTCGAGAAGATCTGGCTCTTCTTGACGGGGATTGTGGTGTTTCTGTCGATGATCTTGGTGTTTATGCCGCCCATGGTCTCGATGCCGAGTGACAGCGGGGTAACATCAAGAAGAAGCAGTCCTTTGACATCGCCTGCAAGGACGCCGCCCTGGATAGCAGCACCGATAGCGACGCACTCATCGGGGTTGATGCCCTTGAAGGGCTCGACGCCGGTGTACTTCTTAACAGCTTCCTGAACAGCGGGGATACGGGACGAACCGCCGACCATAAGGATCTTGTGGAGATCGGAAGTCTTGAGACCGGAGTCCGAGACAGCCTGGCGAACAGGACCCATTGTCGCTTCAACGAGGTCTGCGGTCAGCTCGTTGAACTTAGCTCTGGTGAGGGTCATCTCAAGGTTGAGCGGAGTGCCGTCGGAATTCATGCCGATGAAGGGCAGGTTGATGGTGGAAGTGGTGACATTGGAAAGCTCGATCTTCGCTTTCTCGGCAGCCTCTTTCAGTCTCTGCATAGCCATCTTGTCGCCGCGAAGGTCAACGCCCTCGCTCTTCTTGAACTCGTCGGCGATCCAGTCGATAACTCGCTGGTCGAAATCGTCGCCGCCGAGGCGGTTGTTACCGGCGGTTGCAAGAACTTCCTGAACACCGTCGCCCATCTCGATGATGGAGACATCGAATGTGCCGCCGCCGAGGTCATAAACCATGACCTTCTGATCGTTCTCTTTATCGATACCGTAAGCAAGAGCCGCCGCTGTGGGCTCGTTGATTATTCTCTTGACCTCAAGGCCTGCTATCTTACCGGCATCCTTTGTAGCCTGACGCTGGGAGTCGGTGAAGTAAGCGGGAACGGTGATAACAGCCTCGGTGACCTTCTCGCCGAGATAAGACTCTGCGTCGGTTTTGAGCTTCTGCAAGATCATTGCGGAAATCTCCTGAGGGGTGTACTTCTTGTCATCAATCTTAACTTTGTAGTCGGAACCCATCTGTCTCTTGATGGAGGAGACGGTTCTGTCGGGATTTGTGATAGCCTGACGCTTTGCGACCTGGCCGACAAGTCTCTCGCCGGTCTTGCCGAATGCAACGACGGAAGGCGTGGTTCTTGCGCCCTCGGCGTTGGGGATAACGACGGGCTCGCCGCCCTCGATAACTGCTACACATGAATTTGTTGTACCTAAGTCAATACCTATAACCTTTGACATAATAAATTACCTCCGAAGTAATGAATTGTTTAATTTATATTCCAAAATGCCTTGCGGCATCAGTTGGCAACCTGAACGACTGCGGGTCTAATGACCGTGTCGCCGAGCTTATAGCCCTTTGTGAACACTTTGACGATAACATTCTCGCCGACGCTCTCATCCTCGACATGCATGACAGCCGAGTGGATGTTCGGGTCGAACGCGTCGCCCTCGGCGCCGAACGCCTCAATATCGAGCGCTTTGAGAATATCGCCGAACTGCCTGTATATCTGCTCGACTCCCTTGCGGTAGCTGTCGGCATCGGCCTCGGCGTTCATCGCCGCGCGCTCAAAATTATCTATGACCGGGAGAAGCTTCTCGACGACATCCGTTTTTGAGCGGATTTTTATGTCGTCCTTCTCGCGCAGCGAACGCTTGCGGAAGTTATCGTATTCCGCCGCGAGGCGCAGGAAGTTGTCGGCACTCTCCTTGAGTGACTGCTGAGCCTTTTCGAGCTCTTTTTCGAGCTCGGCTATGCGGTCTTTCTTCGAGGACTTCGAGGCTTTCTTTTCAGCCTTCTTTGTGTCCTCTGCCGGAGCGGTCTCGGGGGTGGTGTTCTCCTCCGCCTGCTCGGGCTTTTTCGTGCTCTCACTCATTGGTGTTACATTCCTTTCGTTATTCTTCAAGTGCTTTTTCCATCGTTTTACTGATGCACTGAGAAATATATTTAAGACCGGGAACCAGTCTGCGGTAGTCCATTCTTGTCGGTCCGATAATGCCTATCGAACCGCTGCTGTCCTCGCCAACGGTGTACCGCGCGAGGATAACGCTCGAATTGTCGAGCTGAACGAAGCCGTTCTCTCTGCCGATCCTTATCTCAAGCTCGCCCTTCATGCTGTCTGCGAGGGTTCGCAGCGGAGTACCGCGGCTCAAAAACTCGAGCAGCTCATACGCTCTGCCCGCATACTCTCTGTGGTGCAGCAGATTTGACTGGCCGGAGAGGAACACATGCGGCTGTGCGGCGCTCTGCGACAATTCGGCGACCGCCGAAAGCATCGGGAACATCGCGAGCGACTCCATTCCGAGCCGTGCCGCTATCGACTGGAGATAAGCGGGAGTCAGGCTGCTGACCGGCACGCCGATGAGCATCGCCTGCGCGACATTGTAAAATGTTTCGCAGATTGTCGTGTCTATCGCGGAGTCAAGCCTGAACAGCTTGCTTCTGAGGATACCGTTGCTCGCCAAAAGCACTATCATCGCGGTGTGCGGTGAAATCGGAACCAATTCGACGCGCTTTATCTTCGTGTTCTCGCCCGACGGTGTCGTCATAACGGCGGCGCACTGGGTGAGATAAGCGAGTGCTTCGCCCGCGTGCCTCAGGAGGCTCTCGGGGTCGCCGTTCGCATTGCCGATACCCGCGTCGATAAGCCTGCGCGATTCCTCGCTGAGCTCGCTCTCGGGGACGAGGTTATCGACATAATATCGATAGCCCTCGCCGGTGGGGACACGCCCCGCCGAGGTGTGCGGCTGATCAAGCAGCCCGAGATAGCCGAGATCCGCCATCTCGTTTCGCACGGTGGCGGAGGAAACGGACATATCGAGAGAATCAAGCAGAGCCTTTGAGCCAACGGGCTCGCCGGTCTTTATATACTGCTCGACAACGGCTGCAAGGATCTTCTCTTTTCTCTCGCTGAGTTCCATTTGTCTCTGCCTTTCGTTTTGTTCGTTAGCACTCTCGACGTTCGAGTGCTAACTTACAATTCATACTATACAACTCCTTGCAGATTTTGTCAACAATTTATTTGTAAACACTTTGTGAACTCCGCATTGACATAGAAAAAATCTACGATATAATAAGTATATACACGAAAAAAGCAAAATCCGAGGAGCATACTCATGAAATACAATTATATTATATTTGACCTTGACGGAACTCTGCTGAACACACTCGACGATCTTCGGGACAGCACTAACTACGCCCTGCGCCGATTCGGCTTTCCCGAGCGCACAACGGACGAGGTCAGAAGATTTGTCGGCAACGGCGTGGCGAGGCTCATTCACCTTGCAGTGCCCGAGGGCACGGACGAAAAGACCGAAGCCGACTGTCTCGCCGTTTTCAAGGCGCACTACAAAGATAATATGACCAACAAAACCGCACCCTACCCGGGGATAATGGAGCTGCTGAAAAAATTGCGAGCTCTCGGAGTCAAGATAGCGGTAGTCTCGAACAAGTTCGAGCCGGCGGTAATCGGGCTGTGCGAGGACTACTTCGGCGGACTCGTTGACGCCGCGGTCGGTCAGACCGAGGACAGGCAGAAAAAGCCCGCTCCCGACGGCGTTTTATACGCAATGAAGCTGCTCGGCGCAGACCCCGCAAGAACTGTTTATTCCGGCGATTCCGATGTCGATGTGCTCACGGCACGGAACTCAAATCTGCCGTGCATCGGCGTGTCGTGGGGGTTCCGCGACAGAAAGGTGCTCGTTGACGGCGGTGCTTCTTATATCGCCGACAGTGCGGAAGATATATTAAGTATTATGGAATAACGGCTTTGGGGGGAGGGGGAAACAATGTCCGAATCTATTTACGAATTTTTATGGTATGTCAACAACATAATGCTCGCTCTGCTTCAGGGCGGCTTTCTTTGGTATAACCTGACGCCTAAGTTTAATAAACACCTTGTCTTTTTGATAACCACCGTTCCGTTTACATTTCTTGTGCTGTCCCAGAAATTCGTGACCTTTGTTGCTCCGTCGTTTCTGGTTCTGCTGCCGCTCGCGTATTATTTCATTTGCGCGGCGGTGCTATACAAGGACAAGTTCCGAACGAAGGCATTTGTGTCGATAGCAATTTTTGCGTTGGAATCCAGCTTCTCCGCCGTTGTGGCTTCGATGTTAAATCTGTTTGGAATAGGCAGCAACGACCCTGAGGCCAATCTGGTTCTCACGCCGTTTCTGCTCGTGTACACAGTGATTTTCCTTGTGTTTACATATTTCAGAAAGCGAAAGCTTGAGGGCGGGTCAATAAAACCAACTTCGATGCTCGCATTTATCATCTTTCCGCTGAGTCAAATGCTGCTGCTCGACACCTGCATGATCCTGTTAAATCACTTCGATTGGGCGGGCGAAAACAGCCCTCTTTCCCTTTTTAAAGACCGTGATCGCACAACAATAATAATTTTTGCCGTCGTCGCAATTTTCAGTATCGCTGCGGACGTCATACTTTTCTATGTTATGAACCGCTCTTCGCAGAACGAAAAGCTGCGCGAGGCGCTGAAGATGCAGGAATATCAGAACAGCGTCAACCTCGAATACTACAAGAATGTCGAGCAAAACAGCGTTGAGGCGAGAAAGATACGTCACGACCTCGTCAACATGGTACAGACCGCCTGCGAGATAATGGAGAACGGTACTGACAGCGATAAGGAGTCGGCGAAAAAGATGTTCGCTCAGCTCAAGGCAGAAGTTTCTGATATAAAAATTGAGCGTTTCTGCCAAAATACCCTCGTCAATGCGATAGCCTCGAACAAGGCGGCTGAATGCAGAAAGAACGACATTGATTTCGACTTCGACCTGCGCGTTCCGGAGACTCTCGGCATAGAAGAAATAGATATATGCAAGGCTTACGTCAACATTTTTGACAACGCGATAAACGCGGCGAAGGCGATCGACGGAAAAAGATACATAAAGATAAAGAGCTTTACAAGCGAAGACGACGGTATGCTCTATATTTCCGGCGAAAATGACATTGCGCCGGACTACGAAGAGAAGAAAAAGGCGAGAACAGGCGAGCACGGCTACGGATTGAGGATTCTCAGAGACACCGCCGAAAAATACGGCGGACGGCTTGTGACCGACGACAAGGGGGACGCCTTTACAGTCGTCATGACGATGCGCGCGGCCGCGGGCAGCCCGAAAAACTGATTTCGGCGCGGAAAACAAATAAAAAAAAGAAGGTCATAATCGCAGCAACCGCTCGAATTATGACCTTTGAATTTTTCTTCAGCTCTGCATTAAAATGCAGTCCCTCTTATTTCGGAATGAACCAGAAAAGGTGCTCAAGAATAAATCTTACATACTCAAAGTACGCTTCTAAAATTCTCTGGATGATCTCCATTACTTTTCCCTCCTCGTTAAATTTAAGCGATTCCGAAAATCAGCTTTATAAGCTCTATTATCGGGCCTATAGTAACCCAATAAAGCGCCTTGCCAGACATCTCGAGTGCCTTAAGCAACAGTTCCAATGCCGCTTCCATTTCGTCCCCTCCCTTCGCATTGTAAGATTGACTTATAACTGCATTTATAGTATAATCTTTACGCTTTGTTGCGTCAATCAACAAAAATTTACGATTTGTGCGCAGCTGAACAAATCGGGGCTTTTTTGTTCAGTTGACAACCTACGGAGGCAAAGATTTCATGGAAAACCGCCGCATTTTAATAACAAAGCAGCTGCTTTGCGAGAGCTTCATTTCACTGCTCAAGCAAAAGCCCATAGACAAAATTTCGGTAACGGAGCTCTGCCAAGCAGCCAACGTCAACAGAGGGTCTTTCTATGCCCACTATGCCGATGTTTACGACCTTTTGGGGCAAATAGAAAGCATAGTCTACGAGCGCCTCTGCAACGCCGTGAGAAACTGCAACTACACAAAAAGCGACTTCCCCCGGATAAACAAAATAATAGAGACCGTGGAGGCCGAGCGTTCGTTTTGCGACGCGCTGTTCGGCAAATACGGCAGCAAACAGTTTTTGGACGAATGCTGCGAGATAAATCGCCGCGATATAACAAACGAGTGGAGACGAAAATTCCCCGACCTTGACGACCTGACCTTAAACACAACATACACATTTATGGTCAAGGGCTCCCTGGGCATAATCGAGGAATGGGTCAACAACGATTTTTCGCAGTCCGCCGACTCCATTTCGCTTTCAATATGCGATATGTACGCCGCCGTTCTTGCTAAGCTTGACAGTATGCAGAAAAGCGTTGCCGCCAAAAAATAAATCACAGACAGTCAAAAAAGCAAAAAGCTGTAAATTACCGATCGCCGCAGATCAGGTAATTTACAGCTTTGTTTGTTTTGTCTATCAATCGTCGTCGAGCTTGAGAACCGCCATAAACGCCTCCTGCGGCACTTCGACCGTGCCGAACTGGCGCATACGCTTCTTGCCCTCCTTCTGCTTTTCGAGCAGCTTCTTCTTTCGGGTTATGTCGCCGCCGTAGCACTTGGCAAGAACGTCTTTTCTCATCGCCTTGACAGTCTCGCGGGCGATGACCTTGCCGCCGATGGCTATCTGAATCGGAATCTCAAACAGCTGGCGCGGGATGTTGTCCTTGAGCTTTTCGGCTATCTTTCTTGCGCGCCCGTACGCCTTGTCGGAGTGGATAATAAACGAGAGCGCGTCGATTATCTCGCCGTTCAGGAGAACATCGAGTTTAACGAGGTTCGAGCGACGGTAATCGGTTATCTCATAGTCAAACGACGCGTAGCCGCGGGTGCGCGACTTGAGCGAATCGAAGAAATCATAGATTATCTCGTTGAGCGGCAGCTCATAGAGAATGTCCACGCGGTCGGAGGCGATATAGGTCATGTTCTTGAACACGCCGCGGCGCTCCTGGCACAAGTCCATTATAGCGCCGACATATTCGGGCGGCGAATAGATGTGCGCATTTGTGAACGGCTCCTCACTGTAATCGATATTGACGGGGTCGGGATAGTGGGTCGGGTTATCTATCTCTATAACGCTGCCGTCGGTCAGGTGTATCTTATATATAACGCTCGGCACAGTTGTTACGAGGTCGAGGTCATATTCGCGCTCAAGGCGCTCCTGTATTATCTCAAGATGGAGCAGACCGAGGAAGCCGCAGCGGAAGCCGAAGCCGAGCGCACCGGAGGTCTCCGGCTCATATGAGAGCGAAGCGTCGTTGAGTTGGAGCTTTTCGAGCGCGTCGCGCAGATTTTCGTAGTCCGCGCCATCGGCGGGATAGACTCCGCAGAAAACCATCGGGTTCACCTTGCGGTAGCCTGCGAGCGGCTCTTTTGCGGGATTCTCCGCAGTCGTTACGGTATCGCCGACGCGGGCGTCACTGACGGTCTTTATCGAGGCGGTGATATAGCCGACCTCGCCGGAGGTCAGTTCATCGGCTGGCTCCATACTCGTGGCGCGCATATAGCCGACTTCAACGACCGTGAACTGCGCGCCGGTCGCCATCATTCGCATGGTGTCGCCGGGCTTTATCTTGCCCTCTTTTATTCTGACATAGACGATAACGCCCTTGTAGCTGTCATAGACAGAATCGAATATGAGTGCTCTGAGCGGCGCGTTGTCATCCGTTACGGGCGCGGGGATATCGAGAACGATGCGTTCGAGCACCTCTTCGACATTCTCGCCCGTCTTTGCCGAGACGCGCGGAGCGTTCGAGCAATCGAGGCCTATGACCTCCTCGACCTCGGAAGCAACTCTGTCGGGGTCGGCGGCGGGCAGGTCTATTTTATTGATAACGGGGACTATCTCAAGGTCGTGGTCGAGCGCCAGATATGTGTTTGCGAGCGTCTGCGCTTCGATTCCCTGCGACGCGTCGATTATGAGCACCGCACCCTCGCAGGCGGCAAGGGAACGCGAGACTTCGTAGTTGAAGTCGACATGGCCGGGAGTGTCTATAAGATTCAATTCATAGACCTCGCCGTCGCTCGCGGTATAGTCCATTTTGACCGCGTGCGCCTTTATAGTTATTCCGCGCTCGCGCTCAAGATCCATGTTATCAAGTATCTGAGCAGTCATATCGCGCTTCGCCACGGAGTCGGTGAGCTCAAGGAGCCTGTCCGCGAGGGTTGATTTGCCGTGGTCGATATGCGCTATGATGCTGAAATTTCTGATGTTTTCTTTCTTGGTAGACAATTTATTGATCCTTTCGTGGGTCTTTTAGTCAAGCTCGGTCACAAGGGTCTCTGCGGAGGGTTTGCCGATCCACATATCGCCGAAGCTCTGACCCGCTATCTCCTCGCAGCGTTTCATCTGCTCGGGGGTCAGTGAGCACTTGCCGGTCTCTTTCTTCTCTTTTATAGCCTCGGTTATCATCTTGTGATCCTCGCGAGTCATCTTATAGGTGAACACGCAGACATAGACGAGACCGACGAAGATGAGCGGCAGGATGCAGTAAGTCACTTTCAGTCCGAATATGCCCTTTGCGGTCTGTTCGAGGGCATTCGCGCCCTCTGCGCCGGTGCGGAAGCCGAAGCCTTTAAGAATAAATCCGGTGAACGCGCTCATGAGACCGTTTATGGTCTTTTTGATGAGCGTATTGAAAGTTGAGATAACGCCCTCTCGGCGGCGTCCGGTTATCATCTCGTCAACATCCGTGACATCGGGCTGGATATTTGTGGCGGTAAATCCGGGGCCGGAGAAGCCGAAGTTATAGAGGATTATCGAAACAATGACGACCCAGAGCGGAGTGCTCTTGCCGATGAACAGGTTTATGATAAGTCCCGCCGCCATAAGCGGAGTCAGGAGCTTTCCGCACAGCTGCTTGCCTTTTTTCATCGTCAGCAGATAGTTGACGGGGAAGCCGGATGCCTCGGCCGCACCCGCAATCGTTTGCAGGGTGTTGAAATAGCCGAAGCGCTGGGCACTGTATTTGATGAAATACTGGTTGGAGTTTGCATAGAAGCCCTTTGCCATGGTGTACATCGAGCTCAGGACGAAATAGCGTCTGAACGCCTTGTTGCGGAAAACCTGCTTGTACTCTTCAAAGAGCATAGTCGCGTTGAAAGGCGGCAGCTTCATGTCGAGCGAGCTCGGCTCTTTCGTGCATTTGAAAGTCACGAGCAGCGGCAGCGAGAACCACAGGCACAACACTGCGCCGAAGAACATGAACTTCGGTCTTGACGCGGCGGTCATCTCCATGTTCGTAAAGCCGAGCGACAGCGACACGAGCAGGAACGACGAAACCATGCCGACGGAGTTCATTATATACTGCACGGAGTTATACTGAGTGCGCAGGGAATAATCGGGCGCGATAACGGGCAGCATCGCAACATGCGGCACGGTGACGAGAGTCAGCGCCGTGTTATAGAGCATATACGCGAGCATGTAGTAGAGCATCGTCGCGGTCTTGTTGCCGGTCGCGGAAATGCCGAACGAGTTCCACAGGCAGAAATACGAGATGGCTATCGGAATAACGCCCCAGAGCAGATATCTTCTGTGTCTGCCGTATTTCGAACGCGTGCGGTCGGTTATAATACCCATGACGGGGTCGGTTACGGCGTCCCAGATATGAGCCATGGCGATAACCATACCCGCCTGATCGACGCTGAGCTTTTCGACCTCGGTCAAAAACGACAGAAAATAGAGCGAGATGATGTATCCGCCGCCGCCGAAAAGTATGCTCGCGGCATTGTAGCCCACCATCGGGCCTATCTTCTGAAAGAATGACGAAACTTTTGATTCCTGTCTTGCCACAGTCTTCCCCTCTTTGCATTGTTTTCTCAAATATCTACCCATTATAGATAATACTATAATTTTACATTAAAACACGGATTTGTCAATACAGTGTTGCAAAAGCCATGAAAGGGCAAAAAAATATTTTTCAAAGCTACTTTGACGAAAAAGTTTTTATTGCGCTTTTTATATCGATATTTCGTTACTGTTTATGTTTTTAAGTCCTTTCACAGCATTATTTTCGGCAAAATGCACAGACAAAAATACATACCCGAAAAAGCGCACAAAAAGGCGGGCGGACAAGGGCTCAAAATCTCTTTTACGCGCCTTGACTTTTGGCATTTTTTAGATTATTATAGGCTACAATGAATAATAGGGGAGTAAACGCTTATGCTAAATAATACCGAAAAAACAATGGAAAAAATCGTCGCTCTGTGTAAAAACAGAGGCTTCATTTTCGCCGGCAGCGACATCTACGGCGGACTTGCGAACACCTGGGATTACGGCCCGCTCGGCGCAAGAATGAAGAACAACGTCAAGGACACCTGGCGCAAGAGATTCATTCAGGAGCGCAGGAACAGCTACGAAGTTGACGCAGACATTCTCATGCATCCGAAAGTCTGGGAGGCAAGCGGCCATATCGCCAGCTTCTCCGACCCGCTTCTCGACTGCAAGGAGTGCAAGATGCGCCACAGAGCGGACACGCTCATCGAGAACTTTGATCCCGATGCCCACCCCGACAAGATGACGAAAGAGGAGATGTTTGAGTACATCAAGGCTCATTCGATCCCCTGCCCCCACTGCGGCAAGCACAATTTCACGGACATAAGAGAATTCAACCTCATGTTCCAGACCTACCGCGGAGTCACCAACGACGCAAAGAGCGTTATCTATCTGCGCCCCGAAAACGCGCAGGGTGAATATGTAAACTTTCTCAACGTCCAGCGTTCGATGAGAGCGAAGCTGCCCTTCAGCATCGGTCAGATCGGCAAGGCGTTCAGGAACGAGATAACCCCCGGCAACTTCACTTTCAGAACGATAGAGTTCGAGCAGATGGAGTTCCAGACCTTCTGCAAGAAGGGCTCCGACAACGAGCTCTATGACTACTTCAAGCAGTTCGGCAAGAAGTATTTTGAGGATCTCGGCATAGCTCCCGAGCATCTGCGCTTCCACGACCACGAGAAGCTCGCTCACTACGCCAAGGCCGCGTGCGACATAGAGTTCCTCTTCCCGTTCGGCTGGGGCGAGATAAACGGCACCCACAACAGAACGGACTTCGACCTGACGAGACATCAGGAATACAGCGGTCAGAAGATGGACTATCTCGATCCCGAGACGAACGAGAAGTTCATTCCCTATATTATAGAGTCCACCTACGGACTCGACAGAACCGTGCTCGCGCTGCTGTGCGAAGCGTATGATGAGGAAGTTATCGACGCAGAGAAGAACGACACCCGCGTGGTGCTCCATCTCTCCCCCGTCGTCGCGCCCTACAAGGCTGCGGTGCTTCCCCTCTCGAAGAAGCTTTCGGAAGAGGCTATAAAGATCTGCGACGACTTGAGCCGCAAATTCATGGTCGATTTCGACGAGACCGGCTCCATCGGCAAGCGCTATCGCCGCCAGGACGAGATCGGTACTCCGCTGTGCATCACCTATGACTTCGACTCCGTCGAGGATCACTGCGTGACAGTGCGCGACCGCGACACGATGAAGCAGGAGCGCATCGCTATAGACGAGCTCGAGAGCTACATCGCTTCGCGCATCGAGTTCTGATTCAAATAAGTTTATAAAATCCAAAGGAGAGCGAAACATATGAAAGTAAATTTCACTGAGACTGTCCTCAGAGACGCGAACCAGTCGCTTATCGCGACCCGTATGCCCTATGAGGATTTCGAGGCAATACTGCCCGAGCTTGACAAGGCGGGCTACTATTCGCTCGAGTGCTGGGGCGGCGCTACGTTCGACTCCTGCCTGCGATATCTCAACGAAGATCCGTGGGAGCGCCTGCGCAAGATCCGCAAGGCGTGCCCGAACACCAAGCTGCAGATGCTCCTCAGAGGTCAGAACCTTCTGGGCTACAAGCATTATCCCGACGATGTCGTTCGCCTTTTCGTCAGAAAGAGCGTTGAAAACGGCATCGACATCATCCGTATATTCGATGCGCTCAACGACCTGAGAAACATTGAGACCGCCGTTGACGAGACTATCAAGTGCGGCGCTCACGCATCGGGCACCATCTGCTACACCACGAGCCCCATCCACAACATCGAAAGCTACATCAAGCTCGCAAAAGATCTCGAGAGCATGGGCGTTCAGTCCGTGTGCATCAAGGACATGGCGGGCATCATGGATCCCCAGACAGCATATGATCTTGTCAAGGGCATAAAGGAGAACATCAGTCTCCCCGTTATCGTTCACACTCACTCGACCACGGGTCTCGGCCCTGTGACATTGCAGAAGGCTGTTGAAGCCGGCGCGGATGTTATCGACACCGCTATCTCCTGCTTCTCCAACGGCACCTCTCAGCCGCCCACAGAGACCATGGCTTATATCCTCCAGAAAGAGGGCTACGAAGTTCCGCTCGACATGGCGCAGCTCAAGAAGATCAACGATTTCTTCAAGCCCGTCCGTAACGACGCTCTCAAGAGCGGTCTGCTCAACCCCGTCGTGCTGACCACTCAGACAGACGCGCTCAACTATCAGATCCCCGGCGGAATGCTCTCGAACCTTGTCGCTCAGCTCACCGCTCAGAACAAGCTCGACAAGCTCGACGAAGTTCTCGCAGAGACTCCGAGAGTCCGCGAAGACCTCGGTTATCCTCCGCTCGTCACCCCGATGAGCCAGATGGTCGGCGTCCAGGCAACCGCGAACGTGCTCGCGGGTGAGAGATACAAAAACATCTCCAAGGAAGTCAAGAACTATATCAAGGGCGAATACGGCAAGGCTCCCGGCAAGATAAACGAGGAGCTTCAGAAGAAGGTTCTCGGCGACGAGAAGCCGATAACCTGCCGCTACGCAGACCTGCTTGAGCCCGGTCTCCCCGCCGCGAGGGAGTATCTCTGCGACAGAGCGACCTGCGACGAGGATGTTCTCTCCTATATCGCTTTCCCGACTCAGGCGGAAGCATTCTTCGACAAGCGCGACGAGAGAAAGAAAAACACTTTCACATATAAGATCGAGAGACTCGACTGAGCCTCGGCAGAAAGGATAGGTTTTATCAATGTTTGATAATTTTGACATGGGTATGCCCCTGGGCGAAAAGCTTGTTTTCGCTCTTCAGGTCTCCCTCTTCGGAATACTTATGGTATTCCTGCTGCTCATTATCCTTGCCGTGCTGATAATGATAATCTCCCGCGTCGTCAGACTCGGCGAGAATCTTGCAGGCAAGAAGGGCAAGAAGAATGCTGCTTCCGATGAACCCGCACCCGTGCAGCAGAGCGCTGCTGCCGGAACTCCTCTGCCCGGCACTCAGTCGCAGGGCACGCTCGAACTTGACGGCGTTGACGAGCCGACCGCCGCGGTCATCATGGCTATAGTCAGCGACGAGAGCGGCATCCCGCTCAACAGGCTGCTGTTCAAATCCATAAAGAAGAAAGACTGATGCGGCTCGCCGCCAACACCTGAAAGGAACGATCATCATGAAATATGTTGTTACATTAAACGGCAAAAACTATGAGGTTGAGGTCGAGGAGACCGACGCCGTTATCACCGCTGTTACCGACGCCGCTCCCGTAGCTCCCGTTGCTGCAGCCGCACCCGCTGCCCCCGCAGCAGCTCCCGCTCCTGCCGCCGCTCCCGCAGCCGCCGCAGACGGTCAGAAGGTTCTCTCGCCCATGCCCGGCACGATACTGAGCGTCAATGTCTCGGTCGGCTCTGCCGTCAAGGCGGGCGAAGTCATCCTCATTCTTGAGGCTATGAAGATGGAAAACGAAATAGTCGCTCCCTGCGACGGCACCGTAAAGCAGCTCGCCGTCCAGAAGGGCTCGACCGTCGCTACGGACGCACTGCTCGCCGTAGTCGGCTAAGGGGGATAGCAAATGGACATACTCGGAATCTTGAAAGGCTTCTGGGAGAGCTCGGGTCTCGCCGTGCTCACCTGGAGAGAAGGCGTAATGATCCTCGTATCGTTCGTCCTGCTCTATCTGGCCATCGCTAAAAAATTCGAACCGCTGCTGCTTCTTCCCATCGCGTTCGGCATCCTGCTCGCGAACCTGCCCGGTGCAGGTCTTATGGATGACCCGACCGGTATCATCGACCCGCTGAGTACGACGATACGGGAGGGTGCGCATTGGTATGACATCGGAATCCTGCGTCTTATCTACGCAGGCGTCAAGAGCAGTATCTTCCCGTGCCTTATCTTTATGGGCGTCGGCGCAATGACGGACTTTGGTCCCCTGCTCGCAAACCCGATGAGCCTGCTGCTCGGCGCTGCCGCTCAGCTCGGCATCTATGTTGCATTCACCATCGCTATCCTGCTCGGCTTCACTCCGCAGGAGGCTGCCGCTATCGGCATCATCGGCGGCGCGGACGGCCCGACGGCTATATTCCTCGCCTCGAAGCTTGCGGCTCACCTGCTCGCACCGATAGCAGTTGCGGCATATTCGTATATGGCTCTTATCCCGATCATTCAGCCCCCGATCATGAAGCTGCTCACCACGAAGAAAGAGCGCTCGGTCGAGATGAAGCAGCTCAGAACCGTCAGCAAGACAGAGAAGATTATCTTCCCCGTCGTCGTGCTTGTCATCTGCGCTTTCATGCTTCCCTCCGTCGCTCCGCTTATCGGCATGTTCATGCTCGGCAACCTGTTCAGAGAGAGCGGCGTTGTTGAAAGACTCAGCGACACCGCACAGAACGCTCTGACCAACATCGTCACCATCCTGCTCGGCGTTACCGTCGGCGCAACGGCGAACGGTCAGACCTTCCTGTCGAAGCAGACCATATTCATTATCATCCTCGGTCTGACTGCATTCTGCTTCTCGACCGCAGGCGGCGTGCTTCTCGGCAAGCTCATGTATCTTGTCACCAAGGGCAAGGTCAATCCCCTTATCGGCTCCGCAGGCGTCTCCGCCGTTCCCATGGCTGCGCGCGTTTCGCAGGTTGAGGGACGCAAGGCAAACCCGACGAACTTCCTGCTCATGCACGCAATGGGTCCGAACGTCGCGGGCGTTATCGGCTCGGCTGTTGCCGCCGGTTTCCTGCTCCTGCTGTTCGGCAAATAATTAAAGATAAAATAAAAAATCCGGCAGTCCCGTTTTCATTCGGAGCTGCCGGTATTTTTTTGTGTTTTAAGCATTGCGCTTTTTGGCAAGACGCCGTCCGAGAAAATATAAAATATAGACAAGCAATAAGCGCAGCGGCTCGAATATCAGAGACGAATCGGGCATATTTTCGAGCATGGTCTTGCTGCGGAATAGCTTTTCGGCTATCAGCCCATACGCGGGATAGAGCGACGCGCAGTAGCCGTAGAGCAGCGGATAGACGACAACGAGCGAGAGTATCAGATAGCCGGAGAAGCCGAAGAGAAAGCTTCTGTCGTTTAAGAAATAGCTCATTAAGAACGCGCCCGCGAGCGAAAGTGCTATCCATATAACAGAGAGTACTATAGATGCGGTGGTTATCTCGCCATGCTCGCCCTGCGGGTCGGCGGAATAGCTGAAGCCGAAAAAGCAGAAGTCAACGACCGCGCCAAAAATCGCTATCAGTATACCCAGCCACATCTCACGGTTGGTTATCTCTTTTTTCGTGCGTTTCTTTTTCATACCGATTCTCCTTTCAAGTTCATAATAACAGATTTTTTTGCGCCGTCAATATTTTCTCTAAAGATTATATATTTGTTTATTCCTTTTTCACAAGCCGTTCATCAAATCCGCACACTTTTTAAATCAGGTTGACTAAATCGTTAAAATTTAATATAATATGGTACTGTAGCAAGCGGAGAGGAGGAAGATCATGTCAGCACCGCTGGCGCAGAGAATGCGCCCACAGACTATCGACGATATCGTCGGTCAGAGGCATCTGCTCGGCGAGGGCAAGCCGCTGAGAAATATTATACTTTCGGGCGAGCTGCCGAACATGGTCTTTTACGGTCCGTCCGGGGTCGGCAAAACGACGCTCGCGAGCATCATCGCAAAGACGACCGACCGCCATCTCGTTAAATTAAACGGCACGACCGCTTCGACGGCAGATATAAAAGATGTTGTCGCGAAGCTCAACACATTTGTCGCGCCAAACGGCATTCTGCTCTATCTCGACGAGATCCAGTATTTTAATAAAAAGCAGCAGCAGACGCTGCTCGAATACATAGAAAACGGCGACATAACGCTTATAGCGTCGACGACCGAGAACCCGTATTTTTATATATACAACGCGATTCTCAGCCGCTCGACCGTGTTTGAATTCAAATTTGTCTCGGCTGAAGATGTAATTCCCGCCGTCAAGCGTGCATTTGATTATATAGGCACCGAGCGGCACGAGACATATGATATAGAGGACGGAGTGTTTGAGCACATTGCCAACGCCTGCGGCGGCGATGTGAGAAAGGCGATAAACTCCGTTGAGCTGTGCGTGCTCTCCTCCCCTGCCGACGGAAGCGGCGTTTGCAAGATAACTCTTCAGCGCGCGCAGGAACTGACCCAGCACAGCGCGATGCGATACGACCGCGAGGGCGACGAGCACTACGACATAATCTCCGCATATCAGAAATCGATGCGCGGCTCCGACCCGAACGCGGCGCTCCACTATCTGGCGCGGCTGCTCGAGGCGGGCGACCTTGTCAGCGCGTGCCGCAGGCTGATGGTCTGCGCGTGCGAGGATGTCGGGCTTGCGTATCCGCAGATAATACCTATAGTAAAAGCCGCCGTTGACGCGGCGAATATGCTCGGACTGCCCGAGGCGCGGATACCGCTCGCGGATGCGGTTGTGCTTGTGGCGACGAGCCCGAAATCAAACTCCGCCTACAACGGGATAAACGCCGCGATGGCCGATGTGCAGAAAGGTCGCACGGGACCCGTTCCGAGGCAATTACAGAATGTCCACTGCGACGGCGAGGATAACCCGAACAAAGGACAGTTCTATATCTATCCGCACTCATACCGCAACCACTGGGTGCCGCAGCAGTATCTGCCGGACGCGATAAAAGACGCGGTATACTATGAGTTCGGCGACAACCGCACCGAACGCACCGCCGGGGAATATTGGGAAAAGGTGAAGAAAGCAGCTCAAAAGTAAACTATGCCGCGACGCGGCAAGAAAGAAAGGATATTTGGTATATGTTCATCCCCATTCTCTCCGTTGTGACGGCGATATTTGCGACGCTCACGATTCTTCTGCGCCGCAAGGGAAAATCATTCGAGGGCATGCTCTGCAAGTTCATCTCGAGCTTTGGCTTCATGTCCATGGCGTTTATCGGCTTCTGCTACCGCATTGAAGAGGCGGATAAATTAGTCCACCCGTTCTATTTCTGCCTCGTGGCGTTCGGACTGCTGTTCGGGCTCGGCGGCGACGTTCTGCTCGGCATAAAAGAGATCGCGCCGAAATACAAGAACAAGCTCATCGCGCTCGGCACTTTCGCGTTTCTGATAGGGCATTTCTTCTACCTTGCGTCCTTTTACAAAGCGGAGCCGACCTTCTCGATAATCCCGTACATAGCGGCGTTTGTAATAACCGCGATAATCGCCATTATCATGAAAGCGGTCAAGATGAAGCTCGACAGCAAGATGTATATTCTCTGCGTGTTCTATTTCTTCGTCATTGCGCTTTGCGCCTGCGTCTCGGGCTATATGCTCTATCTCACGCGCTCGCTGACATTTATTATAACCACAATCGCTTCGGTTGTGTTTGTAATCAGCGACTCGGTGCTCGCGTTCGTCTATTTCACGCCCGTAAAGAGAAAGAACCCGCTCGTTACAATCGAGCTTGCGACATACTACACCGGCCAGATTCTCATGGCGGCGACGGTGTATCTGATAAAATAAAATCGGCATAACAACAGGCGCAGCAGAACAAACTGCCGCGCCTGTTTCATTGAAATCGGAGAATCGCTATGATAAGAAAATTGGAAGAATCCGACCTGCCGCGCATTATGCAGATATGGCTCAGTGCAAACAAAGAGGCTCACGGATTCATAAAAGAAAGCTACTGGGACGAAAATTTTGAAGCGGTGAAAGCCACGCTCCCCTGCGCCGAAGTTTATATACATGAAAACGCAGAAGCCGAACCCGACGGCTTCATTGGGCTCAACGGCGGGCACATTGAGGAGCTGTTCGTAGACAAAACCGCGCGAAACATGGGCATCGGAAAAGAACTGCTGGATTTTGTAAAAATTAACCACACGCGGCTGACGCTCAATGTCTATATAAAAAACTCCGGAGCTGTGAAGTTCTACCGCCGCGAGCAGTTTTCAATAGACTCGCGCGGCATTGATGAAGAGACCGGGGAAGAAGATTATGTGATGAGTTGGAATAGCTAAGATAGCAATGATTTGCAGATTTGGATACTGATATGCAGTTACAAAAAATGTAAAAAAGCATTGACATTGGTCGCAGAAACTTATAAAGTTAAATTACAGGAATAATGCGAAAAGGAGAAGCACAATGAGAACCGCAGAAGAACAGTATCAGAAACAATTCAACGAAATACGTCAAAGATGGAAACGCGGCCGCCGACGCAGAGCTTTAGGCATGCTTATAACAGGTGTTATTGGCGCCATTGCCGCGCTTATCTCTCATTTTTTCTTTAACGCCGCAAAATACGAGCCATGGAACTACATCGTGGTTTTATGTGGTATCGCGCTTGTAATAGCTACACCTATAACAATATTCCGCATATTTATAAGACCGATAAGAGAAGAAGAAGCTGAAATTGCACATCTGAACAGAGTGTACGAAGAGCAAAGATTTATAAACAGAGAATAATAAAGCTGAATTTGTACACATACTCAACGACTGTTGCAAAGCAGAAAGTTGCAATTTAGCAGACAAAGTTTGGCGACCGAAACAGCAAAAAAGCAAAAGCCCTCCCAATCGGGAGGGCTGATTTGATTTTACGACTCTTTTTCTTCCTTCTGTCTCTTGATGACTTTCAGGCGCGAGAAATCCTCGCGTTCTTTTTCTTCAAGAGCTTCGGTGATATATTTAATCGTCGCGGTGAACTGCGGAATCATGATATTGTCGAGCGCGTTCGCACGCTTCTGCGTTTTCTTTATCGCATCGGCGAGGCGATATACGCTGTTCTCTATCTCCGCGAGCTCTGCGGTCATGTGCTTGACCTGCACGAAGCTCAGATAAGCCTCGTCGAGCTGTGAATTCGTCGAGTTGAGTCCGTAATACATATCGAGCTTCTCATCGCCGAGAGTCACAACCGGCAGTTCAACGCCCATGACGCTGCGAAGATCTATATCGAGCGACTCATCGACCGGTATCGCCTGCGCGAACTCGGCGCACATGCCGAGCGTGACATTCGCACGCTGGAGCGCAAGATAAGCCTTTGAATAGGTCTCGTCTATCTCCTGCTGTATCTTCGACGCCTTGTCTATGAGCTGCATCATCTCATGCACGAGTATATTTCTTTTGCGGTCGAGCAGATCATAGCCGAGCTTGGCGAGATCCAGCGACTTCTTCGTGCTCATCAGATTGCTTTTTGTCGGGAATACCTGTGCCATGACGCTCTCCCCCTTTCTTTACTGCTGTGCGGGCTTATAATGCTCCTTGAGAACATCCTCATCAACACGGTCGAGCTCGGATTCGGGCAGCATGGAGAGCAGCTCCCAGCCGAGGTCGAGGGTCTGGTCTATCGTCCTGTTCTCGTCATAGCCCTGGTTGATGAATCTCTCTTCGAACGCTCTGCCGAACTCCATGAGGCGCTTATCCGATGCGGAAAGCTCATCCTCGCCTATAACGGACGCGAGCGCCTTGGCATCCTGCACCTTGGCGTATGAAGCGAAGAGCTGGTTTGCGAGCATGCTGTGGTCGGAGCGCGTGTAGCCCTCACCTATGCCGTCCTTCATCAGACGCGACAGCGACGGCAGGACGCTGACGGGCGGATAGATACCCTTGTAGTCGAGTCCCCTGTCAAGCACTATCTGACCCTCGGTTATATAGCCCGTGAGGTCAGGGATGGGGTGCGTTATATCGTCGTTGGGCATGGTGAGAATCGGTATCTGAGTGACCGAACCCTTCTTGCCCTCGACTATTCCGGCGCGCTCATAGAGAGACGCGAGGTCGGAATAGAGGTAACCGGGGAAGCCCTTTCTGCCGGGAATCTCGCCCTTTGACGAGCTGAACTCACGAAGAGCCTCGGCATATGAGGTCATATCGGTCAGTATAACAAGCGTCTGCTTGCCGAGATCGAACGCGAGATATTCGGCGGCGGTCAGCGCGCAGCGAGGCGTGATGATACGCTCGATTATCGGGTCGTTCGAGAGGTTCATGAACATCGTAACACGGTTCATGACGTTCGCGTTTTCAAACGAAGTGCGGAAATACTCGGCGACATCGTTCTTGACGCCCATGGCGGCGAAGACGATTGCAAAATCGTCGCCGTCGGCAACGTTTGCCTGACGCACTATCTGAACGGCGAGCTCGTTATGCTTCATGCCGGAGCCTGAGAATATCGGGAGCTTCTGACCTCTGATAAGCGTTGCGAGCGCGTCTATAGAAGATATGCCGGTGTTTATATAATTTCGCGGATAAACACGCGAAACGGGGTTAATGGGCGAACCGTTGACATCGCGGCGGCACTCGGGATATATCTCACCAAGGCCGTCTATCGGTCTGCCGAGACCGTCGAACACTCTGCCGAGTATCTCGGGCGACAGCGGCATCTCCATGGGTCTGCCGGAGAGCACGGTGGTGCTGTTGTTCATCGATATTCCGCGAGTTCCCTCAAAGACCTGAATGACCACAAGCTCGCCGTCTATTTTGACTATACGGCCCGCGCGCGAGGTGCCGTCCTCAAGCCTGAGTTCGACCATTTCCTCGTAGCTCGCGCCCTTGACGCCGTCAAGCACAACGAGCGAACCGTTTATCTGATTTAAACCGATGTGTTCAAAAATCATAGCTGTTTAAATCCTTCCTTGCCTTCAGAATAAGCGGACTCAGCGCAGCAGCGGAGCGAGCGCCTTGTCTATCTCAGTGCGGTAATCGTCAAACATATCGAGTCTGTCGTTGGGCACATCGTATTTTATCTTGACGAGCTTATCGAACAGACCGAGCTTCGTTATCTTCGAGATCGGCACCTGCTTTGCGACGACCTCGCGGCACTGATGATAGAGATAGAGGATTATTTCCATCATCTTCATCTGCTTCGCGAGCGGAACATAGGTGTCCTCCTTGTGGAAGGCGTTCTGCTGCAGGAAGCCGACTCTGATGACCCTTGCCACTTCCATAACAAGCTTCTGGTCGTCGGGCAGAACGTCCGCGCCGATAAGCTTGACTATCTCCATAAGGCTGTTCTCCTCGAGCAGGATGGAGCACAGCTCATCGCGGTAGTTCATGAACTCCGGACCCGCGTTGTCATAGTACCATGCGGACAGGTCATTGACATATTCGGAATAGCTCGTATTCCAGTTTATCGCAGGATAGTGACGCGCATAGGCGAGCGACTTATCGAGCGCCCAGAAGCAGCGGGTGAAACGCTTCGTGTTCTGGGTAACAGGTTCGGAGAAGTCGGAGCCCTGCGGCGAAACAGCGCCGATTATCGTTATCGAGCCCTCGGTGCCGTTTAGGTTCTTAACATAGCCTGCGCGCTCATAGAACTCGGAAAGTCTCGACGGCAGGTAAGCCGGGAAGCCCTCATCGGCGGGCATCTCTTCAAGGCGTCCGGATATCTCACGAAGGGCCTCCGCCCAACGGGATGTGGAATCCGCCATAATAGCTGTGTGATAGCCCATGTCGCGGTAATACTCGGCGAGGGTGATGCCGGTGTATATTGAAGCCTCACGCGCAGCGACGGGCATATTCGAGGTGTTCGCTATGAGCACCGTTCTGTCCGTCAGGGGCTTGCCGGTACGCGGGTCGGATATCTCGCCGAACTCTTTAAGAGCCTGGGTCATCTCATTGCCGCGCTCGCCGCAGCCGACATAGATAATAATATCCGCGTCGCACCACTTTGCAAGCTGATGCTGGGTCATTGTTTTACCGGTTCCGAATCCGCCGGGGATTGCCGCCGCGCCGCCCTTTGCTATCGGGAAGAGCGTATCTATGACACGCTGACCGGTTATCAGCGGACGCTGCGCAGGCAGTCTGCGGTTGACGGGACGCGGGATACGGATAGGCCAGCGCTGGCAGAGGGTCAGCTCGTGGTCTTTCCCCTTCTTGTCCCTGAGGGTAACGATAGTATCGTTTATCTTGTATTTTCCGTCGGACTTGACATCGACAACTTCGCCTTCAAGTCCGGGCGGTACCATGAATTTGTGCTTGACGACGGGAGTCTCGGGGCATTCGCCGTAGATATCGCCGCCCTTGAGCTTATCGCCGGGCTTGACGAGCATATTGACCTGCCACTCGCGCTCCTCGTCGAGTGCGCTCTCGGCGCAGCCCTTTGATATGAACGCGCCGTTGTGCTCGGCGATAGCCGAAAGCGGGCGCTCGATTCCGTCAAATATATTTCTGATTATTCCGGGGCCGAGGGTGGCGAACATTGCGCCGCCGGTAGCATAGACCGGCTCGCCGGGCTTGAGCCCGGTCGTCTCCTCGTAGACCTGAATGGTGGTGAGATCCTTGTCAAGGCGTATGACTTCGCCGACAAGCCGCTTCTCGCCGACGTAGACCATCTCCATCATGCTCAGTCCCGTCTCGCCCTTTATCGTAACGACGGGTCCGTTTATTCCGTATATAACATTATTCTCGGACAAGCCGTTCACCTCCGACCGTTAAAGTATTACTGACATTCCCGAATTTTCGAGGAACCACTCGCGCTGCGCTTCAAGGCGTGTGTCGAGCGTATCGTCAGCCACGGTGCTGCCGCCGGCAACTCCGGCGCGGCATCCGCCAATGGTTATTTCATCACTGCTCTCGACCTTGCAGTCCCTGCCGAAAGCTTTCTTTATATCATCCGCAAAGCGCATATCGCCGGGGCGGACATAGACGGTCACATCCCCCTGCGGGAAAACCGCCGCAAAATCTGCCGCGCTCTTTTTGAGAAAATCCGCGTAGCCGTCCGACTCTGTAAAGGCAGTGAGCTTTTCACGCGCGTCACCGAAAACCTCGTCGGTAATTGCGCCGCGCTTGTCGGTCAGGCGGGCGCGCTGCTGAGTTCTCTCATTGGCGACGGTGCGGTTGAACTCCTGCTCCTTGAGCATACGCTCGCGCTCTATTTTAGCCTGAGCCTGGGAGTGCGCCTTCGTCTTTGCCTTTTCAAGTCCGCTTTCGACCGTTTCGCGGGTCTTGCGGGTCATCTCCTCGTGGCGTTCCTCGGCGTCCTTGGTTATGGCGTCAAAAAACTTTGCGGCTCTTTCTTCCTGATTGAGCATTGGTTAAACACCTCAAATCTTTATGCCGATAGTGTCGCGCACATAGCGCGCGATGGAGTCGCTCCCCTGCGAACCGTGGCGGTCTGGGATCTCGACTATCAGCGGCTTATCGTAGCTGCGCTTTGTCTGCGTTATGAAATCGCCGCACAGCTCACACAGCGGGCGCGTGATGAGAATGATGCCGACCTCTTCATCGGCGAGGCAGCGGTTGACCGCATCCTCGACCGACTGGGCGTCGTGCACAAGCTCGCCGTCGATACCCGCAAGGCGCATTCCGACAAGCGTATCGGCATTGTCGCTTATCAAATAAAAACGCATAACTTCCGTTCCTTTCAACGCAGCGTAAAGTTATATTGCTTTACGCTGCCGTTCTTCTGCCCTGCAGGCGTCAGACCTTGTTGAGGATAAGTATGGAGATAACGACACCGTAAAGGGCTATCGACTCACCGAGGGCGACGAAGATAAGCGCTTTACCGAATGCCTTGGGATCCTCGCTCGTTGCGGCGATAGCTGCGGGAGCGCCGGCGGCAACTGCGATACCGCCGCCGATACCGGCAAGACCGGTAACAAGACCAGCGGCAAGAAGTCCGAGACCCTTGGAGTTATCTTTAACGGTTGTCGCTTCTGCGCTCTCGGCGACTGCGTCGGAAGCCTGAGCGGCGGTTGTATCAGCCGGAGCTGCTGTAGTGTCCTCGCTGCCGGTTGCAAAAGCGCCCATAGCGCAGCCTGCGACGAGCAGAACCATGACGGCGAAAGTTGCCGCGTTCATGCGAAGGCTCTTTTTGATGCTCTGACCCTCAGAGTGCTTCTTCATTGTGTACACAACGGATGCGAGAAGCACCGCCGCGGGAACTACGATCATAACGGAATAAAAAAGAGTTGTCATTTTACTTTACCTCCGATTAGTCTTTATTGGCTAAAGCCTTTTTGGCCTTTTTACCGGCAATTTTAGTTTTCAGATTCGTCTGAGCCTGCTCGAGCTTTGCGGGTGTGAACGCCCTGCCGCCGCCCTCATAGAAGCGGCTGAACATCTCGTAGAACTCAAGACGCAGTCCCTGAATGCCCGAAAGCAGACCTTCAAGGGCGATGACGATAATGTTGCCTATGATGATAACGGGGATGTTGCTGCCGTCACCGCCGAGGGTGAAGACGACCATCATCATACTGGCGTGGACTATAACAAACGCGCCGACACGAAGGAAGGACACGGTGTTGCTGAAATAGGACAGGACATATTCGATAAGCTCGAACAGATTCTGGAGCAGGAAGTCAACGATGCTGTCGGGCTTCCAGTCCGGATGCTTGTCTATAATGCCGATCGGTATCTCTTTGATGTAGAGCAGCACGGCGCAGACGCCCATGACGCTGAACAGCACGCTGTTCGGGAGAACCTGAGGACCGTTCATGAACGCTACGCAGAACGCAACGCCCGCGAGATAGAACAGTATGCCGACGAGTCCGTTGTTGCTGAATATCGCTTCGCCTATCTTTTTATGCTTGAGGCAGGATATTACATTCAGGAGCATCGCGGTCACGACAAGGACGACGCCTATGCCGATAGCAACTATCAGAACGGTGTTTATCGAATCCATAACGCTCAGCGGCTTTGACGCCATGCCCAGCGCATGATAGACGGGGTCGAGCATATCTTCATATCCGAACACCGAGCCGAACACGAAGCCGAACACCGCACTTGAAAGACCGCACGGAATAAGTATGCGCGCGAGGGGCATCTTCTTTATCTTCCAGCCGAGGATACCGAGCAGGAAGAGCACAAGGCCCTGACCGAGATCGCCGAACATGATGCCGAACAGCAGTGTATAAGTTATCGCAACGAAGCCCGTGACATCGATATCCGAATATGACGGCAGACCGTACATATCGACGAAGTATTCATAGGGCTTGAATATCGCGGGGTTTCTGAGCTTCACGGGCGGAGTCTTTCCGGAGCTCTTGTCGGGGTCATTCTCCTCGACTTCGACATTCTCTATAGCCTCCGCTTTCTTCTCGAACGCCTTTGAATCATGCGCGAGCACCCAGCCGACATAGAAGAAATACTTGTTGTGGCACGCGGCGTAGCGGCGCATCTCAAAGACTGTATTGAGATCGACGAGCTTCGTATATATCTCGTTGCAGCGTTTGCGGTTCTCTTTCCAAAGTGCCGCGGCGCGCTCGTCAAGCTGCTTTAAGTCGCCCTCGATAATCTCGATATTGCTCTTGAGCTGATCTATTACCTGCTCAACGGTACCGACTGCCGACGGGATCTGGAGTCGCTCGAAGTTGAGTCCCGCGAAGATGCTGTCGACCTCGTCGACGCGCTCTCTCGGCGCGCAGTAGACGCCCCAATAGTCGGTCGCATCGGTCGAGCACGGGATGAAGAGCACATAGGGGTCGTCGTCATAGGCGACGAGCTTTTCGTAGCTCTCCTTTGGCATATGACCGAAGCGGGTCTTGATGAACTTGCAGTTGAACAGCTCATCGAGTCCGACATCGAAGCCCGTGAAATGCTCATATTTCGCAATGCCGTTTCGGCACTGCTCGAGCTGATCCTCAAGCTCCTTGTACTCATCGTGCATCGCGGACAATTTTTCGTCCAGTTCGTCGATGTAGGCGCTGGTCTTATCGTCGAGCTGAATCTCGCGCGAACGGTCGCCGACTATTGTCGGGTCGGGCGCGGAATCATTCTCGCGGATAAGCTCCTCTATTTTTTGCAGCATCGGCGCATACGGGTTTTCCTCGCTGAGCGTCGAATAACCCATTGACGCAGACATATACTGCGTTGCCTGCTCGGGATGGAACGATCCGTCCAAGCAGCAGGTTGAAATGAAATTGTTAAGCTGGTCGAGCGGACCTGTGACTTTAACAAGCTTCATTTTTGCAACTGCCAAGGTTTATCACCGTCCTTTTAAACTCTTAAAAAGCTGTCAGTCGCCCACGCCGATAAGAAACCGGCTTATTTCTTCGGGCGGAATATTATATCTTATACCCTCAATAATGTGGGTAAGATTTTCTGCTTCATTCTCCGCAAGCGCGACATAACTCATCATCACGACACTCGGGAAGGTTGAAAACCGCACAAGCCCTTTCGCGCGGTCATATCTGAGCTTTGCACTCACCTGCTCGACAGATTTGTCACCCCGCTTGGCAAACGCAGCATACGCCGTGCCTTTGAGAGTTTGGAGAGCCTTTTCGGCATCCGGCGCTTCCATAAATCCTGTCAGCGCCTTCTCATCGAGCGTTCCGCCGGGCATCAGCATCGTGGTGAGCACGCTCTGCGGCATATTCGTAAGCCTCTTGAGCCTGTAGAGCGAGACGATATTTTCGGCATCCGTATCGAACGCGTGCATCGCGTCAAGCTCCTTGCGTTCCTTGCCCTTGTAGTTCTTTTTGATGAGCGCCTCCGCCTGCGAGTGGAGATATTTGTTGAGCGCCAGCTCCATGGCGAAATAATCGGGTCTGCCGTCGGAACCGGCAGAGGCAAACGGGGCAAGAACCGCTTTATACGGTGAGCCCTCGACTGCCGCCAAAAGCAGATCAACATTTGTCGCGGTCTCAAGCGCTGCGGCGTTGAGCTCCGAGTGGCGCACGAAGAAGTCGGGCACTTTGGCGAGGTTCTTCTCCGGGTGGCGGCTGTTGAGATAGCGCACCGAATGGAGCAGCATATCAACATCGCTCAGCGTCACGAAATATTTATAAAAGCCGTCGCCGATGGATTTTTCATATCTGCAAAGGGAAGCGAAGTTGTTTGAAAGATGCTCCCTGAGCAGTATTTCTATCTGCCAGCGTCTGAGCGAGCCCATTGTCACGCCCTCGAACGCATCGGCATAGGCGGTGTGGACTTTCAGATAAGCCGCCGCCTCGTTGACGGAACGGCAGGCGAGCAGATCGGTGTAGTTCTGCGCGGTCAGGCGTTTGCCGTACATAGCACGAGCCTTTGCGAGCACTGCGTTTGCGGCGGACGAAACTGTCATACGGCACACTTCCTTTCAAAAAAATCTGATCAGTCGGCGTTCACGGCTCTGTCGGCGAGCTCCTGCGCCCATTTTTCGCGGTTAGCCTTGCTCTGCTCGTCGAGAGTATCGGAGACTGCCTGAGCCTTCTTCTCTATCTCGTCGAGAGCCGCTTTCAGCTTTGCGTCATATTCGGATGCGGTCTTTGCTATCTCGCTGTCGGTGCGCTCCTGCTCCTCAGCTTGAATCTTCTTCGCCTGCTCGGCAAGCTCGGAATCCGCCTTGTCGAAGAACTCTTGTTCCTCCATGGTGCGCTTTCTCGCGCGCTTGTCCATATCGACTATCGTTTTAATGATGCTTTCCATAACTGCACCTCTTTTGCGCTGTTTTGGTATACATTTCCGATATACCTATTATATATACTATTTCTGCTTCTTTCAGCTACTAAATTATATCACCAACATAGCAAAAGACAATATGCAAAAATAATAAACAATCTTCATTTTTCAAATTATTTTTGTACCGCGACACAAAAATTTAACAAAGATATCAAAGTTATAAGAAAAAGTGCTTTCAAAGCACAGAGCACCCCTCCGGAAAAAGCCGGAGAAGTGCCGCAGTTTACTTTTTGATGTTATCCTCGATGAGGATTCTTATCTTCTCGGCGATGAGCGCACCGAGAGCGAAAGAATGGGAATGATAGAACTTCATGAACTTCTGACCCGCTTCGGTCTTGAAGACCCAGAGCGCCCAGCTGGGGACAGGCTTATCTATTCTGCCCTTGTACTGAAGCTCGAACGGCTGAGAATAGGTCACGCCGCCACTGCCCTTCATCTGGAAGCGTATATAGCAGCCGAGATCCTTTTCATAGTCGTTGAGGTCTATGGTGTTGCCCGTGGCGATAACTTTGCCGTCGGCTATCCACTCGATGACCCGGCAGTCGCGGGTAGGATCGGTGGCGACGGTTATCGTATTCGCTTTTTGGTCAACTTTGATACCGGTCACGAGCGGCACATTGCCGTCGCCGTCAAAGTCGCCGACTCCGTCGGTGGTCTTGTAATATTTGCTCGCGGCAAAGAAGTTGCCGTCTTTCATCGCTTTTTTGACATTCGCTTCGTTGTTCTCGGGCAGGACGAAGAACTCGAAAGATCTGCCGACCTCGTTGAGCTTTTCGGAATCGTCATCGGCAAAAGCCCAGATATTTCTGCCCTTGGGGATAACGACCTGAAGCAGTTCATCCCAAAGCTCACGGTCGCCGCGGGTGACTCTGTCGGTGTTGTTGACTATCTCCATGCCGAGGCAGCTCGGGCAGTCGATGAATATGCCCGCGAAATAGGCTATGTAGACGTTCCAGTGAGAACGGTGCGGGAATCTGCCGGAATCGACCCAGTCGCCGACATGGTTGAGCACGGAATAGCCGCCCGCCTTTTCGATTTCAACGGGAGCGGTTCTGTAATCGTTTTCGATTCCCCACTCTCCCTGTCCGTAGGTGGTGAAATATCCGTTGACATGAGTCTTCGAGATAACAGCCATATTGCATTCGATTCCGCCGCGGATATCGGTCATGCCTCTGCCGCCGCGGTCAAGTCCCTTTGTGATGCGCTCGTAGTTTTCTTCGCTCATCGGGTAGACTTTTCTGAACTTGTTGAAAATTCCGTTCGTCTCTCGCTCACTCGTCCAACCGTTTGTGATAACGCCATGGTCGGTCATCGCAAGGATATCATAGTCCGCCTTATAATATTCCTCGACCATCTCGTCGAGCGTCGGGTCGCCGTCGCTCGCGTCGCAGTGTGCGTGGAGGTTTGCTTTATAAGTTTTCCATGTGCTCCAGTCGACCTGCTCATAGGGGCTGATTATCGTATAATCCGTCTCTTTCGAACCGAACGCGAACGCCGCCGGGAAAGCGGTGAACAGCATCACGACAACCAGCGCAGCCGACAGAACGCGCTTGAAGTTCTTCTTCATTTATATATTCTCCTTAAATCAATATGCGTCGAAGAAATGATCGAAAGCATTGTAGCCGAGGAAGAAATACTTGAACGCCCAGACAATGGGATTGAACTTGAAATAAGTCCAGTCGAGCACTGTAACTGTGGCGCGCAGAGCGGTCGAGAGATCGTGGGTTCTCGGAACTCTGACCTTGCCGAAGTCCTCGCCGTTTCTTCTGATAACGAAGGGCTGCGAATAGCAGATGCCGTTGTCGCCCGTGATATAGAATCTGACATAGAGATAGGGTGTGTCGAGCAGATCGTCCGCGCGGAGATCGAGGGTCGCCTTGCCGCTGTCTATATCCGTCTCGCGCTTGATAACATTGCAGTTCGATACCCAGGTTATCGCATTGAAGTTCGTGCCCTCGATGCTTATCGTGTCGTTTTCGTCGTCGACGGTCACTCGGGTGACGAGCGGAGTGTCGTCGCGAAGATATGCCTCGGTGTCATAGACCTTATCCTCGTCGAAGCCGGGCATCTCTTCCATGCCGTTGAGCTCAACACCGTTTGAATAGTGGGAGACTGCGAAGCACCAGCCGTTCTCCATGCCCTTGCGGACATTCTCGTTGGTGAGTTCCGGCAGAACCATCATGGTATAGGCGTCGTTTATCGAGCGGACATCGTGAGAATCGGAGAAAGCGAAGCCCCACGGGACGACATTATTGGGTATGGTCTTCTGGAGTATCTGATCGTAAAGTATACGGTCGCAGCGGGTGTGTGCGTCGGTGGCGCTGTTGATGCCCATGCCGACGCTCGAGCCCTTGTTATCAAGGAAAATGCGCGCAAATTTGTTGGCATAATAATCGTCTATCTTCTGACCGACATGATCTGCGCTGTCCTTTTCGGGATAGACATACTCACCGACATGGGAGAGCATGGATATTCCGCCCTTGCGTCGCACGCCCTTCGACGGAGTCTCATAGTCGCCGTAAACGCCGGCGAGACCCTGACCATAGTCAGCATAGTAGCCGGTCAGATGGCAGTCGCACTTCGGGGTCGCCATATTGAGCTCTATGCCCTGCGGGACATCGAGCATACCGTTGTTATGCGTTCTCGTCTGCGATGCGGCAGTGCCGGTCGTATAGGCCTTGTACTCCTCATCGGTCAGCGGGTAAATGGGCGCGAGCTTCGTGCGCTCATATTTGACGAGTCTTATCAGCGGCACGAGCTGTGGCTTCTGATCCCAGCCATTGTTTATCGTGCCATGGTCGGTGAGCGCGAGGATATCGTAGTTGAGGTCATAGTGTCGCTCAACGACTTCGTGGATCGGCAGATAGCCGTCGCTCGCGTTGCTCTGGGTGTGCAGCTGAGCCTTGTATATTCCCCAGCTGTCCCAATCGACTTCCGCATAAGGGTCTGTTATCTCGTAGCTTATCTCCGCAGGAGACACCTCGTTCTCCTGCGCAAAGGCGCAGAACGCGAGCGAAGGCACCGCAACAAGCAGGCAGAGCAGCAGCGACAGGGGGCGTTTGAACATTGTCATTCCTCCGTATGTTAATTTTTTATTCTGTAACATAGTTTAAAACATTCGGCAAATTAAGTCAACAAAGTTAACATAAATTTTGCAGCAAAATATAATTTTTTATATATTTTTTAGTCACGCTTTTCAAATTTTCCCCATGTGTTTGTTCAAATTGACATTTTTCGGTGAATTTTCGTTGACAAGTTTTGCATATTTTGATATACTCAATTTGAGATTGACCGAACGGAATTATTCCGTGAAGTCTTCTCAGGGAAAGAAAAAAGAAAAGTCAAAAAAAGAAAGGAAAAGACAATGAAAAGAAAACTTATCTCCACCGTTGCGCTCATCATGTGCGCGATAATGTTCCTCTTCTGCGGCTGCAAGTCGAAGAAGAACGGCGACGACACGACAGCCCCCTCCGAGAGCGGCGCGGCAGTCGATGCAGTCACCGACGAGAGCACCGAGCCCTCAACGGAGGGAACAACGGAGCCCGAGAAGAAAGAGCCCGCTGCCGATGCCATCAAAAAGGTTACGGACAGCACGAAGAAGCCCGGCAAAGTCAACACCACCACTCCCTCGGTCAAAAAGCCCGAGTGGAAAAAGGCCGGCAAATACACCTGCGGCAAAAACCTCGCGGCAGGCGAATACTATGTAGTTCCCAATTCAAAGAAATGCTCGCTTATGCTTACCGACGGCAAAGACGGCGAGCTTGAATTTGATATTCTTCCCTGCGGACTGTTTGTCACCATGAAAGCCGGATATACTCTTGAAGTCAAGAACGGCAAATTCATCCTCGCCTCCGAAGTCAATAAGATGGGCGCCACCAACGGCAAATACAAGCTCGGCTCCTACAGAGTCGGCGTTGACATCCCCGCAGGCATAACCACTCTCGGTTCATCCGAAGGCTCGTTCTTCACCGTTTTCTCATCAAGCGATTATTTTGACGAGGACGCAACGGCAATCATGTTCGCCGAGGATTATCCCGTTTATTACAACCTTGAAAAGGGTCAGCGCGTCCTGTTCATGGAAGACACTTCCCTCGGGGTAAAAATCCCCGGTGCAAACAGCGACGGCAGCTACAACTCCGGAATGTACAAGGTCGGCAAGGACATAAAGCCCGGCAAGTACACCCTCGTTCCCACGGATTCCGAAAACGGATACATGGTCTATTACGATCTGAGATATATCGAGTTCTCCATCAAGGACTACAAAGAGAATGTTAAGGCAGGCACTGTAATCACACTCACAGATGGCACCTATTTCCGCAGCAGCGGCTTAAAGCTTGTTCCGTATGTCGAGCCCGGCACAACCGCCGCTCCCGAGACTACAACAGAAGCTCCCGAGACGACCACAAAAACTCCCGAGACGACCACAAAAACTCCCGACACCACAACCACTACAGCTCAGGGAACTCCTTCCGAAAGCTAAATAACAAACCAACCGATTGAAGAGTCGCAGAGATGCGGCTCTTCCTTTTTTTACCTTTTTTGCCCGTGTTGACTTGAATGTTCAGGTTTGGTATAATGGACAAAACGGGTAAGCCCGCAATAATCCTCACGAAAGGAAAAAAAGATGAAAAAGCTTATATCTATTATTCTCTGCATGGCTATGCTCGCCGGTGTTCTGGCGTTTGCAGGGTGCAAGAACAATAAGGACAATCAGGACACAACAGCCGCCTCGACGGGCATCGACGCTGTCGACGCCGCCGACACGACCGAGCCCTCTGCGGACAGCACCGCGGCTGAAAGCTCCACTGCAAAAGAGACAAAGCCCTCGGGCAGACCGACTCAGACTGTCCCCGCCGCGGCAACGACCGAAGCGCAGGTTGTCACTCTCCCGACCAACTCGACCGAGAAGCCCGACGACGGCAGCTCCACCGGTTGGAACGGCGCGGGCAACTACAAATGCGGCAGCGGAAGCGGCAAGCTCGCTCCCGGCGAATATTATATTGTCAAGACCTCTTCAAACTACTCCGCGCTCCTCTGGGACGGCAAGAAAAAAGATGACAAAGGTCAGCCCCTCGCCTATGACATAACGATAGACGGCACGCATACGCTCGTTACTCTTGAAAGCGGCTACGAGCTCTACATCAGCGGCTGCAAGTTCATCAACACCGCCAGCGAGCATCCCAAGGCGGTCAACGGCAAATATGCCCCCGGCACATACAAGATAGGCAGGGATATTCAGAAGGGCGAATACATAATCAAGAAAGCTTCCGGCGCATACGGCGGACTCAGCTTCAAGAAGAGCGTTAACCCCTATGTTCAGAATGTTGCAAGCGATTTCAAGATGGTCGATGTCTCTGTCTATTATACGCTGTCAAAGGACGGATATGTCCACATCACAGGCTGTGAGCTCTATGACGCAGCTTCGCACGACATGGCTTCGATAGGCTGCGACGGCACGACTCCCGCAATGTACAAGGTCGGCAAGGACATAAAGGCCGGCACATATACAATAACCCCGGACGGCAGCGGAAAAAGCTACTACGCGGTCTACAAAAATTCAACGGATGCCACAGACTCCGCGAAAATCGCTGAAACGCGCATAACCAAGGCTACAAATGTCGCTGTCAGCGACGGCGAATACATCTGGTTCTACAGGGCTTCGATGAAATACTGCCAGAACCCGAACTCGGGGCTTGACTTTGACGCTACGGCAGCTTCGGAATAAGAAACAATATCATAAAAACGGACAGCCACAGCAATTTTGCTGCGGCTGTTTTATTTTTGGCAATTGAGTAGGAAAAAAATATGCAAATTGGGATTTGCCGCAAAATCCATTTAGGCGCTCCTGCAAGGGGACTGGCTTGGCATAAACTGAGACTGAGGGGTTGTTTCGCTGTCGCTCAAAGTAATATAGTATGCGACAGTGGCAGATATCATTCGCACGCAAAATTTGCAGTAATTTATTGACACGCAGCTTGTAGGGTGCGGCGACTCGACGCACCGCTGCCGCGCAAGCAGCACGATATTCTCGCAAAAGTTTATTTTACAGACCGTATGGGCGAACTTTGTTCGCCTGCTTTTAAAATCTATAATAGCGGCAAGTAACTAAAGGATCGCTTTACTTGCATCATCTCAAAAAAACACCGTGACGCTCACGCGTCAAAGGGTCGTCGAGGTCGCCGACCCCTACAACTCACCCCCTGAAATTTCGCGTCGCATTATCAAACTCGCGGCTCTCAATTAGTCGCTCGGCACATTCGCGCGCAAACGCGCCGGAGCTTGAACGAGTGCGCGCTCGTGCGTCTTGCTTCGCAAGCCGTTCCCTCGCATTTTCCAGTCAGACTTCAAACATTGCGCCGCGGCTATTGAAAGCACGATTATAAAAAACAGTTGGGTAATGCGATTTCACTTTGCTATGGCTCAAGTTATAGACAACTTCCCATTTATTACCACTTTACCGACAAAATTCTCCATGTTTATTGCCCAATCAGCCTATCTATAGTACAATAAATCCACTCGCTCCGCTCTATGTGCAGCAGAGCTGACGCCGAGAAAATATATAGGGGATGATTTGAAATTGGATATTTTGGAGAAAGATGAAATCACAGAAGAATGCAAGCGACTCTGGCATCTTTACCGAGAATACATAAAGAGTTTTTGCAGATTTCAGTTGAAAGACTCGCCCGACTATGTTGAGGACTGCGTCCAGGATGTTTTCATGGCGCTGCTCGAAGCCAAGCGCGCCGGGACGGAGATCCATAACCCCAAGGCGTGGCTCACCTCTGTTGCAAACAACAAGATAAAAAACGAATACAAAAACAGAAAAAGAGAATCTGAACACATAAATAAAATCATACGCTATGAAACCGTAATGGAATTTTCTTCACTTGATATACACGATTTTTCCGACATTTCCGACGAACTTGTGACCGACATGAAGGACAGTGTATTAAATCGTCTCAACGCCTACGAGCAGTCGCTGGTCAAGGATTTTTATGTGAAGCACATGAAGATAAAAGATATCGCCGAAAAACGCGGCATTTCCGAGACGAATGTCAAGCAGAAACTTTTCAGGGTGCGAAAAAAGATAGTACTTCTCTCAAACGAAGAGATAGAGAAACAGAAAATTTAACTTTTTGAAATTCGCACACTACATATGCAAGGAGGAAATTAACATGACGAACAGTGAATTCATGAAAATTCTGAATGACGATTCACTTGAGCTCACGGTTGAAGAGCTTGAAAATATAATCGAAGAAGAACTGCAAAAAGACGAATCCGAGATGGATCCGGATCTGATTGAATATTGCCTATACTATATCAACAAAGCCGAGAGCAACAACGGCAAAGATGAAAAGACTGAGCCGGATACGAAAAAGCCGAAAAAGCACCGCTTCGGCGGCAAGGCGAAAAAGATATTGATAATAGCCGCGACGGCGGCGCTGCTGCTTGTCGCCATGGGAGTCGCGGGCATCGCAACGGACGAGAAAGCCAAAAGCAATGCATTTTCTTTTTATGAAGACCACATAAGAGTTCATTTCGACAAGCCGAAAGAAGATGAGGACAGTGTACCGGGGACGAAAATTGCCGGGAAACTGGAAAATTATGATATTACCGATTTAAAACTGCCGGCAACGCTTTTCTCTAACGACTGTGTCTACAATAAAATAACAGCAGAAATCATAGGAGAAGACGGCGTTAAATATCTGACGAGTGTGAACATGGGTTATCGTACAAACGAGATATCCGGTCGAGCGGCTATAACCAAATATTGCTCAAAAGAGATCATTGCACCGATCGACTTTCTCAACACTACCGAAAAAAGCAGAACCGAGGAGCTGTCGGTAAACGGCTTAACGGTTTATGTAGTAGAGCAAAATGATTTTTCATCTATAACATATCTTGATGATTTGACCCAGTACATGATCTATTTTGAAACCGATTTTGACAGTGTGGTTGAGATAGCGAAAACCATAACTACTGCCGAGGCTCAATGACAAAAACTCATATTTATACGGCTCTCCTGATGGGGAGCCGTTTTTTTATTCATCGACGGGCATTCGTTAAACTTCACGGCAGATGCAAATACAGCGCACAGCAAAAAAAATCTGCCCACGAAAAGCCATGGGCAGGATTCGTCTTATAAAAAATCCCCGCGCCTTTCGGTGCGGGGAAAATTTTATCTGATATAGGGCAGCGGGTTTACTGTGCTGCCGTTTATGATTATCTCGAAGTGAAGATGCGGACCTGTCGCGTTGCCGGTTCTGCCGACTCGCGCTATCGCCTGTCCTGCGCTGACATGCTGTCCGACGCTGACAGATATAGAGCCTGCGAGGCAGTGGGCATATCTTGTCTTGACTCCGCCGCCGTGGTTGATGACGACGCAGTGTCCGTAGCCGGAATTGCTTCGGCGCACGCTCTCGACAGTACCGTCGAGTGATGCGACTATGACCGCTCCGGTCGAACCGCCGCCGGGAAGAGTGAGGTCGACACCGGTGTGGAAATCTCTGTAACCGCGCAGGGTTCTCCAGCCGTAAGGCGAGCTGACGAATGTACATGCGGGTGCAGGCCATACAAAGCCGCGTCCGGAAACCTTGACATTATATCCGCCGCTGACGCGGGTCGACTTCGTGCCGATAAGCTTCTTTTCGGTCACGGGCTCTTTAGTCCTGACGCGTGAGACCTCCTGCGAAGTGACGCGTTGACCGTCGATATATGTTACAAGCTCGGTTATCGTATCTTCGCCCTTTTCGCCCTTTCGGGTGACGCGGGTAGTACCCTTAAACATCGAGGCGTCGTTGGTCTTTTCGGTGTCGTAATCGACCTCGACCGTTCTTGTCTCGGTTCTCATGACCTTGACGCGGACATAGTTGACCTCGTTTGAAACCACTATCTGATCGCCTGTATGAATATACTCGCCCATATCGGGGTTGAGCGCCATGAGCTGCTTTTCGGTCAGCCCGTTCGCGACCGCTATGCCGTATATCGTATCGCCGTCCTTGACGGTGTAGGTCTTTTTCGCCTGCTTAGTCTGCTCAAGCTGCTTTTTGAGCTTCGATGCATCCCACATGGTCTTCGGGTCGTCAGGATAAAGTCCCTGGACATACTCGACCTTCTCAACGAAATCGACAAAGCTGTTGCTGTCGGTAACCTTGTGCTTTTCGAGTATAGCATTGAACACGCTCGCTGCATCCGTCTCGTTCTTGACGGAGCAGATAAACTCGTCATCGATATAAATTCCGCAGGCATTTGTGACATTACTCTCGGAATTTTCGATTATTCTGTCGCAGAGTATCGAAGAATCGACAAGCTTGTTGACGCTGACAAGTGAAAGCTCATATGTCGGATCATCAAGTTTGGCGGAAGAATCCGTCTTTGTAGTCGTCATTCTCGCCTTTGCGGCGCTCTGAGCCTCGTTATACACCGACTCGTCGGAGATATAGCCGAGCTCCTTGTTGTCGTAGCTGACCTTGAGCGCGAACGTGACACTGCTCCAATAGTTGACGGTCAGCACGAAAGCGAGCACTGCGGCAACGGGCAGAGCGAAGTTCGCTATGGTCTTGAACATCTGCGTATGGGTGGTGAAAGCCTTCTTCACATAGTGCCCGAGTATCGGGAACAGTGTTTTCGGCTTATGGCGGCTCTGCCTGAGATAATTCATAGCCGAGCGCACATCGCGCCTGAAGTCCTTGACCTGCTCAACGAATGTATGAGAAATTATGTGGATAAACTTCTTGAATCCGAGCCAGAGAAAACGGAAGACATATCTGAAAAAGCCGACGATATTTCTGCCGAGCTTCTTAGGCTTCGCGAGCATCTTTTTAAAAGTTGTGCCGGTTGCGAGTCCGAGCGCCGCGATATAAGAATAAAGTACGGCTCCGGCATCGCCCTTATGAGCCTTTTCTTTCTTTTTCGCGGGCTTGTCTTCGGCAGTTTCCTGCACTTCGGGCTGCGCCGCAGAATCGGCATCCGAAACTATTTCGTCCGCCTCTATCATCACGTTTTCGTCAACGGACTCTTCTTCGTCAGCGACACCGCCCGCTTTTTTCATCGCGGCTCTGGTGCGCTTGTCGAGAGTTTTCTCATATGTTGCGAGGATATCGTCATAATCGCTGTCGACATCTATCTTCTCAAAAAGCTCCGAATACTTTGCAGTTTCATTTATTCTGTTTTTAAGCTCGTTCCCGTCCTTTGCGGGCGACTCTGAGCTGTGCAAATCAGGATTGGCAATATTGCCCTTTTTCTTTCCCGACATTGCTTCGCCCCCTTAAAAATATTACAAAATGATTACAAATATTATAACGCCGCCGAGCAATTATTACAAGTCTTTTTGAGAAATATATTGTTAACAATGCTTGGATAGTGCAACACATGACGCATTTTTGAGATAGAAAAATGAGCCGCCGAAAAGGCAGCTCATTATCTCTCATAGGATGATTATTTCTTGTCCTCTGTCATGTTGAAACGCTTCTTGAAGCGGTCAACGCGTCCGCCGGTATCGACGAGCTTCTGCTTGCCGGTGAAGAACGGATGGCACTTTGAGCAAATATCGACACGAAGATCCTGCTTGGTGGAAGAAGTCTTGATGACCTCGCCGCAAGCGCAGCGGACCTCAGTGGGCTCGTACTTAGGATGGATTCCTTCCTTCATTATTGTCACCTCTTTCGGATTATCTGCATATAACTTTGTCTTTAAGCTTAGCAAACGAAATTTTATCATACACGGGGCAAAAATGCAAGCCCTTTTTTCATATTTTTTAAACTGTTCCGACTTTAACGGTCGAATTCATGAAAAATGAGTACAAAAGCGTCTCTTTGACGGGCGTTCCGAGTGCCTGCGAGAGTGCCTCGCGGTATATCCCGAGCTGAGCCGAATATCGGTCGAGCAGAGCCTCGGCGTCAACGCCCGTGTCGGTTTTATAATCGACAATGACGAGTTTTCCGTCCTCGACGAACACGCAGTCCGCAATGCCCTGAACGACGATTTTTTCTTCCGCCGCTTCGCCCGTCAGCTCAGGGTAGAAAAACTTTGCCGGGAAGAGCGCTGCAAATTTTTTCTCGCGCATGACGTTATCGGAGGCAAATATTCTCTCGGCAAGCGACGACATGAAGAACCGTTTTGCCGCGCTGACATTAACAGCTTTGCCCTCCTCTTCCGAGAGGAAGCCGCCGTCGACGAGCCGCGCGAGTTCGGATTCAATGTCGGCGCGCGCCGCAGCGTAATTTGAAAACTGCATGAATTTGTGCGTAGCCGTGCCGCGCTGAGCCGGGGTCAGTCCGCCCGAGCTCATGAACGCCGGGCGCGACGAGGCGAAATATTCGCGGTTTATGCCGCGCTCCGAGCCGTCCGAAGCGGCGCGCTTCGCGGGCACAGACGAGAGCACCGAGCGCGGGTCGGAATAATCGAGTCGTTCGCAAACTTCGTCGAAGAATACGGGCTTTGCGGCTATCTTTTGCTCATTTGCGGATTCGGCCATGAAGCTTTCCGAATCGCTGACGACAACTTTGAGCTTGAATCTGTCTTTTTCGGGCAGAAATATCGGTACATCTACGCCGGAAAGCTTTCTCAGCTCATCCGCGGCGGGATGGCGCATGAGCGCCGTGAGCACAAGGTCCGAGAAGTTGTTCATTCTGAGCACGGCGAACGGGTTCGCCCGCTCCCCTATTCCGCATTCGACGGCAACCTTCGCGAGTCCCTTTTCGGGGTTCGGGACGGATGTGACCATAACGAGATTTTCTTTTGCTCTCGTCAGCGCGACATAGAGCACTCTCATCTCCTCGCTGCGTCCCATGCGTTCGGAAGTTATGACTGCGGCGCGGCGAGAAGCGGTGTCATAAACGCTGATTCCGTCCTCTGTGCGTCTCTTCATACCGAGCCCTGCAGACGAGCTTATGAGCACTGATTCGGTGTTGTCCCGCTCGTTGAACGCGTGCTGCATATCGGCGAGAATACATATCGGGAATTCAAGTCCCTTGCTCTGATGGACGGTCATTATGCGGACGATATCCGCATTTTCGGACGGGCGCGCAGCGGTCGCCAGATCGCCGCTCGTGCGCGCGACTTTGTCTATAAATCTTATAAATCCGCTGAGTCCGAGGTTCCCCGCCGCCTCGTATTTTTCGGCATAATCGCACAGCAGACCGATATTGAGCCTGCGGCGCTCGCCGTCCGGCATCGCGCCGGCGATAGCGTCGAAGCCCGTCTCTTCGCACACTCTGCGGACGAGCTCGCCCGCGCTCAGGGTCAGCGACAGTCTGCGCAGGGATTCTATCTTTTTGAGGAATGCCGCCGCTTTTTCGTCGCCCTCGTCAGCCGACGCGGTGACGCTGCGATAGAGCGGCTCGGTCTCGCCCGCCTCCAGGCGTTCTTTCGCCGAGGCGCGTATATCCGCAAGCTCACCTGCGCTGAAGCCGAACAGCGGAGAGAGCATGACAGCCGCGAGCGGTATGTCCTGCACAGGGTTGTCGAGCACGCGCAGGAGCGAGAGTATAAAGCTTATCTCGGCGGCCTCAAAGAATCCGCCGGTCTCAGGGGAGAAAACCGGTATGCCGCGCTCAGAGAGCGCGTTGGCATAGACCGAAGAAACATTTTTTGCCGTGCGCAGGAGAATGCAGAAGTCGCCGTATGACGCGGGATGCAGAGCGCCGCCCTTTGTGACGAGCGTTTTTCCCTCTCTGACCGTGCGGTCAATATATCTCGCAACATAGCGAGCCTGCGCTTCGAGCGTATCGGCTCTGTTGCCCTTGTCCGTCACGACATGCAGCTCGCAGTCGGGAGTGTCGCGCTCGGGATATTTTGCGGCAGCGTTGAGCGCCTCGGAGTCGTCATATTCAAGCTCGCCCGCCTCCGTGCTCATCAGCTGGCGGAAGATATAGTTGACGCACGATGTAACTCCCACGCGGCTTCGGAAATTCGAGCCGAGGGTTATGCCCAGGGGGTATTTTCCGCTCTCGAAGCTGTGTGTTGTGCTGCGGCGGCGCAGGAATATCTCCGGCATCGCCTGACGGAATCTGTATATGCTCTGCTTGACATCGCCGACGGTAAAAAGATTGTTCTCGTCGGCGGATATTGCCTTGAATATCATATCCTGCGCTTCGTTTATATCCTGATACTCGTCGACGAGTATCTCGACATAATGCGATGAAAGCTCGCGCGCAAGGTCGGTTTTTATATATCCGCCTCTGCCGTCGGAAACCGCAAGCAAATTGAGCGCGCGGTGCAGGATATCAGAGAAATCGGCGGAGTTCATTTTATCTTTTTCGGCGGAATACTCCCTACCGAACTGCTTGACGAGTTCGATAAGCTTCGTCACGGGGCCGCGCATCAGGCGCACATCTTCAGAATGTTCTCCGGACGAGACGCACATAATATTAGGTACTTTTTTCAACAGATCCTTGAGCTTTTTGCGGGCGGTCATGACCGTGTTTTTTGTCTCGCTCTCATAGCCCTTCGGCACACGCCCGAGACCCATATATTTGACTGTGTTAAATGCTTCGAGAGCCTCGTCCCAGTCTCTGTTGACTTTTTCGCGAAGCTCGGCGTACATATTTATATCGCTCTGCACCGCCGCGCCGTAGGCGTCCGCGACAATAGAATCGGACTCCATGGCGGCCATCATATCATTGCTTGATGATACGCAGTAGTCGAGCATATCGCAGACATATTTTTTTATTATAACGCCCCAGCAGCTCTTGTTGATATCGGGCTGGGAATACTCCTCGATAAGCGAGTCGAGCCACAAATCAGGGAACGGATAAGCTGTCGAGATATCATACATTTTGATTATCAGCTTCGCGAAATCCTCGTCGCTGCTGCCGGAGGACATCATGTCGCTGAGTCCCGAAAAGCTGCCGTCCGAATCCTCTTCGTATGCCCGTTCGAGCATTGCCTCGCAGACGTCGTTTTTCATTATGACCGCCGTCTCGTTGTCGAGCAGCGAATAGTCCAGGGATATGCCGAGCGCGTGGAAATTTTCGCGCACGAGGTCGTTGCAGAAGCTGTCGATAGTGCATATCTTCGCAAAAGGCAGGAGCATATACTGGCGGCGAAGATGCCTGTCCGTCGGGTCCTCCGAAAGGCGTTTGAGTATCGCCGCGCCTATCTTCTCGCGCATCTGCGCGGTGGCGGCGCGGGTGAAGGTAACTATCAGCAGATCCTCCGCCGAGCAGGGGTTATCTTCGTCCGTCAGGCGGCGGATAACGCGCTCGACGAGCACCGTTGTCTTGCCCGAACCTGCCGCAGCGCTGACAAGCACAGAACCTTTACAGCACTCTATCGCGTGCTGCTGATCAGTCGTCCACTTGACTCCCATTCTTCATCCCCCTCTCCTAGTTTTCGGTTATCGTCCAATTCTCTTGCAGGCATATTATTTTCATGCGTGCAGATGTTCCAATATTCGCATTTCGAGCAGATTTCCTTGTAGTTTTTGCCCTGCGCCGGGAGCGCGGAAATCGAGCCGCGATGCAGCTCTTCGCCCATGTTTACAAGGTTTTCGTCAACTGTGTCCCAAAGCTTTGACAGCTCTCTGAGGTCGAGGGTCTTGCCCTTTATGTTGCCGTCCTTATCAATTCTTGCCGGGATATACACACCGTCGCCGTCATGCTCCATGGCGACTATGACATCGGCGTTTTCGAGCACGAAGCCCTGCATTTTTTTGTCGTTCGGATTGCCCTGTTTGCTGAGGTCTTTGCCTCTCTCGGCTGTAAAGGCAGATGCCTTTGCAGGCATATAGAGCACCCCTGCGGGAATCGCATCGCCGTAGCGAGCCTTTCCGTTGCTCACGAGCGTGAAAAGATATATAAGCATCTGCATATTGAGTCCGTTGAGCACATCGGAAACGTCAAAGGGCTTGCCCGACGACTTGTAATCTATGACTCTGACATACGGCTCTCCGTCTATCTCTGCGAGATCGACTCTGTCCACCTTGCCGGAAATATTGATGTGTCCGCCGGAGGGTATTTTCAGATCATACGGCTTTATCGTGCCGTTATGCGATATATCAAGTTCAAGATCGATCGGGCGGAATTCGCAGTTTTTGAACTCGTCCGCAAGCCGCGCCGCGACCACATCTATGCTGCGCGCGAGGCGTTCATAGAGATAGAGGAATCTCTTTGACCTCTGCGAGCGGTCGAGGAAGCGTTCGAGATAAGAGTCCAGATATCCGCGTATTTTTTCATAGCGTTCATCGGGATCGAGCTCGGAGAGCTCCTGCGCGCTGAATTCGCTGAGCAGCTGTTCGAGCACGAAATGTATAACCGTACCTTTTTGAAGCGGGTCGAAGGTCGCGCTCTTGTTCTCCTGAAGCTTCAGGCCGTAGCGGCAATAGTAAGAAAACGGGCAGCGGTAATATGTCTCAGCCCGTGAGGGTGAGATATTCATGTTCATGCCAAAAAGGCGCGTCGCCGTCTCACGGCTGTCTATCTTGAAGGTTCTCCCCTCCGCCGCGCTGTCGAGCGACGCGAGTCTGCCGGAATAATCGGCATCTTTTTCAAAATATTTTCTCAGCGATTCATAGAGCTCGCCGCCATTTCGCATCAGCGCTGCCGTCAGCTCAAACGCGGGCTTCTTGCCCTCGACAAGGTCGATTTTGTCCGCCGTGAGCGTGTCGGTCTGATGCACCTGCGGGAAATGCTCGCGGATGAAAGTGATTATCTCCGACTCGCTGAGTTCTTCGCCCTGCGCGCTCTTCGAAGAATAACTGACTATCAGCGTCTCTTTTGCGCAGCAGCACGCGGTATAAGCGATAAATCGCTCTTCGGCAACTCTGTCCTCACCGTATATCGCGGTCTCTATGCCCGCCTGCGCGAGACGTTCGCGCTCGCCGGCGTTGAGCATACCGCCCTGAACGGGATTGAGCGGCAGTTTTCCCGCATTCGCGCCGAGGACGAACACCGCCTTTGGCGCGATGGGTCTTATTCTCTGCGCCGAGCCTATCGTCACCTCTTCGAGGGAATGGGGTATCTCGCCGAGGGTGACAGTGGAGAGCATGAGATCGAAAAGTCTCGAAAAGCGTGAGGCTTTTACCGGGGTCTTGCCGAGCGTCTGCGCCGCGACATCGAGCAGAGAGCAGAGGGTGTCCCAGAGCCGCTCCGTCTCGAGAGCGAGCACATTTTCGCCCGAATCCTCGAGATAAATCGCGAGGTCTTTGAGTCTCTGTGCCGTATCGAGCTCGCACAGCAGCTCGAACACAGCCTTTGCGCAGCCCTCGCCGTCGTTATCTTTGAGCTTGCCTCTGAACTTTGCAAACGGTTCGACCGCCTTTTCGCGCAGGGCGTTCAGCCTCTCAAGCTCCGCCGCTGCGTTTTCGGTCATCTCGCCGAATCCGTCGGGGCTCGACTCCCATTTTTTCAGCCAGCCCGAGCCGTTTATCTGCCAGAGATAAGTGTAGTTTTCAATATCCGATATCTCGTCCGCCGCAAGCGGGCAGAGACCGGTTTTCAAAGCGCGCAGGACGCTGTCGGTGTCGAAGCCCGTGTCGGCTATTTTCAGCGCGGCGCGAACGAGCGTCATCAGCGGTTGATTTATAACAGGCTGGCGTCTGTCCTCGAACACGGGCACGCCGCATTTCGCGAGCGCAGTCAGCATCGGGCGGATATACGAAGTTTCGTCGCGCACGATAACCGCTATATCGCGGCTTCGGTACTCGCCGGTTCTGAGCATTCGCTTTATATGCGCCGCGGCATAGGCACACTCGCTGCGGATATCGGGCGACGCGACTATAGATATGCTGTCGCACGCGCCGGGGAACACATCCGCCTCGGGGCTCAGAAAGTCACTTGAGAATGCATCGAGCGCGGGATCGCCGTTCGGGTCGCTTATCACAACGGGCTTTGCGCACGGCACGCCGACGCTGTTTGCGAGCTTAATGAGCTTCTTTGCAGTATTTTTTGTATGATAGAATATATCGTCGCTGTCCCGCTCGACAAGGTCGGGCGCAGTCAGCGCGGCATAAACATCGTCCGCCTGGGTGAGTATCTTGCCGATAACTCCGAACTCCTGCGCGGTGAAGCCGCGAAAGGAGTCGAAGAACACCGTTTTATTTTTAAAATACCCGCTTTCGAGAATTTTATCTTTGAGGCGAGTCAGCATGCGGCTGTCGTCAAGCCAGCCGTCGGAGACGAAAGAATCATAGACCGAGAAAACGAGCGAAATATCGGCGAGCTTGCTTTTCAGCATCCCGTCTTCCATGTTGTTCATGGCGGCGGTCATATCCTCCGGAGATATCGCGCACTGGCAGAACTCCTCGTTGAGGCTTAGCAGCTCGCGCACGACCGCGGGGCTGTCCGCGCTGCGGGAATAGACATTCAGTTTATCGGCGCACTGTTCGAGGGCGCGGCTCATCAGAAGTATTTTTCCCGCTTCATTGAGGCGTTTGCCCTTGTCCCAGCCGACGGCGTTAAACACGGTATTCGCAAGGCGCGTGAAGCTCAGCACTTCGACACGCTGGGCATCAGCCGTTCCGAGGCGTTCGAGCACTATGCGCTCGGCGGCAAAGGAATACTGTTCGGGCACTATCAGCACAGCCTCGCCGCCCGAAGAAGCGATCGAAGCCGCCGTATCATAGAGATATCCTGCGGTGCCGCCCACCGAGGGCGAAAGTATCAGTCGCAGCATTTCAAACCTCCGTTGGAAAGATTTCACACAAAGATTATATCACATCCGCGGAAATTTGCTATACCATATTTGGGACATTGATATTGTATATCCAAAAACTCTCTGATATAATAACATTAAATGACTTATAAGGCGGTGCGCAGTATGAGAATATCAACACAGACAGACATTATTTTTCCGGCTTTCGGCATTGACGAGGGCATGAAAATATTCAAAGAGGCGGGCTTCGACGCGCTCGATTTTTCGATGTTCTATATGAACAGCTCCCGCGAGAGCGTGCTCGGCAACATGGGTGAAGATGAGCTTGTCGGCAAGCTTTTGGAGTCGAGTGAGAAATATTCGCTCCCGTTCAATCAGGCTCACGCGCCGTTTCCGAGCTACCGTTTCGGCGACGAGGAATACAATAAATTCGTCTACGAAAAGCTGAAGCTCTCTATCCACATTGCGGGCAAAATAGGAGCGAGTCAGATAATAGTCCACCCGACCGCCTGCCCGGACGGCGTGGATCAAAAGCAGTTCAACATCGATTTCTATAATTCACTCAAGCCCCTTTGCGAGGAGTTCGGGATAAAAATAGCTCTCGAGAATATGTTCGGTCACGACGACCGCCGCCATGTCATGCTCGCAAATGTGTGCAGCTACGGCGAGCAGCTCGCCGAATACTATGACGCGCTCGACCCGAGATATTTCACCGTCTGCCTCGACCTCGGCCACAGCGGACTTGTCGGCGACGACGCGGCGCACGCGATAAGAGCGCTCGGCCACAGGAGGCTCACGGCTCTGCACGTCCACGACAACAACTATATGGAGGATCTGCACATGCCGCCCTTCACCTGCAAGCTCGACTGGAAAGCGATAGCGCAGGCGCTGCATGACATAAACTACACGGGCGACGTCACTCTCGAGGATGACGGCTTTATCTCGAAGCTGCCCAAGCGCGCCCTAATAAACGGCACACGCCTCGCCGCAGACCTCGCCTCGGAGCTGCGCGACATGATAGCTCTGTAATAATTATATTTAAAAGCCGCATTCACCCGGATGCGGCTTTTTCTTGCAATAACAAATAGAGTATGATATAGTTATATTTAATATACATATGCGTAAAACGCAACTGGAGGAATCATTTTGACTACCGGAAGTTGGGTGCAGATAGTATGCCTTGTTCTGCTCATACTGTTCTCGGCATTTTTCTCGGCATCCGAAACCGCTTTCACTTCCCTCAACAAGATAAGACTCAAGACCATGGCTGACGACGGCAACAAAAAAGCCGCCAAGGCATACAAGATGGCGGAGAACTATGACAAGCTGCTCTCCACCGTACTTGTCGGAAACAATATTGTCAACATCACGGCGTCATCCGTGGCGACGGTGCTTTTCATCAGGCTCATAAACGAGAGCAAGGGTCCGACGGTCTCGACGATAATAATGACCGTGCTCCTGCTCATCTTCGGCGAGGTTACGCCGAAGACGCTCGCCAAAGAGATGCCCGAAAAATACGCGATGTTCGCGACACCGTTCCTGAGGGCGCTCACAGTTATATTAACCCCCGCCGTGGCGTTCTTCATGCTCTGGAAGAAGCTTCTGAGCAAGATTTTCAAATTCAAAAAGGACGACACGATAACCGGCGACGAGCTTTTGAATATCGTTGACGAAGCGGAGTCCGGCGGCGGACTCGACGAGGACGAGAGCGATCTTATCCGCTCGGCTATTTCATTTTACGAATGTCCAGTCGGCGATATCCTGACCCCGCGCGTCGATGTCATTGCCGTTTCAAAAGACGACAGCGTCGAAAAAATAGCCTCGGTGTTCAACGACTCCGGCTTCTCGCGCCTGCCTGTCTATTCCGACGACACGGACGATATAATCGGCTTCATTCACATCAGGGACTTCAACAAATATGTGCTCACGAAGAAGCAGCCGATATCTTCGATAATCAAAAAGACCGTCTACATAGCAAAGCAGATGCAGATAAGCGAACTGCTCAAGCTCATGCAGCAGAAAAAGACGCACATGGCGGTTGTCGCGGACGAGTTCGGCGGCACGCTCGGCATAGTGACCATGGAGGACATTCTCGAAGAGCTTGTCGGCGAGATATGGGACGAAAACGACGAAGTTATTGAGGACTTCTCTCCCCAGCCCGACGGCACGGTAAAGGTTCTCGGCGGCGCGCAGCTCGACAAGATGTTTGAATATTTCGACATGGATGAGGACGAGGAGTCCGAATCCGTATCGGTCGGCGGCTGGGTGCTCGAACAGCTCGGCAAAATGGCTGAAGTCGGCGACACGTTTGAATACAAAAATCTTTCCGTCACCGTCACCGACGTTGAACAGCGCAGAGTTATAGAGATCTCCGTGAAGGTCGAAGAGCCGAAAGAAGAGAGCGAAGAGGACAAAGAGGACTAAAAAAATATATAAGAGAGCCGGATTTTTCCGACTCTCTTTTTTGTTACATCGTACTTGCAAGACCGATAAGCAGCGGCATGGTCACTATCGAAATGAAGCTGACTATTGCGACCGTTTGGGATGCAAGGCCGGTGTCTTTGTTATACTTCGCCGCAAAGACGACCGTTATGTTTGCGGGCGGTGCGCTCGCCGCAATTATCATTGCGGTCAGCAGCGCTCCCGTGATGCCGCAGAGTCTGAAAACGCCGAGGCATATGAGCGGTATAACCGCGAGCTTTATCAGCGCGACGCAGAGTATCCGCCACTCTTTGAGCGCGGATTTTATCTTCGCGTTCGAGAGATATGTGCCGAAAATCAGCATCGCCACGGGTGTGTTGAGCGCGGCAAGATAGTCTATCGGCGCTTCTATGACATTGGGCAGTCTTATCTTCAGCAGATACAGCGGCAAGCCGATTATGAGCGATATAGTGCCCGGATTTATCAGGATGTTCTTGAAGTTGAACTTTGTCTTTTCGCCCGTTTCGGAGCGCGACATCAGCCAGATGCCGTGGGTGAACGAAAATAAGTGGAACATCATTATGACAACCGAGCCGTAGAACACGCCCTCGTCGCCGAGCACGGCATAGGCGAGCGGCAGAGCCATATACCCGCAGTTACCGTAGACGCTCGAATATTTGAATATTGCAGCTTTGCCTATCGGCGATTTGTTGAACACAACGGAGCTGACCGCCACGCCGATAATATGTATCGCGGCGCCGCAGGCAGCGGCTATCGCAAGGCGCGTCGCCGATTCGCGGCTGAACTCCATGGAGATAAACGACTGCACTATCTTTGCGGGAGTGATGATATAAAACATCAGATCCGTGCACAGGCGCGCAGCCTTCTCCGTGAAGAGCTTTGTCCTGTCGGCGATAAATCCGACCGCGACGAGAATATACAGTATCGCCACCTGCTCGGCGGCGATGAGAAAATTATCTAAAAACATCAGCTCTCTGTTTTCTCAGCCGTTTCGGCGGTCTCGGTGTTTTTCTCGCCAAATCCGACTCTGGTCAGGAGCAGCGCGCAGATGAACACCGCCGCGCCGAGGTCGCACCACTCTATGGGCGACTGATTGCAGAGCAGATAGTCCCTGCCGACAAGGGTCATTATGAATCTCGGCAGGAAGCAAATCAGAGAGAACATCATTGCGGGCAGTCCGTAGCCGACGAGCTTCCAGTCGAAGCCATCGCCGCCGACCTTTGAGTTGAGCTGAGAAAACGCCATTAAGAATGCCATAAGGAACACGCACATAAACAGCTCATAGAGAAGATCGGAAACGTTGAGGAAATTTATCGTGCGCATAAATCTGTGCATGAGTCTGAAGATGCACCAGAGCACCGGGAACAGCGCCATGAGCTTTGACTCCGAGGCGTTTGACTTGCCCTTTAAGTGACCGTAGCCGAAGAGGACGAAGAACACCGCCGCAACAACGGCGCAGAAGCCCTCAAGTCCCCTTGAGACAAGACCTGTTTTGAGATACTGAACCGACTCGGTGCCGTACATGAGCGCGGTGTCAGTAGCGGTCGCGAACACTGTCTTATACTGCGAAACAGCGTCGATCATCAGCGTCAGAGCGAACATGAACGCGGCTATCGCGAGCCCTGTCGAGCCGAATTTTTCGGTCGAATAAGATATCTTTTTTCTGCTCGCTATCGCATTTGCAAGAAACGCAACGGCAGACACGGCAAGCAGGATATACGACAGCCAGATGCTCCAGTCACTGCCGCTGTAGAACCCTGTCGTGGGTTCGATCACTCCGGATGCATACTGATAGCAGCGCACCGGAATCAGCACCAAAAGAACTGCAGCAAGGGCTATCATCATAATTTTAAGCATTGAAACTTTTTTATCTTTCGGCATTGTATCAAGTCCTAAAAATTATTTTTGTCTGTTAGGCGTGCTCGTCGCTGGGGATATATTTGAGCTCGCCGGGATAATTATCGAGTCTGTCATCAAGTTTTACATAGTTGCGCTGGGCGCAGACGCTCTTATATGCCGGGCGGATTATTCTGCCGCCGGTCATCAGTTCTTCCATTCTGTGCGCCGACCAGCCTGCAACGCGGGCGACGGTGAACAGCGGGGTGAACAGATCCTCGGGAATGCCGAGCAGTTTATACACAAGACCGGAATAGAGATCGACATTTGCGCACATGACTTTTTTGTCTCCGCGCAGCTCGGCAAGAATCTGCGGAGTGAGGGTCTCGATAAGCTCAAGGAGCTTGAACTCATCCTCGAACTCGGTGTTCTCGGAGAACTTGCGCGCGTGCGATTTCAAAATAACGGCGCGGGGATCGGAGAGAGTGTAGACCGCGTGACCCATACCGTAGATGAGTCCCGAGCCGTCGCCCGCCTCTTTTTTGAGAATCTTCTTTAAGAACTCGGCGACCTGATCCGCGTCTGTAATATCTTCAACGCCCTGCTTGATATATTCGACCATCTCGGCGACCTTTATGTTCGCGCCGCCGTGCTTGGGTCCTTTGAGCGAGCCGATGCCCGCGGCGATAGCCGAATATGTGTCGGTGCCGCTCGAAGTCAGCACGCGGGTGGCGAAAGTTGAGTTGTTTCCGCCGCCGTGCTCGGCGTGGAGCATGAGGCAGATATCGAGCATATGCGCCTCTTCAGGAGTGAATTTTTTATCCGCTCTTATCGAATAGAGAACTGACTCGGCGGTACTGAGGGTCTTGTCGACCGGGTGGAGATACATGCTCTCGTGATAGAAGTTGCGGCGCTTGACCTGATAGGCATAGCTCATTATCATGGGCACCTGCGCGAGCAGCTGTATCGACTGGCGAAGGACGTTTTCTATCGAGATATCGTCCGGATTTTCGTCATATGAATAGAGCGCGAGGACGCTTCGCGAAAGCTTGTTCATGATATTGTGCGAGGGGGCTTTCATTATCATATCCTCGATGAACTCGTTGGGGAGCTCGCGGCTCTCGGCGAGAACACTTTTGAATATCTCAAGGCGTCTTCTCGAGGGCAGAGTACCGAAAAGGAGCAGCCACGCGACCTCTTCAAATCCGAAGCGTCCCTCCTGCTCGCATCCGCTGACTATCTCGCGAACATCGATTCCGCGGTATATAAGTCTGCCGTCTATCGGGACACGCTCGCCGTCCTCGACATAATATCCCTGAACGCTGCATATCTTTGTCAGCCCCGCCATAACACCGGTGCCGTCCGAATTTCTCAGGCCGCGCTTGACCTGGAAACGATCAAAATACGCAGGATTTATCTTGTTATACTTGTCTATTTCTCCGCATAAACTGTTAAGGGCATCCTGCGGGATAGAGGATATATAATTCGCCATGCGTTCGACTCCTTTCTCGCTCCGTATATAAATTTATATAATAATGTATCAGAGTACAATTTTACACCAAAACGGCAGCAAAAGTCAAGTTTGCCGAGGTTCGGGAGGTAAAAAATATGAAAAACAGAGGATTTTTATTCATCATTCTGATAGCCATTCTGCTTATCTGCCCGCTCGCCGCAACGGGCGGCGCAAAAGCGCCGGAGAAAGGCGGCAATGAAGTCACAAAAACGAATATTCAAGATGACGGAGATTCGATACTCGTGCTCTCCTCTTCAACGAAGAAGATAAACGAAATAGACATGTTCGAATATGTTGTCGGCGCGGTGGCGGCGGAGATGCCGCCGGCATATCATTCGCAGGCTCTGCGCGCCCAGGCCGCCGTATGCTATACATATGCGGTCAAAAAGCGTTCCAGTCCCGACCCCACGCTCGGCGGCGCGGACATAACCGACGACAGCGCGGTGCATCAGGGATATTTAGACGCGGCGGCGCGCAAGGAAAAATGGGGCGACAAATACGAGACATACGAAAAGAAGATCGAAGAGGCTGTCAAAGACGTTTTCGGTAAGACGATAACCTATGACGGAGAGATTATAACCGCGGCGTTTCACGCGATAAGCTGCGGGCAGACCTTCAGCGCGGAGGAGATCTGGGGCAAGGATGTCCCCTACTTAAAGAGCGTCACGAGCGCGGGCGACAAGCTCTCGCCCGACTACTCATCGACGCTGACGCTGACGGCAGATGCGTTCAAAAAGGCGTTCGCCGGCTCGGGCGCGGAGTTCGGCGGCGACGCAAAAAAGTGGATAGGCGAAATCAAAAAGACGGACAGCGGATATATTTCCTGCACCGTGATCGGAGAAAAAGAATTCACGGGCGCGCAGGTACGCGAAAAGCTGGGGCTCCGCAGCGCCTGCTTCGAGATAAAATGCACGGACGACGAGTTCAAAATTACCGTTCACGGCTACGGCCACGGGGTCGGCATGAGCCAATACGGCGCGGACTACATGGCGCGGCAGGGCTCCGACTGGCAGGAGATAATCAAGCACTATTACACCGGAGTGGAGATAAAATAAAAATCGGGGCTTCCCCGAAAGAGAAAGCCCCGAAGCCGATAATTTCAGTTCTGCTCGATATTGCCGTTATAAGATATTCTGTAGTTGAAATTTCCGATATATTCGCCTAAATAATAAAGCCTAAGCTCGGCAGTATTTCCGCTTATGTTATATGAAATCGACATAAGGCTCGAATCAATCTCAGAGCATGTGTAATTCAGGCTTGTTATTTCGGAAGTTCTGTCTGTCGGAGAATACATTCCTTTCACGACAACCTGCAAAGTGCAGATAAACTTTCCGTTTTTATCGCTGATATTGTTGATAAATGTTTTTGTCTTTGTTTTATCGGTAATAGACAAAGGTTCAGCTTCCCCATTTTCGCCGCGGCTTTCAATAACCGCGCAGGTATATCCGTCACACAAGTCCATTACTTCGCCGATTACGATGTCTTTTCCTTCGGCATAAACGGTTTCGTCTGCCGCCACCCCGCCGTATTTTGAGGTTTCGGCACTTGCGCATAGGGCAAATGAAGCACACAACAGCAGAGCCAGCAGCATACTTACGATTCTTTTCATTTGAAAGCCTCCCTTAAAATTTTTATAGTTAATTTATTTCGGCAATTTCATTTTAAAATATAAATCGCAGAATGTCAAGTATATTCAAAAAAACGTTTCTACATTATAAAATAACACAAATCGGCGCCCGCGCAGCTCTGCGCGGACGCCGAAGTTTTAGTTTTTAATTTACGCCTTTTTTCGCCGCGGCCTGCATGACTTTGTTAGCTATGGGCGCCGCCGCACTGATACCCTCGCCGCCGTGTTCGACAACAACGACGACCGCCAGCGGGAGATCCTCGCGCTCGGAGAACGCGACAAACCACGAGTGGGGCTCGCCGTCCGTGACCTGCGCTGTGCCCGTCTTTCCGCCGAGCTGAAGCCCGGGGAACTTGCCCTCGCCGTAGTGGGTCGTGACATTCTTTCGGAGCATATCTTTGATGGTGTTCGCTATATTTTCGTCGAGATATTTGAGCGTCGGCGAAGTCAGCGAGCTCAATGTGCTGTCGCTCTTGAGCAGCTTCGGTGCAGGTGCGCTGCCGCCGTTCGCTATCGCACCCATCATGGTGAGCATCTGGCAGGGATTCGCGAGTGTCTGATACTGACCGATGCCCGCCCAGCCGCGGTCGACGCTGACCGCATCTTTCAGAGTGAAATAGCTCTTTGTGACGCTTATTCCGTCTATTGTAATGCGCTTGTTGAAGCCGACCTGCTCGGCGGTCTTCGTCAGTGCGTCGTTGCCGAGCTCCTCCGCGATGCAGGCGAAGGTGCTGTTGCAGGATTTGCTGAGTGCCTGCTGGAAATTGAGCTTTCCGTGGACGGAATTACACTTGACGATACCTGTAGAGGTCTTATATTGACCGGTACAGGTAAATGTGCGCGAATTTATATCGGGTATATTTTCGAGCGCGCTAATCGCCGTGACGATTTTAAAAGTCGAGCCGGGAGTGAACACGCCTGACAGGAAGCGGTTGAGATATATTGCCTCGTATTTTCCTGTTGTATCGCTGTCGATATCAGTAGGCTTATTATACGGGTCATAAGTTGGGGTCGAGACCATGCAGAGAATCTCGCCAGTCTTGTAGTTATATACACCGACTGCGCCCTTTCTGCCGTTTAATGCGTTATACGCCGTGGCGCAGAGATCGGCATCTATAGTGAGGGTTATATCGTTGCCCGCTCCGTTTCTCTTCAAATCATATACGCCGTTTAAGAAGCTGTAGCCCGTGAGCTCGCCGCGGAACGCGCTGTGCGCTCCGGTTGAGATAAATCCCTCGAGGTCGCCGACGGCGTGGAGGGTCGCGCGGCGCACGGTGCTGTTTGAGTTATATTTTCTCTCGCCGTTCACCGTCTGAGCCAGCACCTTGCCGTTGCGGTCATATATCGTGCCCGCCGCGACTATCTGACCCGACGAATATATATGCTTGTTGGCGCGCTTGAACACCCATGTTTCGGCGTTGATGCCGAATGTTGCGGCGAGGACTATGACGCCCGCAAGAAAAATTGCCACGAGCGCAAACATGAGCTTTGAGCGTTTTGCTATGCCTTTCATTCAATCAGTCCTTTCCGCGGGTTACGAGTCAGAATCGAGATAATATTTCGAGCCTATCCAGGTGCGGTTGTCCGCCGCCTTGATGAACGCTATCAGCGCCCAGCAGCATATCGCGCTCGAACCGCCTCGGCTGATGAACGGGAGGGTGACACCCGTAAGGGGCAGAAGATCGGTGACGCCGAAAACATTGAGTCCCGTCTGGAAGAGCAGGAGGCAGCCCGCCGCTATGCCGGATATTGCATAGAAAGCCGAGCGCGAACCGCTCGCGCAGCGGATGCTGTGAAACGCGATAAACATGATGCAGAGGATGACGAGGATGCCCATAATAATGCCCCACTCCTCGCATATCATGCCGAATACCAAATCTTCCGTCGCCGCGGGGACTTCTTTGAGCTTTCCGTCGCCGATGCCGACGCCGAGCAGTCCGCCGCTGACGCTGTAGATGAGCACACGCGTCTGCTGATAGCCCTTGCCGTACATATCGTCCCAGACATGGCGGTAGGTCGCAAAGCGAGCCATAACAAAGTCGGAGCGTATCAGCACAACGAGTCCCGCCGCCATCGCCGCGCCGACGCACAGGAGCACTATCGTGCGGAAGTCGCCGGAGCGCATGAACGCGAGGACTATGAACGTAAAGAAGAATATCAGCGCCGCGCCGAGATCGCGCATCAAAAACAGCAGCGCCACGCAGACGACGCAGAAGATTATATATTTTGTGAGCGAGCGAGTGGTCTGCAATTTATCGAGAGTCGCCGCGCCGACAAAGACGAACGCGACTTTGACGAACTCAGACGGCTGGATAGACATTCCGCCGATACTCAGCCAGTTGAACGCGCCCTTTATATTGCGCGCGAGGATAAGAGTCAAAACCAGCAGACCTATTGCCGCCACAGCCATGGGCGTTCTCATCACCATGGCGCGGTCGACATTCGAGATGAGCCAGAGCAGAGCGACAAAGCAGAATATGCCGAGCATATCCGCGACGAACTGCGTCTTGACCAAATCTTTATTCGCGCCCGCAACGGTGACAAGTCCTATGCCCGTCAGGAAGAACGCTATCATTTCGAGCGCCGGGTCTGCGCGCTTTCTCGCTATCGACATCGCGATGAAATAAACCCACTCGACGGCGAGATATGCACCGAAGAATATGAGACACTCCGTGCTCAGCGAGCCGTCGTCGTTGAACACGACCTGTGCCATTGATATGAGCTGGAACGCCGTGAGCAGAATCAGTGCGGGGAGCCACCATTTTGTTCTCTTCATTGTCTTTTTCATGCGCTCTCCCCTCCCGTCGTTCTGAAAGTGAGCGTGCTGCCGCAGATATTGATCGTGTCGCCGTCATCGAGCTGAGTCATACGTCTGACGGGTCTGCCGTTGAGCAGAGTGCCGTAGGTCGAATCCATATCCGTAACGCTCCATTTGCCCGTTCCGTCGTCGAACACGAGCATAGCGTGATGAGCCGAGACATTCTGCCGTTTTAATTTTATCTGCACATCGTCTCCGCTGCCTATCATGCAGGTTATAAGACCGTCTATTCTATATGCATTGCCTGTCTTTTCGTCGACTATATAATCCGCGTGCTCGTCCGCAGGGGCGGTCTCTTCACCGTCCGCCTGTTCAATATGCTCTTCCGGAGCCTGTTCGGGCTCTATAGCCGCATTCTCGACGAACACGAACACCGCGTTGCCGAAAACTATCGTGTCCCCGTCCGCGAGGGCGCGGGGCTTGTCTATCTTCTCAGCGTTGATATATGTTCCCGTCTTCGAGCGCGTGTCTGTCACGCGCCAGCCGTTCTTATGCTTTGAAAGCACGGCGTGAAAGCGCGAGACGGTGTTATATCCGAGGACGATATCGCACGCCTTGCTGCGTCCGACCGACACTTCATAGCCGGACAGCGGCAGTCGGTCGCCGTTCGCCTCGTTGACAAGATATCCGGTGACGCCGATCTTCTTATTGCCCTTGAGCAGAGAGGGCACGCAGAACGCCGCAACAAGCAGCGCGAGCACGGGCATTATCCACCGCGCCGCATCGCCGAATATGAGAGATATATCTATATCCATGAGTCCACCTCCGATAATCATAACGACTGACGAAAAGTTATTCCTGCTGTCATTTTACTTTTTTCGCAGTCAAAAGTCAACCGCGCGCCCGTACTTAGTTCGTTCATATTTGGGCGATACCCTTGATTTTGTTCGCGATATAATGTATTCTATTATCACGGCGCAAAAAGCGCAAAGGATGTTAAAACAAATATTCTTAAAGGAATGATGATAAAAATGAAAAAAGCTATTCTGTGTATTTTCATGTGCCTTGTGCTCATGCTGAGCTTTGCCGCCTGCAAGAACAAGGACGGCAGCTCGGACACCACCGCACCCGACACCACGGAGGGCACCACCTCGAGCCTTGAGGACATAATCAACGCCCTCAATGGAGTTGACACTACGGATTCTTCGAACCCCGCGAGCACCACCGAGGCGACCGAGCCCGAGACGATGCCGAAGGGTCATGAGATAAAGGACAACGGCGCGAAGAAGGACATCAAAAAAACCCGCTTCTACACCTATTTCCAGAAGAACTCAAAGCGCGATTCCTACACCATGACCGCGACCTGCTCCTCCAATATGCAGGGCGCCTCCGTCAATGTGCCCCTGACGATGGTCAAATCAGGCAAAAAAGCCTACATGAGCATGAAAGCTCCTGTCGGCAACGGCGTATCAATGACGATGTCGTTCATTTCGGACGGCGACAAGTTCTATATGGTATTCCCCGAGGGCAGGATGTATCTCGCCGTTGACGCGGGCGAAGCCGGCGATGTCAACGAGGCTATGAACTCCCTCTCGGCGATAGACTTCGAGGGCATGGAATATGTCAGGACCTCGGAAGTCAAGGCTGACGGCAAGAAATACATCTGCGAAGAGTACAAGAGCAACGACAGCACGATAAAATGCTATTTCTCCGGCGACGACCTCGTCAAGATGGAGATTCTCAGCAGCCAGGGCGTGCTCGTCTGCAACGATATCAAATTCTCCTCAAAGGTCGACGAGAGCCTGTTCAAGGTGCCCGCGGGCTACACTGATATATCCACTCTCTACGGCTCGAACGGACAGTTCACAGGGTTTTCAAAATGAGCGTAACTAACAAAAATGTGATAATAACCGGAGCTGCCGGCGGCATAGGCCGTGCGGCGGCTCTTGCCTTTGCAAAAGAAGGATTCGGCGTGTTGATTAACTACCACACTTCTGAGAATACGGCGCTCGCTCTCTGCCGCGAGATAAACGAAGAAAACGGCAGGGCGGTCTGCTTCAGAGCCGATGTGAGCGCGAGAAGCGAAGTGGACGAGATGACGGACTTCGCCCGCAGGGAGCTCGGCAGAATAGGCGTTCTTATAAACAACGCCGGAATCGCTCAGCAGAAGATGTTCTGCGACATCACCGAGCAGGATTTCGACCGCATGATGGGCGTCACGGTCAAGGGCGCGTTCAACTGCATTCAGGCGGCTCTGCCCGACATGGTTCACGAAAAGAGCGGAAAGATAATCAATGTTTCCTCCATGTGGGGCGTGTGCGGCGCGTCGTGCGAGGTGCATTATTCCGCCGCAAAGTCGGCTCTGATCGGGCTGACAAAGGCGCTCGCGCGCGAGCTTGCGCCGTCAAACATTCAGGTCAACTGCATAGCCCCCGGCGTTATCGACACGAAGATGAACGCCTCCCTCGGCGAAGAGACGCTCGAACTTCTAAAAGAAGAATCTCCCATGGGACGCTTCGGCACACCGAAAGAGGTGGCGCGCCTCATGCTCTTCCTCGCGGGAGACGGTTCGGATTTCATAACCGGGCAGACGATAGGCATAGACGGCGCTTTTATCTGACGCACACATTGTGCTCAATTTTTCCGTTCATTTTTATAGTTTTTGTATAATTCTTCTTGATTTCTCATTCTTTTTATGTTAAAATCAATTGAAATGTACACAAACAAAGCCGCGGAGGGGTTTTTCGCGGCAACAAAATCTGTTTGGAGGAAACGATATGGCTAACTGCCCCAAGTGCGGCGCGCATCTCAAGCTGACTGACTGGCGCCCCACCTGCCCTCATTGCGGCATCAATCTTATCTACTACGGAATGGAGGAGCGTCTGCTCGAAGATGCCGACAAGGCCGAGAGCGAACACGCCGTATTCCAGAAGAAGCTTGACAGGCTCAAGGCTTCGTTCATCGGATCTCCCCTGACAATAATCAGAATCGTGCTCAGCCTTCTTCCCATCGGAGCGCTCATGCTTCCGCTGGCGAATGTGTCCTTCTGGGGACCGTTCTTCGAGAAGAAAGTGTCGGTCAATGCCATCACGATATACAACGCGGTGTCAGCGCTCGATTTTGACGCGCTGTTCAAGTATATCGGCTCGAGCTTCTTCGGCAACACTTTCCTGCTCTATTTCATTTCGCTTGTGACGATCCTGCTTTCGGCAGTGCTCATCCTCGTCAGCCTCATTATGCTCACGATGGGATGCTCGAAGCACGGCAACCCCCGCAACATCATCCTCAACAGCATCATGCTTGTGCTCGCGACGGTTTCGATAGTCTGCTTTAACTTTTTCTCGAAAGATCTCGCGAAGTTCTTCCCTGATGTTTTCAGCGGTTCGGTTGGTTTCGGCGCATATGTGTTTCTCGGAACGCTCGTCGCGCTGCTCGTCATCAACATCGTTATCGCGAAGGTCGGCGTAAAGGTCAAGTACACTGAGACATTCATCGGCGGTATCCCGTCTGAGGAATACTTCGAATATGTCAAGCAGGGCATGAGCACCCACGCTATCAGAAAGATGATGGCAGAGATCGATGCAAACAACAAGGTCGAGCTCGCCATGAAAGCAAAGGAAGAGGCCGACAAGCTCGAAGCAGAGGCAGAGAAACTCTCCGCAGAGGCGAAGGCTGCAGAAGCCGCAGGTGCTTCCGATGCGGGTCACAAGACTCAGCTTGCCGCTCAGGCAGTCGATGCGGCTGCGAAGAAGGCCATGGAGGCCGCGGAGCTTGCAAGAGAAGCTACCGCCGCCATGGAGTCCCTCAAGCAGTTCAACGAGCCTGGCGCAGAGACAGAAGAGAAAGAGACTGTCTCTTCAACAGACAAATAAAAGTAATATCGGATTTTCAAAGCCGTACAGTATCCGCTGTGCGGCTTTATTTTTATAATCATTGCAACCGCGCGGTTTTTATGCTAAAATCTACTGAGTATCTTTCGGAGGTGGCAAGTTGTATTTATCGGCTGAAAAACTGAAGAGCGGCGCTCTGCTCGCCCCGATGGCAGGCGTGGCGGACAGATCCATGCGCGAGCTGTGCATGGAGTTCGGCGCAATAGGCTGCATCGGCGAGATGGCGAGCTCAAAGGGCATAAGCATGAACGACCGCAAATCCTCCGAACTGCTGAGTCTGAGCGATGCCGAACGCCCGGCAGGTGTCCAAATATTCGGCGACGTGCCCGAGATAATGGCGAAAGCAATTGAGACCTGCATGAAATATTCGCCCGATTTCATCGATATAAATATGGGCTGTCCCGCGCCGAAGGTTGCGGGAAACGGCGGCGGCAGCGCGCTGATGAAGCGTCCGGAGCTCGCCGCAGAGATAGTTGCGCAGTGTGTGAAGGTCTCCCCCGTTCCGATAACGGTCAAGATGCGCGCCGGCTGGGACGCGGAAAATATCAATGCGCCGGAGCTTGCCGTGCTATGCGAGCAGGCGGGCGCGGCGGCGATAACAGTACACGGCAGAACGCGCAAGCAAATGTATGCGCCGCCCGTCGATCTCGATGTGATAGCCGAAGTGAAAAGGCGCGTAAAAAGTATCCCCGTCATCGGAAATGGCGACATAGTCGACGGCAAGAGCGCTGCGGATATGTTCGCAAAAACCGGCTGCGATGGAATAATGGTCGGCCGCGGGGCGCTCGGCAGGCCATGGGTATTCACTCAGATAAGCGAATATTTAAAAAGCGGAAATGTTCTCCCCGATCCGCCTGTAGATGAGCGCATGGACATAATGCTTCGGCATATCAGCGCGCTGATAGCGAACAAGGGCGACTATATCGGGATCCGCGAGGCGCGCAAGCACTCGTCGTGGTATATCCGCGACATACATGGGGCGGCGGCTTTTCGCCGCGAGCTCGGCACGCTCGAAAGCTTCGAACAGCTTGAAGCGATAGCGAAAAAGGTTGTTGAATCTGCCGCTGAATAAAATAATATATAAAAAGGGAAACCGCCGGAAAGCAAGAAGCTCTCCGGCGGTTCCCCAAACCTTATCTCCTATATACCCTTCCGTGCCGATTGCACGGAACGCAGTTAGTATAACACTAAAAGCATATAGCAGTCAATATTAAAAAGCACCGCCGAAAAACTCAGCGGTGCAGTTTTATTTTTATCTGTTGAAGCTGTCAAGAATGATGCTGAACTCATCATCGGGATTTATCTCGGCAGGTCTCTTGGCGATATAAGGAGCTTCTTCCTTCTTCGGCTCTTCGGGAGCTACGGGTTTTGCGGGCTGAGCGATGCTCGTCTGAACATACTCGGTCTGCGCTGCCGGAGCTGCGGGAGCCTCTGCCTTAGGCTGCTCTTCGGGATACATCGCTGACTTCGGCTTATCTTCAAAGCCGGTTGCGATAACGGTTATCATCATCTCGTCGTCCATGCTGTCGTCGAACGCAATGCCCCATGTGATATCCGCATCGGGATGCGCCTGCTCGGTAATGAGTGCGGCTGCTCCCTCGATATCATCAAGGTCAACATCGGGAGCAGCGGTGAAGCTGATAATAACGCCCTTTGCGCCCGAGATCGAAGTCTCAAGCAGCGGGCTGGAAATCGAGCCCTTTGCCGCCTCGGCAGCCTTGTCCTTGCCGGAGGCCTTGGCGAAGCCCATGTGAGCATAGCCGGCGTCCTTCATTATCGAAGTGACATCCGCGAAATCGAGGTTGACGAAGCCGGGAACTTTTATAAGCTCGGAGATGCTCTTGACACCGTGGAGCAGAACCTCATCCGCCATCTTGAATGCCTCGACAAAAGTCATCTTCTGACCGTTGTTCATCGCCTTGAGCTGTTCGTTGGGTATGACAATAAGGCTGTCCACATTCTCGGCAAGGTTCTCTATGCCCTTCTGAGCCTGGAGCTGCTTCTTCTTGCCCTCAAACTTGAACGGGCGGGTGACAACGCCGACGGTGAGTATGCCCATATCCTTGGCGATTCTTGCAATGACGGGAGCGGCGCCTGTGCCCGTTCCGCCGCCCATGCCGGCAGTGATGAATATCATATCAGTGCCCTTGAGCGCGTCGGAGATAACATCGCGGCTCTCCTCCGCCGATTTTTCGCCTATTTCGGGTCTGCCGCCTGCGCCCTGACCCTTTGTCAGCTTCTCGCCGATCTGGATCTTGTGCGTTGCGCTGGAATGAGTAAGTATCTGCTTGTCCGTATTGACAGCAATAAATTCTGCGCCGAGCACACCGCTTTCGACCATGCGGTTGACGGCATTTCCGCCGCCGCCGCCGACGCCTATAACTTTTATCTGCGTGGTTATCTCGCAGTCATTGTCGAGTTCAAACGCCATTTCGTAACCCCCAAACTGATATATAAAAAACGGTTAGTTTTCAGATAGATTAATTTTAGCATATATTCAATAAAAAGACAAGCAAAAAATCAAAACAAATTTCCTGTCTTACTCTACCGCCTGCTCCGGCGATATCTCCGCCGTCGTCTGTTCGGCAGACGGCGTTTCGCTCTTCTTCGCCTCGGGTCTGAAATATGCCTTGTCCGTTATTGTTGCGTCGAGCGTGCCGTATTCGGTCGAGTCGATCCTGTCCTCTTTTTCGGCCGCGCCGGCGGCGAGCTTGAGCTTCGCCGGAATATCGGCAAAAGTGCCGAGCTTTATTGTTATTCTGCCGTCATATGTAAGCGTCAGCGCAGCGGGATTGCTTACATCCGCGCCGGTTATCTTGCCCTTGAGCGAGGTCTTTTCCGCCTCGGTCAAAAGATTTTTGTATGTGTCGAGCGGAGACTCTTCGCCGTCCTTGACTTCAAATGCAATAACGCTTCCGGGCTCAAAAGTCTTGGCTTTCGGCAGTTTTATTTTCTGCGACACATTCTCGGGTTCGGAATCGAGCAGCTCGATAACTTTATATTTTGTATCGGTCAGCGCCCATGTGCCGTCAACGCAGACGCCGTAGAGCACCTTCGCCTGCTTATATTCTATAGAGACCGTGTGTGGCAGCTTGCGCTTTATTGTCACCGTTTCAATATACGGCAGCTTCTTCGTTATCCTGTCCTCGGCTTTGTTGAGATTAACCCACATCAGGCAGTCGCCGATATCTATTCCGGACGCACTGACTATCTCGTCTCCGTCATATCTGCCCTCTCCGCTGAGAGAAAAGCCCTCCACGCGGAACAGCACCGTACTGCCGATGAGCGCGACTGCCGCAAGAACGACAATAACAATAGGCAGAGTCACTATCGCTATTCTAACGCGACGGCGGCGTCTCGCCTTTTTGCTCAGTCTTTTCTTTTTCGGAGTCTTATTTTTCTGCGGCTGTGCTTTTTTGTTTTCCATGCGGGACACCCCTTTTCAGCTTTCTCGTCGGATATCCGCCCCGAGTGAACGAAGCTTTTCTTCCATATCCTGCCAGCCCCTGTCAATGAGACAGACATTTTCTATCGTCGTGCTGCCCTGCGCCGCAAGTCCTGCGACGGCAAGCGCCGTGCCCGCTCTCAAGTCGGCGGCGCACACGCACGCGCCCGTGAGCGTCTCGACGCCCTTTATCACCGCGACTTTGCCCTCGGTCATTATATCCGCGCCGAGTCGGCAGAGCTCGCGCACATGGCGATATCTGTTTTCAAAAATATTTTCTATCATAACGCTCGTGCCGTGCGCCACGCTGAGCATAGCCATAACAGCCGCCTGGGAATCGGTCGGGAAGCCCGGATACGGCATCGTCCGCACAGTCTGTACACTGCGCAGGCGAACGGGCGCCGAAATATGCACGCTGTTTTCGCCGCAGTCAACTTTGCACCCCGCCTGCTCAAACACGGGGATGACCGGAGTTATATGTTCGGCGCGGGTATCTAAAATCCGCACGTCGCCGCCGGTCACTGCCGCAGCAGCCATATAGGTCGAGGCGATTATTCTATCCGGAATGACCGTGTGCTCGGCGGAATGGAGCTTTTTCATGCCGCAGACGGTTATCTCACCGCTGCCCGCACCCGATATATGCGCTCCGCAGGAACAGAGAAAATCCGCAAGATCGGCTATCTCCGGCTCGCGCGCAGCATTGAGTATAACCGTTTCGCCATCAGCGGACGCCGCGGCGATAAGTATATTTTCGGTCGCGCCCACGCTCGGGAACGAGAGGGTTATTTTTTCTCCGCGGAGACCGTCGGGGCATCTGCAAGAGAGCACGCCGCCCTCGGTCTCAATCTGTGCGCCCATAAGGCGCAGGGAGGACAGGTGAAGGTCAATCGGGCGCAGTCCTATCTCGCAGCCGCCGGGCGCGGATATCTCCGCCATGCCGAGCCTTGCGAGCAGGGGCGCCAGAAATATAACGGACGAGCGCATCTCGCACATGAGCTCGCGCGGCACGTCGCATCGGCTAACATCTGTCGCATCTACTGTAACGGTGTCGCCCTCGCGTTCGACTTTGCAGCCGATAAAGCGCAGAATTTTTATCGCGGCGTCAACATCGGAAAGGCGCGGACAATTATAAATAACGCTCACGCCGTCAACGCTCGCCGCAGCCGCCAAGATAGGCAGCGCGCTGTTTTTTGCGCCCTGGAGGCGCACCTCGCCCGAGAGTCTGTTTTTCCCTGTGATCCTCACCGTTTCCATTTTCGCACCCCGCGCAACTCAATTAGTAACTGCGTGCCATCATATGCGAAAATGATTTGTTCTGTTACCCGACCACCTTGCACAGGCAGTCGTATATGCGTTTTGCCGCGTCGCTGACGCACATTGCGCGGGCGTTTTCGCCCATTTTATCGAGCTCTGCGCGGTCCGCGAGAAGCTTCTCGACCTCTTCGGTCAGCTTTTCGCCCGTCAGGTCTTTCTCTTCGATAACCACCGCCGCGTTCTTTTCAACGAGAGTCATCGCGTTGTGATACTGATGATTCTCCGCGACATACGGCGAGGGGATGAGTATCGACGGCTTGCCGAGAGCCTCTATCTCCGAGAGAGTCGATGCGCCGGCGCGGTTGATGAACAGGTCGCACGCCGCCATGCAGCGGGACATATCGTCTATGTATTCTCTTATTGTAACATTCTCGAATTTGTCCGGGTCGACTCCGCGCTTTTTGAGCTCGTCCGTGACCCATGTGCCGCTGTGTCCGGTGGCGTGGATGAAGCAGCAGTCACCCTTGGGAGCGCGCGCCGCTATCAGCTCGACCATAGCTCTGTTTATCGGCTCCGCGCCGAGGCTTCCGCCGGAGGAGAGAATGAGCGGACGGCTGTCAACGCCCAGTTCGAGACGGCTGTGTTCTTTATCCGCTGTAAAGAACTCGGCGCGCACGGGAAGTCCCGTCAGCACGCACGGATTCTTCGGCTCGAGGTATTTTTCCGCCGCCATGCTCGTGAGCATAACAGCATCGACCTGCTTTGCGAGCGTCTTGTTCGTCACGCCGGGATAGGCGTTCTGCTCGTGAATAGCGGTCGGCACACCGAGCTTCGCCGCCATTCTGATAACGGGTCCGCTGACATAGCCGCCGAAGCCTATCGCAAGCTCGGGCTTGAAATCCTCGATTATCTTTTTCGCCTGCGAGGACGATTTGAACATCTTTGAAACCGTCTTTATGTTATGAACGATACCCGCCGGGCTCAGGTCGCGGCGGAAACCGCTGATGTCTATCATCTTTATCGGATAACCCGCCTGGGGAACGAGCTTCGCCTCCATTTTATCGGCAGTGCCGACGAAGAGTATTTCGGCAGTCGGATCCTGCGAGCGGATATATCCGGCAACAGAAAGAGCCGGGTTAATATGGCCGCCTGTGCCGCCTGCGGCGATAAGAATTCTTTTTGCTTTGAGCATATTGACTCCTCCGTTGTTTTTTATATTTTTTCTATTTTTGCGCTTCGCGATACGCTCAGCACAACGCCCATCTCTATGAGCAATATCCACAGTGATGAGCCGCCGTAGCTGAAAAACGGAAGGCTGATTCCGGTGTTGGGAATGAGGTCGGTGACGACCGCGATATTGAGCGCCGCCTGAAGTCCGACCTGAACCGCGATGCCCATAACGAGCAGAGACGCAAATGTGTCTTTGGTACGCATGGCGATATCGAAAGCGCGCTTGACAAGGAGCACGAACAGCACGATAACGACCAGAGCGCCGACAAGACCCATCTCTTCGCAGAATATCGCGAAAATGAAGTCGTTCTGCGGCTCGGAAACATACATGTGCTTCTGGCGCGAATTGCCGAGTCCGACGCCGAACAGTCCGCCCGAGCCGATAGCATAGAGGGAGTTGTTTGTCTGCCAGCGGGCATCGCCGGGGTCATAGCTCTTGTCGAGCCATGCGATTATTCGCTCCGCCGCATAGGCGGGCATTTTATCTCTGAAAACGACCATGAGCACTGCGCCGCCGACGATGCAGGCTATGACGAGCGGGTACCACTTGCGGTCGATGCCGCCGAGATAGGTCATCGCTATGCCGAGAAGACCGACAAGTATGGTCGCCGAGACATGCTTTTCGAGCGCGATAAGTCCGCACATAACGCCGACGACTGTCATATAGAGGAACATCATCTTCCAGTCGGAGCATATGGCTTTTTTGCGTCTGTCCATGCTCCACGCGCAGTACATTATCAGCGCGACCTTTGCAAGCTCGGACGGCTGAAACAGTTTCTTGCCGCCAATGACGAGCCAGCGTTTGAAATCGCCGTCGCCGTGGAAAATGAGCACGAGAATAAGAAAGAAAAACGCGACGGTTATCGCAAAAAACGATAAATCTTTGAGCACTCTGTAATTTATTCTCGACACCAAAAACATCAGCACAACGCCTGTTACGGCAAAGATCAGCTGACGCTCGATATAATAATACGCGTTGCCCTTATGTCTGTTTATGGCGTTGATATAGCTCGCCGAGAACAGGGCTATCAGACCGATGATGAGCAGGATGACGACGAGCAGGAAGAACCTTGTGTCTATCTTTCCGAAAGCCAGCACTTCGCGCTTGTCGAGCCTTTTTATACCGTTCGGGGTATATTTATAGAACGGATAATACTGGCGAAAAAGCTTTTTTGCAGGAGACATTTCCCCGCTCTCTCTTTTTGTTTTTTCGCTCTTTGTGTTCTTTGTTTTTCCTTTTGTCTTCGTCATCCCGATCCCCCTTTCGTCTGCGTTTGTTTTTTTAAAGTGCGTAGCCGCCGAAATACATCAGCGCGATCGCCGCAGCTCCGCCGACAGCGTTGACTATCGAAAACACTGCGACTATCTTCTTCTCGCTCCAGCCGCTCATCTCGAAATGATGATGAATGGGAGCCATCTTGAAGATGCGCTTGCCGTGAGTTATCTTGAAATAGCCTATCTGGAGCACGTCGGACGCGCCCTCTATAACATATATTATGCCCGTCAGGAGCAGAATAAGCGGGCAGTTGAGCGCATACGCGATAGCGACGACCATGCCGCCGAGGAACATCGAGCCCGTGTCGCCCATGAACACCTTTGCGGGGTTGTGGTTCCAGACGAGGAAGCCCGCACATCCGCCTATAAGTACGCTCGCCATGAGCGAGACGCCGAAAAATTTATGCATATAAGCAATAACGCACATGGAAAGTCCGAAGGTTATCGTAACGCTCGAGCAAAGTCCGTCGATGCCGTCGGTGAAATTGACTGCATTTATCGCGGCATAGATAACGACAAAGCCGAAGATCCAGAAGAATACGCCCATACGAACATTGCCGGCAAACGGAATGAACATATAGGGCTCCTTGCCCATGCTCATATAGAGTGATACGAGATAAGCGATTATAACGAGCGACTGAAGCACCGTCTTCTGCTTCTCGGTCAGACCGAGGTTGCGCTTTTTGACGACCTTTATATAGTCATCGGCAAAACCGATGAGCGCCACGCTGAGAGCAAAGATAATGCCGCTGTAGAACTTCGTATAAAGCTCGATTATCGACGCGCCGGTAGCGCTGCTGTCGACGATATCGCCGCCGAGGAGCTTATCGGTAATAACAGTCACCGCGACTGCGGCTATTGTGCCGAAGATAAACATGAGTCCGCCCATGGTCGGCGTGCCCTGTTTTTTCTCGTGCCACTTCGGGCCGATGTCAAGAATAGTCTGCCCGAAATGAAGCTTTCTCAGCCACGGAATTATGGCAAGCCCGAGCAACGCGGTGACGAGCGCCGCGGCCGCCGCGCCCATTATCAATGCTGCGATAGTGTTCATTGTTTTTTCCTCCCTGTATCGTGCGAAAGCCCGAGAATTTTTCTTACGGTCTCCCGCTCGTCAAGCGGCAATTTTTCGCCGCCGATAAGCTGATATTTTTCGTGTCCCTTGCCCGCGAGCAAAACTGTGTCGCCGGGTTCGGCTGTTTTAAGTGCGAGCGCTATCGCCTTGCGTCTGTCCGGTTCAACGAACAGATCACGGCGTTTTTTGTCCGTGCCTTTTAATATATCGCCGATTATTTTTATCGGGTCTTCCGAGCGCGGGTTGTCGCTCGTGACGATAATCTTATCCGCATATTTGCACGCGGCGGCGCCCATCAGCGGGCGTTTGGTTCTGTCTCTGTCTCCGCCGCAGCCGAAAAGAACTATGAGCTTCCCGCGGCAGGACGGGCGCAGAGCCCGCAGAACCTGTTCAAGCCCGTCGGGCGTGTGGGCGTAGTCAATAATGACGCTGTACGGTGCTGAACACTCCACGTGTTCGAGCCGTCCGCAGACGCTTTTTGACTTTGCGAGCGACTGCGCGGCATCTTTCGGCTCGATGCCGAGATTTATCGCGCAGACAGCTGCCGCCATAGCGTTCGAGACGCTGAAAAGTCCGGGCGAGGCAAATTCTATATGTTCTATGTGCCCTTTCGAAACAAGTTCGAAGCGGACACAGTCCGAAAGAAGCGAGATGTTTTTTGCCGTATAGTCGGCGCAGTCGAGCACGGTTGAAAATGTAATTATCTTTCCCTTTGACGCAGCGATTATCTCATTAGCGCGCGGGTCGTCGAGATTGACTATTGATAGAGCAGAATGTTCAAAAAGCTTTTTCTTCGCAGAAATATAATTTTCAAATGTGCCGTGATAATCCAAGTGGTCGCGCGTGATATTTGTGAACACCGCCGCGTCAAAGTCTATACCCTCGAGTCTCCCCTGCGCGAGCGCCTGAGACGAAGCCTCCATGACGCAGGCTTTACACCCTTGGGAAACGGCGCGCGAGAGCAGCGAATAAAGCTCAGGCGGCTTCGGCGTGGTCAGCCCGCTTGGCAGATTTTCATCCCCGAGGCGGTTGCAGACCGTCCCGGTGAGCAGTGTTTTCGTCCCCGAATCGGAAAGAATATTTCTAATAAGCGTGGTCACCGTCGTTTTGCCGTTTGTGCCGGTGACGCCTATCATTCTGAGCTTGCGCTCCGGGTGATTACAGAGTGCCGCGCAAAGGCGCGCATATGCGCTGCGGGAATCCGCGACACGAAGCTCGTTTTCGAGTCCCAGCCTATCCTGAGTCACAACAGCCGCCGCGCCCGAGGCGAGCGCATCCAAAGCCGCCGTGTGACCGTCGAAGCTCCTGTGGCGTATGCACACAAACAGCGAGCCGGGTCGGACGAGTCTGCTGTCGTCGGTGACGAGATTTATATCCGCATCGTTTTTTATACTTCCGTCAAATTCAACTTCCCGGAACAATTCGGAAAGTCTCATTGAAAATCTCCTTTATCAGCCCGGAGAATCGGAAACGCCGGTATTCGATTTGAAATATACTGTGACCGTCGTGCCGTAATCGACGCTTTCGCCCTTTGCGATGCTCTGTCCGTAAGAAGTGAGCTCGGAGTTGACGAGAGTGTTGCCGGATATCTTGACATTTATGCCCGTGGCAGCCGCAGTGCGGTTGACCTGGGTTATCGAAAGTCCCGTCAGATCGGGCACTTTGGTCTTTGTTTCAACGGGGCCGCCCTCGGTATAGAGCACGACTATGCCGCCCTTGGGCACGCTCTGATAGGCGCCGGGGAGCTGGCTTATAACCTTGTCACCGTTGCCGATAACCTTGCAGTTGAAGCCTGCCGAGCGAAGCTCCGAAGAGACCTCCGAAACATTCTTGCCGACATAGTTGGAAACCGTCGTGTCGAGCTTTGCAAGCTCACTCTCGGTATACTGCGGCTCAACGTTGAGATATTTGAGCGTTTTTTCCATGACCTGCGCGGCGACGGGAGCGGCTATCTGACCGCCCTGGATCTGACCGCCATGCGGCTCATCGATAATAATTATTATTGCGACTTTCGGATCGTCCGCGGGGGCAAAGCATCCGTAGGACGCAACGTGCTCGCCGGTCTTGCCGAGCTTCTGCGAAGTACCGGTCTTGCCCGCGACGCGGTAGCCGATAACATATCCGTTTTTCGCCGTGCCTTCGTTGACGACGCGGCGCATCATCTCGGCGACTTTCGCTGAGGTCTCCTCGCTTATCACCTGACGCCTGACGGTCGGCTGGGTCTCGCTGACGACATTGCCGTTGTCGTCGAGCACTTTCGCGACGACATAGGGCTTCATCAGCTTTCCGCCGTTGGCTATGGCGGAGAGTGCAGTCACCATCTGAATGGGCGTGACCTGGAACGACTGACCGAACGAGGAGCTCGCGAGGTCGATGAGCGTCATGCCCTCGTGGGCGTGGTAGGTAACGCCCGCCTTGGGCTGAGTTTCCGCCGGAAGGTCGATTCCGGTCTTTTCGGTGAAGCCGAACGCCTCGAAATATTTGTAGAAATTATCAACGCCGAGGCGCTGACCCATAGTTATGAAATAAGAGTTGCAGGATTTTTTCAGGCCGCCGACCATGTCGAGCGTGCCGTGAACTGTGTGCGCGTTGCAGTGATAGGTCTGGGTGAGAATTTTTATTCCGCCCGCCACGCAGTCGACCTTCGTTGACTGATCCGCGACGCCCTGATCGAGAGCTGCCGAGGCGGTTATGGTCTTGAAAACGGAGCCGGGCTCATATGTGCTGCTGACATTCTGGTTTCGGACATTGTTATAGAACACGTTGAGTTTCGCGTTGTTTCTGTCCTCTTCCTGACCCTTTTTGATTTCTTCCTCGGTCGGAGTCTTGCCCGATTCTTCATATTTTGCGGCGCGCAGCTCCTGAAGGCGTTTATATTCCTCCTCGACCTCCGCATCGTCCGTCTGGCGCGGATTGTTCGGGTCATAATCGCTCATGGTCGCCATGCCAAGTATAGCGCCGGTGTTGACATCCATAACTATACCGTTTGCATAGGCGCACTTGTTGTCGATATACGCCTGCTTGAGCGCTTCTTCAAGATAGCGCTGGATATTGCTGTTGACAGTCAGCTGGAGCTTCTGTCCGTTCGTCGCGTCGTAAAGAGTCTCATACTGGAGCGGCATCGCCCTGCCGTAGGCGTCCTTTGCGGTGACCTTTCTGCCGGGGATACCCGAAAGAATGCTGTTATAATATAGCTCGATGCCCGCCTGACCGTTGCCCTCGGAGTTTGTGTAGCCGATGATATGGCTGGCGAGGTTGCCGTTGGGGTAGTAGCGCTTGACATCAGGATCTATGCCGACCATCGCACTGCCGTAGGCATACTGCTCCTCGCCTTCCTTTCCGTATACATATTTTTTCTTTTTTATCTCAACTACTTTTTCCTTGTTGTCATATTCAACCTGCTTTGCGATGACGAGATATCTGTATTTCGTCATCTTGAGCTTTTTCATCAGCGTGTCGCCGTTTATGCCGAGCGCATTGCTCAAATCACTGCACAAATCGGCACGGACGCTATCGTCCGGCACGCTGTATGGGTCAATATACACGAGCCACACCGATGCGCTCTGTGCGAGGACATTTCCCTCGGAGTCATAAATAGTGCCGCGCTGAGCCGGTATCTCGGTATCGTAGAGCTGATTTTCCTCGGCCTTGCCTTTGTAATAATCAGCCTGAACCACCTGAATGCGGAAGAGGTTGCCGACGCAGGCAAGGAAAGCTATGGCGATGATAACTACCATCACCTTGGCGCGCCTGTCTTTTTCTTTTTTAGGCAATGTCTTCTGCATATCTTCACCCTTTCACCGCTCGGTAAAAAACCTTCTTAAATGTCCAAAAAGGGCAGACCGCGATCCGCCCTTTTCAAAGCAACTCAGGCACATAATTATATGCCGTGCGATGCCCGTACTATTCTACCGCTTTCGATCCGTTGTCATCATTATAAACGACTGAATCAGAACCGTTGACGGTTATGTAGTTTATCTGCGAGCGGTTGCCCTTGACCATGCCGAGCCTGTTTGTCGCATAGTCGAGAATAGCGTCCGTGCTCATCTTCTGAGTCAGTCTGCTCTGCAGGTCGACCGTTCTGCTCTGTTCCTCGGCGATGCTCGTCTGTATGCTCGCCGTCTCTTTTGCAAGGACGGTAAGCCTTGTGCGCGAATACATGTTTATACCCAGAAGCATGAACATAACGACAGCCACACTGAGAATAACGGCGATGCGCCTGTTTATCTCTTTTGCCTCTGCCTGCTTCTCTTCCTTCGTCTTTTCCGGCGCTTTGATCACTCGCTGCGGACCGACCGGAACTTCCCTTTTTTTCGGCGCGGGCATAGCCTGCTGAGGCTCAAAGAGTTCGAATCTATACGCCTGCGTGCCGTTGAGATTTGTTGCCATAGTTACCATCCTTTCTTTGTAACTTTTTTCCCGTTTATACTAAAAAATTTATCTGATTTTCTCTATTACGCGAAGTCTTGCGCTTCTGCTGCGCGGATTCTCTTCGAGCTCCGCCTTGCTCGGAGCCGCCGCCTTTTGCGGCAATCTGCCGCGGCTCTTTCTCCCGCAGACGCACACCGGGAACTCCGGCGGGCATATACACCCCTCGCACAGGGAGGCGAAAGTCTGCTTGACCGCTCTGTCTTCGAGCGAATGGAAGGTTATTATCGCGAGCCTGCCGCCGACCTTGAGCGAATCGAACATATCGCCTATTGCTCTGTCGAGTCCGTCGAGCTCGCCGTTGACATAGATCCTCAACGCCTGGAAGGTGCGCCTCGCGGGGTGGCCTCCCTCGCGGCGCGCCGCTGCCGGAATAGAGCTTTTGACTATCTCGGCGAGTTCCAGTGTTGTTTCTATCGGCTTTTCAGCCCTCGCTCGGACTATTCCCGCCGCTATACGCGGAGCGAACTTGTCCTCGCCGTATCTGTAGATGATATCCTGCAGCTCGCGCTGTGAAAGCGAGTTGACTGCGTCCGCCGCGCTCATGCCCTGCATCGACATTCTCATGTCGAGCGGAGCGTCCGCGTGGAAAGAAAATCCGCGCGCGGCGTCGTCGAGCTGATGGGAGCTTACTCCGAGGTCTGCGAGAATGCCGTCCGCACCCTCGTCGGTGAACTGCGAAAGTATGCTCTTTATATTAAAGAAGTTGTCGTTGACTATGCTGACATTCTCCCTGCCCTCGAAACGCTTTGTGAGCGTCTCTATCGCTTCGGGGTCGCGGTCAATGGCGACGAGCCTGCCGTTTGCCGAGAGTCTGTCAAGTATCGCGTTCGAATGACCGCCGCCGCCCGCAGTACAGTCTGCGTAAAGTCCGTCCGGCTTTATATCAAGCGCGTCGATCGATTCGCGGAAAAGTACGGGTATATGCTTGAATTCCATATTATGCCGCCCTCCGCATTAAAGCTGAACATCCGCCGCGATCTTCTCGATCTCTGCCATGTTCTCCGCGCACTTCTGATCCCAAATCTCGGGGTTCCATATCTCAATGCGGTTGCCGACTCCGACTATCAGCGCCTCTTTTTCGAGGTGCGCTTTTGCGCAATGGTCGGCGGAGAGGGTTATTCTGCCCTGCTTGTCCGGGATGACGCATCTCTTCGAGCTGCTCGCGATACGCTCGGCATAGGCGCGGGTCGTACCCTTGCAGAGAACGCGGAGATTCTCAAAGTATCTGTCCCACTCCTCGAACGTATAGATGATGATGCAGTCGGTGCTGCCGGGCGGAGTGCAGACGACGAATTCCGTGCCGAGCTTGCTGCGGAATTCTGCCGGGATAAACACTCGGTTTTTCTGGTCGAGCGTATGGACAAAAAATCCGCTGAATTCAGTTTTTTCCATGCGCTCGCCCCCTTTTGTGTGAATTTCGGTGTTCTCGTCCACCACCGGAGTGGTTTCTGCCACCTATTTGCACCACCATTATAAAACAAAAGAACCGCCTGTGCAATAGTTTCAGGCGATTTTTTGCGCTCTGATTTTAAAAAATTTTTGGCGAATAGAAAAAGTCCCGGCGCAATACACAAGATATTGTATACTGCACCGGGACGGCAATTTCAGCTTGGATTTTTTATTGTAAAAATTTACCAGATAGCCTTTTCAGCTACATCGGTCTTTGCGCTGTCGATGAAATCGGCGATGCTCATCGCGCCGATATCGCCCTCACCGCGCTTTCTGACGCTGACCGTGCCGCTCTCGACCTCTTTCTCGCCGATGACGAGCATGTAGGGAATCTTGTGGAGCTGAGCCTCACGAATTTTGTAGCCTATCTTCTCGCTGCGGGTGTCAACGCTGACTCTGAGTCCCGCCATATCGAGCTGCTGGCGAACTTCCTCGGCATAGCCGTGGAACTTGTCGGATATCGGCAGAATCTTGACCTGCTCGGGAGCGAGCCACAGCGGGAACGCGCCGGCAAAGTGCTCGGTGATAACGCCGATGAAGCGCTCGATAGAACCGAGAACAACGCGGTGAATCATGACCGGGCGATGCTTCTCGCCGTCCGCACCGGTGTATTCAAGCTCGAAGCGCTCGGGCAGCTGCATATCGAGCTGGATGGTGCCGCACTGCCATGTTCTGCCGAGAGAATCGGACAGATGGAAGTCGAGCTTCGGTCCGTAGAATGCGCCGTCTCCCTCGTTGATGACAAAGTCCTTGCCCATCTCGGTGACCGCCGCTTTGAGAGTCTCGGTCGCGAAATCCCAGTCTTTCTCGTCGCCCATGTGATCCTCGGGCATGGTCGAGACTTCGATCTGATAGGTCAGACCGAACACGGAATAGACCTCATCAAACAGGCGGACAACGCCCTTTATCTCGTCCTTCATCTGATCCCATGTCATGAAGATATGCGCGTCATCCTGAGTGAAGCAGCGCACGCGGAACAGGCCGTGAAGCGCGCCGGACAGCTCGTGGCGGTGAACCAGTCCGAGCTCGCCCATTCTCAGGGGCAGGTCGCGGTATGAATGGGGCTGAAGCTTATAGACGAGCATTCCGCCGGGGCAGTTCATCGGCTTTATCGCAAAGTCGGTGTCGTCTATAACCGTGGTGTACATATTCTCCTTGTAGTGATCCCAGTGGCCGCTGCGCTCCCAGAGCGAACGGTTGAGCATCATCGGAGTGGATATCTCGACATAGCCGTAGCGCTTATGCACTTCGCGCCAATAGTCGATAAGGGTATTTCTGAGAACCATGCCGTTGGGCAGGAAGAACGGGAATCCGGGGCCCTCATCCATGATGGTGAACAGGCCGAGTTCCTTACCGAGCTTTCTGTGGTCGCGCTTCTTCGCCTCTTCGAGCATATGAAGATAATTGTCAAGATCCTCTTTCTTCGTGAAAGCGGTTCCGTAGATTCTCTGGAGCATCTTGTTGTCCGAGTCACCGCGCCAGTATGCGCCGGTGCAGGAGGTCAGCTTGAATGCCTTGACGCGCGAAGTGTCGGGGACGTGGGGGCCTGCGCAGAGCTCATCGAACTCACCCTGGCGGAAGAACGATATCTTCTCACCCTTGCCGGCGTGCTCTTTGATAAGCTCGACTTTGTAGGGCTCACCCTTCTTCTCCATCATAGCAATAGCCTCGTCGGGATCGAGCTCATATCTCTCGAGCGGCAGAGCCTCTTTGACTATCTTCTTCATCTCCGCCTCTATTTTCTCGAGAACCTCGGGAGTGAACGGCACATCGACATCGAAGTCATAATAGAAGCCGTTGTCGATAGCGGGGCCTATCGCGAGCTTTGCCTCGGGATAGAGGCGCTTGACAGCCTGAGCGAGGACGTGCGAAGCGGTATGTCTGAGCGCGCGCTTTCCGTCGTCATCGTCAAAAGTAAGAATTTCGAGCTTGCAGTCTTTATTTATCTGGGTGCGAAGATCCTTGACCTCGCCGTCGATGCGGCAGACGCACGCCGCCTTATAGAGTCCCATGCCGAGGCTCTTCGCCACTTCCATGACGGTTATTCCGTCGTCAAACTCCTTGACGACTCCGCCCTTGAGTTCAATGTTTACCATAAAAATTTCTCCTTTCAGCTTCGGGCTGATGCCCGTCTCAGGGATGAAAAAAGCTCCACCCCCGTAAAATTTACAGGGGTGAAGCAAATGCTCCACGGTTCCACCCGGTTTGCGGCTCACGCCGCCACTCATGCGACCTTAACGCGGTCATACGTCGCAGCCTATCCCGCAGGGCTTCGGTGCGCGCTCGGCAGCGGTAACATATCCCGTATCAACACCGGCACTCTCAGCCAACGGCGCGCGGCTCTCTTTGAGGACGTTCGGAACACGTCTTCTGCTTCACAGCTTTTAACATTATCATTTTATCACCAAACGCGAAAAAGTCAACACTTTCTTTCGCACGGGATTTTGTTCAACTTCCATAAATTTTTGTACCATGTGTTGCAATAATACCTTGACATTTCTCCCGTTTAAGGTTATTATACATAATAATGGTAGTATTATGTGCCAAGCTATACTCCATATTGTTATTTTACTGAGTTTTACAATAATCAAAATTTTTATTCGGGAGGTGTTATTCGTTTGGACGTTTGGAAAATTATTCTTATAGCCGCCGCTGTCGGAGTTGCATTCGGCATCATCGGTTTCATTCTCGGCGGTTTACATAGGAAGAGAGTTGCCGAAGCCGCAATAGGTTCCGCCACAAAGGAGGCGAACCGCATAGTCAGCGAGGCTATGACCCAGGCAGAGGCCAAGAAGAAGGAAGCTATCCTTGAAGCCAAGGATGAGATCCACAAGCAGAGAAGCGAAAACGAAAAAGAACTGCGCGAAAGACGCAATGAAGTTCAGCGCCAGGAGCGCAGAGTCATTCAGAAAGAAGAGAGTCTCGACAAGAAGATCGAGAATCTCGAAAAGAAGGACGAAACCCTCAACCGCAAGATAAAGGATGCGGATGACAGACTCGCCGAGGCGGAGAGCCTCAAGAGAAGCCAGCTCGATATGCTCGAAAAAATCTCGGGCTACAGCAAGGAGCAGGCAAAAGAATACCTGCTCAAGAACCTTGAAGACGACCTTGTTCACGAGAAGGCTGTCAAGGTGCTCGAATATCAGCAGCGCACAAAGGACGAAGCTGATACAATTGCAAGAGAGATAATCGGCACCGCTATCCAGCGCTGCGCCGCAGATCACACGGCAGAGACCACGGTATCCGTTGTCGCCCTGCCCAACGACGAGATGAAGGGACGCATAATCGGACGCGAGGGCAGAAATGTCCGCACGCTCGAAACCATAACCGGCGTCGATCTGATAATCGATGACACGCCCGAGGCTATCACCGTTTCGAGCTTCGATCCGGTTCGCCGCGAGGTCGCGCGTTTGACGCTCGAAAAGCTTATATCGGACGGCAGAATTCATCCCGCCCGCATCGAAGAGATGTACGAGAAAGCCCGCCGCGAAGTCGATGCAACTATCAAGCAGACCGGCGAGCGCGCACTCATCGACGCAGGAGTCAACGGAGTGCATCCCGAGCTCGTCAAGCTCCTCGGCAAGCTCAGATACAGAACGAGCTACGGTCAGAACGTACTCAATCATTCACTCGAAGTTTCTTATATCGCAGGTCTCATGGCGGCGGAACTTGGCGCCGACGTCAAGCTTGCAAAGAGAGCCGGTCTTCTTCACGATATCGGCAAGGCACTCGACCACGAGATGGACGGCTCGCATGTTGAGCTGGGTGTTGAGGCCGCGAAGAAATACCGCGAGAGCGAGGGCGTCATTCACGCCATCCAGGCTCACCACGGAGACGTTGAGGCAAAGACACTTGTCGCCTGCCTCGTTCAAGCCGCCGACGCCGTTTCGGCTTCCCGCCCCGGCGCAAGACGCGAGAATGTTCAGAACTACATCAAGCGCCTTGAAAAGCTCGAAAGCATCGCATCCTCGTTCGAGGGCGTTGAGCGTTCGTTCGCCATTCAGGCGGGTCGCGAAGTGCGCATAATGGTCAAGCCCGAAGTCGTCAGCGACGAGAAGATGGTTCTCATCGCCCGCGACATCGTCAAGAAGATTGAAGACGAGCTTGAATATCCCGGTCAGATAAAGGTCAACATTATCAGGGAGAGCAGGGTCAGCGACTACGCAAAATAAAAACAAATCCCACCGTCAAACGCGGTGGGATTTTTTGAAAGGAAAATCGGAATGAATATACTTCTTATAGGCGACATCGTCGGCACGCAGGGCTGCGACTTCCTGCGCTCTGTGCTCCCCGGCTTCAAGAAGCTCAAGGCCATAGATGTCGTGATAGCCAACGGCGAGAATGCCGCGCCCGGCAACGGGATAACTTCGTCCGCCGCCGAGCACATATTTTCAAGCGGCGTTGATTTTATAACGACCGGCAACCACGCTTTTCGGCGCAGCGAGGTATATCATTTTCTCGACGAGCGCGGCGATATAATCCGCCCGGCGAATGTCGGCGCAGCCTGCCCCGGCAAGGGCTTCAGTGTTATAGACATGGGCAGAGTCCGCATCGGCGTTATAAACCTGCTCGGGCGCGCATATATAAACGGCTCGGACAATCCGTTCTCCTGCATCGACTCTCTCATGGAAGAGATAAGCGACTGTCGGATAAAAATAGTTGATATCCACGCCGAGGCCACCGCTGAGAAGCTCGCCATGGGCTTCTATCTCGACGGCAAGGCGACTGCCGTTGTCGGCACGCACACCCATGTTCAGACTGCCGACGAAAAAGTCCTGCCCGGCGGCACAGCTTATATAACCGACCTCGGCATGACGGGTCCCGAGCTCTCGGTGCTCGGAGTCCGCCCCGAAGCTTCGATATCGTGGCTCAAGACGGGACTTCCGACACGATTCGAGATAAGCGACGGCGCATGCATGATGTGCGGCGTTATAATCGACGTTGACGAAAAAACCGGAAAGTCAAGAAGTATTGAAAGAATCTGTGTAAGATGAGGAAATAAAAATGCTCAAAGAAATAAGAATCGCAAAAGAAAAAGACTGCCCTAAAATGCTCGAACTGCTCGAATATATCTGCAATCTTCACAGCGGGATAAGACCCGACCTGTTCAAGGCGGGAAAGTCGAAATACGACAGTGAAAGCCTCGCGAAGCTCTTAGCCGACGAGAACCGCATAACTTTTGTTGCGGCGGACGAAAACGACGAGGTGCTCGGATATATTTTCTGCATTCTCATCGACCACTCCGTTGACTCCGCACGCTGCCCGAACAAGGAGCTCTATATCGACGACCTGTGCGTTGACGAAAAGTGCAGGCACGAGGGCATCGGCGACGCACTGTTCAAAAAGGCTCTTGAGACGGCAAAAGAGCTCGGCTGCCACGACCTGACGCTCAATGTCTGGGAGGGCAACGACGGTGCGCTGCGTTTCTATGAGAATCACGGCATGAAGATACAGAAGCGTGAGATGGAAATCGTGCTCAACTGAGTCAGTCTTTTCAACTTATTTTTTAAAAATATTGAAATTTTATTGAGTCGGTGATAGAATTATCATCGGCTCATTTTTTACGGCTTTTGAAAGGAAGATTCAATGGAAAACAGGGAAAAATTTTCGTCGAGACTCGGATTCATTCTGATCTCGGCAGGCTGCGCCATCGGACTGGGAAATGTCTACAGATTCCCGATAACGACCGGCGCATACGGCGGCGCGTTTTTCGTGCTGATTTACATCGCGTTTCTTGTTCTGCTCGGCATACCGGTCATGACGGCGGAGCTCGCAGTCGGCCGCGCAAGCCAGCGCAGCATCGCCTCGTCATACGACGTGCTCGAAAAGAAGGGGCAGAAGTGGCATCTCGCCAAGTATCTCGGCATCGCCGGAAACTATTTGCTCATGATGTTCTACACGACTATCTCCGGCTGGATGCTGATATACTTTATAAAGTATGCGGACGGCTCGATCCTCGCGTACAAGAGCGCGGAAGAACTCGGAGCGGTGTTCGGCACGATGATAAGCAACCCCGTGCTCATGGTCTGCGCCACATTCGCAGTCATTCTTGTCTGCTTCAGCATCTGCTCGTTCGGTCTGCAAAAGGGCGTCGAGAGGATAACAAAATGGATGATGGTGGCTCTCCTGCTTCTCATGGTGGGGCTCGCAATCTATTCCTGCACGCTCTCGAACGCCGCAGAGGGACTGAAATTCTATCTCGTCCCCTCGCTCAAGTCCCTTGAAAATTCGGGCGTATGGACGGTAATCTCGTCCGCAATGGGGCAGGCGTTCTTTACTCTGAGCATCGGTATCGGCTCTATAGCGATATTCGGCAGCTACATCGACAAGGAGCGCAGGCTCCTCGGCGAGGCTGTGACAATAGTCGGGCTTGACACTTTCGTTGCACTCATGTCCGGCGTTATCATCTTCCCCGCATGCTTCACCTATAACGGCGGCGTCACCGCAGACGCGGGCACGGTCGGCGCGAGCTTCCTGTTCACTACACTTTCGAGCATCTTCAACAGCATGCCCGGCGGACGCATAGTCGGTGCGCTGTTCTTCGTGTTCATGATATTCGCAGCGTTCTCGACGGTCATTGCCGTTTTTGAAAACATCATGTCCTTCTGGCTCGAGTTGACGAAGCTCAGCCGCCGCAAAGTGGCGCTGATAAACATCGCGCTCATGCTCGTGCTCTCCCTCCCCTGCGTGCTCGGCTTCAATGTGCTCGAAAAGATACAGATAGCCGGCAAGGGCATCATGGATATCGAAGACTTCCTCGTTTCAAACGTCCTGCTCCCGCTCGGCAGTCTCGTCTATGTTCTCTTCTGCAGCAGGAAATACGGCTGGGGCTGGAAGAACTACATCGGCGAAGTCAACTGCGGCGAAAAGGGCGCAAAAATGCCCGGCTGGATAAGACCTTATTTCACATATGTTCTGCCGATAATCGTTATAATCGTCTTTATTATGTCAGTCGTCGGCTGATAAAAAATCATGGCTCGGTTCGGGAATTTCCCCGTGCCGAGCCGTTTTTTATTTTATTCGGGGAAAAGGCTTTTTTCTCTTGAATATCCCCCACTTATTTGTTATCATTGCCTTGTAAAAAATACGTTTTAAGGACGGTGCTACCATGAAATTTCCAATAGGCGTTATTATTGACAGCTTCCGCACGGATATCCCGACGGCGGTCAAAAAGGCCGCCAAGGTCGGTGCGCAGGGCATCCAGGTCTATGCCACCAGCGGAGAAATGTCGCCCGAGGAGCTTGTCGGCTCCAAGCGCGCGGATTTCCGCAAGCTCGTTGAGGACAACGGACTCGTTATCTCCGCTCTCTGCGGCGATCTCGGCGGCGGCTTCGGCAACAAAGAGGAGAACCCCTGGAGAGTCGAGAAGTCAAAGAGGATAATCGAACTTGCAAAGGAGCTCGGCACGGATATCGTCACGACACACATCGGCGTTGTTCCCGAGGACAGCGGACACGAGCGATACAAGATAATGCAGGATGCGTGCTTTGAGCTCTCCCGCTTCGCGGACAGCCTCGACGCGCACTTTGCCATCGAGACGGGTCCCGAGACCTCGGCAACGCTCAAGAAGTTCCTCGACTCGCTCGGCTCTACCGGCGTCGCAGTCAACCTCGACCCCGCGAACCTTGTTATGGTCACGGGCGACGATCCCGCAAAGGCGGTCTACAACCTGCGCGACTACATAGTTCACACCCACGCCAAGGACGGCGTTCAGATATTCTACAGGGATCCCGAGATAGTCTACGGCATAAAAAAAGACCCGCTCGTCACAGGCAGCTCATTTGAAGAAGTGCCGCTCGGCGAGGGCAGCGTCAAGTGGGACGAATATCTCGCCGCGCTCAACGACATCGGCTACAAGGGCTTCCTGACGATAGAGCGCGAAGTCGGCGACGACCCCGAAAAGGATATCGGCAACGCCGTAAACTTCCTCAAAGGATACATGGACTGAGGTGAATGAAATGAAAACCTGCGTCAGCAGCTACAGCTTTCAGCCGATGCTTTCGAGCGGAGAGCTGACCCAGCTTCAGCTCATAGGCAAAGTCAAAGAGATGGGCTTCGACGGAATTGAATTTATCGACCTCATGCCCGAAGACGGAATGTCAGTCGAAGAATATGCCAAGCGTCTGCGCGACGAGAGCGAAAAGAAAAACCTGCCGATAGTCAACTACACCATCGGCGCGGAGCTTCTCAACCGCCAGCTCGACGAGGAGTGCGAGCGCCTGTTCAGGCAGGTCGATATCGCGGAGATACTCGGCGCGTCGGGTATGCGCCACGACGCGACAGGCGGCTTCAACGCGCCGCAGAGCGCATACTGCGGCTTTGATCAGGCTCTGCCCACGCTCATCGAGGGCTGCCGCAGAGTGACCGAATATGCCGCAGAGAAGGGCATCTCGACTATGGTTGAGAACCACGGCTTTTTTGCGCAGGACAGTGACCGGGTCGAAAAGCTCGTCACGGGAGTTGCAAACCCGAACTTCGGTCTGCTCGTTGACATGGGCAACTTCGCCTGCGCCGACGACCCTTCGGACAAGGCGGTCGGCAGAGTCGCAAAATACGCAAAGCATGTCCATGCCAAGGATTTCCACATCAAGAGCGGCTCAGAGCCCGATCCCGGGCGCGGATTCTTCCGCAGCAGAGCCGGCAACTACCTGCGCGGCGCAGTGATTGGTCACGGCAACATCCCCGTGGCTCAGTGCATAGGCATACTCAAGCGCGCGGGCTACGACAAATATGTCAGCATCGAGTTCGAGGGCATCGAGCAGACGCTCACGGGCATCGAAATCGGGCTTGAGAATCTCAAGAGATTCATAGCCGAGGCTGAGTAAAAAGTTAAAAGAGTCCAAAAAACGCACCCGAAAGCAAGACGCCTTCGGGTGCACTTTTATTCATTTTCAGCCGATTCGGGCTCAGTCTGCTCCACAAAAACAAATTCGCCGTTTTCAGCTTTGCAGATATACTTTTTGCCGGTTGTTACCTTTCCCTCGAGCATCTGCTCTGAGAGCTTATCCTCGATCTGCTGCTGGATAACGCGCTTGAGCGGTCTCGCTCCGTAGACCGGGTCAAAGCCCGCATCCGCCGTCTTTTGAACAGCCGATTCGTCAAAAATTAAAGTTATATCCAGCTGCGCCACGCGCTTTGAGAGCGTTTCGAGCATTCTGCGCGCAATTTCGGATATATCCTGCTTTTCGAGCGAGTGGAAGACGATTATATCGTCAACGCGGTTCAAAAATTCCGGTCTGAATGTGTTCTTGAGCTCTTTCATCACAAGCTCGCGCACGCGGTCATAGCTCGGGACATTGCCGCGCTCCGAAGAGAAGCCAAGTGCCTTTCCGCTGCCCGAAATCAGCTTCGCGCCGACATTCGAGGTCATTATAATAATGCAGTTCTTGAAATCGACCCTGCGTCCCTGCGAGTCGGTCAAGATGCCGTCATCAAGTATCTGGAGCAGCATATTGAAAACGTCGGGGTGAGCTTTTTCTATTTCATCAAAGAGAATGACGCTGTACGGTCTGCGGCGGACTTTTTCGGTCAGCTGACCGCCCTCATCATAGCCGATATATCCTGGCGGCGAACCGACGAGTCTCGAGACCGTGTGCTTCTCCATATATTCGGACATATCGAGTCTTATCATCGCGTTCTCGTCGCCGAAGAGAGAGTCGGCAAGCGCTTTGCAGAGCTCCGTTTTGCCGACACCCGTAGGACCGAGGAAAATAAACGAACCGGTCGGGCGTTTGGGGTCTTTGAGCCCGACTCTACCGCGCCTTATCGCCCGCGCGACCGCGCTGACCGCCTCATCCTGGCCGACTATTCTGCGGTGCAGCTCATCTTCAAGATGAAGCAGGCGTTCGCTCTCCGCCTGAGTCAGCTGCGAGACGGGTATTCCAGTCCACGCGCAGACTATTTCGGCTATATTATCAGCCGTGACCTCGCCTATTTTCTTGCTCGATTCCTCGCGCCAGCTGTGCTTTGCGCGCTCGAGTTCGTCGCTCAGCTTCTTCTGCTCGTCGCGTATCTGCGCGGCGTGCTCGAACTCCTGAGAATTCACCGCCGAATCTTTTTCTTCGGCGAGGGCGCGGAGTCTGTCCTCCATATCTTTGAGATCCGGCGGCGCTGTGAATGCACCGAGCCTGACGCGCGACGCTGCCTCGTCTATTAAATCTATCGCCTTATCGGGCAGATATCTGTCGCCGATATAGCGCACCGACATTTTCACCGCCGCCTTTATCGCGTCGTCGGTTATTCTGACTTTGTGGTGCGCCTCGTATTTGTCGCGGATGCCCATGAGTATCGCGACCGCCTCGTCCTCGCTCGGCTCGCCGACCGTGACGGGCTGAAAGCGGCGCTCGAGCGCGGCATCCTTTTCGATATGCTTACGGTATTCTTCGAGCGTGGTTGCACCGATGACCTGCATCTCGCCGCGGGCAAGCGCGGGCTTCAAAATATTCGCGGCGTCAACCGCGCCCTCCGCCGAACCTGCACCTATAAGCGTATGCAATTCGTCTATAAAGAGAATGACATCCCCCGCCTTTGAAACTTCTTCAATGGCGGATTTGACGCGCTCTTCGAAATCGCCCCTGTATTTTGTACCGGCAACCATGCCCGTGAGGTCGAGCGAGACTATGCGCTTGCCCTTGAGCAGTTCGGGCACTTCGCCCGTGGCGATTTTCAGCGCGAGCCCCTCGGCGATTGCCGTCTTGCCGACTCCCGGCTCACCTATCAGGCAGGGGTTGTTCTTCGTTCTGCGCGAGAGAATCTGAATGACGCGCTCTATCTCCTTCTGCCTGCCGATAACAGGGTCAATTCTGCCCGCCGCGGCAAACGAAGTCAGGTCGCGCCCATATTGATTGAGGGTCGGGGTATCCGTTCTGCCGCCGGGCTTTTTGACCGTCTCCGGCTTTCCGGAATCTTTACCCGACGCCGAGCCGAACGCTTTCAAAAGCTCCTGCAAAATCTCCTGCGGTGACACGCCGAGGCGGGTCATAACGGCGGTTGCCGCGCTCGAGCCCTCTTTTATCATGGCGATAAGCAGATGCTCCGTGCCGACATAGTTGTGACCCATATCCCGCGCCTGAATCATTGCGCTCTCAATAATATTTTTGCATCTGGGCGTGAAATCGCCCGGAGTCAGCACCGTCGGCACGCCAAAGCCGATGCTGTTTCTGACAGCGTCCTCGACCTTGCCGGCGGTAAGCTTTTTGTTTATCAGAACGGTATAGGCTATCCCGCCGTTCTGGGTCAGCAGACCGAGCAGAAGATGCTCGCTGCCGATATAGGTGTGCCCCATATTCTCCGCATATTCAATGGCGGCGTTGAGCACATCGTTGGCTTTCTGGGTGAAGCCGGTAAACTTATACATATCATCATTCCTTTCCGCGGTGAACCGTACAATAGAGATTATTGCCGGAAAATTGCCGCCGAATCGAAAGATATATGTTTTTATATATGTTTATCGGCGGTATTTTAGGACAATGCCTCGCGCACCGCGTCCGCTCTGAGGCAGTCCCTCTGCCGCGCATCGATATGCTTGCCGTTCGCAGCGCTTATGGTGGCGGGCTGCATATTGACGAGCAGTTCGTTAAGTTTTTCTATCGGTATATCAAGTATTCCCCTTGCCGAGCCGAGGCGCACAAGGGATATAAGATCCATCATCTCGTCGCAGGACAGCACACGCGCGCTCTGCAAAATTCCGAGAGCTCTGTATATTTTGTCCTGCATCGCGACATCGGCGCACATACGCTCCGCCGCCGCGCGCTCCTGGGTGACGAGCTGGCGGGTTATCGACTGGAGGTTCTCTATCGCCGCCTGCTCGGTTATGCCGAGGGTTATCTGATTGCTCAGCTGATAGATATCGCCGCGCGACTCCCTGCCCTCGCCGTATGCGCCGCGAAGGGTCAGACCGAGCTTGGATATGGTCGAGCTGAGGACTGCGAGCTGGCCGCTTCTTCTGAGCGCGGGCAGATGCAGCATGACGGACGCGCGCATGGCTGTGCCGAGATTTGTCGGGCACTGGGTCAGATAGCCGAGACTCTCGTCAAACGCGAAATTCAGCTTCTTATCGAGCGCGGAGTCAATTTTATCTGCGAGGACATAGCAGTCCATGAGCGCGAGACCCGCTTTCATGACCTGGACGCGGATATGATCCTCCTCACAGAGCATGATGCCGACCGTCTCATCTTCAGTGAGCATGAGCGCCCTGCCCTCGCGGGCGGAAGCGAACTCCGGGCTTATCAGATGCCGCTCGGCGAGAGATATCGCCTGCTCGCGGCTGAGCGAATCCATTGTGACATAGTGGAGCCCCAGCTCGGGCACGCATGAGAGCAGGGTGTCACGAACTTTTTCGTTGACCTTTATTTTGCCCGCCGTATCGAGGCGGCACGGAAACGGGAACTCTTCTAAGTTGCGCGCAAGACGCACGCGGGTGCTCAGGACTATATCTCCCTGTTCGCCCTTGTCGACATACCATTTACTCATTTTCGTTCCCTCCCTCAAGCTCTTTTATCCTGTCGCGAAGCTGCGCCGCAAGCTCAAAGTTCTGCGCGGCAACCGCTTCGTCCATCTGCTTTTTGAGCTCCTCTTTTTCGTCGATTTTTGCCTCTTCCTCGCTGACGGGCTCGGCGGTCGAAGCTATCTTGCCGCTGTGGTGAATCTGACCGTGAATGCGCTGGAGCGAGGGTTTGAGCTCGTTATAAAAAACTTTGTAGCACTCCGCGCAGCCGACTCTGCCCTCGCGGACGATATCATTGAACGAAGAGCCGCATTTCGGGCAGCGAACCACCTTTCTCGGTGCGCCGAGCGAATGGACTGCATCGCCGAAGAAGTTCCCGAAAAGTCCGGCAACATCGAATCCGAAGCCCGAAAACGCGTCGCCGTAGCCGAGATGCTCGGCACATTCGGAGCAGAGATGGCGCTCAGCCGTGTCGCCGTTTATGACCTGCTTTATGTGAGTTGTCGCTTCATTTTTTCCACAGTTCTGACAAAGCATATGTGTTCCTCCTTTATCCGTTTCTGCCCATTTCAACGAGCAGCAGTTGTTTGAATACCGACGCCCTGACGGCGTCTCTGTCCCCGACGGAGGCAGGTCGCAGAGCGTTGTCCGACACTGCGCTGAGCATCAGCATGGCGGCGTGTTTATCTATAACACCCGTGCTGACGAGCTCCGCGAGATGTGCGCGGGCAGTGCGCTCGTCGAGCTTATCGCCTACGGCGTTGACTGCGTGCATGACCTTCTGATCCGGCTCCATCGCCGCACGCCTTATTCTGATATATCCTCCGCCGCCTCTGCGGCTCTCGACAATATAGCCCTGTTCCGGCGTGAAACGCGACGCGATAACATAGTTTATCTGGCTCGGGACGCAGCCTATCGTCTGCGCAAGCTCGTTGCGCTGTATCTCGATGGTTCCGCTGCTGCCGAGCATTTCGAGTATCATGCCCGTTATCTGACTGCTAAGGCTCATTGCCGTCACCTCTTTTTATCTTTGACTTTCTTTGACCTTTGACTTTATTATAACCCTGATGCAAACTCCGGTCAAAAGTCAGAAAAGGTCAAAAATCACCCATCGGGCAAAATATTTTTAATTATCTCGCTCATTCTTTGATTTACTGAGTCTATCTCGTGTTTTCTTTGATTTTCCGCTTTGCGCTCCGGCGTAATTTATATAATAAGACGGGTCAATATGCTCATCCGCGCGCATAAATTCGTCGCAGAAAATATCCGACTCGTCGTAGCTCACGACTTCTCCGTTCTTGTCAAACAGCATATAAAACACCTCCGGTTTCTTATTAGTTTACGCCGGAGAAAAGAAAATTATGTTTGGGTTCAAAAAGTGTAACCGCAAAAAGCGGTGCTTCATAATATGTTGATGAAAGCGGTGCTCGAGTCAAAACCGCGGCACTCTTTCTTAGTAACTGAAGAGGAGGCAAAACGATGGGTTGCTCAAACAACTGGTGCATTTTCCTTATCATCATCCTTCTGCTCTGTGACACGGGCTGCGGCTGCAATAATGGCGTCTCCAGAGCTTCGGACTGCGGATGTGGCTGCAACAACGGCTGTGGCTGCTGACATTCCATAAGACCGCTAAAGTGAAAACGACCGCCTTGCCGAAATGGCAGGGCGGTCAAACTTATACGATTTTCGAAAAAGATCAGGCAACTCTGTTGCCCTTTCTGCCGGGAGTCGGAGAGACGGTCTCGGGCTCGAACGCAGTCTTGGCTGCACTGCGGCGCTGAGCGGTCTTCTTCTCTTTGACAAAATGAGCCTTGGTATACTTGTTGGTGCAGAGGAAGTGAGCGATCTTCTTGGCAAGAGCAGTCTCAAACTTCTCCTCAAAATTGATCAGCTTCTTCTCAAACACAAAGCCTGTTATTATAAGAGCCACAGCGGCAACTTCGAGAACCGAAACAATTATGAATGTACTTGTCATTTTTGCTTCCTCCTTACGGAAAAAATCGGAACATTTGTTCTTTCTGTCTCTAATTATAGCACAAATATTCGGTTTGTCAACACAAATGTTCGATTTTTTTGAAGATCTGCGCCGATTCGCGCAGGGTATAATCTCCTACGATTGGATTGTATCACAATATATGCCAAAAGTCAACGGAAAAACCACAACAAATTGAAGAAAGCACGAAATAAAAATTCAATGCAAAATGACAAAAAATTTTTTAAAACAGTCGTTTTTTGTTCGATTTCGGGCGATTTACCGGGCGGTTAGCAAATCTCTGACCTCATTGTACAATTTTTCGGTCGCCGCTTCCGGGCTCATATCCGCCGGCGAAAAAGCCTTGCCGAAAACAATTTTCAGCCCGCCCTTTCTCTCGTACTCTCCGGTTATCGCAAACGGCACTATTACGGCGCCGCCTCTTTGGGCAATGGCAACGGCGCCGGGCTTAAACGGCAATAAGAGCGCGTCCGTTTTGTTGCGCGTGCCCTCCGGGAAGATTCCGACGGCGCCGCCCTTTTTCAGAATTTTTATCGCTCTTCTGACCGCGGCGGCATCGAAGCCGTCGCGGTTGACGGGTATGCAGCCCGCCCATCTGAAAAGCGGGGCGAGCGCACCGTCAAAATACTCGCGCTTGGCCATATAATTGACAACTCGCTTTGTCGCTAAAAACACCAAAAACTGATCGCTTATATTTTTATGATTTCCGGCGATTACAACCGCGCCGTCCTTCGGAATGTTTTCCGCGCCTATAATTGTCGGCGAAAAGCGCAGTCTGAAGCCCGGCTTTATAAACGCGGTTATTACTTTGAATCCCCTATCGTTATCTTTTCCCATTTTCGAGTCCCTCTCTCACCGTATTTTCGAGCTCGTGTCCTATTGACGCGGCATCTCTTTCCGCCGTTTCTATCGCCGGATAAAACTCTATCTCCACACGCCTGCCGATTACGGTATATTTCCCCTTTATCGCAAACGGGACAAGCGCTGCATGGCTTCTCGCCGCCATTCTCGCGGCGCCGGGCTTAAACGGCATGACAGTTTCCTTCGTCCGGTTGAAGCTGCCCTCCGGAAAGATGCCAATGATTCCGCCGGCGTCAAGCACCTTTTGAGCCTCGCTCAAGGCGGAGGCATCGCGGATGCGCCTGTTGACGGGAATTGTGCCCAGGGCTCGAAAAAATCCGCCTGCGGCGCCGCGGAACAGCTCATCCTTCGCCATAAAATGAACCTGACGCCACAGGCACGTAGCCAGCAAAAAGCAGTCGAGGTTGCTCTTGTGATTACCCGCAAAGATAATCGCGCCGCTCTTCGGGATATTTTCCCTGCCTCTCACCTTCGGATGAAAGAGGAGGCGGAACAGCGGCCAGATGAACACATAAAGGAACCTGTAAAAAAACATCATGAATCACCTACTTTTATTTTCTCTTTTTTTAACTAACAATATGCATAAATATACATACTGCGAATAAACTTGTATTATTTATAAATTTCATTTACAAACTGTTTATAATATGGCCAAAAGACGTTAAAAAATATACAAAAACTCTCAATTCCCTTTTGACAAGCAAAAATATTTGCTGTTATAATTTAAACGTAAGGAGACAAGCAATTGTCTTATTAAGGGAGAAGGGAGGACATCGCACATGTTAGCAACTATCTTTGAGATGATCGAAAAGATTCTTGGTTTTGCCGGCGCTTCTTTCGACGCACAGGCTATCGTCAAGGCTATCTTTGATGCTATCCTTGGTCTTATTAAATAAGACACGCAAATACAATTATCAAAGATTGACTTCTTTTTTGAAAATTGACTCCTTTTTGGCAGAGCAGACAGCCTCACCGCTGTCTGTTTTGTCTTTTATGCTGACAAGCTTTGATATTTTTCGATATAAATATTTTTATACATGAGCAAAGTAACGAAAAAATTATTTCTGCCGATGCTGATTTTGCCGATTTGACTATTGCCTCGAAAGAAAAAATGTGCTAATATTTTATTAATTTCCGCAAGAATAAAAGGAGGCAAAAATAATGGAATTCATCACAACGCTCATTCACCAAATAGTCGAGCTTTTTGCGAAGCTTCAGGCGGGCGGCCAGGAAGCGGCAGAGCTTTTTCAGGCTTTCCTGAAGTTTGTCGGCGACATTCTCAGATTCCTCGAAGAGCACGGTCTGAGCAAGCAGATAGTTGACGCTATCTTCCAGCTGATTCTCAAGATTTTCGGCGCTGCTTAATGTACCGACAAAAAGCTGTCGCACCTTTTGCGGGTGCGGCAGTTTTTTTTGTTGCCTTTGATACCCATATATGTTAATATAGGTTGAACAAAAAATCTATTTAGGAGTGATCGAATGCTTTCAAAAACTCCGCCTATGGGTTTCAACACCTGGAACACATTCGGCGAAAACATCAACGAACAGCTTATCAAAGAAACCGCCGACAAGATGGTCGAGCTCGGTCTGCGTGACTGCGGATATGAGTATCTTGTCATCGACGACTGCTGGAGCAAGCGAGAGCGCGACCCGCAGACGGGAAAGATAGTCCCCGACGAGGAGAAGTTCCCCAACGGGATGAAGGCAGTCAGCGACTATGTCCACAGCAAGGGGCTCAAGTTCGGCATGTATTCCTGTGCCGGAACACGCACCTGCGCCGACTATCCGGGCAGCTTTGACCATGAATATCTCGACGCCGAGACCTTTGCCGAATACGGCGTAGACTTCCTGAAATATGACTTCTGCTACAAGCCGGACAGTGCAAACGGTCCCCTGCTCTACAGAAAAATGGGCATGGCTCTCAGAGCCTGCGGACGCGAGATTCTCTTCTCCGCCTGCAACTGGGGCAACGACGAAGTCAGCCGCTGGATTCGCTCGGCGGGCGCGCACATGTATCGCTCGACCGGCGATATAAACGACAGCTTCCGTTCGTTTGCCGATATCGCGCTAAGCCAAATCGACAACCTCGCCTATTCCGCGCCCGGCTGTTTCAACGACATTGATATGCTCACCGTCGGTATGTACGGCAGAGGAAATGTCGGCTCGGTCGGTTGCTCTGACGTTGACTACAAGACACAGTTCGCGCTCTGGTGCATGTTCTCGTCCCCGCTGATGCTCGGCGGCGACCTGAGATGCATGAACGACTTCTGCCTTGACCTCGTCAAGAATGAAAGACTCATCAGAATCAATCAGGATGAGGAGTCCCGTCCGGCATTCGTCGCAACCAAGAGCTGGAACGACAAGATAGTCTTTGCAAAGCTCCTTTCAAACAATGAAATCGCCATTCTTTTCGTCAACTTCAGCGAGAGCAAGTGCGGCGTTCCGTTCTATTTTGAGAACATAGGCATATCTGCCGCCTCCGGCTACGGACTTGAGATGACCGACGCGTTCACGGGCGAGTGCATCGGAGTCAAGAAGGAGTTCATGCAGATGCATCTTGAGGCTCATGACTGCGCCTGCTTCATCTGCAAGCTGAAGAAATGACATACTGCATCAAATGTTCAAAGCTGCTGACCAATGACGACATCGGGTTCCACCGCAAGATGGTCAACCGCGGCGCAAAAGAATGCATGTGCATAGAGTGCCTGTGTGAGCATTTCGGGCTGAGCGTCGAAAAGGCACACGAAATGATTGAGCGGTTCCGTCAGTCGGGCTGCACACTGTTTAAATAGAAGAGGATCCGCCGTCGCAAAATAACCGGCAGCGGATCTTTTTTGCTGCTGTTTTTGAAACGGCTTGATAGTATTATATAGACTGCACACAGAAAAATCTCTTCTAATTGGAATAATAAAAGAAAAAACGCCAAGATTTTAGATTAAATCTCGGCGTTTTGTTTATTTTTTCTCAATTTCATAACAATTCTTTTTAGTAATGACGAGCACCAAAGGCGCTCGTAGATTCGATTTTTGAGACAGTGCGGCTTTTCGGTCCTGCCGTTTCTGTATATCTCATCGACGACGGCTATTATATCCCCTCGTCCGTGTCCGCGCTCCCAGCCGCGGCAGTTGTCGCCGCAGATTATATAATTATCGCCGTCAAAGCCGATAATTCGATGGAGCACATATTCATCACGCACGCGGTAGAGTACGATATCATATTTGCGCGGCGCGTCGGTCGGACTAACAAGGCGCACCGAATCTCTGCCCTCCTTCAGAAAAGGGAGCATACTGATGCCGCGCGGCTCAATAACGACGCTGCCCGCGGCGGCGATAAGCGTCTCGTAAGACATCGAAGCGTCCATATTATTCCTCGATGAATCCGGCGGAGCGGATAACGCCAAGAAAATCGGCGGTGTCTTTTTCGGATATCTCGCGTGAAACGCCGTATTCGGCGGCAAGCGCATCGGCAAGTTCCGTCTCGCTCGCGCCGTCGGCGAGCTTCTTCCAGAGGAAAGCGCCCGTCTCGTTCAGGCGAAGCATACCGTCGAACTCCTTCTTTGTCTCGGGAGTGCTGGCGATTATCACAAAATCAGTGCCGATAGCGGTCAGATAGAAACCGTCTTTAACTTTCATAACAACCTCTTTATTCTATGCCGAAAATGCCGTCGTGCGCGGTCTGCGCGGCGCTTAACTCCATGTTGCAGCGCAGAAGGTAGAACGGAACGGTATTTATCAGCTTATTGGCAAAGTCAAGATATTTCACCATGAGGCGGTGTTCCTCGGGCATGACGAGCTGCAAAAACAGGCGGCTCATTATCTCCCGATTGTCCTCGAGCGGCGAAATCGAATTGTGTTCCGCGCGGTCGATGAAGCAGATCGCCTTGAGCGGAACGGTTTTGTTGCAGCCCCAGTTTTCTTTTCCGCACCAGGGCATACCGGACGCGAAGAAGCGACCGGAGCGCAGAGTGAAAAGCGGCTTATCGCCGTTGATTATCTCAACGCGGTCGCCGTAGAGTCTCTGCCAGAGTTTTATATGCGTCGTCTTGCCGGTACCGCTCGGCGCGGCAAAAGCTATGCCCTGCCCGTCAAAAGAAATAAGAGCGGCATGAAAGACGGCGGCATCATAATCGAGGACGGCGGCGCAGACCTTTTCCTGCACTGCGACGCTCTCCAAAAAAGCATCAGAAAACACTTGAGAAGAGCCCAGAAAAAACTTTCTGAGCTCCTCTTTGTGTTCTTCATCGGCCCCAACCGAAAACAGCGGAGCCTCATCGGTGAGGTACTCACTGCACACATCCGAAAGGTGAGGGTGCGTGCAGGAGATACCTACCGGTAAATCTGCAATTTTTATACTAAAATTGCTCAATTCTTTTTACCACAGCGGGCTGGCGTAAACGTCATTCTTGCCGATGGTGTTGCCCTTGTCCTGAGAATCGTCAATCGGGACGCTCTCAACCTCAACCGAGCCGTCCGTAGACGGGACATCGGGCTGCGGGTCGGGCTTGGGCGTGGGCTTAAAGATCTTCTCAAAAAATTTCTTTATGGAATCTCCAATCTTCTTGAAGAAGTCCTTAATGCTTGCCGACTGGGCAACGGTTGAAGCGGAAGCTGCGAAGACAGGGGCAGCAACAGCAAAGCCGAGCGCCAGAACAAGTATCATAGCTATAACAGCTTTGAGAGTTTTTTTCATAGCGAACTCTTCTCCTTTCATAAACCGCGAAAGCGCAAAATCACTTGTCGCCGTCCCAGTCGCCGGAACCGTTGTGCTTCTTGGCGTAGTTATCATCAGTACCTTCGCCGATGCTTATACGCGGAACCATTCTGACTTCTGCAAGACGAAACAGGAGGACTTCTGCGATAGGTTTCTCATAATTTTTCATAGTGCACATCTCCTATAGAATCTCAGGTTTCATCAAGCGGTGGGAGCATCTGTATAGCAGGCGGCACGGGACTCACCGTAATAGTAGGTGTTGCCCATCTTAGCATAAGGAGTTACGAAGTAAACGGTGTCCTTATTAGCATCGGTGATAACGATGTTAGTGTAGAACAGACCCGCATCCTTATAGCCTGCCTTGCCTGTAGCACCCGTAGTAACATTAGCTGCAAACTCGCTGTCCGGGGTGAAGCTCCACGTTGCATCTTCGACAGTGACGCTCTGGTGGCCGGAATAAGTTCCGCCAAGGAGCTTGTCAACATCGTAGTAGGTCTTTGCGGCGCCGGCAGTCCTGTTGACGCCGAGCTTCTCATAGACCCTGCTCTTGACAACGAAGTCATAACCGCCCTCGATGGTGGGAGTTGCGTTGGTTGTCGAGATGACGAAGCCGATCTCGTCGAAATCAGGATACTGAGAGCCTGCGATGGCAACAAAGCGAAGGAGGTTGGTAGTCGAGCCGTCATCATTCTTACGCTGGACAGTCTGGAATCTGACGTTGGAGACCTTCTTACGAGCCTCGGCGAGCTCTTCCTTGCTGTACCAAAGAGCTGTCATGGACGGGCAGGGCTGAGCGTTGACGTTAGAGTTGAAGATCTTGCTCAGATCTGCGGCAAAGTATCCGCGATAATCGAGCGTGCTGCCGTCAAGGCTGACTGTCTGACGCGCCACCTTATTGTCAAGAGTGACTACCTCGGGTCCGTACTCGTAGGAGGTATAGAACTGCCAGCCCTTGAAGTAAAGGTCTGTAAGCTCCTTGTTGTCGGAACCCTTTGAGATGGATGTCTGTGTTGCCAGTCTGTCTACGTTAGAAAGGTTCAGGAAATAGTTGAGCTGCGCAATCTTGCCATATGCCGAATAGTCCGGAACGACCTTTGCGATATCTATAGTTCCCGTAGGCTTGTTGGCGCCGTAGAAGGTGAAAGTCGAATTGGTAAGATTCTGGTCAAGGTTGTTCAGGAACGGGTTGACCGACGTTGTGAAGTTGCTGGTCGAAACCGAATCGTTAAGGGTGAACGAAGGCTGGTTCGACAGACCGTAATAGTGCTTATCCGCCTCGTCGAAGTTGACGGTGACATACATATTACGTGTATCGCTGTCAGTCTTACCGAAACGAAGAACGGGAGCTGCTTCGGTACCGAAGGTTGTGGTATCATAAACTACCTTGTAGTCTATGTACTTAGCCTGGAGATAAGACTTGTTCATTGTCTTCATTTCAGCAGTAAGCTGATATGAGCGCTGCGGGAAGTTAACGGTAGAGTTCATGAACTCACCGTTTTTAGGACGGAATTCCGAGTTATCGGGTGTCCAGTCGGGATCGCTTATTCTGTAAGAGGTATCCTTGTAGTAGGTCCAATAACCGCCGTTGGTTGCGATATCATATCCGGCATAAGCCGCCTGAGTACCGGACGCCCAACGACTTGCGGGATACTCAACATCGTAGTTTATATATCCCTCATACGGAGAAGAATCTCTGTTGATACCGGGGTTAGATGTAGAGATAGCGGTAACTCTGTATCTGTCTTCCCATTTATTTGAATTTGTAGCGCGAAGGTCGCAAATGCTTCTGCCCATATCATCCGTGTAATATGCCGGCAGAGTATAGTTGCTCTTCTCCCAGTTCTTATTGTTATCGTTTGCATAGAAGAACTGAATATCTCTTGCTGCGGGCTGTGCTACCGAATCACCCCAGAAGGAGGCGTCGAGGTTCTTGCCTGTTGCAACAATAACACGGTTGCCTGCACGGCTGCCTGCCTGGCCGAGGCCTCTTTCAGCCTCAACGGCAGAACCGTCGGCATTGACCATATTCCAATAGTTGACGCCGATCTTGGACTCGAACAGCGAGCCGCCCTTGTATATAACAGCTCCGTCGGGAAGATAAACGTCATCGGAGGTATCCGAATAGGCATAGCCGTCGTTTACGTTTGAGTTAGTAGTGCCGTAATATACCCAACCGCCGGCGGGATCCGTATAGGTCGCACCTGCTCCGTTGGTATCGTCGGTTTTGTAAACTCTGTCATCGACGACCGTTCTGTTCTGCGCCCAGAAACGCTTGTAGTTTCTGATCGAATTAAACGCCATATGGCCGTTGGTGAGGAAGTCATAGTTATCGGTAATCCATGTACGCTCACCGACAACGAGCTTTCCGTTTTCGCCGACGCAAACGCCTGCGCCGTCGGAGGTTACCTTCATGTTATCATTAACGATAACGCTACCAAAAATACCGCTTGTTGCGTGAGGAACTTCCTCGGTTGCAAGCTGAAGGTTATCGGTAAATCTGTCATCAAGACGGGTAATATAGGTCTTGGGACGCTGCTTAATACCCTTCTGTCCGCCGCCGTAGGTCTCGTTGCTGATATCTTCCCAATAATCAAGAACATAGAGCGCAAGGTCTGTGCCTGTGCCGGGAAGAGTCGCGGTCTTACCGTCGGAATAGGTTATTGTTCTCTGGCCTTCGGGAAGGTATTCGTCACGCATAATGTGGACTGCCGTCTTTGCGTCAGACTGTCTGGCCTCGGAGAAATCGTTGGAGGCAATCAGAGCATTCTTTACGTTGACGGTACCGTCATTATATATACCGCCGCCCTTAACTTCAATGGCGGAGTTTGTGGTATAAGAGGCCTTAACGATCTGGCCGCCGCAGGAATTGTTAACAATCTGCGGGAAGCTCTTCATCATTTCGATATTGGTGGAGGCCGAATTGGAGTCGGCGCCCTTTATGTTGCAGACAGCGCCGGTGCCGACATATATGCCCGCGCCGTTCGCGTGCGTTACGCGGGATTTGGAGGAAGCGCCGGTGCCGCCCTGAGCATACGCCGCATTTTCGGCTATCTTACCGCCGGTCATATTGAAGACCGCGCCGGGGACAGTTACGGTAGCACCGTTTACAGTCTCTTCCTGAGAGCCCTCAAGGTAAATACCGCCGCCTTCGGAATAAGCGTGATAAATTCTGTCGTTCTTCCAGTTCTTGAAGAACGAGCGAGTGGCATTCTTGGAAACCTCGCCGCCGAACATATTGAACACGCCGCCGGCCTCAACGTAAACGCCGCCGCCCTTAGCATAGGAATCAACGTCGGTAGCAAAGATTCCTCTTTTGGGCTCCATAAATGCCTGGTTTCCGCTTATTTTACCGCTCTTAAGAGTAAATACGCCGCCGTTTTCAACATAGATACCGCCGCCGCGGGATTCTTTAACGTTTTCAACCCATGTTGATTTCGACTGATATTCGATATTGTACTTACCGGTCTTTGAAAGCCAACCTACCCAGCCGGTAGTATCTCTTACCGTCCAATCTTCATTGAACATTGCGTCACGGGTATGTTCGCTGTTATCCGTAGAAACAGTTTCCTTATAATACACGTTGCCCGTACCGCCGGAAATAGTACCGGTCTGCTCGGAGGAGAGGTCCACAACGGTCAAAGCGCCGCCCTTGTTGACCTTGATAGCGCTCATCTGGTACGCAGGCGTGCTGTCATACGGATTATAGTCGCTGGCCTTCATGGTCTTGCCATAGAGGTCGACGGTGATATCGGCATTCTCATCAACAACAAGCATACGCTCGCTGTATTCGTAGCCTATCTTCTCGTCATAACCGGTTCCCTGTCCGGCCTTTCTGCCCATTCCGACATAATCCTGCATTCCTTTGTCAACCAGGAAGCCGTTTTTAAGTTTGTCCTCCGTATAGCCGTAGAAGTATGCATTGGGATCGCTGACGTTAAACGGGGAGTTCGCCTGTGACATAAGCCATGCGAAATCATGGGTTGTTTTATTAGTTCCTGACCACAGACCGCCGCGTTTCTCTTCAATCTTTGTTATTCTTGCGGTTGAATAGATGTACATCTTGGCCCAGTTGGTGCTGCCGCCGTTTATTTCATCGCTGTTGAAATAAGGCCTCTGAAGAGTTATGTCCGAAGTAAGACGGATATAAGTCTTCTCGCCGGTCTTATTTGCATTATCAAACGCTTGCTTCAGTGATGCAAAATCGCCGACCTCTGTCCAAGTAACCCCGGCATATTCTGACGAATCTGCGAGGACACTGGCGGCAGGAATCATGATCGTTGCAACGAGCACTATGGCGACGAGCAGCGACACTATCTTGCCGACTTTTCTTGTCTTCATAATTATCACCTTTCTTTTGATTTTTGCACCGGGCTTGTACGCATGGCGTACGGTGCATTTTTCTCGCCCTTTTATTTTCCGCAGCGGCGTCATAGGCGCTGCCGCAACTGCAACGGCATCGGTTTCCGCGAAAAGAGGCCACCTCTCCGCATACCTATACCATTACACTGTAACCTTATTTTACTCGCGCCTCTTTTGTTTGTCAACACAAAAGTTCAAATTTTATATATAGATTAGAAACAGTTTATTTTGCAAAAACGATTTTTTGCACTTTGCACAAAAATTGCTTTATTGATATATTCAAGCCGGGGTCAGGAAGTCCGAAATTGGGGACAGAGGTGGGGGATTCCCTATTCATGCTGTTTAATTCGCTTTGTTCCGAGCTTGCGTTCTGTGCCGCCGTCGGCGGCAGCGCGCCGCACCCTACAAAGGGATTGCAAAAAATTTGAGAAAATGCAAGAAATGTTCGTGCCGTGCCCGTGCGTTGTCGGCATGATTGCATTGTACGCACCTACCCTGTAGGGGTCGGCGACCCCGACGACCCTTTGACGCGCAAGCGTCACTGAAAATTCATTATATTATTGTGTGACGAGCAATGTTTGCGGCTTGCCCTTTCGTGCCGCCGACGGCGGCAGCGGTGCGTCGAGTCGCCGCACCCTACAAAGGATTGTAAAAAGCAAAATTGCGGTTGATTTTTGTTCTCTGTATGATAATATATTGGTGGGTGATTAATATGGCGTTACCGGACAGAAAACCAAACAGATTGAAAAACTTCAGCTACAGCAGCACAGGCGCATATTTCATAACCATATGCATAGCCGAAAGAGCAAAAATTTTATGTGACATTGTAGGGGGCGGCGACCTCGACGCCCCGGAAGTACATCTGACCGACGAGGGTCAAATCATTTTGAAATACATAATCGGGTTTGAAAAGGTAAAGGGTGCGCACATTGATAATTTCGTTATCATGCCGAATCACATACATATGATAATCCGAATCGATGAGACCGATATTTCCTCAACACGCGCAAATGAAAAAATCCCGCGCATGGTCGCGGCGTTCAAGCGATTCTGCAACGCCGAGATAGGCAGGGATATCTTTCAGCGGACATATTTTGATAGGGTTATCCGCGACGAGCACGATTATGAAATGATATGGGAATACATTGAAACCAATCCGGCAAAGTGGGAAAACGATTGCTTCCGTTAATTGCGCCGCCTTTTGTGCCGCTTGCGCGGCAGCGGGTCGTCGAGTCGCCGACCCCTACAAAGAAAATACAAAACGCATCTACAGCCCCCTAAACCGTCGATCACCGCTCGGCTATCACGCGCCACCGCTCGCACAAATCATCAAGACTGAATGCGGCATTGGCGGGGCTGGTTGACGGGAGGGCGGTTATGGGGATATTCGTCTGCGGCAGGATGAACCTTTCATAGAGCCGCGCGGCGGTCTTGCCGTTTGCGAAAATGCGGTCGATGCCGGTAGTATATAATAATGTATATATATCGTTCGGGCGGACATTCTTCATGCTACTGTCGCTCGAACCGTTTATCTCGCAGCTCTGTGCGACATCCCATAGCGCGACACCGTTATCAAGCAGCAGTTTTTTCTTCTCATCTATGCTCTGCGGCACGGGCGAAGAAAACACGGCGGAGAGCACTTTCCAGAAGCGGTTCTGCGGGTGTCCGTAATAAAATCCCTGCTCGCGCGACTTCACGGACGGAAACGAGCCGAGTATCAGCACACGCGAATGATTGTCATAGACGGGGTCAAAGGTATGATAAAATATTTCTGCCATAGCTCCTCCCAAAATTTCAAAAAACTCTTGCCGCGGGCAAACAGCGTATATATAATAAAGGTATATAAAATATACAGGGGTGTATAAAGATGAAAAAGATCAAGCTCGTTGAAGAATTCAAGGCTTTTATCTCAAAGGGAAATGTCGTTGACATGGCGGTCGGCGTTGTAGTCGGCGGCGCGTTCGGCAAGATAGTCACTTCGCTCGTCTCCGACCTCATCATGCCGCTCGTCGGTCTGATAACAGGCGGCGGCAGCCTCAAGGATATGTTCGTCGTTCTCGGCGACCGCACGGGATTTGACCCCGCGAAGTACACGACTCCCGCGCTCGCTGCCGAGGCAGGATACGCCACGCTCAACTATGGCAACTTCATTCAGACTATCCTCGATTTTCTGATAATCGCGCTCGCAATTTTCCTCGTCATAAAGCTCATGGCGACGGCAAAATCGAAGCTCATCCACGAAAAAGTCGAAGAGCCCGCTCCCGCGACCACGAAAGTCTGTCCGTTCTGCTGCACTGAGATTCCGATCGATGCGGTCAAGTGCCCGCACTGCACGAGCGACCTGCCCGAAGATAAAAGCGCAGAATAAGATACATACTAAAAGGACTGCCCGGATGAGCAGTCCTTTTTATTATGTGGTAAGTTCAACCCCTCAGTCACGACCTGCGGTCGCGCCGCCTCCCCTTTCAGGGGCGGCACAAAGGGACTTAAGTAATCAGAAGCCGATTATCAGCCCGCCCTTTTCGGCGTAATAGCTGCAAAGTCCGCGCGCGTGGACTATCTTGACCTCCGCCTTATCCCAGACGGACTGGATAGCCGACTTGACGCTCTCGGCGAACTCCGCGTTGCGGCAATGGCTGATGACGACTTTGCCGCAGTTGTAGCCGCGCTCTTTCATATCCTCGATTATCGCGTCGAGCGCTTTCTTGCTGCCGCGTATCTTCTGCTTTATCTCGATCGTGCCCTGCTCGCTGCCGATGCCGATGCCCCAGAAGCCGAGCTTATTAGCGACGAAGCCGACGATTTTGCTCATGCGGCCGTTCTTGACGAGATTGTTGAACGACGAGAGAGCGAAGACGACATGGGTGTGGCGGGAATAAAGCTCCGCCTTTTCGACGACGGTCTCAAAGTCCGCGCCGGACTCGATAAGCTCGCAGATTTTTTTGACGAGCAGAACAAGTTCCGAACCCGCGGAGCGCGAGTCGATAACGGCTATTTTCTTATCGGGCTGCTCTTCGAGCACCATGTCCTTTGCGGCGCACGCGCTGTTGTAGCTGCCGGAGAGCTTGCTCGAAATAGTGATGGCAATGACATTGCCCTCCTGCTCAAACTTCTCCTGCCACGCATGCGGCGACGGACACGCCGTGTGGCTCGCCTCTGCACAGGCGTCCATCGAGTCGATCATTCCGTCGACATCGAGGTTGCGGTCGTCAACAAAGTTTTCGTCTCCTACGCTGATAGTGAACGGCACGGAAGAAAACACGATGTTCTCATGCTCCTTGTCAAAGCCGAACATATCACAGCTTGAATCGGTGATGATGTTCCATTTCATTTTTGAATTTCTCCTCCCTTTTTAAGCGTCTGATTGCCGCTTTCTATCCATTATATATGTATTATAGGCGCGAAGTCAATGCTTTTATGTCATAACGAAAATAATTTACAATTACTTCATTTATAACAGACATCTTGACAAAGCGGGCGGCTGTTGGTATAATAAAATAAATCAATTTTTAAGCGGTACAGAGATGCCGGCAAGATTGGTGATGAATACGGATAGTCGGCGTTGATGTTCCGGCGTTCTTTGCATACACAGTCTTGCGGCAGCAGGACTTTTTCTTTTATATTTAAAGGAGACGCAAAAATGACGCACGACTTCGCTTGCAGATACGAAAAAATAAGAGCCTTTGCGGAAAAGTTCCTTGCCGACGGAGGTCTTTTGTCCGCTGTTGAAAATTATATTATTGTCCCCGGTCTTTGTGATGTTCATGTGCATTTCAGAGAGCCGGGTTTTTCTTATAAAGAAACCATTGCTTCCGGCTCTGCCGCCGCGGCGCACGGAGGATACACGGCGGTCTGCACGATGCCGAACCTCGACCCCGTGCCGGACAGCGCGGAACATCTGCAAGTTCAGCTGGACGCGATAAAGCGCGGCGCGGCGATAAAAGTTCTGCCCTACGGCGCGATAACCGTCGGCGAAAAAGGCGAAAAGCTCGCAGACATGGAAGCTATGTCCGACAAGGTCTGCGCGTTCTCCGACGACGGAAAAGGCGTTCAGAATGACGAAATGATGAGAGAGGCGATGACCGCCGCCAAGAGGCTCGGCAAGATAATCGCCGCACACTGCGAGGACAACTCCCTGCTCTTCGGCGGATATATCCACGACGGCGAATACGCAAGAATGCACGGGCACAGGGGCATTTCGAGCGCGAGCGAATACAAGCAAATCGAGCGCGACCTGCGCCTTGCGGAGGAGACGGGCTGCGCATATCACGTCTGCCACATCTCGACAAAGGAGAGCGTTGAGCTGATAAGGCAGGCGAAGGCGCGCGGAGTCGATGTGACCTGCGAGACCGCGCCGCACTATCTCGTGCTCTGCGACGAGGACATGCAGGAGGACGGACGATTCAAGATGAACCCGCCGCTGAGAAGCCGCGAAGATAAAAAGGCTCTCATAGAGGGCATAAAGGACGGCACGATAGACATGATAGCGACCGACCACGCGCCGCACAGCACAGAAGAAAAGGGACGCGGGCTCGAAAAGAGCCTCATGGGAGTTGTCGGACTCGAAACGGCGTTTCCGGTGCTCTACACAGAGCTTGTGACAAAAAATATCATAACGCTCGACAGGCTCGTTGAGCTAATGAGCTTCAAGCCGAAAGAGCGCTTCGGGATAGACACAAATAATGACTTCGCGGTGTTTGATATAAGCGAAGCGTATAAAATAGACCCGAAAGATTTTCTTTCGATGGGGCGCGCCACACCGTTCGCGGGGCGTGAGGTATTCGGCAGATGCCTGCTGACGGTGCATAATGAAAAAGTAGTTTACAAGGCGGAGGATAGAGCATGAAGCAGAGTATTTTCAAGATAACTTCAAACGAAAAAATCGCGCGCGACATATTTAAAATGACTCTTGCGGGCGACACCTCGGCGATAACCGTGCCGGGACAGTTCGTAAACATAAAGCTTGACGGATTTTTCCTGCGCCGCCCGATATCGGTCTGCGACTGCGTCGGAGAAAATCTGACGCTGATATATAAAACCGTCGGCCACGGCACAGAGCAGATGAGCCGTATGGCGGCAGGAGATGAACTCGATCTGCTGACGGGGCTGGGCAACGGATACAACACAAAAAAGAGCGGCGGCAGTCCCCTGCTCGTCGGCGGCGGAGTCGGAGTTCCGCCGATGTATATGCTCTGCAGGGAGCTTATATCAGAGGGCAAAAATGTCACGGTAGTGCTCGGTTTCAACTCAAAGGACGATGTGTTCTATGAGGATGAATTTCGCGCGCTCGGCGCAGATGTACACATTGCGACCGCCGACGGCACCTACGGCATAAAGGGATTTGTCACGGATGTGATAAAAGACATGCAATACACATTTTTCTACACCTGCGGACCCGAGCCGATGTTCCGCGCGATGCACAAAATCATGAAAACGCCCGGGCAATACAGCTTCGAAGAGCGCATGGGCTGCGGATTCGGCGCGTGCATGGGCTGCTCGTGCAAGACACTCACGGGCAACAAGAGGATCTGCAAGGAAGGTCCCGTAATGGAAAGTGAGGAGATAATATGGGCAGACTGAGCGTAAATCTTTGCGGCGAGGAGCTCGACAATCCCGTTATCCCGGCATCGGGCACATTCGGCTACGGATACGAATTCGCTGAGCTCTATGACATAAACTGCCTCGGAACTTTTTCGTTCAAGGGCACGACAAAGGAGCCGCGCTTCGGCAATCCCACGCCGAGAATAGCGGAGTGCACCGCCGGCATGATAAACGCCGTCGGGCTTCAGAATCCCGGCGTCGACAAAGTTATAAGCGAGGAGCTCCCGAAGCTCAAAAAGTGTTTTAATAAAAAAGTGATGGCGAACGTCAGCGGCTTTTCCGTTGACGAATACGCCTACACCTGCGAAAAGCTCGACAGTCAGGAGCAGGTCGGCTGGCTCGAAGTCAATGTCAGCTGTCCTAACGTTCACGGCGGCGGAATGAGCTTCGGCACAGACCCGAAGGCGGCGGCGCAGGTTACAAAAGCCGTCAAGGCGGTCACGAAAAAGCCGGTTATCATAAAGCTCTCGCCCAATGTCACGGACATCGTGAGCATCGCGAAAGCCTGCGAGGACGCGGGAGCGGACGGAATCAGCCTGATAAACACCCTGCTCGGCATGAGGATAGACCTGCGAACAAAAAAGCCCGTGATAGCGAACACAATGGGCGGCTTCTCCGGAAGCGCGATATTCCCCGTGGCGCTCAGAATGGTATATCAGGTCTCGTCGACGGTCAATATCCCCGTAGTCGGCATGGGCGGCGTATCGTCCGCCGAGGATGTTATCGAGATGATGCTCGCCGGAGCGACGGCGGTCGAAATAGGCGCAGCAAACCTCGTTGACCCGTTCATATGCAAAAAAATAGTCGAATCCCTGCCCGCGGCTGCGGACAAGTATAACATAAACGAACTCAAGGACATCATAGGAGGAGCACACAATGGGTAAAGATGTGATAATCGCCTGCGACTTTGCAGACAAGGAAACCGCGCTGAACTTTCTCGACAAATTCAAGGGCAGAAAGCCGTTCGTCAAGATCGGCATGGAGCTGTTCTACGCCGAGGGTCCGCAGATAGTCCGCGAGATAAAGGCGCGCGGACATAAGATATTCCTCGACCTCAAGCTTCACGATATCCCGAACACGGTTAAAAAGAGCATGGCTGTACTCTCGCGGCTCGATGTCGATATGTGCAACCTCCACGCCGCGGGCACATCGCGCATGATGGAGGCGGCTCTCGAGGGGCTGACACGCCCGGACGGCACGCGCCCCCTGCTCATCGCCGTGACCCAGCTGACCTCCACCGATCAGGAGGCGATGGAGCGCGATCTTCTGATAAAAGAGCCTATAGACAAAGTTGTCATGCACTACGCCGAGACCGCGAAGAACGCAGGACTTGACGGCGTTGTCTGCTCCCCGCTCGAGGCGCAGAAAGTCCACGACATATGCGGCGAAAAGTTTTTGACCGTCACGCCCGGCGTTCGCTTTGCGGACGGCGACATAGGCGACCAAAAGCGAGTCATGACGCCCGAGCAGGCGAAGAAAATCGGCTCCGACTACATCGTTGTCGGCAGACCGATAACCGCCGCGCCCGACCCCGTTGCGGCATACGAGAGATGCATAAAAGAATTTGTTGACTGAGGAGAATGAAAAATGACTGAAATCAGTAAAAAAATCGCAAAAGATCTTCTTAAAATACAGGCTGTGTTTCTGAGCCCCGACAAGCCGTTCACCTGGGCGAGCGGAATAAAGAGCCCCGTCTACTGCGATAACCGCCTGACGCTCACGGCGCCCGAGGTTCGCACGGATGTTGAAACCGGGCTCAAGGAGCTCATCGAAGAAAACTATCCGGAGGCTGAAGTTCTCATGGGCACTTCGACCGCCGGCATCGCCCACGCCGCGATAACCGCGCATCTGATGGGGCTGCCGATGGGCTATGTCCGCTCTGGCAACAAGGATCACGGCAGACAGAACCGCATCGAAGGCAAGCTCGAAAAGGGTCAGAAAGTCGTCGTGGTCGAGGATCTTATCTCGACGGGCGGCAGCGTTATCGAAGTCGTCGACGCTCTGCGCGAAGCGGGTGCAGAGGTGCTCGGAATAGTCAGCATCTTCACCTACGGAATGAAAAAGGGGCTTGAGAGACTCGCCGCGGCGGATGTCAAGAATGTGAGCCTGACTAACCTCGACGTGCTCTCCGAAGTCGCGGCTCAGGAGGGATATATAAAGCCCGAGGATGTAAACAGACTTATAGCGTTCCGCAACAACCCCTCGGACGAGAGCTGGATCGGTGGTGCAAAATGAGGAGCATAATAAACATCCTCGACCTCTCCGCCGAGGAGATAGACCAGCTGATAGCCGTCGCCGATGACATCATGGCGCAGCCAGAAAAATACAACGAGGTCTGCCGCCACAAGATACTTGCCACGCTGTTCTTTGAGCCCTCAACGCGCACAAGACTCAGCTTCGAGAGCGCGATGCTCTCGCTTGGCGGTCAGGTGATAGGCTTCTCCGGCGCGGACTCAAGCTCCGCCGTCAAAGGCGAGACGATTGCCGACACGATAGAGGTAGTCAACGGCTACGCGGATATAATCGCCATGCGCCACCCGAAAGAGGGCGCGCCGGTAGTTGCATCCATGCACACGGCGGTGCCGCTGATAAATGCCGGCGACGGCGGGCATTTTCATCCCACGCAGACGCTCGCCGACCTGCTGACCATTCACCACGAAAAGGGTACGTTTGACAATCTTACAATAGGACTCTGCGGCGACCTGAAATACGGCAGAACCGTCCACTCGCTCATAGCCGCGATGACGAGATACAAGAATGTAAAGTTCGTGCTCATCTCCCCCGAGGAGCTGCGCCTGCCGCAGTTCGTTATTGACGACTATCTCAAGGGAAGCGGGCTTCGATATGAGGAGTGCCGCTCGCTTGAAGAGGCGATGCCGAAGCTCGACATACTCTATATGACCCGCATCCAGCGCGAGCGTTTCACGGACGATGCGGAATATCAGCGGCTCAACGGCATATATGTCCTCGACAAGGAGAAGATGAGCCTTGCAAAGAGCGACATGTGCGTGCTGCATCCCCTGCCGCGAGTCAACGAGATATCGCCCGAGGTGGACTCCGACCCGCGCGCGAAGTATTTTGAGCAGACTCGGTGCGGCAAGTTCATGCGCATGGCGCTGATAATGAAGCTGCTCGGACTCATACCAAACGAGGTTCAGCCCGAAAAGGCGGAGGAGCCACAGTATATATACGACAAATATCATTGTGACAACCCTGCCTGCATCAGCGTATGCGAGCCGGATGTCAGAGGCATTTTTAAGACTTTTGACGCAAACGGCGGCGCGTGCAGATGCATTTATTGTGACAAAGAGCGAAAGTAAAAAAGTTCTCCGATGCGCCTTGACTGAAAGGTCTTGTATTTGGTATACTTTAGGTACAATACAGATGAGTTTTCTGCGACTGACGGATTATTGCAGAGCACTGCAAGGGAACAGAAAAACTCTTTTTCAGCCGACCGTCTGGGCACACCTGAGATACATTCTCGGAGTGTGCCCTTTTTGATTTTTTCAGGAGGTATAAAATGAAGAAAGTCGGTATAGTAATGGGCAGCGACAGCGACCTGCCCGTCATCAGAAAAGCGACAGACACCCTGCGCGCGCTCGGCATCCCGTTTGAAGCGCACGTCTATTCGGCACACAGAACGCCCGACGAGGCCATGACTTTTGCCCGCTCGGCAAAGGAAAACGGCTTCGGGGTCATTATAGCCGCAGCAGGCATGGCAGCACATCTCGCCGGAGCCATTGCGGCGAACACCACCCTGCCCGTTATCGGCATTCCCTGCAAATCCAATACTCTCGACGGCATTGACGCCCTCCTTTCAACAGTACAGATGCCCTCCGGCATACCCGTTGCGACTGTTGCGATAAACGGAGGAGCCAATGCCGCTTTGCTTTCGGCTCAGATACTCGCGCTGAGCGAGCCGGAGCTTGCAAAGAAGCTTGAAGGAAAACGCGCCGCCGACGCCAAAGCAGTCCTCGAAAAGGACGCCGCCGTTTCGGCAGAACTCAACTCGGAGGTTTAAAACATGAACGAGATATCAAAGTCAGATGTATACGCCGACGCGGGCGTTGACATAACCGCGGGATACAAGGCAGTGGAGCTTATGAAAAAGCACATCGCGCGCACGCTCACCTCGGGCGTATGCTCGGATGTAGGCGGCTTCGGCGGTCTGTTCGAGCTCGACCTGACGGGCATATCAAAGCCCGTGCTCGTCAGCGGCACCGACGGAGTCGGCACGAAACTCAAGATAGCCTTTCTCATGGACAAGCACGACACCGTCGGCATCGACTGCGTGGCTATGTGCGTCAACGATATAATCTGCTGCGGCGCAAAGCCCCTGTTCTTCCTCGATTACATAGCCTGCGGCAAGAACTATCCCGAGAGGATAGCGGACATTGTCAGCGGCGTCTGCGAGGGCTGCGTTCAGTCGGGCGCGGCGCTCATCGGCGGCGAGACCGCGGAGATGCCCGGATTTTATCCGATAGACGAATACGACCTCGCGGGCTACTGCACGGGCGTTGTCGACAAGGACAGAATTATTGACAATAAAACAATGACCCCCGGCGATGTTATAATCGCGCTCCCCTCGAGCGGCGTTCATTCAAACGGCTTCTCGCTCGTGAGAAAAGTTTTTGATGTTGAAAACCGCAATCTCACCCTCCCCGTTGACGAGCTCGGCGGCAAGAGCATCGGCGAGACTCTGCTCACGCCGACAAAGATATATGTAAAGCCCGTTCTCGCCCTGCTCGAAAAGATAAAGGTCAAGGGCATATCCCACATCACGGGCGGCGGCTTCTACGAAAACATCCCGAGAAGCATCCCCGACTCGCTCGGCGCGAAGATAGACCGCTCGGCGGTAAAAGTTCTGCCGATATTTGATCTCATCGCAAAGGCGGGAGATATCTGCGAGCGCGATATGTTCAACACATTCAACATGGGTGTGGGCATGAGCATAGTCGTTTCAAAGGACGACGCCAACGAGGCGCTCAGCATTCTTAAAGCCTCGGGCGAAGATCCCTATATCATAGGCGAAATAGTCTCGTCTGCGGAGAAAATCGAGATATGCTGAAAAACTTTCTGAGTTCTGTCTGCGCAGGTGCGTTGATTTCTATCGGCGGCTGTGTATTTCTCGCGTGTGAGAACAGATATGTCGGCGCGGTGCTATTTTCGGTGGCTCTGCTCTGCATCTGCCTCAAGAGCTACGCGCTCTACACCGGCAGGGTGGGTTATATAATCGAGAGCCACAAGAAGAGTGATTTTGCCGCTCTTGCGGTTATACTCATCGGCAATCTTATAACGACATTTCTTCTCGGCATGCTCGTGCGGGTCTCTATGCCGCAGCTCGGCGAGACGGCAGCTGCAATTTGCTCCGGCAAGCTCACCCAAGCGTTCTGGCAGACCCTTGTCCGCGCATTTTTCTGCGGAATACTGATGTATCTCGCGGTGAGCACATACAAAGAGAAGAACACTGTTTTGGGTATTCTCTTCTGCGTGCCGGTGTTTATTCTAAGCGGCTTTGAACATTCGATAGCCGACATGTTCTATTTCGGCGCATCGGGCATCTTCTCGTTGAGTGCCGCGCTGTTCATGCTCGCTGTTGTTATCGGCAACTCGCTCGGCGGAATGCTCCTGCCGGCACTGACTCTTATCGGAGGGCAAAAAAATGAAAGCAAACAAAGCTGAAATCGCCGTTTTTGTCTCCGGCGGCGGAACGAATCTCCAGGCTCTTATCGACGCGCAGAAAAGCGGAATAATCGAGCACGGCGAGATAAAGCTGGTCGTTTCGAGCAACCCGAACGCCTACGCGCTCGAACGCGCGGCGAAAGCGGGAATCAAGAGCGCCACGGTCAGCAAGAAAGAATTCGGCAGTCAGGCGGCTGTTGAAGAAAAAATAATTGAAATACTCGAAGAAAATAATATAGACCTGATAGTCCTCGCGGGCTACATGAGCATACTGAGCGCGGACTTCACGCGCAGATACGAGCGCAGGATAATAAACGTCCACCCGTCGCTCATCCCGTCGTTCTGCGGCGAGGGCTTCTACGGGCTTCGCGTCCATGAGGCGGCGCTGAAAAAGGGAGTCAAAGTGACGGGCGCAACGGTTCATTTCGTCAACGAGATACCCGACGGCGGCGAAATAATCATGCAGAAGGCGGTCAAAGTCAGGGACGGCGACACGCCCGAAACGCTCCAGAAAAGAGTCATGCGGCTCGCCGAATGGAAGATACTCCCGGCGGCAGCCGAAAAAATATCGGACGAAATAGTCCGTAAAAAAGCGGAGGAAAAATAATGGATATTTACGCAGTCAACGACATAGCAAAGCTCATCGAGGGCAATTCCTACGTAGGCAGAGGCATCGTCATCGGCAAGAGCGCCGACGGCAAAAAGGCGTGCACCGCATATTTCATCATAGGTCGCTCGGCAAACAGCCGCAACCGCATATTCACCGAGCGCGACGGAGTGCTCTATACCGAGCCGTTCGACGCTTCAAAAGTAGAAGATCCGAGTCTCATTATTTACGCCGCAGTCAGAAATTACGAAAACAAGATAATCGTCACAAACGGCGATCAGACGGATACAATAAACGACGCGCTGAAATCAGGCGGTTCGTTCAAGAGCGCGCTTGAGACCCGCGAGTTTGAGCCGGACGCGCCGAACTTCACCCCCAGAATCAGCGGCATGCTGACATTTGAAAACAAAGATTTCACATATGAGATGAGTATTCTCAAGAGCGCGGACGCCGCGGGCAGTGCGTGCAACAGATACACATTCTCTTATTCCCCGCTCGCAGGTCTCGGTCATTTCATCCACACCTATGTCTGCGACGGCAACCCCATTCCCACCTTTCAGGGCGAGCCGGAGAGAGTGGCTATCCCGAACAATATCGACGAGTTCACGCAGTCACTTTGGAACGCTCTCGATGCAGACAACAAAATCTCGCTCTATGTCAGATACACCGATCTCGTGACCGGTGCGGAAGACAGCATACTCATAAACAAGAACGCTTGAAAAGGAGAATAAAAATGAAAGAATTCGAGCTTAAATACGGCTGCAACCCCAACCAGAAGCCCTCGCGCATCTATATGGCGGACGGCAGTGAGCTGCCCATTGAAATACTCTGCGGCAGACCCGGATACATAAACTTCCTCGACGCTTTCAACTCCTGGCAGCTCGTCAAGGAGCTCAAAGAGGCTCTCGGTCTCCCGGCGGTCACTTCTTTTAAGCATGTCAGCCCCACCTCGGCGGCGGTCGGCATTCCGCTCTCCGACAAGCTCAAAAAAGCCTGCTTTGTTGACGACATAGAGGGCCTTGACGACTCCCCGCTCGCCTGCGCCTATGCGCGCGCACGCGGCACGGACAGAATGTGTTCGTTCGGCGATTGGGTCGCCCTCTCCGATGTCTGCGATGTGACTACCGCGAAGATGATAAAGCGCGAAGTCTCCGACGGCATTATCGCTCCCGGCTATGAGCCCGAGGCGCTTGAAATCCTCAAATCCAAGCGCAAGGGCAACTACAATATAGTAAAAATCGACCCCGACTACGTTCCCGAGGAGACGGAGCGCAAACAGGTCTACGGCATAACCTTCGAGCAGGGCAGAAACAACTTTAAGATAAACAGAGAGCTGCTCTCGAATATAGTCACCGAAAACAAAAATCTCCCCGACAACGCGGCACGCGACCTCATAATCTCGCTCATCACACTTAAATACACGCAGTCAAACTCTGTCTGCTACGCAGTTGACGGGCAGGCTATCGGCGTCGGCGCTGGTCAGCAGTCGAGAATACACTGCACCCGCCTCGCAGGCACAAAGGCAGACACCTGGTTCCTGCGCCAGCACGAAAAAGTCCTGAACCTCCCGTTCAAGGATTCGATAGGCCGCCCCGACAGGGACAATGTCATTGACGGCTACATCAACAAAAACGAAGAGGATGTCTGCGCCGAGGGCAACTGGCAGAAATATTTCACCTCCCGCCCCGAGCCGCTGACCGACGAGGAAATCAAGGCATATCTCGCCTCAATTGACGGCGTATCGCTCGGCTCGGACGCGTTCTTCCCGTTCAGCGACAACATCGAAAGATCAAAGCGCAGCGGAGTAAAATATATCGCAGAGCCCGGCGGCTCCATCCGCGACGACCTTGTGATAGAATGCTGCGACAAATACGGCATGGTCATGGCATTCACCGGCATGCGCCTGTTCCACCATTGACGGAGGACTGAAAATGAACATTCTTGTAGTAGGTTCCGGCGGAAGAGAGCACGCCGTTATAAAAAAGCTCAGAGAGAACAGCGAAGTTAAAAAAATATACGCCCTGCCCGGAAACGGCGGCATCGCCGCAGACGCCGAATGTGTCAACATAGGCGCTACAGATATTGACGGCATCGCGGAATTCGCAAAGAACAATCAGATAGACTACGCCGTTGTCACGCCGGACGATCCGCTCGTGCTCGGCTGTGTCGACAGACTCGAAAGCCTCGGCATTCCCTGCTTCGGTCCGCGCAAAAACGCCGCGATAATCGAGGGCAGCAAGGTTTTTTCAAAGAACCTGATGAAAAAATACGGCATACCCACCGCACAGTACGAAGTTTTTGACAGCGCGGAGGACGCGCTCGCCTATCTCGATTCAGCCCCCGTTCCGACCGTTATAAAGGCGGACGGTCTCGCGCTCGGCAAGGGCGTTATAATCGCCGCAACGCGCGATGAGGCGAAAGAAGCGGTCGTTGAAATCATGCGCGACAAGAAATTCGGCAAGAGCGGAGACAGCATCGTTATCGAAGAATTTCTGACGGGTCCCGAGGTCTCGGTGCTCTCGTTCACGGACGGCAAGACCGTAGTCCCGATGATATCGTCGATGGATCACAAGCGCGCGCTCGACAACGACGAAGGTCTCAACACCGGCGGCATGGGCACCGTTGCGCCAAACCCGTATTACACAAAAGAGATTGCCGACAGGTGCATGAAAGAGATATTCCTGCCGACGGTAAACGCGATGAACGCGGAGGGCAGAACTTTCAAAGGCTGCCTTTATTTCGGGCTCATGCTCACGGAAAACGGCCCGAAGGTCATCGAATACAACTGCCGCTTCGGCGACCCGGAGACTCAGGTCGTGCTCCCGCTGCTAAAGAGCGATCTGCTCACCGTTATGAGAGCCACAACAGACGGCACGCTCGCCGAGACACCCGTTGAGTTTTCGGATAAAAACGCCTGCTGCGTCATCGTGGCATCAAAGGGCTATCCCGTGGCATACGAAAAGGGATATGAAATAGATATCCCGGACGAGATTCGGGACAGCGTTTATGTCGCGGGCGCCGCCGAGAAAAACGGCAAGCTCGTGACAAGCGGCGGCAGAGTTCTCGGAGTTACGGCAGTTGAGGACACGCTCGAAAAGGCTGTCTCCTCGGCATATAAAAAGGTAGAAAAAATTCATTTTGAAAACGCCTTCTACAGGCACGACATCGGCGCGAAAGCGCTCGCCGCAAGGGAGGAAAAATAAATGGTATACAGAGTATTCGTCGAAAAGAAAAAGGAACTCGCTCAGGAGGCTAAAGCCCTGCTCGGCGAGGCAAGAGACCTGCTCGGAATCAAGAATCTCACCGATGTGCGCGTTATCAACCGCTACGATGCGGAAAACATCACGCCCGAACTTTTTGACTACGCAAAGCGCACCGTGTTCTCCGAGCCCCAGCTCGACATTGTATCGGACAGCATCGAGATAAACGGCAAGTGCTTTGCCGTCGAATTCCTGCCCGGTCAGTTCGACCAGCGCGCCGACTCTGCGGCTCAGTGCATACAGATAATCTCGCAGGGCGAGCGCCCGCTGATACGCACGGCGAAAATATACATCCTCATCGGCGACATCACCGACGCCGACGCGCAGAGGATAAAAAAATATGTCATCAACCCCGTTGAGGCGCGCGAGGCGAGTCTCGAAAAGCCCGAGACTCTCGCGGTAAAATACGACATTCCGACCGAGGTCAGAACTCTTGACGGCTTCATCGAGCTTGACAGGTCGGGGCTTGAGGACTTCGTCAAAAAATACGGTCTCGCCATGGACGCGGACGACATTGCGTTCTGTCAGGATTATTTCAAATCCGAGCACCGCGACCCGACGATAACCGAGATACGCATGATAGACACCTACTGGTCGGACCACTGCCGTCACACGACATTCTTGACCGTCATTGACAGCGTGAAATTTGAGGACGAGCTGCTCCAGAGCGCATATGACGAATATCTTGCGGTCAGAAAAGAATTAGGCCGCACAAAGCCGATATGCCTTATGGATCTCGCGACGATAGCGGTCAAATATCTCAAGAAGCACGGCAAGCTCGACCGTCTCGATGAGTCCGAGGAGATAAACGCCTGCACGGTGAAAATCGATGTCGAGGTCGACGGTGTGACCGAGCCGTGGCTTCTACTCTTCAAAAACGAGACGCACAACCACCCGACAGAAATCGAGCCTTTCGGCGGCGCGGCGACCTGCATCGGCGGCGCTATCCGCGACCCGCTCTCGGGGCGTTCGTATGTCTACGGCGCTATGCGCGTCACCGGCGCGGCAGACCCGCTCAAGCCCATTGACGAGACGATAAAGGGCAAGCTGCCGCAGAGAAAAATCGTCACTACCGCGGCGGCGGGCTATTCCTCATACGGCAATCAGATAGGCCTTGCCACCGGCATAGTCGACGAGATATATCATCCCGGCTACGCCGCCAAGAGAATGGAAATCGGCGCAGTAATAGCGGCAACGCCCGCGGAGAACGTGCGCCGCGAGGTACCCGCTCCCGGAGATATTGTTATCCTGCTCGGCGGCTCGACCGGACGCGACGGCTGCGGCGGAGCGACGGGCTCTTCGAAGTCCCACACGGTTGAATCGCTCGAAAGCTGCGGCGCTGAGGTTCAGAAGGGCAACGCTCCCGAGGAGAGAAAGCTCCAGAGACTTTTCCGAAACAAAGAAGCCTGCCTGATGATAAAACGCTGCAACGACTTCGGCGCGGGCGGCGTATCGGTTGCTATAGGCGAGCTTGCGGACGGACTTGAGATAGACCTCAACGCAGTGCCGAAAAAATACGAGGGTCTCGACGGCACGGAGCTTGCGATAAGCGAGAGCCAGGAGCGCATGGCGGTTGTTGTTGAGCCGCACAATGTTGACGCTTTCCTCGCGCTGGCTAATAAAGAAAATCTCCAGGCAGTGCCTGTGGCGAAAGTTCAGGCTGAGCCGAGGCTCATCATGAACTGGAACGGCAAGAAAATTGTTGATATCAGCCGCGAATTTTTAAATTCCAACGGCGCCGACAAGCATATAGACATCACCCCCGAGGCTCCCGCACTCAAAGAGAAGGAAATCTCCGGCTCGTTTGCGGAGAACTACTCGGCGCTTGCATCGGATTTAAACATCTGCTCGAAGCGCGGACTTTCCGAGCGTTTCGATTCAACGATAGGCGCGGGCACGGTACTCATGCCGTTCGGCGGCAAGCATCAGCTGACTCCCATTCAGGCGATGGTGCAGAAGATATCCGTCGAGAAGAAGCACACCGACGACTGCTCACTCATGGCGTTCGGCTACAATCCGTTCGTAACAGAGCAGAGCCCCTATCACGGCGCATATCTCGCGGTTATAGAGTCGGTCTGCAAGCTCATCGCTTCGGGCGCGGAATTTAAAGATGTATATCTCACCTTCCAGGAATATTTTGAGCGCCCCGGCAAAGACGGCAAGCGCTGGGGGCAGCCTTTGGCGGCGCTTCTCGGCGCGTTCAAGGCGCAGATGGAGCTCGGTATCGGCTCGATAGGCGGCAAGGACTCAATGAGCGGCTCGTTTGAAAATCTCGATGTCCCGCCGACCCTCGTCTCGTTCGCCGTGACAACGGAAAAGACCTCTTCAATAGTCTCGCCAGAGTTCAAATCGGCGGGTCACAAGGTTGTTTTCATCGCGCCGGAGAAAGACGAAAACGGTCTGCCGAAGACCGACTCGCTAATAGATGTGTTCTCCCGAGTTACCGGGCTTCTTCGCTCGGGCAAGGCGGTCGCCTGCTACACTCCCGGCATGGGCGGCATAGCGGAGGCGGTCATGAAGATGGCGTTCGGCAACGGCATCGGCTTTGAATACAGCAAAGACATAACGCTCGAAAAGATATTCGGACTCAGCTACGCGGGCTTCATTCTCGAACTCGCAAACGGCGCAGAAGAAACTGGCACGCTTCTCGGTCACACAAACGACAGCGGCTGCATCAGCCTTAACGGCGAGAGCATCGCTCTTTCGAAGCTTCTCGGAATATACGAGAACAAGCTCGAAAGCGTCTACAGCTGCAATATCAAAAACGCAGGCAAGGGTGCTGAGAACTTCTCATATGAAACTGTTGAGCGCAAAGCTCCCGCGATAAAAGTTGCAAAGCCGCGCGTGCTCATTCCGGCGTTCCCCGGCACGAACTGCGAATACGACAGTGCAAAGGCAGTCCGCGACGCGGGCGCAGAGCCGGAGATAATTGTTATAAACAACCTCAGCGCGGACGGCATCAGCCGCAGCGTCGAAAAATTCGCGGACGAGCTTCGCTCCTCACAGATGATATTCATCCCCGGAGGCTTCTCCGGCGGCGACGAGCCGGACGGCAGCGGAAAGTTTATCACGGCATTCTTCAGAAATGCCGCGATAAAAGAGGGCGTCACCAACCTGCTTGAAAACAGGGACGGACTCATGTGCGGAATCTGCAACGGCTTCCAGGCGCTGATAAAGCTCGGACTCGTCCCCTACGGCAAGATAATCGACACGGACGAAAATTGCCCGACGCTCACCTTTAACACCATCGCGCGCCACCAGTCGCGAATAGTGCGCACCCGCATTTCTTCGAACAAATCGCCGTGGCTCGCGCTGACTCAGGTCGGCGACATATATTCCGTGCCGATCTCGCACGGCGAGGGCCGTTTCCTCGCAAGCGACGAGCTCATAGCCAAGCTCGCCGCGAACGGGCAGATAGCCACGCAGTATGTTGATCTTGACGGCAACGCTTCAAATGATATACACTTCAACCCCAACGATTCCGTCTGCGCTATCGAGGGCATCACATCGCCCGACGGCAGAGTCTTCGGAAAAATGGGACACAGCGAAAGAATCGGAAAAGGTCTTTACAAAAATGTCCCGGGAGATTATAATATTCGTATGTTTGAAGCGGCTGTTAAATATTTTAAGTGATGACAAGGAGAATGGAGCATGGCCTATTTATCCGACATTGAAATTGCGCAGCGCTGCAAACCCGAGCACATCGGCGTTATCGCAAAGCGCGCCCATGTTGACGAAAAGTACATCGAGCAATACGGAAACTACAAGGCGAAAATAGACCTGTCCCTGCTCTCGGAGACGAAGCGGGAAAACGGAAAGCTGATTCTCGTCACCGCCATAACCCCGACCCCCGCGGGCGAGGGCAAGACCACGACGACGATAGGCCTCGCAGACGGACTGCGCCGGATAGGCAAGGATGTCACGGTCGCCCTGCGCGAGCCGAGCCTCGGCCCGGTTTTCGGAGTCAAGGGCGGAGCCGCCGGCGGCGGATATGCGCAGGTGGTTCCCATGGAGGATATCAACCTCCACTTCACCGGCGACTTTCACGCGATAGGCGCGGCGAACAACCTGCTTGCCGCGATGCTCGACAATCACATTCAGCAGGGCAACGCCCTGGGCATAGATGTCCGCAAGATAACATGGAAACGCTGCGTTGACATGAACGACCGCCAGCTTCGATTTATCGTCGACGGCATGGGCGGCAAGGCGAACGGTATGCCCCGCGAGGACGGATTTGATATAACCGTCGCGAGCGAGATAATGGCTGTGCTCTGTCTTTCAAGCTCGATAACCGACCTCAAAGCGAGGCTCTCGCGCATGATCGTCGGCTACACCTACGACGACAAGCCCGTGACCTGCGGCGAGCTCAAGGCGGCCGGCGCGATGACCGCGCTTTTGAAAGACGCCCTGAAGCCCAACCTTGTCCAGACCCTTGAGGGCACGCCTGCGTTCGTCCACGGCGGACCGTTCGCGAACATAGCGCACGGCTGCAACTCCGTCATGGCGACTAAGATGGCGCTCAAGATGGGCGATTATACCGTCACCGAAGCGGGATTCGGCGCAGATCTCGGTGCCGAAAAGTTCCTCGATATAAAGTGCCGCATGGCGGGACTTGCGCCCGACGCGGTGGTCGTTGTTGCCACTGTCCGCGCGCTCAAGATGCACGGCGGACTCGACAAAAAGGAGCTTGCGGTTGAAGATATCGGCGCGCTCGAAAGAGGTATACCGAACCTGCTGCGCCATGTTTCCAACATCAAAAATGTCTATAAACTCCCCTGCGTCGTTGCAGTCAACAGATTCCCGACCGACACCGACGCCGAGATAGATTTCATCATCGCAAAATGCCGCGAGCTCGGGGTCAACACCGTGCTCTCCACCGTGTGGGCTGAAGGCGGCAAGGGCGGCGAAGCGCTCGCGCGCGAAGTAGTCCGCCTGTGCGAAGAGGAAAAGGGCGATTTCACTTTCGCCTACGAAGATGAGCTTTCGATCGAGGAGAAGATCGAAGCCGTTGTCAGAAAAGTCTACGGCGGCGACGGAATAACCGTCATGCCCAATGCCAAAAAGCAGATAGCCCAGCTTGAAGCTCTCGGTTTTAGCAAATGCCCCGTATGCATAGCAAAGACCCAGTACAGCTTTTCGGATGACCCGACAAAGCTCGGCGCGCCCGAGCACTTCACCGTGACGGTGAAAAATGTCAAGGTCTCCGCGGGCGCGGGATTTATCGTCGTTCTGACCGGCGACATTCTAACCATGCCCGGACTGCCGAAGGTTCCCGCCGCAGAAAAAATCGACGTTGACGAAAGCGGCAGAATAACAGGTCTGTTCTGAGATAATAATTCCGCTCGGAGAAAGAACTCTGCCGAGCGGAGTTTCTATAAATATCGGAGGTAATAAAATGGCTTATTATTTCAACGAAGTATCGCATACCTTTAATGAGTATCTGCTCGTCCCCGGCTATTCGTCGAGCGAGTGCATACCCGCGAATGTGTCACTCAAAACGCCTCTTGTAAAGTACAAGAAGGGCGAAGAGCCTGCGATCTCACTCAACATTCCGCTGACTTCCGCCATTATGCAGTCCGTCTCCGGCGAGAAGCTCGCCGTGGCGCTCGCAAAAGAAGGTGGCGTATCGTTCATCTTCGGCTCGCAGAGCATAGAGGATGAGGCGGCCATGGTCGCAAGGGCGAAGAATTTCAAGGCGGGCTTCGTCATCAGTGACTCGAACATCACTCCCGACGCGACTCTCAACGACGTTATCGCGCTCAAGGAGAGAAACGGCCATTCCACTATCGCCGTGACCGAGGACGGCTCGGCAAACGGCAGGCTCGTTGGCATAGTCACGAGCAGAGACTACCGCGTCAGCCGCATGACCGGAGACGAAAAGGTTTCGTCCTTCATGACTCCCCGCGAAAAGCTCGTCACCGCTCCGGACACCACAACGCTCAAGGAAGCCAATGATATAATCTGGGACAACAAGCTCAACTCCCTGCCCATAGTCGATTCCGAAGGCAAGCTCAGATATTTTGTTTTCCGCAAAGACTACGATGCCCATAAGGACAACCCCAACGAGCTCCTCGACGCGGACAAGCGCTACGTCGTCGGCGCGGGCATCAATACAAGAGATTACGCAGAGCGTGTTCCCGCTCTTGTCGAGGCGGGCGCAGACGTGCTCTGCATCGACTCCTCCGAGGGCTTCTCGGAGTGGCAGTCCCGCACCCTCGCATGGGTCAGAGAGCACTACGGCGACAGCGTCAAGGTCGGCGCGGGCAACGTAGTTGACAGAGAGGGCTTCCTCTTCCTCGCCGAGGCGGGTGCGGACTTCATAAAGGTCGGCATCGGCGGCGGATCGATATGTATTACCCGCGAGACAAAGGGTATCGGCAGAGGTCAGGCGTCGGCTCTTATCGATGTCTGCAAGGCAAGAGACGAATATTTCGAGAGAACGGGCGTATATATCCCCGTCTGCTCCGACGGCGGCATCGTCTACGACCACCACATGACCCTCGCGCTTGCAATGGGCGCGGACTTCCTGATGCTTGGCCGCTACTTCGCGCGCTTTGACGAGAGCCCGACAAACAAGATTTCACTCAAGGGCACTTACTACAAAGAGTACTGGGGCGAGGGCTCCAACCGCGCAAGGAACTGGCAGCGCTACGACCTCGGCGGCGACAAGAAGCTGTCGTTCGAGGAGGGCGTTGACTCCTATGTCCCCTACGCCGGCAGCCTCAAGGACAATGTCACGCTCTCGCTGAGCAAGGTAAAGTCCACCATGTGCAACTGCGGCGCGCTCACCATCCCCGAGCTGCAGCAGAAAGCGAAGCTGACCCTTGTCTCCGCAACGAGCATTGTTGAGGGCGGCGCGCACGACGTCGTGCAGAAAGAGACCTACTCCGATCTGAAAAAATAAGCCTGATTCTTTACGGCAGGGCGCGGTGAAAACCGTTCCCTGCCTTTGAATTTAGGCAAATTTACTTGCACAATCACCAATAAATGAAAAGTTACGGCGCAAAAGGCTGTTAAATCCGACGTTTTTACCGAAAACGCCCGTTAAACTGTTGACACGCCGAAAATGCAATGCTATAATACAGACAATTTAAGACAGCACTTGATAGAGGATGCGAACGAGAAGAGTATCCAGCAGCAACGCCGGCAAGCGGCAGCTGGAGAAAGGCAAGTTCGCCGAAGTGATACCGCGGTTGCCGCCGCTGTAACGCTGGGCCCTCGCCGAACAGGCGACGGACTGTCACATGACTTATGTGGAGCGCTATCATCGGTTTTTCTGCACATATAGCAGCATATACAAAGCCTGTGATACCTCTTCGGGTCGCAGGCTTATTTAATTTTTTCCAGGAGATGGTACTAATGAACAGAACGAAGAGAATTGTGGCCGCCATTCTGGCTATCGCCATGTGCGCAGTATTATTTGCAGGGTGCAGCACTAAACCCGGCAGCGCCAAGACCGGCGTTGAAGACGGCGTTCTGACCGTCGCCATGGAGTGTGCATACGCTCCCTACAACTGGACTCAGAGCGATGACTCCAACGGCGCTGTCCCGATAAAGGACTCCAGCGATTACGCCAACGGATACGATATCATGATGGCTAAGAAGATATGCGAAGCAAACGGCTGGAAGCTTGAAGTTGTCCGCCTTGACTGGGATTCACTTGTTCCTGCAGTCCAGACCGGCAAGGTTGACGCCGTTATCGCAGGTCAGTCGATGACCGAAGAGCGTATGCAGCAGGTCGATTTCGCAGGTCCCTACCTCTATGCGAGCATCGTCTGCATGACAAAGCAGAACAGCAAGTATGCAAACGCTACCTCCCTTGCTGACCTCGCAGGTGCAAAGTGCACCTCCCAGCTCGGAACCATTTGGTATACCACCTGCCTTCCGCAGATAAACGGTGCTCTTATCCAGACCGCACAGGAGACCGCTCCCTCGATGCTCATGGCTCTTGAGACCGGCGCTGTCGACTTCATCTGCACCGATATGCCCACCGCTCAGGGCGCGCTCATCGCTTACAGCGATCTGAAGATCCTCGACCTCCCCGAAAATGCTTTCAAGGTTGACGAGGGCGACATCAACATCGGCATCTCTGTCAAGAAGGGCAACACCGAGCTCAAGGACAAAATCAACTCCGCCCTTGCAGGCATGACCGCAGACGACTTCAACAAGATAATGAACGAGGCTACCAAGATTCAGCCCCTTTCAAAGTAATTAACAATAATCAGAACGGAGATAACAAGATATGAACAAGCTTGCCGAGCTGTGGAGCGACATAGTCCAGTGCTGGAGCGATAGCTCAATGCAGTATCTGACCGGTGCGCTCAAGACAATAGAGCTCGCTGTTATAGCGACAATCATAGGCTGCCTCATCGGCCTTGTCTGCGGAATAATCCAGACTATTCCGTGCGGCAAAAAAGACAATATCGTAAAGCGGGTCATCCTCGGCATAGTCAAGGCTATAGTGCGTATCTACGTCGAAGTTTTCAGAGGCACGCCGATGATAATCCAGGCGATATTCATCTTCTACGCCCTGCCCTACTTCTCGAACGGTGCGATAAACCTTGAACCGACTTTCGCGGCATATCTCGTTGTCTCCATCAACACCGGAGCATATATGGCAGAGACCGTCCGCGGCGGTATAATGTCGATAGACGTCGGTCAAACGGAGGGCGCAATGTCCATAGGCATGAACCACTTCAAGACCATGCTCTATGTCATTCTTCCGCAGACCATACGCAATATCATCCCGCAGATAGGCAACAACCTCATAATCAACATCAAGGATACTTCCGTCATGTTCGTTATCGGCTACGCCGAGCTCTTCGCGGCTCACAAGGCTATCGTCGGCGCAAAGTATGTCTACTTCCCGTCGGCAGTTATAACGCTGACTATCTACCTGATAATGACGGTCATCTGCTCGCTTATCCTCAGACTGTGGGAGAAGAAGCTTGACGGTCCGGAGAACTTCGATCTCTCGACCACCGACACTCTCGCCCACACCAGCGGAATGTACACATTTGTCAAAAAGGCCAAGAAGAAGGAGGGAAGATAATGTCAGAGCCTATTTTACAGATAAATCACCTTTCAAAGACCTTCGGCAGCCACGAAGTTCTGCGCGACATTGACTTTTCGGTCAATCCCGGCGATGTCACGAGCATCATCGGCGCGTCCGGCTCGGGCAAATCAACTTTGCTCCGCTGCATAAACCTCCTTGAGACTCCGACCTCCGGCGATATACTCTATCACGGCACGAACATCGACAATATAAAAGGCGGCGCGAGCGCATACCGTTCGCACGTCGGCATGGTGTTCCAGTCGTTCAATCTTTTCAACAACATGACCGCTCTCAAGAACTGCATGATCGGTCAGACGAAGGTTCTCAAGAAGTCCAGAGCCGAAGCCAAGGCTTCCGCACTGCATTATCTTGAAAAGGTCGGCATGGCGCCCTACATCAACGCCAAGCCCTCCCAGCTCTCCGGCGGTCAGAAGCAGCGCGTCGCAATAGCCCGCGCGCTTGCGATGGAGCCCGAAGTTCTGCTGTTCGACGAGCCGACGAGCGCACTCGACCCCCAGATGGTCGGCGAAGTGCTCGAAGTCATGCGCAACCTCGCCAAAGAGGGCCTGACGATGATAGTCGTCACCCACGAAATGGCGTTTGCGCGCGACGTTTCAACGAATGTCGTGTTCATGGCGGACGGACTCATCTGCGAGCAGGGCAGTCCGAAGGACATCTTCGAGAATCCGCAGGATCCAAAGACGCAGGAGTTCCTTTCAAGATTCCTCGCGAAATAAAATTAAACAGGATATCTCCGACAAGGAGATATCCTGTTTTTAATTGTATCTGAACAACCGATATACATTTATTAACCCTCTCTCCCATTCTCTTGTCAATTTTTACAAAGCTGTTTGCCAACGGACGAAGGTATGGTACAGATTGACAAAATTGAATTTATTTTGCTGAAGCACTTGAATATTTATGCACATAGTAGTATATTATTAGTCAAATAGTTGAATAATTTTGCACCGTCGGCGAATATCGGATCGTTTTTATAAACGCCGTGTTCGCCGAAAGCGCATTAAGCGGGAGACACCATGAAAATATTTATCGACGGCAGCGCCGGCACGACCGGGCTGAGAATAAAAGACAGACTGATGAAGCGAAGCGACGTTGAGCTGATAACGCTCAGCGAGGAGCAGAGAAAAGATACCGAGAGCCGCAAGCAAGCGCTGAACAGCGCGCAGGTCGCTTTTCTTTGCCTGCCGGACGCCGCCGCAGTTGAGGCGGTCGAACTGGTTGAAAATCCGGACACTGTTATTATAGATACCTCGACGGCGCACCGCACGAGCGAGGGCTGGGCTTACGGCTTCCCGGAGCTGTCAGCAGAATTTGAAGATAAGATAAAGAACTCCAAACGCATCGCCGTCCCCGGATGCCACGCCGGCGGGTTTATCGCGCTTGTTTATCCGCTTGTTGAGGCGGGCGTGCTCGGAAATGATGCACTGCTCAGCTGCTATTCTCTGACCGGCTACAGCGGCGGCGGCAAGAAGATGATTGCCGAATATGAGAGCGAGGATAAGTCCCCCATGCTCTTTGCCCCCAGACAGTACGGGCTGACTCAGCAGCACAAGCACTTAAAAGAGATGAAAGGCATAACGGGCATTGAAAACGCCCCGATATTCTGCCCCGTGGTCGATGATTTTTACAGCGGAATGCAGGTCACCGTGCCGCTGTTCGCAGAGCAGATAAGCTGTTCTTCAAGCGGAATCGCCGACATCTACAGAGCGAAATATCAGGGTCCCGTCGTGACCTTCTGCGACAAATCGGACAACGGCGGCTTTCTGTGCGCGGGCGCGCTCTCGGGCACGGACGGCATGAAAATATCGGTCTACGGCAACGATGAGCGAATACTGCTGACTGCCGTATACGACAATCTCGGCAAAGGCGCATCGGGCGCCGCGCTCGAAAATCTGAGCCTTGTCATGGGCAAGGACAAGGCTTTCGGGCTTGATATCTGAGGAGGTAAAATAAAATGAAAATAACATCGGGCGGCGTCTGCGCCGCAAAGGGATTCAAGGCTTCCGGCGTTCACTGCGGCATCCGCAAGAACAGGACGAAGCGCGATCTCGCGCTCATATACAGCGAAAAAGTCGCCAACGCGGCGGCTGTCTATACAACTAACCTCGTCAAGGGCGCGCCGCTGGTCGTCACAAAAAATCATATCGCAGACGGCAAGGCGCAGGCGGTCATATGCAACAGCGGAAACGCGAACACCTGCAACGCGAACGGCGTTGAGATAGCCGAGCGCACGAGCGACCTGCTCGCGTCCGTGCTCGGAATAAAGCCCGCCGACATCGTCGTCGCTTCGACAGGCGTTATCGGCCAGCCGCTGAACATCACCCCGATAGCCTCCGGCATACCCGCTTTGAAAGCAGAACTTGGCGACCACTCAGATCAGGCGGCAGAGGCGATAATGACGACCGACACGATTCCGAAAGAGATTGCCGTCAGCTTCGAAATAGGCGGAGTTGAATGCAAGATGGGCGGCATCGCCAAGGGCTCGGGCATGATTCATCCCAACATGGCGACGATGCTCGTTTTCATAACCACCGACTGCGCGATAAGCAGTGAGATGCTCCAGAAAGCCCTGTCTTCGGACATTGCGGAGACTTTCAATATGATAAGCATCGACGGCGACACCTCGACGAACGACATGGTGACAGTGCTCGCAAACGGGCTCGCCGGGAACAAAGAGATCAGCAAAGAGGGCGATGACTTCAATGAATTCATGAAAGCCCTCAATACGATAACTGTGTGGCTCTGCCGCAGGATTGCCGCCGACGGCGAGGGCGCGACGAAGCTGCTCGAATGCAAGGTCAGCGGCGCAAAAGATAAAGAAACAGCCAAGACTGTTGCCAAGAGCGTTGTCTGCTCGTCGCTGACGAAAGCCGCCATGTTCGGCTCGGACGCCAACTGGGGCAGGGTTCTCTGCGCCATCGGCTACAGCGGCGCGGATGTTGACGTCAACAAAATCGACGTTTGGTTCAAGTCAGGTAAAGGCTCGATCCTCGTCTGCGAAAACGGCGCGGGAGTTGATTTTTCGGAGGAAAAGGCAAAAGAGATACTCTCCGAAAATGAGATAGATATTCTTATTGATTTAAAGAGCGGCGACGCATCTTCAACGGCGTGGGGCTGCGACCTGACATATGACTATGTCAGGATAAACGGCGACTACCGCACCTGATTGCGAAAAACGGAGGGAAAGATATGAACATTTCAAACGCGGAACGCGCAAGGGTTCTTGTCCACGCGCTGCCGTATATACAGGATTACGCAGGCAAGATAGTCGTCGTCAAATACGGCGGCAACGCGATGACGAGCGAAAAGCTAAAAGATTCCGTCATGCGCGACATCGTTCTGCTCTGGCTCATCGGCATAAAAGTCGTTCTGGTTCACGGCGGCGGCCCGGAGATAACTGATATGCTCCAAAAGACCGGCAAGAAGAGTGAATTCGTCAACGGTCTGCGCGTCACGGACAAGGAGACCGCCGATATAGTGCAGATGGTGCTCGCCGGAAAGGTCAACAAAAGCCTCGTCAACCTCGTTGAAAACAAGGGCGGCAAGGCGATGGGACTCTCCGGAATAGACGGCCACATGATTGAAGCGAAGATAAAAGACGAGAAGCTCGGCTTCGTCGGCGAGATAACAAATGTAAATATTCAGCCGATACTCGACGTTATCGACAAGGGATATATCCCGATCGTTTCGACCATCGGCTGCGACAGCGAGGGCAATGTCTATAACATAAACGCGGACACCGCCGCGGCGAAGATCGCCGGCGCGCTCAACGCGGAGAGCCTTATATCCATGACGGATATAAGCGGCATTCTTCAGGACAAGGACGACCCTGACACGCTCATCTCGGTCATAAAGGCGGACGAAGTTCCCGCGCTCATAAAGAGCGGCATCATTGGCGGCGGCATGATTCCGAAAGCCGAATGCTGCATCAACGCAATAAAATGGGGAGTTCACAGGGTTTTCATTATTGACGGCAGGATACCGCACTCGATACTTATTGAAATGCTGACAGACGAAGGCATGGGCACGATGTTCACGGCATAAAAGGAGATATAATGGATATATTACAGCAGCAGGACAAGGAATACATAGCCGGAACTTATGCGAGGTTCCCGCTGACCATCGAGGGCGGCAAGGGCTCCGTGGTCTGGGACGACGCGGGGAAGATATACACCGATCTGTCCTCGGGCATAGCGGTCAACACCTTCGGCATAGCCGACGACGAATGGATAAAAGCAATAACCGAGCAGGCGGGCAAAATCCAGCACATGTCGAACCTCTACTACACAGAGCCTTGCGTGAAGCTCGCGCAGATGCTCTGCGACCGCACGGGCATGAAAAAAGTTTTCTTCTCGAACTCCGGCGCGGAGGCCAACGAATGTGCAATAAAAGCGGCGAGAAAATACGCCGCAGAGAAGCACGGCGCGGACTACTACAACATAGTTACACTGAAAAACAGCTTCCACGGCAGGACGATAACCACCCTCGCCGCAACGGGGCAGGATGTGTTCCACAAGGATTTTCTGCCGCTGACTGAGGGATTTATCTATGTTGAGCCAAATGATATCGAGAAGATTGAAAAAGTTCTCTTTGAAAATCGCTGCGCCGCGGTCATGCTCGAAGTCGTTCAGGGCGAGGGCGGAGTCATGCCGCTCGACAAAGACTATCTCCAATCGCTCGAAAGAATCTGCCGCGAGCGCGACATTCTGCTCATCTGCGACGAGGTTCAGACAGGCAACGGCAGAAGCGGCAAGCTCTACAGCTACATGAACTACGGCATATTCCCCGACATCGTATCGACCGCAAAGGGACTCGCAGGCGGCCTGCCGCTCGGCGCTACACTGTTCAGCGAAAAGACAAAGGATGTTCTCACCCCCGGCTCCCACGGTTCCACTTTCGGCGGCAACCCGATATGCTGCGCCGGCGCGATAAATATTCTTTCGAGGCTCGATGAAAAGACTCTCGCCGGAGTCCGTGAGAGGTCGGAATATATATTTTCAGAGCTCAGCGGCGCACCGGGCATAAAAGAAGTCTCGGGACTCGGGCTGATGATCGGCATAAAGACCGAAAAGGACGCCTCCGAGGTCATAAACACCTGCATGAAAAAGGGCGTTCTCGTTATCAAAGCAAAAGACAAGGTCAGGCTGCTCCCGGCGCTCAACATTCCCATGGAGCTGCTCGAACAGGCAGTCGGCGTTATAAAAGAAGTCTGTGCAGACAAGGAGGCTTGAACATGACATTCAAAGACAGAGATTTTTTGAAACTTTTGGATTTCACTCCCGAAGAGATTGAATATCTTATCGACTTCGCCGCCTCTCTCAAGGCGAAGAAGAAGGCGGGCATACCGCACAAAATATGCGACGGCAAGAATGTTGCGCTGATATTCGAAAAGACGAGCACGAGGACAAGGTGCAGCTTCGAAGTCGCGGCGCGCGACCTCGGCATGGGCACGACTTATCTCGACCCCTCCGGCTCGCAGATAGACAAAAAAGAGAGCATCGCCGACACGGCGCGCGTGCTCTCGGGCATATATGACGGCATTGAATACCGCGGCTTCGGCCAGTCGATAGTTGAGGAGCTCGCGCAGTATGCGACCGTCCCCGTCTGGAACGGTCTGACGAACGAGTTCCACCCGACGCAGATCCTTGCGGATTTTCTGACGATAAAAGAGCTGTTTGGGCACCTCAAAGGCATCAACTTCGTCTACATGGGCGACGCCAGATACAACATGGGCAATTCGCTCATGGTCGGCTGTGCGAAGATGGGCATGAACTTCACCGTCTGCGCGCCGAAGAAATATTTCCCCGACAAGGCGCTTATTGACACCTGTATGGAGATTGCCGCGCAGACCGGCGCTGAGATAAAATTCTGCGAAAGCCCCGACGAGGCGGTAAAAAACGCCGATGTGATATACACCGACGTGTGGGTCTCGATGGGTGAGCCTGTCGCAGTCTGGGAGGAGCGCATAAATGACCTCGCGCCCTATCAAGTCAACTCCGAGCTCATGGCAAAGGCATCGCCGAACGCTGTGTTCATGCACTGCCTGCCCTCTTATCACGACATGAAAACGACGATAGGCAAGGAGATGGGCGAAAAGTTCGGGCGCGACTCAATGGAGGTCACTGACGAGGTGTTCGAGAGCGCACAGTCCGTTGTTTTCGCCGAGGCGGAGAACCGCATGCACACGATAAAGGCTGTCATGGCGGCAACGCTGACCGACGAGAGATAATATAATATATATTAATGTATAGGAGCTGTCAAAAATGACGGCTCCTTTTTATCGGTTCGGCAAACAGGGATTTGTCGCGAAATCCGCACAATTTTATTGATATGTAGCTTGTAGGGTTCGGCGACTCAACACACCGCTGCCGCGCGAGCGACACGAAATCTTCGGAAAAGCCCGTTTTGCAGACCATAGGGGGCGAACTTCGTTCGCCTTTCAAAATTCGCACAAATTTTAGACCGCGTACTTCGTAGGGACAGCCCTTGCGGCTGTCCGATATCGGCGAAGCCGATACAAAGTTATAGTAAGGCTGAATTGTTGCTAATTGGTTTCTACCTTCGCTACACACCATAATCAAACAATATATACTACCCGCATTTCGGCATTTTCTTTTTATTTGAAAAAGAAAACGCCTGCAAAAGAAAAGCAAACGAGCCGTTCCCGTTCGACACCCGCAACGCCGCGCCGCAGTACATCGCTCGCGGCTCTCAATCAGTTGCTCGGCACATTCGCCCGCAAACGCGCCGGAGCTTGAACGAGTGCGGGCTCGTGCGTCTTGCTTCGCAAGCCGTTCCCTCGCTCCTATCAATCGGCTTATCGAACACTGCGGAGCGGCTACTAAAAGCCCGATTATAAGAATTAGATAAGTCACTTGCTTTTACCTTGCTATAGCTTAAGTTATAGTCAAATTCAATCTTCCGCTCCGTTTAACGCATCATGCGGCTTCGATATACGCAGAAAAAGTCCCGGCAGACATTCCTGCCGGGATTGAAGCTGTTTTATGAACACCCTGCTTTTTATTCTTCCTCTGTTTTGCCTTCGGCTTTGTCGTTCTCGTTGAATTTGTTGAGAAAATAAAGATAAGTCTCGGCATAGACGCGCTTTCTTGTCTCGAACCTGTCGCCGTCGTTGTGGTTGCGCGTATAGTGATCGACATCGGGCTTCAATATCTTCGTTATCTCCAGCGATATTTCCTGATTTGTCATTTTATCGCCTCTGCGGTTTTCATCTATATATTACCACCGAAGTAAATATTTTTCAACTATCGGGGCTCATTATTATTACTCAAAAGAAGCAAATATTAAAATTATAAAATGACGGTTCACGATTCGATAAGAGAATACTTTTTTGTGCATTCTTGCTATTGACTCACAAAAAACAAGGTAATATAATGACATTGATGTTAAAAAAGACACCCGATGCAGCAAATTTCCCACTGCTTTAAGGAAGGAGATTGCTACACCAACCATCAAGGAGAGGAAGATCTATCCATGGAAAACAAGAATCAGCGCATCTGCATCATCGGCGGCGGCCCCGCAGGCACGAGCATGGCTATGTACCTGGAGAAAAAGGGCTATGACAACTATGTCATCTATGAGAAGTCCGGCAAAGTCGGCGGCAAGGCATTCTCGCCCATGATGAAGGTCAAGAACGCACAGGGCAAATGGGAAGACCGCACCATTGAAATGGGCGCGGTCATGGGCTGCGACACTTACTTCGCAGTTCACGAGTGCGAAGAGTTCGGCGGCACGACCCATCTCGACGGACCGCCCATGGGCAGAAGATTTATGAATGTCGACGGCACGCCCCAGAAGTCTTCTCCCCTCGCACTGCTCAAGAAGATCATGAAGATGAGAAAGCTCTCAAAGCTCCTCGAGACGAAGTACAAGGGCTACGATGTCAACGGTCACAGAGGCGTGTCCGAGGGTCGTTATGAGGGTCCCTGCCCGTCTCCCGAGATGAAGCTTGCTCACATCGAGGGCGAGAACCCGAACCTGAAGGATCTTTCGATGCCCTTCTCCGAGTTCCTCAAGCTCAACCACTGCGAGGACGCAGAGCTCGTCTGGAAGGGTCCGTTTACTTCCTTCGGCTACGGCTACTTCGACGAGATCCCGGCGGCTTATGTTCTCAAGTATCTTGATGCCTTCACCGTCAAGCAGTTCCTTTCTACCGGCAAACTGTGGACTTGGTACAACGGCACCCAGAGCATCTGGGAGGGCGTCAACAGCCACCTGAAGCATCCCGCTCTGCTCAACTCCGAAGTCACCGACATCAAGCGTGAAAACGACAAGGTCTATGTCACCGTAAACGGCAAGACCGAAGAGTTCGACAAGCTTATCATCTGCACCCCGCTCGAGCTGTTCCTCGGCTACGGCAATCCCCGCCCGGAAGAGAAAGAGTTGTTCTCCAAGATAGTCCATAAGGAGTATTTCACCATGGCTGTCCGTCCCGAAGAGGGCAACGCGCCTGACATCTCCTACTATTTCTTCGAGAACATGACCAACGAGACCCGCGGACATCTTATGGTGTTCTATCATCGCTGGTCCGACGGAGTCACCGATCAGCCGCTCGTCACCTTCACCCTGCGCAACCACGAGGGCATGGAGGATGTTCCGTTTGAGGAAGCAAAAGAGACTACCCTTGCAGACATGGAGAAGTGCGGCCTGAAGGTCGACAAGATCGAGCGTATCGACGACTGGTATTATTTCCCGCATGTCAGCAGCAAGGACTATGCCGACGGCTGGTATGAGAAGGTCGAAGCTATGCAGGGTAAGGACAACACCTACTATGCAGGCGAGGTTATGGCATTCGGCGACATGGAAGAGACCGTTGAATACAGCCGCGACCTTGCAAGAAGATTCTTTTAATTGAAGAGGTAAAATCATGCCGGAACAGAATAAGAAAATAATCAGCAAATATCAGGGCGACAAGAACCCCGATGAACGCTATCTCAAGCTCGGCAGAAAGATAACCGATGCTATGGGACATAAAATCTCCGGAGTGACATCCGACGACCCGGAGTATTGGGGACTCAGAGAAGTCCTGACTCCCGAGATGTGCGATATCGCCAACAAGATGAAGCTCCGCCAGCACTACACCTTTGAGCAGCTGCTCGAGATGAACCGCGACTACGAAGCTATCGATCTGCAGAAGATACTCGATGAGATGTCTTACATAGGCATCCTTGAGTATGACTACGGCGACAACTACGACCACACTCACGAGCTCAAGGATCGCCCGCGCATCAGACGCTACAGACTGCCGTTCTATGTCCCCGGCTCCGCCGAGCTGTTCAACTCCTCGGTCGACAGGATCGCAAAGAACCCCGCAGTTGCCTCGTTCTTCGAGCGCATGACTTTCATCCCCCTCGCGGGCATCACTCAGATGGTGCCGCCCGGAGGCGACGGAATCGGAATGCATGTCATCCCGGTCGAGAAAGCTATCGACGCCGAGAGCAAGTCGATAGACCTTGAGCATATCTCATACTGGCTCAAGAAATACGAGGGGCACATCTCCGCAGGTATCTGCTCCTGCCGCGCTTCGCGCGCAGTGCTCGGCGACGGCTGCACCGATGATTTTGACGATTGGTGCATCCAGCTCGGCGACATGGCGGACTACACCGTTGAGACCGGACGCGCGCACTACATAACCAAAGAGCGCGCTCTCGAGATACTCGAACTTGCCGAGAAGAACGGCTATGTCCATCAGATAACCAACATCGACGGCGAGAACAAGATTTTTGACATCTGCAACTGCAACGTCAAAATCTGCAACGCTCTGCGTACTTCTCTGCTGTTCAATACGCCCTATCTTTCGCGCAGCTCCTACACCGCAAAGGTTGAGAAGGAGAAGTGCGTAGCCTGCGGCAAGTGCGTTGAGACCTGCCCGGCGGGCGCCGTCAAGATGGGTCAGAAGCTCTGCCGCAAGGACGGCTCCGAGGTCAAATATCCTCATGCTCCCCTGCCGGACAACAACATCTGGGGACCCTATGCATGGGATGAGGACTACCGCGACACCGCGCGTATGTCCAACACATATGCCAGCGGCTCCGCTCCGTGCAAGGCGGCATGTCCCGCGCACGTGCCCGTTCAGGCTTATCTGCGCCTCGCCCACGAGGGCAAGTACCGCGAGGCTCTCGCGATGATAAAAACCGAGAACCCGTTCCCGGCTGTCTGCGGACGCGTCTGCAACAAGAGATGCGAATCCGAGTGCACCCGCGGCAAGATTGACGCTCCCGTTTCGATAGATGCGGTCAAGAAGTTCGTCGCCGATCTCGACCTCAACGCTGAGGACAGATTCGTGCCCGAAAAGACCGTTCAGTCGACCCACGGCGCGTTCGACGAGAAGATTGCCATCATCGGCGGCGGTCCTGCCGGTCTGAGCGCGGCATACTATCTCGCACAGATGGGTTACAAGCCCACTGTTTTCGAAAAGAACCCGATCCCCGGCGGTATGCTCACCTATGGCATCCCCAGCTACAAGCTCGAAAAGGATGTTATCGCCGCAGAGATTGATATTATCAAAGAGCTCGGCGCCGAAATCAAGTGCGGCGTTGAGGTCGGCAAGGATATCACAATAGCTCAGCTCAAAGAGCAGGGCTACAAGGCGTTCTATATCGCCATCGGCTGCCAGGGCGGCAGACGCCCCGGAGTCAAGAACGACGACGCACCCGGCACACATATCGCTGTTGAGTATCTGCGCCACTGCTTCGAGCACCGCGAGGATACATTTGACGGCAGCGTAGTTGTCATCGGCGGCGGCAATGTCGCTATCGACTGCGCAAGAAACGCTCACCGTCTCGGTGCTTCCGAGGTCAGCATGTTCTGCCTTGAGTCGCGCGATGAGATGCCCGCGAGCCGCGAAGAAGTCGCAGAAGCTGAAGAAGAGAACATCAAGGTCAATCCCTCCTGGGGTCCCAAGGAAGTCCTCGTCGACGAGAGCGGCAAGGTCACCGGCATCGTGCTCAAGAAGTGCGTGCGCACAATCGACCCCGAGACCAAGCGTTTCTCGCCCGTATATGACGAGAACGAGACTATCGAGGTCAAGGCAGACAAGATCGTCTTCGCTATCGGTCAGGCTATTGAGTGGGGCAACCTGCTTGAGGGCACGAAGGTCACTTTCTGGCACGGCAACTATCCAGTCGCAGACAAGTTCACCTATCAGACCGAGGATCCCGATATCTTCGTCGGCGGCGATGTTTACACAGGTCCGCGCTTTGTTATCGACGCTATTGCCGCCGGTCATGAGGCAGCAGAGAGCCTGCACCGCCACGCCCGCCCGGACGCTTCCATGACCATCGGACGCGACCGCCGCAGCTTCACCCCGCTGAACAAAGACGATATCAAATTCCCGTCCTATGACACGGCAGGCCGTCAGGAGGCCGGTATGGACAAGTCGATAGACGCGAAGATGTCTTTCAAGGACGCGCATCTTGACCTGACCGAAGAGCAGGTCAAGATTGAGACCGGGCGCTGCCTCGGATGCGGCGCATCGTATGTCGACTACAACAAGTGCATCGGCTGCGGCCTCTGCACGACGAAGTGCGAATTTGACGCTATCCACCTCGTGCGCGACCATCCGGAATGCTCGAAGATGTGCGTTGCCGAGGACAAGGTCGGCGGACTTCTGAAATATTCCGTCAAGCGCGCCTTCAAGATTCTGGGTCACTTAGGCTCGGACGAGGCGAAGGAGATGGCGAAAAAGCGCAAGGCCTATAAGCAGGCTCAGCAGAACAAGGATTGATTTCATGCATGAATTAGGCATAGTTCTCCATGTCATAGATCAGGTGGAGGAGCTCGCCAAGGAAAACAATGTCAGCAAGGTGACCCGCCTCACGCTTGAGGTCGGCGAAGTGTCGTCGATAGTTCCGTCGTATTTTTCGGACTGCTTCGAGTGGGCGAAGAAAAAGACGGAATATATGCAGGACACCGAGCTTGAAATGATTATTCTCGAGGGCGTCTCCTACTGCAAAGACTGCAAAAAGACCTACAAGACCACGGAATACGCAAAAAAATGCCCCCACTGCGGCAGCGACAACACCTATCTCGTGACAGGCAACGAGCTGCGCATCAAGGACATTGCGGTTGTTGACAAAAAATAACTGCACGGTAAAACAAAAGACAGCACCGTTTCTGAAAATTGAAACGGTGCTGTAATCTTTTATTTTTCAGTGTCTCTCGTCAAAATTCGAATAGGTCTCGCAGAAGCGCGCCTGGAACGACGCGGGTTCATCTCCTGCATAGAGGTGCGAGATATCGCCGAATGCGTTGCATCTGAAAACAGCTTTCCCCTGCTCGCGCTCCTCGGTTATCAGCGTCGTCACCGAGGTCGGCAGTGCAACGAAATTATGCCAGAGCACAACGGGCGATATCTTTAAAATATGCGAGAGCAGAACGCACTCCACGCCGAAATGGCAGAAGAGCACCACGGTGTCGCTGTTCTCCCGCTCGACTCTGTATATCTTGCCATCGTGGACATAGCCGTGGCGCGCAAGCAGCTCGTCTATGCCGTCGCAGACGGCTTTGTATTTTTCAGGCACGTCTCCGCTGCTGTAAAACGGGGTGGATATCCACTTGTCCTTGTCGTAATAGTCGTCGTTTTCGCTCAGAAACGCAGGCGTTCTGTCCCAGGAATAGGTGCGCTCCCCGCTCTCCGGGTCTATTACATAGCCGTCGAACTCGCGCAGCCAGTCGAATATCTCCGCCGTTCTGCCGAGCGCGTTGAGCGTCGCTTTTGAAGTGTCCTTCGCCCTGCCGAGTGGCGAGCAGTAAAACGCCGCGACATCCAACTTTGTCAGCCTGTTTTTGAGCAGTTCTGCCTCGTGCCAGCCCTTGGGGGTCAGCGAGTCTATCGAATAATCCGGGTCTCCGTGACGAACGATAAGAAGTTTCATATAGCGCCTCCGCAGTTGAGTCTTTTAAAATTATATTACTTTCGTCGGGATTTTTCAACAGGAGTGAATATTTAAAAAGCCGAATGTAAATAAAAAAGATCATGATCCGTAAACCATGACCTTTTTGCTTTCTATGCCGTGCGTAGCTCTCGTTTATTCCTCGCCGACTACGTTTGAATATGCGGTAGTCACGCTGAGCCCCGGAACGGTTCCGAGCTTTTCGGCAAGCGAAGAGATAGTCTCAAGCGGCGCATCGAGGGCGACGGAAACTATATTCACGCCCTTTGCGCGGTAAGGTATTCCCATCCTGCCGATTATGTGTTCGCCGAAATCGTGCAGAAGCGCGTTGAGGGACTCGACGGACTCCTCTTTTTCGACAACAACCGACATCACGGCAACTATCGTCTGCATAAAAACATCTCCTTACTTGAGAATCTTTATATTTCCGATAATCGGCAGCTCCTTTGCAGTGCCCTTGGCGGCATTGATGATTCCGATTACCGTAAGCACCGCAAACGCGATGCTAACCAAGCTGCACACGCCGCCGATAATAAGAGAAACGGTTTCGTTGACGGCTCCGACAGCGCTGACTATTATTCTGCTAACGAACGTCCATGCGAACTGAGCTATCGCGAGGACAAGTCCCTGATTCGTGTGGAAGCGCGCATATCTCGATTCCCTTGCGGCAAAGAGCGGAACAAGCACGAGTATTCCCAAATAAGCGAGTACCGCCATAACCTTGTTCGACTGAATGTCGTTTTGATCGAACTCGGACGTTGTGTCGGGCGTGTTATTGAGCTCATTGATTTTTGTTCCGAAATCCTTCTTTTCCTCTTCCCACGGCTCTGCCTTAGGCGCTCCGGGCACAACGGGTGCGCCGCAGTCTGGGCAGAAGCGCGCCTCGTCATCTATCTTTGAGCCGCAGTTGGTGCAAAATGCCATTATTGTGTATCCTCCCTGATTCCTTAAAGTATTCTAATTATACCAACATTCCGCAAAGTTTACAAGCGCAAAGAGGCACTCGCTCTCAAAGCTCTCTCTGTGCATCGTCGAGCAGGCTCTCTTCCTCCCTGTGCCAGAGATATGCGAGCGTGCCGATGTAGCCCTCTTTCCACGGCTTGTATTTGCCGTTGTAGTGGACAATAGAGCAGTTCTTCTCAATCCACTCGTGGGTCTTGAGGCTGTGGAGCGCGGTCTTTTCGTCGAGGTTATATATCTCCGGCGAGACATAGCGCGTTTTGGTGCAGTAGAGCGCGTTTATAACATCCTGGTCGCCGAGATAGAGCTTGTCCGCGTTCTTGTCGATATAGTCGAAGAGCTCCTTTGATGTGTAGCTGCGCCTGAGCTCGTCGAGATTCATCATAAGTATGCCCGCATTGATATATCGTGAGCCCTCAGGCATACCCAAACGGATATGATTGATATCCTCGACCACGCCGAAAGTATGGCTCGCCCCGGCGAAGCAGAAGCAGTCGAGATCCATGTTATAGAGATCGGATATGGAGTTGAGAATCAGCGTGTCCGGGTCGATATAAAGTATTCTGTCGAGCTCGGCGGGCAGAAATTCGTGCGCGGTGAGCCGATAATATGTCTCTTTGGTTATCCTGTCCTCCGTCGGAGCGTCGGCATTGAGCTCGTGGGAGAGGCAGATGGAATGGACATTGAAGCGGCTGCGGTCGATGCCGCGGAATATGCTGTCGATATTCTCGTCGGTCAGCGACGAGTGGGCTATGTATAAATCGAACTTCGGACAGTCGTCCGCGCGAACGAGCGAATGGAGCATCACGGACAGCGGCCGGATATAATTGGCGTCAAGCGTTACGAGTATGTTCATCAAAGACCTCCCGGTTATAGATTTCAATTAGATTATAATACATTTTCCCCTCTGTTTCAAGCGCAGAAAACGCCGCCACAAAGGACGGCGTTTTGTACTTTATATTTTCTTCTGCGCGCGGGCTTCGATAAGCTTATCGTGTAATCAAAACTTTTGGTCATGCTCACTCCACCTGTCGATGAAGTGAACTTTGACACGTTGTTGTTACAAGCAACTTGCTATGTATCTGCCAGCATCGCCGTTGTGATACCACGGCACTTGTCAGGATATTCCTGAAATCTCTTCAACAATGAGTCTATCCGAAAAAGCAGTGCTAACATTGATTTCTTACAACTTAATGTCGCACCAAGCAAGATACATATCAATAACATAATGTTCGAATTTTGTATTGTACTTGCTTGATTCCCATCCGACCTCTTGGTAACCGGTCCAATAATCCTTTCCCCGAAAAGGAATTATATCATCGCCGGGTAAGTTTCCTAAAAAAATCAGATTATTTCTTGGAATTGCCTTCTCGGATTCAGATATTAGCTTGATTTTATATTCTAACAGTTTATTGGGATTGTTTTTTAATGCAGAAGGATTGTAACAAGCTGGTAACAAATCAAAGTCGGATAACTTATCCATAGAAGGAATATTATTGCCCAACCATTTGTACACCTGCACAACAGGTATAATATGGCCTGGCCACCACGTATCCTCTGAGACTTTACGGAAAATTACATACTTCCCCTCGAAACCTTTCTCTTTGCTATAATTGCTAGTAAAACGATATGCAAAAATATCACCCATATTCCATTTACAGTGGCAAAAACGATATTTTGATATTTTTTTAATTGGCGGCTGCGGAGACTCCAATTTTCTTTTGAGTGTTTCAAGAGTCATTTTCCAAGCAGCTTGCTTTTGCTGCTCAGACTCTCTCCAACGTTCCCATTCTTTGTCCTGCGACAAGTAAAACAGAGCTTTTTCTTTTACTTCCGGTAGTAATCTTCCGTAGTTCCACTGTGTATCTGCCAAGGCAAACCAAAACAATGGTTCCTCCTCCGTATCGCCGGTATTCATATTTTCATCAACAAGTTCTTTTGTTGCTTCCTCGTTTGTTTTTCCCCTTTTAAGTTTATCTAAGAAGTCGCCACGAATATCACTAGTCGAATCGTTATCATACAACGACGTTCCCCATGTACCCACTTGATCACCTTCCCATCAAATTTAATAGTTCATCCTCTACTGCACCACCGAAAATGCTAATAATATTCCCGCGCCAGTTGCAGACAAAGTAGTAGTCGGTTGTAGTACTGCCGTTCTTGTGGCGAACACCGGTCATGCTCACTCCACCTGTCGATGAAGTGAACTTTGACACGTTGTTGTTCATGTCATATCCGTACTCGGCGGCATAGATGCTCTTCTTGCTGCCGTAAGTGCATCTCCTGATTGAACAATCGATTTGATCTTTACCATAGTTGCCTCCTTTACCGTGAGAGTAACAGATGGAGGGAGAGAAAATCCTCTCAATCTGTTTTTTCACTTAAAGACAAAAGCTAAGCCTTATTTTTGAAAGTTCACAAAATGCGATGCTTGCGGTAATAGATTATTCTTAAATGAATTGTGGCTTTATCCATATTGAAGACAGTTGTTCGTTGTCAATAACTGCGACGGTATTCTTCGCAAACTCTACACCTTTACTTTTGCTATTACAGTCTGGATTACCAATGCAAACCCATCCTGTTTTGCCATTAAAATATGTTTGCCAATCGCTTGCATACTGTATGCCAGTACCCTCTTGGTATTTTCTATCAAGCGATACCATTAAGATTCCTGGTTGGGATACAGGGATAACTAACTCTTTCTCAATCCAGTTATAGTCTGGATTTAACCCTGTCATTTGAAATACACGTCCATTTTCCAATTTTACATCTAAGCTATTGTACCCGTTTTCAATTAAAACCGAAAAGTTTACATCATTCCACGGATTATAGAAAAACGAATACTCGTCTTTTAAATATTGTGCTTCCCCATTAAAGACAATATTTTTATAATCAACAATAAATCGTATCATTGTTTACTCCTAAATAGAAAATGGACAATAGTATTTGTTGTAGTATCAACAACCAGTTCCCAGACACCGGATGAGCCATTATATGTTCCATTAACAACCCATTTCAGACCATTCTTCAAGCTGGAATCCGCCATTGGTTTTCCCGCTTTCATAATGTTTTTTATTACTCTGGTATCATATTAATTACAATGCAGGTCAAATATAAGATTTTATTCCATTCTCCTTGAAGAATGTCAAATCCGCTTTTGTAACATCTACCGCAAACGCAATCTTTTCATGTGAAATTGTTGCGAACCACAATTTGCCATTTCGATAGAAGCAAATATCTTCTGGAATATCGTTATCTATAGGCAAAAAAACATTGGGCATTAGCAAAAGTTGTTTACGGCTTTCCTTGCAACAACGGCAAACCACCATAATTTGATGCCTCATATAACCTAAAAAATTGACAAGCCAATCTTTTCTTTCAAAAATATAGTTTTCTACAAACGGTTGTAATTGTACACCATAATTAAAATCGGGAGGCAATTGTGAATAAGGTCTTTTTATAACAGCAGTAACGGAAAATCGGTCTGAATTTTTTGCTAAATAGTCTACAACTACCGATTCTTCTTTAACAATATCATCATAATTCAAATATATTTCATCAGACATAAAACACATGTCCTCCTGTTCTTTTGCCTCTTCGAGTTGCATGGTAATGTTTCCAGTAGCCTACTCCTCCATGTGGCATATCGTGTACAGGAGAAGCCCCTCCTCCAACAGCCTTGGCTAATTTGTATGCGTTGTTTCTTGAATCTGCAAATACGCTACCTACTCCGCGAACATACGATATCGCTTGCGAGTAAGAAATTGATTTTGTTGGTATATATGTTCCTACACCGTTACAATATGTAACATATGATACACTCACATTAGCTTATATCTGTGCAGCTGTGATTTTTTCACTTGGTCATAAGCAACAACAAAATGCTATTATCGGCAGATGCGTAGGATACTTGAGTTATATCCGGGACATTGACATACGCGATACCATCATCGCATCCGTATTCATCTATCTGCCTTACAGTACATATTTTCTCATTAACCGCTGTGACTTGACCAATCACCGAATCAACACCACTGTCCAACAGCTCAACAGAAATCGGCTTTTCTGTTCTTAACGCATCCAGCATTATTGAAAACAGCGCATTTCCATTTTCAAAATCTATCGGAGTCTCTGAAATCAAATCGTCGAAATTCGGACATAGTTTTTTCATTTTTTCATCATACTGTCCGTCCATCTCAACATAAGTAATACAGCTAATCTTTTTTACCAAAATACCGTCATTTTCTCCATTTGGAGTGAGCATATACAGAGCGAAAAACTCATTGTCAATAAAAATTATACGTCCGTATAAGAACTTTGAAATTTCCGAATCGCAAGTATAGACACATACATTCTTTTTCAATGTCATAGCTAATTTTAATATTTCTATCATAATTGCCTCCAAAATATGATTTATCAACTTATTTCCTCTAAAACTTCAAAAATGTAGATCAGCGGAATAATTTCAATGTCATCAACTCCCCCTATCCCAGTGATATCATCTGCAAGTATAAAAAATATAGATGTGGTCACGGCCACTGTTATAACACACATTTTTGTTCATGTCATATCCGTACTCGGCGTCATAGATGTGCTTTTTGCTGCCGTCAGCGCATCTTCCAATAGAGCAATACGTTTGATTGATTTTTCAACAGTCGCTTTGTTTTTGCGCGATGAACAGGCGAAGGGAAGGAGAGCCCCTCCATATGTTTCCTCACATAAAGGCAAAACTTGTCAGGAGTACTCCTGACACCTTTAAGGGCTTGGTATTATCCCAGCAGTCTGCCCTTTGTCCTCCAAAGGCGATACTTGCTGGTATAGATTATGATTTTAGTTTTTGTATCACTTCCTCTTTATGCAGAGTTAAAGAATAAATCCCCCCTAAGTTGTCAAGAATAAATGATTTACCGCGATTCACAGGTGGGAGAATCTCTTCTTTGAACGCCCTCTCAAAATATGGTCGCAACTCTTCTTCCGTATATTCCTCGTATTCAACTTGAGCAGTCATAAATTGCTTTCCGTGAAAAGTTTGCTTTCTAGACATTACAGCAATCCTTCCTTGGATGTCACTTTCGTAGTGGGTTGGATAATCTGTAATATTCTTAAACTCTCCTATAAAATAGTAATAATTAACGTAGTAGGCATCGCCATAATAGGATTTTTGCAAATCAATCCCACACAAAAGATCATATCCAGTCAAGTAAAACATGTTCCTTTGTTTTTTAAATCCTCGTTCCGTAAATTCATTTTTGCAAAACTCCTTAAATTGTTTTCTATCCATATATTAACCTCAATATAACTCTAATCTCAAGTCAAAGCCTCCGCCTAAAGCTTTATTATATTTTTGCAACTGACTAATACCACTTCTAGCTCCTCTTGGATTCATTGGCTTCAGCTCATAAATAGTTCTCGTGTTGAAATCAAGATAGTCTGGACGAATACCATTTATTCTACGATACTCTTTTCCTATGCTAGAAAAGTTATGCGTTGTTTCCTGAATCTGCAAATACGTTACCTCCTCCGCGAACATACGATATCGCTTGCGAGTAAGAAATTGATTTTGTTGGTATATATGTTCCTACACCGTTACAATATGTAACATATGATGCAATCCAATAATCGTAACGTTTCCTTATACTTCGATGCAAGATCGTCCTTGCCATAATCAAATTTTTCGGTCATGTTCACTTCACCTGTCGATGAAGTGAACTTTGACACGTTGTTGTTACAAGCAACTTGCTATGTACCTGCAAGCATCGTCTTTGTGATACCACAGCACTTGTCAGGAATATTCCTGAAACCTTTTTAAGGGTTTGGGATTCTCCCAACAATTTGCCTTTTGTCCCCAAAAGGTGATGCTTGTCCAGATGAAATAGGCTTTAACAGTAGACTAAAAATTAGTCGTTGTCATTTAAAACCACTTCTATCCCTAATAATTCTCGCTTAAGTGTTGGAAGTTTTTGGCAAAATTTTTCCAGTAATCCTATCTCCGTATTGAGATAAAAGCAACAGTTGTGACTACTGTAATTCCCACCATCATCCAATTCCATATATACTTCTATCAAAATGTGTCCCAACCTATCTTTGTGTATAAATTCAAATGTTATGCATGCGTTGGAATCATCTCCTTTTTTGCCATTTTCCCAAAAAAATTCTTTTGTTTTACCTTTAATAAAATCATTTAAGCCATTAAATAATGTATCAATGCTATCATCTGATATATATATATCATTTGTAGCTACAACATGACTAGACGCACAGGTGATTTTAACCTGATAGCAAAAAATATCCTGCCAAATCTTTTCTATTAAAATATAATCCGTCATTTGCTCCTCCATATTTATTTAAATTTAAAATCATCAAATATTTTTAATGTCTGGTTATAAACATAATGAATATTGATATTGCCTTGTGATGTAGGAACAATTTGCTGCATCTTAACCCACCCTTCAGAAGCTGGCCAACGGGGATCGTTCATAGCTATATCCAGTCGATGACCCGCTGACGGATTTGACTTTACTTGTTCCATTGCAAGTTGTTCTCTTAAATTAACCGGTTGTGTTCTACCTGTTGAACCTCGTGATATTGGTTGATTTGTTTTGGGCGAAGTTGAAGAACCCTTTGTAGATACATATGCACTTCCCCCACCTAAAACAGCACCGCCGGCAGTTACCGCAACAGTTCCTCAATTGCCCTTTGAATTAAACTCTTTTACTGATCTGGATGTAGAAGCAGCCGTTGCTACCGCCATTCCGTAAACTGTTGCTGATCCAATAAATGCTCCGGCGGCTATAGTAGACGCTGTTGTTGCAGCGGCCATTCCGCTTCCAACGGCTGCAACTGCACCTGCTGCTACCGCAAATCCTCCCGCAGTGACAACTGTTGCTACCGCACATGCCGCAACAATTGGCATCGGTAACAGAAATTACATTTCCCCAAGCATCATAGTTGTAGTTGGCAACAACCGCACCTGCACCGTCGTAAATTTTGATGTTTTTATTTCCATTTTTTCAAGGGTGGTCACACGTCATAGAATATTCATCGATTATATAATTTGAATACCTTGTCGCCTGTTGTTCTCTGCCTTTTGGAGTAAGCTGAATATCATTTATCCATTGATAGTAATGTGTTAACTCATGGGCTAATGTTGCAAGAATTGTTGCAAGTGCATTGTCTTTACCATTTCGGCTTTGTAAATCATCATAATCGCCAGTTGCAATTTTTATGTACGGCTCTGTATAATATGAAAATGGTTCAAAAAAACTGCCTACTGCTGTTTCACCATCCTGTGTTCGGACGGTCTTGCTTCCTTTAACATAAACAGGAACTCTCAACGGAAAATAATACTCGGCTCGCAACCACCGTGCAAACTGTGTACATGCTCTTTTTACCTCAGGGTCAACCGAGCTTTCATATCTAAAACGGATTCCGGTTCGTCTTTTGACTTCGCTGTCAAGATTCTTTTGCCAATTGGTAAGTGTCCAAATATGCATTTTTAATACTTCCTATGATCTCTGCCCGGCGTGTGTTTTTTGGGAGGTTTAGGCGTAGGCCTTGGTTTCCAATTTTTATTTTTCCGGGCTTTGTTTTTGTGCTCACGCCCTTGCTTTTTCTGCCCCGGGCGAGCATACGAATCAGGTTCGTTTTTTCTTACAGTTGATGTATATACGATTACACCAACCATAGTTACCGTTGCAATAGCGACAGTTCCAACTATAACCCACCCAACAGGATTCCATGCGTTTGCGACTCCAATTGTTCCTGCTGTTGCCAAATATCCGCCCCCCGCAATTGCAAAAGCCTAGAAACCATCTAAGTCACACATATTAACAGAATTGTTAAAGCAGTATGCAAACACATTGTATTATGCAAAGTTTTCAAAATTTGCCGTTAATGTGTCAGACGAATCCGCATTTATCCATCGCCCGATCTCAGGATCGTAATAACGGCTGGACACATAGTAGAATCCCGTCTCAGAGTCAAAGTAATACCCACGATAGCGAAGCGGGTTAACATTGGCGATGTGAGTTGAATCTGTAATCGCCGCACCATTGGCATCGGTGACAGAAATTACATTGCCCCAAGCGTCATAGTTGTAGTTGGCAACAACCGCACCTGCACCGTCGTAAATGCGAATAACATCCCCACGCCAATTACAGACAAAATAGTAGTCTATCGTAGCCGTTTGCTCGAATAACACGAATCAATTAATCTTATGCCAGTCCCTAAGACTCAATAACGGTTTTGACATTTTGTTGTAAGGCATAATAATTTGATTTCCCTTAGCATTTATCTCTTTGCAAACTTTAGCAAGTCCATTGCCGTTTTGATAACAGGGAAAGCTTTGATCAGATAACACTATAAAGTCAGTTCTTGAAAATGTTCCTTCAATTAGTGATACAATTTGATAGTAAATAAGAGTATCGGAATTGATAGTACACTTTCGCTTTCCACTAACAGAACACATAATAAATTGATTGTTGCTTACTTCAACATAGTCAAGAAGCTTCAATGCGTTTAATTGCAAGCAGAAAGAAAGTATAACAAAAAATAATGCTCCAATTATTAAAATATAATCTTCTTCATCATAACTTTGGATGCAAAATACAGCAGTTGCAACAGTAATAATTGCAGAAAGGCATACTATAAATATGCTGCTTTTTCTCCAATAGTTTGATAAATATATTTTCATACAATCATCACCAATTAAAACAGGTTTCTCCTATGTAAATCTTTAATAATTTTTCTCGCAATCGTTTCGCACTCCTGCGGACTTTTGTCAAATGTCCCGGCATCGAAATCCCGGACAAATATATTATATATATCGTTTTTCAATGTTTCAACATCGGTATCAAAAGTCAGCATTTGCGCCAGTTCAATGCTGATATCGTCGTATTCATCGGAGGGGCAGTGGCAGCAGGTCAAAAGATCGACCGGATCCCACCCGTCGATTATCGCTTTTACTTTTTCAAATGCCTCGCGCATAAAACCCTCTCTTTTCTCTCACTTTCCCGCTTCGGATTTTCCGTTTATTTTCAATTGTTCTGCCGCAGTTCTATAAATAACCGGCTCGTCCGTATGTCAGACATCCCAATAAAACCTGCCTCTCCACCATGACGGAGGAAACCACCAATGGAAGCCTTTACCTTTACTGTGAATCTCAAACCACAACAAGCACGCAAACGATACTGCCATAAGCCCAAATTCACAATACTTATAAATTGAAGTAGAATTAACTCCGAAAGAGTCCATTACCAGAATCAGAAGAACTAAATCTGAAGTCATCAAAAAAACATATATCGCATAGATAACTCTTATGTAATTTCTGCACCGCGATTCGTTCATATGTTTCTTGCTATAGACATAGCCCGTAAAGAATTTATACAAAAAATTATGACCCTTTCGATATCTGCGCCTGTTTGACTTGGATTTATCAATAAAGAAAAGGTAATCCAAGACGATCTTTGATACTAATTTAAGGATAAAAAATATACATATATTACTTGTGATTACCATTTTAGCCATAGAGCACCTCAGATGTTTAAAACCCTGCGTCGTTTGTTCAGTGTTATTTAAGAGTACATTCGCCCCTAAAGAAGCCAACAAATCTTCCTTTTTTATCGCGCGATGTTTGGTGTGAAAGATAAAAAACTCCCGTTGACACCGAAAACGTTTCAAAAATTGCATAGGTTGCTACAATAATCAAGTTGTTCTCCCTTACAAAATAGTAAACTATACTTATTATAACGAGTGCCACTATAGTAATAACATTTGAGATTATATCCCACACATGATACTTCTCGATATTGGAGCTGAAATTTTGATTGGGAAGACTCTTTATCGTCGCTCTTATATAGCGCATGGTTTTTCTTTTGAAATATTTCTCTTTTCGCCACGCACGCTTTTGTCGGTTTGTCAAACCCTTCTCAAATAAAAAGGTCACAATAAATTTATATATCGAATGATTATAAATTCCGTTTATGATAATTGCAATTATTATAAGGCTTATAGGAAACTGCCCTATTTCATCTAAAGGAAGTATCATCTATTTATCACCTTACTCTTTTCAATCTCTGTCCTTGATTATAAGTATAACAGCAAATAATTCTCTTATCAATAACAATCGCAAAAATTGACACTTTGCGCAGACGGGCGCGCAAGTTTGCCGTATATAAAAACTCCGCCCGGAGAACCGGACGGAGCTTTCGGCATCTGAATTGTAGCAAGTCCATTATTTATATATCATTTCCTGTCCGATACTTCCGAAAAACGTCAGAAGAATCCTCGGTTCGCAACAGAGAAGATATTATAGCCCTGAACCGTCGCCGATTGTCATTTGCATCTTCTCAAAATTTTATTTTCTCTCTTTCGGTCGGTACGATGCTTCGCACCTCGCAGCGCGCACCGAGCCCAATGCTAAAGCTTGTTGTTATATTCCGGGTCGCCCGGAAATTTGATTGCACAGTTTTTGTTAGGCGAACCACTCGATTATTTTGCCTAATACTCCGATGACTGTCATTCCGCAAAAGCCGAGTGCCCATATGCCCGAAAAAATGACCAGCCAAAATGCCTGCTCAAACGGGTTCATATTCAACGGATTCATTTTCGTTTCCTCCAAATTATTTTTTCATGTACCGCACAATTGATTTTTGTTCCGCCAAAAGTTTCTTAGCCCATTGTAATCACGTCCTTTACTTTAAAATTGCACATATAAAAAATTTTCTCTAACCTGCTTTTGTTTTTATGTATTTATCTCCCGCTCCGTAATGTCGCACAGCGGGCAGAGGGCATGTCCTCTGCCGCTGCGCTTACATAGGAGTAGAGAGGTGGTTGTCATTTTCAAGCCGCGAATATGCGGAACAGGCGGCAATATATTTTGCCATACGCCCGCCTTTTCGGGATAAATTATAATGCAAAACTGCGTTCTATGTAGCCGCCGATGCAAAAGTATAGATAAAACATGCGAAAAAAGAGATTTTTTGTTATCAACTATCCTACATATATAGTCTGCGAAAATGAAAAAGGTTACACTTTTTTTCAAAAAATTTTTTCAATTTTTGGGCGGGTATTGTATTTACTGAATTAAACAAAAAACTCCGCCCGGAGAACCGGACGGAGCTTTTGATTTAGATTTACGCGTTGTGCTTCTTGATAGCTGCCTGTGCTGCAAGCGATACATAGCGCCAACTATTTCATATCCACACGCTCACATTCAAATCCACCCACTTATAGACTCTCCTGCGGGTCGAAAAGCTGTAGATAGGACAGTAAATCAACGGCAGCTTCAAATAAATGCACCGTGTTTATCGGCTCTTTTGCAAGCAGTCGGAACGAATATCGCTTGTCACTTCCCGAAGCGTCCTGCTTAAAGGGGCTTCCGAGCGTACTGCGCAGGGCGGCATACTTTGGCGTTCCGCTTTTATCCTTGCCCACAAAAACGGTGTTGTGATAATCGGCACTTTCGTAAATCGTGCCGTCTGCAATGCACTCCTGTGTGAGCTGATAATCAATGCCACGCCCGAAAAGATACTGCATTACTCGGTTGCAATCCCTGTGCTTCGGCGGCAATAGCAGAACTTTCGGCTCGTCTTTTTTTGGCGTTTGCGGCGGCGTCCATTCAACCGCACCCCCTGCCAGAGCTTCGACGGCTTCGACAAATCCGTAATTCTTGACCTTGATAAGATAGTCAAGGGCAGAAACGCCGCCGATACCTCTCGACCACCAATACCATTTGCCGTTGGAAATTTTTAAGCTGTCGTGTTCTCTAGTGCAGTAAACGCTGCCGCCGACACGCACCAGATTGTTCGGCTCATAAGCTCTGAGATAGGAGAGCAAGTCCATTTGCCGTGCCTGTTCGATAACCGCAGGGTCAAGCTGCACATATGGTCTGCTGCTTCTCATTCAATCAAATCACCTCCAGAAATAGAAAAAGCCGAGTGATTTCCGTTAAGTGAAAACCACTCGGCTATGTAAAACCTATTACTTGAGATTTGATAGCGTAGATAGTGCATTTATCAATCGAATACAATCTAATTTATCACCTATTTGGCTTGTCCTTCCGTGAACTAACCAATGGCGATTAGCTTCATTAGGTTCGCTTTGTGAAAAATCGCTTTTTTCAAATAGCAATTTAGTGTATTCATACATCGACTGCCAACATAAACTTTTGATTTTGTTACCGTTGCTTCTTTCTTCTTCTGCGTGAAAATTACATATTCTCATTATTCTAACATCTTTTGGGTCATCGCCAAAAGTAGAGATAAAGCCTTCCAAAACAGTAGTTAATGTTGTCAAACAAGCAGAATAGAGTCCTTGCTTAAAAATTATATAGCACTCTTCAAATCTTTTTTTCTGCCCTAAATTGTCAATAGCGTTGTATATTGCATCATATAAATCATCTAATTCTCTATCTGAATAAAACTCAGAGAAAAAAGTATCAATGTCATTCTGATTTAAAGAACATACCTTCAAATTAGATAATTGTTCAACATCTATTGTTAAGGGAATTGTCCACCCTGATTGAGCAATTTTAGATATACTATCCTTAAATTCTTCTTCAATAATATCTGTTGCAGGGATTATTGGCTCAGACGGTTCGCCCTCAATCTTATAAAATGGCAAGTCCTTATTATTCAATAATATGTCTTGCATCTTACGCATCATAGCAGCCTTCCTTTTAGCTTTCGGCAATCTGTTAATTTTCATAATTTCAAGGTTTGCTGCAAGTTTTGTATAAGAATTATAAATTTTGCCCACTTCATCTTTACTTATGTTAAAATGTTCGGACGCTTTATCAAAAACTATTTTATCGTGTTTGTGCGGAAAATAGCCATTATCTTGTTTATTTAGCTGCTCAAATAATTTCTCGCAAAATTCAAATACCTCTCGTTCTTTGAACGTAGCCATATCAATCACCATTCCTTTTTTTAATTATACCACACATTCTTAAACTTTTCTACCTATCCAATATGTAAAAGCGGCATCAGCTTTTCGCCAATGCCGCCGTTCTCAGTTATAAAATGCCTGCCTTTTTCAGATACCCCACGCTGTCATAGCAGCCTCGGAAATAAATTGCTTCCTGCTGCATATCGCAGAGCCTTGCCGTATTAGAGCGTTTTTCAGCTCCACAAGGCTATGTAATATCAGCGTCCTTTCGTGACTGTCTACATATAGATGAGTGGTTTTGTCTTTCATACGCTCGACCTCCTTGCTAATCTTATTATATAAAAGAGCAGAGGGAAGAACAACCTTGCAAAGAGATAAAAAAATAAGCGTATCACTATTTCTAATGATACGCTTATTATAGTTCGGTTTTCAATTAAGGTCGATAAGCACCCTTACGGTGGTATCTCTCCATTGATTTTTCCTTAAATACTGTCCGTTAGCCTTTCGATAGGCTTCTGCTTCCTTGAAACCAAGCGGTAATTCAAAGGAAAGAGAACTCCTACCTACTTTTGATAGCTGCCCGTGATGCAAGCAATACATAGCACCAACTATTTCATATCCACACGCTCACATTCAAATCCACCCACTTATAGACTCTCCTGCGGGTCGAAAAGCTGTAGATATACTTCTTCGCATCGTCGATGGTCAGTGTAAAGGAACCGATTTTGATATGGTTGTCAGGGTCAAATTCGCCTTTCTCCTTGCTTCCGGTTCTCAGATACCAACGAAACTCATCCTTCGACACCCAAATACGCTCAACAAACGCCTCAACAATGCTTTCGGGGATAACCGAGTAGTCAAATCCGGTGTACTCCTTCAACCGCTCTCGCAGTTCTAAGAGCTTAGCGGAATAATCCTCGTTGCTTGTCGGCTCCTTCTCAGGCTGCAAGCCCTTGATTTCTTCCGTGAGCTTGGCAACACGATCCTCGATCTCCTGCTTCTTTGAGCGAAACATTTCCTTATCAATGTCACCCTCGGCTCTCATCTCAATCAGGTTTGTCCGCTTATTCATTAGCTTCTCGATTTCGCCTTGCTTGCGCTGGATAACATCTGTATTGTCCGGCAGTTCTTCCTGATCGGCAATGTGCTTTTCGAGCATCGCATAGGACAAATCCATCACTTTGTCTGCGTTTTCGATGTAGCGGTCAAATACCTGCTCCGCCATCATTTCCAGCTTCCAGCCCTGAATATAAGGCGATTCGCACGAATGCTCAATGGAGATGCCTTTGTTCAGGCGCTTGGCAACGCTCCCACGGTTTACCGATGTGTAACACTGGTAATCAACGCCGTCTGTCCGTCCGTCACGGGAATGAAACCGCAAGTTAAACTTGTTTCCGCACTGACAAATCATCAAGCGTCCGAAAGCAGTGGTATGCTGCATTCTTCCTACTCTGCGTTTTCCTTTGTTATGGTTTTTCATGATCACCGACTTGGCATCCATCAGTTTCTGAACCTGCTCATACTCCTCGACGGTTACGATCGGTTCGTGCGTACCTTGAACCTGAACATACTCCAAATCACCGTAATTCTTTATTTTCTTCTGCTTCAGGAAATCAGGAGTATATTCCTTGTGGTAGGTTATAATACCGCAGTAAAAGGAATTGCGAAGCATTTTTGCAATGTACGATGAAAACCACCGTTCCTTTCCCATTGCTGTCAGCCGTCCCGCTTTCTCAAGTTCATATTGGATGGCTGTTACCCCCATTCCACTCAGGTACATATCGTAGATCATTCGCACCGTCTTTGCCTGTTCGGGGTTGATGACCATCTCTTTACCGACGCGGTCATATCCGAGGATATTCCCGTTGCCGTAAAAGACACCGTTTTGCATAGAGGTTTGTTGTCCGGCTTTTACACGGATGGATGTTTTACGGCTTTCATCCTGTGCAAGCGTCGCCATTATCGTAAGACGCAGTTCGCCGTCGCCGTCAAAAGTCTTGATGTTATCGTTGATGAAAAATACCTCAACGCCGTACTCCTTCAGCAAGCGTGTATATTGAAGCGTATCCACCGTGTTTCGGGCAAAGCGGGATACCTCACGGGTGATAATCATATCGAATTTCCGCTGCCGGGCATCCTCTATCATCTGCATAAAACGCGGACGTTTTTCAGCAGATGTTCCCGTTATACCCTCATCAATATACTGTGCTGTTAAAGTCCAATCAGGCCGTGCTTCTAATATAGGTTTATACCAATCTATTTGATTTTCCAAAGCAGATAGCTGTGCTTCGTGTTCAGTAGATACACGCGCATATATAGCTACATCTCGTTTTTGAAAATCGGAGTTCAGTCCATACATTACTTATTCTTGCCTTTCTGCTTTTCTTTTTTGTAACAAGTGAAATCGGCAATACAAACGTTATCCTTGTATTCTTGAAGGATGTTTCTAAACACATAGCCGGAGATTTCACCATCAAGATAAAGCTGCTCAATGAGTTTCAGTGCACCGAAAATATTGTTTTCTTTATCTGCTTTAATCATATCCGTTTTCAGGCACCTCCTCAACGATGCGATTTTTTAAATCGCGCACTTGACTTTCTCCAAATGGAATAATCTAGTCCATATCGCTGATGGCAAATATCACACATATGCAATTCGTCCTGAAAGATCTCTGCCCTTTCAATCCAATATGTTGGATCGTCGTAATAAACACTTGCGCATCGGCGGCATAAGCAAAGCTCGATATATGGAGAGCGATTCTTAAAATCATTCATTTATAAAGCCCTCCTTGCTTTGCGACAGAAGCAGTAATCCGCTTGTTTATGCGAAGAAACCTTTTGTTGATTGCATCCTTACTGGTGTGAAAAAATTTTGCAATTTCTACCTGGCTATATCCATCGATATATAACAGCGTCAACAATTCTTTTTGCTGTACCGCAAGTTTGGAAATTGCGAGATACAGCATGCTGTTTTCTATTTCTTCAATCCACTCAAATCGACTGCACTCACTCATATCCATAGAACAAGTCGTCGAAGTTACAAACTTCTTATATAGGCCGTTTCTGCTTTCATCATTTTCCAATGAATCAATAGATTGGGTATGAATTGAAAAAATACGATTATTTCGATACTCTCGCAAATCTAATGCATATATTTCTTGTATCTGTTCATCGGTCATTCCAAGATCTTTAAACCTTTTTGCCTGTCCAACCTGTTTTCGTTCAAACTTTTTTCTTTCATATCCGTCATTCCAGCTCATAATGATCTCCTTTGATTTGAAAAATTTTAAAAATAATTAAAATTTTTCAAATCACGGATACTGAGCTATATAACAAAGCCAGCTGTATAGCACTTCAGAGCTTCCCTTCTAAATTTTTAGCCGGAAGCTCCTATTCAGTTTTCCTGTCCAAATAAAACAAGCCACCGGCAAAACAGACTTAGCCTGTGGCTATCTGTTTTGTCGGTGGCCTCTCATCTCTGTTTGCACAAGCTTGGTTTAACCAACCGAAACAATCAACGCATATGACCTGATAAGGATTTAAGGTGGCCCTGTTTCAGCCTGACCTTACCGTCGTTATGCTGTATTCAGTTTTCAATTTTTCTATCCGTCAGGTGCATATATATCTATGGTATCGTGACGCCTACTCTTTTGCACTCGGACAAACTTAATCATGCATTTGCTGCACTCATATTTGATTTTTCCGTCTGTGTTTTTGTACCCATAGTTTATCTTACCGCAGTTCGGGCAAAACATAGGGTATGGTTTCCACAGCTCGTCCATTGTATAATCACCTCGCTATATTTAATAACAAGCTAAAATATTTCTCAATGTGCATGACAACTTCTAACATTGTGACTCTATTATATCCGAACAAATGTTCGTGCGCAAGAGTTTTATTATAGTAAAAATGAGTTGGGCGTTTTTACGCCCAACTCATTTTCAAGTACTATTTTCATAGCCTGTACAACCACGACTATCGCCCCACGGTTACAGCTCTGCCTTCCAATGCGTTCCTAAGCATTTCGCGATATTTTACTACAACCGGTTCAGGTTCTATAATTTCTATATCTCCATTGAATTGAAAAACCCACGCAAAAAACGTTTGACTTACAGACACCTCTGCAACGGCCTCAAAGTGTTCGCAATCCACTGGTGATGTTTTCACCTCATCTCCAAACCTATCTATGACATAATTCATCATATCGTTATTACAAAACAGCGTAACCGTTTCTTTTTGACCATCATACATATCGAATACCTGTCTGGTGAAGTCAGCCAAGTTGAAGTCCCTAGGTCTTTCTACCGCATCATCAGATAGAATGTCTACCTCTTTCATCCGGTCAACTCGAAATGATACGATTTTATTATGCTTGTCGCTATACCCAACAACATAATAATGATCTTCATTCCAAACCAAATAGTAGGGTGAAAAAATGTAACGCTCTCCCGCATTCTTAGGAACTTCTTTGCGATACTGATCATAATGGAAATACTTAAACGTAATCTTTTTGCAACGATTAATAGCGGTGTTTATGTTATCAACCAAATAGTAGATTTGTTCATTTATCGGCTTTACACGCTCCGAAATGTACAAATTCCGTTTTAGCTCCATCGACTGATACCTACTGCTCATTTGTGAGAGCTTTTCAACAAGTTCAGTGCTTTTCTTTACAGTAATGAACTTAGATGACTCCACTGCATCAATCAATAACTTCAGCTCAGGCAATGTGAACAAGTGGCTGCTTAAAGAATATCGCATTTCACGACTGCGTTCTTCTTCAACATCAATACCTATGTCACGAAGTTTTTCAATATCTCCGGGTATCGTCTTTCTATCACAAACAATACCATTATCTTTTAAGTATGCAAGAATCTCCGCCGTCGTAACATAATGTTCTGCATCAGTACTCTGCCATAAGCATTTCAAAACATATAACAGCCTACTTTTTATAATTTTATTCATAATAATCAATTTTCAATTCCTTTTCAAGAAAAATTCTATTTAATCTTACGCATCGGCAGAAAGTATCGATAAACCTAATTTAAGGACAGGTTTAAACCTTTACCATATATAAACTTGATGAGCGGATTGTTCTGCCAATTACTCAAGCTTCAGTTATTTCAAAATCATTTAATACAAATAAATAATTCAGAATATTCACACTGTCATTGTGTAAAAATAAAGCAACTGGATTCAACACAACTTTCTACAATAACTGTCTGAAAAGACAACTCACAAAACCTGTCTTCAAAATAAATGGCCACTTTGAAAGCCCAAAGTGGCCAAGATCAAATTGTAGTAACACAATCTATTAAGCATAAATCAATCTAAAATCCAGACAGTCAATTACATTGTTACCCATATCGCTAATTTTATAACTCTATTACAATCTACTTTCATCGTTATGCATAGTTGCCGGTATAGCATCAACCGCATTTCTTTCTGCAAGATGATTGAAAACATCAACAAATTGTTCTATAAATGCTGAAACTTCATCTTGATGTTCTTCACACCAAAAACTGAATAAAGCTGTTGAATCTCCAAGTATGCCCTCTACATAAGAATACCATTCCTTAAAATCATTGGTGTTGTATGCGTTGGAGTCGAGCGGCCAGTTGTTAAAACACACATCATATGTGAATCCTTGAACCCTTGAAAATTCATCTCTAAATTTCAAGAATGCATCATAGTTCTTTAAGAACTCAAAAATTCCTTTTTCGATTACAAGTGGTAGGAAAATGGTATTCCCGGCCTTTTGTATAATATTAGCTTTAGACTTATACTCTTCTTTTTTAGGCACATCACCATCAAGAACAACCACATTGTTTCTGAACTCAGGGATGCCCTTCCCTATAAGCTGAACATAATTTGTCCACCCTAAATCAATATCAACAAATGTCATATATAAATCTAAGTTAACATGTAAGCTATTCGACAAAACATACTGCAAGAAAGAAGTAGCACGGGCATCCTCACAGTAAATATTGATTTTGCTGTTACTCGTCGAAATAGATAGGTTTATATCATTTAGTACCTGATTTAACTCTTCGCTTGTCGATATATTTTTGGGCATAATCGTTCGCTTTCCTTCTCGATCATACTGCGGTTCTAAATAAACTATAGAACTATTATATGCAAAAGCAGGAAGATCTATGCCTTTTTCTTGTCGTTCCTTGCGTTGATATTTATTTACACATTTTAAAATAATTGGAGAATGTGTTGTAAAAACTATCTGAATTTTGTAATCATCTGCCGCCTGCCATAAGTAGTCCACTAGCTTCTCCTGAGAAAAGCCGTACAAAGTGGCATCTAGTTCGTCGATGAGAAGAATACCGCCCTTGTAATCACGACCATATTTTTCTTTCAGCCTTCTAAAGGAAAGAACCGCTAATATAATTCTTGTTATATTTCCTTCACCCGCAGAATTTGTAAAAACATCATGTGTGTTATCACTTATACCAGTAAAAATTTTGGATCCCGTTGCTTTTTCGATACCAACAGATGGATTGCCACTTAAACTTTGAATGGAAAGAATTTTTCTATAATTTGTAATACAATACTCCAGCTCATCCGAAGTAAGTGTTGTGGTTAAAGATTGTGTTTTTCCAGTTTCTCCAATGGGAAAAATCCGACTTAAGCTTAAAAAATAAACTGGTAATTGTATATACCCTGCACCTTTCTCTCGACTCTCTGCATTCCAAAACCTTAACGCAGGTTCATGTCCAGATTGCTTACGGGCAATACTTTCAACGGAATAATGATCAGACTTATAAATTCCATTATGCAGATTGAGTTTCCATTTATGTTCTCCAATAATGTCATGTGCTGCGGATATTTTAAATTTGTCTTTAAATTGAGAACGAAAATTATAACCATCAATTGTTTTACAACCATACATTGGATGATCTTTCGCAGAAATGGTAAATGGCTGTCCAATCATTCCTAACACCGTAGTCTTTTGTGTCGCATTTCGTCCTGAAATTGCAGTAATACGCTTTCCAAGAGTAAATGAAGCATTCTCAAACGCACGGAATTTTTCTATTTCCACACTTCTAATTATCATAACATACCTCTATATTCGAAGATTGATTTTAATCCTATTATCATCTAATTGCTTTTGTGTAGGGCAGCTTTCTATATCAGAAAAAATCATAAGCTCGGACGCAATCCCTTTATTAGCAGCACTATAGGTCAAATCAAAACGTCTAATTTCATAATCATAATACATATTGGCTATTTGCTCAACATCATCATATGTAATAATCCAAGGAAAATCGATTTCTTGTGTTATTACGTCGCAAATACGTTTATGGTCTTGCGGTGTAAAAAAGTTTTTGTATAACTTTTGGCCATTATTATAATATGGTGGATCAAAATAAAAAAACAAGTTGTCGCCAAACGCGGGCACATAGTTACGCAAAAAACTAATAATATCCTTGTTGTACACTGCTATTTGATCTTTCTTTTGAGCAATTTTCTCAATTTTGTCAATAATTGCTTTTTTGTCAAACCGAACATCGAGTTTCCAGTCACCATCCTGCGCATATCCACCAATCGGTCCCGCGCTTAGAATTCCGGAACGGTTTGTTCGATTGAGAAATAGTGTTGCAAATGCGAGATTAAGGGAATACGCCGTTGAGTTTGAATATATTTCTTTTTGCCTATACCATTCTTCTATTGTAACAGGCGTATTTCGAATCAAATTTATAAGCGAATCTGGTTCTTGCTTTATCGCCCGCCAAAACGAATAAATAGCTTTATCGTAATCGTTTATCACAATGCGATTAACCGTACCATCAAGAAGTAACGAAAGTGCTACGCCTGCTCCACCAGCAAATGGTTCTACATATGTGCAACCTGACATATTAAGATTTTCAATAACAAGCTGAATAAATCCTGCTAAACGTTTTTTTCCTCCGGGATAACGCATCGGAGACGGGTTTGCCATATAATCACGCCTTTTGATACAACGATTGAATTAATTGATTATATCACTTATATCCGGCTTGTGCAACAAAGAATCGAAAGTATGGCCCATTAAGTTAAACTTTTGATTATGACTTCCAAAAATGTAAACATTCTCATTAAAGCACTAAGATATTATCACATCAATGGCAAGAACCGCCATCTAACCTTTCCGTAATCAAATTTTTCGGTCAAAGCTCACTCCACCTGCAGATGAAGTGAGCTTTGACACGTTGTTGTTCATGTCATATCCGTACTCGGCGTCATAGATGCGCTTTTTGCTGCCGTTGAGTACGCTCTGTCGAACAAGTCTGCATTTCCAAATGTATTTGATAAGGACAACTGGAAGTGGTTGGAGTCTCCCAGTTATTTTCTCACCAAAAGCTGCTGTCTAAGAGTCGAGTTCAGGAGCTAAGATGTAATGACTATTTTAGTTTTATTTAAATGTATACTCTCCCCAAAAGAAACCAACAAATCGTCCTTTTTTATCGCGCGATGTTATATGCGAAAGGAAAAAGAAAGTCGTTGCAATAACTGTTGCTTCATGAATTGCGTAAGTTACTATAATAACCCAGTTAATTTCTCTCGCAAGATAATAAGTTACGCTCACTATCGCAAGAGTTATTATAAAAACAACAATTAAAACCACATCTACAAGATGATACTTCTCGATATTGGGGCTAAAATCCTGCTCGGGAAGACTCTTTATCGTCGTTCTTATGTAGCGCATGGTTTGTCTTTTGAAATATTTCTCTTTTCGCCACGCACGCTTTTGTCGGTTAGTCAAACCCTTCTCAAATAAAAAAGTTACAATAAATTTATATTTCGAATGATTATAAATTCCGTTTATGATAATTGTAATTATTATAAGACTTATAGGTAACTGTCTCATTTCATCTAAATCATCTAAAGGAAGTATCATTTATCATCACCAACCTAATCGTTTCAGACCGCGGCCAATAATTTTTTTAGCCAATTCTTCTGCATTTAGATTTTCTTTAATATAATTTTTTATTGCCTTTCTATACGCAGCGGTGCTCTTGGAGTAATACTTTATCGCCTTCGCGGCCTCGCCTTTAAATGATTGTCTCCTTCGATTTTTAAAAGCTTTGTTAATCCTTGATACGGTCCTCTTTGCCGATGAATAATAACTCTTGTTGCCCTTTCCTGCTTTTGCACCAATCGCACCGTCTGCAGTGCTTACCGCAACTTTTATCATACTTTTGGCTATATTGTTGGATGTAATAGGTGTACAATCATAGTGATACCCCGCGACCTCTTTCACCATCTCTTCAACAAACGATAGTGCTCCATTTGCAGCTCTCGAGCCAACTACGCCAATTGTCGTCATTGACAAGGCACCACTAATTGCACCAGTAGCAAAAGATATACCGACACAAACCCAGCCCTGTTTAATCTCATTTTCATTTCCGCCACGGTATGCTTTAACCAAATCATATATGTCTTCGGCTGAATTCAGGAGACCTCCTATAGCAGCTCCAGCCGCAACATGCCAAAATTCTCCCGAGCCGTCTGTTCTTGAGACCGGATTATTATCACAGTAGGCAAAGTAGTTTTTATCGAAAAGTGTTTCAGGAGATGCCGACGAAAGCATAGAATTATCAGAGTTGATAATTCTTTTCGAACAAGGATCGTAATAACGAGCACTTATGTAATACAATCCCGTTTCAGAGTCATAATAATATCCACGATAGCGAAGAGGATTGACATTGGCGATGTGGGTCGAATCTGTAATCGCCGCGCCATTGGCATCGGTGACAGAGATGATTCCGCCCCAAGCGTCATAGTTGTAGTTGGCAACAACCGCACCTGCACCGTCGTAAATGCGAATAACATCTCCACGCCAGTTGCAGACAAAGTAATAGTCGGTGGTTGTGCTGCCGTTTTTGTATCTCACACCGGAGGGGTTGCCGTCGGCATCATAGAAGAACCACAGCTCTGTCGTGCCGAACTTCTCATACTGCAAGGTGTTTCCGACATAGTAGTACTCATGCTTAACACCGTTGACGGTTTTGGATGTTCTCAGTCCGTCCACATCGTAGGTGTAGCTTGCAGTTATGCCGTTGCCGCTGAGCGTCGCCAGCTGTCTGCCGTTCTGCCAAGTGAGAGTGTACCCTCTGTAAGACAGCGGATTGCCTATCTCATCATAGGTGATAGCCTGACCGTCATAGGAGGTCAGCTTGTCCCTCCAGTTGGTGTCGTCATAGCCGTAATTTACCGTCTTTGTTGCCGTGACACCGTCAAGGCTGCCCCATGTCAGAGGATAAGTTGTGACAGACAGAATGTTTCCGCCGTTGTCATAAGTATACACTTCCGTGCAGTTTTTGACAAGGTCATCTGCACGAACCAGCTGATTCAATTCGTCATAAGCGAACTGCTGCTGTTTGGTATATGCCGTCTCTGCGGTCTTGCGGCGGCGCGAAATCTCAGTAATATTTCCGTTGGCGTCATAGGTGTAACCATAGATATATTCGCTGATATGTTCCCAGCCAATCTTCGTGGTGCGCGAATTGTTTCCGCGGTCTGACATCCAATAAACATACTGATGGTCTATCGGCGTAGTGGTATTGATAACTGTTCTGTTGCGGCGAAGGATGGAATCATAAGAATATGTCGCAGTCTTGCCCGAGGGATACGTATACTTCGATGCAAGATTGTCCTTGCCGTAATCAAACCTTTCGGTAGTAGTCACTCCGCCCGCCGATGAAGTGAACTTCGACACGTTGTTGTTCATGTCATATCCGTACTCGGCGGCATAGATGCGCTTTTTGCTGCCGTTGAGTACGCTCTGTCGAACAAGTCTGCCTGTTAAATCATAAGTATACAGGAAACGCTGATTGTTTACAAGGTCTTCATGGGAATACAAGTTTCCTGTCGAATCATAATTCCATGTAAAGTTCTTCGTGCCGTTCTGCGATATCGAAGTCATGTTGCCGTATTCATCATATGCGTAATCGGCATAATCTCCATTGCCATATGTTACACGTTTGAGATCCCCGTTGTTGTTTGTGCCATAAGTATTTGTGCAAAGCACTTGCGAACCGACCTTCGTCTGCGTAATATTGCCGAAGTTATCATAGACAAACGAGTAATTGAAACCGTTATGGGATATCGTATTCAGGAGATACTTGTTGTAGGTATAGTTGTTCTGTATAGTCTGACCGTTTGAAAGTGTCTGGGAAACAGATGTCACGGCGTCGGTATTGGCATCATAAGTATAGTTGATTACATTGCCCTTTTTGTCCGTGTAAGAAGTGAGCGTACCCTTGGAATTATCATAAACATACGATTCGGTTTGCCCATCCTGATCGGTAGTAGTCGACGCGAATGCTCCGTTGGATGTATACGACGCACCTGTTTCAATATACATTGTCTCACTGCCCTTAATGCTAAGAGCGGTGGGATTGCCGTTGTTATCATAGGTATAGCAGTACTTCGTTCCGGACTGGCTCGTCGCTTGAGTCATATTATGCCTTGAATCGTAAGTATATGTATAGCTATACCCTTTGGCATCAACCGACTTCGTAAGATTGTTATTGGTATACTCCATCGAGGATTTCTGCTGAGCGTTTGCCTTGACGGAGATCATATTGCCATCCTTGTCATATGTATATGACGGTGCTTCATCGCGTACAAGCTGAATATTATCGAACCAAGTATTGTTCGACTGCCTGTAATTAATGAGATAGATTTTCATCGATGTCGGAGTTTTTGAAGCACTCTGATTGTCACTATCTCTCAGATTAAAGGCGCCCATGACATACTGCCAGCCCATAACGGAGCTGTTATAGTCAAACCACTTCAAGCAACTTGTTCCATCACTGTATATTATCTTTGCCGCAAGACTGACTTTGTTATTCTCATTGCTTCCGCCAACCGGATTTGCATAGACCCAGCCGCTAAGAATATATGTATCATCAAGATTTTGTGCGGTAGTTCCGCCAAAATACAGTTCCTGATTCATTTCCTTAGGAACCGTTGCAATGCTGCCGAATCGGAATGCATGTCCGGAATCCTTCGAATGAGCATTATCAACGGAATCGGTAGCATCGGTACGATATCCGTTCCAATCTTCAGGAAGATACGCACCATTCGACGCCTTTGAATAGCGTTCAAACGAAGAGTTATTTATCATATTGAACGGACCTGCGCTTGCACCTTCCTCAAGCTGCATTCCGTCAAACCATGCCTTACCGGTAGCGTCACGAACCATTATGTTACATCTAACGCTTGTAGCATTGGAGGGAACAGAGAATGAAACCGTGAGTCTCTGCCAACCATTATTGATGTTTGGGTCAGTTGTTCCTATCAGTGCTTCGGAAACAGTGTCGACCGTACTACCGTCAGGAAGCCAATATGTTGCAAGTAGCTGCGCACCATACGGAACATTCGCGTCTCTCGGGACTATATTCTCCGTCTTGACCCAAGCTGAGAAAGTATATGTTGTTCCCGCCTTGAACTGTCCCGAGTTTAATGTCTGATAGGCTCTTGCTCCGGCTCTGTCGGAAAATGTCTTGCTGTTAATGTAGTAGCTCCATCGGCCATAGAGCTGTTGAAGTCCTGTAACAAAGCTATCATAATCTGCGGTACCGTTCCACTGAGCTTTAGTCCATGAACTTCCAGTATCCGCGCTACCGTCACGAAGATAGTTCCTGACATATTGACCGCCAGACATCGACTTACTCAAGCGGTTAAGCTGCTTTATATTGCTTGCATTGCTGTTCGGATTTGAAGCAGTGTATTCCGCGGCAGAAGCTGCAAGTGTTTTACCATAGCAAGTAGCTTCTGAGCACACCGTTCTGCCGGCTTTGTCGAACTTCACCGTCGTATAGATATCATCGTTGTTGCCAAATACACCATCCTTGCCCGAAGAGCGTATAACGGTCTGTCCATATTGCGAGTAATCGAAAGTAATTGTCTGACCAGCCGAACCATTGGCGCTCTCAACAACTTTCGAAACTCGTTTACCGTTCTTCAAAGGTGTATATGTGAACTGAAGCTTATACCCATCGGGAGATGTGACAGAGGTCATTGCTCTGTCGCTGTCATATGTAAAGGTCGTTGTTTCACCGTCGGGATATGTTATGCTGAGCAGCAAGCCCGAGCTCCAGTTGTATCTGGTCACTCTTCCCGCGCTATCGGTTATGCTCTGAACTGCGAGATTATCAGGAGTCGGAGAAATAGTCACAGCATGGTCTGCCGCATCGGTCACCTTCCAGATTTTCGGGTCAGTCGACGATGCATAGTAGTTTGCTATCTGATTGCTGTTGCTGTCAAGAGAACGCGCAAATGCTCCCGCAACATTGAACCACATCACATTTCCCTTATCATCGGATATTTTGTAGTAATTATTGTTGTTTGTCTTCGGAACAGTAAGGGTCAATCCCATACCGTCCTCATCTATCATTGTACCATCGCTCTTTTTGTAGAAGTAGTGCTCAGTTCCGTCACCATCAATATATACATACGGATATGTCGCCTGTGCAGATGTTGACAGACCAAATTTTGATGACGGAAGAAGCTGCTGCTGACAGCTAAGCATCCAACCATGACCTCTGTATGGCATAACGGTACCAAAGCCCTCTCCTGCCATGTAGTTGTTAAAAACATGGTAAATAGATGCCGGAGCGCGACTGCCAGGTGTTGTTGTATCACCGTGAGTAAATACAAGGTTGCCGGAGAATTCGCAGATAGAAGCAGTACCGGCTCTTCCGGCGCTGATGTCTGTATAGCTCCAATACGACTCAAGTCCCTTGTTTGATCTGAATGTTATGGAAAGTATCGGATATCCGGCCGTGCTCTGCGAGTATTTCTCTCCATAAAGCCAAAGATAATTACATGAGGAAACGTATGTTGAACCGTTTTCTATTGATGATCTGAACAGGAATCCATAATTGGGGAACGAAGTGTTTTCATACCACCGTTTTACGATAGAGGCGACATTCCATTTACGCTCAACAGTATTAGTATTCTGTTTAGATGCCTTGAGGATCTCGAAGTCAGCCGTAGTTGATTCAAAGCTCGGTTTGGTGTTCCATGTTACCGTTTTTTTATTCCAACTACTTGTTACTGCATGTACTTCTATTGCAGCATCCGGTGTTTTGTCCGTGTTATACGCATCTGCATATATCTGCGCAGCGTAAAGTTCTGCATCAATAACAACATCTCCGCGGTTTAAAGACGGCAAGTCAAAGCGAAGCAGCCCCTGACACTTTCCTATGCCCGACGACTCTTTACCAACCATTATCATCGGACCATGCCAGTAATTTGTAGTCGGCTTTCCGGAAGCAACATAAACCGAATCCATCGCTGTGTTTGACTGCTCTGTCTGTATTGCGGGGTCAATCGTAACAGGGAATGTCCTGTCGCTGCTATTTATCCATTCGGCATCCGCAGTTACAGTAATCTCATACTTCTTTTTATTTTTTGAACTGATACTGTAACTCACACTGTCTGAATACTCATAGTTTGCATCGAGCATAAACGGTTTGGGAAGGACAAACACAGTTTTTCCCGTGTTTACATCTTTCGCGTATATACAGCCGTCATCTTCCAATGTGAGCGTAAGATCTTTCACATCGATCTCGAAGCTGTATTGATAGTTGTTCTGCGCGGATTTTATTACAATATTTTCCTTGACTCCCGATCCATTAACTATGTACTCTATATTTGTATCAGGAAGAATGTTTTCATAGTATATCTTTTGACTGGCCTTGCTAGCGGCGGTTAAATCCTCGATTTTAGCTTTCTTCTCCTGCTTCATTGACGAGTTGTTCTTCTTCGTTTTGTTAAGCAAAGAAAGGCTGACCGAGTAATCGCCCATTTTTATGCTGACAAGTTTTTTCTGGTTTGAATTCTTTGCAAACTTCACCCTAAACTTATTGCTTTTGGTTGCATATCCATTAAAGTTTGAAAGCTCATCATTCTCATTGTCTGATGTTTCAAGTGTATTATCTATCTCCTGCCACTTACCAGCACTATCTTGATAAAGAACAGGATCTTTGTACACAGCAGCCTTTATTGTTCCATCGCTCATCTTAAAATACTTGGTGTTGCTGCTGTCGCGACGGTCTACATCTTCTCCTATTACTATTGGGTCTTCCTCTTCCTGAGATACTTCAGTAGAATACCCGCTTTCCTCAAACCTTTCACCTTCTGTTCCAATTGTTTCGGCAAAAGTTGACATTGGGGCAACTTGAACAACCACAAGTATTGACAAAATTATGGCTATCAGTTTTGTTATGACTTTTGTCTTTTTCATTACCAAATCTCCTCTCTTTTTTACAGCATTCACTACATCATGCTTACTATTAACCCTACGCTGTCACCCCATTTCCAAATGGTTTTATATCGTCTCTTCTAACTGATAAAATCTATCAGTTCAATACATTTTTATAGTGTATTAAAACCGTCTTTGGTTACAAAAAAATATGCACAAACTATCATTCGACAAGTTGTGCACATTTTACATTTTATTTTTGTTCCCCATGCCATAAATCGATACGACAATTTTGGCAATATATTTAAGTACAATTATGCATTTTCACATGTCTTTTTTGAACACCTTTGCAACATTATTTTGGTACATTTATTGCTCATTTTCCTAGTTTATAGTATAATAAATCCATACGATTGTCTTAGCCTTCAATACCGGCAAATTTATCGCGTCAAGGCTGGACATTCATTTCCGGCATCGATGTTTAACCGAAATATCGTTGTACCGGAATAATTACGTAGGGGATGATTTTAATTGGTTATCGGAGAGGACGATGAAATTACAGAAGAATGCAAGCGGCTTTGGCATCTTTATAGAGAGTACATAATAAGCTTTTGCAAATTCAAACTAAAAGACACACCTGACTATGTTGAAGACTGTGTTCAAGATGTATTTATGGCATTACTTGAGGCCAAGCGATCTGGAACAGAAATAAAGAGCCCCAAGGCGTGGCTGACTACTGTTGCAAACAATAAAATAAAAAGGGAATACAAAAACAGGAAAAGAGAATCTGAACATATAAATAAAATAATAAATTATAAAACCAATGTGGAATTTTCTACTCTTGATATGCACGATTTCGAAGAAGTTTCCGATGAACTTATTTCTGAGATGAAAGACAGTATATTAAATCAACTCAAATTCGATGAACAGTCCATAATTATTGACTTCTATGTAAAGCATATGAAAGTAAAAAATATCGCGATTAAATACAATCTTTCTGAAGCAAATGTCAAGCAAAAACTTTTCAGAGCGCGAAAAAAGATAATGCATTTGTCAAATGAAGAAATTGAAAAACATAAATTTTAAAAATTTTTGTAACCTTTTTGAAATTCGCACACTATATAAACAAGGAGGAAATCAATATGACAAATAGTGAATTCATGAATATTTTGAATGACGATTCCCTTGAGCTCACCGTCGAAGAGCTCGAAAATATAATTGAAGAAGAACTGCAAAAGGACGAATCCGAAATGGATCCGGATCTTATAGAATACTGCCTGTACTATATCAGCAAAGCGGAGGCAGACGGAGGCAAGGAGAAAAAAGCCGACATCGCAGGCAATGACAAAATCGCAGAACCGCCTGCTGCCGACAAGCTAAAAAAGTCACGCTTCAACGGCAAGCTAAAGAACCTGCTGATAATAGCCGCTACTATCGCACTGCTGCTCGTCACCACGGGAATAGCAACCGTCGCCACTAACAAAAAAGTGAAGAACAGCGCCATCTCTTTCTATGAGAATCACATACAGGTTCATTTAGACAAGCAAAAGAATGAAAGCGGAATACCCGGAACGGAGATTGCCGCGGAGCTCAGGAAGCATGATATTTCCGACTTGAAACTGCCGGCAATGTTTTTATCAAGTGACTGCATCTATAGCAATATACTTGAAGATAATACCGAGAATCTTAAATCCATATCCTTGTCATACCAAACAAAAAAATTATCCGGACAAGTGTCTGTCAGTAGGTTCTATTCAGAAGAAATCATTCCTCCGGTTGATTTCCATAATACTACACGTTACAGCCAAGCCGAGGAATTTACGGTAAACGGCTTAACGGTTTTTGTAATAGATCAGGGGGATTTTTGTTCCATCGCCTATCAGGATAACCTGACTCAATACATGATGTATTTAAACACTGATTTTGCAAGTGCAATTGAAATTGCCAAAACTATATCAGATACGGAGTCTTAATTATGAAAAAAATCATTTCTGTATGTCTTATGGCTGTTCTTCTCTTATTACCGTTACAAATTATCGCATTAGGTGACGAACAACACGATCAGAATACTCAAGACACAGGAGAATTTATTGTTGAGACGGCAGAGGGATTGAACAATATGGAAAGCGACGCTAAAAGTTCAGACCTGTTCTGGTCGACATCACTTCAGTTGGCTAAGACCAATAACGGACAGCTTGCCATAACTGCAATCACCAAAGGTGTACCCGAAGTAACAAAATGCGGTTTTACATATATCAAGTTGCAGAGGCTTGTCGGCGGAAGCTGGTCCGACTACACCGAATATTGCTATTATGATTTATATAACGATTCTAATATTAAAAATATAGTAAAATACATATCGCCACCAAAAGGGTATTCATATCGTGTTATCTGTGAGCATTATGCAGAAAAGCCTTTGTTAGGAATACTTAAAAGCAAGCAAAAAATGCCTAACACTACAACGACAATAAATCTCTAAAATAGTCGGCACCACATTAAGGTTGAGCCCTTAACGTGGTGCCTTTTTGTTGATTTGTTTCTTAAAGAGTGACCTACTAATAAAAAATAATCTCTTGGCATAGCCCTTAAAAGGCGTATGCCAAGAGATTAATTACATTACACTATTATTACTTGTATTTCATAACGAAACAAAAGCACATCAATACACGGTCAGGGTGAATACATTTGGCGTTACATACCACACTTTGTCAACCTTAACGCCAACATCATAATCGACCGTTCCGGACGCAAACTTTCGCCGTATAACCCAAGTCAGAGTATCACAGTTATCGATATAGCTTATAACTCCTTCGTGATCCGGAGTATATGTTATTGTCGCACCATTAGCTCTACATATAAATCTTACTTTGATAACGCTCTTATCCGTCACCACAGTGATTATTGAATATGTTCCATATGGCACTCTAGGATTGTCAATAACTGCGCTCTTCAGAAGCGGGTTCTCTTCGACGGGAATCTGTTCACCGTTTTCATCCACATGAACCGGCTGAATATCCTCAACCAAAGAGTTTTCAGCAATTTGTGCTGTAAATTGCTTGCCCGGATAGAGATTTATATTATTATAAGTCTTGTTGAATGCGCTACCCAGACCTGCAACCTCGGTTGCGAATGTCATTGTGCCGTAGTCATAAGCCTCAATATTGATGTCGACCGTTTCATAGCCAAACGGGATAAAGAACACCTTCTCGTTGTTGTCTGTAACAAGCGATACGATTCCGCTAGAATTGGCCAGCTGCGGACTCACAGCATTTGCATTGCTGCTTTCAAAGGCGAGCACATTGCCATCCTCATCTTTAAGTGTAACGCTTACCGGACATTTTGCCCAGAGGATTTTAGGTAGAAGTCCCAGTTCATCGCGATTATCCGTCAATGCAAGCAGGTCATTTAGATCGATATCATCTGCTGTCTTACCAAGCTTATCGGGCAATGCCGCAAGCCAATCGTTATATGTTGACATCGCATGACCGCCAAATCCTATTACAGCTGTATTCTTATCTCTAAGTAACGGAGTCGCCACAGACATTGGCATGGTAATGTGAAGATCTACTCCGTGTCTTCTCCATGCAGAGCTTTGCCAGTTTGTACGGTCAAATGTCCTAGGAAGAAATGGGACGGCATCGTTGTTATTCATAATATTATAAATATTATTACCAGTATAAACAACGTTTCCCTCTTCATTTGTATCAACTGTGTTAGGAGTTGCAAATGTGTAGCCATAAACATCCGCGCCATCACCGTTCAGAGCTCCGCAGCAACTGATATTATCACAAGTGCTCAAGTGCGCCGCAACAAGGTTTGCAACCGCTGCACCAAGACTGTGACCAGTAACAAGAACTATTGGGTTCTGGATGTTATAATATGGTATATAGCCCACACATGTCACACAGCCTGCTCCATCGCACTCGGTACAGCTTGCAGTATCACCTGTACCGTGAAGCAAAGAAGTCAAAACTGTATTTTTACCCGTTTCAAAGCTTTGAGAATTAGATCCCGCCTGAGATCCCATATTGATTATCCAGTCCTGTAAGGTTTCAGAACCTCTGACATCTACAACAACCAAGGTTTTGCTTTTGGTGTTGTTTAATTGATCTTGCTCATTAGTGGCTTCGCTTAAGCAAACCACTCTATTATTTTGCCCAGTATTCCTATTACTGCCATTCCGCTGATTCCAAATATAGTTATAAGTGCTACAACAATTACTCCAAACGCTCGTTCTAACGGATCCATTACTATTACCTCCAGAATATAAATTATTGTTTTCGTAAACATATGATGTGTCCAACCCAGCAGTAATATTCCTATGTGCAATTACATGAGCTACCGAATCGTTGGCTCCATAGTTAAAAGAGTGAACATTGAAGCCCTCAGACTCAAGAAGTTCTGTTGCTGTGGGTATATCATCCTCCATAAGCAATCCGGGAACTACCGGAGCTATAGGACCTGTAAGCGGATTATACGCCGCATAAGAGAGCTCCATTGCCCATTTTGAAAGCTTGTGGTTATACTCCGAAGAGCTCTTCACTCTGCTTACGCCGTCCTCGCCTATGGAATTGAAATACCCGGAAACCTCATCGAACTGTGTGACTACTATGGTCTCGACAACATCTCCCGCCTGAACCGTTACCGTACCGGTTCTTGTGGTATATGTTTTGTTCGGTGTTTCAATACGACATCGTAAAAGTTGAGTTTCCTCTTCCGCTTGTTTTATCGAGTGTTATCCATGATGAATCTGTTGATACACTCCAACTTGCATTCGATGAAACCTCAACAAGCCGTTCGTGTTCGCCGCTTTCGTCGACATCCCACCTGTCTCTGTCGAGAACAACAGCAGGTTCTGTTCCAAGCTGAGTAACCGTTATCCTGCCTATCTCTGTGTTATCAGCGGTCATCTTTACAACAACCGTTCCTGTGCGTACATCGGCATAAGGATTGCTCTGAGCACGAAGTTTAAAGCCGTCATCTGTAACACTTGCAACAGAAAGCCACGGGACATCCGAAACATCAACAGTCCACGGGCTGCTGGAAACCACATTTATCAAAGAGCTTGTCGTTGCACCTGCTCCCGGATTCCATACCTGTGTACTGACCCGAGGCGCGTCGAACGAAATGCTCATCACCGGTCGTTTTTCAATTTTCGAAGCTCTTGAAGAATAGAAATCGACCTGAGTTCTTGTAACCTCATCAGATGAGGCAATCATAATGCCCTTATTTATTCCAGTATATACCCATCTCTTAACAGCCCCTGTAAGGTCAAACGAATAGCTGTCTAAGTCTGATGTTGCAGGAATGGAATCGATAAGTTCCGCATTATTATTGAGATAACCATTTCTTGAATTATCAAACGGCTGAGCATTCCAGCAAACAGTCGTCTCGCTCCAATCGGCAACGTCCTTGCAGTCATATACAAGAATGTCGATATCGTTATGTCCCAGCGCCTTGAAATAATTCTGCTTCTGGAAAGTAAGTTCGCCGCCTGTAATAACACTTCCCGCAGGCAAATTCTCCGGCATCTCAATCTTGACATATGAGCGAACAGTATTTGTCAGATTTCTACCCGCTCTGATTTCTTTAATAGCGCGGGGTTCATTTGCGCATATACCATTGATAACATAAACATCCTTAAAGTTCGATTTAGGTATGCTCCAAGAGGGATCAATAACAACCGGGAATGCTCTGCCGCTCTCGCCTATCCAATCAGAATCAGCTCTAACGGTCAGCACATAACCGTCGCCATCAGCTTCAACGGACATTGAAACATCAAAGCTCTCATTATCGTTTGCATCATACATATACGGCGCATCAAGCAAAAATACCGTTTCATCAGGGTTTTTCGGATCTGTCCACTTGATAGAACCGTTGGCCTGCTCGGTCGGCACGAGTCCGTCAGAATCAAGGTCAAACCGATATATGTACTCGCTTTGCGGCGCATAAACAACAATATTTTCTTTAAGGCTGTTTGAAGTAACGACATATTCCAGATCGGAGCGATTCAGGAAATTCTTATAAACCACCGCGCTCGTCTGGTTTTCAACTGTCATTTTTTCAGCATTAAATTTTTCTATCTTCTGTCCCTCTGTAAGAGTTCCGGAAGATGATATATCCGCAGAAGAGCTAACCTCTCCGGTCATTTTTACGGTATCGTTCATTTTAACAACTGACGGCAACTTGTCAGTGTCAACAACGGATGCCGTTGTCCGCATATTCAGGCCATTCGTATCACCTTTAATTTTAAAGCTGACAGTATAGCCTTTATTTGTCGCAGTAATGCTTCGACCACTGGTCAGGTTCTGCGGGATAGTTACATCAAACCCATTTTTTTGTAGAATAAACTGCTTCACCTGATTTTGTATTGAGCGTCAAAGTGTTATCAATCTCTTCCCACTTTCCGCTTTCTTCATAATGGACAGGTGACGAGTATGTAGCTGCTATGTACGAGCTATCCTCACAGATAAAGTACTTTACGGATTCTTCTCTCATCTCTACTATTTCTTTCACTATTCGTGAAGTTGTAGAATCAGAAACATTTCCCTGCAAAGCACTCGCTGGTAGTATACCGAAAAGAAGAACAATTATCAAGAACATCGAAAAGATTTTTTACATCTTTCAAATTTGACTTTCACATGTCATCTCCTCTTCGCTTTTATTAACTTTTCGCTATCGATATTAGCCGGGCGTACAACAGTGGTATGCGGGGTCGAAAAAACTGTTGTCCTCCTTTTAATCAGCATACTACTTCAAGTTTTTTTAATCAACTAGCCCATTGGAATCACACCCTTTTTTTAAATATAATAACAGTTGAATAACTCGAACAATTTACTCAACCCATTTTCAAAGTATTAAAATATTTCAATTCTTACCATAATATTGTGTTCGCAGGCAGAGGGCGATATTCTCGCCCTCTGTCGCTACACAATATAGGTATAGGATGGAGGTATCATTTTCTAGGTCGCACCCAAGTTAGTCATAAACTATAAATGGTCAGTGCGACATTCCACAAAAGGCACAGCAAATAGATTGATTATATGTAACAGCTTATGCAACGATGTAGAGAAAAAGTCAAAAAATTTATCCTTTGATATAACATTCTATTATATAGTGTACAAAAATGAAAAAGGTTACACTTTTTATTAAAAAAATCTGCAAAATAGCACTGATCCTTGCCTTTTATTCGCAAAATCAAAATACAATTAGAAAGTTGCTCATTCACCATGTAATCGACAGATGAGCAACTAAAAACGCATTAGTATTCAGGTACGCCATATCCGAGAATCTGATACTCTCCGTTCATTTTACCCTTGATATGAGCCGGGATTTCTGCTAATATGCAATTATCTCGATTCATAAGAAGAGCCCATCTGGATTTTTTTAGTTTACTGTATTCACGGCTTTCTTTTTTTGAATTTGTTTTGATTTCTCGTCTCTCTTCTTTTGATGTTTCGTTGGTAATAGAATTCAGCATTTCTTTTGAGGCAGTTTTGTGCTTTCTTGCTTCATCCAGTCTGACGACGCCTAATACTTCTTTGCCGTATTGAGCCTGCATATGATAACGGTCATAAACAATTTCTGCATAAGGCATTTTTTCCGCTACAAGCTTGTGGTAGGATGCATTCATGTCCATTGCTACCGCAATGACTGTTGATAAGACATCCGAATTGATTTCCTCAAAGAACTTTGCAAAATCTTTCAATGTCCTGCCGCTGCCTACCCATAATACATCTCCCGTTTCAAGATCCATGACGCTTGTCGCATAGCTGTGTCCTTTATGTATGGCAAATTCGTCTACAGCGAGATATTTTGGACGATAGCTGTCTTCTTTAAGCTGTTGTTGTCTGTCTGCAATCATTGTTTGCATATATTCGATTTGAACTTTCCTGATGGTATCCCAATGTATGCCGCTCAAATTCTGTATGGCTTTTATTGATACCTTGTTTTTCAGCATACCTTTTATCCAAGCGGCTGCTCTTTCTGTAATGCGTGTACCCGGATGGCAGAACGGTGTTTCATTTACAAATGAATGTCCGCATTTTTGACATTTGTATCTTTTCCCGAAAAACTCAAACCGGTTTGCATATCCGTACAGAATCGGCATATCAGCAAGGTGAGTTTGATAATTATCGTGTATGTATACAGCGTTGCTGCATAGCGGACACGATAAATCTTTTGTTTTAATTGTACTCTCAAAAAACAAGACACTTTTGTAATTTTCATGAGATACGCTAAATTGTGTTGCTTTATATCCTTGACATTCAAATCTCACTTTGATATCATCTAACAAGAGCATAGAAATGTCTCCTTTGCAAATTGTTTGTTTGAACAACTACAATTCTGGAGCTTTCTACGCTCTTTTTCAATACTTATTTTTATTTATTCCCCACAAATCCGTGATGAGGCTTATTTATAAAGCTTTGAGATCCTCAAAGCTTGTCTTGATATCGGTCACAATAATTTCCGAGCCGTATTATACCCAAGTCCACAGCACAAATGTAACACACGTTTTTACAATGTGTCACCTTTTGGGTTAATTTTTTGGACAACTTTTTTTGTTGCAAATGGGGCAGTTAGCAGATACGAATAATACGCCGTTCTCTATATTAGCTTCGTCTCTCGGCACAACAAACTCTGCGTGACATATAATGAATCTGAAATTAATATTTTTACCAAGTATGTTACTCTCCTAGGCTTTTTCACTTTGAAAAATATTGCAGCCATGACAACTTCGATAAGTGCCACAAGCTTGGTATCGCAACGCATTTGTCTACCTTTTCTTGATAGATGAAAGGCTAAGTCGTACACTATATTATTGATAACTTCCTCAAATACATTTTGCTTTGTTCTCATAGAAAACAAATTTGTTAGAATTGCGATATACAAATTTTCAAAAATTAGTAAGTCTACAAATGTAGGCTTTTCGCACCTTTGCGTATATGAACCGAAAGAAGTTGCCAAATGGAAAAAGAAAAAGTACTTATTAAGACTAAATCTGTTGGTTTTAAATCTTTATGGCATTTAAATAGAATATTATTAATTTGATAATGATTTTTTCATAAACAGAAAACTTTTAATCTTAAAATAAAGTAGTTCTATAGTTGATAACAAAAAATTCAAACCGGAGTGATATTACGTGTTTTTATACTATTTTTATATGTAAATGTAACAGCTTTTCATGGTCCAGTTTTAAATTTATTATCTTTTAAAGTATTTTTATAAAAGCACAATAAATCTTTTCGATTTTGTTGATAATTTACAATATTTAATTGGAAAAGTTATAACAATTGACGATTTACAAAAATCGATAAAATGATATAATAAATATAAAATTATAATTACAACTATTAAAATTTTAGTGGTTTTAGAAGAGATGACAATGATTAAAAGAAAAGTCAAGAGTTTTTCAAAAAGAGAGCAAAATAGGCATCAAAATCAATTCCTATGATTGTTTCTAGGTGCGGCAAATTGAGCAATGCTTTGAATTGCAAAAAGCCCTCGCAGTCATTCGTATTTTAAATGAGTATTAGGACAAGGCGGTATCACTGGCACCGTCATTACGCCACAGTGGTACTTATTTTCGAAATATTGATTTTGATTGTACTCATGGTTTTCTACTTTTATTTTTTGAACTGTTTGTTTTCATTGACAGTTTGTTCTTGTGTTTATGCAAATAGAAACGTCAAAGCGTTAACTAAACCTACTTACTATTTCAGACAAACCACTATAGTTTATGCTTCTTCCGACCAGTTTCGTCTGTAGAAAAATAGATATAAATTTACAGTACTTGTTTTATTATACCGCAGGTAGTTGATTTTGCAAACATAACTAAAGATTTTTAGAAAGGAGATGTAATTTAAGCCACCACTTTAACGATGGCTTAATTATGTTGTACGTGAAAAATGATTAATAAATGTATCTTGCCTTTAAATGAATCTACACCAGTTTCTTATAATTTATTGTTTGCTATCCCATTAAAAATTGCACTTAGTGATTTGGAAATTCGTAACGATGTAGATAACTGGATATATTCTAACTATATTCAGCTGTTGTGTTTTTCAAAAGAAAAACATAGAGGTTTTAGTCGTCTTAATTTCTTTGAATCCTATAATCCGTTTGTTAAACGGTCTTTGAATATAATTCTTAATAAAAAAAGAAAGCCCGATTTTTATTTAAAAACAATTATTTCTAAAATAGAAAAAGGCGTATATTGTAATATTCTTCTTGATCAGTACTACCTTCCTGGATATTCCGAATATCATAGGACACACGTGAATCACACAGAATGTATCTATGGATATGATTTTGAAAAAAAAGAAATTTATCTTTTTGGATTTAGTAGATTGTCTCAAGGACACGCTGAGAATATGACCGTGTCATTTGACGATTTCAAAAAGGCAATGACATCTGCTTTAAACTCACATACAGGGCTTAGCTATATAGTTGGTCATAGCAAGAAAAAGAAAAAGACTACATATAACTTAAATTATAAACTTATCTACTGGGGATATCGGGATTATGTAAATTCCAAGATATCGCTGAGATATATACTCTTTACACAAATACGAAAGCCAATTTATAGCTACAATCTTCCCATACATGATTACTTTGGGTTTGCGGTGTACAAGCATATGGTTTCTATCCTCAAAGAAGAGTTTGATAGTACCTTAAATTATGCGGCCAATATTCCCCGCATTGCTCTGCTTGCTGAACATGATGAGTTAATGAAAAAGAGATTTGAGTATATCTATAAACAACAATTGCAGGAAACAGATGAATCAAAGGTGAATAATATCGCGAAATTATATGCCTTAAGATGTCAAAACAGCAATAAATTTAAAATTATTTATGGACTATATTTAAAATATAACATAACACATGATAAAAAGGTATTAAAAAAGGTTATCCTGCTGTTAGAAGATTTTATTTGCGATGAAACCAAATTTTTGGAAGCATTTTTACCAGTATTGAGAGCAGATTATAAAAACAAAAGGAGTAATTTGTTATGAGAAATGATATCTTTGATTCCCTCGAGGAAATTGGGATTTTGTTGTCAGAAAAGGAAAAAGCTCAAGACGATCTGGATTTAACAACAGTCATTGCGGATTCCTTGCAATATATTAATTTCCTTGTTACTCTTGAAGAACGAATCGGGCAGACGATTCCTGATGAATTTTATAACCCTGAAAATATGCATTCTCTTAAATTATTTGAAGAGGCATTAAAAAGCATAGAACAGAAATGAGGTGTGATTTATGCAAGCAGCGTTATTGAAACCTTCTAAATTTAATAGCTTTATAAAGAATGAAAAGAATGAGACGATTATGTATAACTCATTAACCGGAAATCTTGTAAAGTTTTCGGAAAATATGGAAAATATGATACAAGAAATATTTTCAAAGGATATCATTAATAGGTCCGATATCAAAAACGAAGAACTAATTACAAAGGGGTTTCTCATTCCATCTTTTTCCAATGAGAATCTCATGCTCAATTCTGTGTATACGGATATTATTTCTGAGCCAATGCTAAATTTAACAATTTTGACAACCGAGAAATGTAATTTTAGGTGCAATTATTGTTTTGAGAACAACTACAACCATCATACGCAGGAAATGTCTCTTGAGGTTGAAGATGCCATTGTCGATTTTGTACGGAAAAACATTGGTAGTGTAAGAGGTGTAGATATTGGATGGTTTGGTGGAGAGCCATTAATGAGAATGGATATAATTCGTGACATCTCTCAAAAAATCATTGCAATATGTAAGGAAAACAAAAAATTATATTGTGCCTCTATTTCAACCAATGGATATTTGCTAACCCCGGAAGTTTTTAAAGAACTATATAAATATAGGGTATTTGAATATCAGGTAACATTAGATGGATTAAGCGAAACGCATGACAAATCACGGTTTTTAGCCAATGGAAAACCCACCTTTGATGTAATCATAAATAATCTGAAGGCGATAAAAGAGACTTGCCCGACAGAACATGTAAATTTTTCTATTCGAACTAACTGTGATCAAAACGTAATCACTAATTTGCAAGATTTTATTCAGTTTTTTGAAGACACATTCTTCCCAGACATGCGGTTCAAAGTTTATTTTGCGCTCGTAAAAGATCTAGGGGGAAGTATTTCTTCTCAGGTGAAAAAGTCGTTCTTAAAAATTGATGAGATTCAACTAGCAGAAAAAGCGTTTTCTCTCTTTACCCATAAAGAGTGTTTCGATCTGCGTTACTGCTTTGGACGTCTTTTGCCTGGGAACGGATGTGGATATATGAAAAAAGGAACGTATGCTGTATCTCCGAATGGATTGCTCAGTAAATGCTCAACTCATTTTCAGAATTATTCTTTTTGCAATGTCGGTGAAATAAAAAATGGAAAATTTATAACTGACCCATACATGGAGGCCCTCTGGACATATGATTTAAATTACAATGATATGCTAGATGATAAGATCTGTGCTGGGTGTACTATGAAGCCGATATGCATTTCTTATTTTTGTCCAGTTAATAAAGTAAAATGTTTATTTGAGGGGAAAGATTATTCTTTCGTTTGTCTATGGGGAGAAAAAGAAAAAAGAATATGGGAAAAATTAATTATTATGCTTGATCAGGCGGGAAAAATAAATTCTTTATCCTCATGCTAAGGATTTTATTTAGAAAAAAAGGGATGACTAATTTTAATTTTTTATTATAAACATATGGAGGGAGGGAAAAAAATGAAACTGCATAAGCATAATTTGAAAAGAAACAAGATTTGTCTTTGTGGCAAACATAATGCTGACGTTGCTATTTGTTGCTGCAGCATTGGATAAATTAAGGTGAGCTAAAAATCAATTAGTTATCCCTTTTTTAATATAGTGAAAATGGAGTAAGATATTAAGATATGCAGTATAACCTAACACATTATCATGCAGTTATTATAGATAGCGGAATTAACTTTAATCATGATTACTTTGTGGAGAAACACAGTAATATTGATGCTATTAAAGTTGTATGGAACGAGGATGAAAGAGCAATAAATGTTATTGATGAACAAACAGATGCGTTGGGACATGGCACCGCCATTAGTTCCATTATTGATCGCTATACGCATGAACCTATATTAATGATCAATTTCACAGACAGCGATGATGAAATTGATACTCTGCTTTTGATACATACCCTACAGTTCGTTTATGAGTATGTTTCGGGTGACATTTTGAATCTAAGTCTGGGCGTGCCAAACTGTGAAGAAAAAGAGCAGCTATATGACATCTGCAAAAAGCTTACCGACAAAGGATTTATTATCGTGTCCGCTTTTGATAATTTGGGAGCATTGAGCTATCCGGCTTCTTTTGATTGCGTGATTGGAGTTCTTACGGGTGAGCTATGCTTTTCTGTAAATGATTTTGAATATTTTGAAAACGATATTGTGAATTTGGGTGCATCTGGCCTATCTCAGAGATTACCTTGGAAAGGCGACCATGAATTTCGGATTATCAGTGGCAACAGTCTTTCATGCGCGTATGTATCTGGAAAAATCATTCAATTGTTGCATAATGAACACGTTGCGAAAAATCAGATTTTGAAGGCTTTCAAAAATAGTGCAAAAAAAATACATACGAATACTTGTGTTCCAGTTATGCCCAATAACATATTTAAAATAAAAAAAGCTGCCCTGTTTCCCTTTAACAAAGAAATGCATAGTATCTTGCGATTCGAAGATAAACTGGACTTTGAAATCACTGATGTATATGATACAAAATATTCGTTGCGAGTTGGAAAGAACACTAACAAAGAAGTCAAGAGTGACTCCTCAGGGCATATTATCAAGAACATTGAAAAAATCGATTGGGACAGCTTTGACACATTGATTCTTGGTCATATCGACATGCTTATATTGCAAATGAAATCGTATGACTTCAAAAATAACCTGATTTCAGAAGCGCTACGGCATAATAAGCAGATATATTCTTTTGACGACTTAGGTCAAATCGTGAAAAACAATAAGAGAGTGCAAAGTCCAACAATACTGCCAGAACATCTCCCTCCTTTTCGATATGAAAAGCTACACGAAAATATTGTCCCCGTAGTTGGAGTTTTCGGCACAGGAGGACGCCAAGGCAAATTCACTTTACAAGTCACTTTGAGAAACTGTCTGCGGAATAAAGGCTTTAAGGTAGGTCAAATCGGCACAGAACCAAGTGCACTACTTTTTGGAATGGAGTATGTTTTCCCTATCGGATATAATAGTGTTTATTCTTTGCGCATACACGATTACGATGTTATAAGATATCTAAACGAAACTATACATAAACTGGAGGATACCCGGTGTGATATTATCTTGGTTGGATCCCAATCCGCTAGTGTGAATATCTATCCGAACCATCTCTACTATTATAATATTTTTCAAACAAATTTTTTAATGGGCACGCGCCCCGATGCTATTATTTTAAGTATTTCCATGAATGATACTTATGAATATATTGAAAAAACGATCTCATTTCTTGAATCAACCGTTGAATGTGAAGTAATTGCACTTTGCCTTTTTCCCGTGGTACAGACCTTTGACTGGGCGGGACCCGTGGGTCCAAGCAATATTATTTCAAAAGAATCATTCCAGAATGTAAAAAAAGATCTATATGATCATTTTAATTTACCTACATTTCTTTTGGGAGAAGAAGCCCAGATGATGGACTTAACAAATGAGATTATTTCATATTTTTCCCAAGAATCATAGATAACAGAAACGCCGTAATATTTACACAAAACCACTTCTTAACAACAGAAAGGAGTGATTGCATAGTCTGCACAAGACCAAACGTCTCGATTAGTCTTATGCTGCTATGCAACATATATTTTATAATGAAAAAACGATTTAAAAATTTTTGGCATGGAATTCGTTTTATGCTACAATACACCAAGAAATTAAATCCCGCAGTATTTGTGCCTACATTTTTTCTTGTTATTCTTGAAATCGCGAAAACCTTTTCTTCAATCCTTCTCCCTCAATATTTTATTGATGATATTACAAACAGGTCATCAATTAGACAGACTATGTTTCATCTAGCCATATTAATAATTGCAATTTTTGGCATTCAGATTTTCAGAGCCGCTATTACCCCTTATATTTTAAAGGCGTATAACCAAGGTGATGCAAATACAGCTTTGGATTACGCATTTCATTATGTGAAAATGGAGTATAAAGACCAGGAAAATGATGAAATTCGCAATACACAAGAAAAACTGCGCCGCAATGTAACTGCAAATGGATTCGTAGCAGATGATTTGTCTGGATTTTTTATTAATCTGTTTTTAGTCATTGGCTTTTCTTTCATCATGGTAAGGCTGCATGTTCTAATCTATCTCGTCTTCTTTGTGATTGCAATATGCAATTATGAATTTGAGAAAAAAAGAGAACGATACAAATACGAATATGACCAAAATATCTCCAAGACTCAGAGAAAGCTTACCTATCTTTTTGAGATTCTCATTGATTTTCAATATGCAAAAGAAATGCGTATCAATCAAGCATCTAAATGGGCAAGCGATAAAATTGATAAAGAGGTAAAAGAATATAATCAAAAGTTAAGTGCACATACAAAAAAACTCTGCCAGCTTAACTTTTTTGAAACAGTTTTATTAGCGATAATTAATGCCGTTTCGTATGGATATGTTGTATATCTTGCATATAATGGCTCTATTTCAATTGGGCAAATGACAATGTATATTGGGACAATGCTTGCTTTTGCTCAGGCTGTTGGAGGACTGTTAGCAAGTGTAAATCGTCTGAACATGTTTTCAGTATATGTAAAAGATTACGAGACATATCTAGAAAACGTAACCTCTTCTAATAAATCGCTTCTTGCACAAACTTCATCCCAAAAAGAAGGTAGTTATGATATCGAGTTTGTAGATGTAAGTTTTAAGTATCCAAATTCAAATACCTTCGCATTGCAAAATATTAGCTTAAAAATTTGCACTGGAGAAAAGGTAGCGCTCATTGGCCTTAATGGATCGGGGAAAACCACCTTCGTAAAGCTTTTATGTAAAATTTATCAGCCGACAACTGGAAAAATACTACTAAACGGAACAGACATAAATGAAATTTCTTCCTCTGAATATGCAAAAATCATATCTGTCGTTTTTCAGGATTATAAAATTTTTTCCTTCACGTTTAAGGACAACATTATACTTTCTGGTGAAGATGATATAGCAAAGCTAGATGAGGCAACACGAGACAGCGGTCTTGAAGATAAGATATCTTTACTCCCTGACAGATATGAGACTTATATTAATAAAGATTTTAGTGAAGATGGAATTGAGCTTTCAGGTGGCGAGGGTCAGAAACTAGCACTAGCCAGAGTTCTTTATAAAAATTCACCTATTGTTATTTTGGATGAACCAACTGCAGCAGTAGATGCAATTGCAGAACAGCGTATGTATGAACAAATCAGTCAACTCACAAAAAATAAAACCACCATCTTTATCTCGCACCGAATGTCTTCAACAAAATTCTGTGATTCTATTTATGTGTTTGATGGAGGAAAGATTGACTCTGTTGGTGGACATGATAAGCTACTACAAAAACAAGGAATTTATGAAGATATGTTCATGAAGCAATCCCTGTACTATAAAACGTGATTGTCGCTGCCTTTTAATTTTCAGGAGAAAGGAATCATAGTTTTATGAGCAAGAAAAAAACTCCCATCTTATCCAATTTGTTTTTTTTGCTAAAGTTTATATGGAAAATAAATAAGAGGATTTATGCGTTGAATATCTTTAAAGTGGTGTTGGATATCGCACAAAGTCTAACTACTGTAATTTTTTTGCGATATATCGTACAGTACATTATTATAGACAAGAACTGGACTCTGACAGCTATATTTGTTGGAGCGCTTGTGGTCTCTCTTGGAATCACGCAAATTCTTTCGTCCGTGATAGAACCTATTCTAAGAAAAGATATGGATTTGCTTGAAAAACAGATTCTCACGCAAGTAGGCATGACCGCCATAAAAATGGATTATTTTGAAATGGAGAAACCGTTTGCAAAAGATTTGCTTCAACTGGCACAAGATCCAGGAAAGTTCGTTGGTGTGCTTGAAAATGTAATTGTTTCCATTTCTACATTTGTTACAATTATTGGTCTTGCTGCAACCATTCTTGCTGTAGACAAGATATTGATTGTTCCTCTGCTTGTCGCAATCGTATTGATCCTTTTATCCGAAAAAGTAAAGGCTTTAAACTGGACTAAATGGAAGAACCTTGTTATCCCACCACTCAGACGAACAAATTATGTTTTGGGGCTACTTAAAAACCCCATATACGGAAAAGAAGTCCGCATTAATGCAATTCAGGAATGGCTCTATGACAGAGCAGAAGAAAATTGTACGGAGTATCTAAAAACAAAAAAGAAATATGATCTAAGTTGCAGAAAATTCAGCATATTCTCAATTCTAATTAATTTTCTTCTATTTTCTTTTTTGACTTCGTTTGTTGTATATGTAATTTATAAAGACATTATTCAGATTGACGAAGCCGTGCTTGTTATCACCGCAGCCGTATCGTTATCAAGTATATCCGAACAATTTTCGAACGCCTTTTCTGATTTAATGAAGAGTGGAACGTTTGTTACCGATTTCAGAACTTGCGTGAATCTTTCTCTAAAAAAAGAAGCTGAAAATCAAAACAAACCTTTCTTGTCAGAAAATAAATCACGCATGGAAATTGTATTTGACCATGTTTCGTTTCGATACCCTGGCAAGGAACAATATATCTTGCAAGACTTCAGTTTAAAGATTCATGCGGGGGAAAAAATTGCTATTGTTGGGTTGAATGGATCCGGAAAAACCACTCTTGTAAAATTACTTTGTCGTTTTTATATTCCAGATGAGGGACAAATTCTTCTCAACGGCAGAAATATATATGAATATAATGAGGAAGAATATAATTCATTTATTTCGGCCGTGTTTCAAGATTACAAATTATTTTCATTCTCTTTGAAAGATAATATTTTACTTGGCAAAACTGAAAATCCTGAAGACATAAATATAGCCTTGAAAAAAAGTGGATTCTCTCAAAGACTAAAAACTTTAGATAATGGCCTTGATACTTTGTATAGCAAAGAGTTTGATAAAAATGGCGTTGAATTATCGGGAGGCGAAAGCCAAAAGCTAGCTATTGCACGCGCCTGCTATAAAGATGCCCCTATTATTATTTTAGATGAACCAACCGCCTCGCTGGATGCTGTTGCGGAATATGAAATTTACGCAGGATTCGAAAAATTGGTTGAAAATAAAACTGCAATTATTATATCTCATAGGCTCTCTTCAACACATTTTTGTGATAGAATTATCGTAATAAATAATGGCACCGTTTTTGAAGACGGAACACATCAGAGCCTTATGGCAAAAGAATCAGGAATTTATAAAAAAATGTTTACCACCCAAGCTGCCCATTATTTTAGCGATCCTACTACGGTAGCTGTTGTAGACTAAAGTAAGACCATCAACTTAAATGGTGCAATATGTGGATTTGTAATTTCTGAAATCGAGGAGGGAATATTTTTCTCTTCACTACACAGTGAAGGCTCTGCTAGGCATATAGCAGTTTGATTTGAAATCAAACATACACTTGGCTTAATGATTGAAAGACCGATTAAGCGGCTTTGTCAATAAAAGTGTGTAAGTTTTTTAAGAAGTCAGATAAATGATGTTTTTGACCGCCTTTGGAGTGGAGCGTAGCGAAACGAAAAAGGCGGTCAAAACGGCGTCAGATTAAGTGCTCGTATTTCTCAATACGGGCTTTAATTTTGTCGTTGGTCGCAAGCTGATTTCTGACCATAGCCCAATTCTGCACTTTACTGCCATTCTATTGAGACTTCTTAACATCTTGTGTAAACCTCCGAAATGGTATAGAATGAAAATATCAAATTGGAGGTTAAGTTTATGCCAAGGTACAAAGACAGCCCGGAAGTAAGGGCGGCAAAGAAGGAAAGGAAAGAAAAGTTAAGAGAGTTTCTTCAATTACTTGATGTAGAAGATTACAGCGACCTGCGCTCGGTATTCAAGGAAATGGTCGGAGAAGTTCTTGAAAACGGACTTGAAGCAGAGCTGGACGACGAACTCGGATACAGCAAGTATGACTATCGAAACAAGGATACCGAGAACAGCAGGAACGGATACAGCCGAAAGTCCGTCAAAACAAGTGCCGGTTCGGTTGAGATAGCAGTACCGCGTGATAGAAACGGGGAATTTGAGCCGCAGATAATCAAGAAAAACGAAACATCTCTCACAGGTGATATTGAAGAAAAGATTCTTTCAATGTACGCCAAAGGTATGACAACTAACGATATCTCATCACACATCGAAGATATCTACGGTCTTGAAGTATCAGACAGTCTCGTCAGTCGAATCACGGATAAAATCCTTCCTGTTGTGAAAGAGTGGCAACAAAGACCGCTTGAAAGCATTTATGCTGTAGTCTTTATGGACACAATTCATTACAATGTCCGCTGTGAAGGCAGAATCGTCAAAAAAGCGGTATACATAGCCATAGGAATCAATATGGACGAAAAAAAAGAAGTATTGGGAATGTATGTCGGCGAAAATGAAAGTGCAAAGTACTGGCTTTCTATCCTTAACGGACTTAAAAACCGCGGAGTAGAGGATATTCTGATAACATGCATAGACGGACTTACCGGCTTCCCCGAAGCAATCTCTGCTGTCTACCCGAAAACCGAGATACAGCAATGCATAATACATCAAATAAGAAACAGTACAAAATATGTTTCATATAAGGATATAAAGGCATTAATGGCAGATCTGAAACGAGTTTACGGTGCTGTGGATGAAGAAACGGCACTGTATGAATTAAATGAATTTGCGAAGAAATGGGACAAGAAATACCCTAAGATTTCGAAGTCGTGGCAGGCACACTGGCCTGAATTATCAACATATTTCAAGTATCCGCAGTCGGTCAGAACGCTTATTTATACAACAAATTCCATAGAAAATTTCAATCGGCAGCTCAGGAAAGTAACCAAGAGCAAAGCCGTATTCCCGAATGACGACGCGCTTTTGAAGATGCTGTATCTCGCACAGGTCGATATTACGAAAAAATGGACAGGACGGCGCAGAAACTGGGGTGAAATTCACTCTCAGCTTGAAATTTTCTTCGCCGACAGACTGCCCGAATAGCAGAAATCCCGGCTTATATCAAGGGTAAAAAGAACGGCTGCTTACGCAGCCGCCCTTGACATGCCCCGATATTTCCGCTAATATGCAATTAGGACGTGTAAGCCGTTTTTCGACCCACACGCCCCGTTACAATTTTGATTCTTAAACCATCGAAGTGCGTTTACACAAAATTTGAAGAAGAACCATACAATTAGAAAGTTGCTCATTCACCATGTAATCGGCAGATAAGCAACTAAAAACGCATTAGTATTCAGGCACCCCATATCCGAGAATCTGATACTCTCCAATCTGCCTACGAGATGTCGTGCATTTGTCACTTAAGTTTCCCTCAATCGTGTAAACATATCCATTCTCAACTTTCCACACAATGCCCGTATGATCAGCTCGTCCATCCTGTTGACCCGATTGCCCTTGTTTATCCCAATCATAAAATATTATCATGCCGGGAAGAGGTTCCGCAGATCCGTCAAGCCACTGTCCACGATCTTTGAACCATTGAACTCCATTAACACAGCTGGCATACTTTGGAATAATACCTGTTTCAATATATCCGCACTCATTGGCACACCAACTGACAAAGCATGCACACCACTCAACCCGGCTGTTGAAACCATACCAAGACCAGTATGGTCTACCGCCAACATTGCCCACCTGCGAGAGCGCAACCGCTACAATCTGATTATCTTCTCCGCTTGTACCGTATAAAACCGATGACCACAAAGAATTGTTTTCATCACTTAACAACTCATCTAGATATTCTCGTTGTTCCTGATTAAATCCATATTTTGATGCCATATCATATGCTGTCTTGTGCGAGACAGTAATATATAAATATGTTCTTCTTTCTGTATTTTTTATTTGAACTATATTTCCGTTTCCGTCATCTGTTTCTGTTATAACCGTTTCAAGCTTGTCCTCTGTTCGTGATGATATGTTGTTCATATCCCAAAAAATAGTCTTCAGAAGTTTTTTCTTGGCATCATCCATCGTTACAACCTCCTGAGGATTGTCAGGATCAGTATTAACTTTAACAGAATATACCGCAAGAACCTCTTTCCAAACAGCACGGCTTCCTTTCATTTCGAGGACATCATAAGAAGATTTATCTCGTATGCTCATAAGCTTATCATCATAATCGGAATTGATCTCACGAACAACGGTCTGTATTGTTTGCCCCGTACCGGCATCTTCTCCTGCAAAGAAAATTCCAAACACCGAACCGAGGAGCAAGGCACTTAGACAAATAACAACTATAGCAACAATTGCCACCCAACCCCCAGCCACAATGGCAGCAACCGACATCTTGGCTGTCGTCATTGTTGCCCTAACTGCCTTAGTAGTAGCTTTTGCCACAGTTTTGGCTCCTGAGGTTATCGTTCTAGTCACAGATTTTGCAACTTGAGTTACACCCTTGGATACTCTTGAAGAAGCAACTATTGTTTTTCGCGTTGTTTCTGTTGTCTGCTCTGCATCTTTAATGGTTGATTTGATGTAATTTATCGGTTTTTGTGGTGCTTTTGCTGTTTTTATATCTTTAGAAGCTTTGTTTTTTGAAGTTTTATCGTCCTTTTTCCCCATCAAATTAAAACCTTTGTTCAAAGCGTTTTCATCGCCTTGCACTTTTTTATCATTGCTTCCCTTTGCGCGCTTCCTCAAAAAATTTTTATTCTTTTCATCGGATCCTTTCATACGAGTTCTTATATTACCTCTCGTAAATTCAAAACCTTTTCGTCCTTTTTGGTCAATTCTTTGAACAACATGTTTGGCAACCGTTTCCGTTTTTTGCTCGACCTGCCCAGAAGCATACTCCGTTTCAGAAGCTCCGCTCATTTTGTCAAATTGCTTGGCTTTATCTTTTGTTAATAAATACGACTGTTTCATACGCCTCTCTGCTATAGCAGCCCTATCAACAGTTTTAATTGTGCCCCTAACAACATCCCTTGTCTTTATATCGGCCATTGAATCACCTCCATATTCTGAAACAAAGTATTACAGGCGAGGGTTATACGCCTTCGCCCGGTTTTGTAGTCATTAACTTATATAATTTTGTGTTTTTGGGAAATTTGTTGGCAAACGGGATAAGACTTGAACCTACTTTTATTAGCCCGTGTCCTGCGCCTACATTGGTTATATAAGAAAGCTGATTGTCAGAAATATTCAAGAGCTTTGCAAGCTCGATACGATCAGTAGGTGCCTGATTAAGCATAATGATAAACTCGGAGTTCGCCAACATTGTTCTTGCCGTATGGCTCTGAAGAAGATCATCCACATTCTGTGTAATACCAGTTGCATAAGCGCCGTACTTGCGAACACGCTTCCAAAGAGTAAAAAGAAAGTTTGCACTATACTCGTGCTGAAACAGCAGATATATCTCATCAATAAAGATAAAAGTATTCTTGCCCTTGGCACGATTTGCTGTAATGCGGTTAAGTATAGAATCAAGAACCACCAACATACCTATTGGCATAAGCTGCTTACCCAGGTCAAGAATATCATAGCAAATCAGACGATTATCAGTATCCACATTTGTTCTCTTGGCAAAAGTATTGAGAGAACCATTGGTAAACAATTCAATCGAAAGGGCAATTTCCTGAGCCTCGGGTTCAGGCTGTTTTATGAGTTCAGCTCTAAAATCCTGTAAGGTAGGAACTGCCCCGGTGTAGTCATTCTGTTGATAGCTTCGGTAAACAGCTGCCGTGCAGCGATCAATAATGGACTTCTGCACCGCGCCCAGATTGCTCCCGCCTATAAGCTGCTCACACAAAGACATTATGAACTCTGATTTAAGAATAACAGGATTTGCACCATCGCCATATTCTCTTGTCATATCCATTGCGTTTATGTGGGTCGGAGAAGTCGCGGAGATGTTTATGATTTCACCACCCAATGCTCTTACAAGAGGAGCATATTCTCGCTCCGGGTCGATGATAATAACATCTGCATCGCCTACAAGCACCTGATTGAGGATTTCGCCCTTTGCAGTAAAAGACTTACCGCCACCTGATACGCCCAGGATAAACTCATTACCGTTAAGGAGCTGCCTACGGTCAGCAACAATCATATTCTTGGAAATGACATTCTGTCCATAGTAAATTCCGTTTGTATGCTGAACATCCTGTACGCGAAACGGGATAAAGACAGCAAGACTTTCTGTCGTGAGGGTTCGAAAAGAATCAATTTTACGAACGCCAAAAGGCAGTGCCGTGTTAAGCCCGTCGAGCTGTTGAAACTTCAATATACCGAACTGGCACATATGTCTTCTTGCTGTTGTAAGTAAAGCCTCCGTATCATTGTCTAGCTGTTCTTTCGTGTCCGCAGTATGAACCATTGTGAGAACTGTAAACATCATTCGCTGATCTCGGGTGGTTAGATCATCCAAGAATTCCTTCATTTCCTTGCGCTGCTGCTCAATATCGTAAGGAAGCTGTGCAGAGAAGTTGTTGTTAGCATTCTGACGACGCTGCCAATTAGTCGCATTGGTCTCTACACCGAGCAATCTATTTTCAGCTTCTCTAACAGCCTCGTCAGTGGGAACTGGAACAACATCAATAGACATCATCAAATTGCGGTTTAGATCTGTCAATTCGGCAACCATACTGTCCTTGATATATGAAGCGTATTCTTTGAGAAACAGCACTCTTCCATAGCGCTCACCAATTTTGAAGTAATCTCTTTCTATCTCCATTGAGTCAGGACATATAAAATCCTTGAAATCATGTCCCTTTTTGCGGGTTTCTTTGATATCAAAATAGAAATCCGTTTCTTCGCCTGTACGATAGAAATCGTGAAAAATACGTAACCTTTCGTCTGGTTCCAGTTCTATGCATTTGCTTCCAAGGCGGTCAAAATGAGTAATAAGTTCTGCACCGACACGAGCAAAATAGTTTCTTGCCTCTTCAACACTTTTCTTATTTACGGAAATCGTAATATATTTTTCCTGAGTAATAGCATTTGTATCTATCGCTTTTTCCAGAAGCATACTGTTATACTCCTTTCGATACTCATCAAGGGCATCTCCTGCCAAAGGGATAAGAATGTTTTTCTCAAAATCAACACGATTTAGTCTGCGATTATTAATAGTAATCTTCGTTGTTGCACCGCTGTCAAAGCTATTAAGTAGTTCGGAATATTCGAGAAACATGGCCTCTTTGTCCTCACGACTGGCAACAGCATAATTAATATCGGTAAACTTATAAGTCTTAGAAAACTTGTCATCTCCGACCTGAAAAACACCATCATCATATATTTTTCTGATTGGTATAACATCCTGAACTCCATTAGGAATAAGGAATCGTTCCTTGTCCTGCTTAAATAAATTTTTCAAAGTTTTAATCATTTCAGTACCTCCTTCTTCTATCCTACATAAGGCTTCATCAATTCAAAATAAATATTAGTGGAATGGAAACAAAGTCTTTTTGGAATTAAAACTTCACTCTTAATCCAAGCCCACATAAACTTCTCCGCCGTCATTCCGTTATATTTAACAAATCCAAGGAGAGCGAACGGAGCCGCTCCCAAAATACACATCCATGACACGGTTTCCGTTCCTACATACGGTCTCAGCAAAAAATATATTCCTACCGCTACACCGCAAGCCAATACGGAAAAAATGAACTGTCTTAAAGACAGTCCAAAAAACATTGCTTCTGTGTAATTTCTGATTTCCCTGTTAATTTTAACCTCCAAAATAACACCTCCTATATATTCGGGTATAAAAACCGTTCTTCGTTTCAAGAAACTTTTCACTCTAAGTTTGGGTAAAATTGTCTTCTATGTTAAAGCATCACAATACACTTGTCTTTAGCAAGGATAAAGACGCGGCCGTAATATTCTTAATTTACTATACCAGTGAATATACATTATAATCCCATCATCTCCCGGATAATGCGGTCGCTCATCTTTACACTACCTACAAGAATTAGCATATTAAATATCAGCTCACCAACATAACTCCATACCTGTGTAACTGCTGCCACACTAGTATCTACTACCGGTGGAGAAGAAGCAAAAAGAGAGAATATAATACATGCCAGGGCAATAGCAGCCCCCTCTAAACAAACGGCACAGTAGCTTCTTATAAATGATTTACCCACATTCTGTGATGGTTCTCCGGCAAAGGTAGACAGAGGAATGGGTGCAAGTGCTGTATACATATAAAGCTTAAAAAATCGTCCATACACGGTCATAATCAGAATAAATGACATCACCATGATAAACAGTCCACCAATAAGCGTTACTGCCCATAACGGAATAGATTCAAAGAAACTACAATTTTCAATCGCAGTTACCATTTCTGTCGGTAGAACTGTTTTCTGAGCCTCGTTAAATCCCGCCGTGCTCATAATTGTCGATATAGCTCCCTGCGCAATATCAAATAGCGAAAGCATTAACTCCATTCCATAAGTAATTGCCCCCTTTGCAAGAGCAAAGCGAACAAACAACTTCATTGCATGTTCCGGCTTTTTGACATCCGTAAATGATCCGCAAGTCTTCACCACCCCGGCAACGAAGAACAAAACAAGAAGGGCAAGCCCTATAGACTGCACCGCACCATTAATGTCAACAATTACGTTCCATATCTTGCCTCCTCTAAAGCTTTGCGGAGTCATAGTAATAAGCGCCCATATTTCGGATAATTTATCGTTCCATGTTTCAAGTGCATTTTCAAGATTTTGTACAATCCAATTGTCGCTCAAATAAAACACCTCCTTCTATAAAATCAGGAGTACATCTAAAAGATGTGCTCCTGTAGTTAAAATATCAACTTGTTATGAGGTTCAGTATTTCTTTCGCAAAAGTGATGATAACTCCACCCGCAAGAGTAAGGAATCCATTTGCTCGCTGAGATGGATCATGGGACTTCAGGGAAAGTCCCACCTGAACAACACCAAAGCCAAGCAAAATAAGACCTACTGCACGAATTAATCCAAAAATAAATCCGGACAGATTATTAATAACCGCAATCGGATCATTTGCCGCAAATGCCGTAACTGAAGCCCCAAATATAAGTGTCGCAATAACGACAACCATACAATAGATCCGGTAGCTTTTTTTGATCTTACCGGACATAGAAAGTTTGGTAGTATGTTCTTTAGTCTTCTTAATTATATTCATATTAATTACCTCCATAATTTCAAAATTGTTTCAGGCTAAAATCCTCATCGGACAGTAGCTCATAAGTGGTTTCAAGTACCTCCGTATCCGGCAGAGTATCGGGGTCGAGGTACTGCACCTCGATGGTCGCAACATTTCTCGTGACTTTACCGTGCTGATAGACGCCGCCTTTTCCGTCGGCCGTCAGTTCAACAGCAGGATGCCTGAGAATGTCATATTTCAAGTCCATAACGGGGAGTTCCCCTCGGATGAACAGAATGGCGTAGCGGTTATCAAGCATACGAACCTCATCGGGAGTCAGAAGCTCACGACCGCTGATCTGATAGTTGGTGGAATAGTTTCCGCTTCGCCCGGAACTCTTTCCGTAGGTATTCGTGTCGATGGTTTCCTTGCCCAGCAGCTCACTCACATACTTGTGGGTAGACTGCTCATTGCCGCCCAAATAGAGGAACTCATCACAGTTGCCGACGATGGATTCCCACTGCTTTTCAAACAGTGCTTTAAGCTGTGCCAAGTTCTGAAGGATGATAGACACAAACACGCCACGGGAACGCATAACGGAAAGGATCTTATCGAAGTCGTCCGGCAGACTGACATTGGCGAACTCGTCCATCAGGAAGTGAACGGGAATCGGCAATGCGCCGCCGTGAATATGGTCAGCAGAAAAGAAAAGCTGCTGAAATAACTGGGTATAGAGGATACTGACCAGAAAATTGAAGCTCGAATCGTTATCCGGGATAATAGCGAACAGCGCCACTTTCTTTTCGCCCATAGAAGCAAGGTCAAGTTCATCGGCACAGGTCAGCGCCGCCAAGCTCTCCAAGTTGAACTTTTCGAGTCTTGCGGCGAGGGTGATCTGAATCGATTTCAGTGTCTTTGCCGAACCGGTGTGATAAGAGCGATAGTATTTCAGAGCGATGTGGTCGGGTCTGTCCAACTCCAAGTCGGAAAACAGACAGTCCAGCGGTGACGGTCGAGGATCTTCCTCATCGTCGATGGAAGCAGCTTGTAGCATCTCCATAACCATTGCAAAGTTCTGTTCATCCTCCGGCGCTTCATAATGAAGGTAGTAGATGAGCGCAGACAACAGCATTGAAGCCGAGGTATCCCAAAACGGGTCTTGGGACTGACTGCCCTTCGGGGTGGTGCTCTTAAACAGATTGGTGACAAGGCGCTGTACATCGTTATCCGAATGTAGATAGACAAACGGGTTGTAGCAGTGGCTCTTTTCCATTGAGATCAGGTCAAGGACTCGAATCTCATAGCCCCTTTTCTCCAGCAAATTTCCCACATCTCGGACGATCTCGCCTTTCGGGTCAAGGATCACGAAGCTGGTGTTCGCCTGCATCAGATTCGGCTTACAGTAAAAGCGAGTCTTACCGGCACCGGAGCCGCCGCAGACAAGGGTGTTCAGGTTGCGACGGTGTTTCTTGCCGTTGAGTCCAATGCGGACATTCTGCGTCATCAGCTTGTTTTCGGATGGTGGGTTCTGCCGGCATTTCTTGTCCACGGCTTTTGCGTTGCCCCATTTCGCACTGCCGTGTTCCTCCCGGCGTCGGTAGTTTCTGCGTGTTGAGAAATAGATGCCGATGCCCATTCCATAGCAGAGGAGCAAGACGAGGACAGTTTTTACACTGTCATCGCAAAGCTCTATATGGAACGGGTCGCTCATCACATTCATCAGACTCGGCAATATCTCAGGCAATCCGCCTTTCACAGACGGTGCAATGAGAAGTCCAAGCCATACAACAGGCAGGATACCGATCATGGAGAGGATAATGGAAGTCTGTCGGTCGTTATCTCGATTCACGACCGGAGCCTTCCTTTCGCTCGATTACCTTGAACTTTTTCTTTGGGGCATAGCCGACCTTGATGATAAGGTCATCAACAGCGTCGGTAGACTTTCCCTCATTCATCAGGTCAGTCTTGGTATCGTTCAAAGCACGAATGACGACGCCGTGTTCATAGTCATCCAAGGCAATGTGATAGCGTTCCTCTTTCATCAGTCACACCTCATCTTTCCTGATCTTTGCTTCGGTCTGCTCGACGACGGTAGATTTCCTCTGACACACGGGAACCGATCTCGCTCATCGCAGAACGGGTCTTGGAAAGCTCCGCACGAATTTCCTTGGGGGACTTGCCCGCCAGCTCCTCCGGGACACGGTCAATGGCGAAGTTCTTCACATCCACTCCGAACTTGCGGCAGAGCATATAACCGACGCAAACGGCAGAAAAGCCCATACCCCTGCGGCTGTATGCTTCACAGTTCATCGCAAGCTGTGCGTGACCCAGCTCCTGTGCCACGCACTGACAAAGCGTTACGCTGTCCCCGATGTCCCGTTTGATATAGAGGGTCTGATCCTCGTTCTTATAGAACGCTCCCATATTGGGAGAAGGAAGTTCCTCCACAGTCGTCACATCAATGGGAGCTGTGTCGAGCATAATTGCAACGAGCTTTCGGGGGTTACGGTCAAGGGTCGGTGCGGCAGGTTTCTTGCCGCTGGTCTGCGCCACATCGAACACCTTCTTCACATTGTAGGCAATGCCAGTAGAGCCATCGTTCTTGGCGTACTCCACGGGTTCGAGAATGGACAGGCTCTTGGCACCTTTATTGACCTTCACGCCGTCCTCCTGCCAGTCACGGAAATCCTTGAGTTGGGTTGCCTGTGGCTGCTGCTTATAAATGAGCAGAGCATTGGCGGCAGAATAGCGATCCATTCGTGCCTGCGTATCAAGATAGGCTCTGAACTTGTCGGGGTCATGGACGATCTCCGCTGCGGTGTCGTCGATCATTTGATACACGACATCTTTTTCCGCTTTTTTCTTGGCGGCGTATTCCTCCGGGGAGAGCTGCGGACGAGCCGCAGTCCCGGACTTCTTGGGGGTGAAATTGTTGGTCATAGCTGATTACCTCTCTTTCGATTTCTTGTGTCGTTTCGGCTGGGTGTGAACCGTCTGACGGGACGGTTCGGGCGTCTTGGCTTTCTCCTTGGAAAGCGCAGGCTCGGCACGGTCTGCTTCCTTGTCGGCTCTTGCAGCAGCTTTATAGCGCTCCAGCTTTTCTCTTACAGAAGGCTTCTTATCTGCCTGCTTTGCCGTACCCCGGTCAATAGCCGAACTTTTGGTTTCGGAGCCTCGCGCGGACGGAGGGCTTTTTTCCGTCTTTGCGACCGTAGGGTTTTCGTGGGACTGACCTTCCTTCTGCAAGGGCTTTCCCATTGCTTCTTCCACAATGATCTCGCCCTTCGTTTTCGTCGGCACTTCCTGTGCCACGGCATCACGGTCAGCCTTGTCCTGCTCCGCCTGCGTGATAACGCCAGCCTTATCGACTTTGCCGATCTCGAAACGTTCCACGATGCGCTGGATTTTGGAAGCGTCCTCTGCACGGGCGATAACATCCACGGGAACATCATCTCCCTTGGCACTCTTATCTCTCAGGACGCAGTAAAGAACGCCGTAGCGCTTTGCCTGTTCGGTGAACTGTGCCAAGTCCTTGTTCGGGATAGAAAAGACTTTCAGTTCCTTGCCGGACTTGATCATATTGGTAAGCCGTGCCTTGCCTTTAGTCTGCTGTTCCTGCTTCAGCACAGACACGAGAAGCAGGGCGACATTTTTTGCCGCCGAGCCTGTAAGTTTTGCGGCGACCTCAAAGCCTTCAAGCGAGAGCCTGACGACCTGTTCAGCCGCATCACCACCGTTGTTCATAGTTGCGATTCTCCTTTCGTTTTGATTTTTCTTCCTCTGCTCGGACTGCATCCACCTTCTCCTCGATGACCTTGGAACGGACGGCGATGTCCTGACAAAGTTCGACCTCCTTGCGGAGTTCTTTCAATTTTTGGGTAAGGAGCGAGATACTTGACTTTGCCTGTGACAGCTCTGCATCTGTGATGTTCACTTTTCGTATTTCATTTCGGAGGTGCGTTCTGTCGGCAGTTAAGGTCTTGATCTGTTCCTCGACCGAGTGCTGATATGAAAAAAGCTGCTCGTCTGTACCGATGTGGTGCTTGCCGAGCAGCGTGACTTGTTTGGTGAGTTCATCTATCTTCATCAGATCTTCTTTGAAAAGATAGTGAACTCGTGCGTGATTCTGTTGTCCTGCCTTGTACTTTGGCAGATAGCCGAGCCGGTAGCAGTAGTAGAGATACAGTCCATGCAGACCTCCGACTTCACCGATTTTGTCGCTCCGTGTTCGGAGCCGGTACTGTTTCGGTCGGTAGGTCTTCGGCTGGAACGGCTCAAAGTCAATGTTGTCACGGTTTTCAATGAGTCGCTGGGTTATTCGTTCCTTGGTATATTCCTCACCGAGTCTGTTCAGTCTGAGGGGGCGTTCATCGTCCTTTCCCTTAATTGTCCAATACTTCCGTTTGGGATTGGAACCGAGGGTGTATCCCATTTCAGAGAGGTGGTATTCAAGCTGCCGAAGATTGTGGCTCATTGCAATGGCTTCATCCAAAGCGGCACGAGCGAGATTATAGCGTGTGGGCATTCCGGATTTATCCTTTTGGGTCAGATACTTTGCATCCGGATAACGCTCAGGTTCTTTGATTGTGCTGATACCGTACTTTTCGCAGATGCGGTCAGCTTCCTTATAGAACTTAAACCACGAGGTATCCCGGCAACGCTTCCCATCGACAAAGGAAACAGAGTTGATGACAAAGTGGCAGTGCAGATGCTCCGTATTCAGATGGGTCGTTACCAACACCTGATATTTCTTGCCCCAAACGGAATTTGCGAACTCCATTCCGATATGTTGGGCAAGCTCCGGTGTGATGTCAGTCTCCTTAAAGCTGAGATAACCGTGGTAGGCTTGAATGCCGTCCGTCTTGTCGAACTGTTCCTTGACAGTGACAAACTGCTCACGGGCAATAGCCGGAGTGCAGTTGATTCCCTCACAGAATAATTCCTGTTCGGTTTTCTCGCCGTCTTTTACATAGTTGACGACATCACGGAGCGCCTGATAATCGGCATTGTTGTACTTGGATTTTGCCTTCGTGGTTTTCTCAGGATTGGAAGCGTAGTCGAGAACGGTTGCAAGGCGAACCGTGACCGGCCACAGCTTACTTACTGCCATTTCAGGCTGCTCTCACCGGGACGGAGAAACTGGCGCTCCACATCTGCCTGAAACTTGTGCAGGCGCTCCAGCTCGCTATTCAGCCTCTGTGTGTCGATAAAGCCGAGGGCGTTTGCCTTGACGGAGATCTGATGGATGTTATTGCCGATGGCGGAGAACTCTCGCATCGCATCATAAAAACGGTCGTCGGGCTTCTCCTTCGGCTCATAACCACGGAGCAACAATCGGACGAGCGCCGCTTCAGGCAGGCAGGCTTTCTTGGCTTTTTTCTGCAAATCCTGCGCTTCGTCACGGGAAAACCAAAACTGCTTCTTGATCGTTCTTTTCATAAATGGACTTCATCCTTTCTCTTGAAATATGTGGTGCTTCTTACACGGGGTATTAGGGGTTCCCCCTAACGAGGACTTTTTTCGGCGCTTTGAAAAAGCGGAGTAAAAAGGCACTGCTCGTTAAGATAATACAGAGCGTTCGGAGAAACCCCGTTATCGTTGAAATCAGCGTTCTTTGTCCGCCCTGACTGGCTTAAAAGGTACGGCTATGATCTCATTGTTGACTCGCATAAAGCGTTCGGGATACTTGAATTTCTCACGGTACTTCTCCGCAAGGTCAGGCGGGAGGGATTGGAACTTCTCAGCTTCAAAGGGCGCATAGACAATGAAAAACTTCCCACAAATGATGTCCTGCATCTCACGGGAGTGCTCATCATAAACCGCCCGATTCGGGGTCAGTCCGTTGACCTTGCCCTCCTCATTGCAGATGATGGCGACCTCATCTTCAAATGGCATATATTCCTTAATGTCGCCGCCGACAACCTCCTGCATTGCCTCCAAGGTGTCGTCGATCTCAATCATCCTGGGGTACTTGTTCGGCTCCACAAGCAGAACGGAAATCTTTCCGTCGCTTGCTTTCGCCGGCTCCTTGCAGAACGATTTGTCGAAAGAAATCGACTTGAACCCGATACTGTCTACGAAGTAGAAGCCGGGATTAAGGGTGTCGCTCTCACTGATTTCAACTACATCCGACACAGAAAGAGAGCGCCCTTTGCAGTCTGCGGGATGGTCAATATTGAATTTCTCATAGATGGTTTCAAGGGAATTGCAATCGAGCTTTCCATCATAAACTCGGTCATAGAGGGCGGGATCTACCGCCTTGGAGTGCTGAAATCGTTCAAGGTTATCCAGCCCCAAGAAGCGGACACGGTTGTCGTCCCGATCTGTGTTGATCTGATAAATACTGAACTCAGTCATCGTTCATTCGTCCTTTCTCTGGCTTTATTGCGGTGGATACCGAGTTGCAAACAAAGAAAGTCATTGTAGTCCTTGCCGCAGGGCGGAGGGCTGTCAATGACTTCATACTTACTCGGCAATATGGTTTTTCAGTGCAAAGCTGGCTTTCCTTCCGGCATTGTCGTTGTCGAAGTGCAGGAATATTTTCTTGATCTGCGGCTTCTCAGCAAGGAACTTTATAAGGGCGACAGATGTTGTGCTCTCCTCGATTTTCTCCTTAGGCAGATACACACCGGCGAGAGAAACGAGGTTGTCTGTGCGCCACTCTCTGCCCGCCATCTTTTCAAGTGTCGCAAAGGAAAGCAGGTCAATGGCACACTCAAAGAGATGCACCGTACTGCTGTCGCTGTCTGCAATCCGAAAAGAATAGTGCTTGTCACTGCCGGAGCAGTCGCCCAAAACACGACGGTCACTGGTCGCTCGGTAGGACGCATAGCGAGGGGTATTCTTTTCATCAAATCCTACGCACACAAGATTGTGATACGGTAGGCTCTCGAAAATCAGCCCCTTGTCAATGCAGTATTGGATGATGGAATAGTCAATGCCCCTACCGAAAAGATACTCTGTAATCTTATCTGTGGAAGCACTTTTATCCGGCAAAAGCAAGATCTTCGGCTCCGTTTTCTGCTTGAGCTTGACCGTCACCGACGGCATCACCGCCGCCTTTCCCATCAGTGTTTCGACCGCTTCTACAAAAGAACAGCCCTTGACTTTCACAAGATAGTCAAGGGCATTGCAGCCGCCGATGCGCTGTGACCACCACATCCACTTGCCGTTAGAAATCTTCAAGCTGTCGTGGGTGCGGGTGGTGTAATTGTTGCCGGAAATGCGGACAAGCTCCTGTGGCTCACAGCTTTGCAGATAGGTCAACAGGTCGATTTGCCGTGCCTGTTCCACCACCTCCGGTGGGATATACGGCATAAAATCACCTGCCTTCCCGGTGCTGTTTCTTCTCCTGCCGTTGCAGGCTCTTGTCCGCTTCCGTTTCGATGGAGTCCCGGATGGTATCCATATGCTCGGTTTCTCTGTCCCGGAACTCCTTATACACATCACTCAGAGGACAAGGGGAACGAAGCAAAGCCCTTGCCTTTTCCGGCTCAAGCTCCAGCTCCTCCATACACATTACGATGTCCTCCCGCATCGTGTATTCGTAGGTATGATTGAGGATTTCGGACGGCTCCTGATGCAGTAGCCAGTCCCGGTATTTGTCCTGCTCGGCTTTCATTTTCTCGTAAAGTCGAGCGTTGTAATCTGTTTCGCTCATAGCGAACACCTCCTTCAAAATAGAAATAGCCGCCTGATTCCTTTTGAAAACCAAGCGGCTATGTATGTGGTTTATTCTGCTGTTAAAACAAGGCGCAGGGTGCAGATCGGCGGGATCAATTCATATCGTTATTATCTTTAATGCCTTCGTTCATTTTCTTAATCTTCCTTTTCCACACAGAATACTGAGTTACCCAAGCAGCGAGGAAGATCGCTACGAATATGCCTACATAAGACAGAATTCCAGCGGTCGAATGGGGCATCCAGTTGGCAAAATAAGAGATAGGGAACATAATCACGCAAGCAATTGCGAAGTAAATCCCGCTTTGCTTTGCAAGACTCCACGAATCGATCTCCCAAATAACCGAAGCCATTGCAAATCCTGTGCCCATTATTCCGCTCAGACCGGTTTGAATGAGAACCGCATTTAGTTCGCTCCCCATTTTATTCACAAGCTCCGGAGTGACCGGATAGAAGAAACCATCCCCAATGCAGATTGAGATAATCACCGTAATGACATATCCGATTGCAATGCCAACAGGGAAACCAATTACACCTCGTCCAATCAGTTTTTTCTTCATTTCTGCCACCTCACATTCCTAACAGTTGTTTGATTTTGGCGACGGATCGCCGTGAAACATAAGTAACCGTACCGTTTGAAAGCGTGATGCAAATTGTCCCGACAAAGCTCAAATCAAAGCTCTTGACCTTTCTCAGGTTGATAATATCTGAGTTTGATATTCGGACAAAAGTCTTGCTGTCAAGCCGTTGTTCCGCCTCGTATAGCCTCAGACGGAGCGCATACTCGCCGTGATTTGTCTCGGCAAACACCTTACCTGATTCGGCAAAAACACGGTAGATTTCAGAAGGTTCCAGAACCTCGACCACATCCTCCCTGAATCCAGCAATGGCCTGCGGTTGCTCGTCTGACAATCTTTTTATGATTGCATTGACTTCATCGGTCATTTTGTCCGTCATCACGATGATTTTTAGCTCTTTGCATTTTTCGTCTATCTTGATTTCAATTTGCATCGGTTCACCTCCTCGCTACGGTTACAGTATAGGAAAATCAAGAACCGATTTCTACCGATTCTCGATAGGTGGTTGTTTTAAGAACATAGGTGGTATTTTTCACGGGAATCTCATACCGGTATGTATGGGCGGCTGATAAGTATCTGCGGTATGGGGCTGCTCCCATACCGCAGACGGATCATCCTTATATTCAGTTCGACAAACTGGAATTTTCAAATTAGTCTTTGCAAATAACCTTTGAACCTTCACCGTCAATTACAAT
>ERZ772902.11-NODE-11-length-257304-cov-6.446202_pt1 | contig 257304 bp, 236 predicted proteins | sample MGYA00511470_ERZ772902 | MGnify/ENA primary metagenome ERZ772902 (study PRJEB29015, sample SAMEA2737717) | human gut metagenome | biome: human gut; feature: human-associated habitat; material: faeces | place: China | collected 2012 ... | reverse complement strand
GCTTGTTGTTTCCGGCAGGCGGCGCGGGCGGGCGCGGACGGATAGACGGCTGCGGCGCATCCGGCACGCGCTCGACCCGGCCGCTGTTGCCCTGATAGCGATTATACATGGTCGTCCCCCTCCAAGTCCTCGGCGGCGAGCTCGGCAAGCGACGCAAGCCGCGCGAGCTTCATGGCGCGGTCGATCTTGCGCCGGCGCTTCTCAGCCAGATAGGGCTTCATGGCCTCAAGCAGGTGGCGGTTGGCGGAGTCGTGCCCGCCGCCGCGCAGCGCCGACATCATCCGGCGCAGCTGCCCCATATCGACGTCGAGCTCCGGCTCCGGCGCGGACGGCGGCGCTTGCTTGCCGCCGCCGTCGCCCAGGATCGAGGATGCCAACTGCGCGATTTTGCCGAACTGCTTCGGATCATTGAGCAGCGCGTCGAGCTTCTCCCCGATCTCATCCATCCTGCATCGCGTCCTTTACTTTTCCGGCCAGACGCTGCCCGGTGTCCGTGCTGAGCACCTGCGTGAGGATCTGCCGCAGCGTCTCGGTGTCCCCCGCGCGCGCCGCCTGCTCGATCTTCTGCGCATCGAGCGCACCGGCCAGCTTCTGCCCGTCGGTCGAGTCGGCGATCTCCTGCAGGCGCTGCAGGCGTCCGTCGCGTGCAAGCTGGTTTTTCAGCGCATCCAAGTCCTTCATATCGGTCACGCTCCATTCGGGGCGGCTTGACTTTGCAGGCCGTGTCCCGTATAATGCGGATGGCCCGGCCGTGCCGGGTATCCTGCTTTTATTGTATTCTATGAGCAATGCAGAGGTGACTTGCCACGAAGATCCTTGTTTTTTCCGATTCTCACGGCCGGACGCTCGGCATGGTGCGCGCCATCCGGCAGCAGCGGCCGGACGCCGTGTTTCATCTCGGCGACTGCGAGCGCGACACGCAGCGGCTGGAAAAAGAGTTTCCGGACCTGCCGCTGTACCGCGTGTGCGGCAACTGCGACCGCGAGCCGGTCAACCCCGAGGTGCTGCAGCTCACGCTCGACGGCGTGAAGTTCTTCCTCACGCACGGACACCGATACAGCGTGAAGTATACGCTCGACGCCCTGCTCAATGCCGCCTATTTTGCGGGTGCGGATATGGTGCTCTTCGGGCACACGCACCGTGCCGTGAGCGAGACCATGCAGGGGCTGTACGTCGTCAACCCCGGCACGGCGGGCGTTGGAACGCTCTGCACGTACGCCTGCATCGAGACGGAAAACGGCGCGATCCGTACCGTCGGCATCCACGCCATTCCGGAAGCATAAAGCATAAAATATACGCCCCCGGCAGTCGCCGGGGGCGCATTCTGTGCCGTGTTTACTTTTCGCGGAACGTCACGTAGAGCGTGTGGTTGCTGTCCACGTTCATGAAGGAATAGCTCGTCAGGGGCAGGACCGTCGTGCCGTCGATGACCAGCGTTGCGACCTCGTAGCCGTCCTTCGGCGTGATCGTAAACGACACGCTGCCGCCCTCGGCCACCTTCTGATTGCCGCTCGGGCTGACGCTGCCGCCCGCGCCGCACGTAACGGTGACGGTGTACTCCTTCTTCTCCTGGCCGGCCGAGATGGAGACCTGGATCGTCGTGCCCGGCTTGACCATCGTGCCGCCGACCGGGTTCTGGCGTGCAACGGAGCCCTTGCGCACGTTGTCATCATAGACCGTGCCGCTCTCCTCGACGGTGACGCCGAGGCTCTTGGCCGTCGCCTGCGCCTGCTCGAGCGTCAGGCCGACGAAGCTCGGAATGGCGACCGGGGTGTCCTCCGGCGCCGTGGGCTGCTCCTTCGGGCCGAGCGAGACGACGAAGGCGACCGTCTGCCGGTGCTTGAGCTGCGTGCCCTCATTGACGTCCTGCCGGATGACGATGCCCTTGGTCTCGTCGCTGTTTTCATAGGTAATGCTCGGCTCGGCGTCCAGCTCCGCAAGCTGCGCCTTGGCTGATTCCTCCGTCTGGCCGACGAGGTTCGGCAGGATGCGCTCATTGCCTTTATGAAAATTGAACACGCCGGACAGCGCACAGATCACGACCGTGACCAGGGCGAGCACCGCTGAGATCGCCGTGATCGTCAGCCGTTTGCGCTCGCTCATGCGCCGGACGCCGTGACGGCGGCGTGTGGTTGTCTGTCTGCTCATATTTTTTCCTCCGGGATCGACAGGATGGATAGCAATTTCAAAGAAACAAGTATATAATAACATAGACGCAGCGTTTTGACAAATGTTCGTTTCTGGGAGGATCTTGACATGAAAAAAATCGCACTCGTGACCGGAGCGTCCCGCGGCATCGGCAAGGCAGCCGCGCTGGCGCTGGCCCGCGACGGCTGGACGGTACACGTGAACTATATTCAATCCCGCGCGGCCGCCGAGGCGGTCGCCGCGCAGACCGGCGGCATGGCCATCTGCGCCGATGTGAGCGACGGACAGGCTGTCGAAGCCATGTTCGAGAAAATTGGACCTGTGGACCTGCTGGTGAACAACGCCGGCGTCGCGGTCTACGGGCTGCTGACGGATCTCGACCCGGCCGTCTGGCAGCGGCTGTTTGACGTGAATGTCACGGGTATGTATAACTGCTGCCGCTGCGCGATCCCGCCGATGGTGCATGAAAAGGCCGGACACATCATCAACCTCGCCTCCATCCTCGGCACGAACGGCGCCTCGTGCGAGGTGGCCTACTCGGCCACGAAGGGCGCGGTCGTCGCGTTCACGAAGGCGCTGGCAAAGGAGCTCGGCCCGTCCGGCATCCGCGTCAACTGCGTCGCCCCCGGCTGCATCGACACGGACATGATCGCAAACCTCAGCCCCGAGGACAAGGCGGAGCTGGCCGACAGCACCGCCCTGTGCCGCATGGGCACGGCAGAAGATGTGGGCGATGCGATCGCGCTGCTGGCAAGCGAGCGCGCCCGCTTCGTGACCGGACAGGTGTTCGGCGTGGACGGCGGACTGCTGATCTGAACCAGACAGCGCAAAAAAACAGGTGCATACCGGATCGGTATGCACCTGTTTTGGCTTTTATTCCGCCGCCGGCGTGCTGGGCGCTGCATTGCCGGGCGTCGTGGACTTGTTGCGGCCGCGCCCGCCGCGATGGCGGCGGCGATGGCCGTCGGCGCGTTTTTCGCCGTTCGGCGCCGCGCCCTCGGCCGGCTTGGGCGGCTGCGCCTTGGCGCGGCTGCGCTCGGCGTTCTCGCCCGCTGGCTTGTCCCCCGGCTTGCGCGCGCCGGATTTGCGGTTGGGCTGAGACTTCTGCCGCGGCTGACCCTTGGACTTTGCACCCTCCTGCGCCGCCTTCGGCGCAGCCTGAGCGTCCGCGGGCTTCTTGCCGCCGTGGCCGCGTGAGCGGCGGCGCGGGCGTTTTTTCTTCTCGCCGGATTCTGGCGTGCGTGCACGCTCCGGCTTCTTGTCGCCGTAGACCTCGTCGGCAAAAAGCTGCGGCAGCGCCCAGGGATCCTCTTTCGGCTCCTCTTCGCGCACCGGCTTCGGCCGGTCCTTGAGCAGGGACGGCAGCGGCTCGCCCGGCTTCGGGCGGCCGCCAGGGATCACGGCGATCTCGTCAGCCTGATAGCTTTTGAAAACGTCCTCACCCTGACCGTCGAGCTTGACCTTCAGGCTGCTGCGCAGGATGTTCACGGACGACACGGTCCCGTAGCCCGCGGGCGTCTCGACAAAGGCGCCGACCTTCGGCACGGCCTTGACCAGCTCCTCATACGCCGCCTGCTCATAGCGCAGGCAGCACATCAGACGGCCGCACGCGCCGGAGATCTTCGACGGGTTGAGCGACATGGACTGCACCTTCGCCATCTTCGTGGACACGGGCTGAAAGTCGTCCAGAAACTGACTGCAGCAGTACGGGCGGCCGCAGATGCCGATGCCGCCGAGCATCTTCGCCTCGTCGCGCACGCCGATCTGGCGCAGCTCGATGCGGTTGCGGAACACGGAGGCCAGATCCTTGACCAGCTCGCGGAAATCCACACGCCCATCGGACGTGAAGAAAAACATGGTCTTGTTGCCCTCAAAGCTGCACTCCACATCCACGAGCTTCATGTCCAGGCCGTGCTCGGCGATCTTCTGCTTGCAGATGGAAAACGCCTCTTTTTCGCGGCGGTGGTTGATCTCCTCGATGCGCAGGTCATCCTTCGTGGCGATGCGCGCCAGTGAGCGCAGCGGCTGCACGACCGTCTCGTCCGGCACTGCATGGTTGCCCTGCACGCACTCGGCCAGCTCCAGCCCGCGCGACGTCTCAACGACCACTTTCTCGCCCGTGCGCACGGCAATACCGTGCGGGTCAAAGAAATAGACCTTGCCGCGGTTTTTGAATTTCACACTGATTACTTCTGTCAATTTGATATCCTCACTTCTGAACTTTCGCCTGCACGCCCGAAACGGACAGCAGGCCAAAGATATGCTTCGTGCCGACATTGGCGCGGCGGTAATTCTCGCAGGTCTCCATGAGCCGCAGCTGCTGCGCGCACAGTGCCTGCGGCAGCACCGTCTCATCCGGCTCCGCCAGCAAGTGCACCAGCCGGTGCTGCACGGCGGGAAGAAACGCCGAGAGCGTCTGCGCATCCATGCCCTCCTGGGCAAGACACCAGCGCAGGAGCGTCAGCCGATCCTGCGACGCGACCGCGCGCAGATAGTCCTCCGCCAGGGTGCGGATCTCGTCCGATTCCTGCAGCTGCTCCGTCGGGTCGCGCAGCAGTGCGCAGCGCGAGCGCACCGTCGGCAGCAGCAGCTCCGGGCTCGCGGCCGCAAGGATGAACGCCGCGCTCTGCGGCGGCTCCTCCAGCAGCTTCAAAAACGCATTCTGCGCGCTGAGGTTCATCGTGTCCGCCTGACGCAGAACATAGACCTTCTTTTCCGCCTCGCTCGGCAGAATGTACGCCGTGGCCGCGATGCTGCGGATCTGGTCGACCTTGATCGTCGGCACTTTGGCGTCCGGATCCGGCGCGACATAGATCACGTCCGGGTGCACGCCGTCATAGACCTTGCGGCAGTCCCGGCACGTCCGGCACGGACGCACGCCGTCACTGCGGCAGAGCATGGCCGCCGCCAGATCGAGTGAGAGCCGGTCGCGCGCCTGCTCCGACTGGGACGCGACAATATACGAATGCATCAGGTGCTCCTGCGGTTGAAATTGCAGCATACGCGCGCTCCTTTCCGGCATACATTGTTTATTTTACCCGCTGCGGCCGGATTCGTCAATCACTATTGCATTTCCAGAAATAAAAAAAGCAGGCAGCACCGGCTGCCTGCTTCTCTTACGTAAGATCTCAAGCGTTCTTCTCGAGGTAATCCACGACCTGACGGACGGTGGTCAGCTCGGCCGCTTTCTCGTCCTCGATCGTGATGCCGAACGCATCCTCGATCGACATGACCAGCTCCACGACGTCGAGCGAATCCGCACCGAGATCATCCGCGATGTTGGTGTCCATGGTGATGGTGTTTTCGTCCACTTCAAACTGATGGGCGAGCAGTTGTCTCACTTGTTCGAACATAATACCGTTTCCTCCTAAGTCTCTCGTCAGCTCCACTCACGGCTGACCGGTTTGTTGCTGGTACGCTGCGGCTTCTCGTAGGAGACCACAACGCGGCGGTTCGGCTCGGTACCGGTCGAACTCGTCGTCACGCCTTCGTAATCCTGCAGCGCCGTGTGGATGACGTGGCGCTCGTAGGAATTCATCGGCTCAAGCGCCATGCTGCGCTTGTACTTGATCGCCTTGGCGGCCATTTTCTCCGCCAGACGCACAAGCGACTCCTCTCGCTTGGCGCGGTAGCTCTCGGCGTCGACACTGATGTGCATGTGCTTATCGCTGCCGCGGTTGACGGCATAATTGGTCAGGTGCTGGATCGCGTCGAGCGTCTCACCGCGGCGGCCAATGACCGCGCCCATGTTGCTGCCGGACAGGTTCACGTTCACGCCGCCATTTTCACGCGCGGTGATCTCGATCTCCGCCTGGATGCCCATGTGCTCGAGCAGGCCGCTGACAAATGCGCGGATGCGCGCATAGCTCTCCGGCTCGTCCGCTGCCGCTGCGGGAGCGGCAGGTGCGGCCGCAGGCTGCTCCTGTGCGGTCGGAGCCGCAGCCGGAGCTTCCGCAACGGTCTCGGGCTCCTCATCCGGCGCCTCATACTGCACGCGGACGACCGCGGGGCTGGCGCCGATGCCGAGGAAACCGGACTTGGCGCGCTCCACGATCTCAACGGAAACATCATCCCGGTCAAGGCCAAGCTCCTCGAGCGCGGCGGCGATCGCCGCCTCTTCCGTCTTGCCGGACTTTTCCAGTGTTTTCAACATCATTCAGTACTCTCCTGTTTTCCTTCGGGGGCTTCGGCGGCCGGCGTCTGCTCCGCTTCGGAAGCGGCGGCCTGCCCCTCTGCATAATGGTCCCGCGCATAGGCACGGCCGCGCGCATAGCGGCGGTTGCCGACCTGGGACTCCGGCGCAGCCGCCTGCTCGACGCCGAGACGCTCGCGGCGGGCAGCACGCTCCTCGCGCATCGCTGCGGCCTTGCGCTCGTCATCCTTCTGCTTCTGGCTGGCCTGGATCTTCTTCTTGCTGGTGTTGGGGTTGACGACGGTCTCGCCGGCAGCCTTCAGGCGCTCGGTCTCGAGACGCTTGCGCTCAAGCTCTGCGTCGCGCTCTTTTTCGCGCGCGATCCGCTCGGCATCGAGCTTATCGAGCTGCTTGTTGAAAACCTTCGTCAGGCTGACATCACGCAGGATGCCAAGGATGCTGTTAACAATCCAGTAAATGCCCAGAGCGGCCGGCATCGTATAGCAGATCCACAGCGACACGAGCGGCATCATGATCATCATGGTCTTGTTGGTCGTAGCGGCCTGCTGCTGATTGGCAGCGGGCTGCGGCGTCATTGCCGTGCTGATCTTCATGGACAGCCACGACAGCACCGCCGAGACGATCGGGATCAGGAACAGGCCCAGAGCCGGAAGCCAGACGGCTTTGTTGCTCCAGTCGAAGGTCCAGATCTTGAACGACGGCTGCTGGCCCATGTTCAGGCCGATGAACGAATAGTCGATATCCAGCAGTTTGCCCGAGAAATCACCGAGCGCGCCGGTCACGGCGTCCCAGTTCTGATGGATCAGGTCGGCGATCTGGATCTCCTGATAGGCGGACTTCGTCTGCGCGACATAGCCCGCGTTGGTCGTGACCCAGTCGGTCAGCTGCGTGACAGCGTCCGCGCTCAGGCTCATCATCTTCGTCAGCGGCTGACGGATAACGCTGTAGAGCGCGATCAGGATCGGGAACGGGATCAGGCTCCAGAGGCAGCCGGACATCGGGTTGATCTTCTCTTCCCGATAGAGCTTGGCCATCTCTTCATTGAGCTTTTGCTGGTTTCCCTCGTGCCGGCGCTGAAGCTCTGCGATCCGCGGCTGAAGGCGGCTGGTGCGCATCATGCTCTTCTTGCTCTTGGCCATGAACGGAAGCAAAATCAGGTTCACGACGACGCCGAAGAGGATGACCGCCCAACCGTAGCTGCCGGTCAGCTCATAGAGTGCTTTGAGCAGCCAGGCAAAGGGTGCAGTAATCCAGGACATAAGACGACTCCAATTCTTAAATTCTTAGGATTTCCCGGTCATGGCACCGGGTCATAAAATTCATGCTCACCCGTATGGAACGGATGGCACCGACATATGCGCTTGATGGCCAGCCACGAGCCCTTGAGCGCTCCGTATTTCTGCAGAGCCTCGAGCGCATATTCCGAGCAGGTCGGAATGAACCGGCAGCAGGGCGGTTTGAGCGGTGAGATATACTTGCGGTAAAACTTCACCAGTGCAATGAGCAGCCGCTTCATACGCCGTCATTCCCTTCCGTCAGCAGGCCGAGCTGGGCGCACGCCGATAAGAACGCTGCCTCCAGCTGGTGATAGTCCGCTGTGCGCGCACGTACGCGCGACACGACGACCAGATCATACCCGCGCGCGATCTGCCGCTCATGCAGGCGATAGATCTCCCGCAGGCGGCGGCGAATGCGATTGCGCACGACGGCATGGCCGACTTTGTTAGACACGGTGTAGCCGATGCGGCTGCGGCCGGCGCGGTTTTTCCGGCAGTAGACCACCAGATACGCATTGGCGCAGCTTTTGCCCTTCGAGTACAGACGCCGGAATTCATAGTTTTGTTTGATCGTGCTGGTAAATTCCAAAGGTCTCCCCCGATCCTCTCTGCTGTGCAGACGCTCCGGAAATGCCTTTAGGGCGGAAAGATCCCGCCCTGAAAAACATTATGAAGAAGTCTGCCTGCTCACGCGCAGCAACTCAGTAGCTGAGATGCTTTCTGCCCTTCGCTCTGCGGCGGGACAGCACCTTGCGGCCGTTGGCGGTCGCCATTCTCTTGCGGAAGCCGTGCTCTTTCTTGCGCTGAAGCTTCTTGGGCTGATAGGTACGGAACATGGTGTTTTTCTCCTTTCGATCATACTCAACAGCGGCTCGCGCCGCCGTAGTTGGCAAAAAGTATCCGGCGCCAGACGACTGACGCCGGATATACATTATACACTATGAAAATTCTCTCTGTCAACCTTCATTTTTTCGCCGCGGCGGCACCGCGCAGATCCTCGCCGGTGATGTACTTTTTCAGCGGCTTCCACAGCAGTGCGCCGATCACGAGCACGAGCACCATGTCGATGAGCATGAAGCTGCCGTTATACAGCGCCGAATAGAACCACGGCGTCGTCATCGTCAGGCCGAAGAAGGTCTCGGGCATGTACTCGGCCCAGACCGTCGCACCGACGACATAGTGCACAAGAAAGCGCGCCACGCTGCCGACGACCGTGCCGATGAAAAAGCCGTCCTTGAGCTTCGAGCACGCGCCGGCAAAGCCGAGCACCGTGAACGCGAGCAGATAGTCGCCGATGAGCGACTGCCACGTCCAGGCATACGTGCTGCTGAGCACCGCCTGCAGAATGCTGTAGGCAAAGCTCGCAAGCATACCGGGGCCGAAGCCCCAGCGGGCGCAGTACAGAAAGATCGGCAGCATCTCGATCGTGATAGACCCGCCCTGCGGGAGCTCGAAAAGCTTGAGATAGCTCAGGACCTGGGCCAGGGCGATGAAGATCGCGCCCTCGCACAGCGCACGCAGGCGCAGATGGGATTTGCTTTGGGCCATGTTGTGTTCCTCCTCAAAGAAAAAACTGCATTGCCGAAACAATGCAGTCCATAGAAAACGATGATAAAGTATGATAGATTTCGTTTCCTACGCCGGCATTATCCGGATCAGGTCTGTGGGTATCGAGCTTCGATTCACTCGTCTCAGCCGGGAATGACCCAGCCCCCCAATGTACATGATGATTTATACACGCATATGTGAGATTTGTCAAGTCACGACTGCGCATCCGCCGCATACAGCTGCGCGGCGGCGGTGAGCATACGCTGCATCTCCTGCCGGGCCGACGGCGGCGAGAGGATCTCCACCTCAGTGCCGAAGCCGAACAGCCAGGCGTAAAACTTGGGGCTCGTGACCACATTCAGCGTGACCTTGAAATGCTCCGGCCCATCGGCGACCACGATCACGTCCTTGCCGAAGCGGTCGAGCACCGCACCGACCAGATGGTTGGCAAAGCGCAGCCGCACCGTCTGCTCTTCCCCACTGAACATGCTGAACACTTTTTGAGAATACGCCGACAGGTCGAGCTGCGCCGCATCCGCCGCGCCCTCGCGCGGCACCTCCAGCGCGGAGATATCCGTCATCTTGTCCACGCGGTAATGCTTGCGCAGAGCGGCCTTGGCATCCCACGCCAGCAAATAGTAATTTTCATTGTCCCACATCAGCGCCAGCGGGCTGACGACGTAAAACGCGCCCTCTTTCCGATACCGGCGCTGCTTGGAGATGGTGTATTCAAAGTAGTGAAAACGGATCTGCCGATCCCGGGAAATGGCGTCGGAGATCTCGTCGACATTATAATAAACGCTCTCGTTCATGCTCTTGACGCGGCCGTGGACATAGACCTGCCGCTGCAGGAGCTGCGCATCATAGATGCTGGCAAGACCTTCGATTTTTTTGATAAGGGCCAGCGTCTTTTTGTGCGTGATGAATTTCGACGACTGCACGCTGTCGACCAGCAGCTTGAGCTCCGGCACTTCAAACGAGCGCGCGCCGATATAATACCCGGTCGTGCGCGATTTCGTCTGCACGATGTCCAGCCCGAAGATGCGCAGAGACTCCAGATCGTTATAGATGCTCTTGCGCTCCGCCGCAACGCCGTGCTTGGCAAGCTCCGAGATCATCTCCGGCACGGTCATCGGGTGGCGCTCGTCCGTCTGCTGCAGCAGGATCTCCATCAGGTACAGTAACTTCAGTTTCTGATTCGGTGACTTTGGCATAGTGATTCTCCGTTTCCCGCAAGGATCAGCATAATATTACCACAGTTCAGCGGTGTAAGCCAGTCAAAAGCCATCATGATGTACATTTTTTACAGCGTTTCCATTTGACCGGCTACTCAGGCGTCGCCGGCGGCAGCCGCTGCCTTTCGCGCTGCAGAGCCGCCTGTCCGCCTGTTTTCTCCATCATAGCAGGAAGAGAGTCCCATAATCAGGACTCTCATCGCAAAAACTGAAAATATTTGAAAAAATGCCGGGCGCAGTGCAAACCACCAGTTGGCCGCCGCGAACTTCATTTCCCGGGAGCGGCAGCCGCGGTGCGCCGGGTACGCAGGCGGGCCGAGCTCACGTCGATAAGCCAGACGAGCAGAACAAAGCCGAGGAAGATAGCGCTGACATCGTTCCATGCGTACTGATTCATGGCGAAAATGAGCGGCGCGCCGATGCCGCCGGCACCGACAAGGCCGAGCACGGACGCCTCGCGGATATTGACATCGAACCGATAGAGCACAGCCGAGGAAAACGCCGGGCCGAGCTGCGGCAGCACCGCATAGCGGATGCGCGGCAGCGGAGAGACGCCCATGGCGCGCAGCGCGTCGTAAGCGCGAAAATCGAGCGACTCGATCGCCTCGGTGAAGCGCTTGCTGAGCAGGCCGATGCTGCACACCGCAAGCGTCAGCACACCGGTGAACGCGCCCGGGCCAGAGACACGGATGAAAATCAGCCCGTAGATCAGAAACGGCACGGAGCGGATCGCCACGATCAGCACCCGAAACAGCAGCGCGACCGGGCGCGGCAGCAGCTTCGGCGTACTCAAAAACGCCAGCGGCAAAGCGAGCAGCGCGCCGAGACCCGTACCGGCCAGCGCGATGCCGACCGTCTCGAGCAGCAGCCAGCCGAGGCCGTCCTTGCCGGTGCCGAAGAAAAAGCTCCAGTCCGGATGCAGCAGCCCCGTGCCCATCGCCGCGAGCACGCTTTTACTCGTGTGCGCCAGATCCGGCGCTTCGATGCCCGCCGTGCAGACGACGACGCACACGAGCACCGCCGCCCAGATCGCGCGCTTTGTCCCGCGCGGGATGGTGCGCTCGCCGCTGATGATGCGCCCGAGCACGTGGCTGAGCCACTCGATGCAGCAGACAGTCACGAACAGGCACACAAGGATCGCGCCGACGCGGCCATACTCCCGCCACGAGATCTTCTCATTGAGCAGCAGGCCGATGCCGCCCGCGCCGACATAGCCGAGGATGGCGCTGTGGCGCACATTCGTCTCGAGCAGGTAGAGCGCGTTGGTCAGGTAACCCGAGGCGATCTCCGGCACGACGGCGCGCGCATAGGCCCGCGCCGGGGACGCACCCATGGCGCACAGGGCGCGATAGGGCGCGAGCGTCAGCGTTTCGATGTCCTCATAGGTCATGCGCGTCATGACGGCCAGCGTAAAAAGCGTGATGGCGACCGTGCCGGAAAATGTGCCGAGGCCGAACAGGAATGTCGCCAGCAGCGCAAGGATCAGCGCCGGGAACGAGCGCAGCACCTGCACCAGAAACCGCAGGATGCGGCGCACCGGCGCCGGGCACGGCAGGTTGGCCGCGCACAGCGGCGCGAGGATGAGCGCCAGCAGCACGCCCAGCGCCGTGCCGGTGACGGACATGCGCAGCGTGGCCAGCAGCGGCGCGACGATCGCGGACAGGTAGCTCCAGTCCGGCGGGAAGAGCTGCGAGACAATGTCGCGCAGGTGCGCCCGCCGCGCCCAGAACACCGCGGGATCGCACCCCGTGAGCCAGAACGCCAGCACAAACAGCGCGAGCACACCCAGTGCCCGCGCCCAGCGCCTGCCGCGCGCGCGCGTCATGGCGCGGCCTCGCTTTCCGCGCCGCCGTAGATGCGCGCGAGGTCGGCATCCGTCACGGCGGCAGGCACGCTGTCGAGCACGATCCGCCCGGCGTGCAGGCCAAGGAGCCGGGTGGAGACCGCCCAGCTCTGGTCGAGATTATGACTGTTCATGAGGATGGCGACGCCCTCCGTGCGCTGAATATCCTGCAGCAGCGCAAGGATCTGCCGGCCAGTGACCGGATCGAGCGAGGCGACCGGCTCGTCCGCCAGCAGCAGCGCGGGCCTGCGCATGAGCGCGCGCGCGATGGCGACGCGCTGCTTCTGCCCGCCGGAGAGATCGCAGACCGGCTCATCGCACTTGTCCGCCAGACCAACGCGCGCGAGCAGCCGCTCGGCCTCCGCGATCTGTGCGCGCGAAAACAGGCCCAGCAGCGCCGCCGGCAGCGCCATGTCCGGCAGGCAGGCATTGAGCACGTTCTGCCGGCAGGAGACCGGCTCTACGAGGGCAAAGTCCTGATAGATCGTGCCGATGCGCTTTTGCACGGCGCGCTTGGCGCGGCCGCGCGCGCGGGAAAACGGCTGCCCGTCGATGCACACTTCCCCGCCGTCGCACGGCAGCGTGCCGTTGAGGATGCGAAACAGCGTCGTCTTCCCGGCGCCGGACGGGCCGATGACGGACACGAACTCCCCCGGCTCGACGCCGAAGGAGACGTCCGTCAGCACTTGCGGCCGGCTGCCGAAGCGCTTGCTGATGTGTGCAGCTTCCAGCAGCATGGGTTTACTTTCCGGCGGACTTGAGCATGGCCTGCGCGTCACGCTCGCCGTCATAGTCCGAATCCTTGCCCCAGGTATAGCCGACCTGGCTGAAGACGCTGATGATCTCCTTGCCCTCGTCGGTCTGGGCAATCTCGATGAACGCCTCGCCGAGCGCCTTGCGGAAATCCTCGTCGGCCATGAGGTCGGAGTTCTTGCTGTAGGCGATCATGTCATTGTAGATGCCCTCGGTCACACCGATGATGCCCGTCTGCTCGACCATGGGGGCCGTGCCGCCGAGCTTCTCCTGCCAGATGGGCGCGTTCTTGATGCGGATATGGCCATAGGAGACCATCACGTCAGCCTGACCGGTGGCCAGACGCGCGAGCGACGTGCTGTGCGAGTCGGACTGCACCACGTGATCCAGATCGGCAATGGTCTTGCCATAGTGCTCCTGCAGCCAGAGGCTCGGGTAGATGTAGCCGGATGCGGACGTCGGGGCGAGCACGGACCAGGTCGCGCTGTTGAGATCGTCCCACGTCAGCTCCTCGCCGGCGTTGACCTTCTTGAGCAGCTCCTGCCCCTTCGCGCTCGGGCCGGCCAGAATGATCGAGCGGTAGTAGGTCGTCATGTCCTGTGTGTTTTCCTCGATGGTGCCGTCGTTCCAGTCGGCGGGGTTGTCGGAGTCCTTGTTGATGCCGTAGCGCAGCGCCGTCAGCAGCACGTCGCAGTCATCGGAAAACAGGACATAGTTGCCGCCGGAGATGAAGCCGATGTCCGCGCTGCCGGCGCTGAGCGCCTCGCCCACGGCGGTGTAGCTCGTGCCGACGGTCATGTCGATGTTCTGCACGTCATAGCCCTTTTCCAGCAGCTTCGCCTTGAGCAGCGCCTCGAGCGGTTCGGTCGCCGTCGCGATCTGATCGGCGTCCGCATACGGGGAGAACGCGATCTTCAGACTCTCGATCGTCTTCGTGCCGCCGGACGTTCCGGCGTCCTTCTGGCCGCAGCCGGCCATCAGGCCGAGCGCCAGGACCAGAGACAGCATCATTGCCACTACTTTTTTCATGTACATACCCTCCAGATTTTTTCTTTCCGCCGACCGCAGGCATAAAAAATTGGCATATGCAGCGCTGCATATACCATACCTGACAACCGGCAGACGCTGAGAATCCGCCCCTGCGGACGGATTTGGCCGGTCGATCCTCCCTGGGATCCTCTCAACCCGGAACACGGGCTCCCTCGCAATCTGGTTTCGTCATCATTTTTCTGTTGAGCGCGGCGCCAGGGCGCTCCCCCTTTCGCCGCATTCCGGAAACCAATCGACAGCTTACCACATGGTGCCGGAGAATGCAAGCGGTTTGTAAAATAGGAGTAAAATTTCTGCCGCCGCGACATTTTCACCGGCGAATACGCAGCGAAACGAAGAAAAACGTGGGCAGTGCTGATGCACCGCCCGCAAGCTATCTCGCCCACTGACACCTATGCAAAGCAAATGCTCGCACAGCCAGCGTCCCTTTCCCAATTGTCTCTTTATTCCGGGTTGACTTCCTGAGCGAATGGCTCCCCGCGGGAAGCCCGCTGAAAATATTCTCTCACTGTCCGGTCATTCTCACGGTTAATCAAGCGCCCCGGCACGATCAGCAGCGCAAAGAAAAGCGCGCACAGCGCAGCTTCGCAAAGGAGCGCAGGCGCAGTATACACACCTATACGGATGATACCGAACAAAATCCACGCCAAGAGCACTGCCAGCTTCAGCAGCACCTGCATCGGATAGCGAAAACCACCCTCAAGGATTGTGTGATCGCCCTGTGCACGGAGCGTACCGAAAAACACGCGCTTCGGGTACATATCATATCCGTGCATCATAACCGCCCAGAGGCGCTCACCCTCGATCTGCCCGTATAGACCGCGTCGGTCATTCGCCGGCCTTTTCACACTACGCAACAGTTTCCCCAATGGCCAGTCCGTCTGCATATCTGCACGTAGCCGCTCCTTGACCTCGTCCAGCGGCAGCGGTATCTCATAGCGCTGCTTCATTTCTGTCTCCTTCAGTCGTCCTTATCTCAAGCTCGTTCTCTCCACCAGCGGTCAGTCTTGTATGCCTCGGGGATCGTCTCGTCAAACAGCGGATCGGCATACCCCATGGCTATCAGCTCATCCACCCAGCGCTCACGAAGAGATGCCGGAAGCAGAGGCTTTGCACACCACGGGCAATAATGAATCACGATATGCGAATGCCCATCCCCGCACGGGATGCCGTATTCATGAAACTGCGGCAGATATGAGATCGCTTTGCCATCGCAGAGCTGTGCCGTGTGTTCCGTCACGATGCGGACATGTGCCTGCATATCTTCGCAGCAAAAATTCATACATTCCACTCCTATATCTCTCATCGGTTGAAAGATGGCGCGCACCCATCCTCGCTCATTTTTTGCGCTTCATGCTATAAAAGGCACCAAAGAACACAATTACGAACATGCCCAGTAATCCAAAACCATAGTCAATATATAATACAATATCGACCGCTTCGCGAGTACGGATTACGGCTGCCAAAAGAAAGTTCGCGATTCCCAGAAGATATGCGTAAATCTACATGCAAACGGCGACCGTCGAAAAATAACTGTGTTGGTTTTTATCGCGCAAGAGCAAAAACACTTTGATCACGCGAGTGTTTTTCAACTTCACACGATGATGGCCGGACAGCCGCTCCGAGATCAGCACCTGATCGTCAAAGTGGTACCCGCCAAACAGGAATCCGACCAGCAAAAGCAGCCCCATTTTCAGCAGCTCCACGTTCATTCCTCCCACTTCAGGCCATTCTATTTGAATTCTAACACACCCCTGCACAGTTGTCCACGCAAAGCAATGGCACGCACGGCGCGCCCGCCTCATATTCCCCGCAAAAATTCATATACTGAATTACGCAAATATGGGGAGTGGTGTAAGTGCACACGGACATGGAAGCGCGCGCATGCGATCTTGCGGAATATCTTCTCGCCAACAATACCACCGTCCGCGCCGCCGCCAAACAATTCGGTGTTTCAAAATCGACCGTCCACAAGGATCTGACGGAGCGGCTGGAGAAGATCAACCCCGCGCTCTATCAGCAGGTCCGGCAGCTGCTGGACCGCAACAAGGCGGAGCGGCACATCCGCGGCGGCATGGCGACGCGGCGAAAATACAAAGGTACATAAACCGGCGCGCGGCCACCCGGATGGGCGGCCGCGCCGCGCATATTTCCCGCAAAAACGGAAACGCTAGCGTCGAAGGTGATTGCTTGAAATCCAAACGAATCGGACCTCAGACCGTGCAGTTTGTCGCCCCGCCCGTGATCCTTGCCTCCGCCAGCGTCGTAGGCAAAAAGGAGGGCGAGGGCCCGCTGCGCGATTGCTTTGACAGCGTCAGTCAGGACACCTATTTCGGCACAAAGAGCTGGGAGCAGGCCGAGAGCGCCATGCTGCGGCAGTGCTTCGACCTTGTGTGCCAGAAGGCCGGGCTGCTCCCGGAGCAGCTCGACTATGTGCTCTCCGGTGACCTGCTCAACCAATGCGTAGGCTCGGCCTATGCCATGCGCGACATCGGCGTGCCCTATCTGGGCCTGTATGGCGCGTGCTCGACGATGGCGGAATCGCTCAGTCTGGCCGCCATGCTCATCGACGGCGGCTACGCCGAGCACGCCGCCGCGCTCACGAGCTCGCACTTCTGCTCTGCCGAGCGGCAGTACCGGTTCCCGCTGGAATACGGCGGCGTGCGCACACCGACTGCGCAGTGGACCGTCACCGGCTCCGGCGCGCTCATCCTCGGCGCGGCCGGCAGCGGGCCGCGTGTGACGATGGTGACGACCGGAAAGATCGCCGACGCGGGCATCACGGACGCGAACAACATGGGTGCGGCCATGGCGCCCGCAGCCTACAAGACGCTCAAGGCGCACTTTGCCGACACCGGCCGCACGCCGGACTACTACGACCTGATCGTAACCGGCGACCTCGGCAAGATCGGGCACACGGTCGTGACGCGGCTGTTTCAGAACGACGGCATCGAGCTCGAGGGGCTCTACACGGACTGCGGCCTGCTGATCTATGACCTGGAGGGGCAGGACGTACACGCCGGCGGCTCCGGCTGCGGATGCAGCGCAGCCGTGCTCGCGGGGCATCTGCTGAAGCTGCTGGCAGGCGGCCAGATCCGGCGGCTGTTGTTTGCGGCGACCGGCGCGCTCATGTCGCCCACCGCATCCATGCAGGGCGAAAGCATCCCCGGAATCTCCCACGCCGTGGCGATCGAAACGCAGGTGAACACATGATCCTTGGCTATGTAAAAGCATTTCTGGTCGGCGCCGTCCTATGCATGATCGGTCAGATCCTGATCGACAAGACGAAGCTGACCCCGGCACGTATCCTGACGCTGTATGTTGTGGCAGGCGTGGTGCTCGGCGCGGTCGGCGTCTATGGGCCGTTCGCCAAATGGGCCGGCGCGGGGGCGACCGTACCGCTGACCGGGTTCGGCAACCTGCTGGCAAAAGGCGTGCGCGATGCCGTGGCCGAAAAGGGCGTGCTCGGTGCGTTCACCGGCGGCTTTGAGGCCGGTGCGGCCGGGATCTGCGCAGCCATTTTCTTCGGTCTGCTCGTGGCCATGTGCTTCAAATCCAAAGACAAGCAATAATACAGGCAGGCGCATCTCGCGCGCACACGCGCAAAAAAAGAACCGATTCGGATGAATCGGTTCTTTTTTATGTTCAGTACGGTTTAGCCTCTCGCAGCGGCTTCGCCGGCCTCGAGCGCCTTCATGTTGCCCTCGAGGAACTTGGCCTTCTTCTCGCCAAGCTCGATGCGGATCGCTTCGCCAAGGATCTCGTTGGAGACGACCGGAGCCTTCTCCATCAGAGCGCCGAGGATCGCAACGTTTGCGCCCTTCGGGTTGCCGACGGACTCGGCAATGCCGTTGGCGTCGCAGTAGACGACCTGGATGTCATCACGCTCGGCCTTGCGGTCGATGATGGAGCTGTTGATGACGAGGACGCCGCCCGGCTTGACGTGGCTCTCGAACTTGTCCAGAGACGGACGGTTCATCGCCACAACACAGTCAGCCATGTCGACCAGCGGGGATGCGACCGGATCGTCGGAGACGATGACGGAGCAGTTCGCCGTGCCGCCGCGCATCTCAGGGCCGTAAGAGGGCAGCCAGGAGACGTGCTTGCCGTCGAGCATGCAGGCCATAGCCAGGAACTTACCGATCAGGAGCATGCCCTGACCGCCAAAGCCAGCAAAAATATATTCTTTCTTCATATTATTCAGCCCCCTTGTCCTTCTTAACGCCGAGCGGGTAGTACGGAATCATGTTCTCTTCCAGCCACTCCATCGCCTTGATCGGGCTCAGGCCCCAGTTCGTCGGGCAGGCGGACAGGACTTCGACCATCGTGAAGCCCTTGCCTTCCATCTGATAATGGAACGCCTTGGAAATGGCCTTCTTCGCCTTGACGATGTTCGGGGTGTTGTTGACAGCGACGCGCTCGATGTAGTAGGAGCACGGCACTTCCGCGAGCATCTCGGAGACCTTCAGAGGTGCGCCGCACCAGTCCTCATCACGGCCATAGGGGCTCGTGGTGGTCTTCTGGCCAACCAGCGTGGTCGGGGCCATCTGGCCGCCGGTCATGCCGTAGATCGCGTTGTTGACAAAGATCGTGGAGATCTTCTCGCCGCGGTGCGCAGCGTGAACGATCTCAGCGGTGCCGATGGAGGCCAGGTCGCCGTCGCCCTGATAGGTGAAGACGAGGGTGTCCTTGCCGACGACGCGCTTGGCGCCGGTGGCGACTGCGGGTGCACGGCCGTGCGCGGCTTCGTACATATCGCAGTTGAAGTAATCATAAGCAAAAACGGAGCAGCCGACCGGCGCGACGCCGATGACTTTGCCGTCCAGATTCATCTCATCAATGACCTCAGCGACCAGGCGGTGGATAATGCCATGGTTGCAGCCCGGGCAGTAGTGGAACTGCTTGTCCGTGAGGAGCTTGGTCTTTTCAAAAACAACAGACATTTACTTGCCCTCCTTCATGCTGATAATCTTCGCCTTGATCTCTTCGGTGGTCGGCATCTGGCTGCCGAGGTGGCCAAAGAAGTCGACCGGCTTTGCGCCGTTGATGGCGAGCTTGACGTCCTCGAGCATCTGGCCTTCGTTCAGCTCGACATCGAGCACAGCCTTCACGCCCGGCTGCTCCGCAGCCTTCTTGACGGCGTCGTACGGGAACGGCCAAACGGTGATCGGGCGGACCAGACCAACGTTGATGCCCTGCTCCTTGAGCTCAACGATCGCAGACTTGGCAATACGCGCAACCGTGCCGAAAGCGGTGATGACATACTCAGCACCCTCGAGGTTGTACTCTTCCCACTGCTGCTCGTTGGCAGTGATCTCACGATAGCAGGCCTGCAGCTCGTCGTTGTGGACGGACAGGGTCTCGGTATCGATGTAGATGGAGTTGATGACGCCGCGCTTTGCCGGATCGTCGCCCGGTTTCCAGCCGGTGCAGGCCCAGGGCTTCTTCTCGGGATCGATCTTGTAGTCGACCATCTCGGGCATCTCCACGGGCTCCATCATCTGAGCGATGATGCCGTCAGCCAGGAAGAGGACCGGTATGCGGTACTTCTCAGCCTTGTCGAAGGCGTACATCATGATGTCGATCGCTTCCTGCACGGATGCCGGAGCATAGGTCAGCAGGTGATAGTCACCGTTGCCGCCGCCCTTGACAGCCTGGAAGTAGTCGCCCTGGGAAGCCTGAATGTTGCCGAGGCCGGGGCCGCCGCGCATGACGTTCAGGATGACAGCCGGCAGCTGCGCGCCTGCGCAGTAGGAAATGCCTTCCTGCTTCAGGCTGACACCGGGGCTGGAGGAAGAGGTCAGCGCACGTGCACCAGCACCGGCTGCGCCGTAAATCATGTTGATAGCCGCAACTTCGCTCTCGGCCTGCAGGAAGCAGCCGCCGACTTCGGGCATACGTGCGGACATGTATTCAGGAATCTCCGTCTGCGGAGTGATCGGATAGCCGAAGAAGTAACGCGCGCCTGCACGGATCGCAGCCTCAGCGATAGCTTCGCTACCCTTCATAAGCGTCAATGCCATTTTCGATGTACCTCCTTAATCTCTCACAATGCTGATTACCACGTCCGGGCAAGTACGCGCGCAGGAAGCGCAGCCGATGCAGGCCTCCGGATTCGCGACGACGGACGGATGATAACCCTTTGCGTTGAGTTTGTCTTTCGCCAGCGCCAGAACGCCCTTCGGGCAAGCTCTGACACAGAGACCGCAACCCTTGCAAAGATTCTCGTTGATGGTCACCTTTACCATTTTTGCTACCTCTTTTCTGTTCTGTTTTGCGAAATTGCCTATGTAAACCGCAAGAGCGGGTTACGCCTGTTTCTTCTCCGACAGACTGTGGATATAGCTCTCCCAGTCGCGCTTCATGATGATGTCTATGGCGACGGGTTTGCCGATATACTTCGGGTCGTGACCCTCGGCAAGGAAAATGTCGAGCATCTCCTTCTTGCCGGTCGTGTACATGACCGGGACGCCTGTCCGGTCGCTGACCTCGCGCAGCATCTCATAACCGTCGCGCAGCTCCGCCGGCGTGGTCATGGTGGCAAGGTTGGTGTTGTTGATCATACCCGTGATCTTCAGGTGGGAATGGATCTCCATCTGCTGCTGCAGGTCGATGATCTTCTCCACCGTGCCGGCGAGCGGGCGGCGGATATTGACCACGTTCAGGACCTCCAGCTGCTCCGGGCCCATGGCCATGAAGTCCTGAAAGTCCTCATAATAGCGGCCGAGGGCCGTGGAACCGACGGCGTCACCGCCGACGTCGAACACGACGGTGTCCCAGTTCATGGCAAATGCAGAAGCGACCTCTGCCGGCAGGGACAGCGTCTCCACGCCGGAGCAGGCATAGTTCGGAGAGATGAGACGAATCTCTTTCTGCTCCACGAGCTTGCCGCGCTCCGTCAGGCGGAAGTAGGTATTGACCAGGTCCAGGTCAATGAGTTCTGTCTTTCCGGTTTCAGCCGCTTTAAAAGCAAAATTCAGCGCAAGCTCACTCTTGCCGCTGCCGTAGTTGCCGATCATGACATATATTTTTTTCAAAACGATGCTCCTCCCCTCGAGGGGTATTAAAAATGTGCAAATGGGTATTAAAAAATGAAATGCATCTATTCAAATATCCAAATCTCAACGGTTATCATAGTAGCACAATCGGGTGAATTCGTCAACAAATGTTGTTCTGTTTTGTGGAACGTACACAATTTTGCTCGCCGTTTCTGGACAAGATGCCAGTTATCTACAAATTAACAATGCCGTCTAAGAAATAACTGTGGTTTTTCCCTGCTTCAGGTAGAGATACCACCCGCTCACGCCCACCAGAAACACGCCGCCGACAAGGTTGCCGAGCGTGACCGGCAGGAGATTGCCCAGCAGCGCCCTGCCCCACGTCAGGCCCGCGGCCGCCGCGCTGGTCTGCGCCGCGGTCAGCAGCCCAGCAGTGAGATAATACATATCGGCCACGCTGTGCTCAAAGCCCGCGACGACGAACGTCATGATCGGGAAAAACACGGCCAGGATCTTGCCAGGGACGGACTTGGCCGCGCTGGCCATCCAGACGGCGATGCAGACAAGGAAATTGCACAGGATCCCGCGCACAAACGCATCGCCGAACGACAGGAACGCCTTCGCCTGCGCGATGGAGATCACAGACGCCGCCAGCCGGCCGTCAAACGCGGCGAACACATGCCCCAGCACGCAGAGCGCCGCGACGAGCGCCGCACCCACGAAATTGCCCAGATAGACAACGCCCCAGTTGCGCAGCATCCGCCGTGCAGAGATCACGCGCGACAAAACGCCCATGATCATGAGATTGTTGCCGGTGAACAGCTCGCTGCCGGCCACGATGACCATGGCGAGGCCGGCCGGAAAGACACAGCCGGAGATGAGCTTCGCCAGCGACGGATCGCCCACCGTGGCCGCGGCCGCCGTGGACGCGACGCCTGCCAGCGCGACGAACGCCCCCGCCAGACAGGCGAGCAGAAACATCCGCCCCAGCGGCAGCGCCGTCTTGGCCCGGCAGGTAGAAAGATAATTCTCCGCAACTTCTTTTGGCGTGTACACAGGCAGTCCCTCCAAATCGGCGCAAGATATTCGGTTAGAATCATCATAACATCATATATCTTGTGTCGTCAAGCCCGGGACATGAAAAAGCAGCCGGAGAACAGATCTCCGGCTGCCTAGGTGGCCAGCCACTCGCGCAGGCGCTCCACGGCGCGTCGCTCCAGGCGCGACACCTGCACCTGCGAGATATGCAGGATGCCGGCAGCGCGCTGCTGCGTCAGGCCGTGATAAAACCGCAGGGCGATGACCTGCCGCTCCCGCTCCGGGAGCTGGCACAGCGCCTCACGCAGGGCGGCGTATTCGACCATGCGCTCTTCCTGATCGTAGTCCCCAAGCGTGTGCTCGAGCGTAAAGCCGGTCTCCCCGTTCTCCTTCTGCAGGGACTCCGTAGGGCCGGTGGCCGTCTCGGCGGCGGCGATCTCTTCGGGCTCGAGCCCGGTCTCGGCCGCGAGCTCGGAGAGCGTCGGCTCGCGGCCGAGCGTCTGCTCCAGGCGCGTGCGCGCCGTGCGGATGCCCTGCGCGCGCTCCTTGATGCTGCGGCTGACCTTGACCGCGCCGTCATCGCGCAGAAAGCGCCGGATCTCGCCCGAGATCTTTGGGACGGCGTATGTAGAAAAGCACGTGCCGTACTGCTCGTCAAAGCCCTGCATGGCCTTCAGAAAGCCGACACAGCCGAGCTGGTACAGGTCGTCCGGCTCGACGCCGCGGCCGAAAAACCGCCGCGCCACGCTCCAGATCAGGCCGGTGTTTTCCGTGACCATCTGCTCTGCCGCTGCGGCGTCCCCAGCCTGGGCGCGCCGGAGCAGGTCGCGCGTCTCCTCGGCGATCATGCGCGGCGGCGGATGCGGCGGCACATCGTCACGGTCGTGCCGCGGCCGGGCACAGACTTGACCCGCAGCGTGTCCATGAAGCTCTCCATGATCGTAAAGCCCATGCCGCTGCGTTCTTCTCCGCCGGTGGTATACAGCGGCGTGCGCGCCTGCGCCACGTCGGCGATGCCGATGCCGTGATCCTTGACGGCGATCTCCAGCCGCTCGTCCGGCAGGATGCGCACGCGCACCTGCACCGTGCCGAGCTTGTCCGGATAGGCGTGCACGACCGCATTCGTTACGGCCTCGGACACGGCGGTCTTGATGTCCCCGATCTCGGCAAGCGTCGGGTCGAGCTGCGCGGCGAAGGCCGCCACCGCCGCGCGCGCAAAGCCCTCGTTCACGCTGCGCGCCGGAAACTCCAGCTTCATGTAATTTTTCTGCGTCAACACTGTTCACACTCCTTTGCCCGGTCCTCGAGCACCGGGACGATATTGGTCAGGCCGGCCACGTCCAGCACCCGGCGCACCTGCCGCGGCACGCCGCACAGCGCCAGTGCGCCCCCTGTCTGCCGCAGGAGGCGGTCGGTCTTGAGAATGACCGCGATCCCGGAGCTGTCCATAAAGCTCAGGCCGGACAGGTCGAGCACGCAGCGGCGCGGCAGGTACTCCTCCACGGCGTCCTCAATGCCGGGCATGACTTCCTGCGCCGCCGCGTGATCCAGCTCGCCGAGCAGGCGCAGCGTCAGGCACCGGCCGTCATCATGCGTTTTCATCCGCATCTGCTCATACCTCCTAAATCAAAAGAAAAAGCACCGTGTACGAACCTTCGTACACGGTGCTATTGTAGCCCAGAGACGTGGGCCGAATTTGTCGGACGGCGGCGCTCAGCCGAGGTTTTTTAGGCTGGCCTCGAGATTTTCCACGAGCGCCCTGGCCTTCTCGGCGCGCTCGCGCTCCGTCTGCACGACGGCCTCCGGCGCGCGGGAGACGAAGTTCTCGTTCGAGAGCTTGCGCATCTGGCCCTCGTAGTTCTTGCGGGCCTTTTCGAGCTCCTTTTCCAGACGGGCGCGCTCTTTGTCGAGGTCGATCAGCTCGGCCATCGGCATGAAGAGCTTGGCCTCTTCCGTGACGGCGGAGACCATCTTCTCCGCGTCAGCCGGCAGCTCGCTGCTGATGGTGATCTGCTCGGCGTAGGCGAGCTTCGTGATATAGATCTCACCGGAGCGGAAAGCGTCCTGCCGGTCGGTCGTAATGAACAGGTGCGCCTTTCTGCTCGGCGGCACGTTCATCTCGGCGCGGCGGCTGCGCACGGCGCGGATGGCGTTCATGACCATCTCAAAGTCGCGCTCCTCGGCCGGGAAAGCAAGGGACTCGGTATACTCCGGATAGCGGGCGATCATGAGCGCCTCGCCGTCGTGCGGCAGGGCCTGCCAGATCTCCTCGGTGATGAACGGCATGAACGGGTGCAGGAGCTTGAGAATGTCCGTCAGGACATACAGCAGCACCTGCTGCGCGCTGCGGGCGCGGGCCTCGTCGCCGCTGTTGAGGCGGGGCTTCGTGAGCTCGATATACCAGTCGCAGTACGTGTCCCAGATGAAGTCGTAGATCTTCGCCGCGGCGATGCCGATCTCGTACTTGTCGAGGTTCTCGCACACTTCCTTCGAGAGCGTGTTGAGCTTTGAGAGCACCCACTTGTCCTCGAGCTCCAGCGTCTCGGGCAGCTCGTTTTTGTCGATGGTGAGGTTCATCATCACGAAGCGGGAAGCATTCCAGAGCTTGTTGGCAAAGTTGCGCATGGCGCCGCACTTCTCGACATAGAAGCGCATGTCGTTGCCGGGGCTGTTGCCCGTGATGAGGTTGAAGCGCAGCGCGTCGGCGCCGTAGGTGTCGGCCATCTCGAGCGGGTCAATGCCGTTGCCGAGTGACTTGGACATCTTGCGGCCCTTATCGTCGCGCACCAGACCGTGGATGAATACCGTCGGGAACGGGATGTCCTTCATCTGCTCCAGGCCGGAGAAGATCATGCGCGCGACCCAGAAGAAGATGATATCGTAGCCCGTGACCATGACGCTCGTGGGATACCAGAACTTCAGATCCTCGGAATCCTTATCCGGCCAGCCGAGCGTGGAAAACGGCCAGAGTGCGGAGCTGAACCAGGTATCGAGCACGTCGGGGTCGCGGTGGATGTTCTTGCTGTGGCAGGCCTCGCACTCGCAGGCGTCGGTGCGCGAGACGGTGACATGGCCGCAGTCGTCGCAGTACCACGCCGGGATCTGGTGGCCCCACCAGAGCTGGCGGGAGATGCACCAGTCGTGCACATTCTCCATCCAGTTATAATAGGTCTTGCTGAAGCGCTCGGGCACGAACTTGATGCGCCCGTCGCGCACGGCCTCGATGGCGGGCTCGGCCAGCGGCTTCATCTTGACGAACCACTGCGGGCTCGTCATCGGCTCGACCGTCGTGCCGCAGCGGTAGCACGTGCCGACATTATGATTATAAGGCTCGGTCTTGATGAGGTAGCCCTGCTCCTCGAGATCGGCCAGAATGGCCTTGCGCGCCTCGTAGCGGTCGAGGCCGTTGTACTTGCCGCCGTTGATGACGCGGGCGTCCTCGTCGAAGATGAGGATCTGCTCGAGATTATGGCGCAAGCCGACCTCGTAGTCGTTCGGGTCGTGGCAGGGCGTCATCTTGACGCAGCCGGTGCCGAAATCGAGCTCGACGTAATCGTCGGCCACGATGGGCAGCTCACGGCCCACGAGCGGCAGGATCGCCGTCTTGCCGACGAGGTGCTGGTAGCGCTCGTCCGCCGGGTTGACCGCGATGCCGGTGTCGCCAAGCATGGTCTCCGGCCGGGTGGTGGCGATGGTGAGGTAATCATCACTGTCCTTGAGTGGGTAGCGGATATACCAGAACGCGCCGGGCATATCCTTATATTCGACCTCAGCGTCGGACAGGGCCGTGCGGCAGTGCGGACACCAGTTGATGATGCGGTTTCCTTTGTAGATCAGGCCCTTTTCATACAGCTCGCAGAACGTCTCGCGCACAGCCTTTGAGCAGCCATCGTCCATGGTGAAGCGGCTGCGGTCCCAGTCGCAGGACACGCCGAGCGACTTCTGCTGCTCGACGATGCGGTTGCCGTACTGCTTTTTCCACGCCCAGACGCGCTTGAGGAATTCCTCGCGGCCGAGATCGTAGCGGGTCAGGCCCTCTTCCTTGCGCAGCATCTCCTCGACCTTGATCTGCGTGGCGATGCCGGCGTGATCCGTGCCGGGCACCCACAGGGCGGCATAGCCCTGCATGCGCTTATAGCGCGTGAGGATGTCCTGCAGCGTCGCATCGAGCGCGTGGCCCATGTGCAGCTGGCCGGTGACGTTCGGGGGCGGCATGACGATGGAAAACGGCTTTTTATCCGGATCGGCTTTGCCGGCAAAATAGCCGCCGCGCATCCACATGTCATAAATCTTGCTTTCGACCTGTTTGGGGTCGTAGACCTTCGGAAGCTCTTTCATGGCTCTCCTCCTTTAAGATTGCCGGGGCGCAAAAAAATCGCCCCGAAACGAACTGTTTCAGGGCGATCGAAACCGCGGTACCACCTGAATTCCACGCAGGCGCGTGACACTCTTGTCTCTGTAACGGGAGAACCCGGCCGCCCTACTCCGTTCAGGCCGGCTGCTCCGGGGCGACCTTCATCTCCGGCATCCGAAAGGCTCGCACCAACCGCCTTCTCTCTGACGTCCGCCGGGAGACTACTCCTCCCCTTCTTCGCAAATGGATGGGAAAATTATAGGCCCTGCCGCGCCGTTTGTCAAGCGTTTCTGAGCCAGCGCACGACCGAAAGCGCCGCGCGGTTGCCCTCGCCGACCGCCGCCGGGATCTGATAGGGCGCGCCGGTGCAGTCCCCGGCCGCGAAAACGCCGGGAATGCTCGCGGCAAATGCTTCATCCACAACGATGTGGCCCTTTTCCGTGGCGATGCCGGGCAGAAGCGTATCGGCCGCAAAGCCCGCGCGCAGGACGAAGATGACGTCCGCCGGCTGTGCCGCGCCGTCAACCACGAGCGTGTCCGCCCGCTCGGCGCCGCGGATCTCAAAGCGGTGCTTTTTTCCGTCGTAATACTGCACGTCGCAGCCGATCTCACGCAGGAAGTCCGCCTCCGCCGGGGCGTCCGCCGCCAGGCCGATGACCGCCGCGCGCTTGCCGCGGTAGAGCATGCCGTCGCAGGTAGCGCAGTAGCTCACGCCGCGGCCGAGAAACGCCGTTTCCCCGGGAAACGTGCCGCGCTGGGCAATGCCGGTCGCAAGCAGAAGCGCCCTGCCCTCCACAAATTCCTTGCCCGCCGAGACGCCGAACGTTTTGCCCATCGGCATGGCCGACAGCGCCCGCTCGCGCAGCATGTCCGCGCCAAGATCGCGCGCCTGCTGCGTCATGGTCTCGAGCAGCGCGGGGCCGGAGACATCCGGCACACCGGGGTAATTTGTGACATGGCCGGCTTTATACAGCGCGCTGTCGGCCGCGCCGCCGCAGATCACGCACACGGTCAAATTCCGGTTGCGTGCCGTCATGGCCGCCGACAGCCCAGCCGGGCCGCCGCCGATGATGAGCAGGTCATACATATGTCCGCACCTCCGTTGTCTTACAATCCTGTCTGAATTATATATTTCTTTTTCGATATTGTAAACAGAAAACGAATCGTGTATAATACCTTTACAATTTTCTGCCCATCGCAAATTTATGTGGAGTTGACATGACACTATGGAAGATACCAAAAACTTTATCGAAGCCTTTGTCGAAGAGGATCTTGCGCCCGGCGGCCGCTTCGCCGGTCAGACCGTCCACACCCGTTTCCCGCCGGAGCCGAACGGCTATCTGCACATCGGCCACTGCAAGGCATTGTGCATCGATTTCGGAACGGCCGAAAAATTCGGCGGCATCTGCAACCTGCGCATGGACGACACGAACCCCTCCAAGGAGGACAACGAGTTTGTGGAAGCCATTCAGGAGGATATCCACTGGCTCGGCTTTGACTGGGGCGACCGGTTCTTCTTCGGCTCGGACTACTTCGAGAAGGATTACGAATACGCCGTGGAGCTGATTAAAAAAGGGCTTGCCTATGTGTGCGAGCTGACGCCGGAGCAGTTCCGCGAATACCGCGGCGATGTGAACACCCCCGCCGTCAGCCCCTGGCGCGACCGCCCGATCGAGGAAAACCTCGATCTGTTCGCGCGCATGCGCGCCGGCGAGTTCCCGGAGGGCAAGTATACCCTGCGTGCGAAGATCGACCTCGCCTCCGGCAACTTCAATATGCGCGACCCCGTGCTCTACCGCATCCGCTACATCGAGCACCACCGTCAGGGCACAAAGTGGTGCATTTTCCCGATGTACGACTTCGCGCACCCGATCCAGGACGCGCTCGAGGGCATCACGCACTCGCTGTGCTCGCTGGAATATGAGGATCACCGCCCGCTGTACGACTGGGTCGTAAACAATGTGTCCGTGCCGTGCAAGCCGCGCCAGATCGAGTTTTCGCGCCTCGGCATCAACTACACCGTCATGTCCAAGCGCAAGCTGCGCCGCCTCGTCGAGGAGGGCTATGTCTCCGGCTGGGACGATCCGCGCATGCCGACGCTGTGCGGCCTGCGCCGCCGCGGCTACACGCCCGCGTCCATCCGCAATTTCTGCGAGCGCATCGGCGTGTCCAAGGTCGCGTCCACGGTCGACTACAGCTTTCTGGAACACTGCCTGCGCGAGGATCTCAACCTCCATGCCCAGCGCGCCATGGCCGTGCTGCACCCGGTGAAGCTGCGCATCACGAACTATCCCGAGGGCCAGAGCGAGACGTTTGCCATCGAGAACAACCCCGAGGACGAAAACGCCGGCACGCGCGACGTGACGTTCTCCAACGAGCTGTGGATCGAAGCCGACGACTTCATGGAGGAGCCGCCGAAAAAGTATAACCGCCTCTACCCCGGCAACGAGGTGCGCATCAAGGGTGCGTACATCGTCCGCTGCACCGGCTGCGTCAAGGACGCGGACGGAAGCGTGACGGAGGTCCTGTGCGAATACGACCCCGAGACCCGCGGCGGCAACACGCCCGACGGCCGCAAGGTGCGCGGCACGATCCACTGGGTCGATGCACACAACTGCGCCGACGCCGAGGTGCGCCTGTATGATAACCTCTTCGCCGACGCCGACCCCGAGGGCGACGGCAAGGACTATCTGGCGTGCCTGAATCCGGACTCGCTGTCCGTGCTCACCGGCTGCAAGGTCGAGCGGATGCTCGCCGGCGCCGAGGCTCCGGCCGCGTTCCAGTTCCTGCGTCTCGGCTACTTTGCCGTGGATAATAAGGACTCGACCCCGGAGCATCTGGTCTTTAACCGGGCCGTCGCGCTCAAGGACAGCTTCAAGAAAGCCTGACCACAAGATCCTGTACCTTGTCCCTCCCGCAGAAAACGGGAGGGACAAGTTTTTGTGACGAAAATGTGAATTTGCTGTTGACAAGCGCAGCATCCGGTGGTATGCTGTGCAAGCTGATATTTTTAAGTCGGTACGAGATACCGGCAAGGTGTCACGGTCAATGGAATCACTGCGGGGTCTCCCTACGCGTTGCCGCCTTGTCTGTATCCGGACAGGGTGTTTTTTTATGCCCGGAGGAGGGATCGCTGTGGAGCTGAAATTCAAGGCAAAGATCATGGACGAGGCCGCCATCGACCGTACGCTCGTGCGCATCGCGCATGAGATCCTCGAGAAAAACGACGGCACGGACGACCTGTGCCTGATCGGCATCCGCACGCGCGGTGTGCCGCTGGCCCGCCGCCTTGCAAAAAACATTGAGAAGATCGACGGCGTGCAGCTGCCGGTCGGCGAGCTGGACATCACGCTCTACCGCGATGATCTGTCCACGGTCGCGGACGCGCCGGTACTCAACCGGACGGACATTCCCTTCCCCATTGCGGGCAAGACCGTCGTGCTGGTCGACGATGTGATCTACACCTGCCGCACCGCGCGCGCAGCGCTCGACGCCGTGATGCAGCTCGGCCGTCCGGCGCGCATCCAACTCTTTTCCCTGATCGACCGCGGCCATTCGGAGCTTCCGATCAAGGCCAATTACGTCGGCAAGAACATCCCGACCTCCAAGAGCGAGGTCGTGGCCGTCCGCCTGCAGGAAACGGACGGAGAGAACAGTGTCTGCATCCTCGAGAGAGGATAAAGAATAGATTAAATTTTCACGGGAGGAAAAAATCTATGAGTAAAAGCTCCATCGGTACCGAGCCGGTGTACGACGCACGTACACTCGGCAAGCCCAGAATGTTCATTCTGGGTCTCCAGCACATGTTCGCCATGTTCGGCGCGACCGTCCTCGTCCCGGCGCTGTCCGGCCTCGACGTCGCAACGACCCTACTGTTTGCCGGCATCGGCACGCTGCTGTTCCACCTGCTGACCAAGGGTAAGGTCCCGGCCTTCCTCGGCAGCTCGTTCGCCTTCATCGGCGGCTACAACGCCGTGCGCACCATCGGCACGAACGCCGACGGCTTCGCCATTTACAACAACGACCTGCTGGCATACGCCTGCTTCGGCGTCGCCATCGCGGGCCTGATGTACATCATCCTGTCGACACTGTTCAAAATCTTCGGCGTCAAGAAAGTCATGCGCTACTTCCCGCCGATCGTCACCGGCCCAATCATCATCGCCATCGGCCTGACACTCTCCTCTTCCGCCATCACCAACTGCCGTGCCAACTGGCTCGTCGCCGTCGTTGCGATCCTGATCGTCATCGGCTTCAACATGTGGGGCAAGGGCATGGCCAAGATCATCCCGATCCTGCTCGGCGTGCTCGGCTCTTACATCTTCGCACTCATCGTTGATCCCGCGGAGCGCGCCTCCGTCGCCGCTGCCGTCAGCAGCGCCAAGTGGTTCGGCCTGCCGATCTTCTGGAAAAACAGCGTGTTCCACCTCTTCGCCGGCCCGGTCGACAGCGGCGTCCTCTGGTCCGCCGTGCTGACGGTCGTGCCGCTGTCGCTGGCCACCATGGTCGAGCACATCGGCGACATCTGCGCCATCTCCTCCACCTGCGGCAAGAACTTCATGGTCGACCCCGGCTTCCACCGCACCCTGCTGGGCGACGGCCTGGCCACCACCCTCGCTTCCCTCTTCGGCGCTCCAGCCAACACCACCTACGGTGAGAACACCGGCGTGCTTGCCCTGTCCCGCGTCTACGATCCCCGCGTGATCCGCATCGCGGCCTGCATTGCGATCGTCGTGTCCTTCTGCCCGAAATTCGCGGCCCTCGTGTCCGCCATGCCGACGGCCACCATCGGCGGCGTGTCCCTCGTGCTCTACGGCATGATCTCCGCTGTCGGCGTGCGCAACGTCGTCGAGAACAAGGTCGACTTCACCAACACCCGCAACGTCATCATCGCCGCGCTCATCCTCGTGCTCGCCATCGGCATCACCTACTCCGGCAGCATCCAGATCGGCGTCGTGTCCCTGTCGGGTCTGGCTGTCTCCTCCATCGTGGGCATCCTGCTCAACGCCATCCTGCCCGGCAAGGACTACACCTTCGAGCAGGACGATCAGGGCGCGACCTCTGTGGACTTCAAGGTCTGAGCCCGCATCGAAACCAGATACGCACCGGCCGCCGCAGCGCAAAGCTGCGGCGGCCTCTTGTTTTTCCCTTCCCCATGGGGCGCGATTGTTAAATTTGTGACCGGTTTTTTCCAAAAAATCAGTTGTAGTTTCGGAAAAAATGCGTTATCATGAATGTGTTTGAGAGCAAAAAAGAAACCAAAAATACAAAGAAAAACGGAGGAGCAACATGAAATTTTCCAGTAAGATCGAAAAATGCGGCCTCTCGCCTATGCGCAAGTTCGCGCCCTATGCAAACGAGGCTGCCAAAAAGGGCAAGAAACTCTACCACCTGAACATCGGCCAGCCCGATATTGCCACCCCCGCGGCCTACTTTGAGGCTGTGAAAAACTTCAGCCAGCCGGTCCTGGCCTACGCCCCGTCCGACGGCGTGCCCGAGATGATCGACGCGGTCGTCAACTACTACGGCAAGATCGATGCGCCCATCACCAACAAGCAGGTGCTCATCACCACCGGCGGCAGTGAGGCGCTGCAGATCGCGCTCAGCTGCATTCTCGACGAAGGCGACGAGATCATCATCCCCGAGCCGTTTTACCCGAACTACAGCACGTTTGTCACGCTGACCGGCGCAACCATCCGCCCGATCACCACGACCCCTGAGGAAAACTACAAGTTCGCCATCCGTGAGCGCGTCGAGGCCTGCATCAACGAGCACACCCGCGCCATCCTCTTCACGAACCCCGGCAACCCGACCGGCACGATCCTCACCGAGGAAGAGCTCCGTCTCATGGCCGACATCGCCAAGGAGCATAACCTGTTCATCATCGGCGACGAGGTGTACCGCGAGTTTGTTTACGGCGGCGAGAAGCTCATGAGCCTGCTGCAGCTCGAGGGATATGAGGACAACGTCGTCGTCATCGACTCCGTGTCCAAGCGCTTCAGCGCCTGCGGCGCGCGCATCGGCTGTGTGATCACGCGCAACGCAGAGCTCTACAACAACGCCATGAAGTGGTGCCAGGGCCGCCTGTGCGCCTCGACGATCGACCAGGTCGCGTCCGCCGCACTCTACACCGTCGGCCCCGAGTACTTCGACGCCGTGCGCAAGGAATACAAGGCCCGCCGCGACACGCTCGTCGAGGGGCTCAAGAAGATCCCCGGCGTCATTTACTCCGAGCCGAAGGGCGCGTTCTACGTCATGGCCAAGCTCCCCGTGGACGACGCGGAGAAGTTCCAGCTGTTCATGCTCGAGGAGTTTGACGACAACGGCGACACGCTCATGTTCACCCCGGCCGAGAGCTTCTACAAGACCCCACACACCGGCGTCAACGAGATCCGCATGGCCTACGTCATCAATCAGGACGCACTCAAGCGCTCCATGGAGCTGCTTGCCAAGGGCATTGAGGCCTACAACAACAAATAAGCTGCATACGCAAAAACCGTCCGCTCCCGATCGGGAACGGACGGTTTCTTTATTGGATTTCGTTTGCTTTCTGCCGGCGTTTGAGATTGAGCAGCACGACGGCCGAGAGCACGCACACGCAGCCGAGGGCGCTGAGCGGTGTGAGTTTTTCGTGGAACACGAAGATGCCGACCAGCGTCGCCACGACCGGCTCAAACGACGCAAGGATGGACGCCTTGCCGGTCTCGAGCCCCGTGAGGCCGAAGGTATAGAGCAGATAAGGCAGGTAGCACGTGACGATGCCGAGCGCCGTGCACAGGCCGAAGCCCTTCCACGAACCGAACATGACGCCGAGCGGCTGCGCCGCACCCCAGATGATGGCCGCGCCGATGGTGGTCAGCAGGCAGGAATAAAAGTTGATGGTGTTGCTCGAATAGCCGCGGTCGAGCGCGTAGCGGGCAAAGATGCTGTAGAGCGCATAGCCGAAGCCCGCGCCGAGGCCGTAGAGAATGCCGACCGTGGAGAGCTTGTGCTCCCCGCCGACGAGCGACACCAGACAGCAGCCGGCAAACGCCAGCACGAGCGCGATGAGCTTCTGCACCGTGATACGCTCGTGAAACAGGATCAGCGAGAGGATCATGACGATCGACGGCGCGGTGTACAGCAGCACGGCCGCCGTGGACAGGTCCATGATCGTGATGGCCTGAAAATAGCAATACGTGAAAAACAGCAGGCTGCAGATGCCGGTGCCGATAAAACACCAGATCTCTTTGAGCCGAATGCGAAACTGCTTTGAGTCGCGCACGAGCAGCGTGACGGCGAACAGCAGCGCCGCAATGCCGCAGCGCAGCACGATCGCGCCCGTGGAATCCACGCCATAGGTCGCCAGTGTGCGCGTGAACAGACCCATCAAGCCCCAGAGACACCCGGCCGTGATGACGGACGCCGTATATTTCTGCATTCTGCACCCCTCCAGATCAAGCTTTCGACAGAGCATGATATCAGGTTTCCGGACGGTTGTCAATTTGTGTGGACAAGAAAGTTTTGCGCGGCATTTGCGTTTGCCCACTTGTCAAGCCGACGCGGCTGTGGTAAGATAATTGTGCCGTTTGTAACGGTGCGCGGATACAGCGTTTTGCTCCGCCTCGGGAACCTCCCCGTGTCAAAATAGAGGCTTATGAGCGGCGGCCAATACCGCCGCTTTCTGTTTGCGCCTGTGATGGAATTGGTAGACATGCGAGATTTAGGTTCTCGTGCTTTCAGCGTGTGGGTTCGAGTCCCTTCAGGCGCACCAAAGCCCCCACGGCGGCTATTGTTGTATGGCCGCCGTGGGGGCTTCTTTTTTGCCATGCATCCACCGGCCGATCGGGCGCGATCGCCGCGCTTTCAGCTGCGCTGCGCCGAGCGCAAGCTCGTCGCGCGTCAGGCCGGAATAGCGCAGAATGAGCTTGTTTTTGTGCTGGCCCTTCACAGCGGCCTGCTGCTCGACCGGCACGGCGTAAGCGCCCTGCTGCAGCATCCGCCGGACGAGCACATCCATGCAGTCGACCCCGTCAAAGGCCGCGACCAGATTCATGCCCGCAGCACCGCCGCTGATGTGTACCACAGGCCCGAACTGCGCACGCAGGCAGTCCGTCAGATCATCACGGCGGGCTCTGTATTCCTTTTTCATGCGGCGGGTGTGCCGCTCGAGCTCCCCATCGCGCAAAAACGCCGCCAGTGCAAGCTGATCGAGCGAATTGGTGTGGTGGTCAGACAGGCGCTTTTGCGTGCACAACGAGGCGACCAGCTGCCGCGGCGCCACGATGTAGCCCAGCCGCACGGACGGAAAGAGCACCTTGCTGAACGTCCCGACGGAGAGCACACGCTCCGGTGCAAGCTCGAAGAGCGAGGACGTCGGTGGAGCTTCATAGTTGAACTCGCTCTCAAAATTGTCCTCCAGGAGATACGCCCCGGTGCGTTTGGCGAACGCGACCAGCTCCATGCGGCGCGTCATGGGCATGATCGCGCCGGTAGGAAACTGCCGCGCAGGCGAACAGATGATGAGCGTGGGTTTGCGCCCGACCGGAAACCGCGCGGGATCTCCAATGTGCAGAAAATATGCGAAACCTTTTGCCATGAGCACCGTCTTTTCCAGTAAAGGAAGGTGGTTATTTATGAAAAAAGCAAGACTGCTCCCAGCACTGATCCTGGCCCTGCTGTTCCTCCTCCCCGCCGGCTGCGGCAAACAGGCCACGACCGTATCTCCGTCAACACCGACGCCCGCTGAAACCGTGACCGCATCCGGAACTGCCGGAACGCTGCGCGTGCAGGTGCCGGACGGCTGGAAGTATGAAGTCTGCCCCGAAGGGACGCTCGACGACTCGGAAGCCTGCTTCGGCGTGAAGATCTGGCCGGACAGCGGCTCGGACAGCTGCGTGCAGCTCTATTGGTCGGACAGCTTCGGCGTGTGCGGCACAGGGCTGAAGGAAGAGACCCTGACGCTCGCCGGAGACAGCGTCTCCGCCGGGTATTATGACGGCAACAAAAACTGGACGTTTCTCAGCTTTCAGGGCAAAAACAGCGGCATCGTCGCCTGGGCCGATCCGAACGCCGGCTGGTTCGCGGGCAAGGGCGACCAGCTGCTGGCCGTGCTCGATACGGTCGAATGGGAACCGGCAGCATAAATAAGGTCATAAAAAAATACGCCCCGCAGCAGAAGCTCTGCTGCGGGGCGATTCTTGTAATATGTTATTTCGCCTTATTTCACCGCGGCCGCGCCTACCTCGGGCCGTACGGGAATGCCGGAGTCACTCACTGTCTCAATATTCGAAACCGTCTATGCAGTTCATTTCATCCAGCGTGTATTGGTCAACACTCCACTCCACAATCAAACCATCTACTTCCCACCACGTGGAATTATCCTGCCGGAAAACCTCGACGGCAAGTCGAGCGTCACCTTCATTTTTAAATACACCGAGGTTCCGGCTATATTCAAATTCATATTCCGCATCGTGAATGTAGACATTGGCCAGATAAACGAGCACCGCATGCTCTTCCACTTCGTGCGCAAAAACGACAAATCCGTTGGGATAATCACAAAAGCCGGGAATGCTGCGATACTTTTCGATTGCTGCTGCCACCCGCTCCGCCGACGAAAAGCAGCCGAGCATCGCGCAATCCCCGTAGTGGAAGCGGCCATCCGCCAGCGTTTCCGCCCCGTGCATGTGCACCAATTCATAAATTTTCATCTGTCGTTTTCTCCATGACTTCTGTGATCTCCGCAAGCAGAATTTCTGCGCGGCACTGCCATGATAGCAGGCGTGCGAAAACCTGTCAACACGCCAGTGCAGCGGTCGATAAAGGCTCCATAAGGCATGTATCTCACGTATTTGCAAAAACACCTCGCAGCGGCAAGTGCTGCTGTGAGGTGTCTCTTTGTTATTTTGCCTCAGCGGGAATAGCGGCGGATGCCGCTTCCTCGGCCACTTCGGCCTCGGGCTGCGCGGCGGCAAAGCCCTGCGCAAGGCCGTGCTCGCGGATGTACTTGCGGTTTTTGTACACGCCGACGGTCAGGAACGGAACGACCACGACCGCGATGCCGAGATAGCCGCAGTAGCCATAGCCGTACTTGATGATGTTCGTGAGGCCGGCCATGGAGATGGACATGGACAAAATGATGATGAACGCGGACACGATGGCGCTGCGCACCGGCGCGGACTGGATGCCGCGGAACATCGGCAGCTTCTCAAAGCGGGCGACGAAGCCGAAGATCGTCGTCACGCCCGTGGAGATAAGGCAGAGCATGAGGCAGACGCCGTAAACTGCGGTGAGCGCGCGGATGCCCATCGAATTGCAGACGGTGAGCGTGGGGATGGTCGTGCCGCCGTCCACGGCGGTGTAGACGCCGCGCCAGCAGATGAGCATGAACACGGAGAGCACGAGCGCGACCGCATTCATGACAAAGGAGATCCACATGGCCTTGGCACAGCCCTGCTTGCTGCGCATGGTCGTGCCGCAGGCGATCATGGTCGGGAGCGTGACGCACTGGAAGCCGGCATAGGTGAAGGCATTAAAGATCGCTTTGGGGACATTGGCAAAGCCGGTCGTCCGGAAATCCGCGGAGAGCACCATGAACAGCGGCGACTCGCTCTTGAAAATGCCGATGGCGTAGATGGTGATGGCGGTGACGAGGATGGCGATGCCCATATAGGTGGACGCCGCGCGGACGATGCCGGCGCCGAAAATGGTCAGGAGCAAGACGAGGCAGCCGACGGCCACAACGCCGAGATAATAGTTCACGCCGAAATAGCTCCGCAGCGCGGACGCCGCGCCCGAGATGGCCGCCGCGACGGCCATGAGCACCATGATGTAAAAGAAGATCTCAAACAGCCACTCGATCTTGTCAAAGGGGTGGTAGAGCGTCTCGAACAGCTGCTTATAGCTCGTCAGGCCGCGGGAATTGTACATGATCATGGCCTCACGCATCGTGAGCGTGAGCAGCAGCATGGCCACGATGGCCGACACGATGCCGGCCCAGCCGAGGCCGACGTAATACGTATTGGCCTGGTTGCCGGTCGCAAAGCCGCCGCCGGCGTGCGCGGAAAACAGCACCGCGCCGACCGAGAAGGCGGCAAAAAACGGGGTCTTGGGTATGGTTCTGGTTCTGGTTTGGGTTTTCATGATTCGTTCCTCCTGCAAAATGATCTGATGGTTTGGCAGGAAAAAAGAAAACCCTCCGCCTTTCCTGCCCTCTGGCAGAAGAGACGAAAGGCCGAAAACCCTCCGCGGTACCACTCTTCTTCGCCCCCAAATCAGGGGACGCACTCACACGGGATACCATCATATCCCTGCACAATAACGGGCGCACCCGTCTGCACCTACTCATCGTTCAGCGCAGCCGCTGTTCAGCCAGTTCGGCAGGTCTGTACGCTTTGTGCCTCGCACCACCCGGCACTTCTCTGAAAGGACGTTCCTGCTTACTACTCTGTGTCTTCGCGTTTGATGGCTTGATGATAACACCCGTATCCGGCGCGCGTCAAGGCACGCATTCACCGAAAAAAGTTGAAAAATTCGAAGGAAATTTGTCGGATCCATGCATCCAGCTGCCGCGCAAAAAGCCGGCCGTTTCCGAAGAAACGGCCGGCTCGTGCTCAGGTTTTGGTATGTGCGTTACCGGGTGCGGCTCACTTGGCGAAGTAGTTATACAGGAAGCGCACCATATGCGCACGTGTGCAGTTCATCAGCGGGCTGAAGGTCGTGCTGCTCGTGCCGTTCGTAACGCCCTCGGCCGCAGCCCACGCCACGGCATCGGCATAGTAAGCCGTTGCCGGGACGTCGGCAAACGTCGTCTTGTTCTCCACAGCCGGAGCGCCGACATAGCGGTACAGGAACGTGACGCACTGCGCACGGTTCGCAGTCAGGTTGGGACTGAAGTGATGGTCATCCGTGCCGTTCGTGATGCCCTCGCCCACGGCCCAGAGCACCGCCTGATAGTAGTAGGCATCCTCCGAGACGTCCACGAACGGATTGTTCATCGACTTGGGCGTCGGCTTGCCGGCGGCGTTCCACAGGAACATGACCGCCTGCGCGCGGGTGCAGCTCATATCGGGCGAGAAATGATCCTTGCTCGTGCCGTTCGTGACACCCGCATCTGCGGCCCACTGGACGGCGTCGTAGTACCAGGCGTCCTCCGCCACATCGACAAAGACGATGGCGGGCTTGTCCTTCGTGAACGCTGCCGTGATGATCTCGCTGGCCGTGCAGCCGTCCTTGACGGCGATGGCCTTGACCGTTGCGGACTCCGTGAGCGTGAACGCGCCGGTGTAGAGCGTGCTGTCGGCCGTCGGGTCGCTGCCGTCGAGCGTGTAGTAGATGCGCGCGCCCTCGGTCGCACAGGTGATGGTGACCGTCTGTTTGCCGGTGAAGGTGCCGCCGTTCGGGTCGATGACCGGAGCGGCCGCAGACTGCAGCACGGGGATCGTCGGCGCATTGCCCTGGCGGACGATGCCGTCGAGCACCCAGCTGTCGATCGTGAGCTTGGCTTCGCGCACCACGATGTCAAAGTCGGAAATGCCCTGGGCAAGTGCCGTGCGCAATTCCTTATCCTCGCACTGGTTGTCGTTGAGCAGGTCGCGGAAGGCCTCACTGCGGAGCTCCGCCGCGGTCATGCCGGCGGTCTCCTTGACAACGCCGGTGTTGCCGAGCATGGTCACGTTCTCACCGACCGCCTTGGGCTCGGCGATGACCGAGTTGCCGGAGCGCTGCTCCTGCTCCTTGTTGAAGTAGCCGTAGATGATCGTGCCGATGGCGGTGTTGCGGCCGGTGATGCCGCCGATATCGCCGGTGGCGTTCTTGGACACCAGCTTCACGTCGGCGTAGTTGTTGCCGGCCACACCGGCCTGCATGCCGGCGATGCCGCCGATGGTGGCGGAGTTGACACCGGCCTCGGCATAGATGCTGCCGCGGGCATAGTTGTTGGCGACGATGGCAAAGCCGTCCTGGCCGACAATGCCGCCGGCGAGCGCCGTGCCGCCGGTCGAGATCGACGTAATGTCGACCTGCGCGCCGCAGTTGAGGATCATGCTGTTGTAGCAGTAGGCCGTGATGCCGCCGTTCTGGCTCCAGTCAACGGACTTGTTGTAGATCGTACCGGAGACGGTGCAGTTGTTGATGACGGCTCCGGCGCCGGTCTCGCTGTTGTCGGTGACACCGGCGATGATGCCGGCATAGGTACGCACGGCATCCAGACGCGCGATGTAGATCTCCGCATCCGCCACGGCGAGATTGCGCACGACTGCGCCGTCAATGCAGGCGAACAGGCCGGCGGAAACATAGTCCGCAGGCGTTTCCTGCGTGCCGATCTTCATGCCGCGGATGCAGTGGTTCTGCCCGTCGAAGATACCGGCAAAGTAGTGGCCGCCCGCGCTGCCGACCGGCATCCACTGGGCGTCGCCGAGGTCGATATCGGCCGTGAGCACGATGTACTCACCGTCGAAGTGCTCATCGGCGTTGACCGCCGCGGCAAAGGCGCGCAGCTGCGCCGCCGTTGCGATCTGATATGGATCGTTCTGCGTGCCGGTGCCGCCCGCGAAGATGGAGGACGGATCGGCAGGATCATAGGTGCTCGTATCGCCGAGCAGCGCCTTGTTGACGGCGACGGACAGCGCCGCTTTGAGCGTCTGGTCATCGCTCGTACCGTCGGAGGCGTTCTTCACGGTCTGGTCTTTGAGCAGCGCCGCGAGAATGCTCTCGCTGTTGGCAGCGTCAAAGTCGGCCGGGGCGACGACCTCGGCGGAGACGATCTTCTTGTCGGCCACTGTGATGCGCACGATGACCTTCTTGTTCGCGTCGCGGCCGTAGTAGGTGCCGTCCTTGTAATCGTAGTTGATGCTCGGATCCGGGCGCTCGACCGGGACATAGGTGATGTTTGCGTTGTCGGTGCCGAACACGACGGCGCCGTCCTGAAGCGTCCAGGTGCGCAGCGCGGCGGGCAGGTCGTCCTCCGAGATCGGGAACGCGCCGAAGTTGCCGTTGAGCTTGTCGGCGAGTGCCTGCGCGGTCATGTCCGCTGCCGGGAGCGCCTCGACGTTGCTGACGAACGAGCCGCTCATGAATTCGCCGTCCTCATTGTAGCCGGACGGGACCTGGCTGCCGAACGCGACCGGCGGGTCGAATGTCTGATCCTTGATGGTCAGCTGCGCGCCGTCGCTGAAGTAGGAGTCGTAGCTCTCGCTGATGGCGGTGGCCATACCGGCGATGGCGCCGACATAGCGCGTCCAGCTGCGGGAGGTGCAGTTGCTGGTGGTGTAGCAGTTAGCGATGGTACCGGCCTGGCAGCCTGCGATGCCGCCGAGGTAGGTCACGCCGCCGTCGTCCACGTTCTCGCGGTCGGTCTCACCGGAGATATCGCCGAACGTGTAGCAGTTAACGATCATGCCGTAGGCGTTCATGGCAGTGATGCCGCCGGCCTCGGCGTTGGCCGTCTTGCAGAAGGCATCGAGCGTGACGTCGGTCCAGGAGTTGAGGATGTAGCTGCGCTGGCTGTAGCCGATCAGGCCGCCGGTAAAGCTGTTGTTTTTGTACTCGCCGTCTTCGGTGCGCACGGTGATGTCACCGGTCGCCCAGCAGTTGTTGATGATGGCAAGGTCGCAGCAGCCGGCCAGCGCGCCGCCGATGGCGGACTCCTTATCGGCCATGAGGTGGATGCTGACGTTCTCCATGCCGAGGTTTTCCACAACGGAGCCGTTCATGAGCGCTGCGAACAGGCCGAAGTACACGCGCTGCTCCGCACTGACCGGGGCGGTCTTGCTGCCGATGGCCATGTTGGAGATCTTGTGGCCCTGGCCGTCGAAGCTGCCGCGGAAGGCCTGCGTGCCGTTGGCCAGGTGGCCGATCGGCGTCCAGGCTTCGCCTGCGAGGTCGATGTCCGCGCCGAGGACGATGTATTTGCCGGAGTAATCCGTCTTGGCAAACGAAGCCGCAAACGCCTTGAGCTGGTCAGGGTTCTGGATGACCCAGGGGTCGGCCTCCGTGCCGGAGCCGCTCTCGAAGAAGTCGAGCACCGGCGCGTCGGGCTGGACAAAGACGTCCGCGCCGAGCACGGTCTTGCCGTCGCGCGCTTCCCAGCCGTACCACGCGGCGGGACGCATGGCAATGAGCATGTCGGTCGTGAAGTCGATGTCGTCGCTCGTGAGGAACTTGTCCGTGGCGGCGAGGCCCTCGGCCGTCAGGCCGTGGTTCATGGTGTCGACAAAGGCGGCGCTGGAGGTGTCCACACCGGCGACGTTGTTCGTGTCGCCGCTGACGAGATCGCCGATGGCGGTCGCGCTGCCGGACGTGCCGTTGACAGACACGGTAGCCTTGCTGTTATAGTAGCAGTCGGTCACGATGCCGTTGTAGCTGCGGCCCGTGGACATCTGGCCGATAAGGCTGCCCACGGCCGGTTCATCCGGCGTGATGGCCATCGTCAGTGCAACATTGCCGGCTGCGTAGCAGTTGTGGAACAGACCGGTCGCCTGGCCGACGAGACCGCCGACGGAGGCGCTTACCTTGGAAGAGGTCGTATAGCCCGAAATGGCCGTCACGTCGCCGAGGGCGGCGCAGTTGGCGATCATACTGCCGTTGGAGTTCGTGGCAACGAGGCCGCCGGCCGAGCACAGGCCTTCGGTGGATTTGACCTGCACGGTCACATCCGTCCAGGAGTTGGTGAGGTAAGCATCGAGGTAGAGCGATGCGGTCAGGCCGCCGCCATACGCCCACTGCTTGCCCTCCGTGCTGACGATGCCGCCCACGACGGAGCAGTGATCGATGCGCGCATTCTTGCCCATGCCGAGGTTACCGCCGACGAGACCGCCGACGAACGGACGTTCATAGTCAGCGGTGATTTTGCCGTACACTGCAACGTTGGTCAGGTTCAGGTTCGAGAGCGTGGCGCCGTTTGCCAGCACGTCGAAGAAGCCGACGCTTTTCTGCTCGAGCGGCGCGAGCTCGGTGCCGATGCGCACGCCGGAGACGGTGTGGTTGCGGCCGTCAAAGTTACCGGCGAAGTAGTGGATGGGCGTCCACGCACCGTTGAGGGTGATGTCCGCGTCGAGCGCGACATACTGGCCCGCGTAGTCGACCGCGTTGTCGCCGGTGGTGGAGGCGGCAAATGCGCGCAGCTGCGCCTCCGTCTTGATGACGAAGGGATCGGCCTTGGTGCCGGTGCCGGAGGCAAAGATGCTCTCGGCCTTCACGCCGAGCAGGACTTTGCCGTCGGCAGCGCCCCAGCTCTGCCAGACCGCCGGACGCATGGCCGCAAGGCCCGCGGCCGTGTAGCCGGAGAACTTGCCGCTGTTGATGAGGTATTCATCCGTCGCGGCGAGGCCCTCGGTGGAGATGCCCTGGTTCATAACGGCGGCAAAGGCGTCGTTCGTAACGTCGTCCTGCGCCGTGATATTGTTGTAGTTGATGCCGCTGTACCAGCTGTCAGGCGTCTTGCCGACCGCGATGAGGTCCTTGCTCTCGCCGTTGACGGTGAGCACCGCCTTGCTGCTGTAGTGGCTGTCCACGACGGCACTGCCGCTCTGCTCGCCGATGAGCATGCCGGCATAGGCGTCATAGTCGCTGCTGGCATTCGTCAGAGTGACGCTGCCGGCCGCGTAGCAGTTTTCCGTCAGGAACGGGGCCGAGGCCAGCAGGCCGCCCGCTCTGGTGCGGTTATACTGCAGGCTGTTGCCGCTGGCGGTGACATCGCCGAGCGCGGCACAGTTGCCGACGAAGCTGCTGCTGCCGAACGTGCCAACAAGGCCGGCCGCGTTGGCAACATACTTGCTGCTGGTGGCCGCGACGTCGATATCCGTGTAGCAGTTGGTAACGTAGTTGGTGCCGCCGAGTCTGGCAGCGAGGCCGCCCGCGTACACGTGCATGCCGGAGGACGCGGAAATGGTACCGCCCGTGACCGAGCAGTTGTCGATGCGGACGTCGGCGCCCATGGTCTGGCCGCCGGCGATCAGGCCGCCGGCATAGACGGTATCATCCAGGCTGCTGCCCGTGCGCACGACGTTGACCGAAACGTCCGTCAGCTTGAGGTTGCTGACCGACGCGCCGTTTGCCAGCGTCTCGAAGAAACCGGCGCTGGTGCGATCCGACGGCTGCGCGCTCGTGCCGATGGTCATGCCGGAAACGGTGTGGCCGTCGCCGTCAAAGCTGCCGCCGAACTTGGCGATCGGCGTCCACGGCTCATCCGAGAGCGCGATATCGGCATCGAGCCGGATGTACAGGTTCGTGGTGCTGAGCTTGCCGTTCTGGGTGGCCTCAGCGAAACCGCGCAGCTGCGCCTCAGTCTCGATGCGGTAGGGGTCAGCCTGCGTGCCCTCGCCGCCGGCGAAGAAGTCGCTCGGATCGACAGGCTGATTGCTGCCCTCACCGGTCGGCAGCAGGCGGCCGTTTTCGACCTGCCAGCTGTTCCAGCCGTTTTCACTCATGCTCAGCAGGCTGTTCATCGTAACGCCGTTGCCCAGCAGGCCGACGGCCTTGCTGGAGAAATACGCCTGCGCATCGGCAAGCTTTTCCTCCGTGAGCGCGTCGGCAAGATTCGTCTCCAGCACGCCGGAGGTGAGCTCCGCCGACGTCAGACCGGCGCACTCTTCCTGGTCGCTGACCGAGTAGCTGAGCGTGGAATAGCCGACCGCGACCGGCTCTGCCACCGCTTCATCGTTATAATAGGTCTGCGCCGCGTCGGCGTTGAACCAGCAGCGGTAAGCGGCCGTGCAATACGCCGGCGCGCCGGCGATGCCGCCGATGGGGACATCGGAACCGTCGCCCGCATCGGACATGGCGTCCATGTGCAGGGTCACGTCGGAGTAGCAGGCGTAGATCGCGCCGCAGCTGTAGCCGACAATGCCGCCTGCGCCGTACATCATGGAGCCTTCGCAGTAGTTGCCGATCGTGCCGAACGCCGCGCAGTTGATGACCGCGGAATCGTTGCTCGTCCAGCCGACGATCCCGCCCGCGCCGGTATCGCTGCCCTTGGCCACGATCTGCACGTCCGCCCAGGTGTTGCACACCAGGCTCTTGCCGCCGTTATTGCCGACGACACCGCCGACGTAGGTGTAGTTGTTGTCACCGGCCGCATCGCTGATGATCGTGCCGCTGACCCAGCAGCCGTCGATCACGCTGCTGTCGCCGGTGCCGGCCGCCAGAATGGCGACTGCAGGGTCTTCATCCGTGGTCTTGTTGTTGATGAACGCATCCTTGACGCCCAGGTTGCGGATCGCACCGCCCTTGCCGACAAGGCCGAAGAGGCTGGCATACTCATACGCGGCGGGCTCGGCTTTCGTGCCGATGGTCAGGCCGGCGATCGTGTGGTTGTCGCCGTTGAAGATGCCGTTGAAGCTGCCGCTGTCGCCGCCGATCGGCGTCCAGCTCTCGCCGGTGAGGTCGAGATCGGCGTCGAGCGTAACATACTGGCTCGCGTAGGTCTCACCACCGTTGACCGAGGCCGCGAACGCCTTGATCTGGTCGACCGTGCGGATCAGATACGGGTCAGACTTCGCGCCGGTGCCGGCGGCAAAGATGCCGGTGTCCGGCTGCTCCGGCTCGGTGACGAGCGCCTTGCTCAGCGCGTCGTTGACCGCGGCTTTGACGCCGTTGCTGCTCATGGTCGCGCCGGAAACACCGTCGATCTCGGTGCCGTTGGCCTTGACGATATCGTCAAAGAGCGAGGCGACATTCATAGTTTCCCAATAGCTCTGCTTTTCCTGGCTGACGAGTTCCACCTTGGCGATCTTGCCGTCGGTGATGGTCACTTTGACCTTGATCTCGCCATTTTTGAAGCCCTTTCCGGTGCCCTCATAGACACCGTCCTTGTAGCTCGTGCCCTCCTGGGCATACACTGCGGTCAGATCGCCGCTCGCGCCGGTGTCCGCGGCATAGGCCGGGAGCGCGCAGCCGACGAGCATGACCACCAGCAGCACCAGGGACAGGAGCCGTTTGGTGATTGCCTTGTTCATGGGTTGGTCATTACCTCCTGAAAAAATATGATATGTATATTGTTTGTGCATTCAGCGGATCTGTGTGCGGCCTCACCTTCCCTTTCCGCCGGTCGGTCCCGGCATATCATGCATGCAGTTGATTGTACAAAAGCGTCACGATCTGCGCGCGAATGCAGGGGGCCGCGGGCGAAAAGCAGTTGTTGCCCGTGCCCGTCGTGATCTTATTGGCGGCGGCCCAGCGCACTGCGGCCGCGTAATACGCATTTGCCGGAACGTCCGTGAACGTCTGATCCGCGGCGACCTCCGGGCTGCCGGCGGCGCGCCACATCATCGTCACCGCCTGTGCGCGCGTCACGATGCCGTTCGGGGAGAAGGTCGTGCCGCTCGTGCCGTTGGTGATCTTGCGTTCGACCGCCCAGCACAGGGCTTTGTAGTAGTAAGCATCCGCCGACACGTCCGTAAACGGGACGGTCAGGGAACTCGGTTCCGGTTTGCCGGCGGCGTTCCAGAGGAAGGTCACGCTCTGCGCGCGCGTGCACGTCGCGTTCGGGGCAAAGCAGGTGCTGCTGACGCCGTTCGTGATGCCGCAGCGCTTGGCCCAATAGACGGCTTCGGTGTAATAGGCGTCATCCGGCACGTCGTCGAACGGCGTGACCGGCATCAGCGCGCCGCAGCGGACGCAGACGCCGTTTTGATAGCTGTGGCCGAGCGAATCGCCGGCCGCGACCGTCAGCGTCTCACTGACGGCATCGCAGCGGTCGCACTGCACGTAATACTGCGCAGGCTCGGTGCAGGTCGCTTCCTGCGCGCAGGCGGCGGAAGCCTTGTCATGAAATGCATGGCCGAGCGGGGCGAGCGTGTCACGATAGGTGCCGCCGCAGACGGTGCAGGCATATTCCACCCATCCGGGCTCCGTGCAGGTCGCCGCCCGACGGGCGGACTCCACATACTGGTGCTCATGGGCCGACTGCAGCTGTGTGGTGTACCACAGGCCGCTGGTCTCGCCGCGATAGAGCGTCAGCGGGGTCTCCGTGCTGCGCACGCAGCGGAAATACTGCTTATCCGCGCAGAACTGCAGGCTGCGCGCCATGAAGCGTGCATTTTGAATGACAACGCGGCCATCCTTCCAGCTGATGAGCCAGCGGGCATAGCTGCTGCTGCCGTCCACGTCGGAATTGAGCTGGTCGCTGTTCGAGCGGCAGGCCAGATACAGCGATGACATTGCGCCGCCGAGCCGGATGGTATACTGTTCCGTCCCGGGCACGCGCGTGATCTGCACGGTATACGTGCCGAAAACGCCGGAGACATTTCCGTCCGCGTCCACGGTGATGCCGGTATTGGCAAGCGGCACGGCAGCAGCGGTGCTGCCAAGCGCCGCCCCGTAAACGGTGCCGTCACAGTGCAGGACGCTGTCACCGCCGCGCAGGACATACGTCCCGCTCCAGTCATCCGTGTCCGCCGTGACAGTGGAGAACGCAGGCGTCCGCCCATCCGGCGTGGCAAAGTATTGATAGAGCGCGTAGAGCGTTGTCTCCGCACCTGTGACATCATAGCGCTCACCCGCGCGGAGCACCTGCGCGCTCACGGCCGGGGTCTCGACCGGCTCGGTCGTCCAGCCGACGAAGTGATAATCCTGTGCGTCAGCCGTGGGCGTGCCCGTCGGCTGCGGGAGTGTGATCGGATCGCCGATATAACCGGCGACATCCGGCTGCGTCACGCCGTCCGGCACGGAGAAGTGCACGGCCGCCGGCGTCTTGGCAGCAAAGTGGATCGTCACCTTGCAGTCCTGCCGCAGTGCGGAAATGCGGAAGGTATTGCCGTTCTGCAGCACGGTCGCCGCGCCCTCGGGCGTGACGGTGTAGCCGGAGGCATAATAGCCGGTGTTGGCATTGGCCGTGACGGTCATGCCCCGCTGCGTCACGGAGCCGTGCTCCGGCGTGTCGGTGTCCGCCGTCAGTGCGTAGCGGTCGAGCAGCGCCCAGCCGGAGTTGACATCCTGCAGCGCATCGACATTGCCGTGGCCGGGATAGGTATCATCCGCGGAGACGACGATCGGGAATGCGGCGCGGCCGCGCTGCGCCTCCTCCAGCGTCGTCATCTGATAGTTGGCGGACATGCCGTTGGCCTGGCAGATCTGCGGCGAGCAGTCCCATGCGCCGCAGGCCGTCTTCATGTCCGTGATCGCCTCGGCGACGGTGCTGCCGCCGAGCAGGCTGTCAAAGAACACAGCCTCAAACGTATAGTCGCCGACAAATGTGACCGACTGGCTGTAACCATAAACGGCGCCGAGGCCGCGGTCCATGAGCGGCTTTTCCAGGCCGTCGGTCGCCATGCCGAGGCAGATCGCCATCCAGAGCAGGCCGTTGTTGGCCTGCGCGTCGGCGTCCATGTGGTCGGCAATGACCGTGCCGTCCACGAGGAAATATTTCATGCTGCCGCTCGTGCTGCTGTAAACGGCGTGCCCGCCGTCATAATCCGCCTTGGTCAGGCCGTCGCCCGTCTGCAGGCAGAGGTAAGACGTCGTGGCGCCGGAGGTGTAGTCCTCGCCGTTTTCGTAATCTGTCGAGCCGTGCGAGTCGAAGAAGACAACGCCGCCGTCCGTGATCGCGTCCGCAACGGCGTCGATCGTCGCCGCATCACCTTTATAGTAGTGATAGGTACCCTCGGACGCCTGCGCCACGCGCTGGGCCTCCTTCTGGTACTGCTCGGTGAAGCTGCGGTCAACGCCGTAGTACGGCTGGAACAGGTACACATCGCGCCCGTGCTGCGTGCCGCGCGCGGCGTAGGAGCGCGTCTGCACATCGGGCGTATCGTCAGCCGTGGGCTCCGCCGCCGCCGCGATCTGCTCCAGACGCGGAGAATAGGCACAGGCGATGCCCTGCTCCGTCATCCAGTTGATCCGTTCGCCGCTCGTCTCGACCGAGCCGGGCACGACCGCGTCCTGCGCGTTGAGATAGTCGCAGATGGCCTGTGTGCGCCCGTCTGCGGATGCATCCCGCCGCGCCGCCGTCTGCTCCACGTCCTCGAGCGCGTTGAACAGCGCGTCCGCAGCGGCATAATCCGCCGCCGTGAGCGCCGCGTCCGCGCCGTCGTCGGCCGCAAACGCCGTCACCGTCAGCGACAGCAAAACGGCGACCGCAAGGAGCACCGACAGCATTCGTTTGAATAATTGCTGCATGAATGTTTCCTCCAAATGATTCGTTGCGAAGTTTAAGTTAGATTCATCTAATTTAAATTAGAGCAATCTAACTCTTGCGGAAAAGAAAAGCGCGCTCCGGCGTATCTGCACCGACCGGGCGTGCATGATCCCGACTAGCTCTTCGATGTTAGATACGTCAAACTGCCACAAAAAAAGAAAAGTGCGCCACAAAAGCAGACACATATCCACGCACTTGGCATTATACAATGGCGCTCACAGCGTGTCAAGAAAATTCTCGGCGATCTGCCGCATTCGTCCAGCGCAGAAACACGCCGCACCCGCGATCGGGTACGGCGTGCAAAATGCGGTGGTGCGGGTCACTTGACCTCGTCGTCCAGCCAGTCGGCCAGCTTGGCCTCGTCCAGGTTCAGGCCCTTGGTCAGGAACGCGACCATTTCGTTGAAATTGAGCTTCTTCATGCGCTCAAAGTTCGACTCGCCCTTCTTCTCGGGGTCGATCAGGCGGCCTTCGATATAGCCGCACTCATAGCACATATTCAGCGCATACTTCCGATGGGTATCGAGCGTCATTTCATGACCGCAGCGGGGACATTTCATCACACATTCTCCTCTCCATAAACAGCAGTTTTTGATACTTTATGTACCGTTTCCTGCGCAACATCTAGCAATATGCTACATGATTGTGCGCGAATATGCAAGCATAGTTTACGAATTAACACGGCGCGTCCGCCAGGGTAACGGTCAGCGTCTGCGCCAGACGCACCGGGCCGCCGATGGACAGCCCCGTCACCGCGCCGTGGGCGCGCTGCACGCCGACCTCGAGCGTGCCGCCCGGCTGGCCGATGCCGATCTCCGTAATGCCGTCGGCAAAGTCCGCCGTGAGCACGACGGCCGTGGCGACGCTGCCGGAGGCGCAGCTCGTCTCCGCGACGCACGAGCCGGTCTCACGCACGAACACGACCGGCTGCATGCTGCCGGCCGCCCGGTCGAGAAACAGCGCGCCAACGGCGCTCGCCTCTGGCGCGGCGGCAATGGCACGCTGCACGAGCGCATCGTCCGGCTGCGCGCGATCCATGACAAAGTGCGTGATGCCATCGAATGTCACGCGCACGGCCTGCACGTCCGGCCAATCGGCCGGCTGCACCGCGCGCGGCAGCGGCATCACCGTGGACGCCTCCCCCGCCGCTGTGTCCGCCATGACCGGCTGAACGCCTTCCGCCCCGCTGATCTCGGCAAGAACGCAGGTTTTCCCCTGCGCGCCGGTGCGCAACGCATGATAAAACCCCGCGCAGCGCAGGGCGTTGCCGCAAAATTCACCGCCCATCATCTCCAGCCGGATCTCCCCGCCGCAGCGCGGCGCGGTCAGAAAAGCGGCCTGTTCAATGCGCAGCTCCGGCAGGCGCAGCAGCTGCGCCGCGATGCGCGCGCGCTCCGCGGCCAGCACGTCCGAGAGTACGATGGCCGTGACGTTGCCCGCCGGATCGAGCACCGCGACTTCATATTCCCGTTTCATTTCTCTGGTCTGCATGGCGGTCACTCCGTGAAATGGACATGGTTGTTGATGTGATCCTGACAGAAGCAGTGGTAGCCCACGCAGCGCGAGCAGTAGCGAAACTCCAGCTCCGGATGATCCACATCCGTGCGGCCGCAGACGGCGCATTTATAGTGATAAGGCTTGTTTGCCTGCTCGCGCTGGATGCGCCGGGCCTCGCGCTTGAAGTTCACCGTTTTCTGCCGCTGGCGCACGTGCGACGGGCGGAAAAAGTCAAACAGCCAGTCGCCGCAGTAGACCAGATAGTTGAGCACCGCCACCACCGGCAGCAGGTTCAGCGGGAACGACGTCGTGACGACGCCGAGCACGAACAGCGCCGCGTCCACATATGCCAGATACTTCACTTTGATCGGGATGATGAAAAACAGCAGCACCTGCATATCCGGATAGAGCGTGGCAAAGGCAAAAAACATCGACAGGTTCAGGTACGTAGTCGAGACGATCACGTCGCGCCCGAGGATGGCCGAGAGCACCACGCCGTAGATTGCCGTGAGCAGCATGCCGCTCACGTAATAGATCGTGAATTTGCCGTTGCCCCACTCGCGTTCGAGGCACGAACCGATCCAGTAGTAAAAATACAGCATCACCAGCAGCCAGATGGGGCTGGCCTCCGTCGGCACGAACACATACGTCACCAGACGCCAGACCTGCCCGTGCAGGATGCCCTGCGCCGAGCCGCACAACAGCGAGGCGATCTGCCCGGTCGTGTCCATTTTCGTCAGCAGCCAGACGGCCGCGTTGCCGATGACGATGATCAGCATCAGGTTCGGAATGCCAAAACGCGGGTGCGCATAGCAAAACCGGTCGATTTTGTTCATCAGTTTTCTCATTGGGTTCCTCCGTAAATACAACGTATGTCCATGATACCTTCTTAAAACCGCAAAGTCCATAAAAAAATATCCGGAATCGTAATTTGTGCTTTCTAAATGGGCGATCGTGTGGTATGATGATATCTGTATTATTATGTCGTAAGGTATAGGTATATCATGGAACAAATACAGGAATTTGAAAATGAAGCGCGCAACGATCTGATCGAGGGCCGCAACGCGGTCATGGAGGCCCTGCGCGCGGGCCGCACGATCGACAAGATCTTCATCGCCAAGGGCGACGTGGACAAGACGCTCGGGCACATCGCCTCGAAGGCGCGCAGCGCCGGCATCGTCGTCACGGAGGCCGACCGCCGCAAGCTCGACGCCATGAGCCAGACGCACGCGCATCAGGGTGTGATCGCGCTGTGCGCCGTCAAGGAATACAGCACGATCGAGGATATGCTCGCCATCGCGGCCGAGCGCGGCGAGGCGCCGTTTCTCGTGCTGTGCGACGAGATCTCCGATCCGCACAACCTCGGCGCCATCATCCGCACGGCCGAGTGCGTCGGCGCGCACGGCGTCATCATCCCGAAGCGCCGCAGCGCGGGCCTGACCGCCGTCGTGGACAAGACCTCTGCCGGCGCGCTCGAGCACATGGCCATCGCGCGTGTGCCGAATCTCGCCGCCGCGATCGAGACGCTCAAGAAAAACGGCCTCTGGATCTACGGCACTGCCGCCGAGGGCGCAAACGAGCTGTGGAAAACGGATCTGACCGGCCCGGCCTGCATCGTCATCGGGTCGGAGGGCACCGGCATCAGCCGGCTGGTGCGGGAAAAGTGTGACTTTCTCGTCAGCATCCCGCTGCGCGGGCAGATCTCCTCGCTCAACGCATCCGCGGCCGCGGCCGTGCTGCTCTATGAGGCGCTGCGCCAGCGGAGCTGAGCGCCCGCACCCCCTACGCTATTAAAAGGAGTTGACCATATGGACCAATTTGATCGCTCGCCAGAGGACGTTTCTTTTGATCTGGATGCAGAAGAATACTCCCTGGAATCCATTCTGGACGAATATAAAGATTTTCAGACGGACGCGCCCGCGCCCCGTCCGCAGCCGGCCTATCGCAGCCGGCCCGTCACGGCGGAAATGATCGAAGAGGAAGAGGCCGAGGACGCTGAGGCCGAAGACATTCTCATGTCCGCCGAGCTCGACAGCGCATTGAAGGCCGCTGACCCGGAGGCAGCAGCGTCCGCTGCCGATACGCCCCCGCACGAGGATCACGACGTCAAGCGCTACCAGCCAAAGCGCCAGCGCGACCACGCGACCGAAGAAGAGGTCGAAAAATGGAACGAGACGAAGGCCAATGCCAAACGTCTGGCCAAAAAAGGCATCTCGGGGCTAAAGCATTTCGCCTCGAAGCTCTCGGAGGTCGTGCCGGACGAGCCGGTGGAGCCGGAGGAGGAGCCCCCGGCGGAAGACACGGCGATCCCCGTCTCCCCCCCGCCGGAAATTCCGGAGGGGCTGTATGACCCCGAACCCGAACCGGAAGAGCCGACGCGCGTGTTTCAGGCCGTGACGGAAGAAGGCATGAACGACAGCGCGGCCGGCGGCACATCCTACGCCCGCGCCGGTGACTACGCCGCGGACGACGGCGCGGACCGTCCCGCGCACCGCAGCTTTCAGGACGCGGTGCTCAACCCGCTCATGGCGCGGCTCGCCGCCGTGGCTTACCGCATCCGGGAGCATAACAGCTCCGTGCACGCCTCGGCCAATGCCGAGGAGGATCTCGGCCCGGAGCCGGACGCCGAAACTGCCGCAAAATACTACGGCGGACAGGTCAAATCCCTGCGTTTCCGCTGCCGGGCGGCCATGCTCGTGTGCCTTCCGCTGATCTACATCTCGCTCGGCCTGCCGGTGTTCGGCGTGCTCAGGAGCAGCCCGTCCGTCGCGGCGCTCGTGTGCCTGATGATGCAGCTGACCGTCATGCTCATCGGTCTGGATGTCATCACGAACGGCTTTTTCAACCTCGTGCGCCGCACGCCGGGACTGGAATCGCTCGTGTTTCTCAACTGCGTCTTTTCCGCGCTCGATGCGGTCGTGCTGGCCATCACAGGCTCGGACACCATCGGCCTGCCGTTTTGCGCCGTGTCCGCGTTTGCCGTGGCCTGCTGCCTGTGGAGCGCACTGAACGCCTGCCGCGGCTTCAAGTCCACGTTCCGCGCGCTCGCGGTCGACACCGATCCCTACACCGTCAGCGCAGACAGCGAGGTCGTCAAGGACAGCATCACCGTGCTCAAGTCCAAGCGCGACACCGCGGGCTTCATCCACCGCAGCGAGGAGGCCGGCCCGGCCGACACGATCTATGCCTCGCTCGCGCCGTATCTGATCGCGGCGTCCGTCATTCTCGGCCTGCTTGCCACGATCCTCAGCGGTAATTATGCCAACATCCTGCACGTGTTTGCCGCCGTCACCGCGCCGTGCGCGCCGTTTGCGGCGCTCGTGGCCTTCGCCGTCCCGTTCCGGACCGCCGCGCGCAAGCTCGCCCGCACCGGCAGTGCCATCGCCGGGTGGAGCGGCGCAAGCGATATCGGCCGCAGCAAGCACCTGATCGTCACGGATAAGGATCTGTTCACTGCGCGCAACATCTCGATTGAATCCATCCGCATCCTGGGCGGCGCGTTCCCGGGCAAGGTCATCACCTATGCCGGCAGCGTGATCGTCTCATCCGGCAGCTGCCTTGCCCCCGTATTTACCGATCTCATGCAGCGCAACGACTGCGCGCTCATGCCGCTTGAAGATTTCACCTGCAACGAAAGCGGCGGCCTGACCGCCATCATCAACGGCGAGGAAGTGCTCGTCGGAAGCTCCGCATTCATGAACCTCAGGGGCGTGCGCCTGACAGAGGCGCGCAGCATGAAAGATGCCGTCTACGTGTCGATCAACGGCCTGCTCGTCGGCTTTTTCAAGATCAAGTACGTGCCGGTGCAGTCCGTACAGAACGCACTCTTTGCCCTGCTGCGCACGAAGATCGCGCCGATCTTCGCCGTGCGGGATTTCAACATCACGCCGCTCATGCTTGGGCAGAAGTTCAAGATGTCGACCGACGGCTTTGACTTCCCGGCCTACCGCAAGCGCTATGCCATGTCGTCCGCGCAGCCGTCGGACTATACGCAGACCGCCGGCATCGTGGCGCGCGACGGGCTCGGCCCGCTCGTGAGCGTCGCCGCGCTCGGCCGCCAGCTCTACTCCACCGTGCGCATCTGCGTCATCCTTGCCCTGCTGTGCACGGTCATCGGCGTCGTGCTGATGTTTGCCCTGTGCGCCATCAGCGCGTTCGATTCCGCCACCGTCGGCAACCTCTTGGTGTACATGGGTCTGTGGCTCGTTCCGGTCATTTTGCTGAATTTCAGCCTGAAACGCTGAGTTTTCATATTTATGATTGCCAAGAGTTTTGAAATCGTGTATACTTTTATAGTCGTGTGTGTGCAGCACACCACCATTTCCGGAGTTAGGAATTTTGGATAGTCTATATATAAGGAGAGTACACTACATGAGCTACGAAACCAAGAATATCCGCAATGTGTGCCTGCTCGGCCATGGCGGCAGCGGTAAGACCACACTCGCCGAGAGCATGCTGTATATGACGGGCGCGATCGACCGCCAGGGCAAGACGGCCGACGGCAACACCGTCTGTGATTACGATCCCGAAGAGATCAAGCGCCAGATCACGATCTCGACCAGCATCGCGCCGGTCAACTTCGGCGGCTGCAAGATCAACGTGCTCGACTGCCCGGGCTTTTTCGACTTCGCGGGCGACGTGATGTGCGCCCTGCGCGCCGTCGAGGCCGGCATAATCTTCTGCACTGCGAAAGACGGCATCGCCGTCGGCGCTGAGCGCAGCTGGAAATACCTCAAAAACGCCAACATGCCCTGCATGTTCTACGTCTCCAAGACGAATGAAGATCACGGCGATTTTGCCGCCGTCCTCTCCGCCCTGCAGGAAAAGCACGGCAGCGCCGTCTGCGCCGTGACCGCGCCGATGAGCGACGGCACCGGTGTCATCGATCTGGTGCACAACGTGGCTTACCAGACCAATGGCAACAAGACCGCGAAGATCGCCGTTCCCGCCGCCGACGCCGACATGGTCGAGTCGCTGCGCGAGACGCTCTTTGAGACGGCCGCCGGTGCGGACGAGGAGCTTATGGAGAAATACTTCGAGGACATGATGCTCTCCGAGGAGGACACCGTCAAGGGCCTGCGTCAGGGTCTGAAGGACCGCACCGTGTTCCCCGTGCTCTGCGGCGCCGCTGACAGCGGCATCGGCACCGAGGCCGTGCTGCAGGCGATCGTGGATTACGTGCCCAACCCGGCCGAGGTCGGTGAGGTCGCCACGGCTGACGGCGGCAAGCTCGCCATCGACCCGAATGGCCCGGTGTGCGCGTTCGTGTTCAAGACCATTTCCGACCAGTTCGGCAAGTACTCCTTCATCAAGGTGCTCTCCGGCAAGGTCACGTCCGATCTGTCTCTGCGCGACGTGCGCATGAGCAGCACCGATAAGCTCGGCCGCATGTACACCATGTGCGGCAAGAAGAACACCGAGGTCAAGGAAGCCTGCTGCGGCGACATCGTGGCCATCGGCAAGATGGAATGGAAGACCGGCGACACCGTCTGCGACCCGAAGCACGAGGTCGAGCTGCCCGCCATCGAGCTGGCAGAGCCCTGCTACTCCATGGCCATCAGCCCCAAGACCAAGGGCCAGGACGACAAGGTTGCTTCCGGCCTCGCCCGCCTGAACGAGGAGGACATCTCCTTCACGCTCGTCAACAACGCCGAGACCCACCAGATGGTCATCTCCGGCGCCGGCGACATTCAGGTCGACGTCCTGTGCGCCAAGCTCAAGAGCCGCTTCGGCGTCGAGACCGAGCTCAAGCCCGCCCGCGTCGCTTACCGTGAGAAGATCAAGGGCAAGGTCGAGGCCCACGGCCGCCACAAGAAGCAGTCCGGCGGCAGCGGCCAGTTCGGCGACGTCTGGATCCGCTTTGAGCCTCAGGACGAGTCCGATGACATGATCTTTGAAGAAGAAGTCTTTGGCGGCAGCGTGCCGAAAAACTTCTTCCCGTCCGTCGAAAAGGGCCTGCGCAACGCCGTGCAGAAGGGCGTGCTCGCCGGCTACCCGCTCGTCGGCCTGAAGGCCGTGCTGTACGACGGCTCCTACCACCCGGTCGACTCCAACGATATGGCGTTCCAGACGGCTGCCCGCCTGGCCTATCAGGACGGCATTCCGAAGGCGAAGCCGACCATTCTTGAGCCGATCGGCCTGCTGAAAGTCACCATCCCGGACGCCAATCTGGGCGACATCATGTCCGACATCTCCTCCAAGCGCCGCGGCACCGTGCTCGGCATGACGGCGGAGGACGGCATGCAGACCGTCGAGGCGGAAGTCCCGATGGCCGAGATGGGCTCCTACACGATCGACCTGCGCTCCATGACGCAGGGCCGCGGCTCCTTCTCGTGCAAGTTCGTGCGCTATGAGGAAGCTCCCGGCAACGTCCAGCAGAAGGTCATCGAGGAAGCCAAGAAAGAACAGGAAGCGTAACTGTAACTGCAAAAGAAGCCCTTCATCGGGCTTCTTTTGTCTATCCGGAAGCGAGGAATCCCGATGAAAAACACGAACAAAAACATGATGTACACCTTCTGGTCAGGCGCTATTTTGCTGTGTCTGGCGCTGGTGGCCGTCGTGCTGGTGTTTACCAACGCCGTTGGCAATACCGGCTCGCCGAAGGTGGAAGCCACACCGGCCGTCACCGAAACGCCGACGCCGACGCCGCAGGCAAATCCGATCTCGCCCATCCAGTCGTCCGCCGCGCTCGCGCAGACGGAGGACAAGGGCAGCACCTATGTCGACCAGATCTATTTCCTGGGCGACAAGTCGCTGAAGGTGCTGCAGTCGGAGTCGATGCTCACCGGCAAGGACGCCGCCAAGCAGGTCTGGATACCAGACACCGGTTCTCTGCCCGCCTCCTCGCTCGACACGGCAAAGTACAAGTCCCCCGTGACCGGCAACAATGTGCCCGCGGATGAGATCTGCGAGGTCAACAAGCCCGCCTATCTCGTCATCTGCCCGAGCGCGGACAACATTTCCATGACGAATGAGGAGCAGATCAAATCCGTCTACACCACGCTCATCAACGCCGTCAAGGCCAAGAGCCCGGACACGAAGATCATCTGCTGCTCGCTGACGCCGATCGCGTCGAACTACCAGTACGAGGACATCACGAACGAGCTCATCCAGAAGGTCAACGGCTGGATCGCCGCGGCCGCGGAGAGCAACAGCGTGAAGTATCTCGACATGGCCAGCGGCCTCGTCGGGGACGACGGATTCCTGCCGCAGTCCTATCAGGACGGCGACGGCATGCACCTGAACGCCGAGGGCATGAAGGCATGGATGACCTATCTGCGCACGCACGCTTACCCGTAACCTATGTATAGAAAAATCCCGGAGCAGCAGCTCCGGGATTTTTGTTGTCTTCAGCGAATGATTGCCTTGATGAACGGCTCCGCCGGGGGCGCGTCCGGGGTGATCGTGTAGCAGGCGGCGAGCTCTGCGACCGCCCTGCGGGCGGCTGCCTCATCGGCCGCGTGGATCGTCGCAAGCGACTCCCCTGCCGTGACCGGCTCGTCCACCTTCTTGCGCAGGACAATGCCGACGCTGTGGTCGATCACGCTGTCCTTCGTCGCACGGCCGCCGCCGAGGCGCATGGACACGAGGCCCACGTCCGTCGCTGCGATGTGGCGCACATAGCCGCTCGCCGGGGACGGCACCTCCATCTGCACCGGCGCCATGGGCAGGCGCGACGGGTCATAGATCGCGGCCGGATCGCCGTCCTGCGCCGCGACAAACTCGGCCAGCTTTTTGAGCGCCGAACCGTCCGTGATCGTCTGCTCCAGCATGGCGCGGGCCGCCGCATCGTCGGCCGCCATGCCCGCCTGCGTGAGGATGCAGCTGCCGAGCGTCAGGCACAGCTCGAGCAGCTCGCTCTTGTATTCCCCGCGCAGCGCCGCGATGGCCTCCTTAACCTCAAGCGCGTTGCCGACGGCGTGGCCGAGCGGCTCGTCCATGTCCGTGATGACGGCGACCGTCTTGCGGCCGGCCATTTTGCCGATCTCGACCATCTCGGTCGCAAGCTCGCGCGCGTCGTCAAGCGTCTTCATAAATGAACCACTGCCGCACTTGACGTCCAGCACGATGATATCCGCGCCGGCGGCCAGCTTCTTGGACATGATGCTGCTGACGATGAGCGGAATGCTCGCCACGGTGCCGGTCACGTCGCGCAGGGCATAGAGCTTCTTGTCCGCGGGGTCGAGGTTCGCCGTCTGACCGGCGATGACCATGCCGACGCGGTCCACATTCTCCAGAAACCGCTCCATGGGCAGGTTGATGTTGAAGCCCGGAATGCTCTCGAGCTTGTCAAGCGTGCCGCCCGTGTGGCCGAGGCCGCGGCCGGACATCTTCGCCATCTTCACGCCGAGGCTCGCCACCATCGGCACGAGCACGAGCGAGGTCTTGTCACCCACGCCGCCGGTCGAGTGTTTGTCCGCCTTGACGCCGGACACACCCGATAGATCCAGCGTCTCGCCGCTGTGCATCATGGCCATGGTCAGATCCAGCGTCTCGCGCCGGTCCATGCCGCGGAAATAGATGGCCATCGTCATGGCGGACATCTGATAATCCGGGATCTCACCGCGGCTGTAGCCGTCGATCATATAACGGATCTCCTCCGTCGTGAGGGCCTGCCCGTCGCGCTTTTTCACGATCAGATCGCTCATTCTCATCGCCGATATGCTCCTTTGTGTTTTTCTTGCCATGAGTATACCACGCCGGCGCCGGAATTGCAATTCAGCGCGGAAAAATGAGGTATGGCCGGCCGTCGATCTCGCGCAGCACGGTCTCGGCGCCACGCGGCAGATTTGGCGTGTCCGCCGGGATGGCAATGAGCATCCGCTTGCCGTCAAATGTGGTCAGCACGCCGTCCGGCGCAGAATACCAGAGCACGTCAAGCCCGTCGTCCGGCGCGGACTTTTGTGCCTGCGGCGGAGCGGGAGCCCTGGCCGGTGCGTCCGGAATGTCCCATGTCTCGTCGGCCGCAAACAGGATCGGATCCGGCAGGCGCGCGCGCTCGAGCCGCGTGAGCCGCTTGCGCAGCGTGAGCCATCCGCTCCCGTCCGGCAGCATCAGGCCGAGATACGCGCGCGCCTGCTCGCCGCACACGGCGAGCCGCAGGCGGTCGGCATCCGCCTTTGCCCGCGCGGAAAACACTGTGAAGAGCCCGGCCTGCGTCACGGTCAACGTGCCGATGGGCTTGTTTTGCTGCAGGATCGGATAATCAGGCATAAAAAATCACTCCCGCACCAGACTATGCGCGGGAGTGATGGATTTAGAACCAGAGTCAGCCGACGCTGTAGCCGCCGCGCACCATGACGGTGGTGTCGGCGGTCGCCTGAATGCCGGCGCCGTCGGCCTGCACGAGGTACAGGTGATTTTCCGTCAGCTTTGCCCCAACGGCGGCGCTCTCTCCGGTCGTGAGGTCAATGGCGGCGCTCTGCGTCACGGCGGCAGTGCCCGTGCGCATGAGGAGCTCCGTGCCGGCGCGGCCGGTGAGCGTCTGGCCGCTTTCGAGCGTCACGAGCACATACGACCCGCCCGCAGCGGCGACCTGGTCGGCAAACTGATCTTCCATCTCGCGGACTTCCCCGTCGAGCGTGGAGCGGTAGGCGTCCTCCATGCGCGGCTGCACCACATCCTGCAGGTAGCTGGATGTGACGAGCGGGTCTTCCTTTGTGCCGTAGTTTGCGACGGCATACACGGTCACGGCGGCGACCATGGCGAGCGCGACGATGAGGATGATGGTGGTCAGTGTCTTTTTCTTCATAACCGTCCCTCCGTTTGGTGGCGTGGGTGTTTACTGCGGCAGGCCAAAACTCACGGCGATCGCGTTGTCCACCTGGTGCATCGCAGGCTCGTCCAAGCGGCCCATGCGCTCGCGCAGGCGCGACTTATCGAGCGTGCGCACCTGCTCGAGCAGAATCACACTGTCGCGCGTCAGGCCGCAGCTGCGCGCTGCGAGCGAGATGTGCGTGGGCAGGTTGGCCTTGCCGGTCTGCGACGTGATCGCGGCGGCGATCACCGTCGGGCTGTGGCGGTTGCCGGTGTCGTTTTGAATGATGAGCACGGGGCGCATACCGCCCTGCTCGCTGCCGACCACCGGACTGAGGTCGGCATAATAGATATCTCCGCGTCGAACTGGATGCATAGCTTTCATCTCCGATGGAATATTTGCCCCGGTCGATATGTAGGGGCACAGTTATTTTCGCCATCGGAGCGAAATTTATACTTCAGTCGATGTACACGCGCTGCACGCGCTGACTCATGGCACACAGCAGCTCATACGGGATGGTGCCGGCCTTGTCCGCCTGCTCGGCCACCGAGAGGTCACGGCCAAAGATCGTGGCCACGTCGCCGGGCTGCACCTCGGGGATGTCCGTGACGTCGACCATGCACATATCCATGCAGATGCGGCCGACCTGCGGCGCGCGCTGACCGTGCAGCAGCACGTCGCCCTTGCCGGAGAGGCTGCGCAGCAGCCCGTCGGCATAACCGACCGGCAGCACGGCCAGGCGCATATCCCGCGGGCAGGTGAACGTGCGGCCATAGCTGATCGTGTCGCCCTTGTGGTGATGCGTCACATCGGACACGCGGCTGTAGAGCGACATGGCCGGGCGCAGGTCGAGCCCGGCGGTCTCTTTGGCCGGGAACACGCCGTAGAGCAGCAGGCCGGGGCGCACCATGTCGAGGTGCATCTCTGGATAGTTGATGACGGCGCCGCTGTTGGCGCAATGGCGGATGGCGAAATGGTGGCCGGTCGCCTGCTCCATGCGCTCGATCGCGTGCGTAAAGCGCGAAAACTGCAGCTGCGTGTACGGGTCGCCGTTTTCATCCGAGACGGCAAAGTGCGTGAACACGCCCGTGAAGTTCAGGTGCGGCAGCGAGAGCGCCTCGATCATCTCGTCGAGGTGGCTGTCGTCATGCACGTCAAAGCCCGTGCGGCCCATGCCGGTCTCGAGCTTTATGTGCGCGTCCAGACGCAGGCCGGTGCCGGCGAGAAAGCGGTTGAGCTCGCGCGCATATTCGATGCTGCCGACCGCCTGCGTCACGCCGAGTGTGGCCAGATCGACCGCGATATTCGCCGACTGCGGGCCGAGCAGCAGGATGTTCATCGTCACGCCGGCGGCGCGCAGCTCCTCGGCCTCGTCATAGCAGTTGACGGCCACCCACTGGCAGCCCGCCCGCTGCAGCCGCTGCGCCACGCGCACCGCGCCGTGGCCGTAGGCATTGGCCTTGCAGACGCCGAGCATCTGGCAGCCGTCCGGCAGGCGGCTGCTGATCTCACGATAATTATGTTCCAGATCATTGAGACTGATCTCTACCCAGGTTCGGATCTTGCGATTCATCGTTCATACTTCCTTGTTCCAGATTCCAGTTTTCCATGGTGCAGCGCAGACAGAGCGTGTCATCGACCGACAGCTCCGCGCACTGCGGTACCGTGCCGTCCAGATACAGACGCACGGCAGTATGATCGTCCGTGATGAGCTGCACGACCTGCAGCCCGTCCTCCGTCCACGTCAGGTCGACATAGCCGCTGCGGATGGCCTGCACCACATAGGGCAGCGCCGTCAGCGGCGTCAGGCCCGCGCCGTTGAGGTCGCCCGCCGGGAGGATAATGTCATCAAAGGCGAGCGTGCTCGCCCCGTCGCGCAGATGGGCCGTGACACCGGCCGCCTGCTCCGGCGCCGTGACCGTGAGGTCATAGCCGTCCGGAAGCTCCTGACAGTTAAGCGTGTAGTCCGTGACCGTGTCGCCGCGCTGGACGCGCACCTGCGCCGTCGTGGTGACGAATTTGCCCGTGAGCGTGTCACGAAAGGCTTCAAACGTCTGTTCTCCCGCGCCGCGTCCGCAAGCGGACAACAGCAGCAGGCTTATCATCAGTGCAGCGATCGCTTTGCGCTGCATACTGCCTCCTATCGGATGATGGGTTTTGTGACCTCCGGCAGGGCCGCGATCACATCGGTCGGGTTCATCGCATATTCGCCCATGCGCCCGGCGCAGAGATCGCCCGCCCGGCCGTGCAGCCAGACGGCGGTCTGCACCGCGTCGCGCGCGGGCATCTGGCACAGCAGCGCACCGAGCATGCCCGCCAATACATCGCCGCTGCCGCCCTTGGCCATGCCGGGGTTGCCGACGCGCAGCACCGCCGCGTCCCCGTCGGGGAATGCGCAGACCGTCTCCGGCCCTTTGCGCACGACCGTGCAGCCGTGCCGGACGGCAAAATCGGACGCCGCCTCCGCCCTGCCGGTTTTATCCGGCCCGGCCAGACGGGCAAACTCCCCATCGTGCGGCGTGAGCACGATGGGCGCGCGGGCGCGCTCGAGCACCGCCGCGTCCTGCGCGACGGCAAAGAGCGCGTCGGCATCGAGCACGAGCGGTGTGCCGGACTGCATAACGACCGCCTGCACCAGCGCCGTGAGCGTGTCATTCCGGCCGAGGCCCGGCCCGAGCACGCACACATCGCTCTTTTCCAGCCGCTCGAGCAGCACCGGCAGGGCGTCGCGCGCGAGCTTCCCCTCCGCCGACGGCAGCGGAAACGGCATCGCCTCGTCGTTTTTCACGGCGGTGACGGCATAGATCGCCTCCGGCACGCCGACGGACACCAGCCCGGCGCCGCAGCGCAGGGCCGCCCGGGCGCACAGCGTCGGCGCGCCGGTATAGCCGATGCAGCCGCCGACGATGAGCACACGGCCGTAGTCATATTTGTTGGTATCGGACGCACGCCGCGGCAAATACGGCGCGCAGGGTGCAATGCGATGCATAGCTTGCCTCCCGGACGGAAAAGGGGTGATTTTTCTCCGATTATTATAACGTTTTCGGCGCGCCGCGTCAAATTTTCTTCCCCTTTTACATTGATTTGTGCTGCAAAGTGTGGTATAAATAGCTTTGTTATTGAGTTTATTGCTTGGATCGGGAAAATAGTACCAAGGTTCCGCGCCAGAGAGGGACGCCGCCGGCTGAGAGCGCCCTGCGAGAAACGTGCTTTGTTCGCCCGTGAGCTCCGGCCAATCCCCGGCGGGTCCGCCCGTTACCGCGTACAGAGTGCGGCGCGCACGCGCCGAATTCGGGTGGTACCGCGGAAGTTTCCTTTCGTCCCTGTATGCGGGACGGGAGGATTTTTTTTTGTCCGCGATCCAGCAAGGAACGCAACGAACCACGAAAATCTTGCAACGGAGGAGTTGTTTGCATGAAAGAAATGCTGCAGAAGCTGCGCGAGGCTTCCGTCGCCGCCATTTTGCAGGCGGACGACATCACCGCGCTGGAAAACCTGCGCGTGAAGTACCTCGGCAAAAAGGGTGAGCTGACCGCCATCCTCAAGCAGATGGGCCGCCTGTCGGCGGAGGAGCGCCCGGCCATGGGCCAGCTGGCAAACCAGGTGCGCGCCGAGCTTGAGGAAGCGCTCGACCAGCGCCGCGAGGCGCTCAACGCCCGCATGCTCGAGATGCGCCTCAAGGCCGAGACGCTCGATGTGACCATGCCCGGAAAAGCGCCGGAGCTCGGCCACCAGCACCCGATGTATATCGTGCTCGATGAGATTAAGGACATCTTCGTCGGCATGGGCTTCGAGATCCTCGAAGGCCCCGAGATCGAAGAGGCCGAATACAACTTCACCAAGCTCAACACCAGCGAGGGCCACCCTGCCCGCGAGTGGTCGGACACGTTCTATCTGACCGAGGACAGCAGCATCCTCCTGCGCACGCAGACCTCCCCGATGCAGGTGCGCGCCATGGAGAGCAAGCCGCTGCCGATCCGCATGGTCGCCCCTGGCCGCGTCTACCGCAAGGATGAGGTGGACGCCACGCACTCGCCCATGTTCCACCAGATCGAGGGCATGGTCATCGACAAGGGCGTCACGATGGCGGACCTGAAGGGCACGCTCAACACGCTCGTGAAAAAGCTCTACGGTGAGAACACCGTCACCCGCTTCCGTCCGCACCACTTCCCGTTCACAGAGCCGAGCTGCGAGATGGACGTGCAGTGCCACAAGTGCGGCGGCAAGGGCTGCCCCACCTGCAAGGGTGAGGGCTGGATCGAGATCCTCGGCGCCGGCATGATCCATCCGAAGGTGCTCGAGGGCTGCGGCATCGACACGGACGTCTACTCCGGCTGGGCCTTCGGTATGGGCCTGGAGCGTCTGGCGATGCGCCGGTTCAAGATCAGCGACCTGCGTCTGATCTTCGAAAACGACGTGCGCTTCCTGCAGCAGTTCTGAGAAAGGAGAGGCTACCATGATTTTAAGCAGAAAATGGCTCAATGAATTCGTAGACTGCTCGGCCTGGGCCGACCACGACTTTTCCGAGGCAATGACCCTCTCCGGCTCCAAAGTGGAAACGTTCACGGACCTGCACAAGAACATTCAGAATGTTGTCGCGGGCCGCATCGTGGAGATGGTGCGCCACACGAACTCCGACCATATGTGGGTCTGCCAGGTCGATGTCGGCGGCAGCGAACCGCTGCAGATCGTGACCGGCGCGCAGAACCAGAAGGTCGGCGACATGGTGCCCGTCGCGCTCGACGGCTCGCTCCTGCCCGACGGCAAGGAGATCCATGCCGGTATGCTGCGCGGTGAGCTCTCCAACGGCATGATGTGCTCGCTCAAGGAGCTCGGCCTGACGCTGCATGACTACCCCTATGCCATCGAGGATGGCCTGTGGGTCATGCAGGAGGACGGCGTGAAGCCCGGCGACGACATTGCCGCCGTCATCGGCATGGACGACCACGTGGTCGAGTTTGAGATCACGCCGAACCGCCCGGACTGCCTGTCCGTGATCGGTCTGGCGCGTGAGGCCGCCGTGACGTTTGACAAGCCCCTCCGCCTGCACACGCCCGACGTCCCCGGCAGCGGCGAGGACATCCACGACCACGTCAGCATCCGCATCGACGATCCGGCGCTCTGCCCGCGCTACACCGCGCGCATGGTGCGCAACGTCAAGATCGCGCCGTCCCCGGCGTGGATGCGCGAGCGCCTGCGCAACAGCGGCGTGCGCCCGATCAACAACATCGTTGACATTACCAACTACGTCATGCTCGAATACGGCCAGCCCATGCACGCCTTCGACTTCTCGTGCATCGGCGGCAAGCAGATCATCGTGCGCACCGCGCGCGAGGGTGAGACCATCCAGACGCTCGACGGCAACGCGCGTAAGCTCACGCCGAACATGCTGTGCATCTGCGACGAGAAAAAGCCCGTCGCGGTGGCCGGCGTCATGGGCGGCGCCAACTCCGAGATCGTTGGCGACACGGCCATGGTCGTCTTTGAGGGCGCGAACTTCAACGGCACGAGCATCCGCCGCACGGCCGCCGCGCTCGGTATGCGCACGGAGGCCTCCGGCCGCTTTGAGAAGGGCCTCGACCCAATGAACACCGTCGCGGCCGTTGACCGCGCGTGCGAACTCGTGGAGCTGCTCGGCTGCGGCGAGGTGATGCGCGGCACCATCGACGTACTGCCCGAGCCCATCGTGCCCAAGACCGTGAAGCTCGAGCCGGACAAGGTCAACGGCCTGCTCGGCACGGACGTGTCCGAGGCGGAGATGCGCCGCATCCTGCTCGCGCTCGGCTTCGAGCTCGACGGCGACACGATCATCGTCCCGTCCTGGCGCGGCGACGTGGAGCACTACTCCGACATCGCCGAAGAGATTGCCCGCTTCTACGGCTACAACAACATCCCCTGCACGCTCATGCGCGGCCAGACCACCAGCGGCGGCTACACCGACGCGCAGAAGGCGGAGCGCAGCATCGGCACCATGGCCCGCGCGCTCGGCTACAGCGAGATCATCACCTACTCGTTCATCAGCCCGTCGTACTATGACAAGATCCGTCTGCCGGCGGACTCCCCGCTGCGCGACTCCATGAAGATCCTCAACCCCCTCGGCGAGGACACCTCCATCATGCGCACGACCATCCTGCCGTCCATGCTCGAGATCCTCACGCGCAACTATAACTACCGCAACAAGGCCGTGCGTCTCTATGAGATCGGCAAGGTCTACTTCGCCCGCCCGGACGGCATGGCCGACGAGCCGAAGCTGCTGTGCCTCGGCGGCTACGGCGGCGGCATGGACTTCTTCCAGCTCAAGGGCGCGGTCGAGCGCATCCTCGCCGGTCTGCGCATCACGGACGTGACGTTTGAGGCGGAGCACGACAATCCGTCCTATCACCCCGGCCGCTGCGCGAAGGTCTATGCCGGCGGCAAGCTGCTGGGCGTGCTCGGCCAGATCCATCCGCTCGCCGCGGCGAACTACGGCGTGGACGCGGAGCTCTACACGGCGGAGCTGTGGCTCGGCGAACTGCTCGCCGCCCGCGGCGCGACCCCGGTCTACACGCCGCTGCCGCGCTTCCCGGCCGTGACGCGCGACATCGCCATCGTCTGCGCCGCCGATATCCCGGTCGCCAAGCTCTCGGCGTGCATCCTCGCCGCCGGTGGGCAGTACCTCAAGGGCTGCGAGCTGTTCGACGTGTACACCGGCGCGCCGATCCCGGTCGGCTACAAGAGCGTTGCCTTCTCGCTGACGCTGCGCGCCGACGACCAGACGCTCACCGACGACCACGCCGAGGAGACCATGCAGAGCGTTCTCAAGGCGCTCAAGGAGACTTTCAACGCGACCATCCGCTGAGCGGCGTCGAGATTTGGAATATTTTAAGAAATATTTCAGAACTTTTTTTGAAAACAGTTGGGAAATTGACTTTACAGTCTTGTGTTTTTTGGTATAATGAACACAAGAACTTGTGTAAGGGAGGGCTTCACATGGAAGACGCAACCAGACGGTTTAATGCGATCGACAACAAAACAGAAATGAAGGAGATCCTCACTTCCGTGTATCATTCCCTTGTTGTCAAAGGGTACAACCCCATCAACCAGCTCGTCGGCTACATCCTCTCCGAGGACCCGACGTACATCACCAACTACAACAACGCCCGCAGCCTCATCTGCCGTCTTGACCGCGACGAGCTGCTGCAGGAGCTGCTGACCAGTTATCTGGACAAATAAGCAGCGCACGAAACGAAAAAAGCCTCTGCCGGCCGGCAGAGGCTTTTTCTATACACAGATAACGCATCCGCACGCACCAGACGCGCAACCGCAGCTCTTTCGATTGCGATGAGGCTGGTGTCCGTCTCATAGCGCGCGTCATGATGAGATCGAGCGCCGACTGCGCGCCGGTGGGCACCAGCTCCGTTCCGGTGATGACCGCGACGGTTTTCCCGTCCTGCACACAGGATTCCACCTGCATAGCGAATTCTCTCCTTGCATTGTGGGATAAAAAAACGCCCTTGTCAGTGACAAGGGCGTTTCTGTTGGCAGCGGAAGAAGGATTCGAACCCTCACAAACGGAGTCAGAGTCCGGTGTGCTACCATTACACAATTCCGCTACGAACAAATGATATTATACAGATATTTTTGGATTTGTCAACCCCCTGCCGCATATTTTTCACGAAATGAAAAACAGCCCGTTGGCCCTGCCTGCTCACGCAGGCAGGGCCGGGAAACCGGGCTCAGCGGTCGAGGATCTTGCCGTCGATCGAGATCGTGACGACCTGCCATGGCAGGAACTTTCCGCTCGCGCGCAGCGCCTCCCGCGCCGCGTGCTCGAGCCCGCCGCAGCACGGCACCTCCATGCGCACGATGGTCACGCTCTGAATGTCGTTGCCCCGGATGATCTCCGTGAGCTTGTCGGTGTAATCCACCGCATCGAGCTTCGGGCAGCCGATGAGCGTGATCTTCCCTTTCATGAACTCACTGTGCATGTTCGCGTAGGCATACGCCGTGCAGTCGGCCGCAATGAGCAGCTTCGCGCCCTGAAAGTACGGCGCGTTGACCGGCACGAGCTTGATCTGGCACGGCCACTGGCCGAGCTGCGACGGCTGTGCCGCCGGCGTCGCTGCCGCGGCCGGCTCTTCACACTGGAAGCGATGCATCTGGTGGCCGGGGCAGCCGCCGGCGTGCGCGGCATGTGCGGCCTGCACCTGCTTTTTGCGCTTGTCGGCCTGCACGGCCGCCTCGTCATACGCCGCCGCTTCGCGCTCGACAAAATGGATGGCATCCATCGGGCAGGCGGGCAGGCAGTCGCCGAAACCATCGCAGTAATCGTCGCGCAGGAGCTTGGCCTTGCCGTTCACGATGCCGATAGCCCCCTCGTGGCAGGCCGTCGCGCACGCGCCGCAGCCGTTGCACTTTTCTTCGTCAATGTGGATGATCTTACGGATCATAATATCCCTTCCCTTTCCAAAAATCGTCCGGGCCCCCGCCCGGCGGTCTTGACTTTCTGTGCATAAGATAGCATAATAAGACCCACAAATCCGTTGTCAGAACAACAAATGGAGCAAAAAAATGAACATCATGCTATCCAACACGCGCCTCTTTCGCGGCATTGGCAGCGATGAACTGCCGCTGCTGCTGCAATGTCTCGGCGCGGCACAAAAGCATTACGACCGGGGCGAGACCATTCTCGCCGAGGGCACGCCGACCGAGCAGCTCGGCATGGTGCTCACCGGCATGGCCATGATCGGCTACGACGACGTCTGGGGCAGCCACAGTCTGCTCGGCCACGTCGGCCCGGGCGAAGTGTTTGCCGAGCCCTATGCCTGCATCCCGGGCGAGCCGCTGCTCATCAGCGTGACCGCTTCGGAGGACACCGAGGTGCTGTTTTTGAACATCGGCAAGGTGCTCACGACGTGCACGAACGCCTGCCCGTTTCACGCCAAGCTCATTCAAAACCTGCTGACCGTGTGCGCGGCCAAGAACCTGCAGCTCTCGCAGCGCATCCTGCACACAACGCCGAAGGGCATCCGCGCCCGACTCATGTCGTACTTTTCCGAGTGCGTCAAGCGCGCCGGACAGTACAGCTTTGACATTCCCTACAACCGCCAGCAGCTAGCCGACTATCTGGGCGTGGACCGCAGCGCCATGTGCAGCGAGCTGTCGCGGATGCAGCGCGAGGGGCTGCTGACCTACCACAAGAACCATTTTTCCGTGCACGAAGCACTGGAGTAAATCGACGAAAGGCGGACACAACATGACGAGAGAAGAATACGCAAAGCGGATGAAAAAGCACCCCGACTGGGCCCCCGGCCGGGACGCGATCGAGGCGGCCTTTGCCAGGCGCTACCCCAAAACGGAGCCGGTGTGCTTCGAGAGCGAGCTGCACGACCGCGCGGCCTTCGGCGGCGACGAATATCTCGACGGCTTCGCCGTCTACGACACGGGCAAGGGCTATCAGCACATCGTCACCTACGGCATGAGCGAGCTGTACCCGAGCATGGCGGCCTTCGGCACCGAGTACAGCAAATGGGGCTATGAAATGACCATGAAGGTGCGCGAGAGCTATGCCGAGACCGGCACGTGGGCGCTCGACCTGCTGGCCCAGCTGGCGCGCTACACGTATCAGACCGGCAATTTCTTCGAGCCGGGCGCGTACATCCCCGGCGACGGCAGCTCCCTGCACCCGGAGCTGAACTCGGCCATCACGGGGCTGGCCATCGTCAGCGACACGACCGTCGCCCCGATCGAGACGGTGCACGGAAGAGTTGCGTTTTTGCAGCTCGTCGGTCTCACGCAGCCGGAGCTGGACGCGCTCGCGCGTGACCCGGATGCGCTGGACGGCATTCTCGAGCGGATGCGCGCGGACGATCCCGAGCTGGTGCTCGACATGCGCAGAACGAAGTCCTACGTATAAAAACAGCCGCACCGTGGCCTCACGGTGCGGCTGTTTGGTTATCTTGCTTTGGATCAGTTGCCTTTCTTCGCGATCAGCTCCGCGCAGGCTTCGCCGAGGATGCGGATGCCCTTTTCGATGACCTCGTCGCTGCTGTTGGAGTAATTGATGCGGAACGTGCTGACGTTGCGTTCCTTTTCATAGAACGGGTCGCCCGGGCAGATGGCAACGCCCCTGGCGAGCGCGACGCGGTAAAGGTCGACCGCGGACATGCCGTTCGGCAGCTTGGCCCACAGGAACATGCCGCCCTCCGTCGGCGTGAACTCCACGCCCTCCGGGAGATACTTGCGCATGCAGTCCATCATCAGCTCCGCTTTGTGCTTGTAGAGCACCTTCGTCTTCTCGATGTGCGCGTCAATGTCGTTGTCAGCGAGGTACTGCGCCAGAACGAGCTGCGAGAAGATGTTGGTGTGCAGGTCGGCAGTCGCCTTGTAGCTCAGGAGCTTTTCGCGCAGCGCCTTGTTGCGCACGCACACCCAGCCGATGCGCATACCGGGGGCAACGATCTTGGAAAACGTGCCGAGCATGCAGCACTGCTCGCCCAGCTCCTTGCCGAAGCTGTCGGTCGCAGTGCCGGAAAAGCGCAGCTCACGGTACGGGTTGTCCTCCAGCACGACGATGTCCGTGCCCTTGAAGATCTCCACAACGCGGTCATGCACTTCCTTGCTGTAGCTCAGGCCGGTGGGGTTCTGGAAGTTCGGGATGACGTAGGCAAATTTCACGTCCGGGTTGGCCTGCACGGTCGCCGCCAGCTCGTCGCAGTCGATGCCGTCGGGGTTGATGGTCACGGGCAGGACCTCGGGATCGAAGAAGTGGAACGACTGCAGCGCGACGAGATAGGTCGGGTTCTCGACGATGATCTTGTCGCCAGGGTCGAGCATGCACGCGCCGATCATCGTCAGCACCTGCTGCGAGCCGTTGGTGATGATAATGTCGTCGGCCGTCACACCGTAGACGCCCATCGTCTCATAGCGCTTGGCGACCCACTCGCGCAGCGGCAGATAGCCCTGCGTGCCGCTGTACTGCAGCGCCATGACGCCGTTTTTCTCCAGCACTTTGTGCGTAGCCTTGTCCATCGCCTCGACCGGGAACGAGACCGGGTTCGGCAGACCGCCCGCGAAAGAGATCAGGTCAGGCGACGCCGCTGCCGCAAGAATGCTTGCCGTAAACTCGCCCTGAAAGTCGGGACGCAGGATTTTGGTGGAAAGTCTGGGATTCATAATGATTTCTCCTTTCATGGGCACTTGTAGTGGTCTGTGTATTCGACAGGCAAGCCCTCATAGTGTGTCGATTATAGCGCACACGATCGCCGGATTACAAGGCGTACCGGAAAAATCTGCGTTCTAACGGAAAGGCACACACATACAAAGTGCGGTTCTGTATAGAACGCTCATTCGCGCTTACCGTTATGCGTCAAATATGCGTCATTTCTGCATTTTGCAACCATATGACGCTAGAATTTCGCCAATACTTCGTCACGGAGGGACGACAAAATGAAAGACAACCTGAGCCGATACACGCTGCGCATCGACCAGACGCTATTGGATAAGCTCGGCTACATCGCGGAATACGAGGGCCGGACAAAAAACCGCGAACTCGAGCAGATGATCAAAATTCAGTTCTGTTTCGGCTGTACGAATTCCCGCCGCAGAATCGCTCCGCAGCGGGGATTTGTTATAAGCTGAAATAGCCGAAAGCCCCTGATCTCAAGCGGTTTTCAGGCATGGAAAAAGTCCACCGTGATCCAAAATCACGGTGGACTCATGGCGGAGAGTAAGGGATTCGAACCCCTGTGGCGTTGCCGCCTAACGGTTTTCAAGACCGCCCCGTTATGACCGCTTCGGTAACTCTCCAGATATGCAGATAGAGAAACAAGACGCCGATGACCGGCGTCTTGTTTTTGGCGGAGAAGGAGGGATTTGAACCCTCGCGCCGCTTATCACAGCCTACTCCCTTAGCAGGGGAGCCCCTTCGGCCACTTGGGTACTTCTCCAAGCCGAATTCCACTTTCCATATGGACGCGCGGCCAGCGCGCTGCATTATAGTAGCATATTCGGCAGCGGATGTCAACTTGTTTTTTGGTTGACACCGCGCGCAAAATGCGTTATAAGTGTGCCAGAACAAAGGAGATACGTCTATGCACTACACATCCGTACTTTTTGACCTCGACGGCACGCTGCTCGACACGCTCGGCGACCTGACCGCCGCCATGAACCGCACGCTCACCCGCCACGGTCTGCCGGAGCGCACGCGGCAGCAGATGCGCACCGCGCTCGGCAACGGGGCGCGGCGGCTGATGGAGCTGTCCGTTCCGTCGGGCACGGACAGCGCGCTGTTCGAGACGCTGCTGGCGGAATACAACGCCGACTATGCCGCCCACTGCCGCATTGAGACCGCCCCCTACCCCGGCGTCGCCGCGCTGCTGCGCACGCTGCACACGCAGGGGCGCAAGCTCGCCATCGTGTCCAACAAGCCGGACGAGGCCGTGCGCGCACTGCGTGCGGATTTCTTCGCCGACGCAGTCCAGATCGCTGTCGGCGAGACGGCAGCCATCCGGCGCAAGCCGGCGCCGGACATGCTGCTGGCCGCCATGGAACAGCTCGGCGCCGACCCTGACAAGACGGTCTTTGTCGGCGATTCCGAGGTCGATATTGCCACGGCGCGCGCAGCAGATCTGCCGTGCATCAGCGTGCTGTGGGGCTTTCGTGACCGGGACGTGCTCGAGCGCGCCGGCGCGCAGCAGTTCGCCGCCGACATCGCGCAGCTGCAGGCGCTTCTGGGCTGAAAAAATCCGCTGGGATCAACCAGCGGATTTTTTATGCCATCCTGCGGCGCAGAAACTTCAGCTTCGTCTCCGAGATGAGGATGGCAACGAGGATCAGCGCGAAGCCAACGATCACGCGCGGCTCCAGATGCTCGTGATAGAACGCAACGGAAAACAGCGTGCCGAACACGCTCTCGAGCGTAAGCAGCAGCGCCGCCGTCGTGGGCGGGGTGTACTTCTGCCCGAATGTCTGGAGCAGAAAGCACAGGCCGGTGCACATGACGCACAGGTAGCCAAGACGCAGCCACACATCCGCCGGGATCTCCTCCGGCGCAGGCGCGGCGAACGGCGCCGTGACCCAGCTGAGCACGGCTGCCACAGCAAACTGCACGAACGAGAGCAGCACCGGGCTGCGCCCTCTGGCCGCACTGGCGGTGGCGATGATGTGCAGCGCGTAAAACACGCCGCTGAGGATCGTCAGCCCCTCGCCGCGGCCGATGCGCAGGTCGCTCTGCAGGGACACGAGCCCCATGCCGCCCAGGCACAAAAGCACCGCCGCGAGGTTGTACCGGTCCGGCCGCCGCTTATGGATCAGCCACCAGAAAAACGGCACGAACACGCAGTACGTCGCCGTGAGAAAGGCGTTTTTCCCCTGCGTGGTGTGCACGAGGCCATACGTCTGAAGGGTGTAGGCCAGGTACAGGCACACGCCCATGCACGCCCCACCGGTGAGATAGCCGCGGTCGAGCCGGCGCAGGCTCCGGATACCGATGAGCGCCATGAGCATGGCCGCACCGGAAAAGCGGATGGCCAGCAGCCACAGCGCGGGGACGGTGGCAAGTGCGTCCTTCATGATCGTGAACGAGCTGCCCCAGAGGAGCGTCGTCACGATCAGGGCGAAGCGGCCGAGACGGGTATAAGCATGGCTTGCGCCGGGGTCAGGCATAGAGATCAGGGTTCCTTTTTCATGAATTGTCCGGCCGCGCGCATCATGAGGCGCTTGGTGCCGGCGGTCTCAAATTCCACCTCGAGCAGCGCATCGCCGCCCATAGGCTGGATCTTCGAGACGACGCCGGAGCCGAACGCGCGGTGCGTGACCCGGTCGCCGACGGCGAAGGCCGGGGCAGCTTTGCCCGCCGGCTTTGCCGCGGGCGGCGCGGGCCGCACGGGCGGCTTGCGCCGCGGTTCCGGCGCGGAGACCGTATAGGCACGCGGCGCGCTCTGGCGCGGCGGGTACTGCTGCTGGTCGCGGCTGGGCTCGGAATAACCGTAGCCGCGCGGGACGTTGAGCTTCTGAATATCTTCCTCCGGGATCTCCTCGACAAAGCGGGAGACGCGATTGGCCGTCGTGCGGCCGAAGAGCATGCGCTGGCGGGCGCACGTGAGGATGAGGTGCTCGCGCGCGCGGGTGAGCGCGACGTAGCACAGGCGGCGCTCCTCCTCCATTTCATCCGGCTCGCCGATGCAGCGCAGGCCGGGGAAAATGCCCTCCTCGCAGCCGACGATGAACACCGTCGGAAACTCCAGGCCCTTGGCCGCGTGCATGGTCATGAGCGTGACGCAGTCCATGGACTGGTCGTAGTTATCGAGGTCGGTATAGAGCGCGACCTCGTCGAGGAAGCCCGCGAGCGTGGGGTTATCGGCCTCCTTGGCGAAGGCAATGATGTTCGACTTGAGCTCCTGCACGTTCTCGATGCGGGCGGCGTCCTCGGCCGTGTTCTTTTCCTCGAGCGCGCGGACATAGCCGCTGCGCTCCACGACGAGGTCGTAGAGTTCGTCCGGCGGCATGGTTTTGGCCGCGGCCTGCAGCTCCTCGATCAGGATGGCAAACTGGCGCAGGCGCATCTGGCTGCGCTGCAGCTCGGGATAGGCGTCCGCGTGGCGGATGACTTCAAAGAGGCTCGTCTGCTGCTCATGTGCGAGCTGCGCGGCCGTTTCGACCGTGCGCGCGCCGATGCCGCGGGCCGGGGTGTTGATGATGCGCGTCAGACGCAGGTCGTCGCCCGGCGTCTGGATGACGCACAGGTAGGCCAGCATGTCCTTGACCTCCGCGCGGTCGAAAAAGCGCGTGCCGCCGATGATGCGGTACGGGATGCCGTTGCGCTTGAAGGCATATTCGAGCTGGTTGCTCTGCGCGTTCATGCGGTAGAGCACGGCGTGATCGCGGAAGTTCATGCCGTGGCCAAAGTCGTCCATGATCTTCGTGGCGACATAGCGCGCCTCGTCGTTCTCATTTGTGGCGCAGTAGAGCGTGAGCGGGTCACCGGCTTCGGCCTTCGTCCAGAGCGTTTTGCCCTTGCGGCCGGTGTTGTTGGCGATAACGTGGTTGGCAGCGTCGAGGATGCGGCCGGTGCTGCGGTAGTTCTGCTCGAGGCGGATGGTGCGGGCATTCTTGTACTGCTTTTCAAAGTTGAGAATGTTCTCGATCGTCGCGCCGCGGAACTTATAAATGCTCTGGTCATCGTCGCCGACGACACAGATATTGCCCCAGCCGTCGGCCAGCAGGGCCGCGAGCTGGTACTGAAGGTTATTCGTGTCCTGATACTCGTCGATGAGCACGTAGCGGAAGCGGCGCTGCCAGTGCTCGCGCACGTCCTCGTGCTCGTCGAGCAGGCGGACGGTGTTGTAGATCAGGTCGTCAAAATCCATCGCCCCGGCGGAAAACAGGCGCTGCCAGTAGGTCTGGTACACCTCGCCGATGCGGATGCTGCGCGGGTTGTGCGTCGCCTGCGCGCGCGCCAGATACTGCTCAGGCGTGATGCCGGAATCCTTGGCGCGGCTGATCTCCGTGAGCACGGCGCGGTACGGAAACGCCTTCTCGTCGAGATTCATCTCCTTGAGAATGCGCTTGACGACCGCCTGACTGTCCGACGTGTCATAGATCGTGAAGCTGTTGGGATAGCCGAGCTTGTCGGCGTCCCGCCGCAGGATGCGCACGCACGCGGAGTGGAACGTCGAGGCCCAGATGTCCGCCGCGGCCTCGGGGCCGAGCATGCGCTCGATGCGGTCCTTGAGCTCGTCGGCCGCCTTGTTCGTGAACGTGATGGCGATGATGCGCCACGGCTCGACCGGCTCGAGCGCCGCCGCCCGCTGCGCGCGCCGGCGCTCGTCCGGCGTCAGATCCGTGCGCTCGAGCAGCGCGAGGTCCGCCTCTGTCGCCGTGTCCGGCACCTCGTCTGTGTCCGACCCGCGGCCGTACTGGATGAGATTTGCGATCCGGTGGATGAGCACCGTAGTTTTACCGCTGCCGGCGCCGGCCAGCAGCAGCAGTGGGCCTTCCGTGGCCAGGACCGCTTTTCTCTGCATATCGTTCAGGTTTGCGAAGTCCGCCTCGATGAAGCGTCTGCGCGCCTGCACATAGCGTTGTTCAAAAGTCATGGTAGTATTCATAGCGTTTGATTTTAACACATTTTCCCCCGGGAAACAAGGCCCGCATCTTCCAACGCGGAGATTGACAACCACAGGGTGCGGAAGTAAAATAAAGAAAAAATTCGATGATCGAGGTGCATCTTATGGACATCATCTGGCATGGCCACTCCTGCTTTGAGCTGGTCTCCGGCGGCTACAGCGCCGTCATCGACCCGTTTCAGGACACCAGCGTCGGCACGGCCTATCCCCACGTGCGGCTGACGGCGGACGCCGTCTATATCAGCCACGAGGACCGCGACCACAACTTCCGCGAGGGCGTCACGCTGCGCAACACCGGCAAGGCGAACCCGTTTGCCGTCACGGAGCTGGAGACGTACCACGATATCATGCGCGGCCGTCTGCGCGGCATGAACACCGTGCGCATCTTCGCCGCCGAGGGTATGCGCGTGGCGCATCTGGGCGATCTGGGCGCGAAGCCCACGCCCGAGCAGATGCAGCAGCTGCAGTGGCTCGACGCGATGATGATCCCCGTCGGCGGCATCTACACGATCGAGCCGGACACCGCCTACTACCTCTGCGAGCAGCTGCAGCCGCGCGTCATCATCCCGATGCACTTTCAGGCGCCCGGCCACAGCAATCACCGCATGCGCGCGCCGGAGGACTTCACCGGCATCTTCGAGGGCAACGGCGCAAATGTCCAGCGCTACGACACCAACCGTATGACGCTCACGCCGGACACACCGGCGCAGGTCGTCATCTTCCGCCGCCCGGAATAAAACACGATACGACAAAGCCGCCGCTCCCCATCAGGGAGCGGCGGCTGTTCTTTCCGCAATTATTTCAGAATGTCCTTCAGCTCATGCATACCATGGTTGGTAGTGACGACGACCACGCGGTCGCCGAGCTCGATGGCGTCGTTGCCGGACGGGACGCGGCACTTGCCGCGGCGGATGATCGAGGCGACGAGCACGGAGTCCTTGAGCTTGAGCGCCTTGAGCGGCACATCGAGAAACTGGCTCTCGGCGCGCACGATGAATTCCAGCGCCTCAGCCTGCCCGTCGGCCACCATGCGCAGCGTCTCCACGCCGCTGCTGTGCGCGGAGTTCTGCATCCAGCGGACGTACTCCACGATGCGGCCGGCCGTCACGTCCGCCGGCTGAATGATCGTCGTCAGGCCATACGATTCCGCGAGTTCGATGAAGTTATCCTCATCCACCTTTGTGACGATCTTCGGCACCTGCTCGTGATAGGCAAAGGAGGAGATGATGAGGTTCGTCTCGTCCGACTCCGTGAGCGTGACGAGCGCGTCCGCCTCCGGCAGGCCCTCCTCGCGCAGAACGTCCGGCTTTGTGCCGTCGGCGCAGATGATGGTCGCCTCCGGCAGGAGCGTTTTCATGACGCGGCAGCGGGCCGGGTCGCGCTCGATGATCGTCGAGTGGATGTGCATACGCGCCAGCTCCAGCGCCAGCCGCTCGGCAATGCGGCCGCCGCCGATGATGATGACGCTCTCGGCCTCGTGGCGGAACTCGCCGATCTTGCGAAACAGCTCATGCAGCTCGTGCGGCGCGCCGACCACGGTGACATAGTCGCCGGCGGCGAGCACAAAGTCGCCGTTCGGGATCGTAACGCTGCCCTCGCGCTCCACGGCGCAGATGAGGATGCCGTCGCTGTAGCGGCCGCGGAAATCGTTCAGGCGCAGGCCGTCGAGCTTGCTGCCCTCGCGCAGCTTGAACTCCACGAGCTCCACAAGGCCGTTGGCAAACGGCTCGACCTTCGTGGCGGCCGGGAAACGCAGCGTGCGCGAGATCTCCTTGGCGGAGGTGCGCTCGGGGTTGATGGACAGACTCAGCCCCAGCTCGTCCTGCAGCAGCGCCACGTCCTGATAATACTCCTCGTCGCGCACGCGCGCGATCGTATGCGTAGCGCCGAGCTTGCGCCCGACCATGCAGCTGATGAGGTTCGTCTCGTCCGAGGTCGTCGCGGCGATGAGCAGGTCGGCGTCCGCAACGTTGGCAATGCGCAGCTGATCCACATTCGCGCGGCCCTCGACCACGATCACATCCAGCGTGGAAGAGATATAGGCAGCGCGCTCCGGGTCACTCTCGACGACGGTGATGTCATGCCCTTCTGTCAGGAGCTGCTCCGCAATGGCATAGCCCACGCGGCCAGCGCCTACGATCACAATTTTCATATTCCAAGCTCTCCATTTATCATGTTCAGGCCCCTTATCCGGGCAGGCAAATATTATAGCAGACATTCCCCAATGTTTCAACAGCAGACGCAGGGAAATTGTATCGGGTTTGTTTGTGAATAAATAGTTAAAATTCTGCAAAACCGGCGCGCCGGCGCTTGACGGATGCCCGTGCGGCGCTTATCATTATGTCCTAATACTTTTTTAATTAGTATCTAAGGCTGCGCCGCCGCGCGGCATCCATATAAAGGAGCATCCCACCCATGCTGGAACTGAAGAACATCACCAAAGTCTACGAGGCCGGCACGACGCAGGTCGAAGCACTCAAGGGCATCAACATTGCCTTTCGTGAAAACGAGTTCGTTGCGATCCTGGGCCAGTCCGGCTGCGGCAAGACCACGCTGCTGAACATCATCGGCGGCCTGGACCGCTACACCTCCGGCGACCTCATTATCAACGGCCGCTCCACAAAGGAGTACGACGACCGCGATTGGGACACGTACCGCAACCACTCCATCGGCTTTGTCTTTCAGAGCTACAACCTCATCCCGCACCAGAGCGTGCTGGCCAACGTTGAGCTCGCGCTGACGCTCTCGGGCGTCTCCGGTGAGGAGCGGCGCGCGCGCGCCGTCGAGGCGCTGGAAAAGGTCGGCCTGGGCGACCAGCTCGACAAAGCGCCGAACCAGATGTCCGGCGGCCAGATGCAGCGCGTGGCCATCGCGCGCGCCATCGTCAACAACCCCGACATTCTGCTCGCCGACGAACCGACCGGCGCGCTCGACAGCGAGACGAGCGTGCAGATCATGAATCTGCTGCAGGAGATCGCAAAAGATAAGCTCATCATCATGGTCACGCACAACCCGGAGCTGGCATCGAAATACGCCACGCGCACCGTGCGCCTGCTCGACGGCAAGATCGTCGGCGACGATAACCCCTGCACGGAATCCGAGACGTCCGCACCCGTAACGGTCAAGGTCAAGGAGCACACGTCCATGAGCTTTGCAACGGCCATGAGCCTGTCGCTGCACAACCTTATGACGAAAAAGGCCCGCACCCTGCTCACCGCATTCGCCGGCTCGATCGGCATCATCGGCATCGCGCTCATTTTGTCGCTCTCGCACGGCTTTCAGTCCTACATCGACACCGTGCAGGAGCAGACGCTCTCGTCCTACCCGCTGACGATCGAGGCAAACCCCGTGGACATGTCCGGGATGCTCTCGGCCATGTCGGGCGCAAAGGATGACAGTGCGGATGCGCACGACCTCGATAAGGTCTACGCCAACACGGTCATGTACAGCATGCTCAACTCCATGGTCAGCAGCGCGACCGGCCAGTCGAACAACCTGCCGGAGTTCAAGAAATATCTCGAAAACCCCGACAACAAGATCCACGACTATATCAGCGGCATCCAGTACACGTATGACATGGGCTTCGCCGTCTATACCGAGGACCCCAACGGCACCGTCATCAAGGCCGACACGACCGAGCTGCTGCAAAACGTCATGAAGTCCATGTACGGCGGCGACTACTCGTCCTACTTTGACTCCATGGGCGGCTTCTACTCCGGCTTCAACGTCTGGCAGGAGCTGCTGTCCGGCGAGGACGGCGCGCTCGTGAGCGCCTCGACGCAAAACCAGTACGACGTGATCTATGGCTCCTGGCCGCAAAATTACAACGAGGTCGTGCTCGTTGTGGACAAAAACAATGAAATTTCCGACCTGACGCTCTACGCCCTCGGGCTCGAGAGCATGGACGACATCAGCAACGCCATGATGCAGTCCATGAACAAAAAGCAGATCGACACGACGCAAAGCAGCTGGAGCTATGAAGATCTGTGCGGCCGCAGCTTCAAGCTCATCCTCCCGTCGGAGGGCTATGTGGCCAGCGGCTCCGGCTACACGGACATCAGCCAGACGGCCGACGGACTGCACCAGCTCTACAACAACGATTCCGTGGGCGTGCAGCTCAAGATCGTCGGCATCGTGCGCCCGGCCAAGGGCAGCGTGACCAGCAGCACCTATGGTTCCATCGGCTACACCTCCGCCCTGACGGACTACGCCATCGAGCAGGCCGACAGCACCGAGATCATCCAGAAGCAGCTGGCAAACCCGGACGTGGACGTGTTCACCGGCTCTGCGTTCCCGAACGCCGCGACCGCCACGACCGACCAGAAAGTTGCCGCCGCGCAGGCCTATCTCAACAAGCTGAGCGTGGACGACCGCGCGACCGTCTACCGCAAGTGCATGACCGCGCCGGACGACGCAACGCTTGACGCCGCGCTCACGCAGACCATGGCCACCTTCACCCGCGACGACGCCAAAGAGATGGCCGACAACGGCGTCTTTGAGGCCAGCGGCAAAACGGCGCAGCAGATGAAGGAAATGATCGACGCCATGGACGACGAGACGTTTATCCGCTTCTTCCGGCCGTATATGCGCGCGATTCTCTCCATGCAGATGCAGCAGGAGACCGTCAAGGCCTACAGCGGCATGACCTCGCAGGAAGTCATCTCCGCCATCAGCGCCAAAGGCATCAGCAGCAGCCAGTATGCGGATGTGTACGACAACTACGTCGCCTCGTCGGCCAGCGGTTCGACCTACAACAACAACCTGAAAAAGCTCGGCTACGTCGATAAGGACTCCCCCAGCGCCATCAACATCTACGCCTCGAGCTTTGAGAACAAGGATCAGATCTCCGCGTGCATCGACGACTACAACGCCGACGCCGCCGAGAACGATCAGATTAGCTACACCGACTATGTCGGCCTGCTCATGAGCAGCATCACGACGATCATCAACGCCATCAGCTACGTGCTCATTGGCTTCGTGGCCATCTCGCTTGTCGTGTCGTCGATCATGATCGGCATCATCACCTATATCTCCGTGCTCGAGCGCACGAAGGAGATCGGCATCCTGCGCTCCATCGGCGCGAGCAAGCAGGACATTTCGCGCGTGTTCAACGCCGAGACGCTCATTGAGGGCTTCACAGCCGGCGTGATGGGCATCCTGTGTACGCTGATTTTGCTGATCCCCATCAACCTCATCGTGCACCATCTGACCGGCCTGCCGACCCTGAGCGCCATTTTGCCGGTGCTCGGCGCGATCTTGCTGATCCTCATCAGCATGGCGCTGACGTTCATCGCGGGCCTCATCCCGTCGGGCATGGCAGCGAAAAAAGACCCGGTCGTCGCCCTGCGGACCGAATAAGGCCAAAACGCATATTTCCACCACCTCCGTGCAAACTAGGAGCAGCCTACATTTGCACGGAGGTTTTGCATTATGAAGCAGAAAATTCTTGCGGCCGTGTGCGCGCTGGCGCTCTGTGCGGCGCTCGTCCCGGCCGGCTTTGCCGAGCAGGCCGCAGCCGACACCGCGCCCGTGGCCGAAAATCTGGAGCTGACCACATTCCGCGGCACGTCCATTGGCGGCACACTGAGCGCAAATGCGCCCGACGGCAGCCCGCTCACCTTCCGCATCACGACCGAGCCCATCAAGGGCACGGTAACGCTCACCGACAGCGGCACGTTCGTCTATACCCCCGCCGACGGCAAGCGCGGGCGCGACTACTTCGGCTTCCGCGCCGCCGACAGCAGCGGCAACGAATCGCAGGAGGCGACCGTCATCATCTCCATCAAGAAGCAGAAGCCGGCCGTCACCTACAGCGACATGGCCGGCCGCCCGGAGGAATACGCCGCCGTCATGCTCGCCGAGCAGGGGCTGTGCGTCGGCCGGCAGGTCGGCGGGCAGTATCTCTTCGACCCCGACAGCCCCATGCCGCGCGATGAATTTCTGGCCATGTGCACACACCTGACCGGCACTTCGATGCTGCAGGGCGTGCTCTCGACCGGTTTCGGCGACGACGAGCAGATCCCCGCCTGGGCCAAGACCTACGTTGCGACCGCGGTCATGAACGGCGACATCACCGGCTACTCCGACGGTACGGCGATCGTGTTCGATGCACAGCGCGGCATCATGGCAGCCGAGGCTGCCGTCATGCTCAGCAACTTCCTCGCCCCCTCCCCCGCCGCCGCGCTCGAGGGCGACTATATTCCCGACTGGGCGTGCGCCGCCGTGTCAAGTCTGACATCCTGCGGCGTGTATCCGGCCGGCAGCGACTGTGCGGCGTCCCTCACGCGCGCCGAGGCGGCGCAGATGCTGCTGGGCGCGTATGAACTGCTGCAAAAGCGATAAAAAAAGCACGGGCCGTTTCCAGATCGGAAACGGCCCGCGGCTTTATGCACGGTCCAAAATGGCTTCCAGCTCTGCCGGGCTGAGCTCCGGGAACGGGCGCACGGGCGCAGGCTACGCCTCGTGCGCGCCGATGCACTTTTCCATCCAGACCATGGAGTACCAGGTGCCGAATTTATACCCGCAGCGCGGAAACTCCCCGACGAGCCGATAGCCGAGATGCGCATGAAACTGCGCGCTGTTTCGCGTCAGGTGCGCGTCGTCCGCCCCGTCCGGGCAGCCGATGCAGGCATAGAGATTCTGAATGTTCTGCGCGCGCAGCACCGCCTCGAGCGCGGCGTACAGCCGCTTGCCCGTCCCCCGGTGCCGCTGATCCTCGCGCAGGTAAATGCTCATCTCCACCGCCCAGTCATAGGCGGCGCGGCTGCCGAACGGCCCGGCGTAGGCATAGCCGACGATCTCGCCGCCGCGCTCCGCGACCAGGTACGGATAGCGGCGGAGCGTGGCGCGCATACGCGCGGCAAATTCCTCGATATCCGGCACGGTGCACTCGAACGTAATGGCCGTCTTTTCCACATACGGCGCGTAAATTTTCAGCAGCACGGGCGCGTCGCTCAGGCGCGCGGTGCGGATGCGCAGCGCAGTGTCGTCCATATGCTCCTCACTTTCCGCTGTCGCCGTAGTTTGCGAGCACGCGCGCGGACGGGTCGTCCACGTCGCAGCCGTCCCACGATTTGTTCGGCATCCAGAAATCGACGATCATGTGCGCCTGACCGGGGTAATACTGCTCAAACAGTTCACGGTAGAGCAGCGATTCCTTGGTGAACGGCTGCGCAAAGTCGTACCTCCGGCGCAGGGTCTCAAATTCCTCGTCCGTGTACTTCTGCTCGGCGTACGCCTTGAGATCGTCGACCATGGAGTGGCCGACCGCGTCGCTGAAGGCCGCCTTCTCGCGCATGAGGATATCGTGCGGAAGCCAGTCGCCCTCAAAGGCGTGGCGCAGCAGATACTTGCCCTTGCCGTAGACGTTGCACTTCTTGGCCGGGTCGATGGACATGACATACTGTACGAAGTCCAGATCACCGAACGGCACGCGGGCCTCGAGACTGTTGACGGAGATGCAGCGGTCGGCGCGCAGGACATCGTACATATGCAGCTCGCGGATGCGCTTGGCGGATTCCTCCTGAAACGCCTCCGGGCTGGGCGCGAAGTCGGTGTACTTATAGCCGAAGAGCTCATCGGAGATCTCGCCTGTGAGCAGCACGCGCAGGTCGGTCTGCTCGTGGATGGCCTTGCAGACGAGGTACATGCCGATGCTCGCGCGGATGGTCGTGATATCATACGTGCCGAGCAGCGCCACGACCTCCGGCAGCGCCTGGATGACGTCCTCGGGCGTGATGATGACCTCGGTGTGGTCGGCGTGCAGATACTCTGCCACCTCGCGGGCGTACTTCAGGTCGATGGCGTCGCTGCACATGCCGATGGCGAACGTGCGGATGGGCTTTTTGAGCAGCTTTGCCGAGATGGCGCACACGAGGCTGCTGTCCAGACCACCGGAGAGCAGAAAGCCGAGCGGCGCGTCGGCATCCAGCCGCTTTTCCACGCCGGCGATGAGCTTTTCACGGATGTGGGTGCAGACGGTCTCCAGATCGTCCTCGCAGACGGCATCCACCTGCGTCATGTCGCGGTAGCAGGTGAACTTGCCGTCGGCATAATAGTGTCCGGGAGGAAACGGCATCACATCGTGCACGAGGCCGACGAGGTTTTTCGCCTCGCTGGCAAAGACGATCGCGCCCTCGGCGTCATAGCCGTAGTACAGCGGGCGGATGCCGATGGGGTCGCGCGCCGCGACAAGGCCGCCGCGCCTGGCATCATAGATGACCATGGCAAACTCCGCATCCAGTCCGCGGAACATGTCCAGCCCCTCGCGCTCGTAGAGCGGGAGCAGGATCTCACAGTCGGACTCGCTCTCGAACGTCTCGCCCTCAGCGATGAGCCGCTCGCGGATGGGCCGGAAGCCGTAGATCTCGCCGTTGCACACGAGCGCGCTTCCATCCCGCGTGAACGGCTGCATCCCCTCCGGGTGCAGGCCCATAATGGCCAGGCGGTGGAAGCCGAGCGTCGCCGCGCCGATATGCAGCATGCGCGTATCGTCCGGGCCGCGGGAAATGGTCTTGTCAAAGCCGGCGCGCAGATCCTGCGCGGAGATGGACGAGCCGAGATAACCGATGATGGAACACATGATTTTTTCCTCCTGAATATATCAAAAAATACGCAGCTACCATCCAACAATAGGACGAGTAGCTGCGTATCGTGGTGCCACCTATTTTACTTCTCACGGGTTCTAACAAACCGCACCGGGATAACGTCCGGCTTTGACGGCGCACCTACTGAGGCTCTCGCCCGTTCAGGTTGCAGCTCGGGAGTGTTCTTCACACAGGCTCTGTTATGCGGCTCGCACCGTCCCGCACTCGCTGGAAATGATCGCCCGTGCTACTTTTCTCCGTCAATGCTTTTGACAGAAGTATGAAAATGAAAGAAGAGAGAAAAAAGAAAGAGTAAGCGTTTTTTACCGCACGCTGAACAGCAGGTCGCCGTAGGACGGGACCGGCCACTTGTCGGACGGCGTCATGGTCTCGAGCTGGTCGATCGTGATGCGCAGCTCCGCCATGGCGGAGAAGACCTTGTCGCGGTAGTAGTTGGCCAGTGCCTGGCTGCCCTCGACGGTCTTGGCGCCCATGAGCGCCTCATCCAGGCGGCGGACCTTGCGGTAGGCATCGCCCAACAGCGCGGACATTTCAGGGATGATGCTCTCCTCATACGAGCAGTCCGCCGTGACGGACGCAGCGTGGATCGCCGCAGCGGTCTCGGACAGCTCGCGCAGATAGCTGCTGACGGCGGGCATGATGTCGCGCCGCGCCATCTCGAGCATCGTCAGCGCCTCAATGTTGAGCACCTTGCTGTAGTTTTCGAGGTGGATCTCGTAGCGGGCCTCCATCTCGGTGCGGGTATAGACACGGTGCTTGGTGAACAGCGCCACGTTCTTGTCGGCGAGGTAATACGGCAGCGCTTCCGGCGTCGTGCGCAGGTTCAGCAGGCCGCGGCGCTCGGCCTCCGCCAGCCAGGCGTCGTCATAGCCGTTGCCGTTGAAGAGGATGCGCTTGTGCTTGATGAGCACGCTGCGGATGAGCGCCTGCAGGTCGGCCTCAAAGTCCTTGCTGCCCTCGAGCGCGTCAGCAAACTGCTCGAGGCTCTCGGCGACCGCCGTGTTGAGCACGACGTTGATGCCGGAAATGGAGGCCGAGGAACCGGGCATACGGAACTCGAACTTGTTGCCGGTGAACGCAAACGGAGAGGTGCGGTTGCGGTCGGTCGTGTCCTTGGGGAAACGCGGCAGCGCATGCACGCCGATCTTCAGCAGCTCCTTTTCCTGTCCGGCATAGGGCGTCTCGTTGACGATGGCGTCGAGAATGCTCTCGATCTCGTCGCCGACGTACATCGACACGACGGCCGGGGGCGCTTCGTTCGCGCCGAGACGGTGGTCGTTCGCGGCCGACGCCACGCTGATGCGCAGCATATCCTGATAATCATCCACCGCCTGGATCACCGCGCACAGGAAGAGCAAAAACTGTGCGTTCTCGGCCGGCGTCTCGCCGGGCTCGAGCAGGTTCATGCCGGTGTCGGTGGTCAGGGACCAGTTGTTGTGCTTGCCGGAACCGTTGACGCCGGCAAACGGCTTTTCGTGCAGCAGGCAGACCATGCCGTGGCGCGCGGCCACCTTCTGCATGATCTCCATCGTCAGCTGGTTCTGGTCGGCAGCGATGTTGCCGGTCGTGAACACCGGCGCGAGCTCGTGCTGCGCGGGCGCCACTTCGTTGTGCTCCGTCTTGGCGTAAACGCCGAGCTTCCAGAGCTCCTCGTCCAGATCCTTCATGAACGCCGCAACGCGCGGCTTGATGCTGCCGAAGTAATGATCGTCCAGCTCCTGGCCTTTCGGCGGCTTGGCGCCGAAGAGCGTGCGGCCGGTATAGATCAGGTCCTTGCGCTTGTCATACACAGACTTGTCGACCAGGAAGTACTCCTGCTCTGGGCCGACGGTCGTGCGCACGGCTGTCACGTCCTCGTTGCCGAACAGGTGGATCACACGCAGGGCCTGACGGTTAAGCGCCTCGGCGCTGCGCAGCAGCGGCGTCTTTTTATCGAGCGCCTCGCCGCCGTAAGAGCAGAACGCCGTCGGAATGCACAGCACATTATCTTTAATGAATGCATAGGACGTCGGGTCCCATGCGGTGTAGCCGCGCGCCTCAAACGTTGCGCGCAGGCCGCCGGACGGGAAGCTGGACGCATCCGGCTCGCCGCGGACGAGCTCCTTGCCGGAAAACTCCATAATGAACTGACCGCCGCCGCAGGGCGAAATGAAGCTGTCGTGCTTCTCGGCGGTGATGCCGGTCATCGGCTGGAACCAGTGCGTGAAGTGCGTGGCGCCCTTTTCGATCGCCCAGTCCTTCATGGCATTGGCCACGATGCGCGCGGCGTCGTCATCAAGACGCTTGCCATTTTCCATCGTCGCCTGCACCTGCCGGTACGTTTCCTTCGGCAGCCGCTCGCGCATGACGGCATCGTTAAATACCATGGATCCAAAAATGTCAGAGATCTTTTCCATCTCGCATGGTCCCCTTTCCGTATTTCAAATCAGTATCAACAACAAAAAACGGCACTGGTGCCCGGAGATCTTGTGCTCTCCACGACGCCATTGCCGTTTCAATGTAGCAAAATATACGCCTGTTGCGGAAAAATGTCAAGCGGGAAAAACGCAATTTCTTTCGGCGGATTCCACAGATTTTTCGGCAAAATTGCCCGTTTTTTTATCCTTGACACGTGCAAATGCCGTGGTGTATTATATACATGGATTTTGATTGGCAAAATTCTGCGTGCTGTTTTTGCGGCCGCAGGCATAAGTTCATATGGTAACTTTTCGAGAACGCTGACGTTTCACGATGACCTGGGGGAAAGTGCCCCTTATCGGCATCGGAAGCGTCTTTTTTATTTTTCCGCACCAACTTCTGATTCGAGGTGACTGCTATGAACACGTCGCTGCATACCGTGCGCGCGCTCCTGGTCTCCAGTTCCGAGGCGCAGACCCAGCGCATCAGCGCCCTGCTCACACGGGCGCGCATCGTCCCGTTCGATCACGCCGGCAGCGCGCAGCAGGCGCTCGAACAGTTTGACGCAGGCGGCATCGACGGTGTGCTCATCGCAGAGCCCATCGCCGGCAGCTCCGGCCGGGAGCTGGCGCTGCAGCTCAAAAAGCGGCACTGCATGGCCGTGCTGCTGCTGGCCGCACCGGAACACGCGGGCACGGACGCCGCCCTGCTCGAACAGTCCGGCGTGCTGGTGCTGCCGAATGACGCGCCGGAATCGCTCATCGTGCAGACCATCCGGCTGCTGACCGCCGTGCGCATCCAGCTCGAGCAGATGCAGCACAAGACGGAAAAGCTCGAAGCGAAGGTCGCCGATATCCGCATCATCAACCGCGCGAAGCTCCTGCTCGTGCAGCACCTGCAGATGACGGAGACGGAGGCGCACAAATACATTGAGAAACAGGCAATGGACACCAGTATGCGCCGGCGGACCATTGCGGAAAATATCATTCGTACCTATGAAGATTGAGGAGTGTGGACCATGACCAAGTACATTTTTGTGACCGGCGGCGTTGTCTCCGGACTCGGCAAAGGCATCACGGCGGCTTCGCTCGGCCGTCTGCTCAAGGCACGCGGCCTGAAGGTCGCCGCGCAGAAGCTTGACCCCTATATCAATGTCGACCCCGGCACTATGAGCCCGTATCAGCACGGCGAGGTGTACGTTACCGAGGACGGCGCGGAGACCGATCTCGACCTCGGCCACTATGAGCGCTTCATCGACGAGGATCTGAACAAATACTCCAACCTCACGACCGGCAAGGTGTACTGGAACGTGCTCAACAAGGAGCGCCGCGGCGAGTACCTCGGCGAGACGGTGCAGGTCATCCCGCACATCACGAATGAGATCAAGGACTTTATCTATAGTGTCGGCAGCAAGACGAACGCCGACGTCGTTATCACGGAGGTCGGCGGCACGACCGGCGACATTGAGAGCCAGCCGTTTCTCGAGGCCATCCGTCAGGTCGGGCTGGAGGTCGGGCGCGAAAACGCACTCTACATCCACGTGACGCTCGTGCCGTATCTGCACGGCAGCGAGGAGCACAAGACCAAGCCCACGCAGCACTCGGTCAAGGAGCTGCAGGGCATGGGCATTTCCCCGGACATCATCGTGCTGCGCTGCGATGAGCCGCTCGAAGAGTCCATCTTCCGCAAAATCTCCCTGTTCTGCAACGTCAAGCCCGACTGCGTGATCGAAAACATGACCATCCCCGTGCTGTATGAGGCACCGGTCATGCTCGAAAAGAACCGCTTTTCCGAGATCGTCTGCCGTGAGCTGCACATCGACGCGCCCGCGCCGGATATGACCGAGTGGGACGCCATGCTCGAGAGCATCCGCAACCGCTCGCACCGCGTGACGATCGGCCTCGTGGGCAAATATGTGCAGCTGCACGACGCGTACCTGTCCGTCGCAGAGGCGCTGCGCCACGCCGGCTATGTCTACGGCACGCGCGTCGACATTCAATGGATTGACAGCGAGACGATCACGCGCGATAATGTAGAGGAAGTGCTCGGCAGCTGCGACGGCATTCTCGTGCCCGGCGGCTTCGGCAACCGCGGCATCGAGGGCAAGATCGCGGCCGCGCACTACGCCCGCACGCACAACATCCCCTATCTCGGTATCTGCCTGGGTATGCAGATCGCGGTCATCGAGTTTGCGCGCTCCGTCTGCGGCCTCGCCGACGCCAACTCCGGCGAGTTTGACGAGGGCAGCACGCACAAGGTCATCGACTTCATGCCCGACCAGAGCGACGAGATCAACAAGGGCGGCACGCTGCGCCTCGGCGCATATCCGTGCCATATCGTGCCCGGCACAAAAATGGCGGAGTGCTACGGCACGCTGGACATCTCCGAGCGCCACCGCCACCGGTACGAGTTCAACAACGACTACCGCGCGCTCATGCAGGAAAAGGGGCTCGTGCTCTCCGGCCTGTCGCCGGACGGCCACATCGTGGAGACCGTCGAGATCCCCGAAAACGACTTTTATATCGGCGTTCAGTACCACCCCGAGTTCAAGAGCCGCCCGAACAAGGCGCACCCCCTGTTCAAGGGCCTGATTTCGGCGGCGCTGCGCCACGCAGAGAGAGGATAAGCATGCACGACCGCTACGTCAATCCCCTGTGCACCCGCTACGCCGGGCGCACGATGCAGCACATTTACTCCGACGACAACAAATTTTCCACCTGGCGCAGGCTCTGGGTCGCGCTGGCCGAGAGCGAGCAGGAGCTCGGTCTGCCGATCACGGATGAGCAGATCCGCGAGCTGCGCGCGCACATCACGGACATCGACTATGACTACGCCGCGGCGCGCGAGCACGAGGTGCGGCACGACGTCATGGCCCACGTGCTGACCTACGGCGCGTGCTGCCCGGAGGCAAAGCCCATTCTGCACCTCGGCGCCACGTCCTGCTACGTCGGCGACAATACGGATATCATCCTCATGCGCGAAGCGCTCGAGCAGATCCGCAGCCTGCTGGTGAACGTCATCCAGGCGCTCGCGGACTTTGCCGAGGCGCACAAGGCAGAGCCGACGCTCGCCTACACGCATTTTCAGGCCGCGCAGCCGACGACCGTCGGCAAGCGCGCCACGCTCTGGACGCAGGATCTGCTGATGGATCTCGAGCAGCTGGAGTTTCAGCTCGGCAATCTCAAGCTCCTCGGCTGCAAGGGCACGACCGGCACGGGCGCGAGCTTCCTCGCCCTGTTTGACGGCGACGAGCAGAAGGTCGTCGCGCTCGAGCAGAAGATCTGCGAGAAGATGGGCTTTCCCGGCGCGTACCCCGTCAGCGGCCAGACCTATTCGCGCAAGGTGGACTTTCAGGTGCTGCAGGTGCTGTCCGGCATCGCGCAGAGCGCCTCGAAGTTTTCCAGCGACATCCGCCTGCTGTCCCACCTCAAAGAGGTGGACGAGCCGTTCGAGAGCGGCCAGATCGGCTCCTCGGCCATGGCCTATAAGCGCAACCCCATGCGCAGCGAGCGCATCGCCTCCCTGTCGCGCTACGTCATCTGCGACCTGCAGAACGCCGCTGTCACGGCCAGCGCCCAGTGGTTTGAGCGCACGCTCGACGACTCGGCCAACCGCCGCATCAGCATCCCGGAAGCATTCCTCGCCACCGACGGCATCCTCACGCTGTACCTCAACGTCATCCGCGGCCTGACCGTGTACCCGAAAATGGCCGAAAAGCATCTGGCCGACGAGCTGCCGTTTCTCGCCACGGAGAACATCCTCATGTACTGCGTCAAGGAAAAGGGCGGCGACCGGCAGGCCCTGCACGAGGCCATCCGGCAGCACAGCGTCGCCGCCGGCAAAGAGGTCAAGCTCCATGGCGGCAGCAACGACCTGCTCGAGCGCATCCTGGCTGACCCGATCTTCGGGCTCACGCGCGCCGAGCTCAACAAACTTGTTGACCCCCATGCCTTCACCGGCATGGCCGTACACCAGACCGAGACGTTCCTGCGCGAGCAGGTCGCGCCGGTCCTGAACAAATATACAACACTGCTCGGATGCGACGCATCCGTAAACGTGTAAAAGAAACAGGAGGTTTCTCAACAATGCTGACATCCATCGTAGGTATCAACTGGGGCGACGAGGGCAAGGGCCGCATGGTCGACCTGCTCAGCCAGAAGTACGACGTCGTCGTGCGCTATCAGGGCGGCAACAACGCCGGCCACACCGTCATCAACGACAAGGGCAAGTTCGTGCTCAATCTCATGCCGTCCGGCATCCTGCGCGACGAGACCGTGAACGTGCTCGGCCCCGGCATGGTCATTGATACGGAGCACATGTTCCACGAGGTCGCGCGCCTGAGAGAAGGCGGCATCACCATCACACCGGAGCACCTGAAGATCAGCGACAAGGCCGTCATCTGCATGCCGTACCACAAGCTGCTTGACTGCCTGGAAGAGGACCGTCTGGCGGACAAGAAGTTCGGCTCCACCCGCCGCGGCATCTCCCCCGCCTACTCGGACAAATACATGAAAAAGGCGCTGCGCATGGGCGAGCTGGCCGACCGCGACGCGCTCAAGGCCCGCCTGGCCGACATTCTCGAGTGGAAGAATCTCTTCATCGTCAACGGCTATCACCATGACCCCATCGATCTCGACGAGATGATGGACTGGCTCGACACCTACGCCATGCCGTTCAAGGACTACGTCTGCGACACGACGGATTATCTCACCGATGCCATTGAGGACAACAAGTCCCTGCTCTTTGAGGCCCAGCTCGGCGCGCTGCGTGACATTGACTACGGCATCTATCCGTACACCTCCGGCTCTTCGACGATCGCGGCCTACGCGCCCATCGGCGCGGGCATCCCGGAGGCCCGGCTCGACACGATCATCGGCATTATGAAGGCCTATTCCACCTGCGTGGGCGAGGGCCCGTTCACCTGCGAGATGTTCGGCGACGAGGCCGCTGCGCTGCGCGACGCCGGCGGCGAATACGGCGCTGCGACCGGCCGTCCGCGCCGCGTGGGCGGGTTCGACGTGGTCGCCTCCCGCTACGGCGTGAAGATGCAGGGCTGCACGAGCATCGCGCTGACAAAGCTCGACGTGCTGTCCTATCTGGACAAGATCCCCGTGTGCGTCGCCTACGACATCGACGGTGAGCGCGTGGACCGCTTCCCCATCGGCGTGAAGCTGGCCAAGGCAAAGCCCATTTATGAGTATCTGCCCGGCTTCCACTGCGACATCTCCGGCTGCCGCACGATCAGCGACCTGCCGAAGGAGGCGCTCGACTACGTGCACTATCTGGAGGCTGCCGTCGGCTGCCGCATCAAGTACGTCTCCGTCGGCCCGGACCGCGATGCGTACATCAAAATGTTCTAAACCGCGCAAAGCACAGCGGCCCTTCGCATTTGCGAAGGGCCGCTCATTTTTATTCGATATTCGCTTCAGCCGATGCCGCCGAGGGCTGCGCCGGCGACAAGCGCCACGAGCACGCTCACGCAGTAAACATACTTGCACAGCGGATAGTACCAGCCGCCGATGGGCTTGCGCGCGCCGAGGTTGACGCTCTCGAGCACGAGCTTTTTCCCGCCGATCCAGAAGAACATGACCGCCGCGAGCAGCGCGCCCAGCGGGCAGATGTAAATGGACACGACGTCCATCCACTGCGACACGATGGCCTGAATGCACAGCGCAACGGCGAGGCCGATCACATGGATCACCGCCGTGGCCGGCACGCGCTTGAGGCCGAACCGCTCCTGCAGGGACGCGACCGGCGCCTCGTAGAGATTGATGATCGACGTGACGCCCGCGAAGGCAACGCAGACGAAAAACACCATCGCCACGATGCGCCCGCCCGCCATGCCGTTCATGACGTGGACGAGGTAAATGAACATCAGGCCCGGGCCGCCGGCGTCGAGCTGCGCGCCGCCCGCCGCCATGGCGGGAATGATGACGAACGCCGCCAGCAGCGCCGCGATCGTATCAAAGAGCGCCACATTGCGCGCAGAACTCGGGATGCACTCGCTCTTGCTGAGGTAAGAGCCGTAAATGACGCTGCCGTTGCCGGCAACAGACAGCGAGAAAAACGCCTGACCGAAGGCATAGATCCAGACATAAGGGTCGAGCAGGCCCGCGGGCTTGATCGTGAAGATATACCGATAGCCGTCCGACGCGCCGGGCAGCGTAGCCACATAGATACCGAGGCCCACAAACAGCAAAAACAGGATCGGCATCATGATCTTATTTGCCTTTTCAATGCCGCCGGCGATGCCGAAGGACATGATGACAAAGCTCACCACGACCGCGACGACGACCCAGACATTCGCGCCCCACGCGCTGGCCGTGGCATTGAAGGTGCCAACGATTCCATCCATGTCCTGCCCCATGGCGGACAGGCCGCCGTCAAACGCCAGGAACGTATACTTAAAGATCCAGCCCATGACGCAGGTGTAGCCGATGGCCAGCGCCAGAGAGCCGAGCACCGGAACGTAGCCGACCAGTTCGCCGGGCCGGCGCTTACCCCAGCGCGCCTCGGTGCACATGCCAAAAGCGTCGACCGGCCCCGCACCGGCTGCGCGGCCGAGCGCAAACTCCCCGATGACGCCGGTGGAGCCGATGAGAATGACAAACAGGAAATACGGCAGCAGAAAGGTCATGCCGCCCCATTTGGACACCAGCGTCGGAAAGCGCCAGATGTTGCCCATGCCGACGGCCGAGCCGATACAGGCGATGATGAAGCCGCCGCGGCTGCGAAAGCCGTCGCGTTTGCTGACGTTGGCGTCGTTACTCATAACATTGTTTCCTTTCACGCACTCAGGCACAAATTGGTTTGATTATACCGCAAAACCCGCCGCGCCGCAACCGTTGTTTGCGGAATCCGCCGGATAACACTATGCAGAGGCGTCTTACTCCCCCGGTAGGCCCAGCACAAGCGCTTTCTCGCGGCGGCTGTCCGCGCCCGCATGCTGCACACGCCCCCTCCTCTCTGCGACACATTTTTGCAATAATATACCACAGCATTTACGCATTTTCTACCGCCGCGCACCGGAACAAGCGCCCGGAATGCGATTTCCCGTTCCCAACACGCGGGTTTTGTGCTATACTGGCGGCACACGACCGCCGCACGGTATGCTCGTGCGGCAGGAAAATGATGAGGAGAATACTTTATGAAGGCCACCAAACACCGCTTCTGGCTCTGCGCGCTGCTCGTCTGCATGGTGCTTTCCGTCTTTGCCGGGATCACCGCGCCGCCGGCCATGGCAGCGAACATCTCCAGCACCGACTGGATGGAAACCGTGCCGGACGAGACAAAGCTCAGCAATATGTCGATCCCCGGTACGCACGACAGCTGCACGCAGTATGTGGATATGCGCTACATTTTTCAATGTCAGGACGCGAGCGTTGCCACGCAGCTGATCTACGGCTACCGCTATCTGGATATGCGTCTGGTGCTCGAACAGAAGCACGACCAGCAGACGCTGGTGCTCAAGCACAGCATCGCGCGCTGCAAGACCTCCAACTCCCCGTTTGCCGGAACGCTCACACTCGATGACGTGCTGCGCGACGTTTCCGCGTTTCTGGACGCCCACCCCACCGAGACGGTCATCCTGTGCATGAAGGCGGAAAACAGCAAGGACGATGTCGCGGAGATTCAGAAGGTCCTGTATCAGACGATCGACAAGGATCCGGAGCGCTGGTATCTGAAAAACGAAATCCCGACGCTGGGCGAAGTGCGCGGGAAGATCGTCCTCGCCACGCGGTTTGACGACAAGTTTCCGGTCGGCTTCGAGCGCTGCGGCCTGTACTTCGGCTGGGCGGATCAGGGCGACCGCACCGTTTTGTCTGACCCCACCGCGAACTCCGTGATCAACGGCCGCGAGACGCTGTGCGTGCAGGATCGCTACAACTATGACACCGATGACAAAATCGACGCCATCCACACCTGCCTGGACAACAGTCAGGCGGCGGAGGACACGTTTTTCCTGAACTTCACGTCCACGAGCGGCAGCGGAAAAGTGGGCCACCCGAAGGAATACGCCAAGCGCATCAACCTCGATCTCTATGACTACGACTGGCAGGCCGGAACGGCCTACGGCGTTGTCATCGTGGACTTCGCACCGAAAAAGATCGCCGAGAAGATCTATCAGACGAATTTCCAGCCCGCGCAGTAACGCGCGCAGCCCCGAAATCGAAAAAGCCCTTTGCGTGCGCATGATCTGCACGCAAAGGGCTTTTGCATATGGATTTTAGTACAGCTTTGCGCCGGCCGGGATGTGCGGATCGACCATGAGCAGGTGCAGCCTTTCTTCCCCGTTTTCGTGGTGCACGGCGGAGATGAGCATACCGCAGGAGTCGATGCCCATCATGGGCCGCGGCGGGAGGTTCGTGATGGCGATGCAGGTCTTGCCCACGAGCGCTTCCGGCTCGTAATAGGCATGGATGCCGGAGAGAATCACGCGATCCGTACCCGTGCCGTCATCGAGCGTGAACTTGAGCAGCTTCTTCGACTTCTTCACGGCCTCGCACGCCTTGACCTTCACGGCACGGAAATCGGACTTGCTAAACGTGTCAAAGTCCACGAAATCCGCAAACAACGGCTCGATCTGCACGTTGGAGAAGTCGATCTTCTCCTCCGCTGCTGGCGCTGCGGGCACGGTCTCGGCGGGCTTGGCCTCGGCCGTTTCCGGCTTCTTGTCCGCGTCCAGCGGCTTCATAGTCGGGAACAGGATCACATCGCGGATGGAGCTTGCGCCGCACAGCAGCATGGCGCAGCGGTCAATGCCGAAGCCCAAGCCGCCGGTGGGCGGCATGCCGTATTCGAGCGCCATGACGAAGTCCTCATCCATCATGTTGGCCTCTTCATCGCCGTGGGCGCGCTTTTCGGCCTGTGCTTTGAAGCGCTGATACTGGTCGATGGGGTCGTTGAGCTCAGAGAAGGCGTTGCCCATCTCGCAGCCGCAGATGAACATTTCATAGCGCTCGGTGAGCGCGGGCTGCTCGGGGCTGCGCTTGGCAAGCGGGCTGACCTCCACGGGGTACATGGTGATGAATGTCGGCTGGATGAGCGTGGACTCGACCTTCTGGTCGAACGTCTCATAGAGCGCGTTCCCCCACGTGTGGGCGACGTTTTCCATGTCCACGCCCACGCTCTTGGCGAGGGCGACTGCCGCGTCCGCGTCGCCGAGGATGGCCATGAAGTCCGCCCCCGTGACGTCCTTGACAGCGTCGGCCATGGTCACGCGGCGCCAGCTCGGCGTGAGGTCCACATCGTGGCCCAGCCACTGGAGCTGATACGTGCCGAGAATCTCCTTGGCCGCGCCGGAGAGGATGCCCTCGAGGATGTCCATCATGCCGTCGAGGTTAGTATAGGCCTGATAGAGCTCACAGGTCGTGAACTCCGGATTGTGCTTGGTGTCCATGCCCTCGTTGCGGAAGATGCGGCCGACCTCATACACGCGCTCAATGCCGCCGACGATCAGGCGCTTGAGGTGCAGCTCGGTCGCAATGCGCATATACATATCAATGTCAAGCGTGTTGTGGTGCGTGATGAACGGGCGCGCCGTCGCGCCGCCGGCGATGGGGCTGAGCACGGGGGTCTCGACCTCCATGAAGCCCAGGCCGTCCAAATAGCGGCGCAGATAGGCCACGAACCGGCTGCGGATCTGGAAATTGCGCTTGCTCTCAGGGTTCATGATGAGATCCACATAGCGCTGGCGGTAGCGCAGCTCCGTGTTCGTCATGCCATGGAACTTCTCCGGCAGCGGGCGCAGAGACTTGCTGAGCAGCGTGACCTGCTGCACGTGGATGGAGATCTCCCCTGTCTTGGTCTTGAACGCATAGCCGCGCACGCCGATGATGTCGCCAATGTCATACTTGCGGAAATCGGCAAACTCCTGCTCGGTGACGGCGTCCTTGCGGACGTAGAGCTGGATCTGGCCGCGGTCGTCCTGAATGTCGCAGAAGATGGCCTTGCCCATGCCGCGCTTGGACATGATGCGGCCGGCGGCCTGCAGCGTTTTGCCGTCATAGGCATCGAAATCATTCTTGATATCCGCCGAATAGGCGCTGCGCTCAAAGCGCGTCTGCACAAAGGGGTCGCGCCCGGCGTCCTGCAGCGCCTTGAGCTTGTCGCGGCGCACCTGAAGGATCTCGGACAGGGACGGCTCTGCCGCCGCCTGCTGGTTCTTTCTCTCTTCGTTCATGATGGACTCCTCAGTCTTCGTTTTCGACGGCGATGATCTTAAACTGCAGCTCGCCGACCGGGGCTGTGACCGTGACGGTCTCGCCGACCTTGTGGCCCTTGAGTGCGAAGCCGAACGGGCTGTCGTCCGAAATGCAGCCCTCCATGGGGTTGGCCTCCTGCGAGCCGACGATGGTGTACTCCTCTTCCGCGTCCTCGTCGACGTCGAGCACGCGCACGTGGCTGCCGATGGTCACGACGTCCGCCGCGACCTCGACCTTCTCCACGACCTCGGCGTTCTCGATCAGGTCCGTGATCTCGGCAATGCGGGAGTAGAGCTTGCCCTGCTCCGTCTTGGCCTCGTCATACTCGCTGTTCTCCGACAGGTCGCCGAACGAGCGCGCCTCCTTGATGAGCTCCGCGACTTCTTTCTCGCGGGTCGTCTCGAGGTAATGCAGTTCTTCCTTGAGCGTGTCCAGACGCTCCTGACTCATCTTATATCTGCTGTCGATCGCCATAATCCGTCTCCTTATATCATTGAAATTTCAGTATATCTCCGTTGATTCAGCGCAGCGCAGCGATCGCTGCCTCAAGCTGCGCATCGACATCGCTGTCCGCGGCCGGGGCCACGACGACATCCGGCACAAGGCCGCCCTGCTCGGACAGGTCCACGCGGTTGGGCGTTAGATACTTCCGGCTCGAGATGTGCACGGCGCTGCCGTCCGGAAGCGCGATGGTCGTCTGGCTGCGGCCCTTGCCGGTCGTGTTCTGGCCGACGATGGTCGCCCAGTCATACTCCTGCAGCGCGGCCGCGAAAAACTCCGCCGCACTGTAGGTATTGCCGTTGACGATGACCGCCATCGGCACTTTGACGCAGACGCTGTCGCTCTGCGTGACGGTCTCTTTTCCGTTGCCGTCGACGCTCACGAACAGGTCGCCCTGCGGCAGCAGGTGATCCAGGATCGTGATGAGCTCCGAGAGCAGGCCGCCGGGGTTATCGCGCAGGTCGAACACCAGCGACTTTGCGCCGAGATCCAGCAGCTTATCGACTGCCTGCACGGCACGGCTGCCGCCGCCGGTCTCAAAGTTGCGAATCTGGACATAGCCGACGCCGTTATCCATGAGCTTATACGTCACGGGATCGGTGTAAATGACCGTACAGTCGAGCGTGACGGTCTGGCTCTTGCCGGCGGAGTCCTGAATGGTGAGCTTGAGCGTCTTGTTGAGCTTGGCGCGGATGGTGCTCTGCACGTCCGAGAGCGTCTTGCCCGTGACGTCCTCACCGTCGATCGCCGTGATGATGTCCCCCTGCTGGAGGCCGGCCTTCGCCGCGGGCGAGTCGCTCGTCACGGCTGTGATGCGAAAGCCCTTCGTCTTGTCGTCGAGCTGGATGGTCACGCCGATGCCGGCGTACTCATTGTTGGAGTACATCTGATAGGCCTTGTATTCCTCGGCCGTCATGTAATAGCTCCACTTATCGCCGATGGCGCTGATGATCGCGCTCGATGATGCATCGCTGATCGCCGTATCGTCCGCGTCGCCGATATAGTCTTTATCCACGACCTGCTTGACCTGCGCAAACTTCAGCGCGAGCTTATAGTTGCTGCTGCCGCCGAACTTGCCGACGAAGATCATCGACGTGACCAGCGCAGTCACCAGAATACAGATCACACAGGCAAGGATACTCGCCCTCCAGCCATGCATTCTGCCGCTTTTTCTGCGGGCGGGCACTTTTTCCGACGCCTGTTCCTGTGGCTTGTGTTCGTCCATGCTATCCCTCCGGGTCCATTTGCCGCCTGCATCGGGCAGCCCCAATGCAGCAGATGAGCCGGGCAGCCATTTTCCGGCTGCCCGGCAGTTTCATTCAGTCAAAATATGTCCGATCAGCGCGCATAGTTGAGCGGGTTCTGGCGCACGCCGTTGACCGTGACCTCCCAGTGCAGATGCGGGCCGGTGGAGTTGCCGGTCGAGCCGACATAACCGATCGTCTGGCCCTTGGAGACCTTCTGGCCGGAGGAGACCGCGATGGAACTCATGTGGCCATAGAGCGTGGTGATGCCGTTGCCATGGTTGATGACGACGCAGTTGCCGTAACCGGACACAGCGCCGGCCGTGATGACCGTGCCGCCGTCGGCCGCAACAATGGTCGCGCCATAGCTCGCGCCGATGTCCACACCGGAGTGATACTTCTGCGTGTGATAGATTGGGTGGTAGCGCCAGCCGAACTCCGACGTGATCGTATGGCAGGACGGGCACGGCCACATCATGGAGCCGGTGGCGCCGTTGTCCTTGCCCGCATCATAGCTGGGGTCGTTTTTCTTGTTCGCTTCTTCCTGGCGTCGCAGAGCCTCGACCTGTTTGTCGATCTGCGACTGCACGTTCTTCTGCTGCTGCTCGTACTGATCGTAGGCGCTCTTATAAGCGTTGATATCCGACTCCAGGCTGGCGAGCAGCGCGTTGGCCTCGGACACCTTCTGCTGCAGCTCGACCTGCTTGGTCTCCAGCTCGGACTGCTTATCCTGCAGCTCGGTACGGGCGTCCTCAAGCTCGGCCTTGACGGTCTCGACCTTTTCACGAGCGGCCGTCATGTCGGCCTGCACCTGTTTATTGTATGCAATGACCTCGCCGACCATGTCCATGCGGGCAAGGAGGTCAGAGAGGCTGGTCGCCTCGAGCAGAATGGCGATGTAGGACATCTGGCCGTACTCCTCAAGATGGCGCACGCAGCCGCGGAAGCGCACCGTCTGCGCCTCTTCTTCCTGCTTGGCTTCCTCGAGCTCAACGCCCTTGTCCTCGATCTGCTGGTCATAGGCCGTGATCTGCTGCTTGACGACCTCGATCTCCTGCTGCGCCAGATCGTTTTCCTGATCCAGCGCGGCCTTCTGATCGACCACACTGGCCTTCTTAGAGCGGAGATTGTTGATGGTTTTCTGCTGCTCCTTCTGCTTGGCCTGCAGCTCCTTACGCTGCTGCGTGAGCTGGTTGATCTCCGACTGCGACGCCGCGCTGGCATTGATCGGGATCAGCGCCGTCATGAGCGAAACGATAAAAATCAACGCAAGCAGCACACAAATGACGGATCGAACGACTTTGCGGTTCATCTTCATTCGATTTCCTCCTTAAACTTTCAGATAGTTGCGAATGGCCGTGAGGCCGCCGAACACGCCGACGAGCACACCCACGCCAAGGAACACCAGCAGCAGCGGCAGCGCCACGGATGCAAACGGGAGCACCGTGATGATACCGGCCGCCATGGTGGACATGATCTTGCTGACGATCAGGCTGTAAAGTCCCCACTGGAGCAGGAACGCGACCAGACCGCCGACCAGGCCGAGCACAAGGCCCTCGACCACAAACGGCAGACGGATGAAGCCATTCGTCGCACCGACCATCTTCATGATGGCGATCTCTTCACGCCGGCCGAACGTGGCCAGCTTGATGGTGTTGGTCATAATAAACAGGGACACCGCGATGAGGATCACGATCAAAACGACGGAGACAACGCTCACAATGTTCCGGAACGTAATAAAGTTTTCCGCATAATCCAGGTGCGCGGTCACATCGGCGATGCCGTCGACATTCTTGAGCGCGGCCTGCGTGTCCTTCATGAGCGACAGATCGTCGAGCGTCACGACGTAGCGGTGACGAAAGACCGAGGCGTCAATGTTGTCAAAGAGGTCGGAGTCATACTCGGCCTCGAACGTCTGCATGGCCTGCTCGCGCGTGACGAATTCGACCGTGGCGACATTCGGCACCGCGGCGACCTGGGGCTCGATGGCCCGGGCCTCGTCCTCCGAGAGCGTCTCGTCGACGTAGGCAATGACCTCGTTCTGATTTTGCAGGCGGTCGATGTTCGCGTCGATGTTGAGCGTCAGCAGCGAAAAGCTGCCCATGATGAGCAGGCACGCGATGATGATCGTGATCGACGCGAAGGACATGAAACCGTGCGTGAAGATGTTTTTCACGCCCTGCGTCATCAGGTAGTTGAATCTATTCAGCTTCATATCCGTAGTACCCGTCCAATCCGTCACTGATGACTCTTCCGGCGTCAATGGAGATGACGCGCTTGGAAAAAGCGTCGACCAGTTCCTTTTCGTGCGTCACCACGAGGACCGTGGTGCCGAGCTCGTTGATCTTCTCCAGCAGCAGCATCAGCTCCAGACTGCGCACCGGGTCGAGGTTGCCGGTCGGCTCGTCCGCGATGATCATGCGCGGATTGTTCACGAGCGCGCGGGCGATGGCCACGCGCTGCTGCTCACCGCCGGAAAGCTCCGCCGGAAAGCGCTTTTCCCGGTCGGCCAGGCCGACCAGCTCGAGCACCTGCGGCACGCGGCGGCGGATCTCCTTGTTGGATGCTCCCACCACGCGCATGGCAAACGCAACGTTTTCATACACCGTCATTTTGTCGATCAGGCGGAAATCCTGAAAAATGACGCCCAGTGTCCGGCGCAGCTTCGGCAGCTTGCGGCGCTTGATGCCCTGCATGTCAAAGCCGTTGACAGTGATCTGTCCGGATGTGGGGCTCAGCTCGCCGGTGATCAGTTTGATGATCGTCGTCTTGCCGGAGCCGGACGGCCCGACCAGAAACACAAACTCGCCCTCGTTGATCGTAAAACTGATCCCATTGAGGGCCGCAGCCTCCGTGTTCCCGTAGACCATCTTCACATCGTTCATTTGAACCATAAGATGTCCTCCAATATGTTGGGCTTACGCCCGCCCGGGTAGGTCTCAGAACTTGGCAGTGTTCTGAGAATCGAGGTATTGCTTTACCATGACCGCGACCTTGAAGAGGATTGCATCCTCAAACTCGCGCAGATCCAGGCCCGTGATCTTCTTGACTTTCTCCAACCGGTATACCAAAGTGTTTCGATGGACGTAGAGCTTGCGCGCCGTCTCCGAAACGTTGAGATTGTTCTCAAAGAAGCGATTGATCGTGTCGAGCGTGTCCTCATCGAGCGCCTCGATGGGGTTTTTCTTGAACGCTTCGGACAGGAACATCTCGCACAGCGTCGTCGGCAGCTGATAAATGATGCGGCCGATGCCGAGGTTGTCATAGTGAATGACCGGCTTCTCGTTTTCAAACACCTTGCCGACCTCGATGGCGACCTGCGCCTCCTTATAGCGGTCGGCCAGCTCGCGCAGGTGGTTGGCCGTCGTGCCGATGCCGATGACCGTCTGCACATGCAGCTCCGTGTGCACGGCGCGCTCAATGCTCTCGGCCAGCGCGCAAACATCCTCCGAGGTCTCGTCCGGCGTCATTTCCTTGATGACGACAATGTCCGACTCGCTCACGCTGAGCACGAAATCATGCTGCCGATCCGGGAACATGTTCTGGATCAGCTCGAGCACGGCGATATCCGTCACGTTCACCTGACGCACCAGCAGCACAGCGCGCGGCACGTCGGTGGTAAAATGCAGCTCCTTGGCGCGCACATACACGTCGCCGGGGAGAATGTTGTCCGAAATGATGTTCTTAACGAAGGCGGCCTTATTATGCTTTTCCTCAAAGTTCGTGCTGGCCTCCGTCATGCCGACGGCCGCGAGAATGCAGATGCTGCGCGCCGTCTGGTCATTGCCCTCGACAAACACGGCATACTCAAAACGCGCCGTGCTGGCAGACAGAATCTTATACGTGCGTGCGTCCGTTGCAAACAGCTGCTCCTGCACTTCGCCCACCGCGGCCTGAAAGTCATCCAGGCGCGAGCCGATCATCGAAAGCTCACTGCAGGCAATGACAAACCCCTGCTCGTCCACGACACCAATGCAGCGCGTGGTGGCATCTTTCATCTGAACGATCACGCCCTGAAAAATTCTGCTCGACATATCTTTTCCTCCTACGAACGGCCGCCGCAGTCTCCCACAGCACCTACCAATTTCCTACTTTACATAATAGACGATTTATGTGCATTTTTCAATAGAAAAATGGTCGTTTTTTGTGAATAATTTTCGAAATTTCGTGAGATAGTCGGATAATTTCCCGAACTTTTGTAAATTATCACGAAGCTGGAAGCGAGAAAACGAGCATCGCCTCAGCGGGCTGCAATTCCCGGTAAGCGCCCGGTGACAGCGCGGGATCGAGCGTCAGCGCCCCGATCGACAGCCGGTGCAGCTGCAAAACGGGCGTCCCGCAGCCGGCCAGCATCCGCTTGACCATATGATATTTCCCCTCATAGACCGTGACGCGGCACCCCCCCTGCTCCGGCAGCAGCTCCAGCCGGGCGGGCAGGCACTGCGTCCCGTCGCCGAGGACAACGCCCTGTGCAAAGCGGTCCACATCCGCGCTCGTGGGCTGTCCATCCGTGCGCGCGAAGTAGACCTTCGGCACGTGCTTTTTCGGCGTGATGACACGGTGGACATAGTCCCCGTCGTCCGTAACGAGCAGCAGGCCGGTCGTGTCCTTATCGAGCCGCCCGGCGGGCACGAGCCCGAAGCGCCGCAGCTCCGGCGGAAACAGATCGAGCACCGTCGGCTGACTGCGGTCGGCCGTCGCGGTGAGGACGCCGGCGGGTTTATGGAGCATATAGTAATGATATGCCTGATAGCGCAGGACCTGTCCGCGCAGGCAGACGACAGCGGTCTCCGCGATCTTCTGCTCCGGCGCGCGGGCTGGCACACCGTCGACCGTGACCTCGCCGCGGCGGATATACGCCTTGGCCTCGCGCCGGGAAGCGGCGCCGGTATCGGCCAGATATTTGTCCAGACGGATCATGCGCGCCCCTCCTTTACGGCCATTGGACGTATTATAACATATCCGGCGGCAAATTTGAATAGGCTTGTTCCGAGGTGTGGTTATGAAGCTCAAATCCTTTCACTGGACAAGACGGACGGTCGTGTATGCGCTCATCGGTCTGGCCGTGCTGCTGGCGCTGGCTGTCATCTGGCGCAGCAACGGCGGCGTGCTCTCGGCGCACTACAACGTCACGACGACGGACGGGCGCATTGCCTATCTGCAGGCGCTCGGCTGGGAGGCGGATCCCGTGACGGAAACGGCGCAGGAGATCGTGATCCCGCGTGTGTTCAGCGGTGTATTCAGCGATTACAACGCCCTGCAAAAGCAGCAGGGATTTGACCTGTCCACTTACGCCGGCGAGACGTGCACAGCCTATACCTACCGCGTGACGAACTACGAGGGCTCGGCGGACACCGTGCTCGCGCAGCTGTTCGTCTACCGCAACCGCGTCATCGGCGGCGACATCCACGCGACGGCGATGGACGGCTTCATGCACGGTCTGCGGTGAATGGGCGAAAAAACTCCCGGCACGAATGTGCCGGGAGTTTTGGTTTCGTTCGGGTTCAGGCAGATGCCTTGGGGCTCAGGCGAGCGCCGTCCAGCGCTCAATGCCGGTCAGCTCCGTAAAGGTGTGGCCGACCGAGGCCTCGGTGACTGCGGCGTAGTACCACATGCGCCTGGCGTGACGTCGGTAAAGTGCGACGCTGCCTGCGCATTGGCCTGCACGAACGTCAGGTCGCAGCTGCGGCCAAGCACGCGGTTGAGGATAGTCACCGCCTCGGCGCGCGTGATGGTCTGGTTCGGGTGGAACGTGCCATCCGCATAGCCGCCGACCCAGCCGTTGGCATAGGCCGTAGCGACCGCATCATGACACCATGCGCTGCCTACATCGGCAAACGGCATGCCCTTGGACGTGTTCGCACCGTAGATCCCGGTCAGAATGGTCACGAATTCCGCGCGGGTGATGGGCTTGCCCGGCTGGAACGTGCCGTTGCTGTAGCCCTTGATGGCGCCGGCATTGGCCAGCGTGCTGACCGCGACCACGTACCACTTGCCGGCCGGAACATCGCTGAAGCCATTGTCGCTGCGGTCATACTGCTTGTGCGCCTGTGCGGTCATGAGCTCATAGAGCAGCTTGGCCGCCTCGGCGCGCGTGAGCGTGCCGTTGGGCACAAAGGTGGTCGCGGTGCGGCCGGGAACATAGGCGTTGTGGTTGGTCGTATCCAGCAGGCCGGTCGACTGCGCCGGCTCCGTGCCGGTGCCGCTGCCGCTGTTGTTGCCCATCTGGGAAATGTACTTTTCCAGCAGCGCCATCGCCTGCTGGAGCGTGATGGTGCGGCTGTTGTAGAGCGCACAGATGATCGTCACAATGTTCTTCAGGTTCATATTCGCCGAAGAAATGAGCTAAGACAGCAGCTGCGCGATCTGATCGTTTGTGAGGATGCTGCCGGCAAAGCCCGTCAGGATGGCATTGATGCCGGTCTGCGTCATACCAAAGGCTTTCAGGATCTCGGCAAGCGCCTGCTGGGCGGCCTCGCTGTTCGCGCCGCCGGCGGCAATGTCGCCGATGACCTGACCGAAGTTGATGTTCACCGTGTTGCCGGTGATGGTGATGATGCCGTGCATGTAGTTATTGTTGCTGGCGATGTCCTTGAACAGATCGCCCACGTCCACGTTCACGATGCCGTGGACGAAATTGCTGTCGCTGCCAATGTGGTCGACCAGATCCTTAATATTTACGCCGACAATGCCGTGAATGAAGTTATCGTCATTGGCGATGTCGATCCGGCTCAGGATCTCACTGAGCAGGCCGTTGTGCAGCTGGCCATAGGCCGTGTCGGATGTGCTGGTCTCCGCCTCCGTGGTGTCTGCAGCGAAAGCCGGGACAGCAGCGAAACTGAATGCCAGCACCAGGGCCAGTATCAGGCTCAATGTCTTACGCATTTTTTCATGGGATTTTGCCTCCTTTAAGTTCCAAGCAAGCATACATGGAAAAGGTGCCGGCAAAATGTCGGACACAGGCGTCCGCATCCCATCGGTGCGAAACCATGAGCCTTTTTTTACCACGAAATATAGGCCGCAATTATTAAAAAAGCATTCGAAAAGTAATTAAAGTTTCGATTATGAAACAATTTTATCGAAAAACAAAAAAATTCCTCCCCGGCCGAAGCCGGAGAGGAATTCAGAAAGCTGGAATTACTCGTTGATGGCGATGACAACACCGGAACCAACGGTACGGCCGCCTTCACGGATAGCGAAACGCAGGCCAACCTCGATCGCGATCGGGGTGATCAGCTCGACGTCCATGTCGACGTTATCGCCGGGCATGCACATCTCAACACCCTCGGGGAGGCTGATGACGCCGGTCACGTCAGTGGTACGGAAGTAGAACTGGGGACGGTAGTTGTTGAAGAACGGGGTGTGACGGCCGCCCTCTTCCTTGGACAGAACGTAAACCTGGCCCTTGAACTTGGTGTGCGGGTGGATGGACTTCGGAGCAGCGAGGACCTGGCCACGCTCGACGCCCTTCTTGTCGATGCCGCGGAGCAGGCAGCCGACGTTGTCGCCAGCCTCGGCGAACTCGAGGGTCTTGTGGAACATCTCGGTGCCGGTGACGGTGGTCTCCTGGGTGTCCTTGATGCCGACGATCTCAACCTTATCGCCAACCTTGACAACGCCACGCTCGACACGGCCGGTAACGACGGTGCCACGACCGGAGATGGTGAACACGTCCTCGATGGGCATCAGGAACGGCTTGTCAGCAGCACGGTCCGGAGTCTTGATCCAAGTGTCAACAGCGTCCATGAGCTCCCAGATGCACTTGTACTCGGGGGCCTTCGGATCGGTGGACTCGGAGATCAGAGCGTTCAGAGCGGAGCCCTTGATGATCGGGGTGTCGTCGCCCGGGAAGTCGTACTTGTCGAGCAGCTCACGGACTTCCATCTCGACGAGCTCAAGCAGCTCGGGATCGTCGACCTGGTCGACCTTGTTCAGGAACACCAGAACGTACGGAACGTTAACCTGGCGGGCGAGCAGCAGGTGCTCACGGGTCTGAGCCATCGGGCCGTCGGAAGCAGCGATAACGAGGATTGCGCCGTCCATCTGAGCAGCGCCGGTGATCATGTTCTTGATATAGTCGGCGTGGCCCGGGCAGTCGACGTGCGCATAGTGGCGGCCCTTGATCTCGGTGCCGTCAAGGCCGATGCGGTCGTCGGTCTGGTACTCAACGTGAGCGGTGTTGATCGTGATGCCACGCGCTTTTTCTTCCGGAGCCTTATCGATCTGGTCGTAGGCAGCGAACTCGGCGCTGTTCGGGTCAGCCAGGGACAGAACCTTGGTGATCGCAGCGGTCAGGGTGGTCTTGCCGTGGTCGATATGGCCGATGGTGCCGATATTGACATGGGGCTTGGTTCTATTGTACATCTGCTTTGCCATTAGAATATCCTCCTAATTCTAAAATAATGTTGTGACTTACTTTCTTATAAGGCACATTGTGCCGGTTGCGCAGGTCAGTTGCTGCCGTGGATGATCTTCTCCTGAAGAGACTTCGGCAGCTCTACGAAGTGGCTGGGCTCCATGCTGTAGGTCGCGCGGCCCTGCGTTTTGCTGCGCAGGTCGGTCGCATAGCCGAACATGGATGCCAGCGGCACGTTTGCAGTGACGATCGCCGCACCGTTGCGGATGTCCGTGCCGGCGATCTGGCCGCGGCGGGCATTGATATCGCCCATCACGTCGCCCATATAGCTTTCCGGCGCCGTAACGACGACCTTCATAATGGGCTCGAGGAGCGTCGGGCCGGCCTTCTGGCAGGCCTCCTTGAATGCCATGCTGCCGCAGATCTTAAACGCCATCTCGGACGAGTCGACCTCGTGATACGAGCCGTCGAGCAGCGTGACTTTCACGTCAACGACCTCGTAGCCCGCAAGCACGCCGGCCTGCATCGCGCCCTGGATGCCCTGATCCACACAGGGGATAAACTCTTTCGGGATCGCACCGCCGGTGATCTGGTTGATGAACTCGTAACCCTTGCCGGGCTCGTTGGGTTCCACCATGAGCTTGACGTGTGCAAACTGGCCTTTGCCGCCGGTCTGGCGCGCGTAGCGCGTGTCCACCGTAGCGGCCTTGGTGATGGTCTCCTTGTAAGAGACCTGAGGTCTGCCGACATTCGCCTCGACGCGGAACTCGCGCAGAAGGCGATCGACGATGATCTCCAGATGGAGCTCGCCCATGCCGGCGATGATGGTCTGACCCGTTTCCTCGTCCGTGTAGGCCTTGAAGGTGGGGTCTTCCTCGGCAAGCTTGCCGAGGGCGATGTCCATCTTCTCCTGCCCGGCCTTGGTCTTGGGCTCGATTGCTACGCGGATGACCGGTTCCGGGAACTCCATCGACTCGAGCACGATCGGGTACTTTTCGTCGCAGAGCGTGTCGCCGGTCGTCGTATTCTTGAGACCGACCGCCGCCGCAATATCACCGGAATACACCTGCGTGATATCCTCGCGGTGGTTGGCATGCATCAAAAGGATGCGGCCCAGACGCTCGCGCTGGCCCTTGGTGGAGTTCAGGACGGATTTGCCGGCTTCGATCGTGCCGGAATAGACACGGAAGAACGCCAGACGGCCGACGTAGGGGTCGGTCATGATCTTGAAGGCCAGAGCAGAGAACGGCTCGGAATCGTCCGCGGAGCGGTGCTCGACCTCATCCGTCTTGGGCACCGTGCCGGTGATCGGCGGGATGTCCAGCGGGGACGGCATATAATCGACGATGGCGTCCAGCAGCTTCTGCACGCCCTTGTTCTTATAGGACGTGCCGCACACGATCGGGACGAACTTGACCTGCGTCGTGGCCTTGCGGATGGCCGCCTTGATCATTTCGGTGGGGATTTCCTCACCTTCCAGATACATCTCCATGATCTCGTCGTCGAAATCGGCGACGGCCTCAAGGAGCTGCGTGCGGTACTCTTCGGCCTCGGCGCGCATGTCCTCGGGGATCTCCTCGACGCGCATATCCTTGCCAAGATCGTCGTAGTAGACGTCCGCCTTCATCTCGAGCAGGTCGATGATGCCGCGGAAGTCCGCCTCGGAGCCGATCGGCAGCTGGATCGGAACAGCGTTGCAGCGCAGGCGCTCATGCACCATGTCGACAACGTTGTAGAAGTTCGCGCCCATGATGTCCATCTTGTTGATGTAGATCATGCGGGGAACATTGTAATGGTCAGCCTGTCTCCAGACCGTCTCGGACTGCGGCTCAACGCCGCCCTTGGCACAAAGGACCGTCACGCAGCCGTCGAGCACGCGCAGGCTGCGCTCGACCTCAACGGTGAAGTCGACGTGGCCCGGGGTGTCGATGATATTGATGCGGTTGCCCTTCCAGAAGCAAGTGGTCGCAGCGCTCGTGATCGTGATGCCGCGCTCCTGCTCCTGCGCCATCCAGTCCATGGTGGCGGTGCCTTCATGGGTCTCACCGAGCTTGTGGTTGACGCCCGTGTAGAACAGAATGCGTTCCGTCGTGGTCGTCTTACCGGCGTCGATGTGCGCCATGATGCCAATGTTTCTTGTGTTTTCAAGGGAATATTGTCTGGGCATAATTGATAGCTCCTAGTCGGAAGATTACCAGCGGAAGTGTGCGAACGCCTTGTTGGACTCGGCCATCTTGTGCGTGTCTTCGCGCTTCTTCACAGCAGCGCCGGTGTTGTTGCAGGCATCCATGATCTCGCCTGCGAGGCGCTCCTTCATGGTCTTTTCGCTGCGCTTGCGGGCATAGCCGGTCAGCCAGCGCAGGCCGAGCGTCTGGCGTCTCTCAGGACGCACTTCCATAGGAACCTGGTAGGTCGCACCGCCGACGCGGCGGGCCTTGACTTCGAGGCTCGGCATGATGTTATTCATGGCTTCGGTAAACGCATCGAGCGGTTCCTTGCCGGTCTTTTCCTTGATGATGTCAAAAGCATCGTACACGACCTTCTGAGCAACACCCTTTTTGCCGTCGAGCATCACGCTGTTGATGAGCTTGGTCACCAGAACGCTGTTGTACATCGGATCCGGCAAAATTTCTCTTTTGGGAACGTTACCTCTTCTGGGCACTATACTTCCCTCCTTCATTAAAAAATGACTTCACAGGTACTCGAAGATGCGGTGCATCTCCGTCTGCGCCCCGAGGTTAACGAATACATATATATCAGTTAACAACAGGGCAAAATTTGCTGTTGGAACTTACTTCTTTCCTGCCTTCGGCCGCTTGGCACCGTACTTGGAACGGGCCTGCATACGTCCGGAAACGCCCTGCGTATCGAGCGTGCCGCGGATGATGTGGTAACGAACGCCAGGAAGATCCTTGACACGGCCGCCGCGGATCATAACGACGCTATGCTCCTGCAGGTTGTGACCGATGCCCGGGATGTAGGCGGTTACCTCGTAGCCGTTGGTCAGACGCACACGGGCGATCTTACGAAGCGCGGAGTTCGGCTTCTTGGGGGTAGAGGTACGCACGGCAGTGCAGACGCCTCTCTTCTGAGGTGCGCTCAGATTGGTCTCGCGGTTCTTCAGGGTGTTGAGGCCCTTCTGCATGGCGGGAGACGTGGACTTGTAGGTGACTTTCTCTCTGCCCTTTCTCACCAACTGGTTAAAAGTAGGCATGGTTTTCCTCCTTTCCTCGAAAATGGATCTATTTATACGATGCCAAAAAACAGCATCGGATAAACCGTGATTCTGCCGGAAAATTTTCAGGAAATCCCGGCCATTTTTGTGCTTTTTACACAGGCATGACAAATCGGTGGGCGCACGCCCACGCAAAATAGGATTTTAGCATATTGCACAAGATTCGTCAAGCATTTTTATTCAAGACGGAAGCGAAAATTTCACCGGGATATGCAGGCATATCCCGGTGAAACGGTTGGTATTTGGCCGTTTAAAGCGCGTTGGAGATGTTGGCGAGATCGGACAGATCCACGCCGTCGTCCTCCGGCTCCGCGGGGACTGCCGGCTCCTCATTCGTCTCGAAGTTGCGGTAGCAGGCAAGGCCGCTGCCGGCGGGAATGAGCTTGCCGATGATGACGTTCTCCTTCAGGCCGACGAGGTGGTCGATCTTGCCCTTGATGGCGGCATCGGTCAGCACCTTCGTGGTCTCCTGGAAGGACGCAGCCGACAGGAAGCTCTCCGTGGCGAGCGACGCCTTCGTGATGCCCATAAGGACATGCTCAGCCGTCGCGGGCGTGAGCTCGGTCTCCCCTGCCGCGATGCGCTCGGCGATCGCGCGGTTGGCCGCGCGGAACTCATGCAGATCCACAATGGCGCCGGACAGCAGGTTCGTGCTGCCGGAATCGTCGATACGGACCTTGCGCATCATCTGGCGGACGATGATCTCGATGTGCTTATCGTTGATGTCAACGCCCTGCTGACGGTAGACCTTCTGGACTTCCTGAATGATATACTGTCGGCAGGCATCGACGCCGCAGATACGCAGCACGTCGTGCGGGCTGTACGCGCCGTTCGAAAGCGGCTGGCCCTTCGTGACCGTGTCGCCGTTGGCGACCAGAATGCCGGCGGAGTACGGCAGGTTGTACGTGACGGTCTCGCCGTCGACCGGGTTCGTGACCGTGACCGCATAGATGGAGGTCTTCTTCGTCTCCTCGATGCTGACGACGCCGGGGATCTCGGCGAGGGTGGCCATCTTCTTCGGCTTGCGCGCCTCGAACAGCTCTTCAACACGCGGAAGGCCCTGCGTGATATCGTCGCCGGCGACGCCGCCGGTGTGGAACGTACGCATGGTCAGCTGCGTGCCCGGCTCGCCGATGGACTGGGCGGCGATAACGCCGACCGCCTCGCCGATGTTGACCGGCTGGCCGATGGCCAGGTTGATGCCGTAGCACTTGGCGCAGACGCCGTTGCGCGCCTCACAGGTCATGACGCTGCGGATCTTGACTTCCTCGATGCCGTGCTCTTCGAGCGTCTTGGCATCGTCGGGCATGAGCATATGGTCGGTATCGAACAGCACCTCGCCGGTCTTGGGCGACACGACGGGCTCGGCCGGGTAGCGGCCGTGGATGCTCTCGCCGAGGCTCTGGACTTCCTGTCCCTTGTCGAACACGGCGCGGGCCATGATGCCGTCGGTCGTACCGCAGTCATCCTCGCGGATGATGACTTCCTGCGAGACATCGACCAAACGACGGGTCAGATAACCGGAGTCGGCAGTACGCAGTGCGGTATCGGCCAGGCCCTTACGGGCGCCTCGGGACGAGATGAAGTACTCGAGGACGGACAGGCCCTCACGGTAGTTGGCCTTGATCGGGATCTCGATGGTCTTGCCGGCGGTGTTTGCGATCAGGCCGCGCATACCGGCGAGCTGACGGATCTGCGCCATGGAACCACGGGCGCCGGAGTCCGCCATCATATAGATGGGGTTGAACTCATCGAGGCAGTTCTGCAGGGCCGCCGTGACGTCCTTCGTGGTCTTCTCCCACTCGGACACGGCCAGACGGTAGCGCTCGTCCTCGGTGATGAAGCCGCGCTTGTACTTCTTCTCGATCGCAATGACCTTCTTCTCCGTGGCGGAGATGAGCGTTTTCTTCTCCTCCGGGACGGTCATGTCCGCGATGGAGATCGTGATGGCGCCGATGGTGGAATACTTGTAGCCGAGCGCCTTGACGTTATCGAGCACTTCGGTCGCAACGGTGAAGCCGTGCTTCTCGATGCAGCGGTCGATGATCTTGCCGAGCTGTTTCTTGCCGACCTTGAAGCTGACCTCGAGGTCGAACATGTGCTCGGGGTCGGTGCGGTCAACGTAGCCAAGATCCTGCGGGATGGGCTCGTTGTAGATGATGCGGCCGACGGTCGTCTCGATCGTGCGGTGCAGCGTCTCGCCGTTGACCTCGCGCGCCACGCGCACCAGGATCGGCGCATGCAGGCCGACATCGCCGTAGTTATAGGCCATGATAGCTTCATTCGGGTCGCGGTAGACCTTGAGCGGCTTATAGCTCGGGAGCTTGCTGCCCTCAGCCTCGGCCTTCTTGTGCGCGGCGACAAAGTCGTCCGCGTCGACGATCTCATTGACCGGCAGATCGGTATCGCCAGCATCGGTCACGAACACCTGCTCGGCGCCCTTCTCGGCCTTGCCGAGGCGAACGTAGGTCAGGTAGTATGCGCCGAGGATCATATCCTGCGTCGGCACGGTGACGGGGTGGCCGTCCTGCGGGCGGAGGAGGTTGTTTGCCGAGAGCATGAGGATGCGCGCCTCGGCCTGCGCCTCCGCGGACAGCGGGACGTGGATAGCCATCTGGTCGCCGTCGAAGTCGGCGTTGAACGCGGTGCAGCACAGGGGATGCAGCTTGAGCGCACGGCCCTCGACCAGCACGGGCTCGAACGCCTGAATGCCCAGGCGGTGGAGCGTCGGTGCGCGGTTGAGCATGACCGGATGATCCTTGATGACGACCTCGAGCGCGTCCCAGACCTCGGTGCGCTGCTTGTCGACCATCTTCTTGGCGGACTTGATGTTGTTGGCAACACCGTCCTCGACGAGCTTTTTCATAACGAACGGGCGGAAGAGCTCGATGGCCATTTCCTTCGGCACGCCGCACTGATAGAGCTTCAGATCCGGGCCGACGACGATAACGCTTCGGCCGGAGTAGTCGACACGCTTGCCGAGCAGGTTCTGACGGAAGCGGCCTTGCTTGCCCTTGAGCATATCCGACAGGGACTTGAGCGCGCGGGAGTTGGCGCCGGTGACGGCACGGCCGCGGCGGCCGTTGTCGATCAGGGCGTCAACAGCTTCCTGCAGCATGCGCTTCTCGTTGCGGACGATGATGTCCGGCGCGTTGAGCTGCATGAGGCGCTTGAGGCGGTTGTTGCGGTTGATGACGCGGCGATACAGGTCGTTGAGGTCGGACGTGGCAAAACGGCCGCCGTCGAGCTGGACCATGGGGCGAAGCTCGGGCGGGATGACCGGCAGAATGTCAATGATCATCCACTCCGGACGGTTGCCGCTGCGGTGGAATGCCTCGACGACCTCCAGGCGCTTGACGATCTTCGCCTTCTTCTGGCCGCTGGCCTCCTCGAGCTCGGCGCGCAGCTGCTCGGAGAGCTTGGCGCAGTCGATCTGCTGCAGGAGCTTCTTGATGGCCTCGGCGCCCATGCCGGCCTCGAAATCGTCCTCATACTTCTCGCGCATGTCGCGGTACTCTTTTTCGGACAGGATCTGGCAGCGCTGCAGCGGCGTCATGCCGGGGTCGGTGACGATATACGCACCGAAATACAGCACCTTTTCCAGCACGCGCGGGGTCAGATCCAGGATCAGGCCCATGCGCGACGGGATGCCCTTGAAGTACCAGATGTGGCTCACGGGCGCGGCCAGCTCGATATGGCCCATGCGCTCGCGGCGAACCTTTGCGCGCGTGACTTCGACGCCGCAGCGGTCGCAGATCTTACCCTTGTAGCGGATCTTCTTATACTTGCCGCAGTGGCACTCCCAGTCCTTCGTGGGTCCGAAAATGCGCTCGCAGAACAGGCCGTCACGCTCGGGCTTGAGCGTGCGGTAGTTGATGGTCTCGGGCTTTTTCACTTCGCCGGAGGACCAGGAAAGGATCATTTCAGGGGAGGCAATGCCGATCTGAATTGCATCAAACGGGGTGTAGCTCATGTTTTATTCCTCCTCCTTATCAGAATCGTCCGTGTAGTCATCGTCGCCGGCATCGCCGAACGCGCCGAGACTGTCATCTTCCTCGACCGGTACGTCCTCAATCGTGAAGCCGCTGCCGGTGATCTCATCATCGTCGGACTTGTAGGACATCTCATCGCGCATACCCGGGATGTAATCGTCCTCGTCGTCCTTGAGCTCGATCTCGTCGCCGTTCTCGTCGAGGATACGCACATCTAGGCACAGGGACTGCAGCTCCTTGATGAGCACCTTGAACGACTCCGGCACGCCCGGCTGCGGGATGTTCTCGCCCTTGACGATGGCTTCGTACGTGCGCACACGGCCAGTCACGTCGTCGGACTTCACCGTCAGGATCTCCTGCAGGGTGTAAGCCGCGCCGTAGGCCTCGAGCGCCCAGACTTCCATTTCGCCGAAGCGCTGGCCGCCGAACTGCGCCTTGCCGCCGAGCGGCTGCTGCGTGACGAGGCTGTAGGGGCCGGTGCTGCGGGCGTGGATCTTATCATCGACGAGGTGGTGGAGCTTGAGGAAGTAGACCCAGCCGACCGTGACGTCGTTATCAAACTTCTGGCCGGTGCGGCCGTCGTACAACACGCTCTTGCCGTCCTCACGCAGGCCGGCCTTGTTGAGCGTCTCGCGGATGGTGACCTCGTTTGCGCCGTTGAAGACCGGCGTTGCGACCTTCCAGCCGAGCGCCTGCGCGGCGTAGCCCAGATGCACCTCGAGCATCTGACCGATGTTCATACGGGAAGGCACGCCCAGCGGGTTGAGGACGATATCGAGCGGCGTGCCGTCCGGCAGGTACGGCATATCCTCGCGCGGGAGGATACGGGACACGACGCCCTTGTTGCCGTGGCGGCCGGCCATCTTGTCGCCGACGGAGATCTTACGCTTCTGCGCGATGTAGACGCGCACGACCTCGTTGACGCCGGGAGACATCTCGTCGCCGTTCTCGCGGGTGAAGCGCTTGACATCGACCACGATGCCGGCCTCGCCGTGCGGGACTTTGAGGGAAGTGTCGCGGACCTCTCTCGCCTTTTCGCCGAAGATGGCGCGCAGCAGGCGCTCCTCGGCGGTCAGATCGGTCTCGCCCTTCGGCGTGACCTTGCCGACCAGAATATCACCGCTGCGCACCTCTGCGCCGACGCAGATGATGCCGCGGTCGTCGAGATACTTGAGCGCATCGTCGCCGACGCCGGGGATATCACGGGTGATCTCCTCGGGGCCGAGCTTCGTGTCGCGCGCGTCGCACTCGAACTCTTCAATATGAATGGAGGTGTAAACGTCCTCCATAACCAGACGCTCGTTGATGAGAACGGCGTCCTCGTAGTTGTAGCCTTCCCAGGTCATGAAGCCGACCAGCAGGTTCTTGCCGAGCGCGATCTCGCCCTGCGAGGTGGCCGGGCCGTCGGCGATGACGTCGCCCTTGTTCAGGCGGTCGCCAACCGCAACGATCGGGCGCTGGTTGATGCACGTGCCCTGGTTGGAGCGGGCAAACTTGATGAGCTTGTAGTCCTTGATCTCGCCGCTGTCGTAGCGCACCTTGACGCTGTCGGCCGAGACGGCCAGCACCACGCCGTCGTCCTCGGCGAGGATGACCACGCCGGAGTCCACGCACAGCTTGTGCTCGATGCCGGTGGCGACGATCGGTGCCTCCGTGACCATCAGCGGCACGGCCTGACGCTGCATGTTCGCGCCCATGAGGGCACGGTTCGCGTCGTCGTTTTCCAGGAACGGGATCATGGCCGTTGCGATGGAGACCATCATGCGCGGGGAAATGTCGATGTAGTCGACGCGGTCACGGTCGACCTCGACGATCTCGTCGCGGTGGCGGCAGGTGATACGCTCGTTGATGAGGCAGCCGTTTTCGTCGACCGGCTCGCTCGCCTGCGCGACGATGTAGCGGTCCTCAACGTCCGCCGTCATGTACTCGACGTCGTCGGTCACGCGGCAGGTGCCCTTCTCCACGCGGCGGAACGGCGTCACGAGGAAGCCGTACTCGTTCACGCGGGCATAGGACGCGAGGTAGCTGATCAGGCCGATGTTCGGTCCTTCAGGCGTCTCGATCGGGCACATACGGCCGTAGTGGCTGTAGTGCACGTCACGGACATCGAAGCTCGCGCGCTCACGCGACAGGCCGCCGGGGCCGAGGGCGGAGATACGGCGCTTGTGCGTCAGCTCTGCCAGCGGATTGGTCTGGTCCATGAACTGGGACAGCGGGCTGCTGCCGAAAAACTCCTTGATGGAGGCCGTCACGGGGCGGATATTGATGAGCGACTGCGGGGTCACGGCGTCGAGATCCTGCAGCGTCATGCGCTCGCGGATCACGCGCTCCATGCGGCTGAAGCCGATGCGGAACTGGTTTTGCAGCAGCTCGCCCACGCTGCGCACGCGGCGGTTGCCGAGATGGTCGATGTCGTCCGGCTCACCGATGCCGTGCGCCAGGCAGCACAGATAGTTGATGGACGCGAACATATCGTCCGCGATGATGTGCTTCGGGATGAGCAGGTCAAGGTTTTCCTCGATGGCTTCCTTGAGCGCGTCGCCCTCGTACTGCTCCATGAGCTGGCGCAGGATCACGCCGCGCACGAGCTCCTTGACGCCGAGCTCGGCGGGATCAAAGTCCACATAGTGCTTCATGTCGACCATGCCGTTGCCGAACACGCGGATGGACTTGCCGTCCACGTCCAGATAGACGTCGTTGACGCCGGCCTCGGCGATCTCCTCGGCGCGCTCGCGCGTGAGCACCTCGCCCGCCTCGGCAATGATCTCACCGGTCATCGGGTCGGCGACCGGAGCTGCCAGCGCAAAGCCGGCGATACGGCCGCGCAGGCCGAGCTTCTTGTTGAACTTATAGCGGCCGACGTTCGAAATGTCGTAGCGGCGGCGGTCATAGAACAGGCCCTCGAGCAGCGTCTCCGAGCTCTCGACCGTCGGGGGATCGCCCGGGCGGAGCTTGCGGTAGATCTCGACGAGCGCCTCCTCGCGGGAGTTGCAGGTGTCCTTGTCGAGCGTGGCGACGATGCGCGCGTCGTTGTCGAACACTTCCTTGATCTGCTCGTTCGTGACGACGCCGGTCGTCATATCCGGGATACAAGACAGCCAGGTGTTCGGGTTGTCCGCCTTGTAGGCGCCCATGGCCTTGATGAACCAGGTCACGGGCAGCTTGCGGTTTTTATCAATGCGGCAGTTGAAAATGTCGTTGAGGTCGGTCTCGTACTCGAGCCAGGCGCCGTGGTACGGGATGACGGTCGTGCCGTAGGTGGAGTTGTAGGCCTTGTCGGTCTTCTTATCATAGTACACGCCGGGGGAACGCACGATCTGCGAGACGATGACGCGCTCCGCACCGTTGATAACGAAGGTGCCGCTGGGCGTCATGATCGGGAAATCGCCCATGAAGATCTCCTGTTCCTTGATCTCCTCGGTCTCCTTGTTGCGCAGGCGGACGCTGACCTTCAGTGGGGCCGCATACGTGGCGTCGCGCGCTTTGCACTCTTCCTCGGTGTACTTCGGGTTCTCGTCCATGGAATAGTCCACGAAGCGCAGCTCGAGGTTGCCGGAGTAGTCGGTGATGACGTCCACATCCTTGAACACATCACGCAGGCCCTCTTCGAGGAACCACTTGTACGAATTCTTCTGGATCTCCAGAAGATTCGGCATGCTCTGGATCTCCTCGTGACGGGCAAAGCTCATTCGTTCGGTTTTTCCATAGGTGACTGCCTTTGGCATGGCGAACACTCCTTCTTTTGAGATTGCGAACACCCGGTAGGGTTGTAAAATACTTTTTTGACTTGTTGCATTTTCACAGCGAATCCGGTAAAATGTGCTTGTAGGCTGCGGGAGTTGTTTCTTCCGCTCCCAAAGACACATAGCGTGATATTTTACCATTTCAACGCATAGGTTGTCAAGCACGAATTTGTGAATTTTTCGCCGGCAGGAGCGCGTCGCCCTGCCGCTTTTTTGTATCTTCGGAGGGATGACCATGGATATCCGAATCTGTCTGCTGCTGGCTGCCGAGGCCGGGCTCGCGCTGGTGCTGCTGTGGAGCGCGGGTGTGCTGCGCAAACCGGCGCACGTCCTGTGCGCGGTGCTGCTGCTGGCGGCGGCGTTCGTGCTGCGTGGGCTGTGCCTGAATTATGAGACGAGCGACTACACGCAGTTTCTGACCGTGTGGGTCAACTTTTTCCGCACGCACGGCGGGCTCGCCGCGCTGCGGGAGTCCGTTGGCAATTATAATGTACCGTACCTGACGTTTCTGGCGCTCATCAGCGGCAGTTCCCTGCCCGATCTGTACCTTATAAAACTGTTCAGCATCTTTTTTGACGTCGTGCTCGCGTGGTCGGTCATGCAGCTCGTGGGGCTGTTCCGGCGTGAGGCTGTGTGGAAGCTTGCGGCGTTCTTCCTCGTGCTCTTCTGGCCGACGGTCATGCTCAACAGCGCGCTCTGGGGCCAGTGCGACAGTGTGTATGCCGCCCTCGCCGTGCTGAGCGTCTATCTCGTGCTGGCCGGGCATCCCGTGCTCGGCGTGGTGAGCATCGGCGCATCGTTCGCCTTCAAACTGCAGGCCGTGTTCGTCATGCCGGTGTTCCTGCTCTTCTGGCTCACGCGGCGCGTCAAGCTGCGGCACGCGCTGGCCTTCCCCGCTACGTGCGTGGTCATGGTGCTGCCGGCCGTCATCGCCGGACGCGGACTGTGGGATGCGCTGACCATCCCGTTTCAGCAGACGGGCAGCATCGGCACCGGGCTCAACTATAACTCCTCGTCCGTCTTTGCGCTCTTTACGGAGGTGCGCGACCCCGAGATCGCCGCAAAACTCGGCATCGGCGCAGCCGCACTCGTGATCGTGCTGCTGGCCGTCTGGTTCTGGCTGCACCGGGACGATTGCTCCGACCGGGCGCTCGTGCTGGCGGCGGCGCTGCTCGCGGTCGCGATCCCGTTTTTCCTGCCGCATATGCACGACCGGTATTTCTTCGCCGCCGATGCGCTCACGCTCGCGCTGGCGGCCGCGTGGCCGCAGCTGGTGCTGCCTGCAGTGCTGTGCGAGTTTGCCTCCCTGCTCGGCTATCACGCCTATCTGCGCATGCGCTATCTGCTGCCGATGGCCGACGGCGCGCTCGCACTCATCGCCGCGCTCGTGATCCTGACGGTCGTTCTCGCGCTGGAGCTGCGGCAGAGATCGCCGCTGAACGGGAAAATAAAAAAATCGACCTGAGTCGAAAATTTGTGGTTGACATTCCGCGCTTTTCTGTTATAATAACTCATGCGTTTGAAAAGTGCATATGCGGGAGTGCTGGAATCGGTAGACAGGCAGGCTTGAGGTGCCTGTGTCCAACCATAGACGTGTGGGTTCAAGTCCCATCTCCCGCACCAAAAATCGGCAAGCATCATATGATGCTTGCCGATTTTTACTTCTTCTGCTTCTTCACTGTTCACGCTTCCCTATTTCATAACACAGCGGCCGGCAGAGTATTCTGCCGGCCGCTGCTTTGTAAGAGAGACGCAAATTATCCAACGATGAAGTACAGGACCATGAGCGCGCACAGCAGGTACATGATCGGGTGGATCTCCTTGGCCTTGCCGCGCACGAGCTTGACGAGCACGTGCACGATGATGCCGGCGCCGAGGCCGTTGGTGATGTTGCCGGTGAAGGCCGTGAACATCATCATGACGCAGGGACCGATGGCCTCATCAAAGTCCGTGAAGTCGATCTCCGTGAAGCCCTTGAGCATCAGAAAGCCGACATAGATCAGCGCCGGGCCGGTCGCGGCATACGGGATGGCGACGAACAGCGGCGCGAGGAAGATGGTCAGCAGGAACATGATGCCGGTGACGAGCGCGGTCAGGCCGGTGCGGCCGCCGGCTTCCACGCCGGAGGTGGACTCGACAAAGGTCGTGATGGTGGTGTTGCCGGTCAGCGCGCCGATGCAGGTGCCGATAGCGTCGACGAGGAAGGGACGCTCGATACCGGGCAGGTTGCCGTTTTCATCGAGCATGTTGGCGCGGTTGGCGACGGCCAGCACCGTGCCGAGCGTGGAGAAGAAATCTCCGAAGAAACATACAAACACAAGGATGAGCCCGCTCGCGGTGAACACGCCCTTGAAATCGAGGTTGAACATGACGTTGCCCAGCTCGCCGAAATCCGGCACGGCGGCAACGCCGTTGAGCGTCGTCACACCGAGCGGGATGCCGATGAGCGTGGTGGCAATGATGCTGATGAGGATGGCGCCCTTGACGTTCAGGGCGTTGAGCACAATGATGAGCAGCAGGCCGCCGATGGCCAGCAGCACGGCGGGATCCGTGAGGTTGCCGAGGGCGATGCCGTTTTCAAACGAGCCGATGCCGCAGTTTTTGAAGCCGAGGTAGGCAATAAAGAAGCCGATGGACGCGGAAATGGCGATCTTAATGTTCTTGGGAATGACGCGCACGATCAGGTCGCGCAGGCCAAAGACCGTCAGCAGCACGAACACGATACCGGAAATGAGCGTGATCACCATGGCGGCGCCGAAGCTCAGCGCCTGGGACTGGATGAGCGCGCCGAGAATGAAGTTCGAGCCCATACCGGTCGAGAGTGCAAAGGGGAAGTTCGTGTAGAAGGCCATCAGCAGCGTGATGAGGCCGGACACGAGCGCACAGGTAATCATGATGGCGGACTTGGTGATGACAACGCCGTTGACATCCGTGATGTACGCCTCGCCGCCGCAGATCGCGGCCGGCTGGACGGCCAGCACATACGCCATGGTCATGAAGGTGGTCAGGCCCGCGATGATCTCGGTTTTCTTATCCGTACCGCGCAGGCCGAGTTTGAAGAATTTCTCCATCAAAAGCTCCTTATCCTTTCTCTGTCTCTGGTTGATTTATGCTTCCGCATCCGCAAACACGGGTACGAACGTCTGGTTGGCGCCGTTGACGAGGCCCATATCCGTAATGACCACGCTCGGCAGCACCGGCAGCGCCATGATGGCGGTCGCCAGCAGGGTAAGCTGTCCGTCGCTGATGACATCGAGTGCGGACTGCACGGCCGCGATCTCGCCGGCGACCTCGGCGCAGGGCTTCTGGCTCATAAGGCCGGCAGCCGGCAGGGCGATGTGCGTCTCCTGCTCGCCGTCGATCACGCAGATGCCGCCGCCGCACGCGCGCAGGATCTCGGCGGCGCGGAAGGCGTCCTTCGGATCGTGGTAGCTGACGGTGAAGTTGTGGCTGTCGTGCGAAATGGTGGACGCGAGCGCGCCGGCGCGCAGGCCGAAGTCGCGGTAGACGGCGATCGTCTTGCCGCCGCGGCCATAACGGTTGGCGCAGCAGACGAACACGAGCGTCGGATCGCCGCTGATGTCGACCACGCCGTCACGCACCGGCAGCTCCACCGGCTCGACGTGGCGCAGGATGCGGTTGCCGTCCTCGGACACCATGACGTTGACGCGGATCGTATCGCCGGTGTAGCCCTCCGGCACACGCAGCTCGAAGGACGCGGGGCCCGTGATCTGCGGCAGATCGACGGTGTTCGGCAGGTCATAGTCGGCCGTCTTGCAGTCGCCGCCGAGGTACTTGCCGTCCTCCGCGACGAGCACGCCCTCGGTGAACACGGCCTTCGGCCGGCTGCCGTCGAGCGCGTCGACGAGCTGGATATCGGCGATGTAGCCCGGCGCAATCGCGCCGAGATCGTCAAAGCCATACTCACGCGCGGCGTTGAACGTCGCCATCTTGACGACCTCGCGGCCGTCGAGGCCGGAGGCGACCGCCTTGCGCACGACGTTGTTGATGTGGCCGACGGTGAGCAGATCCTTGGCGTGGACATCATCCGTGCAGATGGACACGAAATCGCGCCACGGCTGATCCTTGCAGCCGTCGACAAGGAAGGAAAGGTTATCAATGAGGGAGCTGGCGCGAAGGTTGATGTGCATGCCGGCGCGGAGCTTGGCGCGCACCTCGTCGGCGTTCACGCTCTCGTGGTCGGACACGGGGCCGCCGATGCGGTAGGCCGCGAGCTCACGGCCGAAGCAGTACGGCGCGTGGCCCTGCAGGAACATGCCGCGGCGGATACCCTCGTCGATGATGGTGTGCATACGCTCGCTGTCGTGAATAACGCCGACGTAGTCCATGATCTCGGCAATGCCGATGACGTCGTCCATGTCCAGCAGCTCGCCGACTTCTCTGGCGAGGAACTCCGCGCCGGCGTTTTCCATGCCGGGCAAGGACGGGACGCACGACGGAGCGAGCACGTACTGGCGGAGCTTGGACTTTTTCGCATTCTCAAGCATGAAGCGCACGCCGTCGAGACCCATGACGTTGCCGATCTCGTGCGGGTCGGTGCAGATGGTCGTCGTGCCCCACGGCAGAATGGCGCGGGCGAGATTTTCGGGGATCATCATCGTGCTCTCGATGTGCATGTGCGTGTCGATGTAGCCGGGGATCAGGTAGCGGCCCTGACCGTCGTAGTACGATTTGGACGGCAGGACTGCCTCCTGCCCTTCCTCACGCACCAAAACAACAAATCCGTCCAGTATGTCGACACTGGCCGGATAGATTTCTCCCGTAATGGCATTGAAAAACTGTACGTTGCCGATCGTCAGATCGCACGGGATCTGACCCATGGCCGCCTGAATGAGGCGCGAGCGATCCTTTGCCTTGCGTGTACGCATCAAAATCCCTCCCTGAAATCATAAGCTGCTATCAACCATAAAAAGCGTTTCCGCTCTCTATCCAAATAAAAAAACGGCGGAGCGTCTGCGATCTGCGACCCTCCACCGAAACGGAAAAGCTCACACAGCGGTTTGGCGCTGTGCGTGCTGCATTCCGGTAGTCGGGCAATTCAAGGGCCGCCCGGTAGAGACGCGGGGCCCATGTGACTTCCCCGCCTATACCTGAAAGTGTCTGTGTTCACTTGTTGGAACGCCTTGATTATAAATCCGGCGGCACCGAAAAGCAATTATTCAAGAACCTGAAATAATCCCGGTCTTTCGATTTTTCTCTATCCATTTCGCTGAATTTCCTTCCAAAAAATGAAAGTGTCTCCGACCGGCGTATGTTCGTCCGGCAGAGACACATTCCTGCATTATGTCTTTTATGCGCTTACGCGCCGCGCAGCAGCGCCACGGCCGAGCGCGCGGCCGTGGCCGCGTCCGGGCAGTAGACGTCCGCGCCGATCTCGTCGCTGTAGCCGGGCGTGATGGGTGCACCGCCGACAAAGATCTTCACCCGGTCGCGGATGCCGCGGGCCTTCGCCAGCTCCACCACATCGCGCATTTCCGGCATCGTCGTCGTCAGCAGCGAGGAGCAGGCGATGATGTCGCAGTGCTGTTCGATCGCCGTGTCCACGAACTGCTCCGCCGTGACGTCCACGCCGAGGTCCACGACCTCCAGCCCGCTGCCCTCCATCATGATCTTGACGAGGTTCTTGCCGATGTCGTGCATATCACCGCGCACCGTGCCGAGGCAGACGCGGCCGATCGTCTCGCTGCTCTCCCCCGTCATGTACGGCTTGAGCAGCTCCGTCGCCGCCGCCATGCAGCGCGCTGCGATGAGCATCTCCGGCACGAAGGCGCGGTTGGCCGAAAAATCCTCGCCAAGGATGGTCATGCCGCGCACAAGGCCGTCCGTGAGGATCTCCTGCGCGCCGTGCCCGCTCTCGAGCGCCTCGGAGCACAGCTGCAGCACGCGCTTTTGCTGCCCGCGCACGAGCGCGGACGCGATGCGCGAGAGCACATCGCCCTGCGGCTGCTCGGCCTCAGGCGCGCTCTGCGCCGGCGCGGCCGCGGCGTGCACGCTCCGGCGCGGCACGGGCGGCAGGTGCGTCACCGGCACATGCAGCGCTGCGTTGTATTCATCGACCGCCTGGTTGAGGTATTTGTCCACGTGCGGGTAGACAGTGCCCGCCAGGCCGTAGGTGATCGAGGGGATGTAGTGCCCGCCGGGGCAGTTGCGCTTGAGCACATCGCGGGCATAGGTGAGGATGTCCTCGGGCGTCGCGTCCTTGCGGTCGATGGCCGCGCCGAAGCCGCCCATGAGCGTGAGCCGCCCGTTTAAGTGTGCCTGCAGGGCGGGAATGTCGTTTTCCGGCAGGACGCCCTGCCAGACCTGGATGCCGATCTCGGCCATGTCGTCCACGATCGGCACAAGATAGGAGTCCGCGTGGTGGATGGCAATGACGCCGCGCGAACGGATGTAGCCATAAAACCGGCGGTACGGCTCCTTGAAGAATTCCCGCCACATCTCGGGCTTCATGAACAGGGCGTTTTTCGTGCCCCAGTCGTCGTGCGAAAAGATGACATCCGGCTGCAGATGGTCGATGAGCATGCGCACATACGTCAGGCGGTACTCCGTGATGTAGTCAATAAGCGCGTGCATCTCGTCCGGATGCGCGTAGAGATTCGTGAGCGTGTCCTCAAAGCCCATGAGGAAGTGGCACTGCTCGAAAATGCCCGTGCCCATGAACCCGGCCAACAGGTGATCCGACCCGCAGGCGGCGCGCGCCTCGGCGCGGCAGGTGTCCCACCCTTCCGTGCAGGCGGCCTCCAGATCGGGCGCGTGCACCGTCTCGCGCCAGCGCGTGACGTCCGGGCAGACGGCAAGGCCCTCGCGCGTATCCGGCATCGGGCCGGGTGCATCCTCAGGAAACAGGATCGTCGTGCCCCAGCGGTCCACGCTCGTCGTGCCGCGCTTGCGGTTGCCGCGCAGGTAGGTGTTGCACGGGTCGGTGAGGCACATGTGCAGCGCCTCATACTGGCGCAGCTGGCGCTCCGGCTGGCCGTCGGGCCGGATGAGCTCGAGGAAGATCTCTTTCGGTGTGGACATGGTTTTCACTCCTTGTTGTATAAAACGCAGGATGTATACGTCATGGTACGCGGGCCATAGTTGTAGGCAAGGCCCGAGCGCGTGCAGATATCGCTCACGAACAGACCATACGCCTCCATGGACGACAGGCGTTTGGTCGGGTAGCGGCACGGCCGGTCGGGATACGTGCAGCGGGCGCAGAGCGTGCAGCTGCCGGCCGTCAGCGGCAGGCAGCCGGGACAGAGTCGGCGCATCTGGCGGGCAAAGTCGGCAAAGCGGCGCTTGTGCGCGCGCTCAGTGGCCGCAATGGATTCGTAATCGAAATCATCGCGCAGCGTCCCGGTCGTCTGTACAAGGATGCCGGCGTCAAAGCCTGCGATGCGGCGCGCGGCCGCCTCGATGCTGCCGCAGCCGGGCGGGCAGGCCCAGTTGTGCCCGTATCGGCCGCAGCGGCCGGACGCGCACATATCGCGTACCGCCTCGAGCGGCACCGCCGCCGCCATATTCAGCTGTGCCCAGTGGGAAAAGCCGTTTTGCGCGGCCAGCGTCTCGGGATCGTTCATATGCAAAGCCTCTTGACAAAGCAAAGTCTCACTGCTTAGAATGTGCCTATATCTTATAAGGGGGCGGCGGCCATGTCAAGCATCCAAATTGAACAAAACGGCCATGTCCGCACCATTCCCCTGCCGGCCGGCGAGACGCTGCTGTCCGTTCTGCGGCGCGCGGGCTATTCCATTCCCGCCGCCTGCGGCGGAAAGGGCCGCTGCGGCAAGTGCCGCGTCCCGGTCAACGGCGTGCCCCGGCTCGCCTGCCGGGTCTATCCGGCGGACGGCGACACCGTCACGCTGCCAGAGACCGCCGGCGGCACGATCCTGACCGGCACCGTGCCGCTGCCCGCCTGCCGACCGGGACGCACAGGCTGCGCCGCCGCCGTCGACCTCGGCACGACGACCGTCGTCGCGCGGCTGTACGATCTTGCGGCCGGCACAGAGCTGCAAACCTGCAGCGACTGGAACGCGCAGGCGCCCTACGGGGCCGACGTCATCAGCCGCATCCAGTATACGCTTGAGCAGCCGGACGGCCTGCCGGAGCTCTCGCGGCGCATCCGCGAGCAGATCTGGGCGCTGGTATCGGACGCGCTCTCGCGCAGCGGCCGCACGCCGGGCACGCTGCGCGAGATCACACTCGCCGGCAACACCGTCATGCAGCACCTCTTCGCCGGATACTCCGTGCGCGGCATCGCCGCAGCGCCGTTCCGGCCGGAGACGCTCTTTGCAGCACCCGGAGACGAAACGCTGCACGGCGTGCCAGTGCACTTCGCTCCCTGCGTGGCGGGCTACGTCGGCGGGGACATCACGGCCGGACTGCTGGCCGCCGGGCTGGCGGAGCTGCCGGGTGAAAATCTCTTTCTCGACATCGGCACCAACGGCGAGATGGCGCTCGGCGGCCGCGGCGGGTTCGTCTGCTGCGCCGTGGCATCCGGCCCGGCCTTTGAGGGCGCGGGCATCACGTGCGGCATGCCGGGCGTGGACGGCGCCATCAGCCGCGTACGGTATGACCACGGCTTTCTGTACGATGTCATCGGCGGCGGCGAACCGAAGGGGCTGTGCGGCTCCGGCCTGCTCGACCTGACGGCGGTGCTGCTGCGCCTCGGCGTGATCGCGCCCGGTGGGCGGCTGCTGCCGCCGGAGGACGCACCAATGCCCCTGCGCCACTATCTGACGCGCGATGACGACGGCAACGGCCGCTTTCACCTGACGCCGGAGGTATCTCTCACGGCGGCGGACGTGCGCAACTTACAGCTGGCCAAGGCCGCCGTCGCGGCGGGCATCCGCGTGCTGCTGCAGCAGCGCGGCATCGCACCGGAGCAGGTGGACGGCGTGTACCTTGCCGGCGGCTTCGGCAGCTATCTCGACCCCGAGAGCGCCATGGCCATCGGCATGCTCCCGCGCGCGTGCGCGGGCAAGCTGCACACGCTCGGCAACACGGCGCTCGCCGGCGCGGCCGCGCTCACGCTCGACCCTGCGCAGTGGCAGCGCATCGGGAATATTTCCCGGGCATGCGACTATCTGGAGCTGTCCGGCCGCGCAGATTTTGCCGCGGCCTTTACCGACGATCTGTCGTTTCCGCAACCATAACATTTCACGGAGGTCATGACCATGGAGATCCGTTTTCCCCTCATCCTCGACGGTGCGACCGGCACCGAACTGCAAAAGCGCGGCTACGGCGGTGATGTGAGCGCCGAGCAGTGGACGCTCGAGCACCCGGACGTCATTGTGGACATCCAGCGTGGCTACGTTGCCGCCGGCAGCCAGGTGCTCTACACGCCGACCTTCGGCGCAAACCGGCAGAAGCTCGAGGAGCGCAGCATCTTCAACCAGACGGCGGACTACAACCGCCGCCTCGCCGCGCTCTCGCGCGAAGCGGCGGGCGGCAAGGCATGGATCGCGGGCGATCTCGCGCCGACGGGCCTGTTTCTCGCCCCGCTCGGCGAGGCATCGTTCGAGGATCTGGTCGATATCTACACCGAGCAGGCGGCCGGGCTCGAAGCGGCCGGCGTCGATCTGTATGTCATCGAGACGATGATGACGCTCTCGGACGCACGCGCCGCCGTGCTGGCCGTGCGCAGCGTAAGCGACAAGCCGATCTTCGTGTCCTTCACGTGCGACGAGAGCGGACGCAGCCTCTCGGGCACGGACGTGACCGCCGCGCTGACCGTGCTGCAGGGCATGGGCATCAGCGCGTTCGGGCTCAACTGCTCGACCGGGCCGGAACAGATGCTCGTGCAGCTGCGCCGCCTGCGGGAATACGCCCGCGTGCCGCTGATCGCAAAGCCCAACGCCGGTATGCCCATCACCGTCGGCGGCAAGACCGTATATGACTGCACGCCGGAGGAATTCACGGCGTTCGTGCAGCCGATGCTCGCGGCCGGCGTGGCCGTTTTCGGCGGCTGCTGCGGCACGACGGCGGAGCATATTGCCGCGCTGCACGCGGCCCTCAAGGACGCGAAATTCGTCCCGCCCGCGCCGAAGCACACGGACCTGCTCCCGGCCGCGACGGAGAAGCTCCCCTGCTACCTGCCGACGGACGCCGGGCACGGTCCGGTGCTGACCGCCGGGCCGGATCTCGAGGACCGGCTGGCGGATGCGCTCGACGGCAGCGAGCCCATGGTCGCGCTGCGTGTTGCCGCCTGGGAGGACATCGACGCACTGACCGACGTGCAGTATCTGCTGAGCAAGCCCCTGTGCCTCGTCTGCGACGACGCGGAGCTGCTCGAGGCCGCGCTGCGCACCTATCAGGGCCGCGCGCTGTATGAGGGCGCGCTCCCGGAGGCAGCGCTGCTGCCCCTGTGCGGCCGGTACGGCCTGTTGATTTGAACAGTCGCCGCCCGAGGTGGTAAATTTCGCAGCGACCACACGCCCTTGGGGTAAAAAAGAGACGCAGGAGGATGCTACGCCTGCCGGGCGGCTTCTGCAGAAATGCGCATTTTCTTAGCGCCTTTTGTGACAGAAAAGCGCAAAAAAGCAGCAGTTTTTTGTTGACACGGCAAATTTTCTGTGAAATAATGAACCTGTACTACGTAGGTACATCCGGTGCTGTGGGGTACACCGCGTGGGACAACCGTTATGAGAGGAATGACCATCCCTCATAAACAGGAACGGAGCAGATACATCCCCCCGTATCTGCTCCGTTTTTCTTTTTAAATTTTACACTTCCAGCCGCTCGGCATATTTCTTTCCGCCGACGGACAGCACCGCCAGCATGGCAAACACGGCGGCAAAGCCCAGCGCATCCCAGACCGTGAACGGCGTATCCAGCAGCGTCACGGCCAGAATGGCCGCCGTGACCGGCTCGGCAAAGCCGTAGAGCACGCTCTTTTCCGGGCCGATGAGCTTCACGCCCGTCATATACAGGTTGAAGGCCAGCAGGTTGCCGAAGAGCACCACGAACAAAATGCCGCCGACACCGCGCAGTGACGGCGTATAACCGAGCGTCCACGGGTGCATGGACAGCTCGAAGAGCACAGCCCCCATCAAAAACGCCCACGCCTGCAGCATGCTGACCGGATAATCGCGCAGCTCCCGGCGCGGACAGAGGCAGTTATACACTGTCACGCACACCGCGCACGCAACACCCGCGACCAGCGCCACCGGCGACATGGCAAACGCGGTCAGGTCGCCGTGCGTGGTCAGCAATATCACGCCGAGCAGCGCCAGCACGATGCTCACGATCTCATACGCGCGCGGCTTTCTGTGCGCAGTCGCGCAGGCGACCAGCAGCACCATCACCGGCGACAGATCCTGCATGATCGTACCGATCGCCGCATTGGAAAACTGAATGGTCAGAAAATAAAGAAACTGGCTCAGGCTGATGCCGAACACGCCATAGAGCACGAGCATCACCGCGCTATCCCGCTGCCGCCACGGGGCGAACAGCAACCGCCGGTCCTTCACCAGCCAGTAGACAAACAAAATCAGGCCCGCCAGGCTCAGACGGATCGGGATCAGCCACGTAGTCTGCATGGCCTCGTGCGTAAACAGATACTGCCCCATCGTGCCGGAAATGCCCCAGCACACACCGCCGCCCGCCGCCATCAGCGCACCTTTGAGCTGTCGGCTCATTGCAAACATCGACCTCGCTCTCCACCGGAATACGCGTTATTATAGCAGACAGCGCCCACGGCTTCAAGCGCCGTTTTTCACGTTTTTTTTGCCCGCTCCGGCACACCGGCAAGGCAAAACGGCAGTTCCAGCGAATGCTGCTCGAGCAGCGCCCGGTCGCGCAGGATCTCCCCCGCCGGCCCATCGGCCGCGATCTGCCCGTCGTGCAGCAGCAGGACGCGGTCGCACGTCTCGAGCACGAGGTCGAGATCGTGCGTTGCGATGATCTTCGTCACCGGCAGCGCATTGAGCGTGCGGATGAGCGTGCGGCGGTTTTTCGGGTCAAGCGCCGTGGACGGCTCGTCCATGAGCATGATCTTCGGCTGCATGGCGAGGATGGTCGCAATGGCGGCCATGCGCTTTTCGCCGCCGGAGAGCTTGTGGTTGCGGCGGTTTTTCAGGTGCGTAAGGTTCAGCTCTGCGAGCGTTTGATCCACAAGTGCCTCCGCCTCCGGGCGGGGCATGCCGTAATTGAGCGGGCCGAAGAGCATGTCCTCAAACACCGTCGGCATGAACATCTGGTTGTCCGAGTCCTGCAGGACATAGCCCAGCCGCCGGCGGATGTCCGCAAGGTTGTCACGGTTCATCTCCAGCCCGTCGATCGTGATCGTACCGGAGACGGTGATGAGCCCCAGCGCCGCCTTCATGAGCGTGGATTTACCCGCGCCGTTGGCGCCGATCAGGCCGACCTGCTCGCCCTCGGAAACGGAAAACGACAGGTCATTTAAGATCGTGCGCTCACCCGGATAGGCAAACGAAACATGGTCAAAACACAGCATATGCGCCCCTCCTCAGGCAAAAAGTCCGCCCAGCAGCGCCGGCAGATTGTACAGCCGCGCCAGCACGATCAGCGCCGCACACCCAATGGCAAACGGCCACGAGGCCCGGCTCGACGGCCGGCCCTGCGCGTAATGAAACTCCCCGTGATAGCCGCGCAGCTCCATGCTCTCATAGAGCGCGGTCGCGCGGTCCATGCTGCGCAGCAGCAACTGGCCCAGAAACGATCCCCAGGCCGAGATATGCACGCCCTTCTGCCCCGGCGCACGCAGACGGTAGGCATCCGTCATGATGGCCGCCTCGTCGAGCAGCACGGAGATATACCGGAATGTGAGCAGCAGCAGCGACGTGAGCACCTTCGGCACGTGCAGTTGCCGCAGCGCGCGGCAGATATCCTCGATGCTCGTCGTCGCCGCGAGCAGGAACGACGCCATGAGACAGAAGATGCCCTTCATCATCAGCGTCAGCATGGAGATCACACCGCCGCTGACGCCGACCGCGCCGATGTACAGCACGATCCGCTTGTCAAAGAAGGGGTTGAACAGCCCCACCGCGCACACGAGCGGCATGACCACGCGCAGCTTGTGAAAGCACGTATGTACCGGGATCATGCCGACCTGATAACCGACGAGCGGAAAGAGCACCATGACGAACACGCCCGAGATATCGTACTTGTGAAACGAAACCGTCACGACGATGTAGAGCACGGTCACAAAGAGCTTGGACAGCGGGCTGAGCCGGTGCATCGGCGAATCCTGCGCCGCCAGCTCGTCCATGGCCCGCAGCTCGACGCTCGCCTGCTGCACTTTGTTCATGTGTGCTCACCTCCCCGTTTGTACAAAAACGCCCATTGCGGCAAGCCCCGAGAGGAGCTTGCCGCATGGGTCGTATTTGGATGCCTGGTATCGAGATTATTGATTATTGCGAATGGTTTTTCTTATGCCGGCAGATGCCGCCGACACCGCAGATAAGCGCCGCTGCCGCCGCCACGATGGCAGCGCCCGCGATGCCGGACACGGACGTGCCCGCCGCGGAATCGCTCCCGGCGAAGGAATAGTCCGGCAGGAACGCCGTCTTTTCCTGCACGGTGCCGGCCTTGTCGGCCGCGCTACTCTGCACGCCGTAGCTGTCCTCGTCGAGGCCCATGTTCTGCGTGTAGCCGGCGTCGCTGTTGCCGAACAGCGACCACTCCAGCCCGTCGGGGTTGCCGCTGGCCAACAGCGACAAGCCGCCGCCGACGAGCACCGCCGCGATGGCGATGACCGCGATCGTGCCCTTGAACGAGGCCTTGCCGGTGGTTTCGCCGCTCATGCGCACATCGCGCAGCAGCTCCGGCCGCGCCTCATAGAGGAACAGCAGCACCGCCGCCGTGATGAGGCCCTCGATCAGGCCGATGGCCAGATGGATCGGCTGCATGATGGCGCAGAACGCGCCGAACGGCAGATCCGTGATGCCGGAGAGCGTCGTCTCCAGCACGACCGAGAACGCGCCGAGCTGCAGCGTCAGCACGCAGCCGAGCACGGACGCAAGCGTGATCTTGAGGCAGTTCGCCGCCCGCTCGCCGCGCCGCGCAAAGCAGCGGCTGCGCATCAGCGGCCGGTAAATGAGAAAATATCCGACGAAGCAGCCGTAAAACGCCATGTTCCAGACGTTTGCGCCCAGCGCCAGCAGACCGCCGTCGGCAAAGAACAGGCACTGGATCGTGAGGATCACGATCATGGACAAAAATCCCGCCCACGGCCCGAGTACGGACGTGAGCAGCAGGCCGCCGCACAGATGGCCGGACGAGCCGGTGCCGGGGATGGTGTAGTTGATCATCTGCCCCGCGAACACGAGCGCCGACATGACGGCCATGGTCGGCAACTTTTTGGCCGCTGAGGTCAGATCCTGCTTTTCTTCCTTGTGCAGCTCCACGATCGAGGCCCCCGCAACGACCGCAGAAGCGGCGTACATCACACCGGCGACCGCCGGCGTGAGCAACGCATCTGCCATATGCATAGGATGCACCGCCCTTTCCCTTCGTTTCTTATGACAAGATTATAACGCACCAGTCGCTTCCTGCACAAGCTCCCAGGGGGGATGCGTTGCTCAACACTTTTCCACGCCGTGATGAAAAACGCAAAAAAGTTGGCGCCGGATGCCCATACATCCGGCGTCAACCGATTTTTTCAGGGATGGGCAGCGTCGTGCCGCCGGTTATAGAGAAACATGCCGACGCCCGCGCCGCAGATGAGCACATAGCCCAAGACGCTGAGCCAGTCCGGTACATCACCAAAGACGAAAAAGCCCAGCGCCGCGGCAAAGAGCACCTGCGTATAGTCATACACCGAGATCTCCCTGGCCGGCGCGCAGACATAGGCTTTCGTGATGCCGAGCTGCCCGACGCACGCGAACGCGCCCGCCAGCAGCAGATACACGAGCTGGAGCAGGCTCATCGGCGCATAATCCAGCGCCACGAACGGCACGCACACGATGCACGAAAACGCCGAGAAGTAAAACACGATCCGGCTGCCGTTTTCCCCGCGCGCGCCGAGATAACGCACGAACGTATACGCAGCGCCCGCGCCCAACCCGCCGAGCACGCCGGCCAGCGCCGGGAGCATCTGGGGATTAGCGAAGCTCGGCTTGATGATGCACACGCTGCCGCCGAAGGCGACCAGCACACCAAGGACCTGCACAAGGTTCGGCTTTTCGCGCAGCAGGAAGATCGAAAACAGGATGGCGAAAAACGGCGAGAGCTTGTTGAGCATGTTCGCGTCCGGCAGGTTCAGCTTGCCGATGGCATAGAAATTGCACAGCAGGCCCAGCGTACCGAAAAAGCACCGGCCGAACAGCGCCGGGAGATTGCGCCGCTCCGGCCGGAACGATGTGCGGCTGCGCAGCATGAGGATGGTGATAAAAATGAGCGCGACAAAGTTGCGGAAAAATGCCTTTTCAAACGACGGCAGATCGCCCGCCAGCTTTATGAACATGGACATGAGCGAAAAGCCGAACGCCGCAATGAGGACATAGACGATGCCCTGTGTTTTTTGACTGAGTTTTTGCATAACGGTTCTCTCGATTCCGACAAAGTCACCCTATTATACAGCGCTCCCCCGCCCTGTCAAGTCCGGCCGGGCATGAAAAAGGCGCCCGGCCGGACACCGGACGCCTTTTCGATAGGGGGATGAAAGGAAAATGAGAGATGAAAGGATTTAACGATTTTGGCCCTCGATCACTCGATCTCGAGGTGCTTGGACTCCGGCTTTGCCGGGGCTTTCTTGGGCATGGTCAGCGTCAGGACGCCGTTTTCATAGGCAGCCTTGATGCCCTCGACGTCGATCTCGGACACGTTGAAACTTCTGGAGTAAGAACCGTAGTAACGCTCGCGGCGAATGTAATCGCCCTTGTCGTCCTTTTCGCCCTTGCTGTCCTTGTGCTCGGCATGGATGGACAGAATGTCATCGTCGATGTCGATGTGGATGTCTTCCTTGCGGAAGCCCGGCAGGTCGGCTTCAAGCTTATAGCCGTCCGCCGTCTCGGAAATGTCGGTGCGGAACGGATTGACCTGCTGGTCACCCCAGAAATTCTTCTCCATCTGTTCCAGCTCGCGGAACGGATTGTAGCTCATACGATAGCTTCTGCGGTCAAAAGGCATGATTTCGAACATTTTATATTCCTCCTAGAATTCTATACACGGTAATCATTTTCTCGAGCGTTCGATTTATTTCTCTCGCTCTTTACGATATATAAATTACTATACAATTATGAATAAATAAAGTATATATCATGAACAAAAAGTAAACGTTAGCACTCTTTTGATTCGAGTGCTAACGTTTTTCATGCTTTCCGGTAGATCAGGAGGGCAAATTCGGTTTCCGTGGTCAGGGTGTCGAGCGCGTGGAGCTTGGCCTGGTCGCGCGCGCCGCTCTTATAGTAATACGGCGTCATGCAAAACAGTGCCTCGATGTCGGCGTTCGTGCGCAGGGTGATCGTGCCGCGCAGCGTCCGCTGCTCTGCGAGCGCGAAGCCGGGCAGCGCCGGGTCGGGAACGGTGTTTTCATACGGGCGGTCGTACACCGCCCGCTTGAGCCCCCAGAGATGGCGCTCGAGCGGGATGACACGCAGCAGCACCCCATGGGGGCGCAGCACGCGCGCAAACTCGGCCGCGTCGTGCGGCGCGAAGACATTGAGCACGAGGTCACAGCTCGCATCCGCGACCGGCAGGTGCGCGATGCTGGCCACGGCCAGCGTCAGCTCCGGCGCGCGGCGGTGCGCGCAGATGAGCGCGTCGCGCGAGATATCCACGCCGCACACAGAGGGGCTTGCCCCCTGCGCCTGCAGCGTGTGCAGGACGTGGGCGGTGTAATATCCCTCGCCACAGCCGGCATCGAGCACATCCGCGTCTCCGGAGGTGTATTCCGTCGCGGCGGCAGCGATGGCATCTCGCAGCGGCGCGTAATAGCCCGCGTCCAGAAACGCGGTGCGCGCGGCCACCATGCGCTTATCGTCACCGTGGCGCTTATCCTTGGATCGGTTCGTGCGCAGCAGATTCACATAGCCCTGCCGCGCGATGTCATAGCAGTGCCCTGCGCCGCAGCGCAGGGATCTCTCCTCCCGGTGCAGCGCGCCGCCGCAGACGGGACAGGTCAGTTCCGGCATTCTGGCTCCTTTCCGCAGAAAACCGCGCAGCCGGTCAGGCTGCGCGGTCGCAATGTCCACTTACAGCACCTTGGCCAAAAAGTCCTGCAGGCGCGCGCACTGCGGGTGCTCAAAGATATCCTTCGGCGTGCCGGACTCGGCGATCTTGCCGTCGGCCATGAACAGCACACGGTCGCCCACCTCGCGGGCGAAGCCCATCTCGTGCGTGACGACGACCATCGTCATGCCCTCGTGCGCCAGCTCCTTCATGACATCGAGCACTTCGCCGACCATCTCGGGGTCGAGCGCGCTCGTCGGCTCGTCAAAGAGCATGACCTTCGGGTGCATGGCGAGCGAACGCACGATGGCGATGCGCTGCTTCTGGCCGCCGGAGAGTGCGGACGGATAGCTGTCGCCCCGGTCGGCCAGGCCGACGCGGGCAAGGAGCTTGTCCGCCTCTGCATCCGCCTCCGCCTGCGACATGAGCTTCGTCTGCACGGGCGCGAGCGTGATATTCTTGCGCACGGTCATGTTCGGGAACAGGTTGAAGTGCTGGAACACCATGCCCATCTGGCGGCGCATGGCGTCGATATTCACCTTCGGGTCGGTGATCTCCGTGCCGGCAAAGGTGATGGTACCGGCCGTCGGCTGCTCGAGCAGGTTCAGGCAGCGCAGGAACGTCGACTTGCCGGAGCCGGAGGGGCCGATGATGACCACGTTCTCGCCGGGGCTGACGTGCTCGGAAATGTCATCGAGCACGAGGTGGTCGCCGAACGATTTGGACAGATGTTTAACGTCGATCACTTTGACGCAGCCTCCTTTCAAGCACACCGAGCAGCTTGGAAAACAGCATGACCAGCAGCAGGTACATCAGCGCGATGCCGAACAGCGGGAACAGGCCCTGATACGTCTTGGCGATGACCGCCTTGGCCGCATACGTCATCTCCTTGCCGCCGATGACGGTGATGAGGGACGTATCCTTGAGCAGGGTGATGAACTCGTTGCCGAGGGCCGGCAGGATGTTTTTGATCGCCTGCGGGATGACGATGAAGCGCATGGTCGTGAAGTAGTTCATGCCCAGGCTGCGGCCGGCCTCCATCTGGCCGGGGTCGACCGACATGAGGCCGCTGCGAACGATCTCCGAGACGTAAGCGCCGGAGTTGATGCCAAGGGCCAGAATGCCGATCATGGTATAGTTGCGGCTGCTGGCGAAGATCACGAGGCTCATGATCAGCAGCTGCACCATCATCGGCGTGCCGCGGATGATGGTCGTATAGATCTTGCAGATGGCGTTGAACACGCCGAGGATCACATTCTTGTGCCCGGCGCGCTGCTGGTCGTGCGCCGTGCGGATGACCGCGACGACGACGCCGAGCACGACGCCCAGCAGCAGCGCCAGGATCGTCGCTTCGAGCGTGGTGAGCAGGCCGTTCAGATACAGTCTCCAGCGTCCGGCGGCCACAAAGCTCTGGTAAAAGCCGACGAAGGCGTTGTCCCAGAAGCCGAGGGCCTGCCCGGCCTGCAGCTGCGCCGTCAGGTCGGCGTAAAGCTGCGCCCAATTACCCATGTAGATACCTCTTTCTTTCTACGCGCAAAGGGCGGCAGTTGGCCGCCCTTTACGTGGTTTGCATTTTGGATGCGATTACTTCGCGGAAATATACTTGTCGATGATGGACTGGATGGTGCCGTCCGCCTTGAGCTCGGCCAGCGCCTTGTTCAGGGCTTCCTGCAGCGCGGTGTTGTCCTTAGCCATGCCGATGGCGTAATCCTCGTTGGCGTACTCGGTGTCCAGAATGGTCAGACCGGCGTTTGCCTTGACGTACTCCTGAGCCGGCGCTTTGTCGATCACGACGCAGTCGACCTTACCGGCGAGCAGGTTCTGCACGGCGGTCGCGCCGTCATCAAAGGGAACCACGCTGTCCTCGCCGTAATCATCGATGCAATAGCTATAACCGGTGGTGCCGCGCTGGGTGCCGATCTGCTTGCCTTCGAGATCATCAATGCTCTTGATATCGGAGCCTTCCTTCACGATGACGACCTGAACGCCGTTGGCGTAGCTGTCGGTGAAGCTCATGGTGTTCTGACGCTCGGGCGTGACGGTCACGCCGGCGGCAACGATGTCGCTCTTGCCGGTCTGGACGGCGCTCAGAGCAGAGTCAAAGTCCATATCGTCGACGACCAGCTCCAGGCCCAGCTTCTGCGCCAGAGCGTAAGCGATCTCGATGTCGATACCTTCAAAGCCGGTGCCCTCGTAGCCCTTGCCGTCGTCCGCAACGGACTCGTACGGCGGGAACTGCGCGTTGGTGGACATGGTGAGCTTGCCGGCGGTCACGGTCTTGATGTCCGAACCCGTCTGGGTATCCTTCTGGCCACAGGCGCACAGAGATGCGACCATGAGGACTGCCAGAAGCAGTGCAACAAATTTCTTCATTTTATTAGCCTCTTCCTCAAACAAAATAGATTGGGGCTCGCGCCCCGTTTGGTATGGTCGTATGATAGCACGCGAGCGTGAGGCTGTCAAGCATTTTCGTGCATGAATATTCGGATTTCTCCCTTGAATATTCACAAAACGCGCGAATATTCAGAGAATCAATGAATATTTGCAGCCGAATTCGCGCTTTTGCACAATGCGGCAGAGGCGCGCGTTTGAAAAATTGACAGTTTTGTGCTATGCTCTTTTCACGCATTTTACACGGGAAACGGGGACTTTTTCATGGATAAGCGCCACTATGTCTATCTTCTGCGCTGCGCAGACGGCTCGCTCTACACGGGCATGACGCCGGACATTGCGCGCCGCCTGCGGCAGCACGTCGCGCGTCTGCCCGGCTGCGCGAAGTACACGCGCAGCCATCCGGTCACGGCGCTGGCGCTGCTGCTGACGACCGACACCGCCACGACCGCCCGGCAGCTCGAGGCGCGCATCAAGCGCCTGACGCGCGCGCAGAAAGATGCGCTCATCGCAGATCCGGCGTGCCTGCCCGACCTCTGCCCCGCGCTGGCCGGGGCGGATATCCGGCCGGTGCCGGACGCGCAGCTCGCAGACTATCTCCCCAACATGACAAACCCGGCAGACGCCTGAGCGTCTGCCGGGTTTTCCTTATATTATGATTCCGCTGATTCAGCGCAGACCGCGCAGCTCCAGATAGCGGAGCACGAGCTTGGCAACTTCGCTGATCTCCAGCCCGTCGGTATTGACGCACAGGTCATAGGCCTGCGCATCGCCCCAGCGCTTGGAGGAGAAGAAGTTATAGTACGCCGCGCGCTCCTTATCCACCTGGCGGATGCGCTTTTCCGCTTCCGCGGGCGTGGTGTTCGTGCGTGCACTCTCGCGGCGGATGCGGGCAGCCAGCGGCGCGTGCACAAACAGGTTCACGAGCGCAACGTTCGGATCGTCGCGCAGGACATAGTCCGCGCAGCGGCCGACGATGACGCACGACTCGCGCGCGGCGATCGTGCGGATGACCTCCGACTGCGCCTGAAAGATCTGCACCGGGAACGGCTGCTCGTCGGCGACAACGCCGCCGCCCGTCACGAGCGAATACAGGAAGCTGCCCGGACGGTGCTCCTCATGCGTCTCGACAAAGCTCTTGGCAAAGCCGCTCGCTTTCGCCGTCTCGTTGATGAGTTCCGAGTCATAGCACTTGACACCCAGCACCGCTGCCAGTTCGCTGCCGAGCTGGCGGCCGCCGCTGCCGTTCTCTCTTCCGATTGTAATGACAAGATTGGCCATGGTATGATCTCCTCCTGTTTTATTTTCCCGTGACGACGGCATTGACGCGCCACTGGTCAAAGCGGTGCAGGATCGCTGCCGCCTCGGCGCGCGTGGCAACGCCCTGCGGGCGCAGATACGTCGCGTTTCCATCCTGCACACCTTTAATAAGCGAGTTGGCAACGGCCCAGCCCATCATGGTCTGCGCCCAGGACGAAACGCTCCCGCCGTCCGCGAACGCGCTCAGGTCGGCGACCGCCATGGTGTTGTAATCCATGAATTCGGCATAGCCGTAGAACATTTTCGTCATCTGCTCGCGCGTGACGTTTTGTGCGGGGGCAAATTGCGTCGGGCTCGTGCCGTCGACGACGCCGCAGTTATACGCCCAGATGACGGCGTCCGTGTACCACTGACCGGACGGCACATCCGTGAACGGTGCGGTCATGCCCGCCACGCTCGGCGAGCCGTTCATCCGGTAGAGCACCGTGACAAGCATGGCGCGGCTCATCACGGCATTGGGTGAGAACATCATCGTTGAGGTACCGACCATGAGCTTGTTCTGCGTGACATAGGCCACGTCCTCATAGTACCACGCGGTGCTGCGCACGTCGCGGTAGGGATTTTTCCATGTCTCGACCGGTTCGGTCTTGGGGAGGAATTCATAGCGCAGCTTGGCACAGCGCTGGCAGGTGTAGGTGATCACGCCGACGGTCTTGCTGGTCGGCTCCTGCCGTGCAGTCTCAGCCCATGCGTGGCCGAGCGCGGGCACATAGCTGCTCTCTTCAATATACGTATCGCCGCAGGCGCAGGTGTAGCGCGTGTAGCCCTGCTGCTCACAGGTCGGATCTATGACCGTGGGAATGTGGTTGTGCACATGACTCAGCTTCGGGATCTTGGAGTCCTGCCGCTCGCCGCAGACCTTGCAGATGCGGTGCTTGGCGCCGTCTTCCTGGTCGGTCTCCTGCCGGTCGATGATCCAGTCGCCCCAGTCGTGGCCCAGCGGTTCAACGCGCACTTGATGCACGTCGCCGCAGCGGCCGCACTTATAATAATTCAGGCCCGGCTGTGTGCAGTCTGCTTCTCTGCTTTTTTCCGGCTTGAGCTCGTAATTGTGCCGCAGCGGATCGATAATCTCCGTATAGGTGTCGCCGCAGCGGGAGCAGTTATATTCCTTCAGGCCGCTCGTGGTGCAGGTCGGCTCCACGATCGTGCGGATGCCGCTGTCGCCGCTGTAGTCATGGCCGAGCGCCGGGGTCTCGCTGCCCTGAACGATATAGGTTTTTCCGCACGGCAGGCCCGCACTGTTGACACAGCGAAGCTCGGTATATCCCTGCTCGGTGCAGGTCGGCTGGACAACGTGCTCTACCGTGGTGTGCTTGTGGTGGTCGCTCGGAATGGCATACGTCTCCACCTCACCGCAGCGCATGCATGTGCGCTGCTTGATACCATCCCGTTTGCTGCCGGCTTCCAGAAGGACATCCCAGTCGCTCCAGTCGTGGCCGAGCGCCGGGGTCTTTTTCTCATACCAATAGTCGCACTGCGTGCACATGTAGCGCTGATAACCGTCCTGCGTGCAGGTGGCATCGTGCCCGGAAGAAACCAGCTTGTGGCCGGTCATGGGCAGCACGACCCGGTCGGTCGCGCCGCAGTCCTTGCACACAGAGACAATGGAGCCATCCACCGTGCAGGTGGGTTCGGTGCGGGTCGTCTCCCAGTTATGGTCATTGAGATAGGCGAAATTGATATGGAAGCCCGTATCCGTGCGCGTGATCTGCGCATCGTAATGCTGCAGCGTCGTTGTCGTCAGGACATAGGTGATCTCGTTGCCGTAGTCATCGTGGATGGGCAGGTTGTCAAAGACGGCCTGTCCGTCCTCAGGATCGGACGAATGGTGCGCCACGACCACGGCATCGTTGTTGCGGCTCAGCTCCATGTACACGCTCGTCGGCCGGTCCTTGGTATAGACCTCATCGGGTGCGATCTGCTCGTTCGTCCACTCGAACGTGACCGTGATCGAGCGCAGCTCGCTCGGGTCGGCCGTTTTGTAGTGCAGCGTGTGATCGAGCCGCAGCTTGCCGTTTTCCACGTCGGGCAAAATGCGCGCGCCGTCCTTAATGATATACGCCACCGAAGCGTCGGACGCCGTGCGCGTCTGGATGTAATACGATTTGCCATACGGCACCGTGCCGAAACCGACGAAGCCATAGGCGTCGGACACGGCCGTGCGCTCGATGTGCTTGCCGTTGTCGGACGTGCCGGTGAGTTCAAACGTCACACCGGCCGGGATCGGCGCGCCGGTCTCCGCGTCGACGGCATAGAACCACGCGACGTCGGACGAGGCGCTCAGCGGCGTGGAGGCCAGCGACGGCTTTTCATCCTGCAGGTAGTCGAACGTGGAGTACATCGTCGGCGACCAGCTCTTGTTCTTGAAATTCGTGACGAGCTGCGACTTGTCGCCGTTGGACTTGCGGATCTCCAGTTCCTCGAGCAGCGTCGTCAGGTACGCCGTACCGCCGCGCGTGACGGTGAACGAAATGTTCGCCATGGTCTGCGGCGACGTGGTGGCAAACTCGCCGCCCTGCGATGTCGTGAACGTATCGTGGAACTCAAAGTCGCCCGCGTTGTTTTTCGTCGAGGGCGAGGTCATGTTCGGGAACTTGCAGCCGTCGGCATTGACCGACAGGCACTGGCTGTCATACAGCACATGGCCCGTAATCTCGTTGACGGAGCCGGATGTCAGCCGGAACCAGTAGGTATACGAAAAAGTGTCGCCGACATGAAATGTCCGCGTTGCGCCGGAGCGCGTGTAGACGACCAGCTCGTCGCCGGTGTCCGCAGGCGTGTCACCGTCAGCGGCGAACGCCTGCAGGCCGCAGACGGACACGAGCATGACCAGCGTCAGCAGCAGCGCCAGGAAACGTTTCATTGCATTACCTCCTCTTTCGGTCGTGCCGAATCGTACAGGGATACGGTTTTATCATATCAGGGATTTGCGCATGATGCAAACAAAAGTTGCAAAAAAATGACGAATTTAAAACAGACTCATCTGGCTGCTGTCCGGCATCTCGCCGAGCGCGCCCATGGCGCGCAGCTGCTCCAGGTGCGTCTGGCTGACCTTCGGGCAGGCAGCCGAGAGCTCCTCGACCGACACGAACTCTCGCCCGTCGGCACGGCAGGCCACGAGATTCCACGCCGCGCTCTCACCGAGACCGGAGATGGCCACGAACGGCGGCAGGAGCTTCCCGTCGCGGATGAGGAACTTCGTCGCGTCGCTCTCATAGAGGCTCATGGGCGCGAACTCAAAGCCGCGGAGGTTGAATTCGTACACGGCCTCCAGCGTCACGAGCAGGTCCTCCTCCTTGGCCGTGAGCGTGGGCTTGTTGCGCAGCTCGTTGATCTTGCGGCGGGTGTAATCGAGGCCGCGCGTCATCATGTCGGCGTCGAACGAATCCTTCTGGCTGCGGCGATAGAAATATGCGCTGTAAAACGCCAGCGGCTCGTGCACCTTGAACCACGCGATGCGAAACGCCATCATGACGTAGGCCACCGCGTGCGCCTTCGGGAACAGGTAGGCGATCTTGCTCAGGGACGTGATGTACCACTCCGGCACACCGTGCTCCTGCATCGTCTCGACCCAGCCGTCCTGGAAGCCGCCGCGCTTGACCTTGCCCTTGCGGACGCTCTCCATGATCTTGAACGAGAGCTTGGCGTCCATACCGCGGCTGATGAGGTAGAGCATGATATCGTCGCGGCAGCCGACCGTCTGGTTGACCGTCGCCGTGCCGGACATGATGAGATCCTTCGCATTGCCGAGCCACACGTCCGTGCCATGCGAGAACCCGGACAGACGCACGAGGATGTCAAAGCCCTTCGGCTGCGTGTCGACGAGCATCTGGCGCGTGAAGCCCGTGCCGAACTCCGGGATGCCAATCGTGCCAGTCTTGCCGACAATCGGGTCGTCGTCCGTCAGGCCGAGCGGCGCCGCGCTGCAGAAGATGCCCATGGTGTCCGGATCGTCGAGCGGGATCTCGCGCGCGTTGACGCCGGTCATGTCCTCAAGCATGCGGATCATGGTCGGGTCATCGTGGCCGAGCTCGTCGAGCTTGAGGAGGTTCGCCTCCATGCAGTGGTATTCAAAATGGGTGGTGATGATGTCGCTGTTCGGATCATCGGCCGGGTGCTGCACGGGGCAGAAATCCGTGACGTCCTTGTCCTGCGGGATGACGACGAGGCCGCCGGGGTGCTGGCCGGTCGTGCGCTTAACACCGACGCAGCCGAGCGCGAGGCGGTTCATCTCCGCCTTCGGCAGGGTCTTGCCGCGCTCCTCGAGGTACTTGAGGACATAGCCGTAGGCCGTCTTTTCCGCCAGCGTGCCGATCGTGCCGGCGCGGAACACGTGATCCGAGCCGAAGAGCTCTTCGGTGTATTTATGCGCCTTGGCCTGATATTCGCCCGAGAAGTTCAGGTCGATATCGGGCACCTTGTCGCCGCCGAAGCCGAGGAACGTCTCAAACGGGATGTCGAAACCGTCCTTGCGCAGCTTCGCCCCGCACCTGGGGCACACCTTGTCCGGCATATCCGCGCCGCAGCCGAAGCCCGCGCCGGAGTCAAAGTCCGTATACTTGCACTGCGGGCAGACATAGTGCGGCGGGAGCGAGTTGACCTCCGTGATGCCGGAGAAATACGCCACGAGCGACGAGCCGACGCTGCCTCGGCTGCCGACCAGATAGCCATGCTCGAGGGAGTTGGCGACAAGTTTCTGCGCACTCATGTAAATGACGTCATACCCGCGCGAGAGGATGTCGTGCAGCTCGGTCTCAACGCGGTCGGTAATGAGCTTCGGCGGGTTTTCGCCGTAGATGGCCGCCATCTTGCCGTAGACCAGGTCTTTGAGCTGCTGGGCGGAATTTTCGATCTTCGGCGGGTAGAGATCCTTCGGCAGGAGCTCGAACACCTCGACGCTGTCGGCAACGGCGTTCGTGTTCGTGACAACGACCTCCTGCGCCTTTTCCGGGCCGAGGTAGGCAAATTCGTCGAGCATCTCCTCCGTCGTGCGGTAATAGAGCGGCATGGCCTTGTCCGCGTCGGAGAATTTCTTGGCCGCCAGCAGGATGCGGCGGAAGATCTCCTGCTCGGGATCGAGAAAATGCACGTCGCACGTCGCCACAACGGGCTTGCCGAGCTCCTCGCCGAGCTGCACGATGCGGCGGTTGAGGTTGCGCAGGGATTCCTCGCTGCGCACGGTGCCGTTGTCGAGCAGGAAGTGGTTATTCGCCAGCGGCATGATCTCGAGATAGTCGTAAAACGACGCGATGCGCCGCAGCTCCGTGTCGCTCTTGCCGCGCAGCACCGCCTCGAACAACTCGCCCGCCTCGCAGGCCGAGCCGATGATGAGGCCCTCGCGGTATTCCATAAGCAGGCTCTTGGGGATGGTGGGGTTGCGCTTGAAATACTTCAGATACGACCGGGAAATGATCTCGTAGAGGTTTTTCAGGCCGGTCTTGTTTTTCACCAGAATGGAGATGTGGTGCGTGCGGCGCTTCTCCTTCAGGCCGCCGCGCACGAGATCGTTGAAGTCGCCGATCGTCTTTGCGCCCTGCGCCGCGAGCATGGGCAGGAACTTGTCCATGATGCGCGCCACGACCATTGCATCGTCGCACGCGCGGTGGTGGTTGAAGTCCGGCAGGCTCAGGCGGTTCGAGACCTGGTCGAGCTTGTGGTGCTTGAGATCCGGCAGCAGGTACTGCGCGAGCACCAGCGTGTCGAGATACACCGGTTCGAACGGGATGCCCGCCCGGCGGCAGGCCGCGCTCATGAAGCCGGTATCAAAGTCGGCATTGTGCGCGATGATCGGCCGTCCGCCCGCAAAGTCGAGAAACTGGCGCATGGCCTCTGCCTCGTCCGGCGCGCCGGCCACATCGGCATCCGTAATGCCGGTCAGGCGCGTGATCTCGGCCGGGATGGGCATGTGCGGGTCGACGAACGTGTCAAACTCCGCCTTGATCTCGCCGCCGGAGAAGAGCACCGCGCCGATCTCCGTCATGCGGTTCGTGTCCAGGTGCAGGCCGGTCGTCTCGATATCGAAGGCAACAAACTCCGCGTCGAGCGGCAGGTCGCTCTGCCCGTGCACGGCGAGCGTGCCGTCCACGTCGTTGACGAGATAGCCCTCCTCGCCGTAGATGATCTTCACGCCGTATTTCTTCGACGCCTTCCACATATCCGGGAACGCCTGCGCCACGCCGTGATCCGTCACGGCGATGGCCGGGTGGCCCCAGTAGGCCGCGCGGGCCACGAGGTCGGCGGGGTCGGAGATGGCGTCGAGCGCCGAATAGCGGGTATGTAAGTGCAGCTCCACGCGCTTTTGCGGCGCGTTGTCGGGGCGGATGACCTTCTCCCCCTGCACGATGTTGCGCGGCTCGAGCACCATGTCTTCATCGTATTTGCTGTAGTTGATCTTGCCCTGCACACGCAGCCACATGCCCTCGTGGATCATGCCGACGATGCTCTGATCGTCGTCCGAGCGCAGAAAGCGCGACACGCGCACGCTGCTCGTGCTGTCGGTCATGTCAAACGAGAGCACGGCCGAGCCGTACTTTGCAATCTCGCGGCTGTTGACGGCAAACACCTCGCCCTCGAGCGTGACATTGCCGCTCTCGAGCGTGAGCTCGTTCATGGGCGTGATGTCCGCGCGCTTCGGAATGGGCTTGCCCATGAGGACCCTGGCCTTGGCCTTCTTCTCCTCTTTTTTCTGCTCCGGGGCGGGATATTCCGCCTGGATCTGCACGCCGCGCAGCCGGAACTGCGCCGCGAGCAGCTGCTCGATATTCGTGCGCTCGACCGGCGCCGGCATACGCGCAAACCACGTGTGCAGCTGCATCGTCATGCTCTCGCGCTCGATGAGCACATCGAGCACCTCGGCCTTATCGAGTCCGCCGCAGGTATCGCGCAGGGACGCGCAGTCCGGGAACATATCGAGAAACGGGATCTTTTCGCTCATAGCTTCCTCACTTTTCGCTCAGGATCAGGTCCACCAGCGCATCGGCCAGCTTGTCCGCGGGGTACTTGCCAAGGATCTCGCCGCGGCGAAACAGCAGGCCGCAGTCCTTGCCGCCGGCGATGCCGTAGTCCGCCTCGTGCGCCTCGCCGGGGCCGTTGACGACGCAGCCCATCACGGCGACCGTGATCTCGCGCTCCAGCCCCTGAAGCCGCTGCTCGACCTCCTGCGCGAGCGCGATGAGGTCGATCTGCGTGCGGCCGCACGTCGGGCACGAGACGAAGCGTACGCCCTCGCGGCGCAGCCCGGCCGCCTTCAAAATGGCGATGCCGGCGCGCACCTCCTCCACGGGGTCAGCCGTGAGCGAGACGCGGATCGTATCGCCGATGCCCTCGGACAGCAGCGTGCCGATGCCGACGGCGGAGCGGATGATGCCGTTGTAGGCCGTGCCGGTCTCCGTGACGCCGACGTGCAGCGGATACGGGAAGCGCTCGGCCGCGAGCCGGTAGGCCGCGATCGTCAGCGGCACGGTAGAGCTCTTCATCGACAGGGCGATGTCGTCAAAATCATACCGGTGCAGCAGGTCAATGTGCCCCTGCGCACTCTCGACGAGCGCCTCCGGCGTCGGGTGGCCGTACTTTTCGAGCAGGCGCTTTTCCAGACTGCCGCCGTTGACGCCGATGCGGATGGGGATGCCGCGCTCCCGGCAGGCCTCGGCCACCTTGCGGACATTGTCCGGCTCGCCGATGTTGCCGGGGTTGATGCGGATCTTGTGCACGCCGGCCTTCGCCGCTGCGAGCGCAAGGCGGTAGTCAAAGTGGATGTCGGCCACGACCGGGATGGGCGAGGCGTGCACGATCTCGGGCAGGGCATCCGCCGCGGCCTGATCCGGCACGGCAAGGCGGATGATCTCGCACCCGGCGTCATGCAGCCGGGCAATCTGCTCGATGGTCGCGCGCGCGTCCGATGTGTGCGTGTTGCACATGGACTGCACCGCGACCGGGGCGCCGCCGCCGATGGCAACGGGGCCGACATGGATCTGTTTTGTCTGGGTTCTTTTCATAAACACTCCTGTATCTCCGAGAAGCCTGAAAACGCACAAAAGCCCGAGGCGGAAAGATCCGCCCCGGATCAGGTGACAAGTTTGGAAATGTCGTTATACATGACGTAGGCCATCAGTGCCAGCAGCAGCACCAGCCCCGCCGTGTGGATATAGCCCTCATATTTGGGGTCGATCTTTCTGCGGCTGATCCGCTCGAGCATCCACGTGACGAGCAGGCAGAACACGCGCCCGCCGTCGAGCGCCGGCAGCGGCAGCATGTTCATGACCGCAAGGTTCACGGCGATGAACGCCGAGAAATAGGCGATGTTCGAGAAGGCGGCCGCCTTTGTGGCCGACTCCTTGCCGACCTCGTTCATCATGCTCACGATGCCGACCGGGCCGGACAGGTCCTTGACGCCGACTGCGCCCGCGAACAGATCGCTCAGGCCCATCCAGGCCATACGCACGAAGTCCATCGCGCTGTACCACGCGGTCTGGAGCTTGGCGCCGAACGTCGCCGGCTTCGTGCCGAAGTAGAAGCCGTACATTTTGCCGTCCTGCCCCGGATACTCGCGCGCGACGAGGTAAAAATCGTTGAGCGCGACCTTTTCACCGTCACGCTTGACGACGATGTCATGCGTGTCGCCACCGCGGGCGAGATATTCGCTGACATTGGTCGTAAAATAGATGCGGTGTCCGTCGATGTTCCAGATCGTATCGCCCACCTGCAGGGCGTTCTCTCCCTGATAGGGGCAGCCGTCCATGAAGTCCGTGAGCGTCGGCGTGGAAAAGCTCTTCGCCTGCGCGAACACGATCAGAAGCAGCAGCAGACCGAACACAAAGTTCATGAACGCACCGGCGCAGAGGATCAGAAACCGCTTCCATGCCGGCTGGCTCGTGAACGCGCGCGGGTCGTCGATCGCCTCGTCCTCGCCCGCCATGGCGCAAAACCCGCCGATCGGCAGGCAGCGGACGGCGTAGAGCGTCTCCCCCTTCTGCTTTTTCCAGATGGCGGGGCCCATGCCGATGGCAAACTCATCCACACGCACCCCGCACGCCTTGGCCACGAGGAAGTGGCCGAGCTCGTGCACGGCGATGAGGATCCCAAAGACGAGAATTGCGAGCAGAATATACATGCAGGTGTCCTTTCAGAAATGGAAATATGACCGGACGAACGCGCGGGCCTCCTGATCGGCCGCGCGGATGACGTCCAGATCCGGCGCTGCGGCCGGTGCGATGGCATCCACCGCCGCCGCAACGCTTTCATAAATAGAATGATACCCGATCTTGTGGCCCAAAAACAGGCCAACAGCAATTTCGTTGGCTGCGTTCATGACCGTCGGCGCGGTGCCGCCGGTGCGCGCGCACTGCATGGCGAGCGCAAGGCACGGCAGCGCCTCGAGATCGGGCGCGTAGAAATGCAGCCCGCCGGGATAGGCCGTGAAGTCCAGCCGGTCGCTGCGGCTGGGCTTGCGCTCCGGATACGTGAGTGCATACTGGATGGGCAGGCCCATGTCCGGCACGCCGAGCTGGGCGATGACCGTGCCGTCGAGCAGCTCGACCATCGAGTGCACGACGCTCTCGGGGTGGATGAGCACCTGGATATCGTCCGGCGTGACGCCGAACAGGTGCATGGCCTCGATGAATTCCAGGCCCTTGTTCATCATGGTCGCGGAGTCTACGCTGATCTTCGCGCCCATGCTCCAGTTCGGGTGACGGACGGCCATCTCGGGCGTGACGTCGCGCGTTTGTTCGCGTGTCCAGCCGCGGAAGGGGCCGCCGGAGCCGGTGAGCAGGATCTTGTGCAGCTCGCCCTCCCGGCCGGTCAGGCACTGGAAAATGGCCGAGTGCTCGGAATCGACCGGCACGATCTCCGCACCGCATTCTCTGGCGCGGCGCATGACGATGTCGCCCGCGCACACGAGCGTCTCCTTATTGGCCAGCGCAATGCGCCGTCCCTTTTCGATGGCCGCAAGCGTAGGGCGCAGACCGACCGCGCCGGACACCGCCGTGACGACCGCGTCCGTATCGGAGATGACCGCCGCCTCACACAGGGCATATTCCCCGCCGCCGACGGCGATGTCCGTATCGGCGAGCGCGATGCGCAGCGCCTTGGCAGACGCCTCATCCGTCACGGCGACGAACGCCGGATGCAGGCGGCGCGCCTGCTCCTCGGCGAGCTGAATGTTGCGGTTCGTCGTCAGCGCACGGACGTTCAGCCCCAGATGCTCCGCGACGGCAACGGTCTGCCGGCCAATACTGCCGGTAGAACCGAGAATGGAAATCGAATGTACCATAGTTATACTCCTTTACTGCGCCACGACCGCGATCGCCGGTGCCAGCAGCACCAGCAGCTCAAGCATGGGCGCGGTGAAGATGGTGCTGTCAAACCGGTCGAGCATACCGCCGTGACCGGGCAGCAGATTGCTGTAGTCCTTCACGCCGTGCTCGCGCTTGATGGCGGAAAACGCCAGGTCGCCCGTCTGTCCGGCAAGGCTGCCGAAGAAACCGTAGATGGCGAGCAGACCGATCTGCACGCGGTAGCCGCACAGGTGCAGTACGAGGCCGTAGAGCATGGCCGCCGCGATCGCGCACACAAAGCCGCCGACGCAGCCCTCGACCGTCTTATGCGGGCTCAGCGCCGGGGCGAGCTTGGTCTTGCCCAGGCTGCGGCCGACGAAAAACGCGCCCGAATCGCTCAGCCACGTGATGACGAACGGCAGCAGCAGGTACGGCGCTTTGGGGTCATTCAGACCAAGGCGCACGAGCGACGAGAGCATCCACGGGATGACGATGCCCGCCGTGAACACGAGCGCCAGATCCTGAAACGGGATGCGCTCGGACTTGTGAAACGAGATCATCATCTCGACGAACATGGTCACGAACAGCACGTAGGCCGCGATCTTGAACACGAGCTCAGACTTTCCGAACGCCGCGCCGAGCACGATGGCCGCGCCGCACACACCGGCATACACCGCAAAGCGCGGCACGAACTTCGGCATGGCCGTGTGCAGCAGCTCCCAGGCGCAGAACGCCGCCATGATGGCCACCACGATGCCCCAACCCCAGATTGGGGTGAAGAAGATCACGGCCAGCAGCGCCGGGATGCCGATGGCCGCAACGATCAGTCTGTTTTTCATGATTGGTCCCTCCCGTTTGTCTTTCTCTCGGGTGCAGCGGTCATTTCACGCCGCCAAAGCGCCGGTCGCGCCGCTGGAACTCCGCCAGGGCCGCGTCCATGTCGCGCTCGGTAAAGTCCGGCCAGAGCACGTCGGTGAAATACAGCTCCGAGTACGCGCCCTGCCAGGGCAGGAAGTTACTCAGGCGCTGCTCTCCGCTCGTGCGGATGATGAGGTCGGGGTCCGGAATGCCGGCCGAATACAGATAGCCGCTGAACACATCCTCCGTGAGCTCCGGCGCAGTACCGGCCTTGTAGGCCTCGGCATACCGGCGCACGGCGTGCAGGATCTCGTCGCGGCCGCCGTAGTTGATGCACAGATTCATCTGGCAGCCGTCGTAGTGCGTGCTCTTTTCCTCGGCCGCGGCCATGAGGCGCTGCAGCTCCGGCGAGAGGCCGGACCGCTCACCGAAAAAGCGCATCTTGAACTTGTCGCGCTCCATGATCGAGAGCGCTTCCTTCATGTATTTATCGAAGATGCTCATGATCGTGCGCACTTCCTCGGGCGGGCGGCGCCAGTTTTCCGTGGAAAAGGCGTAGACCGTGAGGTATTCGATGCCAATGGCCTTGCAGTAGTTGCCGATGCGGCGAAACGCCTCCGCACCGTAGGCATGGCCGGCCGTGCGCGGCAGGCCGCGCTTTTTGGCCCAGCGGCCGTTGCCGTCGAGGATGATCGCCACGTGGCGCGGCAGGCGCGAGAAATCCACCTGCGGCGCGGTCGTCTTATCGTTTGCCATAGTTCCTCCTGCGCCGCCCGGATCGGTGGCGTCTGTAGACAGGATATTCAAACGGGGGGATGAAAAATCCCCCCGTATCACATTTGCGGGTGCGGGCGCTCAGATCTCCATGAGCTCCTTCTCTTTTTCGTCGGCGATGCGCTCGACTTCCTTGATGTAATCATCGGTCAGCTTCTGTAGATCCTTCTCGATGATCTTGAGGTCGTCCTCGGTGATCTCGGACTTTTTCTTCTGCGCCTTGAACTTGTCCATCGCGTCGCGGCGGATGTTGCGCACGGCGACCTTGGCCTCTTCGCCGTACTTCTTGACCTGCTTGACGAGGTCGCGGCGGCGCTCCTCGGTCAGCGCGGGGAAGATCAGGCGGATGGTGCGGCCGTCGTTCTGGGGATTCAGGCCCAGATCGGACGCCAGGATGGCCTTTTCAATGCCCTTGAGCACGGATGCGTCCCACGGCTGGATGAGCAGCGAGCGGGCGTCCGGCGTGCTGACGGATGCGATCTGCTGGATGGGCGTGGGAGAGCCGTAGTAATCGACCGTGATGCGGTCGAGCACGGCGGGGTTGGCCTTGCCGGCGCGGACGGAATCATACTGCTCGGTGAGGACCGAAGCGGTCTTTTTCATTTTGGACTCAAACTCGGTATAATCGGTAGACATGATGTATCCTCCTTATCGGGTTTTCAAATTTGATTTTATTTGGTCACGACCGTGCCGACGGGCTCGCCCATCACGGCACGGACAATATTCTGCGGATCAGCCAGCGCGAAGACGACGACCGGAATGTCGTTTTCCATGGCCAGCGACGTCGCCGTCAGATCCATGACGGCCAGATGCTTTGCCAGCACCTCGTCATAGGTGATGGCGTCGTACTTCACGGCACCGGGATCGACGTGCGGATCGGCGCTGTAGACGCCGTCGATGTTCTTGGCAAGCAGGATCGCGTCCGCGCCGATCTCGGCGGCGCGCAGCACGGCGGCCGTGTCGGTCGAAAAATACGGGCAGCCGCTGCCCGCGCCGAAGAGCACGACCTTGCCCTCTTCCAGATGCGCGATGGCGCGCTCCCAGGTATAGTGCTCGGCAAATGTCGACATTTCGACGGCCGTCTGCACACGCACGGGGATGCCCTTCTGCTCCATGACGTCGGACACGGCCAGACAGTTCATGACGGTGGCGAGCATGCCCATGTGGTCGGCGCGCGAGCGGGCCATCTTGCCCTCGCCGTTTTTCACGCCGCGCCAGAAGTTGCCGCCGCCGATGACGACGCCTACCTGCACGCCCAGTTCGGTGCAGGCCTTGATGACATCGCACACCTGCCCGATGACGCCGAAATCCAGCCCTGTCTTCTGCTCACCGGCCAGCGCTTCGCCGCTGATCTTGAGCAGGATGCGTTTATATTTGGGTTCTGTTTCCATAAAACTACCCCTCACTTTTTCATATTCGTCGTTTTATTGTAATATAAAACCGCCCGGATGAAAAGGGGGTATTTGTGAAAAGAGCGAAAACAATCGCCCGCCGGCTTCACACGTCCACGAGCCGGGAGACGAATTCGTCCGTATTCGTATCGAAGAGTGCAATGGCGCCCTCGGCGTCCCCCTGCGTGACGAAATAGAGAAAATCCTCCAGCACATCGCCTGCGGCGCGCGGCCCGACCGAGCGCACCCACTGCGCCCAGAGGACGATATTCACATCATGGAAACCGTTGACGATGAGCGGCACGACATTGTTGCCGCTCTTAAAGCAGATATACCGGTGGAACGAACAGGCCAGCTCCGCGAGCTTGTCCACGTCCGCGCGCGGCTGCTGCGCGGCCTGCCGAAAATCACGGATGATCGTGCGCAGCACCGCAATATCATCGTCCGTGCGCTTGGGCACGAACAGCCGCACCGCGAGCCCCTCAATGACATTGCGCGTCTGCAGCAGCGACGCCGTCGTCGCCTTGTCGAGCTTACCGTCGCGGTATTTTAATATGGAGATGAGCGTGTCCACGTTGCCGCACTCGGCCCAGTCGGCAACATACACCCCGTGCCGCGGCGACACGCGCAGAAAGCCCATCCGCTCCAGATTCTTGATGCCGGCGTGCACGGCGCTCTTGCTGATGTGCATATTCTCGGCCAGCTCCGCTTCCGTGGGCAGCTTTTCCCCCGGCTCCACCTGGCCGGAGAGGATCATGCCCTGGATCTGCCGCTCGAACAACTCCGTGATTGTTGGCGCAACGATGGTCTGAAAACGCATACGCAGTCCTCCTTGTATTTGTGATTGAATCAGAATCACAAGAAAATAGTACCAAAAAAGTGACGAAAAAGCAAGTCGATTCTTGACTTGTAGAATTCTTGACATATACTTTTCGCAGTGATTCAAACACAGAAGGAGGAATTGACTTGCGTTTTTACAAAGACCACTATGATGTCGTCATCATCGGCGGCGCACTGGCCGGCATGGCGGCCGCCCTGCAGCTGCAGGCCAAGGGCGTGCGGGACATTCTGATCCTCGAAAAGCACAACATGCCCGGCGGTGTCGCCACGGACTACATGCGCGACGGCTTTGAGATGGAGGCCTCGCTGCATGAGATGATGTCCATCGGCCCGAAAGGCAAACGGCTGAAGGTCGGCCAGTTTTTTGACGACATGGGCATTGACATCGACTGGCTGCCGGTGCCGGAGCCGTACCGCGTCGTCGTGCCCGGCGAGGGCATCGACACCGTGCTGCACGACGGCTACGAGCACATGGCGCGCGACATTGACGCCGCCTGCCCCGGCACTTACGACAAGGTGCTGGAATTCATCCGCCTCTGCCGCCGCGTGTACGACAGCATGGACGTCATATCCGTGACACCGATGAGCAAGCTGCGCATGCTGCGCGAGCACCCGGACTTTGTGCGCGTGGCGGGCTACAGCGCCTCGGAAGTCATCCGGACCTTTGACCTGCCGCAGAAGGCGGTCGATATGCTCACGCCGTACTGGATCTACGTCGGCGAGCCGATGGACAATCTCCCATTCACGATCTACGCCTACTGCATGGCGGACTATTTTGCCGGCAGCTATGTGCCGCGCCACCGCTCGCACGAGATGAGCATGCGCATGCAGCAGAAGGTCGAGGAAAACGGCGCGCAGTTCGAGCTGCGGCAAGAAGTCGAAAAGATCCTCGTCAAAGACGGCAAGGTCCGCGGCGTGCGCACGAAGCGCGGAGACGAGATCGCCTGCGACTATGTCATCTGCGGCGCGTACCCGAACCGCGTCTACACGCAGATGATCGAGCCACTGAGCGAAGTGCCCGCCGGCGCCATCCGGTTCGTCAACGGCAACCGCCTGAATGTCTGCCCCGTGTCGGTCATGCTCATTCTCGAGGGCACGCCCGAGGAAAACGGCATCACAAACTACAACACCTTCTCCGGCGACACGATGGACACGAACGCCATCTGGCGCAACAACTGCAACCTGACCGAACCGTACAACTTCCTGACGACCGTGTGCCTCAACTATGCCAACCCTGACTGCGTGCCGGCCGGCTATACGCACCTGTCGATCACGAATCTGGTGCCGGTCGACCCGTTCCTTGGCGTCAAGGAGGAGGAATACTACGATCTCAAGCGCTGCCTGGCCAATGAGATGATGGAGCAGTACATCAAGATCGGCGGCGTGGACTTCCGCGGCCGCATCGCCGAGATCGAGGTCTCCACGCCCATGACGATCTCCCACTACGTCGGCGCGTGGAAGGGCAGCATCTACGGCTACTCACACTCCATGGACAACCACGTGGTCGCCAAGAAGACCATGATGGCGGAAGATCACTTCATCGACGGGCTGGAGTTTGCCGGCGCACACGCCGTGGCCGGCGACGGGCAGGGCCCGCAGATCACCAACGGCAGAGCCGCGGCCAAGGCCGTGCTCGACGCGATGGCAGCAAAGGAGGCAGCGAAATGAGTATTCGAGTCAAGAGCTTTCTGAAAGACGTCGGCGGCGCGGGCCGCGTCACCGAGGCGCGCCGCGAAAAGCTGAAAAACGCATCCGCCGTGCCGGATCCGAAAGACCCCATCCGGGATCTGGCCGGCAAGCTACACCCGAGTGAGATGCAGCTGCGCGTCACGGACATCCGCGATGCGTCCCCGACGGCAAAAACGTTCCGCTTCGAGGCCGCGGACGGGCACATTCCGGTGTTCCAGTGCGGCCAGTTCGTGAACTTCCGCCTGAAGATCGGCGAGAGCCTGCTCACGCGGCCGTATACGATCTCCTCCGCGCCGTACGAAGCGCGCGGCGAGCACCCGTTTTTCGAGATCACCGTGCGCCGCAACGTGCCGTACCTCGTGCCGGACTACTTCTTTGAAAACGTCCATGTCGGCGATGTGCTCACGGGCGCGCTGCCGTTCGGCACGTTCTATTGGGAGCCGCTGCGCGACACGACCGAGCTCGTCGCGCTGGCCGGCGGCAGCGGCATCACGCCGTTTTACGCCATGGCCAAGGAGATCGCCCACGGCAAGATGCACGGCTGCAGGCTGACGATCCTCTATGGTTCGGTCAAGTCGGACGATATCGTGCTCAAGGATGAGCTGGATCAGATCTGCGCCGAATGTCCGGACGTCAAAGTCGTGCATGTGCTCTCCGGCGACCCCGACTGGCCGGGCGAGCACGGCTTTATCACGCGCGAGATCATCGAAAAATACGCCGCGCCCAACAGCACGTTCCTGTTCTGCGGCCCGCTGGCCATGTTCCGGTTCGTGCGCAAGGCGCTCGAGGACATGGGCGTGCCGCAGCGCCGCTTCCGCCACGACGTGGTGAATAACCCGGCCGATATCTCCACCCTGCCGGGCTACCCGAAGGGTACGGAGGAAAAAACGTTTCGCATCACCGTCGTGCGCGGCATTCACGAAGATGTGATCGATGCCAGGGCGAGCGAATCCGTCGCCGTCGCGCTCGAGCGCAGCGCCATCCCGGTCGATACCCACTGCCGCAACGGCGAGTGCGGTTTCTGCCGCAGCCAGCTGCTCGGCGGCGACATCTTCGTGTCCCCCATCGGCGACGGCCGCCGCGCCATGGACAAGGAACTCGGCTGGTTCCACGCCTGCTCAGCCTACCCGCTGAGCGATTTGAAGATCAAGATCCAGATTATGTAAACCGTTTTCAAACATTATGTAAACCGAATTCACGCCTCCTTCCCTGAAAAACCCGCACACGGCTGCGCCGTGTGCGGGTTCGTTTTCTCTGCACGCGCAGGGAGCTTTCACGCGGGTAAGGAAAAGAGCCCGGCTGACGCCGGGCTCTTTTCCGCTGGAATGAGAGGATATAAAAAGAAGACAAAGCGGACATTACATCCAGCCGCCGGAGACATTCATCACATGCGCCGTGACGTACTTCGACTCGTCGGAGGCGAGATACAGCGCCATGTAGGCAATGTCGATGGGCTCGCCGAGGTGCTTGATCATGCAGTTGGTCGTGTAGCGCGACTGCGTCTCGGGCGTGAGATGCTTGGCGACGGCCTCCGTGGCGATGATGCCGGGGTTGAGCACGTTGACGCGCACACCCGCGTGCGCGACCTGACGCGCCATCTGGCGGCTGAGGTGGTTGATGCCGGACTTGGCGACACCGTAGCCGACCTGCGTACGGTCGGGGCACACGGCAGCGACGGAGCCGATGTTGATGATGCTGCCGGAGTGCTGCTTGATCATGGCCTTGTTGAGCGCTTCCTGGCAGGCGTTGAACACGGTCGAGAGATCCACGCAGACGGTCTTTTCAAACTCCTTGTAGGTGCACTTGGTGATGTCGAGGTCCTTGCGGGGGTTGGATTCGCCGAAGTTGTTGACCAGCACGTCGAGGCGGCCTTCCTTGGCGATGCACTCGTCGATCATGCTTCTGTGCGTGGCGGGGTCGTGTGCCTCAAAGTAGACAAGCTCGGCCTGACCGCCGCGAGCTCTTGCGGCCTCGACGGCAGCCTTGCCGGTCTCCATGTTGCGGCAGGCATAGTAGACCTTCGCGCCCTCATCGACGAACAGGTCTGCGATCGCGCGGCCGATGCCGCGGGTGCACGCCGTGACCAGCGCGACTTTTCCTTCCAGTCTGTTACTCATAACCGTACACTTCCTTTCTGATGGTCGTCATATTGTTTCCGGTGATCGGCGCGGCTGCGCCGAGGTTGCTTAAAGGTTTGCGCCGTAGTCGGCAACGAGCGCCTGACCGTTGAGCGGCGCAGAATCGTCGCTGCACAAAAACAGCAGGATCTTGGCAATGTCGAGATCCGAGCACGTGCCCACGTCGAGCGTGGAATGCTTTGCGGTGGACGCCTGCATGGCCTTGGCGGCCTTCGTGTACTTGCCTCTGGCCTTCATGGCGCGCGTGGTCATGGGGGTCATGACCGTGCCGGGGCACACGCAGTTGGCGCGGATCTTCTGCTCGCCGTTGGCAAAGCGCAGCGCGATGTGCTTGGTCAGCGCGACCTCCGCGCCCTTCGAGACCGTGTAGGCTGCGCTGCCGTTGCCGTTCACGCCGCCGACGGAGGCGACGGTCGCGATCGTGCCGTAGCCCTGCGCGATGAACTGCTTGACAGCCGCGCGGGTAACGTACATCGTGCCCTTGACGTTCACGGTCAGGGTCGTGTCGAGATCGCTGGTAAGAAAATCGTCGATCGGCCGCATGGCGACATCGAGCACACCTGCGATATTGGCCAGCGCGTCGATCTTGCCGTACTTTTCCACACCGGCCGCAAACGCCGCCTTCACAGCGTCATTGTCGGTGATGTTGACGACAGCCGTCATGACCTCGCCGCCCGCTGCCTGAATGTCTGCCGCGACCTTGCTGAGGTTTTCCTCATGCATATCCGCCATGATGACGCTTGCGCCCTCATGTGCGAAGAGTTCGGCAGTCTTGGCGCCAATGCCGGAACCGGCGCCGGTGACGAAACAGACTTTTCCATCAAGTCTACCCATTTGTTTCTCCTTTGCTGATATAGAATGCGGCGGACGGACTGTGTGAGCCGCAGCCCGTCCGGTATGTTGGGATCACTCGTCCTTGAGCGGCCACTCCATGCCGATGCGCTCACACTGGCGCTCGGTATCCCAGAAGAAGCCCCAATCGGGCAGGTGACGGATGCGGGCGGTGTCCGCCGGCGTCCACGTCACGATCTCGCCCTTCTTGTAGAGGTCGTCGATCTCCTTATCGGTGTATCCGAACTCCTGCAGCACCTCGCGGTTGTGCTCGCCGAAGCACGGCGCGGAGGCCACGATCTGCGAGGGGTTGTTCTTGAAGCGGTTCGTGATACCGATGCCCTTCATCTCGCCGAAGATCTGGTCTTCCCACTCGACAAGATTCTCGCGCTCGGCGTACTGCGGGTCGTTTTCGATATCGCCCGGCTCATAGGCGCGCTGGTTCGGAATGCCGACCTTGTTGAAGATCTCCTCGAGCTCGGCGCAGGTGTGCTGCGCGCAGAAATCCGTGAGCGCCTGATCCGCCTTCTGCCCCATGGGGGTGTTGAGCGGGAAGCCGGGGATGCCCTTCGGCAGACCCGGCGTGACGCCCGGCGTGCCGACGCCGATGATGGGATAGCCCTTCTCGACCGGGCCGGGGCCATTGATGGCGACAAAGAGCTGCTTGTTGTCCTTCGTGGTGTAGAATGAGAAGCAGGCCGCAAGGTCGGAGTGGTTGCCGGTGCGGTACGGCACGGGCTCACCGTCCTTCGGATAGCCCTTGTTGTACCAGAGCACCGGGTAGTTATCCAGCAGGCGGAACATGGTATCGTACTGCGCGACGTCGCACGATTCACCCTTGCCAGTCTTGAGCGCGTGGATATATGCCGAGAGCGCGGTCATGCAGGCGTTGTAGGCCGTGACATAGTCAGACAGATAGGGGTTGACCTTCAGCGGCACATCCGTCGGGGACACGCCGTTCATGTACATATAGCCGCCCATGGCCTGACCGGAAACGTCATAGGACGCCTTGGACTTGTACGGGCCCGTCTGGCCGTAGCCGGAGACGTGCACGATGCACAGCTTGCTGTTGACGCCCCAGCACACCTCGTCGGTGAGCCCCATCTTTGCGTACGTGCCGGCCTTGCTGGACTCGATCCAGATGTCGGCCCACTCGAGGCACTTTTTGAAGATCTTCTTGCCGGCGGGCGTGCGCGGGTTGCACGTGATGGAGTACTCGTTACGGTGGTTCTGCGACCAGCTGGTCGTCCCGCGCGTACCGCAGGAGATCTTGGGCGCCTCGGACTGGAGCACCTTCGCACCCATTTCCGCCATCAGGCAGCCGGCAAAGGGGCCGGCGATGGCCGTGCCGGACACAAAGACCTTGACGCCGTTGAGAACGCCGAAGTCGGGGTATTCGCTGAACTTCTGCGTGAGGTTGCAGTCAATTTTTTTGAAACTCATGTATGCTGTGCCTCCTTTTTGTCGTGTTTTTCTACAGATTCCTCCGGATTCAAGATAAGCTGCCAACATGGGCAAAAGCCCATGCTGACAGCTTACCGTCTATTTGCGCTAAGATTTACTTTTTCGGGGGATACTCCAGGCCGATGCGCTTAGCCTGACGCTCCGGATCCCAGAAGAAGTGCCACTCAACGAAGTTCTTGATGCGGGCGGTGTCCGCCGGCGTCCAAGTCACGAGCTCGCCCTTCTTGTAGAGCGCGTCGATCTCCTCGTCGGTGTAGCCAAAGTCCTTGAGAACCTCGCGGTTGTGCTCGCCGAAGCACGGCGCGGAAGCCACGATCTGGGACGGGTTCTTCTTGAAGATGTTCGTGACGCCGATGCCCTTCATCTTGCCGAAGCACTGGTCATCCCACTCGACGATGTTCTCGCGAGCCTCGTACTGCGGATCCTTCTCGATGTCGGCCGGGCCGTAAGCGCGCTGGCACGGGATACCGGCCTTGTTGAAGATCTCCTCGATCTCGTCGCAGGTGTGCTCGGCGCAGAACTTCGCGCACAGCTCGTCCGCCTTCTTGCCGCGGGGGTCAAACAGCGGGAAGCCGGTGCAGTTCTTCGGGATGCCCTCGGTGACGCCGGGCTTGCCCATGCCGATGATCGGGTAACCGCGGGTGACAGGACCCTGGCCGACGATCGCAACGAACATGGCGTTGCCTTCCTTCGTGTCGTAGAACGAGAAGCAGGCAGCCTGGTCGCTCTTGTTGCCGGTGCGGAAGGGCACGGGCTCGCCCTGCTTCGGGTAGCCCTTGTTGAACCAGTTGGCCGGGTAGTTGTCGAGCAGGCGGAACATGGTGTCGTACTGCGCGACGTCGCAGGAATCACCCTCGCCGCTGTTCTTGGCGTTGATGTAGCCGGCGAGCGCGACCATGCAGGCGTTGTAAGCGGTGATGTAGTCGGACAGGTACGGGTTGACCTTCAGCGGGCCGGACGTCGGGGAGACGCCGTTCATGTACATGTAGCCGCCCATGGCCTGACCGGAGACGTCGTAGGAGGGCTTGTTCTTGGCCGGGCCGAACTGGCCGTAGCCGGACACGTGCACGATGGCGAGCTTCTTATTGTGCTTCCAGCAGACTTCGTCGGTCAGGCCGCGCTTGGCATAGGAGCCCGGACGGCCGGCCTCGATCCAGATGTCAGCCCACTCGACGCACTTGAGGAAGATCTTCTTGCCGGCGGGGCTGGCGGAGTTGATGGTGATGGAGTACTCGTTGCGGTGGTTCTGGCTCCACGCGAGGGTGCCGCGGGTCTGGCAGGCGATGGTCGGAGCCTCGGCCTGCAGGACCTTCGCGCCCATCTCGGCCATGAGGCAGCCGGCGAAGGGGCCGGCGATGTTCGTGCCGGTCACGAAGACCTTGACGCCCTTGAGAACGCCGAAGGAAGGATACTCGTCGAATTTCTGAGTCAGTTTGTTGTCGATTTCTTTCATGTTAGGATGACAATCCTTTCTGTGCGTATCGCACTGAATGAGGTTGATTGGTCGGAAGAAATTACTCTTTGGCAGCTTCTGCCTTCTTGTGCACGCTCGGGATCAGGAAGCAGACCACGATACCGACGATGACACAGATGAGCTGCACGAGCGCCACGGAGTGCAGCGCGCTGGCGGCAGCGGCGGGCACTGCCATGCCGGTGGCGGCCTTTTTGGTCATGCCCGTGACGAACATGGGCACGAAGATGGCAACACCGAACGGAGCAGTCATATCACGGAACACGTTGTACGTGCCGGAAGCGGAGGAGGACTCAGCCGGAGCAACACCGGACAGGGCGACCTTCATGAAGATGGTGCCGTTGCCGCCGATGCCGAGACCGACAAAGAACAGAGCGCCGCCCATCATGAGGATGCCGGCATTCTCGCCGATGAAGAGCATGATCAGAGAGCCGATGGCGACAAACACGAGCGCGATGGCAGCTACGACCTTCGGCTCCTTCTTGTCGGCCATGGGGCCGAGGACGACGGTGCCGATCGCCATGCCGAGGTACTCAATGCTCATGGCAACCGCAGCGACGGTGGCCTTGTCGATGGCATAACCGAAGCGGATGATCTCGGTCAGGCAGGCGGTCATAAGGCCCTGGGTCAGGAGCATGACCAGCACGGGGAGCACAAAGTTCTTACGAGCCATGAACTTGCCGTTGAGGATCGGGTTGGAGGCCTTCTTCTCAACCAGGAAGAGGACGATTAGGCCGACGACGGCCACGCCGATGGACGCAAGCGTCGCGGCGCTGGCCCAGCCGTTCTGCTGGCCGAAGGTGGGCACGCAGACGAGCGCACCGAACATGAGCAGGACGAACACGGCGCCTGCCCAGTCAAAGCCCTGCATGGTGCCTTTGGGGATATTCGGGTTATCCTTGACCTTTGCAAAGCAGATCAGGAACGTGATCACGCACAGCGCGACGCAGACCCACATGACGATGCGCCATGCATTGGCCGTTCCGATGACCTTCATGATGATGCCGCCGACGGTGGGGCCAAAGATGACCATGCCGCAGGCAACTGCCATGTAGACCGTGAAGCCCTGGCCCATCTTCTCGGGCGGGAACTCCATCATGATGTAGGACATGACGACCGGGGCGATGCCGGCAGCGCCGATACCGACCATGAAGCGGAACACGAGCAGCAGCGGGATGTTCTGCGGGCAGATGGCGATGAGAGCCTGGCCGACCGTGTAAAGGCCCATGGCACTCAGCAGCATCTTTCTGCGGCCAATCACGCCGCCGAGCTTGCCCAGGATCGGCGCCATGGCGGCGGCAGCCAGGGAGTAAGCCAGCGTGATGAAGGTCAGGGACGAGTCGGCATCCCAGGCCGTGGAGATGGCGGTCGGCACCGAAGCGGTGAAGCCGCCGCAAAGGCTCAGGATCGCCGCCGCAATAGCGTAGGGCACAAAGCCTTTCATATAATTTTTGTTGTTTTCCATGAGTACATTCTCCTGTCTAGTGATTCCGGCACGAAGCCGTGTGACAGTTGGTTTCTTCTGCGTGCTCAATAGCCTTTGGCGAGGCTTTCCTCGACGAGCTTGCTGCGCACGACTTTCCCGTTTTCGTTCACGGGGATGTGATCCACCAATTCAATGGATTTGGGAATCTTGTACGGGGGGAGATAATTGAGTGCGAAGCGGATCAGGTCCTTATTTCCGACCGGGCCGTTCGTCTCCACGATGGCGTGGATACGGTGGCCCCAATCGGGATCCGGCAGGCCGATGACCACGGCGTCGACCACCTTGGGGTGCTTTTTGAGCACCATCTCGACCTCGGCGGCAAAGACATTTTCTCCGCCGGTGACGATCATGTCGCTGCGGCGGTCGGCAAAGTACAGGTAGCCTTCCGCGTCCACATAGCCCATGTCGCCGACGCTGCGGAAGCCCTCGCTGTCCGTCGGCAGCGGCGGGATGTTCTTATATATCACGCGCGGGCTGTTGTCGCCCCAGGACATGAAGATCTCGCCGATCTCGCCGGTGGGCAGTTCGTGGCCGTCCTCATCGCGGATGGACACCCGGCCGCAGTGCATCTTGCCGACGCTGCCGGGGTGGCGCAGCCACTCGTCGCCGCGGATGGACGTCATGCCGATGCACTCGGTCATGGCGTACATCTCGTAGAGCCGCTCGGGCGGGATGATCTGAAGCCACTCGCGCTTGAGATCCTGCGAGCAGACGCCGCCGGTATGGCAAAGCACCTCGAGGCTCGCAAGGTCTTTCTTCCGGAAGCCGGGCATGCGGCTGATGCGCTGCATGAGCGTCGGCACCATCTGGACATACTCGATGCGGTACTTTTTGATGAGCCGCACGATCGTCTCGGCGTCGAGCTTGGCCGGCATGATGAGCGTGTTGCCGCAGTAGAGGCCGTTGAAGGCCGCCGAGTGCGGCGCGCCGTGAAACAGCGGGCCCGCGAGCAGCTGGCGCATCTCAAAGCGCATGCCGGACACGGCGAACCAGGTCCGCAGACCCTCGTCGCTCTCCCCTGCCGGCATGTCCTGCTCGATGACCTTCGTCTTCCCCGTCGTGCCTCCGGAGCAGTTGGCAAGATTGGGGATGGCGAGCACATCGGGGGGCATGTCCGCGGGGCAGTCGGCACACAGTGTTCTGAGTTCCGCCGTGCTCAGGCCGGGATAGCCGTCCGGCTTTTTGCGGTTCGTGATGACGAGCGCCGGAGACACACACGCGCAGATCTCCATCAGATTGCGCTGCGGCGCGCGGTTGGACACCGGCACGTAGCAGGCGCCGGTCTTCCAGATGCCGAACGCGAGCGCGATGTGCGTCGGGATGTTCGGCAGCGCGGCGAGCACGCTCTTACCCGGGCCGACGCCCTGACCGAGCAGGTACCAGGCAATGCGGTTCGAGAGCTCGTGGAGCTCCCGCCACGTCATGACGGACTCCTTGTTTTCCGGGGAAACGTAAATGACCGCCGGCGCATCCGGCTTCACGGCGGCGATGTTCGCCAGCTGTGTGCCGGGTGTGAAGAAGCTCTCCGTCCCGGTATTGAAAATGTTAAAATGCTGCGTGCGCATCTCCATCACTTCCTGACAGCACTGAATTTTGCATACGCCGATCCCGCCCGCCCTCAGCGGGCGGGATCAGCGGCTTTGGAAAATTACTTCGGCAGGTTGTTCGGACGGTAGCCGCCGTCGATCTGCAGGCAGACGCCGGTGACGTAGGACGCGGCGCTGGAGGACAGGAACAGGATGCCGTTGGCAATGTCCTCGGGCTCGGCAAAGCGCTTCATCGGGATGGTATCACCGACGGAGTCCTTGGCGAACTGCGGCATATTGGCGACCATGTCGGTGTTGACAACGCCCGGAGCGACCGCGTTGACACGCACGCCCTTGTTGGCGAAGGAATAAGCGACGGACTTGGTCATGGCGATCAGGGCAGCCTTGCTGGCGGGGTACGGCAGGCCGGTCGGGCAGCCATAGACACCGGCGACGGAAGCGGTATTGACGATGCAGCCCTTGGTCTTGACCAGGTGCGGGATCGCGTACTTCATCATGGTGTAGGGGGCCTTCATGTTCAGGTTGCAGACGGCATCCCACTCGGACTGCTTGAGCCTGGTCAGCCAGGTGCTGTTGTCGGTGCCGGCGTTGTTGACGAGCACGTCCAGACGGCCCCACTTGGCAATGATCTCTTTGTACAGTTCCTGAACGGCCTTGTAGTCGCACAGGTCGATGGCCTTGGTCATGACTTCGTAGTCGGGGTTGATCTCCTTGAGCGCTGCTAGAGCCTTGGCACCGGTCTCTTCATAGTGGCTGAGGAAGTACACTTTGGCACCCGCAGCGAGAAAGCCCTTGACTGCCGCGAAGCCGATGCCGCGACTACCACCGGTAACAAGAACGACCTTACCTTTGAATTCATTTTCAAACATGATTCTTTGTCCTTTCTTAACGCAAATCTTTGACCTTTTCCGGAGCTTTCCCGTCACCCCGGACACACACCAGCAGTTATGCTTTTGTTAAGGAACGATAATATTTTAACATTAGATTCGATTTTCTTCCGGGCGTTGCCTCCTGTTTTGCTATCGTTAAAAACGACAAAAAATAAGATTTCACAACAGATTTCGTGGCAAAACTGGCAAAGCCTCAAAAGACGACCGCTGTCGCTTTTGAGGCTTTGTCCACATTGACGATATTTTCTGTTAATTCTCACTTTCGACCGGGTATCTGGTGAAAATATTCCCGCGGCATCTTCTCGGTCACGATACCGAGCAGATCCATCATATAGCAGAAGCACAGCTGGAGCTGATCGGGCGACTGCCGCTCCGTCTCCGCGAGAATGCCGTCCATGGCATCATTCGCGATCTCGGCATACAGCCCGTGCAGCGCCACGACCGGCGGCTCGGACGGGACATAAAACTGCTCGAACTTCATATAGGGGTTCGCCACGAGGTAGACATATGTGCCGCTGTTCATGCGGCTCTCGGCGATCTCAAGCGTCTCCCCCTTGTCCGGCTGATAGCGGTAGCGGTGAAACGGCCCGAGGTTGACGAGGGTGTCCGGCTTGAGGCGGTAATCCAGACCGTTGACCGTGAGTGTACCGTGGCCGCTGCGCACGAGCAGGAACGTCTCGTCGTGATTATTGACATAGAGCGTCGGCGCCTTGATCTTGCGCACGCACGCCTTGATATCGCTGGGCAGGACATTGTTGACAAAATAGTCATGCGCGCCGGCCAGAACGGACTTCTCGTCCTTGGAGCTGAAAAATGCCGTGCCGGATGAACGTTCGTTAGCCATGCTGCTTCCTCCCCTGTCCTCTCTGCTTGCGGAACTCGCCTGGTGACATCTTGTTGAGCGCATAGAACACGCGGCCCATCGTGCGGTCAGAGCCGAAGCCCGTCTCCATGGCGATGTCGACTGTCGGCAGCTCCGTCGTCGTGAGCAGCGCCTCGGCATAGCGGACACGGAACATCGACAGAATCTGCTTGTAGCTGGAGTTCAGGCGCGTCTTGAGCTGCACACGCAGGATATTCTCCGAGGTGTAGAGATCGTGCGCGATCTTTTCCGCGTCGATCGGCTCGGACATATTTTCATACAGATAACTGATGGCAGAGATAAGCGTCTCACTCAGGATCATGCCGCGGTAGACCCGGCCGTCCTTCCCGTCGCTGAGCATATCGTTGAGGTACCCTTGCGGGGTCATGCCGGTCAGCGCCTTGAAGCGGCGGAAAAACGTGATGCTCATATGAAAGCCGGAGATGGACGACACATAGTCAAACGGCAGGCTGTCATACAGGAAGTACGACATGGCCAGGATCAATCGCACGCGGTTGACATACTGGCTGAAATTCAGCCCCGTGGCAATCAGCAGCGCATGGTTGAGTGCCGTCTCATCCGCGTCGGACGAGACCGCCTCGGCGACCGAGGCCGCCGTGAGCTCCGCCGTGCTGTGCGTGGCGATATAGAGGCTGGCGCGCCGGCCGAGCGGCATATCCAGCAGCGAGTACTGCTCCTTGCGGCGTGCGGCGGCGCGGTTATACAGCAGCTCGATCTTGCGCAGGAAGGAGCTGCGGATCACAGCCGAGCCGCAGCTGTTTTTCGCGCTCAGGTGGCGAAACTGCTCAAACTGCCGCGCGATCTGGCGAACATCGTCCCCTTCCGGCCCGATGACCGGCAGGCCGGTCACGATCTCGACCTCTCGCAGGTTGGTGATCTGATTGAACATATAATAGCTCAAAAGCTGATAATCAAACGCGGCGACCCAGAGCGTGAGCGTCTCCCCGAATTCGGGGCAGATCGTCAGCACCTGCGAGCACTGGATCCAGGCAACGCAGCCCGCCTGCACGGGGAATTCCTCCCCGTTGATGATAAAGCTGCCGCTGCCGCTGCGGACAAGCACAAAATAGCTGTCCACCTCCATAACGGGGAACAGCTCCTCACTAATGGTGTGCTCCTGAAGACGGAGATACTTATCCGGCCCGCAAAAATACCCGCTGCGCGGTGTCTCGCAGAGCGGCCTGTTTTTTCTCTTCAACGTGCTTAGCCCCCATTCGTGGTAACAATACGGCTTGCAAACCGGCAACCGACAATACTTCTGTTTATAGATTAACAGCTTTTTGTGCAAAAAACAAGTGAACGAATTCCAAACTTTAAACATTTTCCCCGTTGTGTTACAAAAAGCGAAAAGTGGCAAAAGGCCCGCCGGTGTGCATCCGGCGGGCCTTCGCGCTGTGATAAGATTGAAAGGAGTAAGAGGATGAAAAGAAAAATAGCAAAGAGAATTGACGCTGACTTACAGCTCGTAGCCGACGTGGAAGCCCTGATGCATGGCATCGCTGGACTGGCCCGGCTTGATGGCGTCGCCGATCACGTGGACTTCCGGCACGAACGCCTTGAGCTCTTCGGACAGCGGATCGTACTTGCGGGAGCCGAGGCCGAGGACAATGTAGTCAAAGCCCTTGAGCCACTCTTCCGTGCCGTCCTTGTGCTGGATCTTGACCTCGTGCTCGGTCACTTCGAGCACCTTGGAGTTGATGTAGCTCTTAACGCCCTCGCGGCGCAGGCTGGCGAGCGCAATGTTGCGGTTCGGCAGGCAGACGCCGGTCATGAGCTGCGGCTGCATCTCCACGAGCGTGACTTCCACGTCGCCGATGCTGCCGGTGGTGGCAAAGGAGTTCGGACGCGCGTCGGCCATGAGCATTTCGGCCGTCTCGCAGGCGACTTCGCCGCCGCCGAGGATGCAGACCGTGCCCTTCGGGATGGTGACCTTGCGGCTGAGGATATCGTGGGTGGTGATGATCGGATAGTCGCCGACGCCCTTGATGAAGGTCGGGATGAGCGGCGTCGCGCCGGTGGCGACGACGACGGCATCGGGCGCGAATTCCTTCACGTTCTCGACCGTGGCTTCCTTCTTGAACTCGAACTTCACGCCGGCCTTCTTGGCGCGGTAGTTCAGGTGCGTGAGCCACTTGCACATCTCCTGCTTGCCGGGAGAGACGACCGCCAGATTCAGCTGACCGCCGATCTGCTTGCTCTTCTCCCAGACGGTGACGTCGTGGCCGCGCTCGGCCGCCGTGACAGCGGTGTACATGCCGCCGGGGCCGGCGCCAATGACGAGGACCTTCTTCGGCTTGTCGGTCGGGTTGAACGGATAGTCATACTCGTGGCCGACGAGCGGGTTGATGTGGCACTTGCAGACCGGATGATGCGGATCTTCCGGCGTGATGCACCGGCCGCCGCAGGAGCCGCAGGGCGTGATGTCATCGAAGCGGTTCTCGTAAGCTTTCTTCGGCAGGTCGGGGTCTGCGAGCAAAGGACGGCCCATAGACACGCCGTCCACCAGACCACGCTCCACCAGATCGGCGGCATAGCGCACGTCGTTGATCTTGCCGACAACGAAAACCGGGATGTTCACGACCTTCTTGATCTCCGACGCCTCGTAGACGTTCATGCCGATCTTCTGGCTGTGGGAAGGAAGGATGTTCTGAAGGCCCTCATATTGGACGCCGCCGGAGACTTCGAGCATGTCAACGCCCGCAGCCTCGAACTTCGGGGCGAGGTAAAGCATTTCATCCAGGGAGTTGCCGCCCGGCTCACGCTCGGAACCGGAGACACGCAGCACGATCGGGAAATCGCGGCTGATGTTGCGGCGGCACTCTTCAATGATCTCCAGGATCAGGCGCGCGCGGTTGTCGATGCAGCCGCCGTACTCGTCCATGCGCTTATTGCGCAGCGGGCTGAGGAATGCGCCCGGCAGCATATAGGCGTGCGCGACGTGCAGGGCAATGCCGCCGCAGCCGGCCTCTTCGGCGCGGCGCGCGGCCTGGCCGTACTGCTTGACGACCTTGTGGATCTCGTCAATGGTGATCGGGCGGCTGACAGCGCCGTTGGCGTTCGTGTTCACGGACGGGCCGAGCGGCGTGATGCCCTTGAGCGCACAGATGGACTCCGGGCCGGGGTGAATGAGCTGCGGGAAGAGCGTGCTGCCGGCATCGCTCACGCGCTTGGCAAAGGCGGCAAACTGCGGGACGAGGGAGTCCTTGTCCAGCGCGGTCGTCTTGCCGATGTACCAATACTTGTGATCGACCGTGACTGCGTCGATGACGACGTAGCCGGCGCCGCCCTCTGCGCGGCGCACAAAGATATCCGCGAGCTGCTTGGGCACCGTGCCGTTGGTCGCCTCATAGTGCATGCTCATCGGCGCCATGGCGATACGGTTTTTCAGCGTCGTTCTGCCCAGCTGCAGGGGCGAGAAGATTTTCGCATCTTTCATATCGGTTATCATGTGATTGCCTCCTGAACGATTATTAAATGTGTATCCCACGTAGCGGCCGCCCGCCGGACATGCCGGCCGGAGGGCGCGCATGGGTGCTCCGGATGATTCGTGCTTTCAGTATAAAGGAAACGGCGCGGCCATGTCGCACATTTTCTTGTTAAATAATCCACATTTTCAAAAAGAATTTCAGAAAATGATGGCGCGCAGGCAGACACTTTTTTTGTTTTCACTACATTTTGCACCCATTTTGTCGAAATTGTCCGTCGATAACATGCCGAAAAAGCGCCGCGATCCCCCGGCGTTCTCTGTGGAAAGAAGCGAAACTGCACAAGAAATCGCAGCCGATTTTGTATATTACGCCACACTTCGTCTGCCATGTGACAATAAAACTGAAGTTTTTGTACATTTCCCGCGCATGATTACGCCACATTCTTTCCGACACGTTTTGCGGCCTAGTGTTAAAATTTCTACAATAGCTGATGCAGAGCGGAATCCGGCCACCAGCGACCGGTCTCCGCCGGATCATTCCCGGGTCCGTCGGACATGATTAAGGAACTCCGCTCTCAGGCAGACGTGTAGGAAATCAGATTCGCATTCATTCCAATGAAGAAAGGTGTATTTCATGAGTTACGATGCATTGTTTTCTCCCATCAAGCTCAGAGGGCTTGAGCTGAAAAACCGTGTGGTCCTGCCGGGTATGAACACCAAGATGGTCAAGGACAAGAACGACGTGGGCGAGGATCTGCCCGCCTACCATGCGGCGCGCGCAGCCGGCGGCTGCGGCCTGAACATTGTCGAGCTCGTCTCCATCTGCCCCGAGTGCCATGCATACCTGTACCTCGGTCTTTATAATGAGCACCACAGAGACCAGCTGCGCAAGATCACCGACGCGATCCACGCGGCCGGCGGCAAAGCAGGCGTGCAGATCTGGCACGGCGGCTTCGTGCCCGAAGAGTTCTTCGACAAGACCAACAAGCTTGAGACGCCTGACACGCTGACCGTCGAGCGCATCCACGAGATCGTCAAGCAGTTCGGCTACTCCGCCAAGCTCGCTGTCGAGGCCGGCTTTGACGCGCTCGAGTTCCACGGCGCGCACACTTATCTGCCGCACGAATTCATGAACCCCTCGCTCAACAAGCGCACCGATGAGTACGGCAACCAGAGCCTGGAGAACCGCTGCCGCTTCAATCTCGAGGTCATCCGCGAGATGCGCAAGAACATGCCGGAAGACATGCCGCTGCTCATGCGTCTGGACGCCATCGACGAGATGCTCCCGGCCGTGACCACGCAGGACGAGACCGTGCAGTTCATCAACTGGGCCGCCGAGGCCGGTGTCGATGCGATCGACCTGTCCCGCGGCAACGCCCGCAGCCTTGCGACCGTGTATGAAGTGCCGCCCTACAACCTGGAGCCCGGCTTCAACATGGACAACATCGCCGCCATCAAGGCGCGCGTGAATATCCCGGTCATCGGCGTCGGCCGCATCGTCGACCCCGCTCTGGCCGATCAGCTCATCCGTGAGGGCAAGATCGACATGGTCGCCGTCGGCCGTGCGCAGCTCGCTGATCCCGAATGGTGCAACAAGTCCATGGAAGGCCGCGAGGCGGAGATCCGCCGCTGCATCGGCTGCACCGAGGGCTGCTACGACAAGGTCATCGACCCGAAGGCCAAGCACATCACCTGCACCCGCAACCCGGGCCTCTGCCTGGAGTACAAGGGCCTCCCGAAGCCGGAGACGGCCAAGAACGTCATGGTCATCGGCGCCGGCATCGGCGGCCTGATGGCAGCCGAGTACCTCAAGGCCCGCGGCCACAATCCGACCGTCTATGAAGCCACCGACGCCCCGGGCGGCCACTTTGTACTCGCCGGAAAGGCCCCGAAGAAGCAGGCCTTCACCGACGCCGTCATGTGGGACGCCGAGGAGTGCAAGCGTATGGGCATCGAGATCAAGACCGGCGTGACCGTCACGCCCGAGCTCATCAAGGAAGTCAAGCCCGACCACGTGATCGTCGCCACCGGCGCGCACTATGTTGCCCCGAACATTCCGGGTCTCGACACCGCGAAGGACGTCTACGTGGCTGAGGACGTGCTGGCCGGCAAGGCCATGCCGCACGGTGAAACCATCATCCTCGGCGGCGGCGGCGTTGGCTGCGAGACCGCGCAGTTCCTCATCGAGCACGGCGTTACCGATGTGCGCGTGATGGATTCCAAGCGCGTCGGCAACAAGATGGGTATGCTGCGCACCATGTTCCTCGACATCGAGTACCCCGGCGATACCATCAAGAAGAGCCGCGGCTCTAAAATCACCGCCGTCGGCGATCACGAGATCACCTACGCGTTCACGAACAAGGCCAAGAAGACCGTTGAGAAGACCCGCCACTTTGATTCCCTCGTCATCGCCACCGGCATGCACTCCCGCCCGACGCAGGAGCTGACCGATGCGTGCAGCGAGCTCGGCATCCCCTGCGACGTGATCGGCAGCGCCAAGAAGGCTGACATGGGCATCGAAGCCACCGCCGACGCTTACGCCGCCGCCATGAAGGTCTGATCGCAAACGTCAAACACAGATAACAAGTCAGGAGGTTATCATTATGACAGTTGAAGAACGTCTCGAAGCACTCGAGAAAGAAGTGCAGCGTCTCAAGGACGTGCAGGCCATTAAGGAGCTCAAGAGCAAGTATTTCCGCGCGCTCGACACCAAGAACTGGGACGAGCTGGAGACGACCATGACCCCGAACATCTCCACGGCTTACTCCAACGGCAAGCTCGTTTTCCACGGCCCGAAGGAGATCACCAACTACTTCAAGGAGTCCATGCCCCACACCGAGATCACCCTGCATCAGGGTCACAACCCGGTCATCTGGTTTGAAAGCGACACGGTCGCCTACGGCAAGTGGTATCTGCAGGACAACCTGATCTTCGCCGAGGGTAACCCCTACTGCGGCACGCAGATTCAGGGCTCTGCCATCTACACCGACAAGTATGTCAAGGTCGACGGTGAGTGGCTGATCGAGGACACCGGCTACCTGCGCGTGTATGAGGAATCCTTCCAGCGCGACAACACGCACCGCATCCGCATCAACATGTTCCGCCCGAAGAAAAAGAAAGTCATCAAGAAAAAGTAAAGAAACCCGCTTTATTCAAGCCGTCGTACATTCGATGTATGGCGGCTTGAACCAAAATGAGTGAAAAAATCCCTGCGAACGGAGCGTGATCCCCGTGCTGAAAAAACTGCGGCGCAAAGTCTACCGAAAGATCCGTTTTCAGACCTGGTACCGCAAGGCATACTACTACCACCGCAAGCGGCGGGATCTGGACAAGACCATCGCCCAGTACCGCGGCGTGGATGTACTGAGCGACAAAAAGCGCCTGTACCGTCTGCGGCGCGACATGATCCGGAGCCTGTTCCGGTACGGCTCGTACTACAATGAATATTTCCTCTTCGGCTACGAGGGGAAGGACGCCGCCTACCGCGACAGCTTCATCACCGAGGGCGTGCGCATGAGCTACTACCCGCGCATGAACGACCCGAAGAACACGAACCTGCTCGAGAACAAGTACCTGACGTACCAGAAATTCCGCGACTTTTACGGCCGCGATGTGCTGCGCATCAAAAAAGGCGCGCAGCCCACGCCCGCCGCGCTCGAGGCACTGCGCGATTTCACGCAGGCGCACCCGGATTATATCGTCAAGCCCATTTACGCCGCCTTCGGCAAGGGCGTACATACCGAGTCCATCCACGACTACCCCTATCTCGAGGCTGCGCACGCCGCCTACAGCGCGCACGGCGCCATCCTCGAGCAGATCATCGAGCAGGGCGAGGCGCTCTCCCGCATCCACCCGCAGTCGGTCAACACGCTGCGCATCCCGACAGTCGTCCTGGCCGACGGTGAGGTGCGGCTGTTTCACCCCACGCTGCGCGTCGGACGCGGCGACGGCATCATCGACAATTTCAGCGCCGGCGGCATCAGCGCACTCATCGACCCCGAGACCGGGTGCATCTGCTCCGACGGCGCGGACAAAAAGGGCCGCCGCTACGCGGCCCATCCGGACACCGGCGTGCGCTTTAACGGCTACCGCCTCCCGGAATGGGACAAAGCCGTTGCCATGGTCACAACGGCGGCGCACATGGTGCCCGGAAATCACTATTGCGGCTGGGACCTTGCCTACAGCACACACGGCTGGTGCATGGTCGAGGCCAACTGCACCGCGCAGATGGGCGGCATGCAGATCATCACACAAACCGGCAGAAAGGCAGAACTGGAAGCGCTCATCGCGCAGATGTGACGCCACTGCTGTAAATAAGCAAAGGAAGCCAACAAGGACAACATCGAAAGGAGAAAAAACCATGACTGAACTTGAAAAACTCGTAGAAAAAGACGCAATCCGTGACCAGTATTACGTTTACGCCCGCGCACTGGACCGCATCGACAACCCGCTCGGCAAGACCGTGTTCGCCGAGGACGCGCAGGTCGACTACGGCCCGACCTACAAGGGCACCGGCTACGGCTTCATCGACATGATGCTCAAGATGCACCGCAAGATGGTCTCCACGCACCACGTCATGACCAACATCCTCATCAAGCTCAACGAGGACGGCACCAAGGCCGCCGCCGAGGCTTACATGTACGCCGCCTGCAAGTATCGCAACGGCATGGTCGTCGTGGCACGCTGCCGTGACATCGACCTCTGGGAGAAGCGCGACGGCAAGTGGCTCGTTGTCAAGCGCACCGTCGCCGGCGACAACACCATGATCCTGCACCCCGATTTCGCGCCTGACTACAACAACGGCCGCGACAAGGTCAAGGATCCGTCCTACGACTACTTCGAGACCATCGAGTAATCCCGCCATGGCGACGAGAAACATCCCATTCCCGGACAAAGTCCGCGACATGGTGCTCGATGTCATCAAGCACGTCCGCCGTCAGGAATACACGCCTGAGCAGCTGTGCCAGCTCCAGAAGATCATCGAATGCAAGTACTTCTACTGGTGGTGCATGGACATGAAAAAAGAAGAGTATGTGATGGAGCTGTTTACGGACGACTTCCGCTACTACCTCAATGGCCATCTCGCCGTCAAGGACAAGCTCCTGCAGGCGCGCAACGCCAAATGGTGCAACAAGGACATGCAGACGATGCACATGGGCCATCAGCCAATGATCTGGCTGATCGACGACACGCACGCACGCGGGGTATTCCAATACGAGGACCATATGTGCTATTATGATGACAGCGAGGTCCTGCAGGGCTGGCTGGTCTACTGCGACGATTTTGTCAAGGGCAGCGATGGTGCGTGGCGCATCCAGAAGCTGCGCATGGCCTATCGCGAGATGGACGGCAGCTTCCGCAGCACCATGGTACCCAAGGACTGGGTGCCGGATGAATGGGACACACCAAACTACTAAGCAAACGAGGAAGCCGCACATTCGTGCGGCTTCCCTGCCGCCTCATTTTCTCAAAAGCATCCCCGGTGAATGCCTTTGAAAAGCTGAGGAAGCTCCAAATCTGACGCAGGAGAATGCAACATGGAACAAAAACGGACACTGGGCAGCTGGATCTCCGCACGCAGATACATCCGCGACTTCGCCGCGGATTACGCTGCCCGGCACGGCGAGAACGCCGCCGAGATCGAAAAGGACATCCTGCAGGCCAAGAAGCGCAACCACATCTCGCTCAACGAATATGAGTGGGTCGGCTATCACGACCGCACGGAGGCGCAAAAGCGCACCATGTCCACGCTCTGGACGCGCGCGGAGTTCCGCAAGAACTTCACCGACCGCCGCTACATTGCGATCCTGATGAACAAATACATCTTCTCCAAGGTCTTTTCCGACTTTTACGGCCGCCGCTGCGTGCAGGCGTCCGCCGTGGACGCGGCGCTGCTGCGCGCGCTCGCCGGTGACGCCGGGAAGGTCGTCTACAAGCCCAACTGCAAGGGTCAGGGCACGGGCGTGCGCATCCTCCCGGCAGCGACCGAGGCCGAACAGGCAGACGCACTCGCGTATCTGCGCGCAAATTCCGGCGGCATCGTGGAAGAATACATCCAGCAGCATCCGACGCTCGCGCAGCTCAACCCCGGCGCCGTGAGCATCGTGCGCTTTTACACCGTGACCGCGCCGTCCGGGACGTATCTGTTTGCCCCGGTGCTCACGACCGCCATCGAAAAGGACATCTCCAACGGCTGCCAGGACGCACTGACCGCGATGATCGACATCCGCACCGGTGTCGTTCTCACGGACGCCGTGGATCAGAACAATTTCATCGACTATCATACGCACCCGGTCACGGGCGTGCCCTTCCCCGGCCTGCAGCTCCCGTTCTGGGCCGAGACCATTGACATGATGCGCCGCGCCGTGCCGCTGGCCAGCAAGATCTCCAACATCGGCTGGGACGTGACCATGACCGCGGACGGCCCGCTCATCATCGAGGCCAACACCATTCCGGGCTTCAACACCGCGCAGTACCGCGGCTATGCCTGGGTCACGGACGGCTATGGCTATCAGCCGCTGTTCGACGAGCTCAACGGCCGCCCGTTCGTCAATAACGACCACTATGCGCGCGTGCTCTTGAAGCTCGACTAACATCTCACGGAGGTTCCGGTATGGAAGCTGTTCTCTCAGTCGCTTTCGGTGTCTGGATCGTCATCACCGCATTTGTCTACCGGGCCGTGACGGGCCCGAAGCGCGGGGACGGGCGGAAAAAATGAATCTGTATTTCCTGGGGATCCTGGCTGCGCTCGTCGTGTTCTTCGCCGTCGGCATCGGCGCGGGGCGCATGGTCAAGGATACGAACGACTACTACGTCTCCGGCCGCAACGCGCCGACGCTGCTGATCGTCGGGTCGCTCATCGCGTCGTTTCTTTCAACGGGCGCGTTTCTCGGCGACACGGGCGAGGTCTACTCCGGCTTTTTCATCGGCATCGTGACCGTCGGCGTCATTCAGGCGACGGGCTATATCTACGGCGCGGGCTTCTTCGGCCGGTACATCCGCCGGAGCGAGGTGACGACGCTGCCGGAGTATTTCGGCCGCCGCTTCTGCTCGAAGCATCTGCGCAGGCTCTCGGCCGTGATTTTGCTCGTGTCCGTGAGCGCATATCTGCTCAGCGCCATTCAGGGCGTGGCCACGCTCATGAGCAGCATCACGGGCTATGACTACCGCCTGTGCGCCGTGATCGTGTGGCTGGCGTTCACCGCCTTCACGATCTATTCCGGCTCGCCGGGCGTGCTGCTGACGGACACGATCATGTTTCTCGTCTTTCTCGCGGCGGCGCTCGTCGCCGTGCCGTTTCTCATCCGCGCGGGCGGCGGCTGGTTCGCCGGCATCGAGGCGCTCGCCAACAGCGACACCATGCCCGGCATCCTCTCCTGGGCCGGAAATCCGGACTACCTCTATCCGGACGGCGTGAGCAACACGGTCTGGGCCGTAACGTACGGCATCGTCTGGGCACTCGTCGTGGCCATCAGTCCATGGCAGACGAGCCGCTACCTCATGGCAAAGGACGAGCACGTCGTCCTGCGCTCATCCGTGTGGTCGTCCATGGGCGTCATGGTCGTGACGATCGCGCTGTACTTTTCCGCCGCGTTCGTGCGCAACATCAACGGCAGCCTTCCGGGCAGCGAGGCCATGATCTGGGCGGCCACGCACGTGCTGCCGCCGGTCATCGGCATGCTGCTGCTCATCGGCATCAGCGCCGCCGGCATCTCGTCGGCGTCGACGTTTTTGTCGCTGATCGGGTTTTCCGTCGTCAACGACATTCTGCCCGAGGCCGAAAGCGACCGCAAAAAGCTCGCCCGCTCCCGCTGGGCGATGCTGGCGGTGAGCCTCATCGTACTCGCGCTCGCCTACCTCAATCCACCGCAGATCTTCCTCATCATGTATTTCGGCGGCACCGTCATCGCGGGCGCGTGGAGTCTCGTGGCTTTCGGCAGCGTGTGGAGCCGCCGCCTGAGCCGCTGCGGCGCGTATCTCGGCATGCTGCTCGGCTTTCTCGGCTGCGTGGGCGCGAAGGCGATCTACGCCCTGCGCGGCATCACACCGCCGGTCTGGGCGGATGCGTTTTTCATCGGCATCGTGCTGAGTATCCTCGGAGCGGTGATCGGCTCTGCGCTCCGGCCGCCGACGCAGGCAGAACAGCTCGCGCGCGAACGGCTCTTCGATGCGCCCACCGGCCCGGACGAGGCCGCCGCCTGCCGAAAGGACCGGCGGCTGTGGCGGGTGTACCTCGTATTTGGCCTGTGTGTGGGCCTGTTTTTCCTGTTTTTCTATGCCATTCCCTACAGCCGCGCGCTGTGATCTTCCCCGGAGGTGACCGCCATGCCGGACACGCTGAATCTGTATTACGCCCGCATCGCCAACATGGGCGATCTGCTCAATCCGCTCATCATCGAGCGCTGCTTCGGCTACCGGGTCGAGCGCTGCTCGTTTCTCACCGGCGACCTGTGCGCCATCGGCAGCGGTCTGGCGCAGTATAAGCTGCACGGCAATCCGCTCATGAAGCTGCAGCAGTGCATCAACGGCCGGACGCACCCGCACGTGGACGTCTGGGGCTCCGGATTCATCAACTACGACGATGCGCAGGGGCGCTTTTTCAAGCGCGACATGTGCTTTCACGCCGTGCGCGGCGAGCTGACGCGCCGCAGCGTCGAGCGCATGACCGGCCGCACGCTCGACATTCCGACCGGCGACGGCGGCATTCTCGCAGACGAGCTGCTGGACACGCTGCCGGAAAAACGGTATGATATCGGCATCGTGCCGCACGTCTGCGACCTGAATGATCCCGCCGTGACGGATCTGCTGGGCCGGTACGAAAACGCGAAGTTCATCAACGTCAAGGATGACCCCATCGCCGTGCTGACCGAGATCGCGCAGTGCCGCTGCATCCTCTCGAGCAGTCTGCACGGGCTGATCGCGGCCGACAGCTTCCACATTCCGAATCTGCACATCGTCTTTTCCGACCGCCCGCTCGGCGACGGGTATAAGTTCGATGATTACTATTCCGCCTATGGCGTGCAGCATTCGCCGCGCGACCTGCGCGTGAGCGCAGCGCCCGCCATCGCCGAGATCCGGGACGGCTGGCGCATCCGGCCGGAGCAGGTCGAGGAGAAAAAGCGCCAGATGCGCGCGGCTTTCCCCTACCCGGCCGTGAATGGAGGCAGCCTATGAATGATCTGATCTCGGTCGTCATCCCGACCTATAACCGCAGGGACAAGCTGCCGGCGTGCATTGCAAGCGTGCTGGCGCAGACCTACCGGAACATCGAGGTCATCGTCGTGGACGACGCCTCGACCGACGGCACGGAGCGCCTGTTCGACCGCGACACCGACCCGCGCGTGCACTACGTGCGCTACGGCGACAACCGCGGCGCGTGCTATGCCCGCAACCTCGGTGCGCAACAGGCACGCGGCAGCATCCTCGCCTTTCAGGACAGCGACGATCTCTGGCACCCGGACAAGCTGCAAAAGCAGTATGATCTGCTCACGGCCACCGGGGCCGATCTGTGCTACTGCGGCATGAACCGCGTCGCCGCGGGCGGCAGCTCGTTTTATTATCCCGTGCACGCGCCGCACCCCGGCCGCGCGCTGGAGGATTTTCTGGCCGAGAACCGCGCCAGCACCCAGACCATGCTCATGCACCGCGCCGTGTGGGAGGCCGTGCGCTTCGACGAGACCATCCGCCGCTATCAGGACTGGGACTTTGCCATCCGGGCGGCCGAGCGCTTCCGGCTCGTGTACCTGCCGGAGGCACTGGTGGAGTCCGAGGTCGGCGGCGACAGCATCTCCGCCGTCGTCAAATCCTACCCCCACCTGCTGCGGCTGTATGAAAAGCACGCAGCGCTCTACCAACGCTTTCCGCGCAGCGACGCCGTGATGAACCGCCGTCTCGGCAAGCGCAGCCACCCGACCGATCCGGCGCGCGCCGCCGCGCACTTCCGCAAAAGTTTCCGGCTCAGCCACAATCCCTATGACCTGAGCTATTACCTCGCCAACTGCCTACGCGCCCGCCGGCAGCAGAAAGGACAGACACCATGACCGCATTCGTCATTTTGCATTACCGCGCCATCGACACGACCCGCAGCTGCGTCAAGAGCATCCGCGCGCTCGCGGGCGACAAGCACATCGTCATCGTGGACAACGCCTCCCCGAACGGCACGGGCGCTGTTCTGGCGGAGGAATTCGCCGCGAGCCCGGACGTGACCGTGCTGCTGCACGGCAAGAACGACGGCTTTGCCCGCGGCAACAACGTCGGCACGCGCTGGGTGTACGAGCATCTGGACGCGGACTTCACCGTCGTGCTCAACAACGACGTCGAGATCCCGCAGCACGACTTCATCCCTCAGATCGCGCGCATTTACGCGCAGCACCCGTTCGACCTGCTCGGGCCGGACATTGTGTCGGTGTTCTCCGGCATTCACCAGAGCCCGAAAACGCTGCACGGCTGCACGCTCGAGAGCGTGCGGCACAAGCGCGCCTGCGTTGCGCGCAGCAAAAATCCCATCCTCCTGCTGCTGAGCAGCGGCGAGAAAAACAGCCCCGCCATCTGGCGGCTCGTGCAGATCCGCAACCGGAAAAAGCAGCACATTGACACCACGCGCCCCGCGGAGGGCGTCGTGCTGCACGGCTCGTGCGTGATCTTCTCGCAGCGCTATCTTGCCCGCCACCCCGAGCCGTTTTACCCGAAAACGTTCATGTACTACGAGATGGAGATCCTCGACTGGATCTGCCGCCAGGAGGGCAGCGTCGTGCGCTACGACCCGTCGATCTCCGTGCTGCACTATCAGTACGTAGCCTCGAAGATGGAGTACCGCTCGATCGTGCGGCGCTCAAAATTCGTCATCGACTGCCTGCTCGACTCGCTCGATGCGGCCGAGGAGCTGATCCTTGCATCCGAGACGGCAGAGCCCGCGGCAGCGCAGCCGGTAAACACCGTCGCGCTCGCGGACGCCTGAGCGCGCAGAAAGGCGGCACCGCGCCATGAAAAAGAAAAAGACCCGCCGCGCGACCCGGGCGTTTTACGCCGGGCTGTCCTACCTCTCGCCGCGGTGGAACACAAAACTGTTATTCCTGCGCAAGTTCGGCCGTCTGCCGGATCTGAAGCACCCGCAGACGCTCAACGAAAAGCTGCTCAAGCAAAAGCTCGAGCGCTTCGGCACGGACCCCGTCGTGCGCCAGTGCGCGGACAAATACCGCGTGCGCGACTATGTGGACGGCTGCGGCTGCGGCGGCACGCTCAACCGCCTGCTCGCCGTGTACGACCGGCCGGAGGACATCGACTGGGACGCGCTGCCGGAGCGCTTCGCCGTCAAGTGGAACTTCGGCTGCGGCTACAACCTCATCTGCACGGACAAAAGCGCGCTCGACACGAACGCTGCCGAAAAGCAGCTGCGCGCCTGGGGGCGCGAGCCGTTCTGGGCGTATTACTCCGAGCTCCAGTACCGCCATGTGGACAAGAAACTGCTGATCGAGGAATACATCGGCACGCCGGACGGCACGCTGCCGGAGGACTATAAATTTTACTGCTTCCACGGCCGGGCGGATTGTGTTATGCTCTGCGTGGGGCGCGACGAGGGCTGGCCGAAGTTTTATTTCTTCGACCGGGACTTCCGGCTCCTGCGCATCAACCGTGACTCGCAGGCCGCACCCGAGGACTTCACGCTGCCGAAGCCGGCAGGGCTGGACGAAGCCTTAGCCATTGCCGACCGCCTGAGCAAGCCGTTTGACTTCGTGCGCGTGGATCTGTATCTCACGCCGCGCGGCGTGCGCTTCGGTGAGCTGACATTCACCCCGGCGGCCGCGCTGGACAACAAGCGCCTGCCGGAGACCGACCTGCGCTTTGGCCGCAGGATGGAGGAAACACTATGAACATTGCCATTCTCGGCGCAGGCAACAGCGGCTGCGCACTTGCGGCCGACTACGCCGCGCGCGGCCATGAGGTCACGCTCATCAAGACCTCGCACAGCCTGCACGACGACAATTTCTCGTACCTGTGCGCGACCGGCGGCCGGATGCGCATCCACGAATTCGGCACGGACACGGACTGCGTGATCGCGCACCTGTCGCGCGACGTGGCGGATGTGCGCGGCAAGGACATCGTGCTGCTGTGCACGCAGACGGGCTATCACCCGGACGTGCTGCGGCGCGTCGTGCCGTTTCTGACGGCGGGGCAGATCCTGCTGATGATTCCGGGCTACCTCTCCACCGCCTACGCGCTCGGGCTGCACCCGGCCGACGGCGTGATCTTCGCCGAGGCGGAGAGCAACTTCATCGACGGGCGCATCGGCGCGCCGGGCGAGTTTCAGGTGGGCTTTCGCAACGTGCGCAACCCCATCGGCGTCTACCCGCACAACGCGCTCCCGGCGGCACGGGAAGTGCTCGACCGGCTGGGCACGCCGTTTGTGTATCTCAGGAGCGTGGCCGAGGCCGCGCTGCACAACCCGAACATGATCGTGCACACGGTCGGCGCCGTGATGAGCATCCCGCGCATCGAGGCCACGCACGGCGACTTCTGCATGTACCACGAGGCGTTCACGCCGTCGACCTGGAACCTGCTCGAGGCGCTCGACGGCGAGAAAATGCGCGTGCTCGAGCACCTTGGCTGCGACCCCGTGCCGTATGTCGAGGCGTGTAAATTCCGCAACAGTCTCGACGATGCGCGTGACGCGAAGGAGGTCTTTTTCGCCTACGCCGCCATGCCGGAGCGGGCAAAAGGGCCGCTGACCGTGCGCTCGCGCTACATCACGGAGGATGTGCCGCAGGGGCTCGGCCTGCTGGAGTCGCTGGGTGCGGCGCTGGGTGTGCCGACGCCAGTGTGCTCGTCGCTGATTGAGATCGCCTCGGCGGCGCTCGGCTGTGACCTGCGCGCGCAGGGCCGCACGATCGAGCGGCTCGGCCGGGACAACATCCGGGCCATTCTGGACGATGCAGAGAGGGGCGCTGAACCATGTCCCGCTGGAACGCACTGAAAAAGACTTACCGCATGTGCACGCGCCTACGCGCGCAGCGCGGCGGCAGCCGGACGGGCTATCTGCTCGACGCGCTGTGGTGCAGTGTGCGGCACGGCGCATCGCCGGAAAACTACTTTGTGCTCCGCTTCTTTGCCCTGCCGGACTGGCAGCGTGCGGCCTTCCTCACATCCGGCCGCTCCGGTGCGCTCGACCGGGCGCTCAACCGCAATGCCGCGGCGGCGGAAAAGGAAGCCCTTGCAAGCAAGGCGCGCTTTCTCACGGTGTTCACGCCCGATGTCCGGCGGGCACACGTCTACGCACCGGAAGCGGACTTTGCCGCTTTCTGCACCTTTCTGGATGAGAACGACACGTTCTTTCTCAAGCCCGTCGGCGGCACGATGGGCCGCGGCATCGAGCGCCGCCGCAGCGCCGCTATCCCCGACCGTGCCGCATTTTACAACGACTGCCGGGCGCAGCGGCTGCTGCTCGAGGCGTCCATCCGGCAGCACCCCGCGCTCGAGGCACTCAGCCCCGGGTGCGTCAACAGTGTGCGCGTCAACGCCGCGCGCGGCCGCGGCGGCCGCGTCCGGCTCATCGGCGCGTGCCTCAAGTGCGGCGGCCAAGGCGCCGCGACCGACAACTTCCACACCGGCGGCATCGCCTACCCGCTGGAGCTGGCGTCCGGCCGCGTGTCCGGCCCGGGCCGCAACAACACCGATCTCGGCGACTATACCCGCCACCCGGCATCGGGCGCGTATCTGCCCGGATTTCAGGTCCCGTTCTGGCCCGCGCTCACCGCGTGCGTATACCGGGCCATGGACCGCGTGCCCGGCATGGGCTACGTCGGCTGGGACATCGCCGTCACGCCCGACGGGCCGGAGCTCATTGAGGGCAACTGGCACTGGCCGGGCGGCAACATCATTCAATTCGACGGAGTGGGCAAATATCCGCTGCTCCGGGACTGTGCAGGTGAAACCGATGAAGAACATCCTCACTGAAAATAAACTGGTCAAAAATCTCCGCGCCTACCCCGTGCTGCACAAGCGCTGGTGCGACTATATCAAGGGCGTCCGTGAACTGCCGGAGGGCTTCACGGAGGAAAAGCTCTTTCACGACTACCTCAAGGTGCGGCGCAGCAACCCGGAAAAGCGCGTGTCCATGTCCGAGTACATGATCTTCTGCTTCTACGGCCTGACGACCGCGCAGCAAAAGCAGTACCTCACCGACGTGGAGGCGACGTTGCTCATGCGCCCGTACAACAGCGCCGCCGAGCCGTATCTCAAGAGTAAGGTAACATTCCTGAAAAATTTCACGCAGTTTGTCAGCCGCGGCTGGCTGTACCTGCCGGAGAGCGATCTTGCGGCGTTTGACGCTTTCGTGCATCAGTACCACAATATCGCGCTCAAGCCGCAGTATTCCAGCTGGGGCATCGGTTTCCGCAAGCTGACGGAGGCTGAGTGGGACGCAGCACCCGACCGGCAGGCGCTGTTTGACGAGCTGTGTGCGGGCAAGTATCTGGCCGAGGAATTCATCCAGTCGGATGCCTCTCTCGCGCGCTTTCACCCGGAGTCGCTCAACACGCTGCGCGTGATCACGTTCCGCCGCGGCGAGCGCTTTGAGGTCTTTGGCGCGGGCCTGCGCGTGGGCAACAACGGCCTGCACGTCGATAACGCCCACGGCGGCGGCATCTTCTGCGAGATCGACCCGGCCACCGGCGTCATCATGACCGACGGTCTCGACGAGCACGGCAACAGCTACATTCTGCACCCGATGACCGGCGTGCGCTTTCGCGGCACGCCCATCCCACAGTGGGAGGAGATCTGCGATTTCTGCCGCAGCGCCGCGCAGACGCTGCCGTGCCTGCGTGTCGTCGGCTGGGACGTGGCCATTTTGCCCGGCGGCAAGCTGGAGCTCATCGAGGGCAACCACAATCCGGGCATGAACATCGTGCAGGCACCGGCCAAGCACGGCGTGCACGACAAGTTCGCGCACATGCTGCTCGACTTTTACGGTGACCCGGCGCAGTACGCCTATGAGACGGTGAAGCAGCCATGAGCAATTTCACCTTTTCGCCCACGGATATTCCCGGCGTGCAGATCGTCGACGTAAAGAGCTTCGGCGATGCGCGCGGCTATTTCATGGAAACCTACAGGGCGGCCGACTTTGCCGCTGCCGGCATCACGGATGCGTTCGTGCAGGATAACCAGTCCTGCTCGCACCGCGGCGTGCTGCGCGGGCTGCACTTTCAAAAGCGGCACCAGCAGGCAAAGCTCGTGCGCGCGATCTCGGGCGAGATCTTTGACGTCGCCGTGGATCTGCGCCGTGGCAGCGCGACCTACGGCCGCTGGGTCGGCGTCGTGCTCAGCGCGGAAAACCGCCGCCAGCTCTACATCCCGCGCGGCTTTGCCCACGGATTTCAGGTGCTGAGCGAGCAGGCGGCCTTTGCCTACAAGTGCGGCGACGTGTACCACCCTGAGGACGAAGGCGGTCTGCGCTACGACGATGCGGACATCGGCATCGTCTGGCCAGGACAGGACACGCCCATCCTCAGCGAAAAGGATCAAAACTGGCCGACGCTGCGTGCGCTCGGCATCGAGCTGTGATGTAGCAAGCGCTGCGGAGGTGAGATCATGAACATACTCGTCACCGGTGCAAACGGCCTGCTCGGGAGCTCCGTTATGACGGAGCTGCGCCGGCGCGGTCATCACGGCATCGCCGTCGGGCGCGCGCCGCAGTGCCGCAGCACAGACGCGGCGGCATATGTGCAGGCAGACCTCTGCGATGCATCGGCTGTGCAGGCGCTCTTTGCCGGCGTGCAGCCGGACGCGGTCATCCACTGCGCCGCATGGACGGACGTGGACGGTGCGGAGCTGCCGGAAAACCGCGAGCAGGTGTTTGCCGTCAACCGGGACAGCACGCAAAACGTGGCCAAGGCCAGCCGTGACCACGGCTGCAAGCTGCTGTATGTGACGACGGACTATGTCTTTGACGGGACGTATCCCGCCCCCTACCCCGCGGACTACGACCGCTTTGCCCCGCTGAATGTCTACGGGCAGAGCAAGCTCGACGGTGAGCGTGCCGTGTGCGGCACGCTCGCGCAGCACTTCATCGTGCGCACCTCGTGGCTCTACGGCGCGGGCGGCAAAAACTTCGTGCGCACCATGCTGCAGCTGAGCCGCACGCACGATACGCTGCGCGTCGTATGCGATCAGGTCGGCACGCCGACCTATGTCCCCGATCTCGCGCGGCTGCTCGCCGACATGGTCGAGACCGACCGATACGGCCGCTACAACGCGGTCAACAGCGGCGGCTACGTGAGCTGGTATGACTTCGCCTGCGAGATCTTCCGCACCGCCGGCATCCCCATGACCGTGCTGCCGGTGACGACCGAGGAATATGGCCGCAGCCTTGCCGTGCGGCCGCACAACAGTCGGCTGGACACGGCCAAGCTGGCAGCCGCCGGTTTCCGGCCGCTGCCTGACTGGCAGGACGCGCTCGCGCGCTACCTCGCCGCAGAACAACCATAAACGACCGGGGCGTCCCGCACCAATGTGCGCGGACGCCCCGGTTTTCTGTTATTCAGCGCTTGGGCCTGATGAGCGACACGAACGACTGGATGCCCGTATCCTGCGAGCCGCGCGGATAGACCAGCAGCGTGCGCGCCTTCGCCTTGAAGCCCTGCACCGGGCGAAACACCACACCGTCGATCCCCCAGCAGGCGACGCTCGCCGGCATGATGCTGAAGGCGATGCCGGTGTTGATGATGAGGGCGATGCTGTAAAAATCGTCGGCATACATGCGCTTATTCTCCCGCAGGCCCATGTTGGCATACATGCCCGCGATCAGCCCGGCCGAGGGCTGACTGTCCTGCGCGCGGTTGAGCACGATCGGCATGCCCTTGAGCTCTCTTGGGTGGATCTCTTTTTTCGCCGCCAGCGGGTGCGAAGCGCTGATCATGACCATGCACGGATCCGAGAGCGTGACGCGGCTGTCGAGCCCCTTGCCGAGCTCCACGCCGAAGCCGGAGAGCACCGCCATATCCAGCTGCCCCTCGGCCAGACCGCTGAGCAGGCTCTGGTTGCTGCCGAGCTGGAACTCGATCTCCGCCTCCGGGTGCTGGCGGTGATATTTGCGGATCTGCGAGACGATGGTCCACAGCTCATAGGCCCCGGCGTAGCCGATGCGCAGATCCGTCGCGTTGCCGAGCGCAACCTTCTTGCCCTGCGCCGCGGCGCCGTTGTAGCGGATCATGAGCTGCCGGCACTGCCGGTAGAACACCTCGCCCGCCGGCGTCAAGCTCACGCCGCGCTTGCCGCGCACAAACAGCGCGTAGCCGAGCTCCTGCTCGAGCAGCTTGATCTGCTGGCTGACGGCCGTCTGCGAGATACACTGCTCCTCGGCGGCACGGGTGAAATTGAGGTGCTCTGCAGCCGATAAGAACACCGGAAGGCGCTGAATGCTCACAGTTTCCACACTCCTTGTCGAATAAGCAACGCTCAGCAGCGAAATATTGCTTTCTTTTATTATATCCATAACTTTTTCTTCTGACAAGGTCATAAAACGATATTGGACTGCGCTCTATAAAAATGATACAATTTTAACAAGACGAGCATCAAGTCACACCCGTTCAAGGGTCATCAAACATTCCGTTTCATAAGGAGGACAAATACCATGGAAAAGATGCGTTTTGAAGGCAAGGTCGTCATCGTGACCGGCGCGAGCTCGGGCATTGGCCGCTCGACCGCGCGGCTGTTCGCCATGGAGGGCGCCAAGGTCGTCGCCGCGGCGCGCCGCCTGAAACGGCTGGAAGACCTGCGCGATAAGGTCGCGGCGGAAAACGCCCCCGGCGTCATCCTGCCGGTCAAGACGGACGTGCGCGACCCGGCACAGATTGAGGCCATGTTCGACACCTGCCTCAAGGAGTTCGGCCATCTGGACATCCTCGTCAACAACGCCGGCGTGCTCGACGGTCAGCTCCCCATCCATGAGACGACACCGGAGGTCTACGACATGATCTACGAGACCAACCAGCGCGCCGTGTTCCTGTGCTGCCAGCGCGCCATCAGGATCTTCCTCGAGCAGGGCACGCCGGCGAACATCGTCAACGTCGCCTCGGCAGCGTCCCTGCGCGGTCTGAAGGGCGGCGCGATGTACGTCACAACCAAGCACGCCGTGCTCGGCCTGACGCGCAACATCTCCGCCTCGTTTTTCGAGCGCGGCATCCGCTGCAACTGCATCGAGCCCGCGAACATCCTCACCGAGATCAACAAGGTGCCGCGCGAAAAGGGCATCGGCATCCTCGAATGGCAGATGCGCGCCGGCAAGGCTGCTCCGCTGCACACCATCACGAAGCCCGGCGAGAAGAAGCCCATCCTCGGCAAGCCGAAAGACTGCGCCAACGCCATCGCTTACCTGGCCGACGACGTTGCCGCTCGCTACATCTCCGGTGCGGAGCTGAAGGTCGACGCCGGCTGGCTCAACATGTAACCGCCCACATCTGCTGAGAAAGGAAACGCTACTATGTCGACGCATTATAAAGATTACTACGGCACCCATATGCCGTTCGGTCAGTTCCCGAAGTTCGGCGTTCTCTCGAGCGTGAAAGTGCTCATGACGGGCACGAACATCGCCGGCCCCTTCGCCGCGAGCATCATGGCCGAGATGGGCGCGCAGGTCGTGCAGGTCGAGTCCCCGAACATGCCCTGCCAGACCCGCGGCAACTACGGCTACTCGCAGGATCACCGCAACACGTACTCCATCACGCTCAACACCCGCACCGCCAAGGGCAAAGAGGTGCTCGAGAAGCTGATCGCGTGGGCGGACATCTGGATCGAGTCCGGCCGTCCCGGCACGTATGCCAAAAACGGCCTGAGCGACGAGCATATGTGGAAGATCAACCGCAAGCTCGCCATCGTCCACGTCTCCGGCTACGGCCAGACCGGCCCGGACAAGAACAAGGCGGCCTACGACGTCTCCGGCCAGGCCATGGGCGGCTACATGTACATGAACGGCACGAGCCCCACGTCTCCCCCGCTGAAGGTCAACCCGTACCTGTCCGACTATGCCACCGCCTACAACGCCTGCATCTGCGCGCTGTCCATCATGACCAACGCGCGCATCACCGGCGAGGGCGACGCATGCGACGTGTCGCAGTATGAGACAATGTTCCGCCTGCTGGGCAGCTACCCGGCCGAGTGGTTCAACAAGGGCTACCCCGGCCCGGGCGAGCCGGTCAAGTACCGCACCGGAAACGTCAGCGACATCGCGGCAGGCTTCTCGTTCTACGACTGCAAGGACGGAGGCACGATCTTCATCGGCATGGTCGGCGCCGGCAACACGAAAAAGGGCTACCCGCTCGTCGGTCTGCCCACGCCGGGCGACGGCACGGACCCCGACTTCCCCGAGGGCATGACGGGCTCGCTGAAGTCCCTGCCGCGCGGCCAGCGCATCGAGGCGGCCATCACGAAGTTCTGCGCCGAGCGCACCGTCGATGAGGTCGAGGCCATCATGAACAAGGCCGGCATCCCGAACCAGAAGGCCTTCGGCCCCGCGGACATCGAAAAGAGCGCGCAGTACGCCGCCCGCCACGACATCGCCACCTGGACCGACAGCGTCTACGGCGAGATGAAGGGCATCGGCATCACGAACAAATTCAAGAAGAACCCCGCGCAGATCGTCGCCTCCGCGCCGACGTTCGGCGAGCACAGCCGCGAGGTGCTGGAGTTCCTCGGCTACACGGAAGCGCAGATCGACGACATGTACGCCAAGGGCGTGACCGCGACCATGGATCCACGCGAGACAGCCATCCAGTGGCACCTCAAGGACTGGCAGTTCTTCTGGAGAGACGACCAGGCCGAAAAGCTGGATCTGTAAAAGCATCCTATAACCATATAACCATAAATCAAAACGGAGGTTCCAAATATGGCTAGTTACAATCCCGGAACCTACGAGGGCACCGGCCGCGGCTACGGCGGTAAGCTCATCGTCAGCGTGACGGTATCGGAAAACCGGATCGAATCCGTAAAAGTGACGCAGCACAAGGAATACCGCGGCATTGCCTGGGGCCTGAACACGACGCCGATAGAGCGCTACCCCAAGCTGATCGTGGAGTACCAGACGCTGAACATCCCCACGGTCGACGGCGCAGATCTGACGTGCGCCGCCATCCTCGACGCGACGGCGGCAGCACTCAAGGCTGCCGGTGCGTCCAAGGAGAACATTGCCGCGCTCAAGGCTGCTCCCGCCCCGAAGGCGCCGGAGTACCAGGACGAAGTGCGCACGGTCGACGTGGTCGTGTGCGGCGCGGGCGCAGGCGGTCTGGCCGCAGCCATTGAGGCGAAGCTGGCCGGCGCGGAAGTCGTCATCGTCGAAAAGCAGGGCATCACCGGCGGTGCCACCGCGAGAAGCGGCGGCAAGCTCCTCGGAGCCGGCACGAAGTGGCAGAAAAAGCAGGGCCTGTACGACAACACGGACATGGTCTATGACTACCTCATGGACGTCGGCAACCGCAACGGCAAGTTCATGGACGAGTCGAAAAACCGCTATCTGGTCGATCACCTCAACCAGACGCTCGACTGGCTCACCTCCATCGAGGCGACCGTGAAGGGCGACCCCGCGGAAGTGCTCGCAGAGCCGTGGCAGCCGCTGTCCAAGCCCGTGGAAAAGGACGGCGTGCTCAAGACGCACTTTGACGTGCTCGACGTCGAACCCATCCACGTCAGCCTGCAGCCGTGGCGCGTGCACAACTCCCCCGGCGGCGGCGGACAGACCAACGGCGAAGGCGGCGAGATCTCCACGCCCCTGACGCTGTACTATGAAAACGACCTCGGCGGCGAGATCATCTACGACACCGCCATGAACGAGATCCTCACGGACGAGGCGGGTGTCGTCACCGGCGTGACGTGCACGCGCAAGGGCGGCGCCAAGCTCACGCTCTACGCAAGAAAGGGCGTCATCCTTGCAACCGGCGGCTATGCCCGCAACAAGGAAATGGTCGCGCGCTACCCCGTCGCACATTACTTCAGCAACGTGCCGCATGGCAACGTCGGCGACGGTCTGACGGCCGCCGAGAAGATCGGCGCGCTCAACTACGAGCATCCCGCCGTGCAGGTCGTGTACACGAGCCTGACCTGCGGCATCGGCATCAACGACGAGTCCGGCCTCATCGTCAACGACCGCGGCGAGCGCGTCGTCAACGAGTGGAGCTATCAGTACACGGTCAGCGACGCCATCGCCCGCTCCGGCAGCAACTGCGGCTGGTATATCACCAGCGGCAAAGAGCCCTACGGCGGCGTGCAGTACGGCTACAAGTCCGCTGTCGCCGGCAAGTCCAAAGATCCCTGCGCCACCTCCATCGAGGGTCTGGCCAAGAAGATGGGCTGCGACCCGGCAACGCTGCAGGCGACCTATGACCGCTACTGCGAGCTGGTCGAAAAGGGTGTCGACGAAGACTTCGGCAAGCCGGCCGAGTTCCTGCACCCGATCAAGGGGCCCAAGTTCGTGGCCCTGCGCATGCACCCGTGCGTGACCGTCACGTTCGGCGGTCTCGAGACGGACGTCTCCGCGCGCGTCATGAAGCCCGACGGCTCCGTGATCCCGCACCTGTACGCCGCGGGCGAAGTTGCCGGCACCGGCATGTACGGCACGCAGTACCCGACCTGCGGCACGTCGATCGGCAGCGCCCTGTTCTATGGACGCATCGCCGGCCGCGCCGTCACCGATCAGGCTTTGCTGTAATCTCCCCCTTACAGCATCCCAGATACGCAAGCGCCTCAGAGTCAAACTCTGAGGCGCTTGTTTTTTGCCCGGCAGCGCGTCTGCCGGGCGGATTTATTCCTGCCGTAGGCTGGCGTCCGAGTGAACGACCGCCTCCCAGATTTCCCGTTCCGTCATGTCATTGCTCTCCTTCACAGATTCACCGCGATCAGCGACACGCCCGACAGCACCAGCAGCACGGACGTGAGCCTGCGCACCCATTTTTCGTCCAGCACACGGCTGCACTTCATGCCCGCAAACAGCCCCAGCGCCGCAAATGGCAGGAGCCAGGCCTTCGGGTCCAGCCGCCGCCGGTTGTTCCACGTGAGGATCAGGTTGGCGGGATAGCCCAGCAGCAGGTCGATGGCGAAATGTTGGCGTTGTCCGCGCCGAAGCTCAGGATCGAGGTCAGTACCAGCGTGTTGGCAAAGCCGCACAACCCCTTGATAAAATATGCGGTCACTGCCGCGATCACCCACAAATACATCCGCTGCCCCGTTTCTGCGCCCCTGCGCCAATTTCTGTGCTCAGCATAGCACGAAGTTCACGGTCATGCTTCACAAAAAGGAAAATCAATTCAGCGGATTGTTTATAGTAAAAAGGAAGCATCCGGTTCGGATGCTTCCTTTGTGGTACGCCCGAGCGGATTCGAACCGCTGGCCTACAGAGTCGGAGTCTGTCACTCTATCCAGCTGAGCTACGGGCGCATATTCAGCAGGAGATATTATAGCAAAGTCCGGACAAAATGTAAAGCAGGATTTTCTGTTCCCATTTGACGGCGGATATGCTATACTGGTCGCAAGAAACCTGTATCGGAAGGACACACCCTCTATGAACCATAAACGCCTGCATACCCGCCTGCTTGCGCTGCTGCTGTGCTGCGCGCTCGTGCTGCCGCTGAGCGCCTGCGGCGAGGCAAAAAGCACCACGCAGCAGATCTTTGCCATGGACACCGTCATGGACCTGACCGCCTACGGCAAGAAGGCCGACGACGGCATCAACGCCGCCATCAGCATCATCAACAGCATGGACACGCTGCTCGACCCGGAAAACGAGCGCAGCAAGACCTATGAGATCAACCACGCCATGGGCGGCTCCGTCGTCGTCAACGAGCAGATCGCCAAGATGCTGCGCACGGCGCAGACGGTATACGAGCGCTCGGACGGCGCGCTCGACCTGACGACCTACCCCCTGAGCAAGCTCTGGGGCTTCATCGACCAGAACTACCGCGTGCCGCCGGACGCGGAGATCGAGCGTCTGCTCCCGTGCGTGGACATGAGCAAGGTACAGCTCTCGAGCACGGACGACAGCGCAAACTCGCTCGTGACCATGCCGGCGGACATGTCGCTGAGCTTCGGCGCGGTGGCCAAGGGCTGTGCGTCGGACTATGCCATTCAGGCCATGCGCGCCGCCGGCGTCACGAGCGGCGTGGTGTCCCTCGGCGGCAACGTGCAGACGCTCGGCAAAAAGCCGGACGGCAGCGACTGGAACATCGCCGTGCAGGATCCGAACGACACCGGCAGCTATCTCGGCTACCTCACCGTGGGCGAGACGGCCGTCATCACCTCCGGCAGCTACCAGCGCTTTTTCACCGAGGGCGGGCAGAAATACCACCACATTCTCTCCCCCAAAACCGGGCGGCCGGTGAACAACGGCCTGCTGTCCGTGACGATCGTGTGCGAGGACGGCACGCTGGCCGACTGCCTGTCGACCGCGATGTTCGTGCTCGGGCCGCAGGCGGCGCTCAACTACTGGCGCACCTACGGCGGGTTTGAGATGGTGCTCGTCAAGTCCGACGGCCATGTCATCCTCACCAACGGCCTGTACGGAAAATTCACGCCCAACGGCGACAACTATGTCGTCCAGTATGAAAGCTGATGGATAGGAAACTGCAAGATCGGGAATTTTTCCGGCGCGACGTACTCTGCGTCGCGCCGGACTTGGTTGGGCGCATTCTGGTGCGCCGGCTGCCGGACGGCACGCTGCTGCGTGCGCGCATCACGGAGACGGAAGCCTACCGCGGCGTGCAGGACACGGCCTGTCATGCCTGCCACGGGCGCACAAAGCGCACGGAGGTGCTCTATCACGACGGCGGCACGATCTACGTCTACCTCTGCTACGGCATGCACTGGATGCTTAACATCGTGACCGGGCACGTGGACGAGCCGCAGGCCGTGCTCATCCGCGCGTGCGCAGACGGCGCGAACGGCCCCGGCAAGCTGACCAGGCGACTGCAGATCGACAAGGCGTTCAACGACGGCGATATCACGACCTGCCCGGAACTCTGGATCGAGGACGACGGGCGGCACTTCGCGCTCGAGACCGATACGCGCGTCGGCATCGGCTATGCCGCGCCCGAGGATCAGGCGCGGCTCTGGCGCTGGAAATGCGGCGCACAGGAGGATTGCACATGACCTACACACCGGACACCCCACTCGAGGCGCTGGCCGGCATCGGGCCGAAAAAAGCGCAGGCATTTCAAAAGCTCGGCGTGGCGACGCTGCGCGATCTGGCGGGATTATACCCCCGCCGGTACGAGGACCGGACGCAGTTTCGCACGATCGCGGACGCACAGCCCGGCGAGGCCGTGTGCATCCGCGCCGCGGTCGCGGCCGAACCGCGCGCGCAGTATGTCCGCAGCGGACTTACGCTCGTCAAGGTGCGCATCGCAGACGACACCGGCGCGCTGGACGTGACCTACTTCAACCAGCCCTACCGCAAAAACAATCTGCACGCGGGCGAAACGTACATTTTCTACGGCAAGGTGGAAGCCAACGGCTTTCGCAAGACGATGACGAACCCCGTCTGCGAGCAGGCGGCGCGCTGCGGCACCGTGACCAACTGCTTTTACCCCGTTTACCCGCTGACGACCGGCGTGACGCAAAACGACATCCGCAAGGCCATGACGCCCGCGCTGCACGCCTGCATCGGGCAGCTGCAGGACGTGATCCCGGCGGACATTGCGCGCGCCTATCAGCTCGCGCAGCAGGACTATGCCCTGCAGAATATCCATCAACCGGCCAACGCGCAGGCGCTCGACACGGCGCGCAAGCGGCTGGTGTTCGAGGAGCTGTTCGTGCTCTCGACCGCCATGGCGCGCATCCGCTCGCAGCGGCGCGCCGAGGGCGGCATCCGTATGAAAGCCGCCGACCTCGAGACATTTTACCGCACGCTCCCCTTCTCGCCCACCGGGGCGCAGCGGCGCGCCGTCGCCGCCGCCGTGCAGGATATGATCTCCGGCGTGCCGATGAGCCGCCTCGTGCAGGGCGATGTTGGCTCGGGCAAGACGCTCGTCGCCGCGGCGTGCATCTGGTTTGCGCACGAAAGCGACTGCCAGAGCGCCTTCATGGCGCCGACGGAGATCCTCACCGAGCAGCATGAACACACGCTGCGTACACTGCTCGAGCCGTTCGGCATCCGCGTCGGCCGGCTGACGGGCGCAATGACCGCGCGGCAGAAGCGTGAAGTAAAAGAGGCGCTCGCCGGCGGCCTGCTCGACGTCGTCGTCGGCACACACGCGCTCATCAGCGACTCGGTGACGTTTTTCCGTCTCGGTCTCGTCATCACGGACGAGCAGCACCGCTTCGGCGTCGAGCAGCGCGCCGCGCTTGTGCGCAAGGGCGAGCAGCCGCACACGCTCGTCATGAGCGCGACGCCCATCCCGCGCACACTGGCGCTGCTGGTGTACGGCGATCTGGACGTGTCGATCATCGACGAGCTGCCGCCCGGCCGCCAGCCGGTGCAGACCGTGTGCGTGGACGAGCGCTACCGAGCGCGGCTCAACGCCTTCATCGACAAGCTCATCGGCGAGGGGCGGCAGGTGTTCGTCGTCTGCCCGAAGGTGGAGGAGACAGACGACGTTCCGTCCGATCTCAAGTCCGCCGAAGAGCACGCGCAGGTGCTGCAGCGGACGTTTCCGCAGCACCGCGTGGCCTGCATCCACGGCCGCATGAAGGCCAAAGACAAGGACGCCTGCATGGCCGCCTTCGCCGCCGGGGAGACGGACATTCTCGTCTCAACGACGGTCATTGAGGTCGGCGTGGACGTGCCGAACGCGGCGCTCATGATCATCGAAAACGCCGAGCGCTTCGGCCTCTCGCAGCTGCACCAGCTGCGCGGGCGCATCGGGCGTGGGCCGTTTCAGTCGTACTGCGTGCTCGTGTCGGACGCGCACACGGACGAAGCGCGCGCGCGCCTGAAGGTGCTGTGCGACACGGCCGACGGCTTTCAGATCGCGGAGGCCGACCTGCGCCAGCGCGGCCCGGGCGACTTCTTCGGCAACCGGCAGCACGGTCTGCCGGCGCTGCACATCGCCGACCTCGGCACGAACATGACCGCTGTCAACGACGCGCGCGACGCGGCCCGCACGGTGCTCGCCGCCGACCCGACGCTCTCCGCGCCCGAGCACGCGGCGCTGCGTGCCCAGTGCGCGCGGCTCTTCGCCGCCAACGACGGGCATTTTAACTGACATCCAACGGAGGCATCCCATGACCATCGCACAAATTCTCAGCAAAATGATTGCCGCATCCAATGGCAATATCCACGACATTGACCACCTCCTGCGCGTCTGGGCCTACGCCCGCACGATCGGCGAATTGGAGGGGCTGGACGCGGAGACGCAGTATCTTCTGGAGGCCGCCGCCATCACGCACGACATTGCCTGCCCGCTCTGCCGCGAGAAATACGGCAACGCCAACGGAAAATATCAGGAGCAGGAAGGCGCTGTGCTGGTGCGCAGCTTTCTGGCCGACACCGGCATGACGGAGGAGCAGATCGCGCGCGTGGCCTACCTTGTGGGCCATCACCACACGCTGCGGAACATTCACGGCCCGGACTACCAGATCCTCATCGAAGCCGACTACATCGCAAACGCATCCGAAAACGGATACAGCAAGCAGAGCGTCATGCACTTCATGGACACGGTCATGAAAACCGCGAGCGGCAAGCACCTCGCCGCCTCCGTTCTGGGCATTTCCGCAAGTAGCCTCGGCTGCGCCGGCCGCTGACGGCGAGCACGCTACGAAACACACAGGAGGCAACGGTATGAAAATCCTGCTTTTGAGCTGCAGCACCGGCGAGGGGCACAACCACTGCGCACTCGCCGTCAAGGAGGCGCTCGACGCGCGCGGACACGAGACATCCTTCCTCGATATGCTGCACATGTTCGGCGACCCCGGGCCGTTGAGCTTTGACAAAATCCTCAACCGCATCTCGACCAAGGCGCCGGACGTGTTCGGCATGATGTACCACGCGGGTGCGATGTACAGCGCGACCGGCGTCACCTCGCCGGTCTACATGGCCAACATCCGCCACGCACGGCAGCTCAACGCCTTCATCCGCGACAACGGTTACGACGCCGTTGTCTGCTCGCACCTGTTCCCGATGGAAACGCTCACGTTCCTGCGCCGGTGGGAGCGCTGCGAGGTGAAATGCTGCGGCATCCTCTCGGATTATACGTGCATCCCGTTTCTCGCCGAGACCGACCTCGACGCTTACTTTCTGCCGCACAGCGAGGTGCGGGAGCTGTGCATTCAGGCCGGGATGCCGGCCGAAAAGCTCATCGTGTCCGGCATGCCGGTGGCGGCGCGCTTTCTCGCGCCGATGGACAAGGCCGCCGCGCGCGCCGCGCTGGGGCTGCCGGCAGACAAAAAGATCTACCTCATCATGACCGGCGGCATCGGCTGCGGCGACGCCGTGTCGCTGTGCGATGCGATCCGCCGCGTGCCGGATGAAAACGCGCTGCTGTGCGTGCTACCCGGCCGGAACGAGGCGCTGCGGCAGGCGCTCGAGGACGCTTATCATGGGCAGGGCGTGCTGACCGTGCCGTTCACGGATCAGGTGCCGGCCTATATGCACGCGGCCGACGTGCTGCTGAGCAAGGCCGGCGGCATCTCCAGCTCCGAGGCCGCCATGCTGGGCGTGCCGCTCGTGCACACGATGGCCATCCCCGGTGTGGAGACGGAAAACGCCGCGTTCTTCGCGCGCCACGGCCTGTCGTTTTTCGCGCGCAGCGTGGACGAGGCGGCGCGCTTTGCCGACCGGCTCATCTATGACCCGGCATGTGCCGAACGTATGCTGGCCGCGCAGGCCGCCTGGCTGCCGCGCAACGGCGCAGAGCAGATTGCCGCTGCCGTCACGGCACAATGAAAAGCGAAAACAGCGCCCTGTGCGGGAAAACGTTCCTGTACAGGGCGCTGATTCTTTAGATATCGCTTCCGTCCAGCTCGAGCGTCTCGGCCAGCCGCGCGGCAAAAGCCTCCGGCTGCCCGGCGACAAACTCCGCGTGCGCGCAGTCCGGAAACGCGACGAACGCCGTCTCCGGCAGCAGGCGGCGCACATGGCGGATGTCCAGTGCACGCTGGAAATATTCCTTGCTCCCATACCAGTACGACACACGCGCCGCCGTTTGCAGGCGCTTCGGCAGCGGATAGTGGAAACAGGAGTCAAACACGCGCCAGACATCACGCCGGTCCATCCGCCCCAAGATCATGCAGACATCCTCCACCGCCGCCTGACCGAAGCGCTGCGCCGGAAACGCCCGGCGGATCAGCGCCAGGTGCCGCTGCGCAAACCGGATAACGAGATAGTTGCGCAGGGAAAAGCCCCGCGTCAGCCACCGCGGCGCGCGGTACGGCGTGATGGCCGCGTCGAGCACACACGTGCGCACGGCCACCTTCCCGTCCGCCAGCAGCCGCAGCGCGACCGCACCGCCCATGGACACGCCGTACAGCCCCCAGAGCGCGCTGATGCCCCGCTGCGCCAGCCAGTCGCCCAGTTCGGCCGCGATGGCCTCCACGCTCGTGTAGGGCGTCTTTTCGTCCGGGTCATGCGCCGACAGCGCCGGTATGATGAGATGGTACTGCGTCTGCAGCCGCTCTGCCGCCGGCTGGAACATCCGCCAGCTCAGGCAGGCGCTGTGCAGCAGCAGGACAGTCTTTTCGTGTTCGGTTCCGAATTCATGTATACGCATGGACGCCCCTCCCGGATTTACACTCTGAATTATGATAGACAGATATGCGCCGCGTTGTCAAGCGCGGGCAGCAAAAAATCGTCCGCCCGGAAGGGGAATCCGGCGGACGATTCTTTGTTGGGGACAGCGGTCACGCACAGGCAAAGTGCGTGGTGTCACACCGCTGCAGGGAATGGGGGAAGAGAAGAGAGGTGAGGTGATTTGGCTTGATGCGTCTGTTGTTGGTATCGGTAACCGGAGAGATTCCGGGTACGATCGGAAGAAATTAACCGACGAGCGCCTTGCCGAGCGCCTGGCAGGCCGCGAGGGCCGCGTTATCGGGCGCTTCGTTGCAGATCACGCTGTCGCACGCAAGCTGGATACCGGAGCTGCGGCAGTCGCGCTCCCAGTTGTGCATCCACTCGCCGCCGCCCCAGCCATAAGAGCCGAACAGGGCGACACGTTTGCCTTTCAGGCTGGACTTGCAGCCGTCGAACATCGGCTCGAACTCCATGTCCTCCAGAACTTCAGAGCCCATGGCCGGGCAGCCGAGCGCCACGGCGTCATATCCGCCGACGGCGGAACCATCCACATCGGAGGCGGTCAGAAGCACCGCGTCCGCACCGGCACTTTTCATGCCCTCGAGCACGGCGTTGGCCATGGCCTCGGTGTTGCCGGTGCCGCTCCAATAGATGACTGCTGCTTTTTTCATGATGGTAACATCCTTTCATTTTGTGCTGTATTTCGCTGCTGCACGTTCACGGCGAGCTGCGCAATGCTCGAGCCCGCGTGCAGACGTTGGCAATAGATCTCCGTGCACCGCTGGTATTTTGCAAAAAGGTCGCGCGCCCGCTGCTCGTCGCCGTACACCTTCCAGAGGCCGGCGTACTTGAAATCAGCCGCGTGGTGCTCGATGAACCCTTTGACGTCTTCCGGCGGATAGCTCAGAAACAGGCCGATCTCGTGGGGGAATTCGTCGTACGCGCGCAGCCGCTCGATGAGCTTCATCAGGCACTGCTCGCTGCTGCCGCAGACATAGCCTGCGTGCCGCAGGATCTCTGCTGCCAACTGGTCCTGCAGATCCCGCTCCAGATCGCGTGGGCGGTACAGATACAGCAGCGCGCTCTTGTCCGTGAATCGCAGCGGGAGGAGGCAGAGTCCTTTGGGAACCAGCACCTGGTTATACTGGCGGATCTCCATGAGCAAAGTCTCCCGGTTTTCATACGGACAGGGGAACAGGCTGCCGGTCTTGATCCCGGCCAGTGTCGGCGCGCAGAGCCGTACGACGTTTTCCTCCGACATGGCTTGCCTCCTTGTCTGTGGTTGTTTACCGGTTTTCGCGCAGTGAGCAATGCTGCGCGATTGATAGTTAAAGTTGCCTAACTCATGTGTGAAAAGCTGCGCGTTTTGTTGCTTTCTGATGCTATGATACTGCATGATACACCCGGCATCCGCTCCAAATCATCGGAACATGGCTCCAAAATGAAAAATGTCGTCCGCCCCGCCGTCAGACCGCCGGCGCCTCCGGCGCGCAGCTGTCGCAGTCGATGCCGCTGCGGTAGGCGTTGGGCGAGACGCCGATGACGTCCCGGAACGCTTTGGCGAACTTGCTGCCGTTATCATACCCAAACTGGCCGGCAATATCCAGCACCGTGCGGTCGGTCTGCCGCAGGAGCCGGGCAGCGCCATGCATTTTCTGCGCGCGCAGAAACGCCGCCGGCGACATGCCGTACACGCCGCGAAAGCTGCTGTTGATGAGCGTGGCCGAGGCGCCGAAGCGCTGCGAGAGCTCCGCGACCGTCAGCCGCCGCTCCGTGTTCTCGAGCAGATATGCGCCGATCTGCTCGGCGAGCTGCACCTGCGACTGGGGGTAACTGTGCTGCGGCTGGGCCGCCTGCACGGGGAACGCGCTCAAAAACAGCAGCAGCTCCAGGATCTTGACTTTGAAATAGCCCTTGCGGATGGCCTCCGGCACGGAGTAGAGCTCGGCAAAAATGTGCGCCACGCCCTGTGACGAGCGCGTGACAAAGCAGGCTGAGTCCGCGCAGAATTTTTCGATGAGTGCGCTCGGCCGCACCTCAACGTCCTCGAGAAAGCACGACAGGCAGTCCGGTGCGCGTGCCGGGTCGATCGACACCGTGATGCCGTGGTAGTGCCCGGTTGGGAAGCGCGCCGGGGCCGCTGCCGCCGAGCGCTGCACGATCGCCAGATCGCCCGGCGAAAGGAAAAAGCACGCGTCGCCATACGGGTAGGCGATGCGCCCCTCGCGGCAGTGGTGGATCTCCAGACAGCCGGGCGCGCGTGTGCGCTGCATGGCGCAGGCCGTGGCGTGCACGTCGTGATACACGATCTCAATGCCCGGGAAAACCGGGTAGACCGTCTGCACCACTTCCCCATCGGCGCCGCCGAGACGATAGACCGTGTGCTCGGCATCCTGATGCAGCACCGTCGCCAGTGTGTCCGCGAAAGTTTCGTTTTGTTTTGCTGTGGCCATTGCGCCGCACCTCCCGTTTTTAGTTAGATGTATCTAATTTAGTAGGAAAATAAAAGCGCCGTTCCAAACGGCTCTATGTATACTTTATTATACCGTGCCCCTGCCGCCGCGTCAAGCGGCAGAGTACAAAAATGCCCTGCGGCCAAAGACCACAGGGCGTTTCTGGAGCTAGTGATGTGACTCGAACACACGACCTGCTGATTACGAATCAGCTGCTCTACCAACTGAGCTACACTAGCACATTTCTTACAGCTTGCACATTCTATCACATGTCTCAGTGGATGTCAACAAAAAAGTTCGACGATTACTATTTGTTTTCATGCATGAAAAAATGTCGCATTTCTGCACAAGTCGTCGGTTTTTTTTGCTTCCTGTCAGTTGTGCAGAATTTGCACTGTTACACCCCCCCCGAAAAACACGCGCTGTTTCAGGCTTTCCCGCCCGTGGAGAAGATCAAAGTTCTTACATTCCCGTGACAATGTGTTTACATAACTTTTTACCGGCTTCCTGTTTGCTGTGAGTTATCAACATTTTCAACCGACTTTTCAACACCGGATTTTCTTTTCTATTTCAAGTGTTTGCTCCGATTCTGCATAAATAAGGAAACGGTGGAAACGGACTTTGTGGATTTCGCAAAAACCGATTTTGTTACCATAACACAAATCTCTCGCAGCCGCGAGAGATTTGAAAAAAAGCTTGACAGGCAAAATGCAGGATTTGTGCCGCTGGTGATGATTCAGAGCAGGCCGCTGTCGGCAAACGACACATAATCCTCGCCGCAGACGATGATATGATCCGCGAGCGTGATTCCTACGAGCAAAAGTGCGTCCCGGATGCGGCGCGTCGTGAGCTCATCCTCGCGCGACGGCAGCGCATAAGCGTCCACATGGTTGTGGCTGAGGATGACGGACACCGCCTTCTGCGACAGGGCCGTCTCGACGATGGCGCGCACGGACACTTCTGCGGCATTGACCACGCCGCGGCCGACCTCCTTACAGCTGATGAGGCCGCACTTGGCGTCCAGACACAGGAGGTAGACGACCTCCGTGCGCTCATACAGGTACAGCGGCACGAGATAGTTCCCGGCGTCCTCGCTCGAGCGCAGGATCGTCTGCTGGCGGCGCTTGGCCATCTGGTACCGGCGGCCGACCTGCGGGATGAGCGTGAGGAGCGTGGCCACGTTCTCCCCCACGCCGGGCACGCGCATCATGTCCTCGCAGCTCGCCTCAAAGACCGCGTCGAGCGTGCCGAAATGATCCAGCAGCGCGTGCGCGAGCTCGTTGACATCGCGCCGCGGCACGGCGTAAAACAGCAGCAGCTCGAGCACGCTGTGGTCATCGAAATTATCGAGCCCATTGCGCACGAAGCGCGCCTTCATACGGGCGCGGTGGCCGTCATGCACGCCCATAAAACGGCACCTCGGAGATCTCCATATTGGCCCAGGCGTTGAGTTCGCTGCCAGCACGCGCGCCGCGCAGATACTCATAATACGCCTGGCAGCCGATCATGGCGGCATTGTCGCCGCAGAGCTTCAGCGGCGGGACGAACAGGCGGATGCCGGCCGCGTCACACGCGGCCTGAAAATCTCCGCGGATGCGGGAATTGGCCGCGACGCCGCCCGCCACGGCGAGCTTGTCATAGCCGAGCTCGCGGACCGCCGCCATCGTGCGCGGCACGAGACTCTCGCTCATGGCGCGGCAGAACGACGCGGCGAGCGAGGGCTTATCGAGCGGCTCGCCCTTCTGCTCCGCCGTGTGGGCAAGGTTGATGACGGCCGTTTTCAGGCCGCTGAAGCTCATGTCATACGGGCAGCCGTCCACGTGGCCGATGGGGAGCTTGTACTTCCGGTCGTCGCCGGTCTTGGACAGGTCGTCGATGGGCTTGCCGCCGGGGTATGGCAGGCCGAGCACACGCGCGGTCTTGTCAAAGCACTCGCCGGCCGCATCGTCGCGCGTGGCGCCGAGGATGCGCAGGTCGGTATAGTCGCGCACGTCGCAGATGAGCGTGTTGCCGCCCGAAATAGCCAGGCACACGAACGGCGGCTTCAGCTCCGGGTAGGCGATGTAGTTGGCCGCGATGTGGCCGCGCACATGGTGCACCGGGATGAGCGGCACGCCGAGCGCGAGCGCGGCGGACTTGGCAAAGTTCACGCCGACGAGCAGCGCGCCGATGAGCCCCGGCGCGCAGGTGACGGCCACGGCGTCGATGTCGCCGCGGGTCAGACCGGTCACTGCCAGCGCACGGTCGGCCAGCTGGGAGATAACCTCCACGTGCGAGCGCGACGCGATCTCGGGCACGACGCCGCCGTAAATGGCGTGCAGGTCAGCCTGGGAAAAGACCTGATCGGTCAGCACCTCGCGCCCGTCGCGCACGAGGGCGACGGCCGTCTCGTCACAGGAGGATTCAATCGCAAGAATAATCATATCGTCTCTGCCTCTCTCCGGAACCAGGTCATGAGGAGCGCGTCCTCGTCCGGCTTCTGATAGTAATTTCGGCGCTGACCGACGGTCTGGAACCCGTGCTTGCGGTACAGCGCGATGGCGGGCGCATTGGATGCGCGCACCTCCAGCGTCAGGAATGCGAGATCGAGCGCCGCCGCCCGCGCGCACAGCGCGTCGAGCAGCGCGTCCGCGATGCCCTGCCGCCGGTGCTCCGGCGCAACGGCGACATTGCCGATGTCGCCCTCATCGAGCACGTGCAGAAAGTTTGCGTAGCCGAGCACCGTCTCCCCCGCAGCCGCGATGAGAAACACGTGCCGGTCGTCCGGCAGCTGGCCGGCCAGCTGCGCGCGCGTCCAAGGCGCGGAAAAGCACGCGCGCTCGAGCGCGGCGAGCTGCGGCAGGTGCGCCGCCGCGGCGTCGCAGATCGTGTAGTCCATCAGTGCGCCTCCGCCCAGCTCGCGCCGATCTTCGCGTCCACGAGCAGCGGCACGCGGTAATCGACCACGTGCTCCATCTCCTCGATGAGGATGGCGCGGACCGTTTCGGCCTCCGCCGCCGGACACTCGACGATGAGCTCGTCGTGCACCTGCAGCAGGAGCTTTGCCTCCAGTCCTTCGGCGCGCATACGCGCGTCCACGCGCACCATGGCAGCCTTGATGATATCCGCCGCCGTGCCCTGAATGGGCATATTGAGCGCCACGCGCTCGCCAAAGCTGCGGAGGTTGAAATTCGACGATCTCAGCTCCGGCAGATCACGCCGGCGGCCGAAAAGCGTCGTGACGTAACCGTCGGCCTTCGCCTGCTCGACAATGCGCTTCATATAGTCGCGCACGCCGTGGTACTTGGCAAAATAGCTGTCCATATACGCCTTGGCCTCGCTCTGGAACACGCCGATATCCTGCGCGAGGCTGAAGGCCGAAATGCCGTAGACAATGCCGAAATTGACGGCCTTGGCGTGTGAGCGCTGCAGCGGCGTGACCTCGTCGAGCGGCACGCCGAACACCTGCGACGCCGTGACGGCGTGGATGTCCTCCCCGCTGCGGAAGGCCGCGATCATGGTCTCATCATCGGCAATATGCGCCAGCAGGCGCAGCTCGATCTGACTGTAGTCCGCGTCGACGAGCACCTTGCCGGGCGAGGCCACGAACATGTTGCGGATCTGCGCGCCGAGCTCGCGGCGCACGGGGATGTTCTGCAGGTTCGGCTCGGTGGACGACAGGCGTCCTGTCGCCGTGACGGTCATCTGGAAGTTCGTGTGGATGCGCCCGTCGGCCGAGATCTCCTTGAGCAGCCCGTCGGCATAGGTGGACTTGAGCTTCGTGAGCATGCGGTAGTCCAGGATTTGATCGATGATCGGGTGCTTGCCGCGCAGCTTTTCAAGCACGGCGGCATTCGTGCTCCAGCCGGTCTTGGTCTTTTTCCCGGCCGGGAGCATGAGCTGGTCAAACAGCACGTGGCCGAGCTGCTTCGGCGACTGGATATTGAACGGCTCGCCCGCGCAGGCCCAAATGCTCTGCTGCAGTTGCTCGATGGCGCTCGTGAGGCTCTCGCCGAAATCATACAGCGCCTTGCGGTCCACGAGAAAGCCCGTGTGCTCCATGCGCGCCAGCACCGGGCACAGCGGCAGCTCGATGTCCGTATAGAGCGGCAGCATGCCGAGCGCGTCCATCTTTTCCAGCAGCACCGGCTGCAGCGCCCAGACGGTCTGCGCATCCGGCGCTTCCCCGCCGAGATACGCCTGCGCGAGACGCGGGAGATCATAGTTCCCGGCCGTGGCGTCGAGCAGATAGGCCGCCAGCGCCGTGTCAAACACGAACCCGTCCGTCGGCAGGCCCTCGGCGAGCAGCGCGCGCATGAGGTCTTTGATGTTGTGGCCCGCTTTATGCACGCGGTCAGAAAACAGCAGACGCAGAAATGCATTGTAATCATCGCCGAGCTGCGCCCACGCGAGCGCATAGCACGCCTTGCCGTCGCAGAGCGTGAGCGCGTCGAGCCCTTCTGGCGCGAGCACCGCGACATACGGTGCCGCCGTGACCGCCTGCTCGAGCGTGTGCAGCGCGGCGCTGTCCGTCACGTCGACGGTCGGCAGGGGCGGCAGCGCATTTTCCGGCGCGGCCGCGCCGTCAGCCGGCTGCAGCCCCCACTTTTCCGAGAGCTTCAAAAAGCCCAGCCGCCGGAACCAGTCATAGAGCTCGGGGCGGTAGTCCCGATCCCAGACGGCGGATTCGGGCGCGAAATCAATGGGCGCGTCCGTGCGGATGGTGGCGAGGTCGAACGACAGCTGCGCGCTCTCGCGCCCTTCCGTGAGCTTTTTGCGCACGCCGGGCTTGATGTCCAGCGTGTCGAGATCGCGGTAAATATCCGCCACCGTGCCGAAGCGCACGAGCAGATCCTTCGCCGTCTTTTCGCCGATGCCGGGCACGCCGGGAATGTTGTCCGAGCTGTCGCCCATGAGCGCCTTGAGGTCGATCATGTGGATGGGGTCGAAGCCGTACTCGGCGCGGAAGACTTCGGGCGTGTATTCGATCGTCTCCGTCTGGCCCATGCGGGTCTTGACATGGCAGACATGGGTGGTATCCGTGATGAGCTGGAGGCTGTCCTTGTCGCCGGTGACGATCTCGCACGCCCAGCCGGCGGCCTCGCAGCGTTTGGCGACCGTGCCGAGCAGGTCGTCCGCCTCCCACCCGGCCAGCTCCAGCCGCCGGATGCCCATGTGGTCGAGCGTCTGCTTGAGCAGCGGCATCTGCACGACGAGCTCCTCCGGCATGGGCTTGCGCTGGGCCTTATAGGGCGCGTACTGCTCGTGACGGAACGTCGGCGCGTGCACGTCGAACGCCACGCACACCGCCTGCGGCTGCTCGAGCTCGAGAATGCGCTGGAAAATGGTCAGAAAGCCGTAGACCGCGTTCGTCGGCGTGCCGTCGGGCGCGTTGAGCATGCGGATGCCGTAAAAGGCGCGGTTGACGATGCTGTTGCCGTCGAGAATCATGAGTTTCATTTGGGTGTCCTCCTTGCACGTCACTGGCCGCGCAGCTCAATGAGCCGGTCGCGCAGCACGGCGGCGTACTCGTATTCGAGCATTTCGGCCGCCTTTTTCATCTGCGCCTCGAGCCGCGCGATCTCGGCCCGGCGCTCGGCCTCCGTCATCTTCACGCCGTCGGCGCGTTTGGGCACCTCGACGTCGCTCGAAATTTCAAGCAGTTCGCGCACGCTCTTGACGATCGTTTTCGGCACGATACCGTGCGCCTGATTGTACGCCGCCTGCTTGGCGCGGCGGCGGTTCGTCTCCAGGATGGCCGCGTGCATGGCGGCCGTCTCCTGATCGGCGTACATGATGACCGTGCCCTCGGCGTTGCGCGCCGCGCGGCCGATCGTCTGGATGAGACTCGTCTCGCTGCGCAGGAAGCCCTCCTTGTCCGCATCAAGGATCGCCACGAGCGACACCTCCGGCAGATCAAGCCCCTCGCGCAGGAGGTTGATGCCGACGAGCACGTCAAACGCACCGGTGCGCAGGTCGCGGATGATCTCCATGCGCTCGATCGCGCCGATGTCGTGGTGCAGATAACGGCAGCGGATGCCCGCATTCGTGAGGTAGGCCGAGAGATCCTCGGCCATTTTCTTCGTGAGCGTCGTCACGAGCGTGCGCTCGTTTTTGGCGATGCGCGCGTTGATCTCGCCGATGAGGTCGTCGATCTGTCCCTCAATGGGCCGCACGAAGATCTGCGGGTCGAGCAGGCCGGTCGGCCGGATGATCTGCTCGGCGATCTGGCCCGCGTGCTCACGCTCATAGTCGCCCGGCGTGGCCGAGACGTAGATGGCCTGATGCACCCGCTGCTCGAACTCCTCAAACTTCAGCGGGCGGTTGTCATACGCGCTCGGCAGGCGGAAGCCGTACTCGACGAGCGAGTCCTTGCGTGCGCGGTCGCCGCGGTACATGGCGCGCACCTGCGGCAGCGTGACGTGGCTCTCGTCGACGAAGAGCAGAAAGTCCTTCGGGAAATAGTCCAGCAGCGTCATCGGCGCGCTGCCAGGGGCACGGCCGCTGATGATGCGCGAATAGTTCTCGATGCCGGAGCAGTAGCCAAGCTCCTGCATCATCTCAATGTCATAGTCCGTGCGCTGGCGAATGCGCTGCGCCTCGAGGAGCTTGCCCTGCTGCTCGAACGTTTTCACGCGCGCGTCGCACTCGGCGCGGATCTCGCCAATGGCGCGCTCCATCTTCTCGTGCGTCGTGACGTAGTGCGACGCGGGATAGATTGCCACGTGGCTGAGCGTGCGGATGGGCGCGCCGGTGACGACGTTGATGTCCGAAATGCGGTCGATCTCGTCGCCAAAGAACTCCACGCGCACGGCATGGTCCGAGGAATAGGCCGGGAAAATGTCGATCGTATCGCCGCGGACGCGGAACATATTGCGCGCGAAGGCAATGTCGTTGCGCTCGTAGCGGATGTCGATGAGCTTGCGCATGAGCTCCTCCGGGTCGCGCTGCTGGCCGGTGCGCAGGGAGATGACCATGTTGGCGTAGTCGATCGGGTCGCCGAGGCCGTAGATGCAGGACACAGACGAGACGACGATCACGTCCCGCCGCTCGAACAGGCTCGACGTGGCCGAGTGGCGCAGGCGCTCGATCTCATCGTTGATGGAGGCGTCCTTTTCGATGAACGTGTCCGTGTGCGGGATGTACGCCTCCGGCTGGTAGTAGTCGTAGTAGGAGACGAAATACTCCACGGCGTTGTTCGGGAAAAACTCCTTGAACTCGCTGCACAGCTGCGCCGCGAGGATCTTGTTGTGCGCGAGCACGAGCGTCGGCCGCTGGACGCGCTCGATGACCTTGGCCATCGTGTACGTCTTGCCGGAGCCGGTCACGCCGAGCAGCACCTGCTCGTCGATGCCGTTTTCCAGCCCCTGCACGAGCGTGTCGATCGCCTCAGGCTGGTCGCCCGACGGCTCGTAGGGCGAGACAACTTCAAAATCCGGCACGAAACGGCCTCCCTTCGTGAAAAATCGAATCAGAATATTATACCACCATCCGCCTTGTTTCACAAGCGGAAAACGCCCGGAAGCAGTGGCTTGTTGAGAGTATCATTAAATGCAGAAGAAACCGTTACGGTTTTTCCTGCATTATTTTTTTATCCGAAGGCAGGCGGAAGGAGGTTAAAACATTGAACGGATACAGTTATTTGACGCTGGAACAGCGCCGCGAGATCGAAAGAATGTATGCAGAGGGTGAACGCGTTGTTGACATTGCCGCCCGTCTGAAAAGGAGCGCCGCCGCTATCTACGAAGAGTTGAAGCGCGGCTATACGGGAGAGTTTGACGGCTACGCCCGCCCGAAGTACAGCGCCGATCTTGCACAAGCGACGGTGCAAGAGAATTTCCGACGCAGAGGAAACCGACGCGGCGCGAATTGCTGAAATACGAAAGGAGCTATTCAATATGAAAATGAAGAGGATCGCAAACAACGTGGCGCTTCAAACGATCGGCTACGTAATTAGCGGGTTTACGAACGTGTATATCTACGTTCGGGAAAACGGCTATCAGAAGCGGGACATTTACAGGGGCTTGTATAAGCACTTCGCACACGACGAAATGAACAAATACGCATATTGCAAGATCACGGAGCTTCGCGCCGATGAAAACGTGCTTTATATCGGCATTGAAGAGTAACGCGGGAAAGGAGCTATTCGGAATGAGTACAACACGATACAAAATCCGCTTATGGGAATACGACGGCGAAGCGTCCGTCGCAAACGCCGTTACCTTCGACAGCTTCGCAGAAGCGGAAGCGCGGTTCAATGATCTTCGCGTTTCGGAGGAAATGCCGTGCGTTGAGTTCATCAAAGAGCGGATCGCGAACGGGTGCATTATCGGCGACGAAGTTTTGAACGTTCGGCAATTCACTTCGGTATTTGACGCTATCACGAAGGACAAGCCAACGCTGGCGGGCTTCCTTCGTTCCCTTCCGGTCATAGAAGCGCCGTGGGACGGCGCGTTTCAAGAACGCTTTTGCGTAGAGTGCGGCGCGGACAGTTGCGACGATTGCCCGAACGAGCAGTTCCGGAACAATCCGGAATGGTGGCTTTCCCTTCCGGCGGCGGAGGTGGAACAATGACGGCGGAACGGGCGCGCGGAGCGCTTGCCGTCCTGCAAGACGCGGACGGGAAGTTTCTTTGCGAAGTGCCTTGCGGTTACATAGTCGAGCAGACAGCCAGCGCGCACAAGCCCCGGCGGATACAGGCACAACGACGGCGGCGGGCAATGCTTCGCCGTCGCGTCGCCCTTACGGTTGCGTTGCTGACCGTCGCCGCCCTTCTTGCGGCGCTTATGCCGTGGAGCGGGAGCGGTGCGGCGGACAAGCCGAAGGATACGACCGCCGGAACGCTTGAAGAGGTACACCAGCCGACCGCCGTTCTTCTTCCTTCGAGCGGGACAACGGCAGGATACACGCCGAACGCGGCGGAGGTTGAAGCCCTTGCAAAGTTGATCTACGGCGAAGCGGGGATCGTTCCTTCTACGACGGAGCAAGCGGCGGTTGTATGGTGCGTTCTGAACCGCGTTGACGATCCACGCTTCCCCGACACGGTGCTGGAGGTTATCGAAGCGCCCTATCAGTTCAGCGGCTACGATCCCGAATATCCCGTGAAAGAGGAATACGCCCTTCTTGCGGCGGACGTGCTGACACGATACCGCGCGGAGCGGGGCGGCGAAGAAAACGTCGGGCGGGTGCTTCCGGCGGAATACTGCTTCTTCACGGGCGACGGGCGGCGCAATCACTTCACAACGGAATGGAAAAGTACGGATTGCTTCGGCTGGACGCTTGAAAGCCCGTACACAGATTGAAAGGAGCGGCACACAATGAAGGACAACAAAAGCGGCTGGCAGTTCCCGAAGGCGCTTGAAATCATCAAGTGCAAGGAAGGCAACAAAGAGTTTATGAAGGAGCGTCCGGCGCGCCGCCCGTTCGGAAACACCGTGCTTATTTGCGAATATCCGATCGACGACACGGCGGCGGAAGAGCCGAACGCGAAGTTGATTACATGGCGGCTTGCGAAGCGCGCCGCACGGGACTTCTTGCGCGTTTCCTTTATGCCTTCGGCTATCGTATCGGCGGCGACGCATGGCGGGAAAACCGCCGTCCGCGTCTACGGTAAATATTAAATCACACGAAAGGGGCTATTCAATTATGTTCAGCAAGAAAAAGATCGAATGCCGCGTTTGCGGCTATCGCTTCACACCGGAGCGGGAAAACATCTACACGGCGGAAGAACCGCGTTCTATGGCGGATATGCTGACGAAAGCGCCGACGCGCTTTTCGGCGGTTGATTGTCCGATTTGCGGTTGTCAAATAGCGCTGGCGATCCGCGCGCCGCGAATTGACCTTCCGGCTATTACGGAACAGCGCGACGCAGACGCAGAGGAAACGGAGGGCGGCGAAGATGAAGATTAAAAGTATTGCCGCTATCTGCAAGAAGAACAAGAATATTGCGATCTTCGAGCGGTACAGCGACGATGGCGACATATTAACGCAGTACATCGGCGACGGATCGGCGGTTTATCCGGTTATCGGGCTTCCGCCGCTTGACGCGGAAAGCCTTTTAACGATCTTCGACGTTCCGGAGAAAGACCGCGATAATTACTTCGTGAAAACGCTGGGCATTCCGGCGGGTATCAGCTTCGAGGACACAGACGAAACGGAAAGGCACGTCGAGCGGGAAGGAATTTCGATCATCTATTCCGGACGAACCTTGAAGCCGATCCGCACAACGCGCGGGCTGGTATTCATCGAAAGCCGCTATCTTTCGCCCGTCGCTGACGTGCTGGACGTGCTGGAGCTTTACGAACGCCGCACGACGGACGGCGCGCCCTACATTGTAGCGAAGGCGGGCTTCCTGCTTCAAGCGGTGATTATGCCCTATGACGTTATCAATCAGCAGTTCGTGGAGAGCTTGCAAGCCTTAACGCGGGAATGCGAATTCACACTTTCCGAGAAGGAACGCAGAGAGCGCGAAGCCCGCGACCATTTCACGGCGACAGAGCCGGAGCAATTCGCCTTGAATGTTGATCCGAACACGGGCGAGATTGTAGAAGGAAGCGAGGTGGCGGAAACGTGATAAAAACACACAGCAAATCACGCTTTCAGTTGAAAACGCTGGAGGAAATACGGGACAGCGCGGAAATTGTCTTGCAGATCGAAAAGACCGACAGTTCATTTATTGACAGCAAAAAGACGGCTTATCTTTGCGAAGTCGTCAATCCGCGAGATTACAGAGCGACACCAACGCTTGAACAGATGGCGGAAGAGCTTGTCAAAGCGAATAACGATAATCGGGCGCTTCGCCGCCGGATCGCAAAGCTGGAAACAGAGTTGCGAAAGGCGGGTGCGCGTCAATGAGTAACAAACAGGAAAAGCCGCCTTTGAAGTGCTTGCTGGGCATTGATCCGGAGAAAGCGCAGAAATGCAAGCCTTCGGAATGCGCTTCTTGCGGCTGGGAAGCGGCAGAAGCCGCACGGCGGCGGGAGTGCGTGAAGGAACACGGCTTGACGCTATGCGCCGACGGCTTCCGGCGGCTGATTATTAGGAAGGAGAAAGACATGGCAACACCTTATAAGGAATGCCCGCTTTGCGGCGCACATCTTGACAGCGGCGAAAAGTGCGAATGCCGCGCAGAGGAAATCGAAACGGTACATTCGCAGAAATGCGCTTGCGGGCTTACGGAACAGGACGTTGAAAGCGGCTGGGAATGCCCGCTTGATAATCCGAACGAAACCGTCGAACGTTGCGAAGATTGCGCTTTTGCAAAAGAAACCGATTGAAAGAGAGGGTAAAGACAATGACAATTAACGAGTTTGCGGCAGAGGTTCACAAGAACGCCGTTGAACACGGCTGGTGGGAAGGCGAAAGAACGTTTCCGGAGATCGTGGCGCTTATTCATTCGGAGGTATCCGAAGCGCTGGAGGAATACCGCGATGGGAAGCCGCTTCTTTATTTCCCTTGCAACGCTGGCGGGGTTTGTTGAGAAGAGGACGGAAGCGCGCATTGCGGAAGCCGCCCTTACGATCCGGAAAATCCGAACGCCCGTTGTTCCGCGCAGAGCAAGAAGCCCGAAGGGATCGCGGCAGAGCTTGCCGACGTGATTATTCGCGTTCTTGATTATTGCGCGTATGCCGGAATTGACATTGAAAACGTGCTGGAGGTAAAGCACGAATACAACAAAAGCCGCCCGTATCGGCACGGCGGCAAGAAGTGTTAATCATGGCGGAGCGGGTGAACCACCCGCCGCACTATAACGCGGGCGGGATTGAGTGTATCGACGCGCTGGAAGCCGCGACAAGCGGGCTTCAAGGTATCGAAGCCTTTTGCACAGCGAACGCGATCAAGTATTTGTGGCGCTGGAAGTTGAAAAACGGTGAAGAGGACTTGCAAAAGGCGGTTTGGTATATCAACAGACTTATTCAACGAGCGGGCGCAGACAGCGCCGCAGGAAAGGAGCTATTCAATATGAAAGAGAACAAACACGGCTTCGAGCCGAAACAGGAATTCACAATGGGCGGGATCGCTTGGACGGTCATTCAGACGGGCGCGGATTGGGTGAAGTGCATTGCTTCCGATTGCGTCGAGGAACGCGCCTTCGATGAAGGGAACAAGAACGACTTTGCCGCTTCTTCCCTTCGTGCCTATCTGAACGGCGAATTCTTGCGCCGTCTGATTAAGGCGGGCGCGCCGGAAGAAATGTTCGAGTATTTCAACATCGACTTGACCGCCGACGACGGCTTGAAGAATTACGGCGGCGATCGCGTCCGGATCGGGCTTATCACTTGCGAGGAATACCGCCTTTTGCGCGGCAACATTCCGGCGCTTCCGGATCGTTGGTGGTGGACAGCTACACCGGACAGCCCGATAAATTCCTTCGTCCGCTTCGTCGGTTCGGACGGCTCTTTGTACAACGGCAACGCGTACAACGGCCTCAGGGGCGTTCGCCCGCTTTGCAATCTCAAATCTGAAATCTTGGTATCGTACTTAAACGGTGAGAACGCAGAGGAACAGAAGAAGCGCGCCGAAGCCGTCGATATGATGAAGCATATTGCCGCCGCGTGGGACATCGACGCGGAAGAAGTTTTCGGGAGGGCTGACGAATGACAATGTATCAATTCATGGTGAACGCCTTTTATATGCTTTGCGGCGTTGCTTGCGTCGCCGCTTCCGTTGTGATCGTCTACATCGTTTTGAACGTGCTTTTCAGAGCGCTTCGGAGGGGCGGCGGGAACAATGGCAGATATTAAGATCGACGAAGAAATGCTTTTGCGCGCGGGGCTTGGGATCGGCTACGCGTTCGCGCCCTTCTTTCGGGGCATTATGAACGGCGTTGAAGATTACACGATCGAACAGGCGGCGCGGGAAATGCAGGAAGAACACGACGCACAGGAAGCCGAAGAGGGCTTGAAACGTCCGGTTGAAAAAACGCTGATCGGCGATTGCCGGAAGTGCTGGTGCGATCAATGCGCAAAGCTGGAACAATGCGTTCACTTGCGCGAAGGCGCGCTTCCGGACGGGGTACGCCCGTTCCCTTGCGTCGGGTGCGCGGACGGAATGCGCTTCAAGCCTTGTGAAGAAGAACGGTGCGCCGACTTCGAGCAGGGCGCGGGATTTAATAACGGCTGACAAAACAAAAAAAGAGAACGTCCGGTTGCGACGTTCCGGACGTTCTCTTTTCCTCTTACATAGCTGTAAAAGGAGCTATTCAATATTGAAATTATAGCATTTTACGGCGCTTTTGTCAAGGAAGGGCGGCGGGATTATGCAGAGGGTTAAAAGACGTATTTTTTCGGGCGTTGTATGTGAACAAGAGGTTTACACCGTATCCGATCGAGCGAACATCAAGAAAGCTGAACCGCGACCGCGCTTCAAGGACGACGAAGAGCGCGCGCAACACCGGATCGGCATATCAAAGCGGAAACACCAGCGGCTGGTTAATGAAAACTTTTCGCCGCTTTCCTTATATAGTACGCTGACGTTCGACGACGACAGCGAAGTTCATACATTCAGCGAAGCGCGCAGAATACGCGACAATTACTTCCGGCGGCTTCAAAGGGCTTGCCCCGACGCGAAGATCATTATTTACATGGGGCGCGGCAAGTCTACGAACCGAATTCATTTTCACATGATTTCGGACGGCATACCGGAAGAAACGATCAGCGGCAAGTGGAACGACGGATCAGTAATCCATATTCGGCACTTGCGCGAACACAATTATTATAACGGCGTTGACTACGGGCAGGATTACACGGGGCTTGCGGATTACCTCTTCAACCATTGGACACCGGAACAGGGCGGACACCGTTGGAAGGCGACGCGCAATCTTCGCCAGCCGGAGAAGGAAGCGCCGACGCTTGCACTTCGGACGTATACGGAAAAGAAAGCGCCGATCGCGCCGAAGGGTTACAAGCTGGTGGAAGCCCGCGCGACGAAGTGGGGCTACATATATTATAAATATGTACGCGAACCGGAGAAACCGAAACGCCGGAAGAAACGCGAATAGCGGGAACGCCCGAAGGGGCGCAATAAAAAGCCTTGTAAATGTGTAAAGTTTTACGACCAGCGCTTTTCCTTCCGGAAGATTGATTTTATTTATTCCCCGTCGCCCGCTTTTTAGAGATCACGAACGCGCGCATTGTCAAGGGTGCGAAGCACGGCGAAGCCGCTTGCCCTTGATAATGAAAGCGCGGGAGTGATAAAAGCGGGAAGGCGGCGGGGATATAAAATCAATCGTGAAGGATCGGTTCAGAAAACGGATCGAGGAAGCCCGCCGGATCGCCGATAGATTTATTCCTTTAAGCCCGTTCCCCCCAGCGGGGGGCGGAGGGGGGAGAAAAAGAAAGAAGGTGAACAACGTATGCTTGAATTGAACAAGCTGTATAACATGGACTGTATGCAGGGAATGAAAGAGTTTCCGGACGGCTTCTTCGATCTTGCGATCGTTGATCCGCCTTACGGTATCGGCATAGACGGACAGAAGAAGCGCGTATGCGGTAATCCGAAACATAACCGAAAAGAGCATATCCGGAAAAGCTGGGACAAGGCTATTCCCCCGCCCGAATACTTCCGCGAATTGGAACGCGTTTCAAAAGCACAAGTGATATGGGGCGGAAATTACTTCGTTCCGTATCTTGAACAAGGACATAAAGGCTGGCTTGTATGGGACAAGGGGCAACACGGCTTGACAATGAGCGATTGCGAATTAGCGTATACCAGCTTCGACACGCCGACGCGCGTTTTTGTCTGCAATCGCGTTGAATTGCTGAACGACGGGACAATTCACCCGACGCAAAAGCCCGTGAAGCTGTATTCGTGGGTTCTTTCCCTCTTCGCCCGAAAAGGTATGAAGATATTGGACACACACGCCGGAAGCGGAAGTTCCTTGATCGCTTGCTATCGTCAAGGCGGGCTGGATTTCGTCGGCTTCGAGATTGACGAAGATTATTGCCGCGCGGCAAATGAACGGCTGGAACAGGAACAAGCACAAATCCGGCTTTTTGATCTCTTGGAGCAGGAAGAACGGAAAGCGCAAGCAACGCTTTTTACGAAATGAAGGGAGGAAACACAATGCAGGAAAATAGGACGCTATATCTTGCCGGAAAGATCACGGGCGATCCGTATTATTTCACGAAGTTTTACAACGCGCAAAAGAAGCTGGAGGAAGGCGGCTTCATCGTCGTAAATCCGGCGCTTCTTCCGGCGGAGGGCTTCACGTGGGAAGCCTATATGCGTATGTCCGGCGCTATGCTTGCAGAGTGCGCCGAAGTCTGTTTTCTTCCGGACTGGAAAGAGAGCAAAGGCGCGAAATATGAATTCGGCGAAGCAATGGCGCAGAACAAGCCGTTTTTCTTCTTCGCTGATTGGGAACGGGAGGGATCACAGAATGCAGAAAAATAAAATGCCCGTTCCGACAGAAGCGCAAGAGCAAATGACGCTGTTTTCGTGGGCGGCTATGCAAAGCGGGAAATATCCCGAATTGAATTTGCTTTATCACGTCCCGAACGGCGGGAGCAGACACAAGGCGGAAGCGGGACGGCTTCGAGCGGAGGGCGTGAAAGCGGGCGTTCCCGATCTATGCTTGCCCGTCGCGCGCGGGCAATATCACGGGCTTTACATAGAGCTTAAACGGCAACGCGGCGGCAGGACAAGCGACCATCAATCGGAGTGGCTGGACGCTCTTTCGGCGCAGGGCTACAAAGCCGCGCTTTGCTACGGCTGGGAACAGGCGGCGGGAACAATTATCGAATATCTAACCGGAGGTGGCACACATGACTAAAAAGCAAACAGAGCTTTCCGAAGAGCTGCGGGAAGCCGTATTTGAAGCCGCGCGCGCAGGGGCGGCGGAAGCATACACACAGAACACGGGGTACGTAAATTACTTCAAGGCAATGGAAACATTGCTGTATAACTACAAGAAGCTGGCGGCGCTTGTAGCCGATGAAGAAGCGTATTGCGAAGTTGAGTATCACGCGGGACGAAAGACGTTTTCAACGACACCACAGGCAAAAGGCTTTATTCAGCGCAAGACGGAAGCGGAGATCGTCGAGGAAATGCGAGAGGAAAAACAAAAGCAGTTCAAAGAAACGAAATCCGGCTTTGACAGCTTGACACGCGCTATTTCTCTTTTCGAGGGGCATAAAGAATTCGTTGTGATCCGGCTTTACTATTTCGGCGAGGACATCAACGGCAATCCGCGAGAGGGCGGAACGGCGACGTGGGAAGAGATCGCGGAAGAGCTTTCCGACGCGGGCATTCTCAAAGAGATAAAGACGGCGCGCCGCTGGCGGAACAAGATCGTCAATGATATGGCGGTATGCGTATTCGGCATTCCGGCGGCGGTATCAGCGGCGACATACCGGAAAGCCGTTGACAAATGACCAAAACGCGACCAAACAATGCACCTTGTCCGCGACGCTTACGCGTGATATAATAATTACGCTGAATTATTGCGAATTGAATAGCGCGGGATAAAGCCTTTTGCGTGATACGCGGAAGGCTTTTTCTTTTGCTCTTTTGCACAGACTTTTCCACAGGAAGGAGGATAACCGCATGAAGCCGTGGGCGGAAAGGTTCTACAATTCGGACGCTTGGCGTTCATGCCGCGACAGCTTCTTGAAGTCGAAGGGCTACTTGTGCGAACGCTGTTCAACGCCGGACGATCCAGTAACCGCGAAGATCGCACATCACAAAACATACTTGACGAAGCAGAATATCAACGATCCATACATAGCGCTTTCGTGGGATAATCTCGAAGCGCTTTGCCAAGATTGCCACAACAAAGAACACCACCGGAACGACAAGAAAAAACGGTACGCATTCGACGAAGCGGGAAACCTCATATCCCCCCCTATTCGCTCAAAGATTAGGGAGGGTTCGACACCGAGGGCGGGAGGTTAAAAATACTCCGCAGGCGCGCGCATAACGGGTGTACGCGTTTAAGGGGGTGTGGGTTGACCGGAAAAGGGGGTGATATTTATGGCGACAAAGAAGGACTTGACGAAAGAAGAAAAGATCAAGCGGGAGTTTTCCAGATTGAAGCGCATTTTCAAAGACTTGGACAAAAACAAGTTGCAGACCGTCGAAAGCCTTATCAAGAACGCGGCGTTCATGGCGGTATCCCTTGAAGAATTGCAAGAGATCATCAACGAAGAGGGCTACACCGTCGAATACCAAAACGGCGCAAATCAGAGCGGGACGAAGCAAAGCGACGCGGTGAAAACTCATATCGCCATGACAAAAAATCACGCCGCTATTATCAAACAGCTTTGCGATCTTGTACCGCCGGAGAAGAAAAAGGAAAGCCGTTTACAGGCGTTGCGGGACGAATAAAAATGCCCTTTTCAAATTACATTTACGAGTATTACGACGGCATTTCTTCCGGAAAAATAACCGTCGGCAAGTGGGTTCGCCTTCTGTATGAATACATCGTGAAGGGGCTTCAAGAAGGGCTTTTCACCTTCAACGCGAAGAAGGCAAACAAGGCAATACGGTTCATCGAAAACTTTTGCCATCATTGCGAAGGGCGCACAGACCTTTTGAAGCTGGAGTTGTGGCAGAAAGCCGCCGTTTCCGTTATGTTCGGGATCGTCGAAGAGGACGGAACGCGCGTCTTTCGTGAAGTGTTTATTGTGATCGGGCGCAAGAACGGCAAAACGCTTTTTGCGTCCGCCGTCATTGCTTATATGGCATATCTTGATGGCGAATACGGCGCGAAAATATATTGCCTTGCGCCGAAGCTGGAGCAAGCGAACATTGTTTACGATAATTTCTATCAGATGATTAAAAAAGAACCGGAGCTTTCCGACCTATCGAAGAAGCGCCGTTCCGATATTTACATCGAAGAAAGCAATACCGCGATCAAGCCGCTTGCCTTCAACGCGAAGAAATCAGATGGCTTCAATCCGCATTTAGTCGTAAACGATGAAGTCGCGTCGTGGCGCGGCGACGGCGGCTTGAAGCAGTACGAAGTTATGAAATCCGCGCTTGGCGCGCGCCGCCAGCCGATGATCCTTTCAATCTCAACGGCGGGTTACGAAAACGACGGTATCTTCGACGAATTGATGAAGAGATCGACCGCGTTTTTGAAGGGCGGAAGCAAGGAACGCCGCCTTCTTCCCCTGCTTTACATGATCGACGACGTAGAGAAATGGAACGACCTTGAAGAGCTTAAAAAAGCAAATCCGAATATGGGCGTTTCCGTTTCGCCGGACTTCTTCAAAGAGGAAATCGCCGTCGCCGAAATGAGTATGTCGAAGCGGGCTGAATTCCTTACGAAGTATTGCAATATCAAGCAGAATTCTTCCGTCGCGTGGCTTGATTACGTCGTCGTTGACGGCGCAGGAATTCACGCGAAGCTGGAGGATTTCAAGGACAGCTACGCCGTGGGCGGCATAGACCTTTCGCAAACAACGGACTTGACCGCCGCTTCCGTCGTGATCGAGCGGGACGGCGTTCTATATGCTTTTGCACAATTCTTTATGCCCGCGAACCGCCTTGAAACAGCGCAAGCGATCGACGGCGTACCGTATGATATATTCGTAAAGCAAGGGATCGTCAAGCTATCCGGCGAAAACCACGTCGATTACCGCGACGTTTACGAATGGTTTTCTATGCTTCGGGATCAGTACGGAATATATATCTTGAAGATCGGGTACGACCGCTATTCCGCGCAATATCTGATCGACGACTTGAAGAACGCGGGCTGGCAGACGGACGACGTATGGCAGGGTGAAAACCTTGCGCCCGTGATCCGCGAGTTTGAAGGCGTTATCAAGGACGGCAATTTCAAAATTGCCGACAATAACTTGTTGAAGGCGCACTTCCTCAACGTCGCATTGAAGCACAACATGGAAACGCGGAAGTTCCGTCCCGTGAAGATCGAACAGCGGGCGAGAATTGACGGCTTTGTTTCCGTGATCGACGCGCTGACCGTGCGGCAGAAATATTATAACGAAATCGGCGAAATGCTCAAAAATGCGGGGTGATAAAAACATGGGAGTTTTTGAAACTATCTTCCGGAAGCCGAAAGCCGACTTGAAGGCGGAAGGCTATTTCAAAATGCTAAACGGGTACACGCCCGTTTTCAGCAACGCGCCGGAAAGTATTTACGAAATGGAGCTTACGCGCGCGGCGATACATTCGTTCGCGTCCTTCGCTTCAAAGCTGAAACCGGAGATCAGCGGCACGGCGCAAAAGAACCTTGAACGGACGTTGCAGTTCAAACCAAATCCGTTCATGGATACATCGAAGTTCATTTACAGGATCGCGACGATCCTTTCGGTGAATAATACTTGCTTCATTGTTCCGATCGAAGATGAATTCGGCGGGCTGATCGGGTATTATCCCCTGCTTCCTCAACGGTGCGAAGTTGTCGAGTACAACGGCGCGCCGTTTTTGCGTTATACGTTCGGGAGCGGGCAGAAAGCCGCGATCGAGTTTGAACGCGTCGGCGTAATGACGCAGTTTCAATATACCGACGATTTCTTCGGCGAGAGTAACGCCGCGCTTCGTCCTACAATGCAGTTGATCCATACACAAAATCAAGGAATTATCAACGGCGTTAAAAATTCGGCTTCTATTCGCTTCTTGGCGAAGGTTGCAAATATGTTGAAGCCGGAGGACATCACGAAAGAGCGCAAGCGCTTCACGGCGGATAACCTTTCGGCGGAAAATCAGTCGGGAATGGTGATCTACGACGCGAAGTTTGCTGACGTGAAGCCGATCGAAAGCAAGCCGTTCACGGTCAACGCCGCGCAGATGGCGCAGATCAACGAAAACGTGTTTAACTACTTCGGCACGAATGCGGGCATTCTGCAAAACAAATACACGGAGGACGAATGGAACGCGTATTACGAAGGCAAGATCGAGCCTTTCGCGATCCAGCTTTCGCTTGTTATGTCGAATATGACGTACACGGCGCGGGAATTGTCCTTCGGGAACGCGATCACGTTTACCGCGAACCGCTTACAATACGCAAGCAATCAAACGAAGCTGAATATCAGCACACAGTTATTTGACCGCGGCTTGCTGAACCGTAACGGCGTTATGGACGTTTGGAACATGGCGCACGTTGAGGGCGGCGAGAAATATTATATCCGCAAGGAATACGCGGAAGTTTCAGAATTGGGAAAGGAGGTTACACCAAATGCCAAAAAAGACGGATCGGGAGTACCGAACAATGATCCAGCCGCTATTGATCCCGACGGCGGCGGAGAAGCGAATTGATACGGATTTCTACGTGGAGGGCTACGCAACAACGTTCGACAAGCCCTATTTGCTGTATGAGTGGGACGGGAACAAATATTACGAACGGATCGACCGGAACGCCCTTGCGGGTGCGGATATGTCCGACGTAATCATGCAGTATAACCACGAAGGAAAGGTGCTTGCCCGCCTTTCCAACGGGACGCTGGGCGTTGAAGCTAACGATAACGGGCTTTTCACGTTCGCGGACTTGTCGAAATCGCGCGCGGCACAAGATATGTTCGAGGAAATCAAGAACGGACTTGTTACGAAAATGTCGTGGGCTTTCCGCGTATCGGAAGATAGCTACGACCGCGACACACGCACACGCACGATCTTGAAAATTGCGAAGGTTTACGACGTTTCGGCGGTATCCATTCCGGCGAACGCCGATACCGATATTTCGGCACGATCCTATTTCGACGGAGTGATCGAAAGGGAACAGCAGGAGCGGCTGGAACGCCGGAAGAAACTTTTGAAAATCAAACTAATGACGGAGGTTTAACACAATGAGAATTAAAGAGATCGAAGCCCGCCTTGCGGCTATCAAGCAGGAGATCGAACAGCGCGGCGACGCTATGACCGCCGCAGAGATTGACGCGCTGGAGCAGGAAACCACCCAGCTTACCGAAGAGCGCGCCGGACTGATTGCCGCCGCCGAGAAGCGCAACGGCATTCTTGACAATATCGCGAAGGGCGCGGGCATTGTTTCCCGTTCCTTCCAGCAGAACAACGGCGACGACAACGCCGCGCCCGATGATCCCTTCGGTACGCCCGAATATCGTTCCGCGTGGCTGAAAAACATTCGCCGCCTTCCGCTGAACGACGCAGAGAAGCGCGCATTCAGCAACGCAAGCGGCGCGGGCGCGGAGGTTATCCCGACGCAGACCGCGAACGAGATCATCAGCAAGGTAAAGACGCTTGCGCCTATGCTGAATGAAGTTACCCTTCTGCACGTCAAGGGCGCTGTAAAGTTCGCGATCGAAGGCACGAACAACGCCGCCGCGATCCACACCGAGAACGCAAGCATTACCGCCGCCGCTGACACGCTGACCACCGTTTCCCTTTCCGGTTACGAGATCGTCAAGCTGGTTCAGATTTCCGATACTGTAATGACTATGAGCATTACCGCGTTTGAAAGCTGGATCGTCAATATGCTGGCGGAAGCTATCGCCCGCAAAGTCGAAGATTTGCTTATCAACGGCACGGGTTCTTCCCAGCCGAAGGGCATTGACAACGCGAACACTTGGGGCGCGACCAACAGCGTTACCGTTGCAAAGACGGGCGCACTTACCGCCGCAAACGTCCAGACGCTGATCGGGCTTCTGCCTTCCGGATACGACCGTAACGGCAAGTTCGTTATGAACAAGAAAACCTTGTTCACCGACTTTATGCCGTTGCAGGACAACAGCAAGAACCACATTGTAACCGTTCAGAACAACGCGTACTTCGTGTACGGCTATCCCGTTCTTCTGTCCGATTACGTCGCGGATCACGAAGCCTTCTTGGGCGACTTCAAGAAGGTTTGCGCGAACCTTGCCGAAAATATCGGCGTGAAGAGCGCCTACGACATCGACACGAACAGCTACAAATATAGCGGTATCGCGATCTTCGATTGCGCGCCCGCTATCGGCGAAGCCATCGTGAAGCTGGTCAAGGCGACCGCCTAAAGCGGGAGGGCTGACAAATGCTTGACAAGGTAAAGCTGGCGTTGCGGTTGAGCGGGACAGCGCTTGACGGCGAAGTTTCCGATCTCATAAACGCGGCGATTGCCGATCTTCGCCTTGTCGGTATCAACATTCCGGCGGAAGCGGGATCGTCCAGTAAAACGCTGGGCGATCCCCTTCTTGATCGGGCGGTTGTGCTTTATGCAAAGGCGGAATTCGGCTTCAATGACGACGCGGAGCGCTACCGCAACGCCTACGACTATTTGAAATGTGCGCTATCGCTGACGGCGGATTATATCGAAAGCGGGGTGGCGGCGAAATGAGATGGGGCGAACAAATAACCTTGATCGCGCTATCCGATCCTTCGCCGTCCACGAACGAACACGGCTTCCCCGTCGCCCGCATTGAAACCGCGACAACGGTTTTTGCTGACAAGAAATCCGTGGGCTTTTCGGAGTTCTACAAAGCGCAACAGGCGGGATATACAACGGAATTGAAGTTTGACGTTCATTCTTTCGAGTATGAGGAACAGCAGATCGTGGAATATCCCGTTTCGAGCGGGAAACGGTATCGCGTCCTTCGGACGTACACGCACGGGAACGGAGAATTTACGGAATTGACGCTGGTTAATCTTCCGGAAGCGGAAGGGAGCGGCGCAGATGGCTAAATTCACCGTAACAGGGCTTGACGACGTACAAGAAGCAATGCTTCGGAGGGACAAAGCGACAATGGAAGCCGTGCCGGAAATGCTGAAAGCTGGCGGCGAGGTTATCAAGAACGCGTTTCAAGCGGAAACGAAGAAGTTAAACAGCACAGGCAGAGGAACAGGCGATTTAACCGCGTCGATCAAGGTATCCGCAGTAAAAGAACGCAACGGCGGGAAATACGTCGATATTGCGCCGACGGGTACAGATCGGCACGGGGTACGCAATGCCGAAAAAGGCTTCGTGCTGAATTACGGGCGTTCAAATATGCCCGCACGACCGTGGTTCACGGCGGCGAACGGAAAAGCGGCGGACGAAGCGACGGCAGAAATGCGCCGCGTTTGGGAGGAAAAGCAAAATGAACGTTGACGGTACTTTGAAAGCGTTGCTTGACAAGCTGGGCGTTCCAGTCGCCCGTTTGAAATATAACGGGCGGGCGGCTTGCTTTATCACGTATCAGCTTGTCGTGGGACGCGACACGCTCTTTTCTGACGATGAAGAGGGCGCGCAGGAATACACGTATCAAATTAACATCTATTCAAAAACGGATTACTTCGCGCTTCTCCAGCGCTTAAAAACAGCGCTGAAAGCGGCGGGGTTCTACGGAATAACCATCAACGCGGAAGTGTATGAGCAGGACACGGGCTATTATCACGTCCCCGTTGAAATCAAGTATATGGAGGTATGACAAATGGCAACAATCGGATTGCGCGATCTTTACCGCGCGCCCATTACGATCGGCACGTCCGGCGCGGAGGAATACGGAACGCCCGTGCGAATGGCGAAGGCAATTTCGGCGGAGCTTTCCGTGGAAGTAGCCGAAGCGATCCTTTACGCTGACGACGGCGCGGACGAAGTTGTAAAAGAATTCGTTTCCGGCGAAATCACGCTGAACGTAAACGATCTTCTTCCGGCTGACCTTGCCGCCCTGCTTGGACAGAAGCAGGACGCGGACAAGGTTGTTTACGGCGCAGACACAGACGAAGCGCCGTATTTCGCAATCGGCTTCCGCGCGAAGAAAGCGGGCGGCACGTACAAGTATATTTGGCTTTACAAAGTCAAGTTTGCCGTTCCAGACGAAAACTATACCACGAAGGGCGACAGTATCGAATTTACCACGCCGGAGATCGTCGGGCAGTTCATCAAGCGTTCTGACGGCTTGTGGAAGGCTGAACACGTCGCAGAACCTACGAACAGCGTGGCGGCGGCTTGGTTTACTACCGTCCGCGAACCGAATAACACGGCTGTTTGAACGAATTTGAAAGGAGGAACGGCGGGGAGCTTGAAAGGGCTTCCCGCCTTATTCTGTTATGAGTGCAATTAAAGACGGACGCTTCCCGATCGTGCTGGACAAGGAAAGACACCTTCTTTTCAGTTTGAACGCGATCGACGAAATGCAGGATAAATTCGGCGGCTTTGATCGCCTTGATACCGTGCTTTCCGGAAAGGACAGCATTAAAAATCTTCGTTGGCTTTTGACCGTGCTTTTGAACGAGGGCGCAGAGGACGACGAAGAACCGCTTACCGAAAAACAGGTGGGCAAGCTCATTCATACGGGCAATTTTGCGGAAGTGAAAACGGCTATCTTCAAGGCGTTTTCTATGGGCAACAACGGAACGCCCGAACCGCCCGAACAGGACGGCGAGGACGACGAAGAGGACATCGAAAAAAACATGACGGCGGGCAAGGAATAATCGACCTTGCCCGCCTTCTTTATATCGGCGTAACGCTTCTTCGGTGGAGCGAAGCCGAAGTATGGCGCATGACACCGTATAAAATTTTGACGCTTTTCAAAATTCATCGTGAATTCAATCCGGATCGCTTCAAGCCAGTTCCGAAAGAAGTTGATATTGACGACGTGTTAGGGGGGATATAAATGGCGAAAGAAGAGCAGATCAAAACATCAATCGACCTTACAGGCGAAAAAGAGTATCGCGCCGCTTGCAATAGCATAAATTCTTCCCTTCGCGAAATCAATTCCGAAATGAAGCTGGCGACGGCGGAGTTTGCGGACAACGCTTCCGGCGCGGAAGCGCTGACGAAAAAACAGGAGATTTTGCAAAAACAGTTTGCGGAACAGGCAAAGAAAGCGGAAGCGGCGGAAGAAGCATTGAAGAAAATGCGGGAAGCGGGCATTGATCCGACCGATCCCGCCTATCAGAAAATGCAAACGAACCTTAACAACACAAAGGCGGAGATGGCGAAAACCGAAAAGCAGATCAAAAGCACTTCGGAAGAATTGAAAAGTTCCAAAGTGAATTGGGAAGCCGTCGGGGAAACCGTCGGGAAAGTCGGAAAAGCATTCGGCGCGGCGCTTGCCGCGTTAGGTGCGGCGGCTGTGGGCGCGGCTTCCGCTCTTGCAGGGCTGACGGTATCCGCTTCTAACTATGCCGACGACCTTATAACGCAAGCGACATTCACGCGACAGACGACGGACGATCTTCAAAAGTACGCCTACGCCGCCCGCTTTATCGACGTAGAAGTAAACACGCTTACAAAGTCGATGGCAAAAAACATAAAGTCAATGGACAGCGCCCGCAAGGGTTCGGCGGCGTATGCTGACGCATACAAGAAGCTGGGCGTTTCCGTGACGGACGCGAACGGAGAGCTTCGCAACAGCAACGACGTTTATTGGGATTGTATCGACGCGCTGGGTTCTATTCAGAACGAAACGGAGCGGGACGCGCTTGCAATGCAGTTGTTCGGCAAATCCGCGCAGGAATTGAACAGCGTTATTGAAGCGGGTTCGGAAGCGTTCAAGGAATTAGGCGACGAAGCGGAACAAATGGGCTTCATTCTATCAGAGGACGCAGTAAACAGGCTGGGGGCTTTCAACGATAAATTACAAGTGCTTCAAGCCGGAGCGGAAGGGCTGAAAAACGCAGCTTCTTTGATCGCGCTTCCTTTCCTTGACACGCTGGCGGGCGAAGGTATCCCGATTATGACGAAGTTTTCAAAAGCCGTCATGGACGCGGAAGGCGACGTAACGAAGATGGCGGACGCGCTGGGCGAAGGGATTTCCGACGTTCTCAATCTGATTGTTGAGAAATTGCCGGAGTTTATCGACATGGGCGTTCAAATGGTAACGTCTTTGATTTCCGGCATTGTATCGAACGCGCCGACGATTGCTTCGGCGGCGGTGCAGATTGTTGAAACGCTGGTTGAAGGCATTGCGGAGCTTTTGCCGCTTCTTATTGAGGGCGCGGCGCAGTTGATCGCGGGGCTTGCGACCGGATTAGCGAAATCGCTTCCGAAACTTGTTCCGACGATCGTTGACGTTGTATTGAAGATCGTTCAAACGCTGATCGACAATATCCCGTTGCTGATTGACGCGGCGTTACAGCTTATCACGGGGCTGGCGCAAGGGATTATAAACGCGATCCCCGTTATAGTAGCGGCGCTTCCGCAGGTAATAACCAGCTTGATCGACGGCTTGCTTTCCGCGATCCCGCAGATCATTCAAGCGGGTATCGACCTTCTGACGGCGCTTGTTGCCGCGCTTCCGGAGATTATAGCCGCAATCGTAGAAGCGATCCCGCAGATCATAGACGGGATTATAACGGCACTTACGGAGAATATACCGCTTATCATTCAAGCGGGAATTGATCTTCTTGTCGCGCTCATACAGGCGTTGCCGGAAATCATTGTGACGATCGTTCAAGCAATCCCGCAGATAATCAGCAGTATTGTAAACGCGCTGATCGGGAATATCGACCAAATCATTATGGCGGGCGTTCAGCTTTTTGTGGCGCTCATTCAGAATTTACCGACGATCATAGTTGAAATTGTGAAGGCAGTTCCGCAGATTGTTTCCGGCATTGTGCAAGCGTTCGCGTCGCTGGGCGGCGAAATGATAAACGCGGGCGCAAACCTTCTTCACGGCTTGTGGGAAGGTATCAGCGGCGCGGCTTCGTGGTTGTGGGAAAAGGTATCCGGCTGGGCTTCGTCCCTTGTTTCGGGTATCAAGGACTTCTTCGGCATTCATTCCCCGTCAACGGTATTCGCTGAAATCGGCGGCAACATGGCGGACGGCGTGGGCGTAGGCTTCACCGACAACATGGGCGGTGTTGAAGGCGATATGACCGCCGCAATGGGCGGAGCGGGCGCGCTGACGGCGGCGGAAGCAGTAAACGCCGTGAACAACGGCATTATTGCGAACATTGAAGGCTTGTCCGGAGCGGTGAACGCGATCGTCGAGCGGGTTATTACCGGATTGACGGCGCAAGCACAACGTTTCAATCAAGCCGGACAGGACTTCGACAAGAACATAGCTTCCGGAATGGTAACGGCGATCGTGCAGATTACGCAGAAAATCCCGCAGATCGTACAAAGCATTATTACCGCATTCACGGCGCAACATCAAAAGTTCGTAACCGAAGGAACAAACATCGACAAGAGCATAGCGCAAGGCATGATCGCGGGTATCCCGCAGATCACGGGCAAGGTTGCACAAATTGTTCAGCCCATTATTACCGCCCTTCGCTCTTACGTATCGGAGTTCACGGCGGCGGGCGAAGAGATGGTGCGCGGCATTTGGCAGGGCTTTCAAAATATGTCCGGCTGGCTGGAAAGCAAAGTGCGGTCAATGATGAGAGAGATCGTGGCGGCAGTTGAAGCGGAAATGCAAATCAATTCCCCGTCGAAGGTTTTTGCCCGTATCGGTTCTTACATGGCGCAGGGCTTGGGCGAGGGCTTCGCCCGCGAAATGCGCGACGTTGAAAGCACGATCCGCCGTGAAACATCGAACGCCGTTCCGGAATTCCGTTCCGGAGAGGGGCGCGACAAGCGCGGCGGCGGTACGCCTTCCGTTGAAGTCGTGCAAAACATCTATGCGAACGAAACGAGCTACGCCGAACAGCAAAGACAGGCGGCGCGGCAGTTCCGGCAGATTGCGCGGGAGGTTATGGCATGAGGACACAAGAAAAATTGATCTACACGAACGAGCGCGGGGAAAGCATAGAGTTTTCCCCCGCTTCTTCGTATCACGTAAACTTCAAGGACGTTACCGGACTTTCCGACGTGCGGAACGCTATTTACAGCACCAACAGCATGGGGCAGGACGGCGACACATACTTGGGCTATCGGATCGAAAGCCGCGATATTGACATCGTGGGATACATCAAGGAGCGGGACAAGCAAGCGGCGCAGAACCTACGCCGGAAGCTGAACCGCATATTAAATCCGCAGTACGAAGCAACGTTGACGTATGTTTTCGGCGACTTCCGGCGGGTGATCGGGTGCAAGATCGACGACGCGCCGATCTTCAAGCGAAAGCCGATCTTCGAGCAATTCACGGTTAGTTTGTCTTGCCTTAATCCCTTTTGGAGAGAGGAAACGGAAACACGCGAGGACATAGCAACGTGGATCGGCGGCTTTGAATTCCCCGTTCCGGACGGGCTGGAGCTTTACGACGGCTGGGAAATCGGCTATCGCCAGCCGTCGCTGATTGTGAACGTCTACAATTCCGGCGACGTGAAAAGCGGTATCCGGATCGAGTTCCGCGCGATCGGCGCGGTTACAAATCCCGTATTGCTGAACGTCGATACACGGGAGTTTATCAAGCTGAATATTTCGCTTGTAGCGGGCGACGTTTTAACCGTTTCCACGGGCTACGGTGAAAAAGCCGTGAAGCTGAACCGTGGCGGCGTAATTACTGACGCGTTCCGCTATCTCGACGTTGATAGTTCATACTTGCAGATCGCCGTGGGCGACAATCTCTTCCACTATTCGGCGGACGCAAACGCGGAAAATCTCGAAGTTTCAATCTATCACAATAACTTGTATTTGGGGGTGTAACGCGGTGGAATTATACGTTTATAGCCGCGATATGACACTTCAAGGGATTGTCGAAAAGATTTCGTCCTTGATATGGACGCGGCGTTATTGGAGTTGCGGCGAATTCAAGTTGCTTGTTCCCTTCACGGAGGAACACGCCCGCTTGCTGGTGAAGGAAAATATCATCATCAAGCGCGGCGGCAACGAAGCGGCGGAAATCCGCTATATTCACATCACGAAGAATTCACAGGGCATGGAGGAAATAGAGGTTCAAGGCAAGTTCCTTCTTTCGTGGATCGGCAAGCGCATTTTGACAACGCAGATCATCACGAAGGACACGACACAGAACATTCTATACGCCATTGTGAAGCAGACTTGCACGAACGCAGGAGCGGCGCGCAATATCCCGAATTTCAGCATATCCACGACCGACGCAGACACCGGAAGCGGGCAGATCGACTATACTTCGGAGCAGTACGCGAACGCCCAGCTTGCGGCGGAAACGGCGGCGAAGGCGGCGAAGCTGGGTATTCGGGTTCTGACAAATGCCCGCACGGGCAAGCATACCTTTTCCGTTTACGAAGGGCGCGATCTTACGGCGGGCAATACCGCAGGGAACGCGCCTTGTATCTTTTCGCAGGAGTTCGACAACATCGTTGAACAGGAATACACGAACAGCGTTGAAAACCTTAAAACAACGGCTTACGTCGGCGGAGAGGAAAAAGAAGGCGTAACGCGGAAGGTTGCCGAAGTCGGCGGCAGTTCGACGGGGCTTTCCCGCGACGAAGTTTTCATCAATGCAACGGACATCGTGCAGGAATACGAAAACGAGAGCGGGCAGACCGTAACGCTTACAACGGCGCAGTATTTAGCGCTTCTTTCCGCGCGCGGCGTTGAAGAGCTGGAGCAATACGCGGAAACGCTTGCTTTCGGATCGAAGATCAACACGAACGCGAATTTGAAGTACGGCACGGACTACGATTTAGGCGATCGGGTAACGTGTATCAATAAGCGCTGGAACGTCCGCATTGACGTTCGCATAACGGAGATCGCGGAAACCTACGAAACCAGCGGCGAAGAAATAGATATTACCTTCGGCGAGAGCTTGCCCGCGCTTCTGACACAAATTCGGCAGATTACGAAATAAAGGAGGGCTTCACAGCATGGAAAAATCAAGTTTCTTCAACAGCGTTTCGCACGATCGCACGTACAAGGCGGAGGATTGGGCGGAATACTTCGCTTCGTTCATCGGGAACGGCGTTTTCCCCGTCCCTTCGACGGGGCTTCAAGTCGTTGCAAACGACGGAATGAAGCTGAACGTTAAAACGGGCAAAGCGTGGATCAACGGTTACTTCTACTTCAACACGGGCGATCTTGCCGTCGAGCTTGACGCGGCGGACGGACAGTTGAACCGCATTGATCGCGTTGTCGTGCGCTGGGATTTGACAAACCGCGTTATGTCGGTGAAGGTCAAATCTTCTTCGTTCAGCGCTTCCCCTACCGCGCCCGCATTGCAGAGGGACGCGGACATTTACGAGCTTGCGCTGGCGGACATCTACGTGGGCGCGGGCGTAACAGCAATCACGCAAAGCAAGATCACGGATCAACGCTTGAACACGTCGCTTTGCGGCGTTGTTGCCGCAGTCGTTCAGCAGATCGACACGGCGGCTTTTAACGCACAGCTTCAAGCGTGGTTCGCTGAATATCAATCCCTTTCGGCGGCGGAGTACAACACGCTTGTTTCGTATATGAATTCGCTGAAATTGCAGGGTAACACGCAATACGAAGCGTTCGAGCAACACATGGCGGATTTTGAAACACAGGCGGCGGCGGACTTCAACGCATGGTTTAACGGCTTGCAAAACGTCCTTGACGATAACGCGGCAACAAATCTTCTGAACATCACGAACGCGCTTGACGCGCGCGTGGATATGCTGGAAGCGGTGCTTTTCAATGACATTACGACAAATCCGTTCTTGATCCTCTTCGATGATCTCGACGGCGTAACGTCTACGGGCATTTGGAACGAGAGTTTGCAGAGGATCGAATGCTGACGCGATACGCTTGCACGGCGGCGGAATTGTCGTGCGTGATCGGAAACATCTTCGCGGAGCTTTCCCCGCCATGCGCGGCTTGCGGCGCGGAGGTATTACAGATCACAGGAACAACGGTTACAGGGAACGCGGCAACGCTGACCGTTACCGAAGCGGGCTTCGATTTCGACGGGTGCGCCGACGATACCGCTATGATCGAGCGAATGCGGAAAGGACGGTGCATATATGCAAAGACCGGAGCGGGAGCGGAAAGAACCGACGGAATTCAACGTGATTGTGAAAGCGAAAGACCTTGTAAAGCACACCTTCACGATCACGAATTCGACGGAGCGCTACCCGAAGAAATACCGCTTCACGCTTGTAAACAGGATACAGGATAAAGCGGTGGACATTTACGAATGCGTCCTTGAAGCGAACGAATTAGACCTTCGGGACGCGCAGGAATACAGACAACGGCAGAAGCTACAAGCAAAGGCGCTGACCTATTGCAAGGAGCTTCTATTTTTCATAGAGCTTTCGCAGGAAATGGGCTTTATTTCTATGAGCAGTTGCGAATATTGGTCAAAACTTGCGCTTGAAGTGAAGTACATGACGACCGCGTGGAAGAAGCGGGACAAAACGAGGGCTTGAAAAACGTTCGGGGTACATCTTGAAACGCCTAATTCGTCGAACGCCCACAACGTCCGCAACGTCAATTCGGACGGCTCTTTGAACAACAACAACGCGTACAACGGCAACAGGGGCGTTCGCCCGCTTCGGTGGACTATGTGAACGAGTAGGCACAGCCGAAAGCAGAATACCGCCATCAAAGGAAGGTGTATCCCGTCGCCGCTATCCACGGCGGGGACAAATACAGGATCGCCGATACCGGAGCATACCGCCTTCCGGCGGCTGGCAAAGGTTATAAACAGCGAGGATTTTTTATTATGACAGACTTTGAAAAGATACACAGTTTTGAAAGCCTATACAATGCCTACCGAAAGGCGCGGCAAGGCAAGAGGTGGAAAGGAGCGGCGGCAAAGTTTGAAGTTAATCTTCTTGAAGCGCTGAACCTATTAAGCGCGCAGATCAGAACGAAGCGCTATACCATGTCCCCGTATAACACGTTCGAGGTATACGAACCGAAGCGCCGCGTGGTTATGTCGAACAGCTACAAAGACAAGGTTGTTCAACATTCGCTTTGCGATAACGTGCTTGAACCGATTTTGACACGATCGTTCATTCGCGATAACTACGCGTCGCAGGTGGGGAAAGGTACGCATTACGGGTTAGACAGGCTTCAAGAGTTCATGCGGAGGTTTTACAGGAAGAACGGAATTGACGGCTGGATACTGAAAGGCGATATTTCAAAGTATTTCTATTCGATCCGGCACGACGTTTTGAAAGCCTTAATCCGCGAGAAGATAACCGATCCGGACGTTTTGTGGCTTGTCGATCTTATCATCGACAGCACCGAAGGCAACGTCGGAATACCGATCGGCAATCAAACTTCACAGCTTTTCGCCCTTCTCTACCTTGACGGGCTGGATCACTTCGTAAAGGAAAAGCTGGGTATCAAATATTACGGGCGCTATATGGACGACTTCTTTTTGATCCATCACGACAAAGCATATTTGCAGGAGTGCCGGAAGCAGATTGAAGCGTTCGTACAGGCGCGCGGGCTTTCGCTGAACGCGAAAACAAATATCTTTCCCTTAAAACACGGCGTTGATTTCTTGGGCTTTCATACATACTTGACCGAAAGCGGCGCGGTGATCCGCAAGGTGCGCCGCCGGAGCAAGAACAATATGAAGCGGAAATTGAAGAAATTAGCCGCCCTTCACGCGGCGGGACGGATCGACGCAAAGACCGTTGAACAATCCTATCAAAGCTGGAGAGGACACGCCGAAAAGGGAAACAGTTATCACTTGATCCGGCGGACGGATCAGTATTACAACAGCTTAATGAAATCAAAGGAGGCGGCACAATGTCAAAAACATTAGGCAGTTTGTCGGTGGGCGCGAAGATTGAAGTTCCGGTTCTTTCGGCGTATCAATCGCGCTTCGGATCGAAGATCGTTTTCAAGATCGCCGACAAGAACCACAGCGGCTACCCGTCGAATTCCGTAACGCTGATTACGGAAAAGATCATTCAGTTAATGTGTTTCGACGCGAAAGAGCCGAGCAACAGCAACAGCGACCGGAAACAATACGGCAATAACCGCTATCAGCATTCAAACATTCTGCAATGGCTGAACAGCAACGCGGCGGCGGGCGCATGGTACAGCGCAAAGCACAGCGCAGACGCGCCGCCCACGAACGCGAACGTATGGAACAATTACAACGAATACGACGCGTGGGCGGGCTTCCTTGCTATGCTTGATCCGAAGTTCGTTGCGGAGCTTCTGACAACAACGCAGACCGTCGCAAGAAACACCGTTACCGACGGCGGAAGCTATGAAACGGTAACGTCAAAAATGTTCCTTCCGTCCACCACAGAAGTGGGGCTTGCGAATGAAAACAATATCGCAGAAGGAACGCTTCTTGCGCTATTCAGCAACGACGCTTCCCGCGTCGCTTATCCTACGGCACAATGCGTGAGCAATTCGGAGTACACGAACAGCAATTTCAGCACGTCAAAGGGCTGGTATTGGTGGCTTCGAACGCCTTATTCGTCGAGCGCCCACCTCGTCCGCGGCGTCAGTTCGGACGGCTCTTTGAGCCACAACAACGCGTACAGCGGCCGCGGGGGCGTTCGCCCGCTTTGTAATCTTAAATCTTCTATCTTGGTATCTGACAGCCCGAACAGCGACGGAAATTATACGGTAATCTACAATTCCGCGCCTTCCGCGCCGCCCAGCATTACCGCGCCAGCGACGTGTTACAGCGGACAGAACATCAACATTTCTTGCGCGGCGGCGACCGATCCGGACGGCGACGCGCTGACCTATTGTTTCGAGCGCTCATACAACAGCGGCGCGTGGACACAGGTTCAAGCGTCCGCAAGCAGGACGTTCACGGAAGCGGTATCGACCGCGTGGAACACGTTAAAATACCGCGTCCGCGCAAAGGACAGCTACGGCAATTATTCCGCATACACCACAAGCGGAGATATTGCCGTAATCCATAACCAGCCGCCCGTGATTTCCGGCAGTAATGCCGATCTTGGGATCAAGCGCGCCGATTTCACCTATCAATACAGCGTAACCGATCCGGACGGTGACACGGTGAACGTTGTTGAAAAGATCGACGGAAAGACAATCGCGACGAAGAACGCGATCACGCTGGGCGCGACGCAGACGCTTTCCGTTTCCGGAAATACCTTCACGGCGCTTACGAACGCAAAGCACACGATCACGATTACGGCGACCGACAGCGCAGGAAATAGCGCCGTCCGGACGCTGACGTTCACAAAGTCGATTGCGGGCTTCGTTATCACGCTTTCCGCGCCGCTGGAAGCCGACAGCCAGCCGACGCGCGCAAATGTCAAGGTAACGCGCGACATTCCGGCGGGCGGCACGTTCAAGGTTGAAGCGACGAACAATCCGTTTGACGCTTCCCCCGTTTGGGAGGATTGCACGAACGCGGTTGTTCAAGGCGTTGCACACGTTTTCACAAATAAGATCAACACGGCGGCACAGTACGGAATGAATATCCGCGTAACCGTCCAGCGCGGCGACGCGCTGACCGCTTGCTGGGTATCGGGGATCGGGGGGAATTTTGAATGAGCGTAACACACAAGAGGAGCGAAAAGCAGATCGGCGCGGCAGAGCTTGAAGCCTTGCGCGCTTCGATCATGGCGGAGGTTGAAGCCGCCCGCGCCGAAACCGAAGAAAGCATTATTTCGAGTATCCGCAATAACCTTGTTTCCCTTCCGGAGCAAGGCGAAGAGTGGAACGAGAAGAAAAGCTATATCACGGGCGACGTGGTAACGCTTGACGGCGTGAGCTACACGGCGACGCATTACAGCCGCGGGAAATCCCCTGCTTCAAATCCGGACAAATGGACGCGCACACCGACCGAAGAGCAGATCGGCGCATGGGCTGATCTTCCGGACGGCGAAGTAATCACGGAGGGAACAAAGGTAACGCACAACGGGAAGAAGTGGGTATGCGTCGCCCAGCACTTCAAATCTTCCGTCTATTCCCCGCGCGTCAATTCGACGAAGTGGGAAGAGATAACATAACGGCAGGAAGGAGGATCAACGATGGACACTTTCACAACGGTTCTTTCCGTCTTTTCTACCGTATGCGCTATCGTGTTCGGCTATATCGCTTTTGTTCGCAACAGGGACAAGGACAAGGAAAGCAATGTGAAGCACGACGCGACCGTTTTAACCGAGATCGGATACATCAAGGCAAACACGGACGAAATCAAGGCGGAGCAGAAGGAACAGCGAAAGACGAATACGGAGTTCGTAACGCGCTTGACCGACGTTGAAGCGTCGGCGAAACAGGCACACAAGCGGCTTGACCACATCGAAAAACGAATGGATCAAGCAGAGTAACACCAGCGGCGGCGGGGGGTTCCCCGCCGCTTCTTCATTGCAAAGGAGGGTTCAGCAATGAGCAATAGCAAACTTATTTCGTGTACGCTGATTTCGCCGAACAAGAACAGCCCACGAAATCACAAGATCGACACGATCACAATTCATTGCGTCGTCGGGCAATGTTCCGCCGAGAGGATCGGCGAAATCTTCAAGCCGACTTCGCGACAGGCAAGTTCAAACTACGGGATCGGCTACGACGGGCGGATCGGGCTTTACGTCGATGAAGCCGATCGTTCGTGGTGCAGTTCTTCGGCGGCGAACGATAACCGCGCAATCACGATCGAGGTTGCAAGCGACACGAAGCACCCATACGCCGTGAACGATAAAGCATACGCGGCGCTTCTTGATCTTGTCGAAGATATTTGCCGCCGGAACGGGATCAAAAAGCTGGTATGGAGTACAAGCAAGGACGACCGCGTAAACCACAAGAACGGGTGCAATATGACCGTTCACAGGGATTACGCGAACAAGTCTTGCCCCGGCGATTATCTGTATAACCGACACGGCGAGATCGCGGCGGAGGTAAACAGGCGGCTGGGCGTTCCGGTGGCGGAACAGAAGCCGGAGCAGAAGCCGCAGGACGAAGCGAAGAGCCTTTACCGCGTCCAGCTTGGCGCGTTTGAAAAGAAGGACAACGCAACGGCGTTCGCGGCGAAGCTGAAAAAGGAAGGCTTCGATACCTATATCGTGCAGATCGGCAAGTATTACAAGGTTCAAGTGGGCGCGTTCAGCGTCAAGAAGAACGCGGAAGCTATGCTGGAGAAGTTGAAGAAGGCGGGACACGACGACGCTTTCATAACCTATTCCGGCACGTCCGGCGGGACATCGGCGCGGAAGATCACAACGGGAAGCAAAGTGCGCGTGAAAGCAGGTGCGAAAACCTATTCCGGCGGAAGCCTTGCTTCCTTCGTCTATTCCCGCGATCACATCGTCAAGGAGCTTTCCGGCAAGCGCGCCGTGATTACCTACGGCGGAACGGTTGTCGCGGCGGTGAACGTCGATGATCTAACGCTTATCTAACACACGGGCAACGCACGGTATGCGTTAAAAACGCGCGCCGTGCGTTAATTGCGCTATGAAAGGGGACGCAATGAAAATCAAATCTTCGAGCGGGAAGCGGGTGGCGAAGCGCCGCTTCTTCAAGGCTGACGAACGCTTCGCAACGAAAGCCGTTATTGTGATCGCAATTACAACGGCGGCTTTCATCGTCGCGCAGTACGTTTCATTCCTTATCACGCGGCAGGAACAAACCGTTCTGATCGAATGGTATTTCCGCGCCGTCGTGATCGAATGTGGCGCAATGATGATGAAGCGTCTTGCCGAAGTAATCGTCGGCAGGATCAAGAAAAAAGAAAAAATCGACATAACAGAAAGCGAGGATACAAACAATGACTATTGATCTTACCAGCATTGCAAACGCCGTGATCGCTCTTATCGCGGCAATTATTACCGCCTTCGTGATCCCGTGGATCAGAAGCAAGACGACCGCCGCACAGTTTGAAAAAATCAAAATGTGGGTAACGGTTGCCGTCGAAGCCGCCGAACAGCTTTACACCGGAAGCGGCAGGGGCGCGGAGAAGAAAGCATACGTTGTTGAATTTCTGAATAGCAAGGGCTTCAAGATCGACGCGGAAACGCTGGATAAACTGATCGAAGCCGCCGTCTTTAATCTTCCGGACTACTTCACTATTTCCGGCATTCCGGCGGATACCGACAGCAACAAAGAGTAATTAACCGCGCGGCGGATCGCGCTTCCCCTTTCAGCCTTCCGCCGCATAAAGAACAATCCCCCGTGCGGGCTTTCGAGCCTTGCACGGGGGATTTTTTTGTTTGGTTCACTTCGTATAGACGACGCGCGCTTCGGCGTTGTAAATCTTTTCGTTATCTTCAAAGCAATCAATCGTGATCGTTACATCATCGACGCGATCAACAATCGGGAGCATTTGCGAAAGATCGCTTTTCCGAACGTATCCGATCAATTCATCTTCTGCAAAAACACGGACGGCGGGCGCGCCTTCGTATTCGCACGTTTCCAAACGACCGTCAATTCCGATCCCGTCGCTTTCGCGATACAGCTTCGCAAGAACACGCTGGCGGCTATCGAATGTTACGCCGGACACAGGCAAAGAAAGAACGCCGTGCGTAGCTTCAAATTCGCGTCGGCGGGCTTCTGCTTCCGCTTGCGCGCGGGCTTCTTCCTCTTGCTTCAAGCGCGCTTCGGCGGCGGCTTTACGCGCCTTTTTCTCTTTGGAAAATCCTACAAGAGCAAGGACAACGGCAACGGCAACACCGGAAGCGAATTCGCCGATCCCGTCCGGAAGGAAGGTGAAGGAACATAAAAGGAACAGCGTGGCGGCAACAAAAAGAGCGATAGAAGATTTTTTCATTCTCATTCCCCTTTCAAATTGTAAATTTTTAAGGCAGAATTCGCCCATTCTGACCTTTAACACAATTATACGCCCGCCGTGCGCTAAAATCAAGAATAAAGCAGAATATTCACACACGCTTTGCAAATAATCAGAATGAAGAGGGATCGCGGCAGAAATGAAGATATACGATTACAACGGCAAAAAGAACATTTGCGGCGACCGATTGCGCGAAGCGCGCGTCGTCCGGCGGCTACGTCAAGAGGATTTAGCCGCACAAATACAGTTGAAAGGGATCAACATGGAGCGGGACAGCATAAGCCGAATTGAAATCGGTACGCGCTTCGTGTCCGACTTTGAATTGAAGATATTTGCAGAAGTGCTGGGCGTTTCGGTAAATTGGCTTTTAGGTATAGACGAATAACGGCGGCGGGGTGATCCCGTCGCCGCTTTTCTTTTGCAGGCGCATAAAATACGTATATTTTTTCTCAAAACCTATTGACATATACGCATTGAAGGCGTATAATAGTAAATGTAAGGAGGACAGCAGATGAAAACAAAAGACCTTATCGAGCTTTTAGAACGAAACGGCTGGAAGTTCAAGCGGCACGGCGCGAACCACGACATATACGTGAAGGACGGTCAAAGGGAAAGCGTCGTAAGGCACAGAGAAACCGACGAAGAGTTAGCAAAAGCAATCATCAAGCGGCGCGGGCTGAAATAAGCCCGCCGCCCTTGGCGATAATATATAGCACAGTTTCAAGGAGGTATTCAGAATGAAAAACGCATATCCCATCGTTATGACGCAGGGAAAAGAGTTCATCGTGGTATTTGTCCCCGATTTCAATATCAATACGCAGGGCAAGGACGTTCCGGACGCGATCGAGATGGCGCGGGACGCAATCGGGCTTATGGGAATTGATATGCAGGACGACGGCGAAGCATTGCCGGAAGCGTCGAGCATTGCAAGCGCACAAGCCGAAGCGCCGTCCGGCGCGATCGTTTCGCTGGTTGACGTTGATTTCGCGGAGTACCGCAGAAAGAACGATATGCGCGTCGTGAAGAAGAATTGCACCATTCCTTCATGGCTTAACTTTGAAGCGGAGCGGGCTGGCGTGAATTTTTCCGCCGTCCTGCAAGCGGCGCTTAAAAGCGAATTGCATATCACAAGCAGATAATCAGAGAGGGCGAAGGGCGGCAGAAATGCCGCCCTTTTGTCATATTCGGAAGCTGGAGGAAGGAAGAATGCACAAACACTTGACTTGGACAGACCGCCTAAAAATCGAAAAAGGCTTGAAAGAGGGCTTGAAGCCTTGCGCGATTGCCGACCGTCTGCACGTCCACAATACAACGATATACAGGGAGTTGAAGCGCGGACGCTATACGCATTTGAATTCCGACTTGACGACCGAAGAACGCTATTCGCCGGAGATCGCGCAACAGCGCTATGAAGAGAACCTAAAAGCCAAAGGCGGCGAATTGAAGATCGGCAACGATTACGAATTGTCAGCTTTTATTGAAAAGAAGATCGGTGAAGAAGGCTATTCCCCCGCCGCTGTCGTCGGAGAAATAAAGCGGCTGGGGCTGACCTTCAAAACGGAGATCAGCGAAAAGACGATCTATAATTACATCGACAAGGGCATATTCTACGGGATTAGCCGCGAGAGCTTGCCGGAACACGGGGAGCGGAAGCGGAAGTATGACAAGGTGGAGCGGAAGAAAGCCGCCCGCGCGCCGCAGGGCGAAAGCATAGAGGAACGCCCGCAGGAAATCAACGATCGGCAAACCTTCGGACATTGGGAAGGCGATTGCGTATGCGGGAAGAAGCGGACGAAGGAAACCTTGTTCGTTCTTTCGGAGCGCTTGACGCGGAACGAAATTATTATCAAAATGCCGGATCAGACCGCCGCCAGCGTCGTGGCGGCGCTGAACAAATTAGAACGCCGCTTCGGGAAGAAGTTTTCACAGATATTCAAAAGCATTACGTTTGACAACGGATCGGAATTCATGGATTGCGCCGGAATTGAAAAATCCATCTACGGAAAAGACCGGAAGCGCACGAAGGTTTACTATTGCCACCCGTACAGCGCATACGAACGCGGCACGAACGAGAACATAAACAAAATGATACGGCGGTTCTTGCCGAAAGGAACAGACTTCCGGAAAGTAACCGCCGCATATATTCAGCGCGTCGAAACGTGGATCAACAATTACCCGCGCGAGATTTTAGGCTTTGAAACGTCCGGATCGCTCTTTGAAAGATACGTCGCCGAAGCCGCTTGAAGCCTTCTGAAAAAAATATTTTAGTTTTTTCTGCTTTTACTCTTGACTTTTGCGCCGGAAGCAGTGGCTTCCGGGCGCATACATATCTGCAATTATTCGCTGAAGTCGAGCACGCGGCGCATGCGGATGAGCGTCAGGCGGTTGCGGATGGCCGCCGAAACGCTGAGCATGTCCTCCGACAGGGCCGGATCGATACCGATCTGCTCGGGCTTGTAGAACGCGCCGAGCTTCTCGCACAGCGCGGCCAGCTCCTCGGCCGAAGGGATCTCGGCGATGATGGCGCGGATCTCGTCCCAGTGGTCGACGATGTTCTGCGGGTCGAACGTACCGAGCACGTCGTTTTCGTTCTCCTTCATGATGCCGTCGGCGAGCGGGCCGAACTTCTCGTCCACCCACGCGCGGCTCAGCGGCTCAAAGGGCTTGGCCTTCGGCGTCGGGAGCGAGGCGAGGTAGTGGTACTCCTTCGCGCACAGGTACGTGCCCACGCCGACGCACTGGCCGTGCATGCCGTGCGCATTTTCAAACCGCGGCGGCTTCATCTCCACCAGATGCGCCATCAGGTGCTCGGCGCCGGAGGCGGCGCGGGAGTGGTTGAGCAGCTGCATGGTCAGGCCGGAGATCATCTGCGCCATGGTCATGGCCTCAAAGTCCGGCTTGCCGCCGGCCGCCATATCGTCGGCCGCCTTGCGCATGATGGTCAGCGCCTCCTGCGCGAGGTCGGCGACCATCGGGCAGTAATACTCGCCCGAGACGAGGTGCGCGATCTTCCAGTCCGCGAGGGAAATGTACTTGGCCAGAATGTCCGAAATGCCGCTCACGGTCAGCCACAGGGGCGCGCCGGAGACGACGTTCAGGTCGCAGACGACGAGCGCCGCCGCCTGCATGGGGATGGACTTTTTCTGTCCGTCGATGATGATCGAGCAGATATTGGCCGTGAAGCCGTCGGAGCTCGCCAGCGTCGGTACGGCGACGAACGGGATGCCGAGGTGGTAGGCCGGGTAGCGGCCGAAGTCCATGATCGTGCCCGAGCCGACCGCGACGATGACGTCCGGATGGTCAAGCTGGCGCATCATGTCCTCGATCATGCCCTTTTCGGAGTGCAGGCCCTCGGCGTTGAGGACGATCTCCTGGTCGGCGCGCACGTGCCTGAGCGTCGGGAGGTTGTAGGTGTTCGTATCGTAAATGACGGCGCGCTTGCCGCTCAGGCCGACCTCGTCCATGTACTGGTCGAACTTGTCGAGCGCATTATACTCCACGACGACCTTCTTCGTCTCCAGTGTGTGCTCGCGGCCGCAGCGGCACGGGCCGACATATTTGCTGCAATCGAGAATCATGCAAACATCGCTCCTATTCCAGATAGAATTTTTCCTTACCAGCATATTGATTTTTCCCGGCAAAGTCAAGCCCTCCGGCCGGATATCGCACCCAAAACGCAGAAAACATTCTATTTTCGTTTTCATTGAAAAACATTCATTCAAAATTTTAAGGGTCGATGCCGCCGGTAACGGTTGCAAAATCCATGCGCACGGTGTAAGATTGCAAAGTCGCTTTACAGAGATTTTAAATCCTTTTTACACTCTGGCGAACTTTTTCGTCTTTTCTATAGATATTCTTTGTACCTGGACGGTGATTTCTTATGGAACTGACTGCGATCGCGCAGTGGCTCAACACCGCGTTTGCGGGCTATGACTACGCCATTTTGCAGGCGCTGCACAATCTGGCCGAAGCGGCCGGCGGCTTCTTCACGCCGCTGTGCCGGGCCATCACGCTGCTGGGCGAGAAGGGCATCCTCTTTCTCGTGCTCGGCATCGTGCTGATGCTGTTTCCAAAAACGCGCAAGGCGGGCATCTGCATGTTCGGTGCCGTGTGCTGCGGCGCGCTCATCACGAACTTCTGGCTCAAGGACTTTGTCGCCCGGCCGCGTCCGCTGACGGTAGAGCCCTTCCGCACCTGGTGGCAGGCCGCCGGCGCGTATGCCGAGAGCGAGTACTCCTTCCCATCCGGCCATGTGACGGCCGCGATGGCCGGCGTGACCGCGCTCGTGCTCACAGGCAAAAAGCCCGCGCGCTGGTGGGCCTATCTGTTCGTGGCAGCGATGGGCGTGGCGCGCAACTATCTCATGGCGCACTACCCGTCCGACGTGCTCGGCGGGATGATCGTGGGGCTGATCGCCGCCGCGATCGCTTATGCGATCACGCTGCTGATCTACCGCATCGTGTCGGCGCACCCGGACAATCGCTTCTGCCGCTTTGTACTCCACGGCGGCATCGGCAGGAAAAAAGAGCGGCAGGCCGCATGAGCCTGCCGGACAAGAAAGCCCGCTTCGCACGGCCGTGCGAGGCGGGCTTTTCTATGTGCTTATGCCTTGGCGGTCTCGGCCGGCGGATTCTCCGCGGCCTTGGCGCGGATGGTATCAATGACCTTGCGGCAGCGCGCGGCATTGTACACGACCGGCACCGGATAGTTCGGGTTGGCCTCGGCCAGCGCCCAGGTGATGATCTGCGGGATGTCCTCTTCCTGAATGAAGTCAAAGCCCTTCGGGATGCCCATGCGCTCGTTCATGGCATAGATCTCCGCGATGAAGGCCTGCGCCTTCTCGGCGTCCGTGCCGTCGGCCTTGACGCCGGCGATCTCGCACAGGCGCGCGAGCTTCGGATACACGGCCTCGCCGTAGTCCTCGAGGACGATCGGCAGGATGACCGCGTTTGCCAGACCGTGCGGCGTGTTGTACAGGCCGCCGAGCGTGTGCGCGATGGCGTGCACGTTGCCGACGCCGGCGCGGGAGAAGGCAAAGCCGGCCTTGAAGGCGGCGATCATCATGTTCTCGCGGACCTTGAGATCCTCGCCGTGCTGGTATGCCAGCTCGAGATTATCGAAGATGAGCTTGACGGCCTCTTCGGCGAGGCGCAGGCTCTCCTTGGTGTTATACGTCCAGCTGATGTACGCCTCGATCGCGTGCGTGAGCGCGTCCATGCCGGTGGTCGCGGTCGTGCGCGGCGGCAGGCCGACAGTCAGCTCCGGGTCGAGGATGGCATATAGCGGCATGAGCTTGAGATCCATGAGCGCGTACTTGTGGTGCGTCTCGCTGTCGGTGATGACGGCGGCGATCGTCGTCTCGCTGCCGGTGCCCGACGTCGTCGGAATGGCGACGATGGGCGGCACGGTCTTGCCGACGCGCATGACGCCGGCCATATCGTCGCAGCTCTTTTTCGGGCAGGCGACGCGGGCGGCCGCGCCCTTCGTGGCGTCCATCGGGCTGCCGCCGCCGAGGGCGACGAAGCCGCTGCAGCCGGTGTCCGTGTACTGCGTGCGGATCTTCTCGACCGTGTTCACCGAGGGGTTGGCCTCGACCTCACTGAACACCTCGTAAGGCATGCCGGCGTCCTCAAGCGCGGCAAACAGCTTCGGCCCGAGCGACTTGACCACGTGCGAGCCGGTGACGACCATGACCTTCGTCACGCCGCACTTACCCAGCACATCCGGCACCTGCCGGATGCAGCCGGCGCCGGAGATCACGATCGGCTTGCGCCAGTGCAGGCAGCGCATGCCAATGTCAAACACCTGCTGATAAGTACGGTAATATGCTTTTTTCAGTCCATCCATAAACGATTCCTTCCCTCCGCCGGGGCGGATATATCCGTTTTCCATCCCTCTTATAGTACCGGATCACAGGAATTTGTCAAGCATTTTTGTGCAGAAACTGACAAAGCCTCCCGCTGCGGATCAGAGCATCCCGGCGAGCTTGCGGCCCATGAGCACGCCCATGGCCGAGGCCATCATCAGGCCGCGCGTCCAGCCGGAGGAATCGCCCAGGCAGTGCAGGCCGGGCACGTTCGTGTTCAGGTCGGCGTCCATGGCGATGCGGTTGCTGTAGAACTTCAGCTCCGGAGAGTACAGCAGCGTCTCATAGGCGGCAAAGCCGGGCACGACCTCGTCCATGGCCTTGATGAAGTTGATGATATTGAGCATGGCGCGGTACGGCATGGCGGACGTGATATCGCCCGCGACGGCGTCCGGCAGCGTGGGGCGGACGTTCGACTGCATGAGCTCCTTCTGCCAGGTGCGCTTGCCGTCGAGGATATCGCCGAAGCGCTGCACCATGATGTGGCCCGCGCCGAGCATATTCGTCAGCTCGCCGACCTTCTGCGCGTAGGCGATCGGCTGGTTGAACGGCACGGAGAAGTTGTGCGAGCAGAGGATGGCCACGTTCGTGTTGGGCGACTTGAGCTCCTTGTAAGCATGGCCGTTGACGACGGCGAGGTCGTTATCATAGTTCTCCTGCGACACGAAGCCGCCGGGATTCTGGCAGAACGTGCGCACCTTGTTCTTGAACGGGGCCGGGTAGCCAATGAGCTTGGACTCGTACAGCACGCGGTTGACCGACTCCATGATCTCGTTGCGCACCTCGACGCGCACGCCGATATCGACCGTGCCGGGCTTGTGCTCCACGCCGTTCTCGAGGCAGACCTTCTCCAGCCAGTCGGCGCCGCGGCGGCCGGTGGCGATGACGGTGTGCCTGGCCTCGATGGTGTAGTCCTGGTGCCCATCGTGCGCCACGACGCCGCAGCAGCGGCCGTCGCGCAGGATGACGTCCTCGCACGTGCAGCCGAAGAGCATCTCCACGCCGTGGTCGCGCAGGTAGTTTTCAATGCCGAGGTAGACCTCGTGCGCCTTCTCGGTGCCGAGGTGGCGGATCGGGCAGTCGACCAGGCGCAGGCCCGCGCGGATGGCGCGCGTGCGGATCTGCTTGATCTCCTCCGTATTCTCCAGGCCCTCGACGTGCTCGTCCGCGCCGAACTCCAGATAGATGCTGTCGGCGTAGTCGATGAGCTCCTGCGCCTTCTGCTCGCCGACGAGGGTGGGCAGGTCGCCGCCGACATCGCTGCACAGCGAGAGCTTGCCGTCCGAGAACGCGCCCGCGCCGGAGAAACCGGTCGTGATGTGGCAATACGGCTTGCAGTTCATACACCGGCCAGTCTTGGCCTTCGGGCAGCGGCGGTTTTCAATGGCCTGCCCCTGCTCAATCATGACGATCTTTTCCGGGGAGCCGCGGCGCAGCAGTTCCAGCGCCGTGAAGATTCCGGCAGGGCCCGCACCGACAATGACAACATCTGCGTTCATGAAGGTTCCTCCTTAGATTGTGTTTTCTTTCTCTGGGTCTGACCAAAAACGCGCTGCTGAGCGCAGCAAAGCACAGCAAAAACACCGCACTGTGTGCGGTGTTTTTGCTGTGTGTGGTTCTCGATCTGGAGCGGGCAACGAGATTCGAACTCGCTACCTCCACCTTGGCAAGGTGGCGCTCTGCCAAATGAGCTATGCCCGCATTTCGTGAATGCAAGCGTTATTTTACCACAAAAAGCCGACTTGTCAAGCCTTTTTTGATCTTTTTTGCGAATCCGGCGTTACAGCTTCTGTCCCTCGCGCCAGATGAACGACTGCGCCGCGCAGGCCGGGCAGCCCTCCGCGTCCCACTGATAGGTGCTGCGCATGCTCTCATCGCTGCGCAGCCACAGCGTCTCCGACTGCATGGACAGATCCAGATGATAGTAATTGCCGCCGACCTGCACGATGTTCCAGCAGCGATCCGTCCCCTGGAAGCGGCCGCTGACGACCTGGCACGGGATGTTCAGCGCGTCGCAGGCCGCCTTGTAGGCCATGGCCAGACCGTAACTGTCGGCAGAACCGTTCACGAGCGCATCATACGCCGTGCTCACGGGCGAGATCCGCTGCTCGCAGGCGCGCATGACGACGAGCGCCGCCTGCAGCGGTGTCTCCTGCTCGCCTGTCGTGAGCGCAGACGTGAGCGTGCGCACGCGGCCGTCGAGCTGGGTGCGGCGGTCATTGACCGCGGATTCGCTGACACTGTACTGCAGCGTGATGCCGAAGATCTTCTGGCTGTTGCTGCTGCCGCTGTAGACCGTCACGTCGATGCTCGGGAAATCCACAACGAGCTGCGGCTGGTTCAGGCACGCCGAGCGCACGAGCGCGGCCACATCGTCCGTTTCGAGCGTGCTGGTGCTGATCTGGATGGCAAACTGCGTCTTTTGCCGGTCGAGCGCATCGACCACGCAGTCGAGGATGCTCTTTTGCGTCTGGGCGCTGTAAATGGAGCGCACCTCGCTCTCCGGCCGGTTGTAGGTGATGGTGATGCTCGCCTCGCAGTAGGCGATCACCTGCTCGGTCTCATAGCTGACGCTCTCGATACAGTACGCGCCGATGGCAGTGCCGGTGCGCAGCTCCTCACAGGCGGCGGCCAGATCGTCGGCAATGATGCCGTCATAGTCGCCGAAGGCCAGCACGAACGAGCGCTCGTACTGCGCCGCCATGGTATTGAGCGCGCGCATGAGACCCGCATAATTGCGGATCTGCGTCGTGTCGGCATCCGTCAGGAGGTTCGACGGCTCCTCATACGGGCGCACCGACAGATATTCCTTGTCAAACACGGACGTGCATCCGCACAGCGACACCAGCAGTGCCGCCAGCAGGATGCCGGCGATGCAGCGTTTGTGCATACCCCGCTCCTTTCAATCGTCGCCGTAGATGTTTCCAAAGCCGCGGCCAAAGACTTCCTTGGCCTCGGACACGATGACAAATGCGTGCTCGTCCACCGAGCGCACGACCTCGCGCAGCTGAGCGATCTCCGGCCGCTTGACCACGCAGAGGATGACCTGCATTTCCTTGCCGGACCACGCGCCCTCGCCGCGCAGCAGCGTGACGCCGCGGCCCATCGTGCAGGTGATGGCGCTCTTGATGGCGTTGACGTTGTTCGTGATGATGTAGCACACCTCCGACACGCCGGGGCCGTAGAGCACAAGGTTGACGACCTTCGAGCTGATGAACATCTCGATCATGGTGTACATGCAGCTGTCGTACTTTTTGAACAGGAAGGCAAACGTCAGCACGACCACGACGTTCATGCCGAACAGCAGCGTGCCGAAGTTGATGTACGGATAGCGCCGGCGCAGCATCTTGGCCACGATGTCCGTGCCGCCGCCGGTCGTGCCAGTGGTATAGATCAGGCCGTAGCCCGCACCGTTGAGCACGCCGCCGTAAACTGCGCCGAGCATCGGCTCGTCCGTCACGACAAGGCCGGTCAGCGCGAGCGCGTCGATGAGCACGGAGATGAGCGCCATGACGCACAGCGCCAGAACGAGCCGGCGCGTGCCGAGGCGGTGCCGCCAGCCGAGATAGAAAATGGGGATGTTGATGAGGATCGACAGCACGCCGACGGGGATGCCGGTCAGCAGGCGGATGATCTGGGCGATGCCGGTCACGCCGCCGGAGACGATGCTGTTCGGGAACGTGAAGAACTGGAACGCCGCGGCCACGAGCGCCGAACCGACGACCAGCTTCATATAATCAAAAGCGGAAAAACGATGCAGATCCATATCTCTCTCTCCTCAGATCAGGCTCATCTGCTCCTCGCCGCGGTCGTCCTCGCGCAGCAGCGCGCCGGCGGCCGGCAGACTCCTGGCGCGGTAGCGCGCATGGTTGCGGATGAGCGTATCGGGCGCAAACTGTGCCTGCGTGACAACGGCCTTTTTCTTCAGCGCCATGACGGCGACGCCCTGCGTCGTGCGCGAGGCCTTGAGCGACACGGCCTCCGGCGGGAAGAGCAGCGCGCGCCCGTCGGACGCAAAGAGCACGACCTCGCTGCCCTCGTACAGCGGCAGCACGGCCACGAGCGGACTCTTGTCCGAATACGCGCCGGTCAGGCGGCGGCGGTTCGTCTTGGTCTCATACGCCGAGACGGGGATGCGCGCGACCTTGCCGTTTTCGAATACGAGCAGCAGCTCGCCGTGGTAGTCGCCGGGGTCGACCATGCACAGGACGTGCTCGTCGGCGTCCATGGACAGCACCGTCGGCAGGTACACGCCGAGCACGGACGCCTTCGTGTCCGCAAAGTCGCAGAGCTTGGCCTTATACACCTGTTGACGGTCGGTGAAGATGAGAAGTTCCCCGCGGTTCGTCGCGCCGAAGCTCTGGCTGAGCGCGTCGCCGTCCTTATACTTCTGCTCGCCGCTCATGCGCAGCGACTGCGGCGTGATCTTCTTGAAATAGCCCTCGCGCGAGAGGAACAGCTGCACCGGGTAATCCGGCACAAGATCCTCGGCCGGCATCTGCGCGACGGACTCCGCCGCGACGATGCCCGTGCGCCGCGGCGACGGGTACTTGCGGATGATCTCCTTGAGCTCGCGGATGATGATGCCGCGGATGCGGCGCTTGCTCTCGAGCGTCGCCTCAAGGTCGGCAATGTCTTTTTCCAGCGCGTCGGTCTCGGCCGTGCGCTTGAGGATGTACTCGCGGTTGATGTTGCGCAGCTTGATCTCGGCCACGAAGTTTGCCTGCACCTCGTCGAGATCAAAGCCCGCCATGAGGTTCGGCACAACGTCGGCCTCGCGCTCGGTATTGCGGATGATGGCGATGGCGCGGTCGATATCGAGCAGGATCTTGCCGAGGCCCTGCAGCAGGTGGAGCTTGGCGCGCTTTTTCTGCAGGTCGAAGAACACGCGCCGGCGGATGCACTCCATGCGCCAGGCGATCCACTTGTCGAGGATCTCGCCCACGCCCATCACGCGCGGGTTGCCGGCGATGAGGATGTTGAAGTTGCAGGCGAAGCTGTCGCACAGCGGCGTGAGCCGGAAGAGCTTTTGCATGACCTGCTCGGGGTCTGCGCCGCGCTTGAGGTCGATGGCGAGCTTCAGGCCGCTGAGGTCGGTCTCGTCGCGCATGTCGGCCACCTCACGCAGCTTGCCCGCCTTGACGAGTTCGGCCACCTTGTCGATGACGGCCTCGACGGTCGTGGAATACGGGATCTCGTAGATCTCGATGATGTTTTCCTTCGGCAGGTGGCGCCAGCGGGCGCGCACCTTCACGCTGCCGCGGCCGGTGCGGTAGATCTGGGCCATCTCATCGCGGTCGTACAAGATCTCGCCGCCGGTCGGAAAGTCCGGTGCCGGGAGCGTCGAGAGCAGGTCGTGGTTCGGGTCCTCGAGATAGGCGATCGTCGTGCGGCAGACCTCCTCGAGGTTGAAGCCGCAGATCTGGCTGGCCATGCCGACGGCGATGCCGAGGTTCGCCGACACGAGCACATTGGGAAAGCGCGTCGGCAGCAGGGCCGGCTCTTTCATGGAGCCGTCGTAGTTATCGACAAAATCGACGGTGTCGCTGTCAATGTCGCCGAAGAGCTCGGCGCAGATGGGCGCGAGCTTCGCCTCCGTGTAACGCGAGGCGGCATAGGACATGTCGCGCGAAAACACCTTGCCGAAGTTGCCCTTCGAGTCCACAAATGGCGTCAGCAGCGCGCCGTAACCCTTCGAGAGACGGACCATGGTCTCATAGATCGCAGCATCGCCGTGCGGGTTGAGGCGCATGGTCTGGCCGACGATGTTGGCCGATTTTGTGCGTCCGCCCGTGAGCAGATTCATCTTGTACATCGTGTACAGCAGCTTGCGGTGGCTGGGTTTGAAGCCGTCGATCTCCGGGATCGCGCGCGAGACGATGACGCTCATCGCATACGGCATATAGTTTTGCTCCAGCGTCTCGGTGATGGGCTGGGAGATGACCTCCGCCTTAAGCCCGACGACGTTGGGGTCAACGGTTTTCTTGATTTCCGGTGCTTTTTTTCTCGGCATAACGTTACCGTTCCTTTACGCAGGTTTTTCTCAGGAAATATCGGCCAGATCGAGAAACTGGCTGCCGCACTCGGCGATGTGCGCCTTGCGTCCGGCGAGATTGTCGCCCAGGAGCAGGTCGAACACCTGCGCCGTGCGCTCGACGTCCTCCGGCATGACACGGATGAGCTTGCGCGTGTCGGGGTTCATGGTCGTGAGCCACATCATCTCGGGGTCGTTCTCGCCGAGACCTTTCGAGCGGTTGATGTCCGCCTTTGCGCCGCCGAGGCTGTCGACGATGGCCGCCTTCTCACGGTCGGAATAGGCAAAGTAAGTCTTGCCCTTGCTCACGATCTCATACAGGGGCGACTCGGCAATGTACACATAGCCCTCGCGGATGAGCGTCGGCGCCAGCCGGTAGAGCATGGTGAGGATGAGCGTGCGGATCTGGAAGCCGTCCACGTCGGCATCGGTGCAGATGATGACCTTATTCCAGCGCAGGTTCTCGAGATTGAACGCCGAGAGATCCTTGGCCTGCTTGCTCTGCACCTCCACGCCGCAGCCGAGCACGCGCATGAGGTCAGTGATGACATCGCTCTTAAAAATGCGCGCATAGTCCGCCTTCAGGCAGTTGAGGATCTTGCCGCGCACGGGCATGATGCCCTGAAACTCCGCGTCGCGCGAGAGCTTGCACGCGCCAAGTGCGGAGTCGCCCTCCACGATGTAGATCTCGCGGCGGGAGACGTCCTTCGAGCGGCAGTCGACGAACTTCTGCACGCGGTTGGCGAGGTCGACGTTGCCGGTGAGCTTTTTCTTGATGTTCAGACGCGCTTTTTCCGCCGTCTCGCGGCTGCGCTTGTTGATGAGCACCTGCTCCATGACGCGGTCGGCCTCGGCTTTGTGCTCGATGAAATAGATCTCGAGCTGGGCGCGGAAAAACTCCGTCATGGCCTCCTGGATGAACTTGTTCGTGATGGCCTTTTTCGTCTGGTTTTCGTAGGACGTGATGGTCGAAAAGCAGTTCGTGACGAGGATCAGGCAGTCCTGCACGTCCTGAAAGCTGATCTTGCTCTCGCTCTTCTGGTACTTGCCCTGCTGCTTGATGTAGGCGTCGATGGCGGAGGTGAAGGCGCTCTTCGTGGCCTTTTCCGGCGCGCCGCCGTACTCCAGCCAGGACGAGTTGTGGTAGTATTCAATGTCATTGACGCGGTTGGAAAAGCAGAACGCCGCCGAGATCTTCACCTTATACTCCGGCTTATCCGCGCGGTCGCGGCCGCGGCGCTCGGTCTCGATGAACGTAGGGACGGTCAGCGCGTCCTCCCCGGCCAGCTCTTTAACGTAGTCGAGGATGCCGTCGGCGTAGCAGTAGTCCGTCGTCTCAAACGCGCCGCCGCGCTGCACGCGCAGGCGGAACGTCACGCCGCGGTTGACCACAGCCTGCCGGTGCAGCACGTCCTGAAAATAGCTCTCGGGCACGTCGATGTCCGTGAACACCTCCAGATCCGGCCGCCAGCGGATGGTCGTGCCGGTCTTTTTGCGGTCGGCCGGGGCGCTCTCGAGCCCGCCGACGACCTCGCCGTGGCGAAAATGCAGGGTGTATTTTTTCCCGTCGCGCCAGATGGTCACATCCATGTATTCCGAGGCGTACTGCGTGGCGCACGCGCCGAGGCCGTTGAGGCCGAGCGAGTACTCGTAGTTTTCGCCCTCGTTGTTTTTATACTTGCCGCCGGCGTACATTTCGCAGAAGATCAGCTCCCAGTTGTAGCGCTGCTCCTTCTCGTTCCAGTCCACCGGACAGCCGCGCCCGAAATCCTCCACCTCAATGGACTTGTCTTCGTAGCGCGTAACGGTTATAATATTGCCGAATCCCTCGCGCGCCTCGTCGATCGCGTTCGAAAGAATTTCAAACACCGCGTGCTCGCAGCCCTCCAGCCCGTCAGAGCCGAAGATGACGCTGGGGCGTTTGCGCACGCGCTCCGCGCCCTTGAGCATCGAGATGCTGTCATTGCCGTAAGTCGTTGTTGGGGCCTTTGCCATGTCGTTGGATCCCTCTCATATCACAAGATGTGGTAGCATTCGTTTCATACCTTAACTAATCTAGTATAGCGTATCAAGGCCGGAAATGCAAGGAATTCCAAAAAATAGACGGGGAACACGAAAAGTGTGCTCCCCGCCGCCCCGGAACTTTTTGGGCTGTCCCCTGCCGCTCCGGCACTTGACGCAATCCGTGCCGAACGGCGTTCCGGTGGTCCGGAGCGGGTCGTTCCCGCGCTGGATGCAACAGCCTGCAAAGCTCTTGCAGGGATCGGATGCTGCGCCGCGGCCTGTGTGCCGGGCGGCCTCCGCGGGTTTGCTTCGCTGCAGCGCGCGTCGGATATGTTGTCCAGGCACAGTATGCGCGCGTCACCCGCTGCTATACCTGGAAAATTTCGCTGCGCTCTGACTAAAACCACCGCCGCTGACATAGAATATACAGAAAAGCGAACGGAGGCTTTTCCATGTCCAGTCAGAGAAAGCAGCAGCGGGCGCACCGCGCAGAGGTGCAGCGCGTGCGCGCCGAGATGCTCGGCGTGCGCCGCGAGCTCGAACAGGCCTACAACGAGTTTGACAACATCACCGATCCCCTGCTGATGGAGGCGTGCATCTATGAGATCAACGCGCTGCGCGCAAAGTACAACTGCGCCGTGCACGATCTGAAAAATCTGACACAATAGGATGGTTTCTTATGTCGCAAACACTTACGGACATTCTGGTCGTGATCGCGGCCGTGTTTCTCGTCTGGCTGGTCATTCGGCTGTTCCGAAAGCCGATCCGCTGGATCCTGAAGCTGCTGCTCAACACGGCCATCGGCTTCGCGGCGCTGTTTCTGCTCAACTTTTTCGGCAGCGCCATCGGCATCACGCTCGGCCTCAACTGGATCAACGCGCTCGTCATCGGCGTGACCGGGTTTCCGGGGCTGGTGCTGCTGCTGCTCATCAAATATCTCTTTTAGCCTACATAAACGTTTCCCCGCATCCGAAGATGCGGGGAACTGCTTTATCCGGGCGCGCCGGCGCTCTGCGTCAGTTCCGGCCACGTGCCTGCGGTATTGTAATTGTCGCGCGTGAGCGTCCAAGTGTACGGCGCGGCGAGCGTGATGTTCTGCGCGTCCACGGCTGCTTTTGTGAGCGCATAGCAAAAATCATGCCACGCATCGGCCTCGTCGCGCGTGTGCCCCGCCGCAAGGAAGGCCGCCTCCTGCGCCTGTGTGTAGCTTTCGAGCGTGAGCATAAGCTTGCGTGTCTCGAACATGGAGGCCCAGTAGGCATCCTCCGTCATGCCGGAGGCGCGGTTTTGCGTGCACATGTTTTCAAACGTGTGCGCCGTGATCGTGAAGTCCCCGCCCGTGATGCCCGGCGTCTCGTCGCCGGGCTGCTGGGACTCGGCATATGTCTTTCCCGCGTTGCGGTAGGCCGTGTCCTCTATCGGCCGCTTCGCCGCAATATACAGCGCAATGCACATCGCCAGCACCGCGATCAGCACGCACCAGAGGATGATCCTGCTCGTTTTCGACATGGTCGTTCCCTCCCAAAACCACGTTATGTAAACTTATCACTCCCATTTCCAATATTCAAAGTACCATATTCCGGCGGGAAAGAAAAGTAATTCCCCGATATTGGGGCAAAAAACACGCCGGGTGAAGTTTTGCTTCACCCGGCGTGTTAGTATATTCGTTCTATTTTCAGGCGGCGAACCGCGCGCCTGTCAGGGCTCAGTCATTGACCGTGACCACATTGTCCGCAACGACGGCGGACGCTTCACCATTCGGCTGCACCGTCTCCACATACGTGCCGGTGCTGCCTATGTAGGGGTTCATCTCGCGCGCTTTGAGCGCGGCGTAAATGCCCGCGCAGGCAACCATCATTGCGATGAGCAGGCCCCACAGAACTGCGATCTTAGTCTTTGCCATGACAGATTCCTCCTTTAAGAAATCAAACGTGTTTTTATTTTTTATCTTCTTGCGTTCCGCTTTCCACACTTCCCACACAGGCGGCAACAGCCGCTGCGGCGAATCGGAACGAACACTGTCGAGCTTTGTTATTTTCTTATCAACTGCATTGTAGCGCCATTTTTGCCATTTGAAAAGCCCTTTTTTGCATTTCTACTTTTTTAACAAAGCTGTTTGATTTTTAACGTTACGTTTTTGACGAATTGACGAAACACGAAAATACCGGGCGAAGCAATGCCTCGCCCGGCTGGAAATTCACTGTATTTGCTATGCAAAAGCACAGCAAAATGAGAAATGTGCCATTTCCTCGCCCCTGCGGGGCAACCAGAAAGGATGCACAAGGACTTCATGCACCGGCATTTGCACTTTTTCGTGGTGCAGCACGCATGCATGAAGTTTTACGCCTGTGTCAGCGCCTGAACGATGCGCTCAAACTGCATGCTGTGCGACGCTTTGACGAGCACGCAGTCCCCCGGCTGCAGCAGGCCCGGCAAGGCCGGGAGCAGCGCATCGAGCGTGTCAAACGACGCGGTCGCAACGGCGGGATCCTCTGCGGCAGCACCTGCAGCGATCTGCCTTGCCAGCTCCCCGCAGGTGATGACGAGCGACACGCCGGCTTTCGCCGCGCAGACGCCGGTCTCCCGGTGCAGAGCCGCGGCGTTCGTGCCGAGCTCACCCATGTTGCCGAGGACGGCCACCCGGCGGCCGGCCGGCAAGGTCGCCATGGAGCGCAGCGCCGCCGCCGTGGAGTCGGGATTGGCATTATAGCAGTCGTCAATGACCGTATAGCGCGCCGTGCGCACAACGCGCGCGCGGCTGCCGACCGGCTGATAGGCCGCGATGCCGCGGATGATCTCATCATCCGTCAGGCCGTATTCGATACCGACGGCCGCGCCCTCGAGCGCGGCATAGACCATGTGCTGCCCATAGGCCGAGATGCGCACCGGGATGCGCCGTGTACCCGCAATGATCGTGCAGGTGCTGCCCTCGTCGCCGAGGTCGCGCACGTCGACCGCGCGCACGTCGCACCCGGCCGAGAGGCCGAACGTCACCTTGCGCTGGCGGCAGGTCATGGCGCGCAGCAGGTCGTCGTCCCCGTTGCAGAAGGCGACGGCATCGTCCGGCATGGTGTCGAGCACGGAGGTCTTTTCCTGCAGGACGCCGCGGCGGTCGCGCAGAAACTCCAGGTGCGCGTGGCCGATGATCGTAAAGAGCATGGCCGTCGGCTGCACCATGGCGGCCAGCGGCGCCATGTCGCCGAAGTGCGACACGCCCATCTCGACGACCGCGGCCTCGTGCTCCGGCTCGAGCCGGAAGAGCGTGAGCGGCACGCCGAGCTGATTGTTGAAGTTCTTTTCGGTTTTCAGCGTGTTCCAGCGCTGCGAGAGCACGGAGGCGACCATTTCCTTGGCCGTCGTCTTGCCGACGCTGCCGGTCACGCCGAGGACCGGGATGGAAAAGCGGGCGCGGTAGGCGCGCGCAAGCGTCTCGAGCGCGGCGGCCGTATCCGGCACGCAGATGACCGGGCGGGTCTCCCCCGCCGGGACGCGCTGCGCAAGGCAGCAGGCCGCGCCGAGGTCGAACGCCTTGCCAATGTAGTCGTGCCCGTCCACCCGCTCGCCGGGGATGGCGGCAAAGAGCGCGCCGGGCGTGACGGCGCGGCTGTCGATGACGACGCCGGTCACAAGCGCAGCCCCGTCGCCCGAGAGCACGCCGCCGGTGATGGCGGCGATGTCCGATACGCAGTAGCCCATCATCGGCTCACTTGTGCAGCGCGTCGGCGATGATCTGCTCGCACAGCTCGCTGTAGCTGATGCCGACGGCGGCGGCCTCCTGCGGCACGAGGCTGGTAGGCGTCATGCCAGGCAGGGTGTTGATCTCGAGGAACCAGAGCTCCCCTTCCGCGTCGAGGATGAAGTCCGCGCGGGAATAGGCCGACAGGTTCAGCGCGTGGAACACCGTGAGCGCGGCATCGGCCAGGCGCTGCTCGGTCTCGGCCGGGATCTCGGCCGGGGTGATCTCGCGGGCGGCGCCGGGCTGGTACTTGTTGCGGTAGTCATAAAAGCCCTCGGCCGGGATGATCTCGATGCTGGGCAGGGCCTTGTCGCCGAGGATGCCGATCTGCACCTCGCGGCCGCAGATGTACTGCTCGATGAGGATGCGGCTGCCTTCGTTGGCGGCTGCTTTCAGCGCAGCGCGCAGCTCGGCCTCGTCATTGGCGATGGACACGCCGATGCTCGAGCCAGAGTCGTCGGGCTTGACGACGCAGGGCAGCTTCGCCTGCGCGCAGACGGCGTCGATGTCCATGCCGTCGCTCTCGACGAGCATCCACGCCGGGGTCTTGACGCCAAGCGGTGCGACGACGCGCTTGGTCAGGTCCTTATCCATGGCGATGGCGCTGCCGAGGTAGCCGCTGCCGGTATAGGGGATGCCGAGCAGGTCGAGCGTCGCCTGCACGCGGCCGTCCTCGCCGGTGCGGCCGTGCAGGGCCAGAAACACGATATCCGCCATGGCGCACACCTCGAGCACGTGCTCGCCGAACAGGCTCGGGCTCTGGAGCTTGCGCTGCGCGCGCACGGCCTCCAGATCCGGCGCGCTCTCATCAATGCGCGTGCCGCCGAGCGCCGGCGGATCGTCAAACACATGGGCGATGTCGCCGGTATAGTCCTCAAGACCGAAAAACATATCCAGCAGCACGACCTGGTGGCCGCTCTCCTGGAGCGCGCCGGCAATTTTCGTGCCGCTCGAGATCGAGACGTTGCGCTCGGGGCTCAGGCCGCCGCAAAGAACTGCAATTTTCATTGGGAATACCCCCTTCGTTTTCTCATCGTACCGCCCACGGACGGTATTGTTTGATTATATCACACTATGCGCTTGCATTCAAATATAGAATTCCCGAAAAAAGGGCGTGAAAGTTGCGCCATTGTGTGCTATACTCCTAATGTTACAGGAAAGGACGGAAAGAGCCATGCATTATGTCGTGATGGATCTGGAATGGAATCAGGCGATGAGTTCCAAATCCTCCGTATTCAACAAGCTGCCCATTCACCTGCGCGGCGAGATCATCGAGATCGGCGCGGTGAAGCTCAACGAGGACATGACCCCCGGCGAAGAATTTCAGATCGATGTCAAGCCCATGTACTTCAAGCGTATGCACTACAAGGTCAAAAAGCTCACCGGCTTCGACCGCGAGCGCCTGGCCGCCGGCGTGAGCTTTCCGGAGGCGCTGGCGCAGTTTCGCGCCTGGTGCGGGGACGATGTGACGTTCCTCACCTGGGGCTGCGACGATCAGGGCATCCTCGAGCAGAACATCATCATCCACGATCTGGACTGGGACTGGATCGCCGGCTGGATCAACCTCCAGCTCATCTACAACCTCCAGACCGACGGCGACCGCAACCAGAAATCGCTCGCCACGGCGATGGAGCACTTTGCCATCGAACAGACGCGCATCGCGCACGACGCGCTCGGCGACGCGTACAACACTGCGCTCGTGTGCACGCACCTGAACATGGAGAAGGGCCTGGCCGATTACCACGACGCCGCGCAGAAGCTCACGACCCGGCTGCCAAAGGAGCACCACGGCGAGAATAACGGCCCCGATCCGATCGAGCACGTCGCGTCGGAGTCCTATGCCACGAAGTCGGAGCTCTTCGGCGACGCCGCGTTCGTCACGCCCTGCTGCCCGCTGTGCAGCGGCGAGGTGCGCTACAGCAAGTGGGTCAACCAGGGCGACCAGCGCTATATGGCGCTCGGCGAGTGCCCGACGGACGGCAAGCTGCTCGTGCGGCTGAAATTCCGCAAGGCGGACGACTGCACCTGGAGCGCCACGCGCCTGACCTATCAGGCGACGGACAGCATGGAGAGCTACTACAAGGCCAAGGCGGCCCAGCCGCGCAAGCGCGGCCGCGGCAAATCCCGCCGCCGGCCGGCCAAGACCGCGCAGTCAGCCCCGCAATAACCCAAAACGCAAACCCGCGGCCCCGGTACTGAGTACCGGGGCC